>SXGS01390712.1_pt1 | contig 421873 bp, 681 predicted proteins | sample 3174681 | NCBI WGS metagenome assembly SXGS01 (sample SAMN11356861, study PRJNA531348) | freshwater metagenome | isolation source: freshwater sample F1-80 | place: China: Fuxian Lake, Yuxi | collected 2017-12-25 | reverse complement strand
TTTAATTTAATTCTTATCTCGTCTCTATAACATCCACACGATGTTACACCTCCATTTTTAAGGTGATAGCTTTTAGCAATAATAATATTGCCACATATACATGCACAATTCCATGTTGCCCTTTTATTTCTTTTTTTACCTTCTAAAATATTTTTATTATTAGAAATAACTAATAATCTACCAAATGTTTGTCCAATAAGATTTTCTTTTTTCATTTTATTATGCATTACTATAACCATTATAATTTGCGTTTTAATTAATTTAATTAAGTTATTAATAATTAGATATTTAATTAATGCTTTTAAGCATGCTGGTGTAGTGCCGGCAAACTATACAAAAATAATGGAGACTCCATGAATATGTTTAATAACCAAGGTCAATTAAACGCTAGCTCATTAAAAGACGCTATTGCCCAATTGGCTAAATACGCCTCAGTTCTTGAGGATAATCAACCTTCAAATCTTGGTATGGCTGGTCAACCATCTTTATCAGATGATAAAAGAGATGAGCTAATATCCCGCGCCATAATGACACAGGATGGCAAAATAGCACTCGCCCAAGCAATGGCGAATCCTATTCGTAGAAACTTAGATTACCATGGTATTGCTCGCAGAGCACTTGTCGTAGATCCTCTTCCACAAGGCGCAATGCCAACATATGACAGAGATATCGATGTCGCCGCTGTCGTAATTTCTAGCAATGGTACAGGCCCAGAGTCACGCGTTTTCGGTGACCGTGTGGTTGTTCCTGAGTTTGAAATTTATGCGAACCCAACCGTTCGTATTGCCGAAGTCAAGAGACGCAGATTCAACGTCATTGACCGTGCAGTTCAAAAGGCACGTCAAGAGATGATGGCACAAGAAGACGCAAACATCTTTGCAGCTTTAGATGCCGCAGCTTCAGTTGAAAACGTTCTTACAGACGTTGCAGACGCTGGTTTACTCAAGAGAGATCTTGTTGAAATCAAACAACAAATTGATCGTTGGGACTTAGTCACAACCAAATACTTCATGAACATCAATGAATTCACTGATATGTTAAAGTGGGGTTCAGGCGGTGGTCAAGGCGTTGGTGGTGGTGATTTCGATCCAGTGACAATGCGTGAAGTTCTTCAAACTGGTCTGTATGCCCATATCTGGGGTACTGATATTATGGTATCAAAGATTGTTCCACCTGGAACTATTTATGGTGCGGCAGATCCAGAGTTTGTAGGCGTGATGCCAGTTCGTCAAGACATCGAAGTGCTTCCAGCCGACGAACCAAAGCGGTTAAAATTAGGATGGGTGGTATCTGAAATAATCGGAATTGCAATAGTTAATCCAAGAGGCTGCGCTGCCGGTAGGAAATCAGTAGTTACTGGGGCCTAATACTACTTATAAGTAGTCTATAAAGTGTAAATAAAGGCATGATATTTTATCATGCCTTTATTTTTATGTTTAAATGGGCCAAAGCAGTGTTATATTGGTATGTATAGTAATGGAGCGCAAGTGGATTTATTTAAAATAAAAGAAATGAAAGAAAATGGGTTCGCAAATAAAAGAATTGCTTTAAATTTAAAACTTGATATTTCTGAAGTTAATAATATTATAAAATATAATAATTGGCAAACAACCAAAGAAATTTTTACTGAACAACAAATAGAAAGAATTATATCTTTATATAAAGACGGTGTTTCTGCGAAGCAATTAGGAATTAAATTTTCTATGAGTAAAGGTAAAATACAACAGTGGGCAGAAGCTAAAGGAATTTTAAGAGATAAAAATCAATCTCATAGGTTTACTAATTTTAATCAACATATTTTTGACATAATAGATACTGAAGAAAAAGCATATTGGTTAGGATTTTTTTATGCTGATGCTTATAATTGTGATCTTACAAATACAGTTAATTTGGCATTGCAATCAAGAGATATAGGCCATTTACAAAAATTAGCTATTTATTTAAATTTACCTACAGAAAAAATTACCACTTCTAAAGGAGGCGATAATGAACAATATGAACATTGTTCATTAAAAATGTATAGCAAACATTTATCAGAAACATTAACACTATTAGGTTGTCCACGCGCCAAAAGCTTTATAATTAAATATCCATTATGGCTTAACTCTGAATTAAATAGGCATTTTATACGTGGTATGTTTGATGGTGATGGATGCATAACATTAAGAAAAAAACAAAAAGAATGGAAATGGTCTTTAGTAAGTACAATGGAATGTTGTCAATCAATTCAAAATATTATTAAAGACACTATTAATGTTAATATAAATTTTGAAAGTATATCTAATACAAATAATAATACATTTTGTATGGAAACCTCTGGAAATGAAAAAATATTAAAAATAATGGATTGGTTATATAAAGACTCTAATGTATATTTAGATAGAAAACACTCTAAATATTTAGAGTTAATAGACCAGCAAAATAATAGAAAATTTTTAAAAACATCAAATAGAACATCTTATTTTAAACAAATTGACTAATAAAACTATAAAATACTATGACAATTAAAGAAAAACTCAAAGAAATTTTAATAAACAATCATTTTGATGTAAACGGCAATGCTTTTACAAAACATGGAGATCGTAGAGAATTAACAATAACTCTATATGATAATGAAGTTGAAGTTTATTATAGAGAGTATCCAGCTAAAGAAGGCTGGTATATAAATAAATATCCTTATAATAAAAAATTGCTTAAACAAATAAGCAATACTATTTCATGGATTTAACTCATATAATAATATGAGCATTACTTTTGACAGCAATGTACCACGCGACATTGAAGAAAAATATGAGCCATGTATGTGCGCTCAAATGGCAGAATGTTGGTCAGATTTTTATGAAGGCAAAGATACGCCAGAAATAAGAAAACGGCTTAAACATGAGGCAAATAAAGATTGCTTTCGTTGCCATGGAACTGGTATTGAAGCTGTAAATCATGAAATTGGCTCGCCAACCATTAATTTAAGCAATGATAATGCTAGAATTTTATTTAAAGTTCTTGGCTTGTCATTTAATGAGGCTGGAGAACTAACTATTCCTGAAGCTAGGAGATCCATTATAAAGGCATTATCTCGTTCTTCATATCAACAATTTGAAAGACCGCAAAATATTCAATATGGAAAGCCTGTTGAAATATCTGATAAGATAATTGATCTTAAGCCAATTAGAGTGCTTGATCCTGGATTAAACGAAAGTAAAATTAAAGCATATATCACTAGATTTGCAGATTTTGTATCAGAAGTAATTAAAAAGGGTGGAACAAAAATTTATTGGAGTTAAGATTTTAACTTCTAATTAATTCTGTGCCCTCATCTAAACTTTCGTCATCTAATAAATCTTTAAACCAATACTCTTTTGAGCCCATTGTTTTTACAGATCGCCAATTTGAAGAAAAATTATCCAAAAATTTATCTATTATATTTGGTATAATATCTTTTTCAATATCATTATTGTTAAACCTATTTCTTAATATATTAAGTGAAGTTTGCTTGCCATTAATGAAAATATAGGTATTTGAAAATTCATTTGAAACAAAATCAAAAAGAGAATCTAATTCAACATTTTGTTTAATTCCATAATCATCTTCTACTATTAGATTTTTAATTTTAATTTCTGCTTCCCCTGAAGACCATAATTTAAGACTTTGTAAGTCATAATTTTGTGTATTTAGCCCTGTATTTTCATCTAACTTATTGTCTTTATTTTTTACTTGTGTGGTTTGTTTTAATTTTTTCTTATTTGTCAAATGTTTTTTATATTTTTCAACAATATTTTTTAATGATAAAAATTGTGGGATTCCATCAGATTGTGTAACAGAATATTCATGAGAAAGTTTATTATCTTCTTTTATTTGATATGCATCTATGATAAAATTATCATCTAATGATAGTCTATAATGAAAATTGTTATTAGTTTTTTCTATCAATTGCCAAGAATCAGAAATCCAAATATCTTGATCATTATCTCTATTTATAGCGAATGCTGCATGCACTTTACCTAATAAACCATCTATTGCATGTAAACTTACTGGTGCGGCATATTTTATTCTAAAATAATTAGCTAATTTAAACAATCTTTGTATTGACATAACTATATGTAATATTATTACGATGATAATTATTTAATATATTTTGCTTAATTTTATCCAATGGTTATGTTAAATTAACATGAAATCTTTTATTAATGTTTATTCTTATAAATGTCTACTTGGGCCGCAAAGTAAAAATTCTGAAATTATTGGAAATTTAGCGGCCTGGCAGGTCGGCAAAAAATCACATTTTGCAAATTTAGCATTATTTGATGAAAATGATATTAAATTTTTACAACAATATGGGCCATGCAATTTTCATTATTTAACTCATGCAAATTATGAACTCTTGTGGGCATATGGATTTAAAGTTAAAAAAACAAAACTAAATTCTACGTGCATTAACTTAAATGAGCTTTCTTATGTTGGAAGAAAATATCATGGAATTCGTGGTGCCATCAATAAAAATGCTAAGTTACATTTTACAATTCAAGATAATTTTAATGATATTAAAGATATTAAAGATATGATTGAAATATGGTCAAATGATTATACTAAGAATTATTTTAGAGATTTTAGTGGTAAAAATACATTCTTTTACAAGAATAATTTTCATAGAGACTGCAATAATATATTTGTGTACGATGATAAAAAACTTATTGCTTTTGCATCATTAAGTCCAGGCAAAAATTCTTCTTATATTATTGGTAAATCCTTATTTAAGGATTATGCCGGTTTATCAGAATATACTGATGATTTAATATATAAAAAAGTATATAAACTTGGTACAAGAATAGTTAATTTAGGACAAAGCAAAGGTGGAATTGCTACTTATAAGGATAAGTGGCCCAACACTTATTCAATTATTCATTATGATGGAAATATTATTTAATAAATGTAAGGAGATAATATGATAGAATATAATTCTGATATTGTAGTTGGATTAACCAGCTCTAATCAAATTTCAATATCTGGCGTTGATAAAAGTACAGGATCTACAGTATGTACATTAACATTATCAACTGATGCTGCTATTTTTGTTAGAGATGAATTGACAATTTTATTAAATCGATTAGATAAAAGTGTAAAGAAATAAATATTATGACAAAATTAAAATTTGATGACACATTAGAGGTTAATGGAATTAAATTAACAAAAAAATATATTCAAAGTTTAACTTATGATGAAAGAGTTAATTTAGTTGAGCCAATATTCAAATTATTTAGAGAAAATGGCTTTCCATATCCAGATGACACAAGTACATTTAAAAAAGATTATCAAAAACTTGTTGATCTAAAAATAGATACAAATAATATTGAGTTATTTAATAATAGTAATTTGTGTACAGATATATGTAAATATTTTTGTAAAAGCTTCTATGCTTCCAGTGAACATAAAGCGAAAACTATGATGGAAGTTTTTAGTGATGATAAATTATTAAAAAGAATTATATTTAATCGCTTAGGATGTGAATGGCTATTACCAGATAAAAATGGACCTGGTGTTAATGAAAGTTTTAATTTTACAACAAAACAAATAATTCAAGGTATGAGAAGCACACGAAGCGTCCCAGCTATATCTATGTTTAAACCTGATATAGCCAAATATATGTGTATTAAATATTCTGAAGAAGGAGATATGGTTGGAGATTATTCTTGTGGGTTTGGAGGTAGATTATTGGGTACTATGTCATGTAATCGCAAATATATCGGCACTGATCCATTAACAACCACAGAATTAGAAGAGATGGCAAAATTCTTTAATTTTAAAAACTGTAAATTAATTAAAAGTGGCTCAGAAAATTATAGGGGCGATGAGAATTCTGTTGATTTGTACTGGTCAAGTCCGCCATATTTTAATCAAGAAGTATATTCAAATGATTTAACTCAAGCCTATAATAACGGTGAAGATTACTTTTATAATAAATATTGGAAAAATACTTTAGAAAATATTAAATATATGTTAAAGCCCAATAAGTGGTTTGGATTAAATGTTAAAAATTTTCCTAAAATGTTAAATATGGCTATAGATACTTTTGGTAATGTTATAGAGGAGGTAAAATTAAAAACAATTCGTAGCCATTTAAATAAAACTGCCGGAATTGAAAAATTTGAATCAATCTATATGTTTAGGAATATTAAATAACTCTAGTATATCGCTAGATTATTTTTAAGTTGGCGTAATAAAACAGCATAATATTTAGGATAATTATACTTAAGACCTAAATATGGAACTATATACAATATATGCTATGATTTCTGATAGTATGGAGAATATTCCTGCTAGAAAACAGTGTATTGCTTTACGAAAATGTGGACTTAATTCAACTATTTATAATAATGGATTTAATAAAATAGCTTTTGATACTAGAAGGATTAATCAAGAAACTGAATATAACCCACGTAGAGGGCTTCAAAATTATAATAGAAGTGAGGAGTTTCTTTCCCAAGCTATGGGAGAAAAGCTTGTACATTTAACTAGATTAAAAAGTGTTTTAGATGAGCTAAAAAAAGAATATGGTAAAGAACATGAATGGCAAGATAGCAATGCTCGCGTTCTTTTATCAACACTTGATCAAGGATTACGCACTATTCAAAAAGATGGTAATTTTTCTAATGCACAGCCATCACAAGGCAGTTTAGATTATATTGAAGAACTTCTGCATGTCAGATATAGATTGGATCTTGCTAATTTAAATAAACTTGGAAATTTAGAACTAAAAAAGACTATTTTGTCTAAAGATGAAGAATTAACTAGAAAAGATGTGAATCGGGCTTTAGAAATTACTAAAAGCGATGTTGCTTCACAAACTTATGACACATTAATGGAAAAATTGTTTGGTGGCGTCCGCGCCACAAAAGAGAATCCAGATGTTGAACGAAGTATAACTATTACAATTAGAGATAAATTTGTGGAGAAATAATCATGAGCGGTATGAATGATTTTGCTCCATATATTAAAAAAAATGGCTCTTTTGTAGTTAAAAATGTATGCCCAGATCGAAAAAAAACAATAAAAATTTTTAATTATCCAATTAATTATGGTATGACAAGAGATATTCTTCAAATACCTGGCGTTGGAGAGTCAGATATAAGAGCTAGCCTACTTAAAGGTGAATTGCGTCATAAAATATTGGCGAAAGATATAATAATATTAGAGTCAGATATTGATTTATTACAATTTAATATAGAACAAAAATCTTTTTTACAATCAGCAGGAATTATAAATGGACTAGAAGTATCTGCAGATCAATTTCATCACTCAACACTTAGAGATTTAATACACTTTATAGATGAAGGCCCTGGGGATGGGTTTGCGTCAGGCGCTTTTAAAGAGACTATTGGGCGGCCATTTCCAATATCTTCTACTTGGTATACTAATTCTAGTAAGTCAAAAAAACTTATAGAAAAATTAATTTCTTATTATTCAAATAATTTACCATCAATAATTCAATGGAAGATGTATGATACAGATGGTATTACAGTCATTCATACGGTAATAGATAATATTACTTATCAAAATAATGCCTTTGAATATACTAGAACTAGAACAATAAGTTAAGGAGAATAATTAGTGGCTTCTGATAGCCCTGCATCAATTTTATATAATAATCTTGGAAACGCAATTGGTGTTATTCAAGATGGCTATATTTATCGTTTACAGGTTGAAGCTAAACTATCATCAAATAATATTGATGGTTATTTAATTAATATATTAACTAATCAAACTAATGGTTCACAACATACTATAATTGACGGCTATGTACAAACAAATCCTAATGTCATAGCAAGTGGAACAATAACATCTAATATTGGTACAACAAATGGCTTGGCCTTAGACTCTACATTAACTAATGGCACGGCAACTACAAAAATAACAGATGGCACACATAATGTTACGGTTAAAGCAGCGTCTACTGCTGCCGCTGCCACCGATAATGCTATGGTTGTTGCTTTATCTCCAAACAATACGTCTTCAGTTAAATTTGGAGATTCAGCATCTGTTGATGCATTTGGACGAATACGAACTTCAGATCCATATACCCTATTTGAAAGTAAACAAATTATAGATAATAGGCCTACTATTTGGTCAACATTATTAACAACAAATGGCACCTCTACATTTAATATTAATAGAGCATCATCTTTATTAGCCGTTACATCAACTATTGGCTCCCAAGTTATTAGGCAAACCAAACCACGTTTTCAATATCAACCAGGAAAATCATTATTAATAATGAATACCTGTGTATTTTCTGCGACTGCTGGAGGAATAAAAAAACGTGTCGGTTATTTTGATGGATATAATGGATTATTCATCCAACATGATGGATATAATTTATCTTTTGTAGTTAGAAGTAATGTTACTGGAACACCAACTGATATTATTATAAATCAAAATTCTTGGAATATTGATAAATTTGATGGCACAGGAGATTCAAAAATAATACTAGATATTACAAAGTGTCAAATTTTTGTAATAGATATGGAATGGCTTGGTGTAGGAAGAGTTAGATTTGGATTTAATATTAATGGTATTTTATATTATGCGCATCAAGTGTTAAATGCAAATAACTTATCTTCTGTTTATATAAGCTCTCCAAATTTACCATTAAGATATGAAATAACAAATGTGTCAAGCTCATCATCATCAACATTAGAGCAAATTTGTTCAACAGTTATTTCTGAGGGTGGTTTTGATAATAAGGGATATCAATTTTCTGCTGATAGAGGAATATCTGTAATAGCATCTACTTCAAATGCAATTGTACCGCTTATTTCTATTAAATTAAATAATACTTTATATGGTGTAAATATAGGTGATATAAGCGGGGTAATTTTTTGTAATACATCGTCCGCAAACTTTAGGTGGCAATTAGTTCTTAATCCAAATGTAGCTGGTACAGATGCCGCCTCATGGAACACTATAAATAATTCTGGAGTAGAGTATGATATTACCAGATCCACAGCAAACACAATATCTGGAGGAACTGTGCTTGCCTCTGGTTATGGCGCCCAATCTACTGGGCCAGTTAGTTTTAATATTAATTCTTTATTGACATTGGGAATTGACTTATCTAATATTTCAGATCAATTAGTTTTAACTGTTCAAAAAATTGACACAGGTTCTGATAGCTTTCTTGGCGCACTTAATTGGAGGGAATTTGTTTAAATATTAAACAAATGAATAAAAAATGACAAATTCAAAAACAAATTCTACAAATATATTACTTAAAGCTAATGAGGTATTTCAAGGAATATCAGAGGATATTACTAATTATTTATCTATAAGAGCTTCTATTTTATCAGATGTAGACAGTGCTGATGAAGGGCTTATATTTGAGTGGTCACATGATAATATTGTGTTTGATTTTGAAGAAAGATTTACAGTATTAAGTAATTCTGGACAAATGCACGCTTTTACTGCAAGGGCTCCCTTTTTAAGGGTCACATATATTAATGGGCCAATTGACCAAAATTATTTTAATTTATCAATAAGTTATCATGCTACGTTGCCTCCACATTTTGTACAGAATTTAGATAAAGAGTTATTAGCTGGCCGATCAGGGCAAGTAGTTAAATCAATATTAGCTGCTAAACATAGTAATAATAATAATAATATACATAATTATATAAATATTAATGGTAGCTATAATAATCCTAATGGCAATGAATTTGGGCTTTTTGTTAGAAATATTCCGTCGGGTACACAAAATATTTCTGGCGCCATTACATTAAATGATGGCTATAGTAATATTGGAAGTGTTAATCAAGGTTTTGGCGGCAATAATGCCTGGAAAGTCGATGGTAGTTCAGTAACACAACCTATTTCAGCAGTTTCTTTGCCACTACCATCTGGCGCTAGCACAGAGGCAACGCTTGCTTTAATTAAAACAAAGACAGATAATATTGATGTTCCGATTAGTACCAGAATAAATACTCTGGGACAAAAAACAATGTCTGCTAGCACTCCAGTAGTTTTAGCATCAGATCAATCAGTTATACCATCATCTCAAAGTGGAATTTGGACTGTTCAACAAGGCGTTCCACCATGGAAAATTATTGGTGATTCATTTGATAATAGTATTAATACTATAGCTAAGTTACCAACACTTCCAGCTATAGCAAGATCTTTATCGCCGTCTTGGGCTGATGGATATCAAGTTCCATTATCTACATTACTTAATGGTCAATTAAGAACTGATACTACCACCTGGTTTGGATCTAATGCACCAACAGTTGGTCAGAAAATAATGAATTCTAGTATTCCAGTTGTAATAGCTAGTAATCAAAGTGCAGTATTATCTGGAGGGTCCCCAGATGGAGGAGTCACAAATTTACCACTTAAAACTGATATTAATGGAAATCTTAATGTAATTGTTAATAGTATAGCATCAAATGCTTCAGTTGGTATTGCGGCCGGCGTACTTCAATTAGGCGGATCTTCAGTTGGAACGCTTAATGCTATACGTGCCACACCATATATAGAGCAAAATACAAATGCTCAAAGATCAATAAAATCATCTAGTATAAATGATAGTGCAACCAATATTGGTATGAGAAAAGTAACAATTACATATTATAATCAAGATGGTTATGGTCCATTTACAGAAATAATTACTTTAAATGGAACAACCCCAGTAAATACAATAAATACAAATATTTGTTTTATTGAAAAAATGGTTGCTTATGAAGTTGGCTCTAGTTTAAGGAATATAGGGACAATAACATTATATTCTGGAATTAATGGGACTGGTACAGTTATTGGAACTATTGGTGTTGGAAGCCTAGTAACTGCCCAAGGTGATAACCAAACATTATGGGCACATCATTATGTACCATATGGAAAAACTGCTAGCTTAGCTACCTATATAATGTCTGCAGAATCTGGTGGCTCTGGAACTAATGCTACATATTTTTTGCGCTCTCAATCTATACCATTAACTAATAGCGCAGAGATTATTATTAGTGATTTAATCCTAATAATTGGGCCACTTGTAAGACAATTAGGGATACCAATAAAAGTAATTGGACCAGCTCGTATAACTGCTTATGGTATTCCCGGTGGTAATAATGTAAGATTGAATGCTAGCTTTGACTTTTCAGAAATTTAAAATGGCAGTTCATCCATATTTATTGACACCATATTATTAGATATCATATTGTTTTGTATCCAAGATATAAATGATTCTTTTTTTGTATTCCATCCAGGAAATAGTGTATTATTTGATTTTATTTGTTCTTGTTTAGTTGCATCATTTAATATATTATATAATTGATCAATTATATCTGATACGCTTACTGAATTTGGATCATTTAATGCATTTTTAATTTTAGCATTGTCTTTATTATTAGCCGCATCTGTTACCTTAACACCATTAATCCATAAATTTTTAAATGCATTATTTGAATTATATAATGATATAAAATGTTCTTTACCATTTAAATGAAAATAATACCAATTTACATCAATAGATAGTTTATTAATATCATCACACGATATTTCATGTAATGTATATTCCAATGGGCCGACCTTACCTTTAACTTCATATGGAAATTTTACAGAAATAAACTCGGGAATATTTTCTTCATATTGATTTTCTTTCTTTTTTCTTTTTTCTTCTTTGATTTTTTTAATTTCTTCTTCATATCTTATAGCGCATTCTGTTATATTTTTTGTTTCTAATAGTATATCTTCTTGACTACAAAGATAAAATATTGGCTCTTTTTCGTCTTTTACCTCTAAGGCTAAGCCTTCATTAAGTTCTCCTCTATATACATTTGGCGCATTTTCCAGATATTTCATTACTGGATAATCATTAAATTCACTAACATTTGCAAATGCCGGCTCAATAATTCTTTTCAAACTATTAAGGGTCGCTATTTTTAAAAAATATTCTTTAGCAGCCCACTTTCTAGCTAATTTTTGAATTTTATGATAACTCATTATTTTTATATCAAAAAAATGATATTAATCGCTATTATACGATATAATAGTAATTATGATAAGCAAGCATTTTAGGGAATGCAATGTTAATGATGAGATCATTAGAAATATTATATTAAGAAAAATTTGGAAACATATATGAGAGCATTAGTTATTTCAGGTGGCGCTAACAAAGGATCATGGAGTGCCGGCGTAATAAAGCACCTTTTATATGATTTAGAGATTAAATATGATGCATTATGCGGAGTCTCTGCGGGAGCTTTGAATTGTGCCTTTTTGGCAATGTTTAAACATGGTGAAGAAAAAGCAGCCGCATTACAATTAGAAGAAGTTTGGAATAATATAGATACATCAAAAGTTTATAAGAGACATTTCCCTTTTGGTAAGTTACACGCATTATGGGGGCAAAGTTTTTATGATAGTACGCCTCTTCAGGAATTATTACGAAATGGCTTAGATTTAAAAAAAATAAGAGAAAGCGGCAAAATAGTTACTGCCGGTACAGTATCTTTAACTTCTGGGAAATACACAATATTTGATCAAACATCTGACCATTTTATAGATGCAGTAATTGCGTCATCTGCTTTCCCCGGAATGTTATCTCCAATTAGTTTTCTTGGTCAATTATGGACAGATGGTGGTCTTAAGGAAATAAGTCCTGTTAAAAAAGCATTTGAATTAGGCGCAGATACTATTGATGTCATAGTTACTTCTCCAAAACAGCGAATTAACAAATTTTTTAAAAAACCATCTATAATAGAAATAATGACACGAGCTTTAGATGTTTCAACTGATAAAATTTCATCTAATGATTTAGAAAAAGTTGAAATATATAATCAACTTGCATTGGCTGGAATTAATGATAGAAAATATGTTAAAGTTAATATTATAAGACCAGATCATAATCTAGTTGAAGATATACTTGATTTTTCCCCAATAAAAATTAAAGAAATGATGCTAAAAGGATATTATGACGCAAAATCCAAATTTATTTTATAATGTAATATTTTAACATATTCTGTATGGCAACTAATAATTATCCAGGAATTGGCTATAAAACTATTGGGCATGACTATAATTTTTATAATAAATTAGCAGTGTCTGCAACAACATTTGGTGGTGGAAGCGTTTCTGGACAACAGCCCGATTTCATTCTTCCGTTTACTACACAGGGAGTTATGTTCCTTAATGAGGGGACTGGTGTAGTAGAGGTTTCATTTAATGGTAATACAGTCCATGCTGAACTTGATTCTACCAAGCCAAGTGTGTCATTGACTTTTGATAATAGAGTTGTTTCAATGATGTGGCTAAGAGTTAAATCAGGGAGCACTGGCCCAATAAATGTTTCTATATATGCGTGGGCCCGTTAATGAGTGGATTTGCACCACAAAATCCACCAACTTCACCTGCAGAAGTAGCTCAAGATGCTGCCACTGCTGCTGCAGCAGTTGATGCAACAACAACTGTTAAAGGTAAAGTTAAATTAGCAAATGATTTTAGTGGTACGGCAGATTTACCAGTTGTTGCCAAAGTAAATGGAATTACTTATCCATCTGGTTCACTAACTACTGGACAAGTTCCACGAGCAACTGGCGCGTCTACTGTTGCATATGGAGCGTTAGATTTATCTAATAGCAGTGCTATTACAGGAACTTTACCTGATGGCAATCAGGCTGCACAGACAATGGCAGGCGATGTAACAGGAACAACTGGAGCTTCAACAGTTGCCAAAATAAAAGGCACTACAATCACAACAGCTGGAGGCTCTTTGGCTGTTGGTGCCGTATTAAGAACAACTGCAGCTGGTACTGCTGATTGGGGTACTGTAGATTTAGCAGATACAGACGCAGTAACGGGAGTATTACCAGTTGCAAATCAAGCAGCTCAGACATTATCTGGAGATGTAACAGGAACTACTGCGGCCTCTGTGGTTACTGCCGGTCTTAAAAGACAATCACAAACAGTCGTTTATACTGATTTAACAGCATTTGGCGCAGTATCGAATGCAACAATAAATGTAGGCGCCGCCTTACCATCTAATTCGCGATTATTAGGTGCTGAAATAAATACGACAATAGCATTAGATGGTACAGGAATAGTATCTGCGGTAGCATCAGTTCAAGGCAGCACTGATGTTGCTGGAACCATAATAACTGGCGCATCAGTCATGGCCACCGGATTAGTAGGAATTAATGGTACAAACCAATATTTATCTAGAGGCTCACAACAAATACAGGTTAAAGTTGTTGTAACTGGAATAACGCTTGATGCATTGACAGCAGGATCATTTACAGTTAATTTATTTTATGCAGTTATAGCTTAATATATTATAAGAAAGAGAAAGTCATATGAGTAAGAATATAGATAAATCATTTATTAGAGATTTACCATCAGATTATACAAAAATAGATTTAACAGATCCAAATAATGTTAATAACAAAGTTTTATCTGAACAAGCTACAAGAAAAAAATTATTAAATCATGCCAGAAGTATTGGGTGCGAAAAAGATATGTTATTATTATTTGCTAAAGCAGATAATACATTAAGAAATTGTACAAATGAACAAGAAAGAAAAGATATAGGAAAATTATTTTCTATTGAAGTATATCGTCTTTTAGGTGGCGGTGGAGAATTATATATTGATGGCCAGCTAACATGTAAGGACGATTGAAGTGAATATTAAACTAAACTATCAATCTACCTGGACATGGCAAATTGATCATATCATACTACGGGCTGATTTATTGTATACTTCAATGGAAGATGAAAATTTTAAAAAATGCTGGGCATTAAGTAATCTTAGACCATATTCAGCTAAACAAAATATATTAGATGGTACTAATAGGATAAGACATAAAGGCAATAAGAGGATATAATGAATGATTTAGAATTATTAAGTGGAGTAATTATATTTTTTAGTAATAAGAAAGGATATGGCTTTATTTTGTGGGAAAAAGATAAAGTAAAACAAAAAGATCTTTTTATACATTATTCAGATATCAATATAGAAGGCTTCAAAACTCTATCTAAAGATCAAAAAGTATCATTTAATCTAGGAACAAATATTCGTGGCGTTCCAAAAGCCATAAATGTAACGCCAATTAAATAATTTTAAATTTTTGGACAATGGTGGCAAGCGTTATTAATTACTCTAGCACATGCAAATATTGTGCCATCATTTATTTGCCTAGCATTCCAAGATAATGTGATATAATCTCCATATTTAGTTCTATAGCGATTAGTAAAATTATATAGAGGCCCACTTCTTATATTTGCTGCGGCGGCATTAGTCTCTTCAACATCATCTGGATGAACGAAACTTATCCATTGTTGTGACAATAATTCATCACTAGCAATTCATTAGATAAATTAAAAAATAAATTCATATATTCATTATTATGATATAGTTTTTTAACTATAGAATCAGCCAACTCTAATTCATCTTTTAGTTTTTGTAATTTTAATTGCAAATTTTTCATTTTTTAACCAACATAGATATAATTGTTATTAAAGCAGTAATAACTGCGCCAACTCCAGTACTTCCTAGCACTAATACAAGCCTAAATAAACTTTTATCTATATTTTCTATTTTTTCTTGTATTTCTTTAATTGTTTTATTTAATTCATCAAATGTTTCTAATATTTTTTCATTTTGCCGATCAACTTCAATATAAATTTCAATAGCCTTTTTATTTACATCTAGAATATATTTTAAATCAGAAGATGTTATTGTAGAATTATTCTCCCGTTCATCTACTCTAAATTTATTTTTTTCATTTGGCATTGGTTATTTTTCTTTTTAATATTTTTTAATATTACCTTATCACAAATATCATTTAGTTTTTTATAACTTTCTAAAATAGATTCTTTTGCCTCAGACACTTCTTCAATAATTATTTCTTCCAAAATATATGCTGCTGACTTTGACATCTTAATCCTTTATACTAAATCTGCATTTTCCGCTGCAAATTTTTCATCTGACAAATCTAGTTCTTCATATTTTTCTTCTTTAATTTCTAATACAGATTTCTCACGTGATGGAATAATTTCATCATGATTAATTTTTACATTATTATCAAATAATTCTGGAGCAAATTTTCTAACTACTATTTTATCTCTTTTTTTATAAACTGAGCCAGATTCTACAGATTTATTTAACTGCTCTAATGTATATTGATAATGTTTTTTATCTAATAAATTTACAGATGTATATGCTTTAATTGTCAAATTCAAATCAGCTAAACTGACATTTCTTGGGCAGGTGTTAGTGAGCCAATACTCTTGATTTTGTTGTTTCATAGCTATATAAATGCTATTATATCCATAATATTGTATTAAGATAATGGATATACTCTCTTATACGCCCGGTCAAAAATCTACTATCTTTTTAGAAGTTAAAAATTCTGATGGTTATAGAGCAAATAGCTTGACGGCTCCGTTTATTTCTAGAATATTTGCTTTTACGTCCACAGACGGGTATACATTATATGATGGATATCTAAAAACAGATGGATATAATCAGCCATTTACAAAGGTAGCCGTTGGTTTATATTTTGCGCAATTAACTTTACCAAAATTAGCTGCATCTATAGGATCATATTTAGTCGATGCATCTTATACAAGTCCAATAGATGGATATGTTAAAACTCAAACTTATCAAATACTTATTAATGCGCCATATGGCAATTTTTCAGTTGGCACATAAAAGGAAAATATGGCTATAAGAGCACGTGGCGAAACACTATCAGTATACGACCAAGTAAACTTAACTGTAAAGTTTAAGGATTCTACTGGTAATTTAGTTGATACTGATTCTTATCCAACCATATCAATAATACAGCCATCTGGATTAGTTGCCATTGCTCCAACTTCCGCTGGAGTATCAAAAACTGCCACAGGTTCTTATTCTTTTATTTATACAATACCAGCGAATGGGCCGCTAGGCGTATATCAAGATATATGGTCTGGATATATAAATGGATTTCGTGCGTCTGCACAATTTAGTTTTGTCGTAGTTCAAACTGATATTCCTCAAATTAATGTGGACGGTTATGCCCATATTGGGGATAACGTTCCACTTGTTTATTCTCAAGCCGCTGTTAAAAATATAAATAAATTATTACGCTCATTAAAAGCCAGATTAAATAGCTCTGGAAAATCAAAATCAACTGATAAATTTGGTAATATTCAGTTTGTTGATTGCGACATATTTTCTGTTGATATGTTAGTTACATTTTTAGCAACAGCCGTATGGGATTTTAATCAAGTTCCTTATTTTACTTTCTTTCAGTTAGATGATGATAACTTTGTAGAGCAATTTGGCGAGGTGCTGGTTGAGGGGGCGACACTGTATGCGTTGGCTAGTAAAGCATTGATAGAGAGGGGTAGGGAATTTAGTTTGCAGGATAATTCCATTAGCTTCACGCCTCCAACAGTATCAGAAATAATGATGACTCAATATTCTGCCTTATTAACTCATTTCTGGGACAAACTCAAAATGATCAAGGCTAGCTTAAGACCTAAGCCCTTAGGTCTTGGAGTTTTTGGAATGAGTAGCGGATTAAATCCAGCAATAGCAAGGCTTAGGCATTTACGTGCTCGTAGAATAATCTAAGAGCTAGAAGAATAATTAAAGCTTCATGTTATATATCCATTAAGGAAATAATATGAGCAGACCAAAATATTTAAATAAATTACTTACCAAAGAAAATCTTGAACAATCTTATATTGAGCTTGGCAGCCTTAAAGCTGTTGCTCGTAAATTTAATATTGACCCTGGCTCCGTTAAAAGATATATGATACAATATAATTTATATTTTAAACCGCAAGTGAGATATAATTGTGATCATGATTTCTTTTCACGAGAAAATGAAGAAACTTTTTATACTGCTGGATTTATAGCAGCAGATGGATGCGTTAAAGAAAGAAAAAATTCAAGCGATAATTTACGATATGAAGTTCAAATTTCATTAGCTAAAAAAGATGAAGATCATGTTAAAATAATTAAAAATCTACTTAAATCAGAAACGCCTATATATAATTTTTTAATTAAAAATAGTTTGAGGAATTCTAAATGGAATGATAGTTGGTGTAGTCAATTAACAATTACATCAAAACAAATGGTAAAAGATCTAGAAAAATTTAATATAGTTCCTAGAAAAACTCATATTTATAAATTTCCAGAATGGCTTATAGACCATCCATATGTTAATCATTATATGAGAGGATATAATGATGGAGACGGCTCATTTTTTATTGGACGTTTAAATGAAAATAGCGCTGTTAAACAGATTTATTTTTCTTTAAGGGGTACTGTAGATTTTTTAACATCATATAGGTCTATTTTAGAAAATAAATGTGACTTAGAAACTAGAAACGACACAATAAGGAAAAATTGTGGTATAGGAATATTAGAATATGGTGGAAATAGTATTCTTTCAAAGATAACGCAATTTTTATATAAAGATGCTACAATCTTTTTACCACGAAAAAGAAATATTGCAATAAAATCTATTTAAATTATTCATACAAAAATTTTATTTTCAATATATTTTTTAATCTCTTCAATAGATTTAAATTGAGCTTCATTTGGGAGACCTATTGCAGCTGCAAGTCCGGGGCCACAACACATAATAAAATCTTTTGTTAAATATCCATCCTTTGAAGAATTATTATTACCATAATAATATAACCCAAAGTATTCTTTAAAATCTATTACATGATATCCGGACTCTTCTGATAATCTAAATATCCAATTATCATTTTCTTTATCATAATCCCATTTATTTAAAATATTATTCATGCGAGCGCTCTATTTTTAACATATCTTTTAACTTCTTCTATTGAAGAATATTGAGCGTCAATTGGAACAATAAATTGATGCATTTTAATATCATTTGAAACTCCAATAAGACATTCTTTAAATTGTTTATTTAAATAGCAGGAATATGGGTCTAAACCGTCTCTATAATATAAAAGAGTAAAATAATTGTATAATTTTATTATTTGATATCCACTGTATTCTGATAAATCATAACGCCAAATATTATCTTTAAGATACCATTCATTTAACATATGAATCACCAAAATGCATTTAAATTTTCTAATCTTTCAATATCAGCAAGTGCTTTTGTGCTAGATATTTTACCATTTAAAAATTCAATAATAATAGGTATACGTACATCTTCATTTTTATGATAGTATAGTGTTTTTATTTCACTTAATTTTATGGAAGCAATTTCACATTTTTTTATGGTATCAATCCAAACAAAGCGTAATTCTTCAGGGATCCCTTTAAAAATAATTTCATTGCCAGGTATAATTGATTCGTGTATCTGTATAATAATTTTTTTATAAATTTTATAAATAAAACCGGCTATCATTGTATACTCTGATATATCAACTATAATGACGAACAATAATGAAAAATTTGAAGACCTGTGTGATGAAGATGGGAAGCCATGCGACTGGTGTACCGAAGATTATGAAGATTGTACCAATGAATGTGGCGAATATTGTGGCACGGGAGATACTTATTGTGTTAAATGTTATAGATATCGTGATTGGAGCTTAAACGCATTGGATGGAAGTGGTATAATTATTCCATGTGAAATTGGCGAATCTTTACAATTTAATGCTTATGGAAATTTTGATATTGATTCAGATATAGAGTGTGATTAATATAATTTATTTAATGATTACGTGAAGTATTTCTGCGTTCACGTGATTTTGTGAAATAAGGCTGCTTGTAACTAGCTACTTTATCAAAAAATTCTGTTTTTTTTACCAACAATGCATGCTTTTCCGGCGGCTTTAATGGAAAAGTTATAAATAATCTATCATCATTATTATCTCCTGCCCATAAAACAGCCTCTTGGACAACTATCTCTAATGGATCAATTATGAAATCTTCTATTTTCTTTTCATCTTCTTTATTCTCTACATAAGATAAAGTGATATGAGGCTTATAATCTTTAAATGTTTTTTTAAAATCTATTTTAGCTTTTTTAAATTTTTTAGCAAGTTTATCTCTTAATTCATGCAGTTCTTTTGATTCTACTTTTGCAATTATTGGAATTGGATTATTCTCAAATTTTGGAAAACTTGTTATATTTTTTACTTTAATTGTAAATGGTTTTGTTTTAGAAAAAACATCAAAGGCCACTTCCAAAGATTTAGCTACTTCAGAAATAGGCCAGTTTTCTTCAAAACATAGAATTGTAATATGATATTCTGACGCGCTTTCTTTCCTGCCTGGTACATCAATATCTGCCAATAAACGCCCAGCACCGTGTTCTAAACGTATTCCTAAAAAAGCCAAAATTTTATCCTTTTTACTTATTATATATCTCTAACATTCACATTAAGTATGACTATTTAATCATATTATTATAATGGCGCAATCCAATAAAAAAATAAATTTAGATAATTTAGTATTTTCTGAATTTCCAGATAAATCCTGGGGTTCTAAAGCAATTAGATATGATATTCATAAAGATAATAAAAATATTGCTTCAGCAATTGTAAGACCAAATCCACGAAAAGAATTGGGTGGTATGACATTAAGCGATTTACAAGTTCATAAAGATTATAGAGGCTGTGGGCTAGGTAGAATATTATTAAAACATATTTTAAATAAATATGATAATTTATATTTAAGGCCGCAACCATATAAATCTGATGGATTATCAGAAGATAAATTAAGAGAGTTTTATGCTTCTGAAGGATTTAGACCATTTGGTAATGAATTAATGAAATATAAAAAAAGCTCATATATTTCTATTTTAAAAAGGGCAGAATTTTTATCTTTATCTAAAAAAGAAAATATACCACTATCAACTATTAAAAAAATTCCTTATAAAACATTAAATAGAATGTTAAATAAAATGAGAGCTTTTCTAAAAAAGGATTCCGTTGTACAAAAGATGTTTAAAGAATATAATTTGGACATTAATGAAGTCGATTATATTCCAATGAAATTTGATAATATTGACGTGTCTGCTAAAACTGAACATGGTATAATAATATTTAATTATAAATTATTATCTGATAAAGACTTTTTAAAAGATTATTCATATGGCGTACATGAGATGACGCATTTTTGTCAACAAACTGGAAGAACAGAGCCAACGCAAAGCTCTGATGATGGTGATTACTTGTCTAATAAATTCGAGCAAGAAGGTTTTGCTGCGCAAGTTGAGTATATAGCAAATCATGAGGGTGAAGATACTGCTAAAGAGTATGTTGATGATTTATTAGATCATCATGAAATAAAGAGCAAGCCAAAGAAAGATGAATTAAAAGCAATCTTTCTTGAAAATGTCTAATATTAATAAATTCGAATAATATACATGGTTATTTATCCTTCTCCAATTATTTCTGGATTGGAAGTCGTACAAAATATTGGCGATGGTTATACTACTTTTATTAGATGGCATAAAGCCAAACATATTGTTAAAACTAATAAAATAGCCTATCATATTTATTATTCTACTGTTAAAGAAAATATTTTTTCTGAAGGCGTTAAATTAGTTTCTATTGATGGATATACAAGCGCTAATATAATAGGCCTAATACCAGGACAAATTTATTTTTATTGCGTAAGACCCGTAGAATATGATCCTTTAATATTTGATTTAAAAAATATATTACCAATAGCTTATGATAATTTAAGATTATATCCAAATAGTTTATTAAGACAAAATATATCTGCAACAGATCTTATTATTCCGCTAGTAGATATTAGTGGATTTCCAAATTCTGGAGTAATAAAAATTGGCGCTGAATTAATAAGATATTCATCTATTGATTTATTAAATAAAAATTTAAATGCACCAGCAAATATTCCTGGCGGAAACCCTTATTTAATAGATCAGGGTGGTGGAAATTTTTATACACCATTAGCGTCTAATATTGGTGACGGATATATTAGTGAACTATCTATAGTGTCTGGAGCTAGTGCGCCTGCAGAAACATGGACAATAAAATGTATTTTTGTTCAACGAAATAGCTTAAATGTGCCTATAGCTGGAACTGCTAAATTTGAAGCGATAGGATCATTATCTGGATGTAAATTAGATGGTTATGGAAATCAATTTATATGGATGTCTAATAGTGCCTCTGTATCTAATAAGATTTTAAAATTTTCAATTACTGATGTTGGCGATACTTTTAGAGAGGGCGATGCTTTTATTATTAAAGTAGGCGCACCATCCGCAGCAATAAGTGGAGGAAGAGGATATAATAATACTCTTATTACATCACATACAATAAATGGATTTGATGGTTATGATTTATGGGATCCTGGCATATCATTATTTACACTTGGTGAAGATAATATGTGGGATAATATTATAGCTTGTCAAACTAGATTTGAATATCCAAATTATCAATATACAAAAACAGATGGTTATCATCAAGTAATAAAAGATATATTATCATCTGATTTATCTGCATCTGATGCTGCTAATATTAATTTTCCAATGTATGATTATGCTGGATATCATAGAGCAGATCCAGTTGCCACAATAGACGGAACATGTACCGGCAGTTATATTGGCGGTGAAATGGGCTGTATTGATAAATTTGGTAATTATAATATAGTTAGAGGTATATCATTACAAGACCATAATAATCAACGACAAGAAATGTTATTGTCAGTTACTGGACGAGATGCTGTTTTAATAAAAAGAGTACAAACTGGAATTACATGTTCATGTTATTTACCATCTAGTGAATATCATGATGATAGATGCCCGCGCTGTTTCGGATCAAAATTTGTCATAGGATGGGAACAATATTTTAATCCAAGAAGCTCTAATGGAAGAATAAGGGTTAGGGTCGGTGCAGCGCCAGAAAATTTAAAAATGCATGAAGCTGGCTTGGAATCAGAGTTTACTCTAGATATGTGGACTTTAACCGTTCCGACAATAAAAACTAGAGATATAATAATTTTATTTGATCAAGATGATAATGAAGAATTTAGATATGAAGTTGCCGAAGTAACAAGAAATAATACGATGCTTGGACTACAAGGCGGTCAAAAATTTAAAGCCATTAGAATAAGAAAATTTGATCCTGCCTATCAAATAACAGCATTTAGAAATACAGCCACTATGCCTACTAAAATAAATACTGATATAGGATTCTTGGCTGGTATACCTCATACTCATACCATTGTTAAAAATGAGAATGATCCATCTACATGGCAGCAATTAACATCAATTTCTCAAGGACATAATCATCAAGTTATCATTGTCAATGGTCTGCCTACAGTCACAGAAACTTTATCTCACACGCATAAAATAATATTATAATAAGTAAAATGAGCGACCCATTAGTACCTAATTTTAATAGCACGACCGGAAGGCTTGCAACTGATAGATTTACATTTCAAAATCATGTTGATGGATACAATTTAAGACATAAATCAAATCAAATAGATTTACTTTCTCCAATCACTGTAGATTCTGTTAATTATTCTGATGTTCAAAGTGCACTTACAGCTTTGGCAGCGGCAGTAGCTCCAGAGGTTATTCCTGATGCAACTACAACTATTAAAGGTATATTAAAATTATCTGGTGATTTAAATGGTGCAGGGACTACTTCTAATGCTCCAAAAGTATCTGGATTACAAGGAAGGCCAATTAGTACATTAGGCCCTTCATCTGGTCAGATTTTAACATGGAGCGGTTCATCATGGTCGCCAGCAGATCCTAGCAATACATTTACAGCATCTGGCGACTTAGATGGTAATAACATATCGCAACAAGTTATTAATATTTCTGGCGATAGTGGTACTGTAACAGTTTCTGCTGATACAATGAGATTTGTATTGAATGCAAATCCAAATTTAACTCAATTAACGCGATCAAGTTCAAATGGAATTAATTTTACTATTAAAGCACAGAGCACAACGGCGGCCAGCGCAAAAGGCGGAGATTTAATTCTTGCTGGCGGTGCAGCAGGATCTGGCGGGCTTGATGGTGGAGTAAAATTATTACTTGATGATCATGTTATGATGCAAGTAGTTGAGCCAGTATTAAATCAGAGAGTTTTAGGATTAGTTTCAAATACTTCAGTTACATCTACACAAATGCCAGCAAATACTGGAGATTACGTTGTATTTATTGCCAATGCAAACACTATACCATCGTCTGGCAATCCAGTTGGTGGTGCTATACTCTACGCTGATGACGGTGTACTTTATGTTAAGCAGGCAGATGGTGATAGTTTTAATGTAAATCCAATGCCTAATCCAAATATTTGGGGCCCATTTGGACAGCAAATTTATACCAAAAAAGCTAAAGTAAATACTAATGCAGGGGTTGCCTCAGTATTATTATCTGTAGATTTTAGCCAAGTAGAATTTATTGATAGTATTGTTAAAATGAATGTATTAATAATGGGAACTAATTCAGACAATATTATTGTGTTAAATAAAAGCGCAATTTATAATGTATTTGCTGATGGCACTAGCTTAACGGCTACTGATTCAGAAATAGATACTGAGCCATTATATATGCTTTCTGCACCCGGTTGGGCCGTAGAGAATGGGCATGCAAAGCCAGAAATACAATTTACTGGCGCCAGCGGCATAGGGCCTAATGATAAAATTTTTACTATAATGACTGGATATCGTTCTGCTAACGTTACTCAGTGGTTTGCAGTTGTAAAATTTACAATATTAAAATATACTTAATATAATAAATAGTTTATATTGATACAAATATACAATATACCAATTGTTTTGTATATATTAGGAGATTTATTATGGATAGTATGTTACAAACCCTTCTAAGTTGGCAATTTTTATTATTTTGTCTTTCTATAGCCGCTATTACATCTGTTGTTAGAAAGATTTCAGAATATGTTTTAGATAATCCTAAAGTTCCGCTATCAAAGGAATCACAATTATGGACAAATTTAATTTTACCAATTTTCCCAGTTATTTTAGGATGCGGCATAGCTTTAGTGGCTAAAATGTATCCATATCCACACAATCTAACATCTACTAGTGGCAGAGTGTCATTTGGATTAGTGGCTGGTTTACTTTCAACATTTGTTTATAGAGCTATACGTGCCGCTTTATCTAGGAGACAACCAACATATAGACCCTTTTATAATCAAATTAATATTCCACCACCATCTAATCAAGGAATGGGCGCAGGAAATATAGTTAATATAGATAATGATAATAAACAGTAATTTTTTGTTATATATTTACAATAAATATATCGGTGATAAATGAGCAATTTTCCAAATGCCCTAGATTCAGATACAGACATACCGCCAATTAATAATAATATTAGCGAAATTGGCGGAGATGTGATAAACGCATTGAGAGATGCGGTTTTTGTAACTGAGCAAAATATTGGACTAAATGCTCAAGGATCTACTGCATCAATATCTGCTAGACTTGGTGTTTCTTTGTTACCAGATGGTACTATAAGAGCATCTGCACTAACATCGCTGGGTTTAGTTACATTACCAATAACACAAAATCAAATTGCAGTTAATGCAGGAATACCCGAATCTAAATTATCATTAGACCATAAAACACAAGATTTATATAATTATATTACCGATCTTACATCTGATGTTAATACTTCTATAGGTTGGATTAGCTCTACTGGCGTTAAACTTGAACCACATATAGCTGGAGCGTTACATCGTCATAATTTAGACCATATAAATGTTCATAGTAATCCAGTTAATTATCAATTAAATCATTTTAGAACACCAAGAAATAATACTAATGCATTTACATTAATAAGAGATATTAATGATGAATTTTTATCACATCAATTTGCTGATGGCTCTCCAGTAAGTGGCGCTGCAAATATTACAACAAATAATTCATCAGTTTTTTCATCTAATTATGCTCATACATCTAGCGGTGTATTTTTAAATACATCTCGCTTTACTGTTATTCCACAAACAACACAAGATTTACAATCTTTTGCTCAATTTGTCAATGATACAAGTATTTTCTTACTTGGAACTAGATTACAAAATCTTTATTCAAATGGAATATCAAAAGAATCAAGATCTTCTGCATTATCATCTGATACAAATGGAATTATAATTGTTCCATTTACTCCAGCAATAGCTTATTTAAAAAATATTGGTACAAGTAGTAATCCATTTGATGATATTGATACTGGAGATGATATTATAGAATTAAAGCCAGCCAGCGGGCTTATGTCAAATAATTCTTTTGATTCTAAATTTGCTCTTGTTAAAATTGGCGATATTATAAGAATTAATTATGGTACGGTAGAAGTAGCTTTTGTAATAAAAGAAAAAAAATATATACAAGACTCAGGAAATAAAAAATATGCAGTAAGAATAGCTGGTAAAAATTTACAATATGCGCCAAATGCTATCGCAAGAATAGAAAAGCCATTATTTAATAACAATAAATATGGCGTGCTTGCCGTAGCTGCCGCAAATAGTGGAGTATCATCTATTCAATCAAGCCTCTTGGTTGTAAATCCTAGAGCCGCGCAAACATTAGGCTTAGGATTTAATCCTGATCAGTTAGATAATTTACATTATTTATTATATCTAGCTTTATATCCAACAGGGTCTCCATCAGATGGATATTTAATATTACCACCAATTGACGTTACTGGAAATCAAGGAGCTACGCCAGGACTTTATACATTAAATTCTGTTATAGAGGCCACTAATAATGCCTTTAGAAAAGTTGGATATAATTATAGATTTATTGCATTTCAATATCATGGAGAGTTTGGAATTGCATTAGCTGATTCATATAAAAATACCGGGTTTTCTATATTAAATGCAGTAGTTGCTCCAAATGGATTTTTAGATGAATTGGGCACAACAATAGCTTTTCAAAATAATGTTATTGGTATGTTTTCCTCTGGTGGCACGCCAAATGATCCGCTTGGTTTAGGCCCATCTGGCGCTAATGTTGCTAGTCCAGCATTCCAGACATCATATGCATCGGCCGAAGCCTCTCAAAATCCAACAAAAATATTTCTTCCATTAAAAAGAAATAATTATTATGTTAATGGTACTGAAAGAGAAAAGGTTAGTCTTGATGTACTACAAACACTAGATGGTTATGGCGATGGATATTGGGTAGGAACAATAAATGCGAAAACTATTATACCAGGACCATCACCAACAGGCAGAGTCCAAACTACATATCGTATACCACTTGATCTACAGGCATCACAATTAAAAGCTGGTAAAACTTTAGTTGTTCAAGGGATAGACGGTTATGGAAGCTTTCCTACAGATTTTGGAAGATTTATAATACAGTCTGTATCTCTTGGATGTTGTTCTCCAACAAATTATACAGACATTACGGTTTATGACGCGGTACATGGTACAGGAGTTTCTCCAATATCTGCATTAGATGTTGGCTCTAGAGTGGCAATTTATTTTGATTCTGGGTCTGTTTCATTTAATATTGAAAGCTCAACTGACTTTACTAGTGTATCGCCATTTAAAAGGCACTTTGAATTATATATTGATGAAGATGGCAAAACTTTCACACATGAAAGAGGTAGGATAAATTCTGGAAATATAAGCCCATTACTAATTAATGGAAGTGTTCCACTTGTTAATTATTCTGAACTCATAAAAATAAATATTTTAAAGATATCTCCTAAATTAAGAGGATATCAATTTGGTTCAGTAAATAAAATAACTTTAAATATTACAAATTTAAGCAGCACTACTGGTCTATATGATGGATATTTATCATCATGGGATGGAAATCTATTACATGCCGTAACACATAAAGGACCAGCCACAATTGGTAAAGTTGGTGAAATAACACGATTCTATGATGAAACAAATATTGATTATATAGATATATATTTTGATGTTAATACGGCATTATCATCTTTTACTAATAAAAAAATAGATATACAATTATTTCCAACATTATCATTAGATAATCAGATAATGATATTAGGAACATTTCAATATGATGACATTTCTAATGTCATCAGCCATGTAAGAGATGAGCGACAATTTGGTAATGTTTCAGAAAAAGAATTTAGTACATCTGCATTAAGTTTAATATCTCTGCCTGAAAGGTTATTGCATGGCAATGGTGTTGTAAAGGGTTTTGATTTAATATCTTCATCTAATGATCAAATTTATTTAACTGGTGGTACTGTATTAGTTAATGGTAACTTAATAAATATAAATAATGCCACTGTTAATATACCAATTATAAAAGAATCTTATGGATCTTTATATAATGTTAACTGGGCAATATGTATTAATTCGAAAGGTGAATATCAGACAATACCATTGTTAGATTTTGATATAAATCTTTTAACGCCAATTGATCCTCAAAGAATTTTTACGGCATTTAATATTAAAAATGGTCAATATTATAATTTAGATGCAAGCACATTTTCTGATATTATAAATCTAAGAAAAGATTTAACAATACTTTATATTGCTGCATCAACAACAGTTATAAGTCCGTTAAGTGTAAGCTTAAGCGTATCAGATTCTAGAAGATATATTTTTGATAGTGACACAAATTTACCACTTAAATTTACATCATCTAACGCTCAAGGAAATTTTAAAAACTTAACATCAATAATAAATTGGGTTAAATATAATAATTTATTTAACGGAAATGTAATTGTTAAGGGGGCTAATAGTACAATATCTGAATTTGTAAATTTTGATTTCTTAAATAATGTCATTATAGATGGTGAAAATAGTGCTACGTTAACATTTAATGGATTAGTTGTATTTGGATCTAATATAACATTTAAAAATCTTAATCTAGTATTTAATGGTGGTATTTTTGCCAATAATAAACATTCTATTCAGAATTTACATTTTGAGAATTGTAACATAACTATTACTCAAAATAGTGCCATACCAACTAGTAATATATTCTTTGATATAACTGGAAGTAATATTTCTATTAAGAATTCTGTTTTTAATATCCAACATAATCCATTAGTATCAGTGCCTTCACCATTAACTGACATTACAAAATATAGTGGAGTATTTAGATTAACTAATGTTAATAATTTTATCGTTGACAAAAGTACAATTAATGTTACATTTGTAACTAATTTACCAACTCATGTTCCTGGCGACTTATTTATACTAATTGATAGTGATAATGTAGTAATAAAAGACTCTATATTTTCTGGAAACTTTAATGGATTTATTAGAAATAATAACTCTAATAATTTAAGTCTTAATAATTTAACAGTTACATCAGTTTTTGATCCTGGTTCACCATTAATTGCTGCATTTGGTTTTGATTATACTAATTTTGTAAATTCTGGACAGGGATATATTTATACTAATGTAAATTCTACATTAAAAAATGTAACAATAGATAGCGTAACATTTAATCATAGTCCTGTTATTTCTGATGGTTATAGATTTAGCTTTATAAATTTTGAATTGTCAACGCCGTCATCAATATTAAGTAATCTTTCCATTACAAATTGTAAGTTTAATAGTACAAATATTGGTGGATTAATAGAAGATAGAAGGCCCGCTATTTCTATAATTAATTCTTATAACGGAGCGCCAGTTGCTGCAACTTCACAGCAACCAATTTTACAAAACGTTAATATATCTAAAAATATTTGCAATAGAAATCAATCAATTATTATTACTTCTAGATTAGATTCAAACGGAAAAATGAATTATCCGGGTTTAACCGCACAAAATTGTATTGTAAGTGGAAATATATGCGGAATTATTGGATATTGGATTTATTCTGGCAATAAAATCATGCAAATTACTAGTTTTGATGGAGTTAATAGTGTTAATTCTTTATCAGATAAGTGGAGTAATTTAATAATTGAAAATAATCTTTGTCATTATATTGGAAATTTAGATCATAATGGCAAATATTTTGCGGTCTCTAATGGATATACACCAAATACAACTGTTAATAACTCTATGTATCCTTCAGGATATGTTGACATAAAAAATAATAAATGTAATTGGATTCATGTAGGAATAGCTTTTGATAAAGATTCTTCTCTTAATATTTCCAGTAACTCATTAATAGCATATATTGATCGATTTCATGATCATTATGGATCACATCCATTTATTGATGATGATTTTAATAGTGTTGGAAGCTCTGCTAGTAGTGCAATATTTGTAAGCTCAAATAAACATAGTACTGATACAACATCATTTATTAGTAATGATTCATCAGTTATTATCACTAATAATATTATAAATGCAGGATATTGGCTAGAAAATAATGTACCAGTTATTTATAATTATGGTAATGGTATTTGGTGTCAATCTTCAAATATTATTAGTAATAATATAATTAAGGGGTTTTCTTATCTTGGTATTGTAGTTGGTGGACTTCACAATATGATAACAAATAATAATATATATAGAGAAAATAAAAATATACAAAGTTATGTATTATTTGCATCTGGAGAGAATCCTCTTTGGGGAGGAGATTCTGCTGATGGTATACATACAACAGGATTTATAACACATAATTTCTTTGATAGCCCAACTATTGATGGAACTAATACTACTTTAATTAATATACCGGCCACTGCTACTAAATTATGGATAACTGACAGAAATATAGCGTATAGATAATATTCTGTAATATTATCTGGCTAAAGATGTTAGAAGAAATTATAGCTTTATTATTTAGATGGTATGAAGCGCATATATCATACTAAAAAGACATAAATATATGGGCGCCAATAATTTTTTTAGAGATAATTTGATGAGCTTACACAACTTTGTGCAGGCATCTATGTTAATTTATCCAAAAGAAATTATAATATCTACACTTAGAGATTATTTTTCTCGTAGTGAGCTATATCATTATTCAAAAGATAAATGGGGGTTCGCAAATACCACAGATCATACAGATTTACCATTAGGGTCTGATGTTCCTACAGTTTTTAATAAAGATGGAGCTAATCAAGAGGGACTTTCTACAAGAATTTTTATTGGAGAAAACTATAGATATGATGGTATATTTTATCCGGCTGTTTTAGTAAAAATTGGAGGATCAAAATATGTACCAATATCTATAAATAGAGAACAGGGCGGAGTACAATATGAAGATCTTATTTATGAAGATGGTTATGGCAATCAAACCGTAATTAAAAAGCCGGCATTTTTTATTACTGCTGGCGTATGGGAAGGCTCTATTATAATAGATGTTATGACAAGAAGCCTTAGATCTAGAGATGAAATAGTCGAGTCAATTGCAATGTGTTTAACAGAAGTTTATTTTGAAACTATAAAAGATGTTGGAATTGTAATTAAACCATTAAGTATCAGCGGAGCTAGTGAAACAGATGATAGAAATGATAAATTATTTAAACAAACTATAACTCTTGATACTAGGCTAGAATGGCGTCGACATATACCTGTTGGTAATATTATAGATGCGATATCATTTACTGCAGATTTTCAAGATATATCAAATCCAAATAGTATACCTGCTCCAAATATTACAGTAAATACAACTGTAAATATTTTAGATATGATTTTAAATCTATGATTATAGATTTCATGCAATATATTGGTATATTGATGCTATAGTCGCATATAGTAAGTTTAAATATATATCACTGAATGAATAAAATTTTAATCTTCACTTACTCGCAAAAATATAATACATTTGGTTGCGCCAGGTATGTAAGGCATAAAAATTATAAATAATTATGTGGATATTTCTACATTTTAATAAATACGACCCATAAGGCAAAAAATGAATAAAATTTTTCTAATTGGAGACATCAATGGCTAACATACCTGGCGCAACCAATGCTCTACCTGGCGCTTATACAGACGTAATAACACAATCGCGTGGCGTATCAGTACCTGGCGGCTCTAGAATAACAGCTATGATTGGTGAAGGATCAACCGATGATACTTTAGTGGCACAAGCAACTGGCGCAGGTCAAGATGGATTAAACTCCACTTATACCAGTGCAAATGGCAGTGACGGCAGACATTTTAGGTTATCTAATTTTCCAGTAATTTCAAATAGAACTACATTATTTAGAAATGGTGTTCCATTAAAAGGACTTGAAGCATTAATCGATGCAAATGCTTTTAGTAATCTTTTTGATTATAGAATAGATATTGCTACTGGAAAAATAGAACTACAAAAGGCTTATTTATTTGATCAAGGTGGTTCAACTTATTCTGCTTTATCAACAAATGTTGGTCAAGGAACATTAGCTAGTCTTACTTTATTAGATGCAAACGCCCCTCCAGAAACTTGGTCAATTAGATGCGTTAAAGTACAACGCACAGCATTAAATGCACCTATTGCTGGAACAGCTACATTTTTAGCTTTTGGTTCAGTTTCTGGCGCTAAATTAGATTCAAATGGTAATCCTGTAGTATGGATTGCTGGCGGCTCTGCTGTTAATAATGGTGTATTAAGCTTTTCAATTACAGAATCTGTTGCCTTTAGAGAGGGCGATGCATTTACTGTAGTAGTTAAAAGTGGGGTTTTAGTAAGAAATGATTCTTTAACTGCAAATTATATACCAGTAACAACTATAAATGATCCTGTTTTACTTCAAGGAATGGGAGATGTTGTCAAGAGACATGGTTTACCAAGCTTAAGTAATAATTTATCTCTAGGCGCACAATTGGCGTTTGCAAATAGTGCTCCAGCATTATTGACATTACAAGCAGCGCCTTCAATGCCAAGAAGAAGTTCATATGTATTAAATAATGATGTTGATGCAGCATCATTAACTGATGATGAATTTATTTTTCCATTACCAGTTGGTGTAATTCCAGATTTTAATTCTAGTATACATTTCTTTGTTAAGAACAATGCCACAAATGTAGAGTCCCAAGTTTTACCAAATAAACTTGCATTTTATACTTTAGGTACCTCTGGACAGCCAACACAACATGCATTTATTTTTGATGATGCTGCTGCGCCAGCAGGAAATTCTTATTTCTATACAGTTACAGAAAGTTTAAAAGCAATCAATTTTGCTGAAGACGGATATGTTGCAAGAGTACAAGGATTTACTAATAAAGGTGTCTTTAGTTCTCCATCATTTACTTTTGATGCGTCTTATGTTGGTAAAGCACTTAAAATTATTGACTCAACAAATTCAGCAAACTTTGGTGTATTTAATATTACATCAGTTTCTGGTGGAAAATTATATGTTATCGCTGATGCAGCTGTATTTGCGCCATCAACTTTAGCAGATAAGCCTACATATTTGTCAGATTTTATAACACAATCTTCTGTCAGCTTCCAAGTTATTAATCCAGTAACTGGACTTGCAGTTGATGGTTATTCTGGTACAAATGGAGCTTTAGTTTCTTCAGGAGCATCAACTGGTGATGGCTATATGAGCAGTGCAACGGTTAATTTCTCTACACTCGCCTCTCTTACTTCATATAAGCTTAAAATTACTAATGGTTCACTAGTTGCAACTGCTGCTCAACCAGTAGGTAATGATGGATTATATGATATAACAGGCTCTACCGGAACTGGAGTAAATATAAAGAAAGCAGTTGTTACTGAAAGTAATTTAGAATATGAAATTCTAGATCCTGCTCTTACAAGTAATTATGTTGTTCTTAATCATAATGTTGTTCCTCAAGGATATGGATTAAGGGTTACTTTAATAGATAGTAAAGATATTACATTCTTTGATGCTGGCTGGATAAATGCTCTTGCCGCACTTCAAACTGTAGAGTGTGATATATTAGTTCCTCTGCCAAAACAAACTCCATCTATTATTTTCCAAAATGCTTTGAGCCATTGTTTGGTAATGAGCAATATTAAAAATAGAAAAGAAAGAGTTTTGTTTACAGGCGCAATTAATGGATTAACTCCTGATAATCTTACTGGCGTTAAACCTGCAGCAGTAGAAGATATAGGCATTTTAGAAGGAATTCAAGGAGATTCTGTAACTGAAGTATTGGCAGGTAATACAGAAGATTTAGCTAATTATTCAGTTTCAAATGCATTTGGAAATACATATAGATGTACATACTTCTATCCTGACCAAATTGTTGTTCAGGCCGGTCCAGATAATGTATTAATTGATGGCTTCTACTTAGCGGCAGCTGCAGCTGGATATGAATCAGCTGATGTAAGATTAGAAAATCCATTAACTAATAAAGTACTAAGCGGATTCTCAATATTGAGAAATAAGCAATTTACAAGACAAACATTAGAATCTTTGGCGGCAGCAGGTGTAACTACATTGCAGCCAGTTGCTGGCGGCGGCAGAGTTGTATGGGGAATTACAACAACACAATCTGGCTTCCCTGAAGAACAAGAAATATCAATTGTATTTATTAGGGACAGAGTCGCAAAGACATTACGAGGCGGTTTTGCTGCATTTGTAGGCCTTCCAGAGACTTCTACAACTAGTATTGTTCTTAATGCTCGCGCAGTACAATTGTTAAACTCTTTAGTGTCACAAGGCCTTATAACTGACTTTAAAGATGTTTCTGTAGTTAGAGATGGCGTAGATCCTAGACAATGGAATGTTACATGTAGAGTACAACCAACATATCCCGTAAACTGGATTTTCATAAAAGTTTCTGTTGGGCAGTTATAATATAACTGTATGAAGACAAAACTATCTAAAACACAATTAGAATATATTATAGAGTTATTTAATAAAGACTTAGGTTCACGACAAATAGCAAGTATTATGGGTGTTAATCGTAGTACTATTATAAGAGCCTATAAACAACTTAATTTGCCAAGTGTAAATAAAAAATGCCCGCGTACAGCATATAAAGCGTTAGAAAAATGTTGTAAAATATGCAAGCAAACAAAATTAATTTCTGAGTTTAGAAAAAGAACAAAGGGTACAAGAATATCTTATGAGTCTTACTGTTTAAATTGTGAAAAGGAATATTCTAAAACACAAAGTAATAAAAGATATAAGAATAATAAAATTTGGTACAAACAATATAGAATTAATAATTTAGATAAAATAAAAGAATATGATAAAATTTATAGAGAAGAAAATAAAAATATTTTAAAAATTAAAAGAAATTTAAATAAAGATAACACAAATAAAAGATTAAGATTTTATTATAAAAATAAAAGAGCAAATGACGCATCATTTAAATTAAGATCTAATATATCACATAATATCAATTATTATTTAAAAAAGAATGGCAGTTCAAAATTGGGTAAATCCTGTATTAAATATTTAGAATACACTATGAATGATCTTAAAATTCATTTAGAGTCACTTTTTGAGCCATGGATGAATTGGAAAAATTGGGGTAACTATGATCCCAAAACATGGGATGATAATAACAAATCTACTTGGAAATGGAGCTTAGACCATATAATACCACAAAGTACTTTATTATATAAAACAATGGATGAGCCTAATTTTAAAAAGTGCTGGGCATTAAGCAACTTACGACCATATTCAGCAAAACAAAACTTGCTAGATGGCTCTAAAAGAACAAGGCATAATTTAATATAAATATTAAAGCTATACTTTTGGAGTAATAATGGCTAACGCACCTAACACAAATTCAACATTATCTTTTGATAATAACAATAAAACCAGCACAGCCTTATCAACTAATATTCTAATTATGGTTGGCCCTAATCCTGTTGGAGCAATTCAATCATTAACTGTTAATGAAGATAGACCTCTTAAAATGATAGATGAAGTTGGTACTGACGGCCATATTGATTCATCACCAACCGGATCAACAAATATAACTGGTGATTGTACAAGAATTAGATTTGACAGATATAGAATTGCAGAAGCTTTTGGAAGAGGATTTGTTCATGTACATTCTCAAGTATATCCATTTGATATAATGATTATTGACAGACAAAGTAGTCAAGAAGGATTGCATGTTAATACAATTATAAAAAACGTTTGGATTAAAAATATTAGTTATACATATCAACAAAATGACTGGATCATATCAGAGAAAATGACTTGGGAAGCCGAAACAATACATAGCTTCTTAAATGGTAATAAAAATGTTGCTATTGGTGGCGCGCGTGGCACTGGCCCATTAAGCATCATACCAATTGAGCGAGATACAGATATTGGTAAAAATGGTAGAAGAGGCTCTCTTGATGCAAATGGCTTAATAGATATTGGAAGCGGCGGATTACTTTTCTAATTAAATAATTATTAAATAAGCTTAAATAATAACCTATAACTGATATATAAATATATAAGTTATAGGTTATTTTATTGGAGTTAATATATGCCAAATTTTTCAAGTCCACTTGGTACAAAAGAATTACAATCTCAGCCAATGAGAGAATATGATGTAATGGATCCGACAATTGATATGAATGCAATTAATGAATTTCAAAATAAGCCATATGATGAAGATTCAATTCAAAAATCAATTGAAGAAGAAAAGAAATTACGAGCCGCTAGAGAGGCTAGAAAATCTGGCAAAGAGCCGCTCACAGATGGCGCTAAAAGGCGTATTGAGATGTTAATTGGCATGACACGTTCAACTCGTGAAGTCGATATAAACGGCAATATGTTCGCTTTTCAGACTTTGCGCTCAAAAGAGATGCGAGAAGCTATAATGGCTGCAGCAGAATTTGATGGAACAGTACAGTCACCTTTTGAAATAAGAAGGCAATTATTGGGCCGCTCATTAACTCATGTTGCCAATGTTGATGTTGAGCGGTTTATTAATTCTAATACATTAGAGGCTAGATTACAACTAATAGATAATTTAGATGAACCATTACTAAATAGATTATATGATGAATATTTAAAATTAACTAATGAGGCTAAAGATAAATTTGCGATTAAAACCGAGACAGACGTAAAGGAGGTTAGTGAAGATCTAAAAAAATAATAGATGAACCGGAACATCGCTTTGTATGGTTTTTATGCAAAGAAATTTATCATACAACACCAGATGATCCTCGTATAATAGATATGGACCCGGTTCAAAAAATGTGGATGTTTCATAATTGGGCAGCCGATCAAAATGATCAGGCTGAACTAGCTAAAAATCACGCATATCTATTAGCCTCCTTTTCTAATCCTGAAGCTGTACAAAAGATATTGGGAGACGATAATAAGCACGAATCGACTGATGAAGCATATGAAGAATCACTAAGAATGGTTAAAGAGCAAAGTCTGGCCTTATCTTCTGAAGAAAATAAACCCTTACGTAAAAGACGCAGACATAATATAAAAATGGATTAATAAATGGCAGAGCAGGCACCTTCCACATTAGAAGAAGTTAAATCTTTAAAAGAAACAGTTGATAATTTTAGTGACTTAGGAAGATCTCTTACTAGTATTTCTGCCACAGGAAGTACTGCTCTAGGTATATTAGAATTTGCGGCTACAAAAGCTAAAGTTTCTTTAGATGGACTTGGCAATTGGGCAAAAAATAATCAATTTGCATTTTCCGCTATAGCACACAGTGTATTATCTGTAGGTGACGCTTTTCAAGGATTAGGCGGTGTAGTTGATTCATCTAATATTGGAACATTTTCACAAGATTTTATTGCTTTAAAACAAGCCCTAGATACTACTGGCCCAGCCGCAGAAATGGCAAGAGCCGCTCTTGATAAAGCGGTAACAGCAGTAAATAAGGGGGACAATAAAGAATTACAAAGAAATGTAGCTGATGCTTTAAAAATAGGTCCGAGGGCCGTTGCAGATGCTTTAGAGGGAGTATTTAAAAGAGCAGATAGAATGGCGGCCCTTAATGCCTCTATTATTCATTTAGCCGCAAATACGGGCACATTAAATGAAGTATATGAAAAATCTGGTGATGGATTAAAAAATATATCATTATTAACTTCAGAAAATACTAAAATGATGGAAATAGCTCAAAGGGCAACGGGCGCCACAAGAGAACAAATGTCTTCATATTGGGCAACATTAGGGTCTATTCCTGGAGCACTACAATCTATAAAAGATGGTAATTCAAATGTAGCTGGTTCATTTAATATATTTATAGATGCAATTAAAATAGCACATGCTACGGGACGTACTGTTAAGGAAATATCTGATGATTTGAAAAATTCTGTTACAAATTATGGTGTTTCAATGGAAAATGCCGCTAAATTTACAACAAGAATTAGCGAACTTAATAATAAATATAAAATTCCATATGATGAAATGAAAAAGAGTTTGCTTGCAGTAACCGATACATTTCAAAATTATGCTAATGCAGGTGATAGTGCCGCTAAAATGACAGATGACGCCGCCAATATTATGAATAAATATATTGGCGGTCTAAAAGAGTCTGGCATGACTGGAAAACATGCCACAGAAGTAATTAAAGACATGACATCTGCAATAAATACTATGGGAGTTGCACAAAGAGCATTTTTATCAGCTCAAACTGGTGGTCCTGGCGGTTTAATGGGAGCAGCTAGAATAGAAAAAATGTTAATGGAAGGTAATTTAGAAAAAGTTCAAGATCTTGTAATGCAATCAATGAAAAAACAATTTGGTAAAGTTGTTACACTTGAAGAAGGTACACAAAGTGATGCTGCCGAAGCAACTAGACAAAAGCAAATAATGTTACTTAAACAAGGTCCACTTGGACAAATGATAAAAACAGACCAAGATGCAACAAAATTTTTGAATTCCATGGCTGCAGGAGATAAAGGTGCACTAAAACAATTAGATACAAATATATTAAAAAATACAATTGATAAAGGTACGGCTGTTGAAGAGCAGACTATAACATTATTAACTCCAATGAGTCAAGATTTATCTGCGATACAAAATGACATATCAATAATGACAGGGCTATCTTTACAAAGAACGATTGGTGTGGCACAAACTCCTGGAGGATCAGGTGTGCCTCAAAATCAATTTTTAACAGAAAGAATGAGGGGCGCAAAATTAGAAGGAGAACAATTTAAAGCAGAATATTATGATAAAACTCCTCGTGCAGCAATTGATGATATTAATAATCCAATGGCCAAAAAATTAGGTGAGAATGTTCAAAGAGGAGTAGATGACGCTAGATCTGTAGTTAAGTCTGGTATTACTGATATTACAGATATAGCAAGACGAGCCCATCGGCCAACTACAGATGAATTGGCTAAAAGAGATATAGCTGAACAAACTAAAAGATTAAATGAGCGTAAGTTATTACAGCCAGGTTCTAGGGGCTATAGGCCTGCAACAACAGTTGGGCAAGCTATAGCGCCAGCTAGTGTAGCCGCTCAATCAACACAAACCGCTACAGTTCAACCGCATAGTACAACTACAGATAAATCTCAAACAGCTAATGCTCAAATATATAATAAGTCAAATGAACTTTTAGATGTAACTATTACCATTGTTCCTAAAACTTCACAACATGCCCCACAAACTGCAGGAGGTCACTAATGACAGATTTTTTAGAAAAGGGTATTGAAGGCCTAAATTCTGTTCAAGATTTTTTAAATCAGAATAATCCATTAACTGGTGAACAAAAAGATAGTTTTAGAAATAATGGATTCTTATTACCTCCAACATATTCGGCTGATGGTAATGGATTGCCTTATAGTAAAGTTCCAAGTGAAAGAAACGCCCAGCCAAAAAGAAATATTGTAACTTGGTTTGTGCCACAATTTGGAATTGTTAGAATGTATATTAATCCCGAACAAATAAGTTATGCAAATAAAAAACTTATTAATAAAGATAAAACAAAAGGTGGATATACTTTACAATATTGGGGAGAAGATTTAACAGATATTACTATATCTGGTACTACTGGAAGCTCTGGTATAGAAGGAATAAATTTATTATATGAAATATATAGAGCAGAACAATTAGCATTTGATGGTGTAGGATTGACTATTGCGGCAAATAATTATAATAATGATTTAAGCCATAATTTAATAAATGGGATTGGTGGTGCATTAGGAGATGCATTAGGTGGCGGCAAAGGCGGTAATGCAGCAGCAGTTGGTGTAGGTGCTATAGGCACTTTATTTGGTGTTGATTCGCCAAATAATACAATGGCATCTAAAAACTTTCCTTCATTAGCACAATTAGCCTTTTCAGTTGAAATGTTTTATAATGGATGGGTTTATAGGGGTTTTTTTGAAACAATGACTTTTAATGAAAAAGCTAATAACTTTTTAATTGATTATTCGATTAAATTTACTGCAACCCAAAGAAGAGGATATAGAGCAAATTACTTTCCATGGTCTAGAAATCCAGCTAATGGGCCATCACAATATGAAACGCCAATGTCATTTTCTAATTCTAAACAAAATATACCACAAGCTACTGCTGAACAATTAGAAAATATTACACGAGAGGCTCTTAAAAGCCGGTTTTAAATATAAGGTAATCTATTTATGAGTTTTCTTAATTCTTTAGCTGACGCCATATCTTCTCAATTTAATTTAGGAGAAAACGATACTCATACTTTAGATTCTATTAATGATGATACTGGTAAAGTTGAAAAGTATGGAACTCTTGGAGATCTTGCTCAACACTTTGACCGGTCAGCTGAACGACGTTATGTTGAGGAAGGCTATCTACGTAAAGATCCATACAATATTGATCAAAAGCAATTCGAAATATTATTTCAACAACCTAGTGCGACTATCTTAATTAAAAAGAAAATGTTTTCATCTGTAGGCGATAACTTTAGGCCTGATTTTATGGATGAAGATGAAAGACTTTATTATAAATCAATGAAGTTACTTTTTAAAAATAAGTGTGACCAAATAAGTGCATTAGAAAAATTATCAAAATTTGAAAAAATATCTTCAACTTTAGGCAGTGTACCAGATCAATTAATACCATTAATTATGTCTGCAGCAGATACTTTAAATGATGGTCCAAATGATTTTAGTAATGGACTTATAAATAAAAGTAATAATAGTGTAAGTTTTTCTAGAGTAATTGATCGATTAAGAAAAATTTATGGATTTAATAGTACAAATACCTCTACAACGTGGGTTACTGATAGTACTAATTTATTTCAATCACAATTAGGGCCTGGAACTGGCGTAATAGAAATAACAAATTTTACTAATTTTACTACAACAGTAAGTACGGCATTAGGGTCTGGTGGTTTTAGTATTGGAATTTCTGACCCATATGAAGCGATGTTAATTACAGAATATGATATTGAAAGAGCAATTAGTGACGCCACTAATGTATTTAATAATAGTAAAATTTTTCAAACATTTGGACAAGAAGCCCCAGAAAAATTAATAAATAGATTAACTTCTAAATTAAATAAAATAAGAGCAAATAGGGGCGCTGGGCCAATTTCAATAAAAGTTGATCCCAATACATTATTAGGTAAAAGAGTAACTGTAATATTAGATAGAATTGGAGTTGAATTATTATTTAATTATGATAGTTCATCTATTGAATCAATATTATCTGGCGGGGCTTTCCATAATACTTCTGGTGTAAGTGTTTTTTCTAAAACACAGCAAAGTGGTGGAGTTACTATTACAGAAGAATACTTAAAAGATGGTTCAATAGCCGGAGTCGATGGTATAGACCCACAAAAATATGTTTTTAAATTTTTATCAGAATTAGACGGCGGTAAAAAGAAGCGCACCGGCAATGAATCAGAATTGGATATATTTGGACAATTAATTAGCACTATTTATAGCAAAATGAGCTTAGACGCTAATTCACAAAATGCGCTTCAAACATCAAATGAAAAAACTAATTATGCTAGAAGAAAATTAAGATTTCAATTTTTAGGTAAATTAATAATTCAGCCCATGGACTCTGTACATATTTATATTAATTCTAGAAGCAAATATGATACAAAGATATTATCTGGTTTACAGAATATGTTTACTGGATTGGGTATGATTCAAAATTTTAATAATACTGTTACTGGATTACGCGGAGCTATTGAATCAGTTTTTAAACCATCACAGTCATTTCAGTTTCAGGAAGAAAAGGCGTCATTTGTTGGAGCTTCATTTCCAAATTATTTATGGACATTAGTAAGGGGAAATTTTATTACAGAAAAAGAAGGCACTCATGTTTTTGCTGGAGTTGTAAATAGCGCATCCAGTAATTGGTCTAAAGGGTCTTTTAATGTCTCTGTTGAAGGAAAAGATAATTCTTTATATTTTGAACAGGGAAAAATTAATTTTAAGCCGGGCGTTGATACATTTAGTGGTTCAATGTTTGACCCTCTTACAGCATTTAAAAGTAAATTTGATGATGTATCTAGTAATTATAGCTCTGACTCTCCTGATTTATTAAAAGAAAATCAAGTTTTACTAGGTGGTGGCGATCCAAAACGAGTATCATTATTGAAAGCGGGATTAGGCCGTTATCCAGGTAAATTAGTACATGGAAATAATATAATTAGTGATAGAAACCTTGATCCTGTTACTGGAAGAATAACAAAATTATTTTATGCTCCAGATGGATTAGTATATAAATGGAAAGAAGGAATCGGCATATTTACTCAAGTTGGTGATAGTCAGACGATAAATAGCCCAGATAGAGCCGGAAATCCTAATATAGCAAATGAACCATTTGCTGGACACGATATTATGAATGTATTGTCATTGTTAATAACTGGCTATCCTTATAATTTTGAAACATATATAAGATCTGCCCAACAATATGATAGTTATGGAAAAGATCCTAATAGTAAGCAAGACGCATCACATTCATTTTCAGCTTCATTAAGGAATGATTTAATAAAAGCTAATACATTATGGGGAAATTTTATACCATTTAAAAATATACTTCAAGATGAATTATCAATTGCTTCAAAAATAAGTAGACAAATTGATGCGGCATCATTTGATCAAAATTTAGATAATAAAATACAAGAATTACAGTCGTTAATAAAACAATCTGTAGAACTTAAAATTATTAATATTTTAAAAGAAGATTCAACAGATAATAGTGAGATACAAACTATTAAAACAGAAATACAGTCTAGAATAAAAATATTAGAGGAGCAAGTTACTAAATTTACGGCGAATATAGGCAAAGAACTAGCTGAAAATTCTAAAGCTATATCAAGTATATCAACAATTGCGGGCGACTTCGATAGTGAAAATTGGGAAGATCCAAGTGCTGTAAAGCCAGATAGATTTGGCAATACATTATCAGATAGTAGTAAAAGAAGATTTCTTAGACGACAACTAAATTATCTTACACGAAGAATGTCATATAATGTAAGGGCAAATGAAGATAAAAATTTATTTATTGTTGATGACTTTTATGATAAAGATTATGATATAATAGCATATGAAAAATCATTATCTAGTGGTCTTGCTCTATTTAATAATGAATTTACTAATGTAGTAGAGAAAATAAAACATGTATCAAGCTTATTAGATTTAGAAGTTTTTTGTGATACACAAGGTCATATTAGATGTCGACCAAAACAATATAATAGAATGCCTAGTTCTGTTTTTTATAAAATGATGTATCTAAAAAAGACCCTTAATATTAGAGTATTTCCTGCCTTTTTAGATGATATTTTTAATACAAAATTAGATACATTAAGACAAAGATTAGAAATTATAGAAGACCAAATAAGACTTAATTGTGCAATTTTAGATCATAAATCTAATATGGATAATGATATTGATGCTGAAAGTTTTATTAAAACTAATGGAGCTATTAATTTTTCATTTATTTCTGATTCTAAAAGCGGTATTGTCACAAATATTAAAAATTTATCTAAGGCCGCAAATCCAGAAGAAGAAAAGCAAGCATTAAATGAATTTACTAATCAATTAAATATTTTAAAAACAACGGTTAATGCAAAAAATGAGTTCACATTACCAGCCAAATATGATTTAATTAAAAATACTATAGAAACTAGTAAATTTAAAGAAGGAGGCATCCCAATCATAAAAACTTCTGATGAAGAAAATATAATAGATAATTTGATAGACAGAATTCATACTAAAAGTGGAGAACGCATAGATAAAAATGATTTTTTTATTTTCACTAGACCGACTGCACAGCAGGAACCAGAAAAATTAGCCGTTGATACATTTGGCATTATCCAGGGAATAACTGATAAATTATCTGAACGTCAAAAAGTTTTAAGATTATTGTATGATACTCTAAAAAATATCCAAGAATTTAAATCATTAGATAATGATAATGGAAGTATGACCACACATTTGTTGGCCCCTGGAACATATGGAAGCGATAATATTCCAGAAATATTTGAACATATGATTGAGGATGAATCATATGATGATTATGGTGAAGGATCTGGAGCAAGATATATAATTAAAAGATCACAAATAACATCTATGAATTTTTCAGAAAAAGCTCCGCCTTGGAATTCTGTTGAAGTACAAGGATTATTAAATCCATATGATCCAAAAGGATTACCTCAAGGATTTAATGGATTTCCTGGTGGCGGTAATGGCATGGTAACTGCTAGAGCAGTTGATTATGATATGTGGAGATTATATGGATATAGAGAAGGCGCTCCTGTTGTTGTTCCATTTTTAAGTGACCCTATATCGCAATGTGGACCATTTGCTAGTATGTTATTATCGCGCGCGCGTAAAGAAGTATTAAGTGGAAGTATAACAATTTCTGGAAATGAATTTATGCAACCAGGTGAAGTCGTATTTATAGAAGACAGGGGTTTATTATTTTATGTAACATCGGTTAAACACACATTTACTTCTCTTTCAAGCTTTTCAACACAATTAGATTTGGCATTTGGTCATACGCCGGGAGAGTATATTCCAACAAATTTAGATATAATTGGTAAAATGATATATAAAAATAAAGATGTAGCAGATTTAGCTATACATAGACAAGAATCATCATTTGATCAATTAAGCTTAGGAAGCTTACAATTATTAGATAATGCTACAAGTGATAGTGATATTGCTAAAGCAAATGAGATTATTTTAAATAATATTATTTTTTCATCAAAATATAAAATTAATCAGGCGGAAAGTAAAAATAATCCAATTAAAATTGTTATCGAATTAAGAATATATTATGATTCTGATATTGATGTTAAGCTATTAAATTTTGCAAAAAAAGTTAAAGATATATTAATTGGCAAAAATAATGGAGATAAAACTATTCCAATATCAACAACAAAATTAAAATCTGGCTCTATAGATGAAAAATCAATTATAGACCCAGAAAAAACGGCTGTTGACTTAAAAAAATCTGGAAATTCACCATCATCTAGTGCTATGCATATTGCGAGATTAATTGCTGAAAAAAGTGCAAATAATAAATCAGATAAATATGATGCTATAAAAGATGCTCTTACAAAAAATATTGTAGATTGTTATATAAAAATTGTTCATATTGATCCAGAAACAAAAGAAGATATAAGTTGTTAATATGGCAAATCTAGACCCATCATCATTACCTGCTTTAAGAAGAGGATCAGTATTAAAGTATTTCCCAGATACACATATATTAAGAGTAAAACTTATTGATGCGTCTGCCATTAAAGGGGGACAATCGGCACCAGTTGATATGCCCGCTCCACACGCATTATTTTATAATAATGGATTATATATTGGCACTATGCCTGTTGAAGGAACTCCGGTAATTGTCGGCTTAGGGCGTGAGGGTCAATATTTTTTCGTATCATTTTTAGCAGAAGATCATCTTAAAGTTCCGCAGCTTACTTTGGGCACATTATTGCTTAGCTCTAATAGCAATACTAATATTAGTTTAGATGTTAAAAATAATATTTTATTAGGCACGCCAGTTAATAATATTCATATTAATACAAAATCAAATTATATAAGCACTAATTTTGATAGTGAATATAATTTTACGGATGCATCAAGACATATTAATGGAGTTATTAAAAGAGATCTAGTTTTTAATTCTAATTTTTCACAAAATAATAAATTAGAAGATGATTCATATGAAACTTTTTTCAAAGTAATTCCTATGGATCCAACATCGGCAGTTAATTCCTCTGTTACATCAAGCTCTGATTATTTTAAAAATCCGCCATTTGTAGAAAAAAGAGAAATTATTTATGAATTTAAATATGATAGTGATATTGATGATGATTTAAATGAATCAAAAAAATATAATTTAAATAATAAAGGAAATGATTTTACGTCTGGCTTATCAGACAACAATAGTAGGCGACAAACAAGATCTGAAACACTTGGATTATCTGCAGTATATCCAAATTTTTTAATTGAAACAATAAAGGGTACAGTTGTTGATATTTTTGGCAATATATTAGATTTAAATAGAGCGCCGTTATTATTTGGAGACAAGGCCTCATTAAGTTCTGATAAAACTAATTTAGATAAATCAAAAGCATTTTTATTAATAAAAGAATTAGAAAGAAAAAGCTTAGCTTATCATTTTGAAATAAATGCAAGAAAAGATTTTAAAAAATCTACTATTTCTGATGTTATTAATTCAAGTGAAGATTATTCTAGACTCAGAAGTCGTTTTTTTCTAGATATTGATAAAGAAGGACAATTTAAGTTAAATGTTCCAGCATCTAGTGAAATAGGCAATGTTCCATTACTAACAAGATATGAAAATTATTCGTCATTTGCTAAAAATGAAAATGGTGAAATTCATCCAAACTCTATAATTACTAAAGATAATGATAATATTTTTGATATATATCATGACTCATTTGCTCCAAATTCTAATATTAAATTAGATGCTAGCGGAACTAATGGTGCTCCAAAAGATAGAATAACAAATGAATATATTAAACATGGTATGGTTTATCATGATATTACTGGAACATGTTTAGTGCATCAAAACAATGCTTTTATAAAACATGAAACTGGCGAAGTAGAGCCATTAATTGTAGACTCTATAAAAGAGTTAAAAACTATAGTCTCAGATAAAATTATAACTAGCGGAGATAACGCTAATGCTGGCGGAAGAAGCGGGTCAATAAATTTTGATGGATCTATTGAGTTAAATATTGGGGCAAATACTGTTGATAGACAATCTATGTGGCTTGACACCGCAGGAGGTATAGTAACACATTTGGGAAGAGATATAAGAGGTAGAAGCATTTTAGCCTCTACTGATGGCGAAGTATATATACAAATCGGTGGATTTGGTATAACTGCTGATAGTAGATTTATTAAAGAAGATAATAATATTATACGTGGCGTCCTAGATTTAAGAATATTAGGTAAAGGTGGTTATTGTCATATGATTAGATGTGATGATAATGGAGTCACCATAATGACACCAGGCGCTATGAGAATACATTCTGGTGGAGATATGGTCATAGGATCTGATAAAGATGTTAGGATTGAGGCGGCACAAGTAATAATACAAGAAAGACCCGTTTTAAGGGGCCTACCGTCAATATAAATAAGCTTGGATATATAATATATATTATGAATGAAAAGATATGTAAAACATGTGGAGAAGAAAAAGATTGGAATACAGGTCATATAGTTCCTCAAAGTAATCTGAAATATATTTCAATGGATTCTAATGAATTTAGACAATGCCGGGCGTTAAGTAATCTTAGGCCATATTCTGCAAAACAAAATTTTGTAGATGGTATATATAGAGTTCGTCATAAAGGGTCTGTTGTATGAGTCCATGTAGCCCTTTAGATATTTCTATAAGTGTGCCAAGCGGTCCATCCGGTCCTGCTTTACCGGGATTCGGCATTCCATTTTCATTAAAACTACCAAACCTTAATCCGCTGCCAGACAATTTTCCAGAGGATTTATTAGGCCTATTAGAAAAATTACAACTACTTGTCCCGCCTGGCGCTTTAAAAGGTCCATTAAATCCAAATTTTGGCAAGGATGTTTTTGATGCAATAATGAAAATGTTGGATCAATTTATGCCATTTTTGATGTTATATAAATTTTTCTTACCAATTTTAGAACTAATATTATGCATTATAGAGGTTCTATGTGCTTTAATGAATCCATTCAAATTAATTAAAGCGCTTACAAGATTGTTTACTATATGCATTCCCGCAGTTTTGAATTTATTTCCAATATTTGCAATTATATGTATGATAATATCGTTATTATTATTGCTTCTTGCATTAATAGAATATATTATTTTACAAATTATTAAATTTATTAAAATGATATTAAAAAATATATTGGCTCTTAAAAAAGCAATCGAAAAGGGCGATGCTAATGCTATTAAATCAATAGCGCATAAATTAGGCTCTATTTTATGTATATTTCAAAACTTATTTGTTTTATTTGCAATATTTAATATTATAATAAAAATCTTTAAAGATTTATTATCATTAGCCTTTAGATTGCCACCATGTGATGATGGCGAGTCAGATGATGATGATGGATGTTGTACGCCTGATGTTTGCCCAGAAATTGTTAAAAATAAATATACAAGATCAACTGGAACATTTAAATATTTTGAAACTGTTAATGTAACGACAACAATACCTGGAGTTAATATTGACGTAAGGAAAGAAAGTTGGCAATTTTTTGATTTACAGCAGACGCAAGCGCAACAATTTAGAAATATTTTTGATGCACATGATGTAACTGTAAGCCCTAAACCAATATTTTTCCCAACTGATAGCGTTTATACTGCTCAAACTGCTATCAAACAAGCACCATATGTAATTGACTTAAAAATGTTTTATAGTCCATCACATTGGGGACGAAATGGTCCTGCACGATATATACAATTTAAAAATTGTATTGTAACAAATGTTCCTACAACTAAGTTAATAAATGGAGATTTAACTACATCTTTAAGTCTTAAAAAATCCGATATCCCTAATGGGGTTGTAACATTAGCTGGTGGGTTAGGATTTGAAGATGATGGATACACAAAATTAAAAGGATTTTCTGATGATGGCACAAGTGAAATAGGCGACCAAGCAACTATTGAAAATTTCTTTCATAAAAAAATACGTGAAGAAACGCCGCCTATTCCTCCAACAATACCACCAACTAAATTTTTAGTAAAAAAATTATCGCCAACTGATGGATATACGTTTAATAACGTAACATATACATTTAAACCAAATATGTCACCATTATTAAATAAAAATATAATTACATTAGGGTGTGTTCCTGAGCTATCTATTGCTAAAAAATTGGCAGAAGAACTTTATGTTGGAGATATGAGGCTTAAGAGCGTTTTAGTTAGTAAAGTATTAAATAATAATTTTCCAGATCCACAAGAAGCACAAGAATGTTTACAAACTGCAATAACTGCTTTCAGAACAAATATAAATGAAGCTAGCGCTGCAGAATTAGAAGCCACTTGTAATATCTGTTTAAATAAATTAAAAAATGATACTAAGAATGCGCTTAAAGATTTAATTGGTATAGGGGTTGATTCATCAAAGAGCACGTTTACTCTTACACCAAAAATACAATTTACTACAAAACCAATTATAGTTACTGTAGATTTATACGAAACAAATGGATTATCAATAACAAAAGGTATTCCTGAAGATATAGCTAATGATATTGCAGCAAGAATAAAATCACAAATTACATTTGGCAAAATAAGTCACTTCAAATATGATGGTAATCAATCTTTTATTGCAGAATTAACCAGTGATGAACCTGGCAATGGAACAAACATGATATCATTTGATAATAATATTTTATCTAAAAATACTCTTCCAAAAGATTCTACAGAAGTTCCTACTAGATCATTGCAATCTATTGATTATCAATTTATTTATGCTCCTGTTAGTGGCGCAGTTGTGCCAACTGGTGAGGGCGATACAGATGGAACTCAAGTTAGAAGAGATAATGATATTGGCAGTGAATAATGGGATACATAATTTTTGATAAAAATGGTTTTTATGATTTTGATATCGAAAAGATGTATACCGATGTTATTAAATCCATTGATTCAATAAGAAGTATAGTTAATATAGAAGAAATTTCTAAAACATTTGATGAAATAAATAAATTATCTGAGAGTGCACAAGAAATTAAGATATTATCTGCATTTGAAGCCGAAAATATAGTGCAAGAAAGTAGATGCCATGCATATTATAGAATGCTTGGCTTGCCAGTAGTTAGTGACATTATTGATTCTAGTGGAAATAATATGTATAGTCCAGGATTTGATGGTATCAAGTGTAAGGAACAAAGAACAGATTTATCTAATAAAATTAAAATATGCCTTGCTCAATCTAAAAATATTCAATTTAAAGAAATTTCAAATAAAAGAGAAGGATTTATACATGACAATTTAGAAGTATTTTCAAAATCTAACTCAATTTCTTCTGGCCTACTAGCATTAACATCTGGTGGAACACAAAGATTACGTAAATTTGCTTCACCATTTATTATTGGTAATAGCTTACGTACTATCGGACAATCATCAGATAGTTTTATTGAAACTGAGGGCCTTGCAATTAATGATAGTAAATATGCTACTAATTTAAATGCTTCAGTTGGAAATAAATTAATACCATTAACTGAATTTCAAGGAAGTTCTGGAGAGTCTGCTGGAGATTTAAAAGATTGGCAAACAATAGGCATGAATAGGTCACATATAATTACGCCATTTATTGTTGATGGTAGAATAGATTTTTCGGTATTACCGCAAGCAAATTTAATTGCCGTTCCATTTGTTATAACAGAATCTGATATGAAAGTTTCAGCTACTAAAAAAGTTAATAGGCCTATTATAGAAGAAATTATTAGAAATAGATTTTTTAGTTTAGACGCTTCTAATATTTTAGTTGCTGAAGCTTTAGATAATTTAATAAAAGAATTACCAGAAATAACACATGATATTATTAATTCAATAGCAATTTCTTTTGGACAAAATCTTACAAATTCATTTATAGATAGTATAAACATTATTAGAACTATGATAATAAAATTAGTTGAAGCAGAAAATAATATTAAAGTAGCTCAGCATAAATATTATTGGATACCAATGCCATCAAAATCTGGACCAGAAAATATCATTGGGTCACAAAAATTTGAAGCAAATATATCTGAAAAATCAGCTAATTTAGTAAATAATTTATTTACAAAACATGATATGGATATATTTTCTGCCCAATTAAAAATTAAATCTAAAAAAATAGTTCAAAATATATCTGACAAATCATTTCCAATTCCTGGAAATTTTGGACCAACAGCATCAGATTTTGATAATGAAGAGGTTAATTTACAATCGCTATTAAATAATAGAAATAAGGCCTTTAAAGAGGCAGAAAATTCATTAAGAATTATAGAAATAATAATGGGCGAGTTTAGTGGATTAGGCTTATGCGATATAATAGCAATTCAAGGGGCTCTCAATATAATGGATAAAGATAAGTTATTAGGACTAATAGATGAGAGCGCATTTTTAAGATTTGCTGCAGAAAGAGCTATAGAAAAAGCCGAGTTTAAAACAGAGCGTAATAAAAATATTAACGAGTGCCTAACTCATTTGAATAAATTAGTTAAATATTATTATGATCTTATGGATAAAGTATATGAAGATTATAAACGACATCATAATGTATTATAACTATATGAATTATATAATATTTTGACATTAATATGAATTAGGAGTATAAATATAATGTCATTTGATTTACAAATAATAAATGGTGACCTAGTTATTAAACAAGGAAGCCTAAGTACAGTGCAGGATAGCCAAAAATTAATACAAGATATACTAAAAATATGTTTAACTCAAGCCGGCACAAATGCATTATATCCGTGGTATGGTTCATTTATATCAAGATCTTTAATAGGAAATCCTAATCATTCATCTATTTTAGTTCAAATTGCAAAATCTCAATTAACTAATGCATTAGAAAATTTAAAAGAATTGCAAACTATGCAAATTAAATCTTTTCAAAGAGTAAGCGCAGATGAACAAATTGCATCAATTGCTGATATATCTATAGTACATAATCAAATTGATCCTAGATTATTTGATGTAATAATAAAAGTTATATCAAAAGGGTTTAAACCAGTTACAACAAACTTTAGAGTTAGTACTATATAAATGGTTGGCATAAATGGCTAATATTAAAAGCATAAATGAAATTATATTAAATTTAATAGATTATTTTAAGTTAGTACTGCCAGATCTAGATACTAAGCCAGGTAGTGTTTCTAGAGATTTGTTTATAGACTCTCCGGCTACACAATTATCATTATTATATAATGAGTTATCTGATATTTCTAATAAACAATCCTTAAGATTAGTGATTGGCTCTGATTTAGATAAATTAGCAAAAAATTTTGGTGTTGTAAGAAGGAGAGCATCAGCTGCTTCAGGGCAAGCAATTTTAACATTTTCAGCAATTAATGCGCCAATAAATATTAATCGTGGAGATACATTAATATCTAATAATGGAACAACTTTTACTATAAATGTTGGCACTACCGTATCGCCAGCGTCTTCAAATTTTTATCGTTCAGTGGCCTCCAGATTAAGAGAGCAATTAGATTTTGCTGGGATAAATGATACATTTGCCGTAATTGTTACTGCTGTAGCATCATCTACAGGTATATCTGGCAATATAGGCCCACATTCACTAAAAAGAACAACAATATCAGGTGTTAGCAATATAACAAATATTGATTCTTTTAATGGTGGAACAGACGCAGAAACTGACACTATGTTTAGAAATAGAATATTGTCCACATTTAGTGGCTCTAGTGTTGGCACAGCTTTGGGATATTTAAATACTGCTCATGGTATAACTGGAGTGCTTGATGCTACGGTTATAGAACCTGGCAATTCATTAATGACTAGAGATGGTACAGATGTAAATATTTCATCTGATGGCACAAGAACTATTATATCTGAAGGATCCGGAGGAAAAGTTGATGTAATTGTTATGGGATCTAATTTAGTACAAACATCCGATAGTTACATATATCAAGATAAAAGTAATAATAATGATCCAACTAATATTAAAAATAATGTAGTATTAGGGCAATTAATATCTGATGTTAATAAAACTATTAATAGAAAAAGAATTGATAATATTGCAAGTGGCACATTACCGTCACAGCCTATATCAAATATTATTCAGGTAACTGGATCAATTAGTGGCAGTAATTTTACAGAAAAAACAATTGATTCATTAGGCCGCGTTTCTGGAAATTATGAATTAATAAAAGATAATGGAGTATATAGTGGTAGTCCTTTTGGATTTGATACATTTAGCTGGGTATCAAATAAAGTATCATTATTTTCAGAAGACAAAATAAAAGGCCAATTTAATGGACAAGACACTACAACATTTTCAGATGTTTTAGAAATACCAAAAATACAGCAAACTATATCTATTAATAGCGAAAATAGTACAGTAACAGAAGATAGATCTATTATACAATTATTACATACTCCGGCAACAAATGTAACTAGAGTATTTAATGTAAACACTGGCGAAAGATATCTTATAACTAAACAAAATTTAGATCAAACTGGAGCACTGAATACAACTGGAAGAATACAAATATCAGGAAATACGCTGCCATTTACAAGTGATACTTTACAAGTTGATTATAATTGGATTATTGATTATGATCAATATTCAGATTACGATGGATTAGTTAATTCAAATAATATACGAGGCGTTTCTGATAGTGTTGATTGGGGCCTATCATCAGCTATACATAAAGAAAAGATTTTATTTTCACGTAGTGTTGGCAATAATTTTTTTACAGGCACTACTACGCACACTATAGATAAAATTATTTCTGCTGTTAAATTTTTAGAAATAGATGGAGTAGTAACAACAGTATTATCTGGAACCTACACAAATAGATTATCAATTATATTAAGACCTCTTCCAGACAATGTTATTTCTGTAGACTCTGTAACAATAAAAAATACTAATACGGAAATATACAAAACATTTCAAAATGAATCTTTTACAATATCTACAGAAATAATAGGTATAAATATTTTTTATGTTTGTACCATTATTTTACCAACAGATACAGCTGCTAAAAATGGAGATAATGTAACTGTTATAATAAATAATAAAGATGTTTTTAGTACATCAACTATATCTGGCAGTAGCAGCAATACACAAATAACAATACCAAGCACTTTAGTTAATACTGCCGCTAATAATATTATATTAAATGTTACATATTTATCTAATATTACAGATATAATGTCATCTGGTACAACATCATTACCAGCAAGTAGATTTGGAAATGGGTTTATATTAAATAATAATAATGGATTCAATAATTTTAGCCCTGTAAATATATCTAAAATAGAAAATCAAATTGTTCAGCAAAATTTAAGTAATCAAAAATTTGTTGAATTATCAATACAAAATTCTGAATTTAATTTATTACCATCGCAAATTATATCAATAATAAGATTATCTGATGGTTATGAATTATGGAATAATAATCATTTAGGATCAATCTCTACATCTAGCTCTGGAAATTATCAATTAATTTTATCTGGCTTTAATGCTCCAACTATTTCTGACAGAGTATTAGTGGTATATTATGCAAGTGATATAAAAAGAACACAGCCATTTAGTTATTATAATACTTTAATAAAAAAACGTTCAGATTTGTTAAGTATAGACCCTGGAACTGGTAAATTAACTATTCCTATCAATAGTTTTATTAATCAGACAAATTTATCTTTTAAGATAATTGAGCCAAACACCGATTTAATATTACTATCTGCATCAGATGGATATTTGACTAATAATGGAAATGGTACAGCCCAATTTTCAAGTACAAGTATTAATTTTTCTAATATAGTAAATCTATTACATAAAAAAATAATTATATTATCTCCAACCAGTAATTGTAATAATGATGGACTTTATGATATTATGTCATATACTCCATCAACAAATATTATGAATATAACAAATATTGTTAATAACATAACAAATGATAATATATCTGTTATAAGGCTTATTGATGGTAAAGAAATTTGGGATTATAATGGTGTCATTGATGTATCAAATAATAAATTATTATTGCCAGCCACAGCTGGGGCTGTTAATGAAAGAGTTATAATATCATTATTTACCTTTGGTAATTTAAAAAGCACTCCAACGCGTATTATAGCAAATATATTTGATCAAGTAACAAACGCTGGAGCCATAACTATAAATGGTACAAGTATATTCAAAGCTGATTCAATTATTTTTACATCAACAAATTCTGGGCTAAAACTTAATTTATCTGAGGCACTTAGAAAAGTATTAAAATTAAAATCTACTGATAGTTTGCCATTAAATGTACGTATTGCAAAAATAATTAAACTTGAAAAAGTTATAACTGCAAGCCCATCTGATGATTCTATTTTAAAACAATTAGTAAATTATGATACTAAAAATACAATAATCCAAAATAATTTATTATTTACACAAGAAATGTTATCAAATAAATCTTTACAATCATTTGAATGTATTTTGCCTAATACTGCAAATAATTTATCTTTAAATAATTTACCAAATATAGGAGATAAATTAAAAGTAACATTTTATTATACAATAGATAATGATAATGAAACACTTACTTATACAAAAAATGGAACTTTATATACGAATAAAAAATTTGCATTAATAAATAAAATTTATGTTTCTAGCGGATTCAAATCTTCAGAGTCAACCAGGCTTTCAACTAATTTTTTTACACAACCAATTTTTGGATCACGATATAAAATGTTTTATGATTATGTAGCACCAAAACATAATGAAAGAATAACTATTAATTATAATTATAATAAATTAATATCAGACGTAACGTTTGGTATAGAAAATACTAGACCTATTAATTCTGATGTACTTGTAAAAGAAGCTAATGAAGTTTTAATAGACTTAACTATGAATGTTGTTATAGATTCAACTATGTTGAGTTCAACATCTGTTATATTGCAAAAATTACGAAATCAACTATTAACATCTTTAACATCTAATAAATTAAATACTATAATAGACCAGCATACTTTGATTAATATAGCACAATCTATTGAGGGAATATCTAGAGCTAGAATATTATTCTTTAATAAAAATGGTTCACAAGGACAAGTGTTAAAAATACGGGCACAAGAAAATGAATTTTTATCTCCGAATAAGATAATAATTAATACAGAAGTTAGATAATATGTTAGCTTTAAGAATTACAAATGTAAAAGTAATTAATAGCACAAGTATTGCTATAACATTAACTGATTTAGTAACAACTAAATTAATTACCTCTAATATTTCTATTGTATCTGATGTAAATAATGTTACATCACCAGATGTTTTATCTATTAATGTTTCTGGCAAAACATTAACTGTTATTTGTCAACCATTAACTTCTTTAGCAAATTATTTTATAGTGTTAAAGTCGGTACCACAATATCCATTTGAATCGTTAAATGGAACTTCAAAAATATTTGAGGATGGTATTTCAAATAAATTTTTGATAACTGGACCACTAGAAGATGATAATCCAGTTAAAAATTATTTAGATTCATTTTTACAAGGAAACATTTATCGTAATGATGATGATAGCACCGTAATATCAAAATATATAAAATCTTTAGCGATTAATTTTACTAGAGCGCTATATGATATTAGGCAGACTAAAAATGAGAATTATTTAAATTTTAATATTTTTGATGAATCCAAAGTGCGTGGTAACGGTCCATTTGATAGATTAGATGAAGAAAGTGCTTATGAAATAATACGCGTTGGTAGAACACGAACTGGTACAAATGTTAATGCAATATTACAATTCGATAATTTTCCATTTTATCCAGTTACCCTTCAAAAACAAAAAAATATTGAAATATTAACGGCAAACTCTATAGATGCTATTGGAGTTTTTAATATTAATAATTTAATTATTAACCTCTCAAAAAGCCCTGTTACAAAAATTAATAGTATAATATTTACACTTAATACTATTAATCCTGTTTATATATATGATATTTCTAAATTAGGATACCAAATTAAAGATTCTAGATATGATCAAGATTTTGGATTTTCATATCTATTATTAAATAATAATCAAATAAAATTAAATGATAAAATATTATCAGACCCATTATTTTCATTAAATAATATTATAAAAGTTGATGTACAATATGAATCAAAAAACTTAGGAATAATTATTGATTCTAGTAGCTTATCAGTATATACTATTCAAGATGTTATAAGAGAACCGTTACCGCCAATTATTAATGTATTTAATCTTAGTCACGCTCCAATAGTTAATAGCTCTAATGTTATTCCTGATCTTAATGGCGTAATATTTACTGATCCAAATTCAAATAATCAAATACATCCAGCATTTACACAAGAAATACCATTTAGATTAAATGCATTGCCAAATATTCCTGGACAATATTCTATAGATTATAATAGCGGCACAGTTTATGTATTTGGAAATGATTTGAAAAATGATGGTACGGGACCAATACCACCATTAATTTCTTATAAATATAGATTTATATATCAATCAGAAATAGATTATATCTATGACCAAGACCTAAAAGATTTAATAGCGCTACCTAAGGGCAATTTAATTAATTATACTGGTAATATATTATTTACATATGAAGAAGTATTAATACCTGATATTGATTATAAATCTTCATTACATAGAGAAGTGTTAGAAGAAAGAATTGAAAATAATTTATTAGCACTGAACTCTCTAAGAGTAAAAAATGCACCAATTACAAATGTTTTTAAAATTTTTAATGAAACTAGTGGAGAAATATATAATTTAAATAGATGGAATAATGATAAAGTTTATTTTAATTATAATGTTCCTCCCAAAATTTTAAATAATTCAAATGAGAGGGTTAGTTTTAACACAATATTAAACGAATTATTATTCGTTCATTCTGAAATTATAAATAGTTTTAGCTTAAGAATATTTACTATTTATTTAAATAATAATACTATAATATCTTCAACTGAAGATTCTATAGCTTCATCATTTAATACTAGTGCAAATTTTTCTAATACAACAACATTTAAATATGAAAAATGGTTTAATCCCCAATTAGATTTAAACGCAAATATTAATAAATTAAGTAACGTTGGTGAATATATAATTGATTATATAAATGGTATTATTTATTGTGCTGTTTCCAATTCACAATTATTTGATATTGGAACTATTAGCTATAAAAATAATAAAATAGTTACTAATTTACCCCATATAATTTCTGTTAATGATCTGTATTATAAAATAGATTCATCTGATAATAAAACTAAAATATTTTCATACACATCATTCAATGATAAAAATATTATTCCAGAAAATTTAGATAATTCTAGCGAATTGTTTTTAAATAAAAATACTGCATCACCATACCAATTAGTTAATGGTGTCATTGGATCATTTGTTTCATCTGTTTTTGTTCAAGGAGTTACAAATCAAATAAAATTTATTAGATCTATATATGAATATACAGATTTACAAAATAGCACTCATCCGTTTAATTTTGTAAACACTTCCACTAGCAATGGATTTAATATTAGTGTTAATAATTATGTAAAACAATATTTTGATGTAATTAAATATGATGGCTCTAATTATTATGTTAATATAAATGAAAATATTCCATATTTATCAGCAAATATAACTTATACGCTAAGTATAATAAGAAGTTCAGATTTATTACAGTTATGGAATAGTTCTGGTACAATAATACCAGGAAGTACTCTTAAATTATTATTACCGGGCATAAATTCACCACAAGCTGGAGATCAAGTTAATATAACTTTTACTATTAATATAAATAATTTATCACGTTTAGTAATAGATTATAATAAAGGTGATTATTATGTTGATTATACATATTTAGCTGATGAAATTATTATTAGCTATGAATATGGAGATAATATTTTAGACTTCAGACAAAATACTAATTTGCCTTCTGGCACAGAATATTTTGTTTCATATAAAGTTGGTGCATTACGCGATGCATTATTTAAAAATTTTGCCACGCTTCTAGATGTTAAAGAGTTGTCTACATTTGATACTGATTTTGAGCGCGAAAGATATCGTGAAGCACTACAAGCTGGATTATCATCTTTTATTCTTGGCCCAACAACTACTGCATTAAAAAATATTTGTAAAATTATTTCGCACGTTAATCCAGAAATAATAGAAAGTTCATTTTTAAATTGGTCATTAGGTAATAGCTTATTATCTTCTGAAAAAATAATAACTACCGGACAATTTAAATTATTACCTGCAAAATTTGGTAATGGCGTATTAATAAATAGCCCTGAGCAAACAATTAAAATGCCTTCAAATTCAAATATTAGATTTGAAGAAGGAACTTTTGAGACATGGTTAAGTCCACAATGGAATGGTTTAGATAATAATGCAACATTAACTTTTAAAATATTAAAAGATGGATATTCTTTATCAAAGAATAAAATATTTATTGGTGCAAGTGAATTTCATCCAACTAATAATATATTTTCTTTAAATAAAGACCAAGAAGTAATTGGAATCCCAAACTTTAATAAAGATGGTGTTTATATATATTATTGTAAAGATGGTTATGATAATTTTAATCGTTGGCATGTTAGAGTAATTGATGGATATATTATTCCAAATATCTCTAATTATACTTTTGATATTCAATCAACTGGAAATTTTTATGATAATAAAAGTATAACATTACCTTCACCATCTAATTTAATTATTACTACTGGAATAAATAATATAAAATTCTCTATAACTGGTGGCGGTAAAATTGATGAAGGTATTACATTTTTATCAGATAATTTATATTATTTATTAGATTTGGGCGAAGATCTAACAAAAAATAGATTATCAATCTTTAAAGATAATACTGGCTATCTAAATTTTAAAGCTATCAATAAAAATAAAGAATCATTCATATTAAGCGCCGATGTTTCTAAATGGAAAGCTGGTGATTTACATCATATAGCTGCATCATGGAAATTTAATACATACAATAAAAGAGATGAAATGCATCTTTTTATAGATGGATTTGAAATACCAAATATTATAAAGTATAATAATAAATTAAAACCATTTTTACATGAAAAGTTCAGAACTGTTAATCCTGAAGAGGTCCTTGGATTAACAAATAGAGATATACTTGCGTCAATTGATTTGCATACAATATCTGGAAATAATATAGTTACTTCTAGTATAAATTTTAGTATATATAATATTGTCATTGGGGATACTATATTTATAGATGAAATTGGATTTTCTTCTAATGGATATAGTATAATTGGTATCAATGGTCAATCATTAACACTTAATTCTTCAATGCCATTAACATTATCTAATGGTAAGTTTTCTATTAATAGGACTAAGTTTACTTTAACTTCAGAAATTAATATTGTTCCAAATATTGCTGTATCAACAATGAGATCAATTATATCTGGCAATGATATTTCTGGGATTATAAATACAAATATAATATCTTCTACAAGTATTAATTTTATTACTAGCGGGGTATCACCTGGTTATTTGGTTCATATTAATAATATTAATTTACCAATTGTTTATACTGTTGTACAAGTAATGGCACATTCATTAATTATTAATGATAATTTGCCTGTTAATTTTTCTAATTTAATGTTTAATGTATATAATACATTAGAAAATGAATTGCCCGGTAAAAGAGCCACAAGGCCTGCTTATTCAATAAGCAAAGATGATAATTTTAATAATATACTAACAATCTCTAATGGCGTGTTTGCTGGTGACCTAATTTTAATAAAAACTTTAGGATTAAATAATAAAAAAATAAAAAAACAATATTATGTGTGGAGTGATTACCAAGAAAATATATTGATGACCAGATTGCCGTCACCAATATCATTAGATGAAGTTAAAATAACTAAACTTATTGTACCAAATATATCTATTGGGCCGTCTAATTCTATATTATCTGGTGGACAATTTCATGCTAATAATTTTGTTATATATCAGCCTGTAACATCTCAGTCTGGTAGAACTATCAGCGTAAGTATTTCTGGAAAGAATGCCGATTTTTCTTCTCCAATTACTGTTACTATAAATGGAATATCTGGAATTTATACCATTAATGAAACATTAACATTTAATAACTATGGTACACTTAATTTTGTTAATCCATTTATTTCTATAAATAATATTAGCGTTGTAGTTAAACCAATTAATTCTTCTAAAAATGCTATTAATATAGAACTAAAAGAAAAATTTGAAATAACTCATAGCGAGAATAGTGATTTAGTTCCAGTAATTAGATATAGCTATCCAATGGGTAGCGGAATATCCTTGTTTAAGGACGGCTATAATTCTGTGAGAGATAGTAATTTTTTATTTAGTCATTTAGATGTTAATAATTATTTAGTTATTCATTCTCCACCATCTGCCGCAGGATATTATATAATAACTGGATTATCTAATGATAGAAAATCTGTATTTCTTAAATCTACTGCACAATCTTATTCAATGCCAATTCCAATGTTTACAAATGGAATCTATCAAATAATTAACGTTAATGCCGCTAGAAGCGGTTTGCAAAATGGATTCTTTATTCTAGAAACAAAATCATTGCCAGCAGAACCATATTTATTAAATAGTGGATTTTATGAGTTGGAATATTCTACTTATCTTAATATAGAAATTGAGCCATTAAATAATTATATGTATATTGGTAGTGATATAAATGGTAAGAATCAAATAAATGGAATTATTGATCATATTAAAATGTATTCAGTTATGTTAACAGATACAAGAATTGGTGAAATAATACCAGCAAATCAAAAATCTATAACAAAAGATTTTAATTCATTAAAAGAAATTAAAGAGGACATTAATACTACTTCTTTAATTAATTTTAATAAATTGCCATTTAATAACATTGCTAATATTTATAATAATAGATCTAAATATCTTTTATCATCTGTAGTAATAAATGAAAATTTTACTAATAGTATTGCTATTTTAAATAAACCAATAAAAATATTTAATAATGGCATATTAGATACAAAAAATGAAGGCACTGTTGAATTTTGGGTTAGTCCATTATATGATACATATAATGATCCGGCATATAGATTTTATTTTGATGCTTTCGGCGCTGTAACTGAAGAAGTGGTAAGCGAAACTAATTCTTCAGTTAAAATTTCTGGTGTTGCTGGTAAAATTTTAAATGTTAAAATGAAGTCAGATCAAGGCGGCACAGACTATTTTGCTGGCGGAAGATTAGAAATTGACACGGCACGAGCAATTCAAGAACAGCATTTAAGTATTGGTAATGCGACCGTATTAGTATCAAAAGAAATTTTACAAGTTATATCTGTTAAAATATTAGGAGATTATACAAATATTGATTATTTTAATAATGGTATAATTGGTTCAGATAAAAAAACTATTATTTTAGGCAAAGTATTACCGCAAAATAATATGCAATTATTGATTACATATCAAACAGTAGAAAATAAAAATATTACATTAAATAATCAAATAATTAGATTAAATAAACAATTACCATATCATAACTCTACTGTTATAGTTAATTATATTCCATCAGGAATGTATGGAGATCGATTATCTATATTTAAAGATAAATTTGGATATATTAATTTTAGTATTACAGCTGGCGGCCTAGATTATTTAATAAGGGCGCCATCAGTTTGGCATAAAAATACTTGGCATAGAATTAAAGCTAGCTATAAACTAAATGGTGGTCTTGGTTCAGATGAAATGAAAATGTTTTTAGATGGCTATGAATATAGTAATGTTACTTTTGGCACGGAATTAGTTTTTGGTCAAAATCCAATTGTACTTGGCCAATCAATGCCTGGTGGATTTATTTTAACAGATGGCTACTCAATAATAAATAATATTAAGTTTAGAGATTCTATTAATGAATTATTTATTGGCTCACAATATTCTGGGGAATCACCTATATTTAGCTTAATTGATAATTTTAGAATAAGTAATATATCAAGACCAATATATGCGCCATTTGGAGAACCAATAGATATAAATTACAGTACTAATTTATCTACAGTATGGCCAGTAACTACGGATTTATTTACAACATTTTTATCAGATTTTAATAAAAATAGAATATTAAATGATGATTTTACCATTTTGAAAAATAAGAACACGGGATTATTTGACTTTTCAATTAATATACTAGATTCATTTGGTATATTAAATAGTAGTGTTAAAAGTAAAGTTGCCCTAGAGGCTTTGATTAAAGTTCTAAAGCCGGCTAACTCAAGGGCATTTATTAGGTATATATGATATTGATAAGGAACTTATAATATGGCCAAAAGACGACCAGTATCAAGCCCTAAAAATGTATGGTTTAATAATAGATCAGTAGACGATCTTGATCTAACATTAGAACAAAATTATAATGATACTATAAGCTCATCTGCTATAGAAAGTCATGTAGGTTCTGGTGTATTACCAGAAGTCCTAGTACAAAATATTTTGTTTGATTCTATACTTGAAACAGGAAATTTAGATGGCAAGCCAGTATATGTACAAAATCAGCCTATAGATAATAATTTTGGCAATCAATTAGAAATATCATTATTTAAATCAAAAGTAACATCTAATAGGACAATAAAATTAGCAATAATTGGCTTAGACTTTCAAAGTAATTTGCGGTATGAAACTTTTTATTTTAAAGCCAATGAAACACAAATTAGCAAAAAACATTTTACTAAAATATTAGTTTTATTATTTAATGATTTTATAGGCAATCAGTCTTTATCATTAAATTTAGGTGGCCAAATAATTATTAAGGAGGCAAAACCATTATATTTATCTCGTTCCGCGTTAATGGTTGCTCAAGATTTACAGCCAAATCTATTTTTTAGAGATTTTTTTGTTGATGGTTTTTCATCATTGACATTATTATTACAAAGCGCTTTACCACTTTATAATGTTGATACATTAAATATTTTAATAGGAAATTTAGATAAAAAAGTATTATCGAGTGGCGACGTTACAACACATATAGGTGAAAAATTTTTAGCAACAACAAATAATATACAAAAAATAACGTTATTATTATCTACTAGAAATTTAGTGGTTGGAAGTGAATTAGATTTAGTGTGGAATGGTGATTTAATTGTAAGTATTTATCAATTACAATCTAGTATAGACTCTCCTAGTGATATTGCGCCAAATTTACCAATTGATTTTTCACCATCAAATATACCTATTGCACAAATTAGTGTGAATTATGATTCATTATTAGCTTCAGGAATTATATTAGGTTCTGTATCTCAGCCAGTTGATTTTATTTTTAGTAATAGCCCTATTGCTAGCGGCAATGTAATGAAAGTCGGCTCATATTATGCTGTTACTGTAAAAAGAAGTGGGGCAGCAAATAAATGTGATATTTTACTCGATACTGGTGCTAAAATTATAAATAATTCTAGAATCACAGCATTTACCGGATCTTTATGGGTTGATTTTCCTGATGAACAATTATGGTTTAAGGTATGGACTGATGCCGCTAAGATTTCTGATGGACAAGCATATGAATCTGGTCACGGAATAATTTTACCTAAAGTTGCGCAAGACCCATTAACTTTATCCACAGTTGATTTTCAAAAAGATTTATTACAATTTTATGGAAATGATGTGTTTCAAGCGGTAGTTTCAGCTACTACTAAAAAAAGTGATGTTATTCCTGATCAAAATACTGGAAATCCAGTTTTTTCAAAACAAGAGTTTGTGCCATCCATAAATTTATTAAATACTATAGACCTGGCTAATTTAGAAAAAGTTTCTGAGCCATTATCTATTGGAGTTATTACAGATAAAAATAGAAAATTTTTTGATTCAATCTCATCATTAATTAACTCACAATTATATAGCGCGACTCTAGTTAAAGATGAGCTATTAATAAAAATAATTGATGATCCGACAGATGTATCTAGATATAATACCTCTGTAGTTGGATTACAAAGCAATCTTTTAAATGGTGATTTTGTTGGTGCCAAGCTAATTCCAAATTCAAATAATCCTTTAGCGGTTTATAAAATTGCTGACGCTAAGCTGTGTTCCTATATTTTAGGAGATGTGGATGGAAATGGAGTAATAGATATAAATGATGTAAACATATTGAATACATATATAGGCACAGATTTAACTACTGGCAAACCAGTTAATACAAATATTGTTACTGGTGGTGGCAATACAACATTCATTAATGGATATTTAACAGAAACGCAACCATTTACTAATTTATTTTCAGCTACATTCCAAGTAGTTAATTCTTCTGGCGTAATAATAGCAAATGGAACAGATGGTGTTCTAATTTCTAATCCAAATGATCAAAGGCTTGCCCAATTTACAAGCGCTAGCGTTAATTTTAGCGCTATTATTGGATTAATAGGACTAAAATTAGTCGTATTAGCTCCTGGTAATGACCCAGATAATGGTGGATTTGATATAATAGGATTAGACATTAATACAGATGTTATTACGATAAGAAAAAATGTTTTATCTGGAGATGTAATTGGTCAATTATTAAGATCTGATATTGATGGAGATTTTCATATTACATATAATGATGGATATTTATTACAAAGTTATGTTAATAAAATGTCAATGGTATCTTCATCTACAATTTATCCCGCACCAACCACTAATCCATTCACTAAAATTGGAACAACCTTTAATGTAATTAGATTTAAATTAGAAAAATTTGTTGATAGATTGGATGATTATATTTCCACACCTATTAATAGATCTGCGCTATTACATAGTAAGCCAGATTTATTTTTATCTGATGGATATTTTGCAAGCCATAATTTAGCAGTAAATCCATCTAATATAACAATACAAAAAGTATTAACTTGGGATGAGTCATTAATTATTTATAATAGTAATCCTAAATTTGTTCCTAGTGTTTTTACAACATTAAAAGGGCTAGTAACACAAGAATGTATTATTAATGGAATACAATGTTCTGTTTATGGGTCTCCGCCATCATTTGATCCTGGTAGAATTGATTTTTATGTACCAAATAATTTAATTCTTGGAGACGGTGGCGAATTACAAAGACCAAGCGGAGACTTTTATAAAGTAGATTTTGAAGTTGGTACAATTGTATTAGAAATTCCTGATGGTTTATTCGGATCAGAAAGGACAATTAATGTATTTGAAGATTTTATTGCTGATTATACTGGAAACGGTATAACTAAATTAGGATTTCCTGCAATGAGATTTGCTGATTGTTCATATGTTAAATCTAATGCATTATTAAAAGACCAATTAAGATTATCTGCATCAGTTCAATCATTTTCTCCAAATACTAATGGATTAAGTAATGACGGATATTCTGGAATAATTATAGATAGTAAGATGGGCGTATCTATTGATTATTCTACTGGATTACTAACATTAAACTTTACAAATTTATATCAAGATGCTGTTTTACCAACTTTAAGTACAAAAGTTCAAATACATGTATTCCTTAAAAAAGGCGGATTTAATAATAAGCCAATATTTATAAATTCTACTAAGGTACAAAATATGCTTAAATTAATAAGCGTATTTAGCGGCGCCAATGAGGGAGGCCCTTCTGCCCTTGTAAAGCTTGATATGGATGTAACTGGGGTATTGCCAATAATACATGGTGGAAGCGGTTTAAGCTCAATTGGTGCGTCAGGAACAGTACTTATGAGCAATGGCTCTGCATTAAGCTATCAATTTATTACAAGTCAAAATGTTGGGTATACTGCGGCAGTTTCTGGTAATTGGTCTGGAAGCCCTCCAACTACCGTAAAAGCGGCCTTAGATAGGATTGCTGCATTTATTGGCCCTATACCATAATTAAATAATATTTGACAGCTTATTTTTAAAATTTATATTACTCATATGTTATTTTTACGAAATTTATTAAAATTACCATCACCAGTAGATTTGGGGTGGTCAAAATATAATGCATTACAAGATCGCGATTTCACACCAAATTGTGATGGATATACCTGGCGGGACTGGTCAGTAGAAGTTAAAAAGCTTCATCCAATTAAATATTTTATTGCAGAAACTGCGGCAGACTGGTTTAGATATAAAATATGGTTGCCAATATGGTGGCCAATTAAAGACGCACATTATTGGTTCATCAGTCATTTTGTACCAAGTCGCCGTTATCATTTTTTAGATCTTAGACGGCCTTGTTATAAAAATGAAACCTATAATATTGATTGTTATCGTTATGGCTGGAAAGATGTTCCTGAAAAAATGTTATATGCAATGTTTAATTTATTAGGAGAATTTCTAACAAAAGAAAATCCACATGACCTTACACGGTGGTATTCTAGGGAAGAGATTAATGCAGATGAAGGATTTAAGGCGCAGCAAGACGCTATTGATGAGGCTCGCGCTATTTTCTATTGGTGGACTGTAGAAAGGAAAAACGATCTATTATATAGAAATACAGTATTAAGTATTTGGTCAGCTGCAAATAAAAGTAATAGCCCAAGCAAAGAAAATATGTGGAAATTATTAAAAGAATTAGATCAAAAATTTGAAGATAAAACTGATGAAATGATTTTAAGACTTATGAAAATAAGAAGATCATTATGGAGCTGATTGCTTTGGATGAATTATATTCAATTATATCAATAGATAAATTTATTGATAATAATACTAAAAGACTTATAGATAAAAAGTTTGGTAAAATTACTTATAGTGATTTTATAGATTTTGAAATGACTACTTTTATTTGGGCATATTCTAAGTCATTTGTAGGTTTGTTTTATTTTAATTGTAAAACTAAAGAATTTATGTATAATAATAAATATTATTCAGAAAAAGAATTTGTTAGAGTTTTAAATTTATTAACGTTTTCATAATATGAAAAAAAGTTATATATATGGAATTGTATTAGAATTGGATGTAGAAGATGAGAATTTAGCATCTTTAGTATATCAACATTTTGGGGCATACGATCATTCTGATCATAATTTTGGTTATAATAAAAAAATTAAATATTCATGGAATAATCACAATTTGCACTATGACGGGATTGCTAAAATTTTTACATATAATAATCGTATTTATAATTATGAGCAATTTATAAAAGTTTTAAATTTATTAGCTTTTACATGAGTTTGTTATATAAAATATTATGAAAGTACTTCTTAAACAATTTCTGGGTCAACACCATAGCTGGTCAGTCTGCGGTTGGGGGATTGCACAGGGTCTAAAACAATTAGGCCATAACGTTGATTTATTTGCTACTGATGGTATTAAACATTTGCCATCTTCTTTAAAAGAAAACTTAATAGGATATACGGAATTAAATCAATCAGAAGTATATGGTAAATTACCAACAGAAGATTATGACTCCGTAATTAGTTATACTGCAATGAAAAATTTTCCATATTATTTGCAGAATAGTAAAAAAAATAGATTTGGTTATTGGGTTTTTGAGTGGTCCGGGAAAAATGTTTTGCCAACTGGTTTTGCTAAACATTATAAATCATGTGATAAATTATTATCTCCATCTAGTTTTGGCAAACAAATATTTATGGATTCTGGAATACCAGAAAATATAATAGAAGTCATTCCTCATGGTATAGATTCTAATTATCAAAATACATCTACTATGATATTGCCTACAAAAAAGAAATATAAACTATTTGCAAACATTGCGCAGAATCATAAAAGAAAGAATATACCGGGACTATTAGATGCTTATGGTAAAGCTTTTACAAATAAAGATGATGTATGTTTAATATTAAAAGCAAAAGAAAAGCCGGTTACCATGGCATTTGAGGTTTCTTTAAATGATTGCTTAAAAAACTTTTATAATAAATATCCTCATCATGCAGAAATAAAAATATTATCTATATTCATAGAAGATATGTCCGAATTATATAGAAGCGTTAATACTGTATTTAGTATGACCCATTGCGAAGGCTTTTATATGCCTGCGCTTGAGGCGCGCGCCTCCGGTAAACTTAACATTGTACCTGGTTGGGGCGGACAATTAGATTTGCTTGATAATTCAAACGCATTATTAATTAATGGAAAAGAAGAAAGAGCAGATCCATCAAGCATGTATTGGGAATCTAAAAATAATGCGATTTGGTTTCGTCCATCTATCGATGATGCCGTTGATAAACTACGATTTGCTTATAATAATTATGAATCTTTAAATAAAGAAATTGAAAGTCAGCGAGAAAAAACATACTCTATGTATAACTGGAATTCTGTAACTAAACAAATATTAAATTTATGTCAATAGATCTAAATAGAGAACAAAGAAGATTATTAAATAATCTTTCTAAAAGAATTAATAATGAACATATTATTTGGTTTAATTGTTCATTAAATCCATCTAAAGGAGAGAAGTGGATTTGTTTTATTTGTAATAATTATTTTAAATTTAAAGAAAGCTTTTCAGAAATAGACGCTCATGGATTAGAACACTTAAAACAAAGCAATTTATTACCATTCATATGAATAAAAAATTATCTATAATTATACCAGTATACAATAAATGGCCATTTACTAGACAATGTTTAAATGATTTAAAACATTTATCTGGCGCCAATGAAATTATTATTATTGATAATAATAGTTCGGATGAAACTAATGTTGAAATGACTAAATGGACAGATTTAGAGTATAAATCTTTTATTGATAATCAAAATATAGTTACATCTGCATATTATAGAAATGATGAAAATGTTTTTCATTCTAAAGCATGTAATCAGGGGTTTAAAATATCTACAGGTGATAATATATTATTTTTAAACAATGACATTAGAATTAAATCTAATCATAGCAATTGGACAGATAAAATAATTTCGGCATGTGAATCATCTGATGGATTATTTGGCCCAACTATGGGATTATTAGATAATAATCTTAATTTTGTTAAAGAAGCTAATGAGCAATTGTCTGGTAATTCTTATTTATCAGGTTGGTGTATTGCGGCAAATAGAAATACTTGGAATAAATTAGATATTAATAATAATGGACAAATTTGGAATGAACAATTTCCATTTTATTTTAATGATGGGGACCTTTCTTTTACAGCAAGAAAATTAGACATTCCAATAAATATAATTTCTATTCCTGAACTGGTTCATTTTGGTAAAATATCTTCTTCTCAATTAAATGTTAATAAATTATATAATGAAGGTAGACAAAAGTTTATTAAAAAATGGAAGAAATAATTATAGGTAAATTAAAATTATCTAATTGGAAATTACATATACTTGCTACAAATATAATATCATGGCGCAGAAATATTATATGTGATGATTTAGTAGATAAAGATACTGCTAATTTAACTATTAATACTCCGTCAGTACGAGCAGCCATTAATATAATTAATGCAATACATTATATTTCTTTAGAAGAATATAAATATACATTTTTAACACACACTAAATATAAAATACATTTGTCTGGCTGTTTTGTTGAATTATTAAAAAATCATTTCTTAGATATAGAAGAGCTTAAATTTGGCTGCGCGCAAGATGCGCAGGAATTTATAGATAATCGTCTTATAAAAATTTCTAAATTTTTGGCATTTTCTTAAAAAAATAATTAACACGACTGTCACATGTGTTATATTTTAGTCTGAACAAAAACATAAAGGTAATATTATTATGTCATTATCATCAAAAATTTTAGCCATATGTGGCGCTATTTTAGTAATTGGCTTGCTAGGTTTTATAGTTTATCAGCGGCATCAAATTTCATCACGTCAATCTGCAATTGAATCTCAAATAGTTGCGCAAAAGGAGCTATTAGATGGCATTGTGCGAAGCCAAAGCACGTGGGCTACTAGGGATGATGTAAATAAATTAATTACTGCCAATGGTTTGAATTTAAAAACAATACAAGATGATTTAGAAAATCTTCATGCAGAAATATCTGCAGTTAATATAGCCGTTTCTTCTAGTAGCGCGCAACATGGAACTAATGTTCCAACTAAACCAGGACCAAATACAAACCCTAATCCAATAAATCCGAATAATCCGGATCCATTCGGGTATATGAAAAATCAACAGCAATTAACTTTAGAAGAAAATTTTCTAAACGTTAAAGTTCCAATTGGAACTGTCGGATTTAGTGCCTGGCAAAAAGAACCATGGAATTATGATATTAAAGCAAGAGAATATCATGCGGCCACTGTAATAGGCAAAGATGAAAATCAGAGAGATTATGTCTACAATAAGCTAACAGTTAAAGTTGAAGGCAAAGATTATACACTTCCAATTAAAACAGCAACGACTACTCAAGTTTATCCTGAAGCTAAGTTTAGCTTTTGGAATCCTAAACTTCATCTTTCAGCGGGTGGAGGTGTAAATTTGACACAAGCTCCATTAAGCGGATCTGCTAATATAGGTGTTACATTAGGCATTATGAGCTATGGAAAATATAAAACAAATCCTGATATATCAATATTGCAAGTTGGCGCCGCTTACCAAACTGGCACAAATAGGCCCAGTGTTGTTGTCAATCCTATAAGCTTCAATGTAGGAGGAATACTTCCAAAAGGATTGGTTAATAATACGTATGTCGGGCCATCAGTACAGGTTGATACTGCCGGTAATGTTATTACTGGCGCAAATGTTAGCGTGGCATTCTAAATGAAATTAAAAATATTCACTTTAAATTGGGAAGGAGGAGATAAACTTAAAAAATTATATCCTTCACTTATTAATTCATTATCTAATGTAGATTATGAATGGATTATAAAAGATAATGCATCAAAAGATAATTCAGTAGAATATTTAAATTCATTAAAAAATGATCGAATTAAAGTTATTAAATATAAGAATAATATTCAAAATTTTTCAGAAGGCATGAATCTTTGTTTTTCGGAAGCCGCGCCATCTGATAATGATTTAATATTATTATTGAATAATGATGTAATATTTAATGATACAATGTCACTTAGTAATATGATTAATATCATTAATAATGATAATTCTGTAGGAGTTGTTGGTAGTAGATTATTATTTACTGATACAAATAAACTACAACATGCTGGAGTTGTATTTGATAATAATCATAAATTACCATTTCACTTTAGATCTGGACAAAAGGCAGATAGTTTATCAGAAAAAAATAGATTATTTCAAGTAGTAACTGGGGCTGTTTTATTAACAAAAGCAGAATATTATAAAAATATATGTGATAATAATAAATCTGGCATTAAGGGTCTAAATGAGAGGCTAGTTTGGGCCTTTGACGATGTAGACGCGTGTTTATCTATAAACTATAATATGAATAAGAAAATAGTATATTGTGGTAAAACAAATATTTTTCATGAAGAAAGCTTTTCTTTAAAAAAGAAGCCAGATAATAAATTATTTATGAATCATAATATTAATTTATTACTATCGAAATGGAATAAAAGATATATTACAGATTTTGATTTATATAAAGACAATCCAAAATATAACTTATACAAAGAATAAATGAATAAGAGATTATTAATAACAGGTTCAGCAGGTTTTATCGCAAGCAACCTAATTCGTAAAATAATATATGAAAAACAACCATATTCAATTGTTAGTATTGATATGGTTAATGGCAATGCTAATTCATTATATTCACATAAAAATCATCAATTTTATTTTGCTGATTTTAGAGACCGGCATATTATAGATAAAATATTTCAATTTGAGAAGCCAGATATTGTCATACATGCTGGCGCAAGCACGCACGTAGACTATTCAATTACTGATCCAAATACATTTATAACTTCCAATATATTGGGCACACAAGTTATAATAAATTCTTGTATTAAATATAAGATAGAGAGACTAGTTTATATTTCAACAGATGAAGTAAATGGACATTTAACAAATGAATTAGATGCGTCATGGACGGAAGATACTATCTTAAATCCTCGTAATACTTATAGCGCCAGCAAGGCGGCGGGGGAACTTCTTGTAAAAGCCGCTCATGCTACGCATGGTTTAATTTATAACATTACTAGAAGCTCAAATAACTATGGGCCGCGCCAAACATCAGAAAAGCTTATACCAAAGGTTATAAAATGTATTTTAAATAATGAAAAAATACCAATTTATGGTCAAGGCTTACAAATAAGAGATTGGACCCATGTATTTGATAATTGTTCTGCGATTATGACGGTAGTAAATAATGGGAAACCAAATGAAATTTATAATATTACTGCTAATCAAGAATTTACTAATATAGAGGTTGTACAAAAAATATGTAATGCCATGGAAGCTGGGCATTCTCTTATAGAATTTATTGAAGATAGAAAAGGGCACGATTTTCGATATAGCCTTAATGCTTCTAAAATAAAAACACTTGGTTGGGAACCTAAAATAAAATTTAAAGATGGCATTATAGATACAGTAAATTGGTACAAACTTAACCAGTGGCTATTACGATAATTTAAATAAATTTAATAGATTTTGCACTGATGATATATGTAATTTTACATAGGAGTTATTATGCCGGCTATTTCAAAAATAGAAGAAATGGAACAAGAAACAATGGTTGATGATATTTCAAATTTAGATGTTAAAAAAGAAGATGTAGTTGATCAAAGTGTATTAGCCGCTTTACGTGCTAAAAGTCAAGCCAAACAGCAGGAGGCCAAAGTGGCTGCAAAAATTGTTAGTAAAAAAGAAAGAAGTTTAAACTTTGGAATAATTGGTTCTGGTCAAGCTGGCAGTCGTTTAGCAGAAGCTTTTTATCAATTAGGATACGATGCAGTTGTATGCAATACCGCCCTTCAGGATTTAAAATATATTAATATTCCTGATTCTAATAAACTTTTATTAGAATTTGGCGTTGGTGGAGCTTCAAAAGAACTAGAAATTGGCAAACAAGCGGCTTCCTTACATAAAGGAGAAATAGCTCAACTCATAAATAATAAATTAAATACCTCTCAAGTAAATATTTTATGTTTAAGTCTTGGCGGAGGCTCGGGGGCCGGCTCTTGTGAAACTTTGGTAGATATATTATCTGAAACTGGTAAACCATTAGTAGTAATGACTATATTGCCAATGTTTTCTGATGATGCACAAACAAAATCTAATGCATTAGAAACTCTTGCCAAATTAGCATCTTTTGCAAGGTCTAAGAAAATAAGTAATTTATTGGTTGTTGATAATGCAAAACTAGAATCAATATATCAAAATTCTAGTCAATTAGATTTTTTTGCTTTAGCAAATAAAGCAACTGTAAATACATTAGATGTATTTAATACATTATCTGCGGCACCTTCTGCCGTCAAAAGTTTAGATAGTATGGAGTTCTCTAAACTATTAATAGATAGTGAAGGGCTAAGTATTTTTGGAGAATTAACTGTAGATAATTATACTGATGATACTGCTATAGCAGAAAGTATCATTAATAATTTAAATCATAATTTATTGGCAGATGGTTTTGATTTAAAACAATCTAGATATGTTGGATTTATTATAGCCGCAAATAAAGAAGTGTGGTCAAAAATACCTGCATCAAGCGTTAATTATGCGTCAGCTATGATAAATGATTTTTGTGCAACTCCAAAGGGAGTTTTTAAGGGAATTTATACTACTGACTCGCAAGAAGATACAGTAAAAGTATATTCTTTCTTTAATGGTTTAGGTTTGCCAAGTGAAAGGGTTGAAGAACTTAAAAAAGAAACCGTAGAGCTACAAGCTAAAGCTAAAAATAAAGATGAAAATAGAAATTTGTCATTACATTTAGACTCAGGATCAAATGAGACTGTATCACAAGCCCAAGCTGTTAAAAATAAAATAGCAGCAAAAAATAGTACATTTGGTAAATTTGTTGCTAATTCGATTACAGATAGAAGAAAATAATTAATATTATGTCTGATAAATTTTATATATATATAAAATAACAAATAATATTAATAATAAAATTTATATAGGCTATACATCTAGATCTTTATCGGAAAGATGGAATGAACATGTTCAAGATTCAAAAGAAATCAAATTAAAAATGCCTATTCATAGAGCTATGGCAAAATATGGAAAAATAATTTTACTATAACAGAAGTTAATGTTTATAAATCTTTTGAAGAAGTTTTACATGCAGAAATCTTTTATATAAAGATATTAAATTCTAATAAAAAGATAACTGGTGGAATTAAAAATGGCGCATTCCTACATGGTAGGAACAATAGAATGTTCACTAAATTAAATGAAGAGCAGGTAATTAAAATATTACATGATACAAGACGTATAAAAATAATAGCCGATGAATATGGTGTACACAGCCATACTATTGATAATATTAAAAATAGAAAAACATGGAAACATATAGATATTAAAGGTGTTAAATGATTCAAGGAATTGATATATCAAATTGTCAGTCAGTAATAAATTGGCAAAAAGTGGCAGCTTCTGGGCAAGTAAATTTTGCAATCTGCAAAGCAACAGAGGGTCCAAAATATACCGACTCAGAGTTTAAAAATAATTGGAATGGTATTAAAAACGTGGGGCTGTTGCGTGGAGCATATCATTTTGCATATGCATCACAAGATCCAATTATACAAGCAGATCATTTTGTATCAACTGTTGGCCAGCTAGACCCCACAGACACCTTAACATTAGATTTAGAAAATTCAAGTATAACCGGACATCAATTTACTGATTGGGCTCTTTCTTGGTTAGAAAGGGTAGAGTCATTAACTGGATGTATACCAATATTATATACTGGTGGGCCATTTTTTAATTCTCATGATGGTAATCCTGACGCAGACACAATACAAAGATTGTTAAGATTTCCATTATGGCTAGCTTGTTATGTTCAAAATCCTGAAATTTATGTTCCAGAAATTTGGAAAAATGCAGGGTTATCATGGACAATTTGGCAGCGCAGTGGAAATTTTGCTGCACACGGTGATACGCCGCTATATGTGCCAGGTATACCTACGGTTGTAGATAGAGATATTTTTAGAGGCTCATTAGAAGAAATGGTTGCTTTTGCTCTTAATCTGCATTCTGCGCAATCAAATAGTACATCAACATCTGTTGATATTCTGACTGGCGCTTTAGATAGCGATCAGTCATAATATTTAAAATTATATTGGCACATTTATTATGATAGATGGTTATAAATATGAAATAATTATTCATGATAATAAATATGCACAATTGGTAACTTCAAATTCTATTATCTTCAATAAGATAAAACATTTCTTATCATATAAAGTCCCTGGCGTTGAATATACTGCAGCCTATCAAAGTGGCTGGAGCGGTTTAACATATTTAATGGATAAAAAAGGATATTTTTTATCAGGACTAGTATTTAAAGTGCAAAAATATTTTGATATTTTAAAAATTAAATATGTAATAAAAGACCTGCGCGCACAAAGCGCGCAAGCTAAACCACTTGATTTATCAAATAAATTAAATTATCTTAATCTTTTGCCAAGATATTATCAAAATGATATTGTTAATATAGCTTTGAAAAATAATAAAGGAATAATAAGGGCCGCAACTGGTAGCGGCAAAACACTCACTACTGCCCTTTTAATTGCCAAATTAAATAAACCAACTATCGTATATGTTATAGGTCTAGATTTATTAGATCAGTTTCATAAATTATACAGTAAAATATTTGATGAAAAAATAGGTTATATTGGTAATGGTATATGTGACCCAGCTAGAATAACTGTGGCATCTATTTGGACAATTGGTAAGGCATTAAATTTAGATAACAAAAAAATAATCGACGATGATTTTGAAATAATTGAAAAAGATATTGATAAAAATAAATATTCTAAAATATTGGAAGTTCTTAAGAATTCTAAAATACATATTTACGATGAGTCACATGTTGTAACTACAAATACGATCAGTGCCATACATAAAGAAATAGATCCCGAATATATTTATGGATTTTCTGGGACTCCATTTAGAGATGATAATTCTGATCTACTAATAAACGGTATTTTAGGAGAACAATTAATTAATATTAATGCTTCGCAGTTAATTAAAGACGGTTATTTGGCAGCTCCTATTATAAAATTTATTACTGTACCAAAAATGCATTTGTCAAATAATTCTTCATACTTGTCTGTTTATAAAGAATATATTGTAGAAAATGAAGTTAGAAATAATTTAATTATTAAACATACTAAGGAGTTATTATCTAAAAATTATACTCCATTAATTTTATTTAAACAAATAAATCACGGAAATATTTTATTAGAGAAATTTAAAAAAGCCGATATTAAGTGTGAGATGTTATATGGAAATGATTCTTTAGATAGAAGAAATGAAATTAAACAAATGCTTATTGATAAACAAATAGACTGTATACTTGGCTCTACTATTTGGGATCTTGGCTTAGACTTGCCTGAATTAAATGCATTGGTATTATGTGGCGGTGGTAAGAGTAGCATTAGAGCATTGCAGCGTATTGGTAGAGTAATTCGCCCTTATAAAAATAAAAAGTTTGCTGCTGTAATAGATCTTTGTGATCAGGCCAAATATCTCAAGCAACATTCTATAAGAAGATACAGTATATATAAATCAGAAGAAGGTTTTAAAGTGATTAAATCAAAGGAAATGAAAGTTGATTAAAAATGAAGTATAATTTGCAGATACGAGGATCTAAAAAAGAAATTTCCATTGCATGTCACTATCAACGTAATAAAGATATAACTAAATTTTTACGTCAAATAGCTAAAACAATTGAAGATCATGGTATGACTGATAGCTTTGAATATTTAATTGGCTCCGATCTTGTAGCTGAATGGAAATTTATTAAATAATATCTTATTAAAATAAATTTGCTATTCATTAAATAAATTATTACATTAAAATAATGAAAAATATCCCACAATTAGGAGATGTTCCTAATGAAAAATATAAAAAATTTTTTGATAAATTTTTAGAAATAGATTCGCTAGAAGTTAAAGATTGGAAAGCGGCGCATTTAATAGGTTACTTTTGTAAAAAATATCAAGATTATTATAATATAAAATATACTTTTAAATTTAATAATCCTTTGCCATCTAAATGTTTTGAAGTATTTCAAATGAGCAGAATAGGCCTATTATTAAGTAGCAGTCCTAATATTATAAAGGAATATATTGACTGGGTTTTTGAAAATAAAATCCCTTTAACAAAAAGACGCATAACATCAATATCATTTTTAACAAACGAACAGGCTCTTAATGAATATAAAATGAAGTTATTATCTGTATCAAAAAAATCTGATAATATCAGTAGAGCTACATTATTACCTGAACAATATAAATCAATTTTTCAAAATTTAAATATATTTATAAATACTTATGGTGATTTATCATTTTTAAATCATGCAGAAAAAACTGATGAATTGATTGACGCTTTTAATAAATTAACTCAATTAGGATTTGATAAAAATATTTTGGATAAAGTAATATGATCCCTAAATTAAATCAACATGTTAAATGTATATTTAACACTGGCATTATAGTTGAAGGAATAGTTATTAAATGGGAAGATAAAAATATCGAATTAAAATCTTTGAATGATAACAGCATTTTATTAATTTTAAGACCAGAAGAAATTGTTTTTATTAAAATTATGTTAAATGAACAGTTAGATACATCAAAAATAATTCTTGAAAAAGAATTAGAAAGTATTTTAAAAAAAGATCATAACCCATATGATATAGATCGTAATAAAAGGCTAGTAGATTTACGAGTTGATTTAATTAAGCAAGAAAGAAAAATAATATCAGAAAAATTAAAAGATCATGCGCCAACAAATATAACAAAAGTTAAATATGAATACCCAAGCTTTAATAAGAAGTAGTTATCTAAATACGATTCCTCAACGTAAATTGCAAGAACTATTGTTGTCAATAGAAAATAGTAAAGATGACTTACAAACTAAAAATGTTAAGTCTATTGCTATAAATAGATATGCTGAAAGTAATATTCCAGTAGAATATTGGGCCCTTAAAATGGAAAGAGATTTTAAGGGAGATAATCGTTTATTGGCAAAATATAATGAATATATTAGTGATTTAAAGGCCTCATATATGAATGGAACGTCTATTTGTTTTTCCGGCCCACATGGCGTTGGTAAAAGCCTAAATGTTACATGTATATTAAAGAAAGCCTCACAAAAGGGATATTCGTGTCATTATTCAGAGTTGTCTAATATAATATCTGTTTTAATTTCTGCTACAAATGAAGAAAAGCTTATAGCTAAGAGAGAATTATCTTTAGTTGATTTTCTAGTAATTGATGAAATAGATTCTCGTTTTCTTCCATCTGATAATGCTTCGGATTTATTTGCTAGAAGTTTAGAGAGTGTTTTTAGAACACGTAGTCAAAATAAATTGCCAACACTGATGTGTACAAATAGTCCAAATATTGTTGAAATATTTAAAGGCGCCCTAAAAGAAAGTTTAGATAGCTTAATGAATGGATATTTGACAATTTTCCCTGTCTTCGGCAAAGACTTTAGAAAGCAGAAATAATGAATAGTCCAAATAAAGAAAAATTAGTAATATCATTATGTAAATTAGCAGCAAACCTATGCTCTTATACAAGGCGACCATGTGATTGTAAATTTATACAAGATTCTGATTTTATACAAGATTCTGATGAACACGTTGCTGGCCATGGCGAATCTGGATCTGGTTGTCCAGAAATAAGTATTGTTGCAAACTTATTAAATAATATGACAAAACAAGAATTTTTATCTATTGCCAAAAGGGCCGATATAACAGTATGGCAAGAAGAAGATAAAAAGATAGATGTTCAATATTTAATAAATAAGTTTCAGGAACATCGTTTTTCATTATATAACACGCAAATTAAAAATTGTATAAATGATTATAAATTAGAACGCAATAAAAAATCAAAGGTTAAATGAATAATAATTTAGATTTAGTTGTTTTAAAAACATTAATAACAAATAAAAAATATGCTCTAGATTTTGTTAATGAATATGATTCTAAATTATTTTCTACAGAAGTTTGGAATTTCGCTAATATAGTAATAGGATATATAAAATCTTATAAAGAGCTACCAACTAAAAGAGTTTTAATAGATAAATTATCTAAAGGAAATAATGATAAATTAATAGAACATATAAATAAAATATGGGATCAAATTGAAAATTTATCTTATAACGATAAAGAATATAAATATGAATTAGAAAAACTTAAGAAAAGATTTGCCGAAAAACAAATTTTATCTACAAAAGATACATTATCTAAATTAGATTCTGGAAGTATAGATATTTCTAAAATAGTAAGCGACTTACAAAAAACAATACAATCCATAAAATCACTAGATAAAAATAAAACATTTGAAATTAAAAATATTAAAGATTATTTACCAACATTTGTTGAAAAATTTAATGCTAGAAAAAATAACCCAACAATAGACTGTGGATTAAAAACGCAATATTCTTTTATAGATTTTGCAACAAATGGGTTGAGGCCCGCAGACTTTATGATTGTCGCTGGTGAGTCTGGTTTCGGGAAAAGTCTTCTTTTAAAGAATATAGCTATACAAACATGGTTACAAGCTGATAGCATATCTAATAAAATAGAATTAACTAATGGTAAAAATATAATTTATTTTAGTTTGGAAATGCCATATGAAGATTGCTTTAATAGATTAATTAGTAGATTATCTGGAGTACCATCTCGCGCAATTGAAAATGCCCAATTATCTAGAGAAGATTTTGAAAAGGTAAAAGTTTGTTTAGATTTTATAGATAAATATCCATATAAATTTAAAATTGTAGATATAACTGAAGCTTGCGCAAATGATATCGAATCTATTTTGTTAGAAAGTGGCGAAGAATATGATGCCATATTTATAGATTATTTGGGCATAATGAAAACAAATGACAAAACTGATGATCAAGATTGGCTAAAGCAAGGTATAATAGCTTTCGAAACTAGAGCTATAGCAAGAAAATATAAAGTGCCAATGTTTTCTGCAGTTCAATTAAATAGAAAAGCTGCTAGTGGTAAAAGCAAGGATTCATCAGATAATATTGGATTATCTAGATTAGCTAGATCCGGCACTATTGCAACTCACGCAACACATGTTATTCAAATAGAAAATAGAGATAACGAGGAAAATCGTAGCGACTTTATTTATCATATAATAAAGAATAGAAAAGGCCCGAAGGGCAAGGGGTCTTTAATAAAAAACTTATCATGCGCTACTTTAATTGATATATTAGAGCGTAATGAGTCAGTCGAAAATACTGACGCAAATCAATATGATAATTACTTTAAAGATCAAGATGATATTTCTGAAAAAATAGAAGACTTAGAGTTATGAAAAATGATGAAGAAATAATAGGCGTCGCCACTAGAATAGAAATTGAAGAAAATTCTGGTAAATTGTATCTTGTGTTTGAAATAACAAATGAAAAGCAAAAACAATTTATTAAATCCCACTGGACAGATGATATAGAATTTAGATTAATAGATAGAAATTTAATATTTAATGAATAATATAGAGTATAATCAATTAATTAATGCATCAATGCAATATAAAAATATTGCGCTCTCAATGTCAATATATATGAATTTATTATCATATAATGATTCAAATTTTACTGTTATAATGGACTCACATAGATTACGATATGGATTATATGGATATTTAAATAAATGCAATATATGTTTTTGGGGCTCATTTAAAACGCCATTTGATAGTACACGAATATCTAATTCTAATGAATATGACATCAATAAAATAAATTGGTCTATTCCATTAGAATTATCTAATTTAGATAAATTAATTAAGTTACATGCATTCTGGTAAAATGGTTTATAAAGATTATAATAATATTTTATTAGCAATTTCTAAATATAGAAATATAAATATGCCAAAGCACGTATATTATGCATTTATAAATACAAGCAAAAAGCCTGCATATTATTTTAAATCAAAAATATTTATTGATAATAATAATTTTGGTGATGCAATTAAAGTGTCAAATAGTTTTAATAATTTAAGAGATGATATTGTATGGTCGCCACCACTAAATATATCAATATTAGACAGGTTAATTAAATTAGATTGTTTTTGGTAAATTATGAATAATAAAGAATATACTTGTTTTTATTGTGAGCCCTGTGGCTTAGAGTGGCATACACAAGAATACTATACAGAAGTACAAATATGTCCAAAATGTAATTCTGGCAATATTTATGTTTCAGAGTTAACTGATTATATTAATAAAGTTTGTCTTAAATGTAATAAAGAAAAGGAATTATAATGCCTACCTACCTTTACACGTGCCCTATCCACAAAGAATTTGAAGAGTACCACTCCATGTCTATCAAATTAGAATTTTGCCCCTTATGTGAAAAAGAAAATATTAAATCTGAAGTTAAAAGATTAATCAATTCTACCACTAAAGGAGTAGTTGAATTAACTGGGCAAGATATAGTTGATAAAGTTAAGGCAGACGCTAATCAACTTAAAAAAGATATGAGTAAATCAGAAAAAGTATACTCAAATATGTTGGGCCCGGATCGTTATCGGACAATGCAAACAAAAATTGATAAAAATAAAAGATAAATATGGTAGATCATTCTATTAAAGAAAAACTTTTAATTGCAAGAAATATCATTAAAAATTTATTATCTTCCATTGATGAAATAGAAAATAATAATAAATTATCTATTAAAGATAATATGATTAAAATAAAAAAGATTAAAGAAGAATTAACGAAAGTACAATCAGACGTTGACATTCTTAAAAATAAGATTATATTAAGTAATCATAAACTTAGTTGAGAATTTTATGCCAAGTTACGATTATAAATGCGCTATACATGATGTTTTTGAAGCGACACATTCTATCAAGGATAAACTAGAATTTTGTCCAAAATGTCAAGAAGAGGGGCTAGAACCTCAGAAAGTTATTAGGCTCATATCTTTAAGTACATTTGTATTAACTGGCGGCTCATGGGCTAAAGAAGGATATAAATAATGACATATGAAACTAAATCTATAGTTGAAAATGTAATGATTCCATGTGAATATAAAGTTTATTATCATCAAATCAGAGGATATGATTCACCTGATAGATGGTTTGAGGTTTTTTGTGGTGATAAAAAGATACCCAGCCCTTTTGGTGGCTATTGTTTTGGCAAACTTGAGCGGGCAATTGATGCGTGCATTTTAGATAAAAATAAGAAAAGTAAAAATAAGAAAAGTAAAAAGAGTGCCTAAAAAATCCAAGCCAGATAATTGTAAAAATCATAAATTATTACGAGTAGTTGAATTATTAGAGTTCGTACTTACTCTAGATGATGAAGAGATAGTTAAATCTACAGTAGAATCTGTTATCGAAATTTTACGAGAAGAAATTAATAAATAAAATCACTTATTTGACACGCATATATGTAGATATCAGTTATTTAATTATCAATAACTAAGTATGTTAAATACTTCAGAGTAAAGAAAATTTCTTTGTCTGATAATAAGAAAGCAAGCAGCAATGATAAATATTGACGAAGCACAAGAATTAATAGAAAAATTTATTGCGTTACGAAAAAAGATGAAAGAAACTAATTTAAATAGCGATAAACTTGCGTTTCAAAAGCATGAAGCAATATGTATAGAAAAATTTAAATATTTAGTTACGATGCGTACGGGAAAATATAAATCATTTTCTAATTATGAAGATTTAAATCAAGAAGGCATGGAAGCTTTAATAAAAGCCATGAAAAATTATAATCCAAAAAAAGGTAATTTTTTCTGGTGGAGTCATCGTTATGTTGAAACTAGAATTGCTAGAAGTGCGAATCTACATACGGCTATACGTTATCCATTAAAAGTAGCCAGGGAAACCCCGCCACATAAAGAAACATCAATGCCATTGGTTATAGAAAATATAAGAAGGCCCGATAAAGAGCTTGAAACGTCGCAGGTATTACAGTCACTTAATAATGTTATTGATAAATTGTCTTCAAATCAAAAAGAAATTATCAATTTTGCATTTGGTTTAGATGGTAATAAGCCGCTATCTATAAATAAAATTTGTAAGAAATTAAATATTTCAAGGCTTAATTGTATCAAAATAATTAATGGCGCTCTTTCTGATATGAAAGAGAATATACAAATTTAACTTTTTTTTAAAATTTAAAGGGATTATAAATATTCCCAAAGGGATTGATATGCAAGAATATACTTATTCTCAAGTACTAGAGGCTTCAACAAAATATTTTAATAATAATGAGTTGGCAGCTAAAGTCTTTGTTGATAAATATGCTTTACGTGATAATCATGGTAATTTTTTAGAGCTAACGCCTGATGATATGCACGATAGATTGGCAAGAGAATTTGCTAGAATAGATCATGAAAAATATGATCAAAATTTTGATGAACGCTTTTCTATATACAGGGATGCATTAAATAAATTTGCGAGAATTTGTCCACAAGGTTCTCCCATGTCAGCAATAGGGAATCATTACCAAATAATGAGTGCATCTAATTGTGTAGTAATAGAAAGCCCGAATGATAGTATTGATGGAATTATAGAGACAGGTAAAAATATTGCCCAATTATATAAAAGAAGATGTGGCGTTGGTTTAGATCTATCTACTTTACGCCCTGATGGCACGCCAGTAAATAATGCAGCTAGAACTACAACAGGTGCATGGAGTTTTGCTGATTTTTATAGCTATATAACACGTATGATAGGGCAATCATCTAGAAGGGGAGCGTTGATGCTAACTCTAGATATCCATCATCCTGATGCTATGAAGTTTTCAACCATGAAGCATGATAAAACGAAAGTAACTGGAGCTAATGTTTCATTAAAATTATCAAATGAATTTTTAAATGCTGTTGAAAATAATACAGAATATGAGCAGAGATGGCCTATTGATGGAGAGGCTAAAATTGTAAAACATATTTCTGCAAATCATGTTTGGGAAACCATCATTAAATCAGCAACAGAAACGGCTGAGCCAGGCCTAATAATGTGGGATAATATGACTAATGAGCTACCGGCTCATTGTTATCCAGAATTTAAAACTATATCAGTAAACCCTTGCGCAGAAATTGCATTATCCAAATTTGATTCTTGCAGATTAATATCAATTAATTTGACTGGTTATGTTAGAAATGCATTTCAAAATAACGCTTATTTCGATTTTGATTCTTTCGCTATTGATGTTTCAATAGCGCAGCAAATGGCAGATAATTTAGTTGATTTAGAAATAGAATTAATAAAAAATATTCAAAAATCATGCGATATACATGAAAAGAATTTATGGCAGCAATTATTAAATGCTGGCGTTAATGGGAGAAGAACTGGAACTGGAACCCATGGATTAGCAGATACACTAGCGCAATTATGCATCAGATATGATAGTGATAAAGCTATGGATACTGTTGATAAAATATATAATACATTGAGAGATACTGCCTATGATACATCTGTTGAATTGGCAAAACAAAGGGGACCATTTAAAGTATATGATTGGGACAAAGAACAGAGTTGCCCATTTATAGAGCGCTTGCCACAAAAAATAAAAAATAAAATGAAAAAATATGGCAGAAGAAATATATCTTTATTAACGCAAGCTCCTACTGGTTCTGTTTCCATTTTAAGTAAAGTTGGAGAATTTTCAGAATATAATGTTTCGTCAGGGGTTGAGCCTGTTTTTAGAAATTTCTATACCAGAAGAAAAAAAATTAATCATGATGATGAAAAAGGAAGGGTAGATTTTGTAGACATAGTTGGAGATAAATGGCAAGAATTTAAAGTTTTTCATTCAAATATTAAAAATTATTTAAAGTATAATCTTTTAAAAGATGATTGTGAATTACCAGATTATTTTATTACATCAGACCAAATTAATTGGTTAAAAAGAATAGAACTGCAAAGTATTGAACAAAAATATATTGATCATAGTATTTCATCAACAATTAATTTGCCAAAAGGTACATCAGCAAATATTGTTGGAAAATTATATTTAGAAGCATGGAAAAAGGGGCTAAAGGGAGTAACAATTTATGTTGACGGGTCTAGAGACGGCGTACTAATAAGTGAAACTAATAAACAATCATCAGAAAGGCCAGATAATATCTGCAGTGCCTTAGCTCCAAAACGACCAGACAAACTTCGGTGTAATATCAAAAAAGTAAAAATTGATGGTGAACCGTGGACTTTATTTGTTGGGCTTTATAATTCCCGACCCTATGAAATATTTGGTGGATTATCTAAATATGTTGATATTCCAAATAAATATAAATTAGGAGAAATATCTAAAAATGGTAAAGTAGATGGAGTGTCTACTTATAATCTTGTTCTTGGAGAAGGCGAAGACCAAATGATTATTAAAGATGTCGCAAATGTTTTTGAAAACGCTAATTTTGGAGCCTTTACAAGAACAATTTCTTTAGCTTTACGTCATGGAGTTCCTGTACAATATATTGTAGAACAATTACAAAAAGATAAATATAGTGATATGGCCTCTTTCTCTAAAGTTATTGGAAGGGTTTTAAAAAACTATATAATAGATGGCACAAAATCAACATCAGATAAAACATGTCCATCGTGTAAGTCGGAAAACTCTATAATTTATCAAGAAGGCTGTCTTACTTGCAGCAATTGTTCATATAGTAAATGTAATTAATTATAATTTACTAATTTAACGACATTATAATATATAGATGAAGGCAACAATTCTTCTCAATTATAACGAGAATACAAAACAAGTAGAAGAAGAAGAAAAGACAAGATACCTTCGCACATTATTAGAACAAATTGGCGTTCCAATTCAAGAATTTTGGTCATCAGAAATTCAATTATCTACTGAACAAAAAATAAAATTAAGAGATATATTATCACAATATAATATTAATGTTATTGATAGTCTTGATGGACTATTTCAAATTTATGTAGAAAATAAACTTATTGCAGAATTTTTAAAACCAACTTATAAGTTAAAACGAGATCTTAGAGAGATAGATCCAAGAAAACAGCTATATTTAGAAATGACTATAGAAACTAAAGATCTACTAGAAAATAATGAAAGTATAAAAAGTTAACTTATAGAAAAGAAAATAATAAATGCGACAAACTTATGTCCTCGACACTTCTAGTTTAATTTACAATCCATCATTATATAAAGAATATCCACATAGTGATTTTATTATACCGATTTCTGTTTTAAATGAACTAGATTCATTAAAAAAACAATCTAGCGAGGCTGGCAGAAATGCGCGTGTCTGTATAAGATTATTAGATGAATTAAGTGATAAAATGGATATTACTACTGGTATAATGCTAGATAATGATATTTTATTAAAAGTAGATACAACATATAATAATATGTCTGATCCAGATTATGCTGGATTTGGAGATCCAACATATGGGGACACTCAAATTTTAGCATGTTTATATTCTAATTGGCAATCTCATATAGATCATAACGTTACTTTAATCAGTAATGATATTAATTTACGTGTTAAAGCAAAAGCTAGGGGCATTGATGCCATTTATCATGAAGAAAAAAATACATCATTAAATGATTTATATGTGGGTAATAGAGTTATTATAAATGAAGAGGCTGGTTTAGATTTACAACGGCATGGTTATATCGATACAAATGTGTATGGATATACAGATTTAAATCCAAATGAATGCATTTTATTTCAAGATGAAAATGGCGATGGTATTGCTATGGGACGTCTTACTGCTAACAATAAAATAAAATTACTTAAGAAAGTTTATCCGTGGGGATTATCTCCGCGTAATAAGGAGCAAAATTTTGCAATAGATCTAATAATGGATAGAAATATAGATCTTGTTACTTTGGTTGGATTAGCGGGGTGCGGAAAAACCATTGTGACCTTAGCGTCTGCATTAGAATTAGTTATTAGTAGACGAGAATATGATAGGCTAGTTATATATAGACCAATTCAATCTGTAGGTCCAGGAATAGGCTATACTCCTGGCACTATACAGGAAAAACTTCGGCCATGGTTTCAGGCGATAATGGATGGATTTGAAGCTTTATTTGGTAATAAAGGAAAATCAGATTGGCGAAAAGAATTAGAAATGTTTCAAAATAAAGGTAGAATAGAAATGGAAGCTATTACCTATATTCGTGGCAGAAGTATACCCAATTCTATAATATATGTAGATGAATGTCAAAATATTTCTAAAGAAGATATTAAAACAATATTAACACGTGCCGGTGAAAATACAAAATTGATATTATCAGGAGATATTAATCAAATTGACTCTCAAAATTTAGATATTAATAATAATGGCCTAACATATGTTATTGAAAAGTTTAAAAATTCAGATTTAGCAGGGCATATTACTTTCACAAAGGGCGAGCGTAGTAGATTAGCAACTAAAGCTTCTGAAATATTATAAGTAAAATAATATATTAAATATTATTAATAAAAGCGCGTTATATAATGTCATAAGGAGATTTATTATGGGTGAAGAAAAATTATCTGATGTTGACAAATTAACGTTAGAACTTATAAAATCAAAAAGACAAACAGCCCTAGCTGAAGCCAAAACTGCTTTAGCAAATAATGAAAATGCCGAGTTATCGTATAAATTACTTGTGCTTCAATTATATATGAAATACCAATTATCTGAAAATGATGCTATTGCTGAAAATGGAGTTATAATGCGCGGTGGCGCACAACAAGTTCCAAATGCGCCGGCAAACGCAACACATCATGATCTGGCTCAACAATGAATTTTCCAGAAATAATTAATCTAATTTCTATTAGACAATATGTCGCTAATTCTGTAGCTAATCCAGCTATTGATAGAGCTACAGTTAATTATATGAATAATTTATTAATTATGGTTGATAAGAAAATTATTAATTTATTAAAGTCAGATGAGTTCAAAGAATATATTAATTATAAAGATGTTCAAAAAGCAATTGAAGATGTTGTTAAAATAACTAATATTAAATCTGGTATAAGTCAAAAATTATAATATATTAGAGTAATTAGCGTGCGCGCAAGTAATACTTCTACATTTTCAAATAATAGTTTTATCAAATTAAAAGATAAAGAATTTTTAAATAATCAGAGAATAGCTGGCAGAGTTGCCGCGCAAACTCTTTTATTACTTGAAAAATTAGTTAAAGAAAAAACAACTAAATCTTTATTAGAATTAGATAAAATAGCTGGAGAATTTATTATTAATAATGGCTGTGAAATTACATTTTTAAATTATAAAGGATTTCCCAATAATATATGTATAAGTGTTAATAAACAATTGGTACATGGAATAGCTACAGATTATAAATTACAAGATGGTGATTTAGTAAGTTTTGATTTAGGAGCTACATACAGGGGCGCTATTGCAGATACTGCCATAACATGTATATATGGCAATCCTATATCTAATAAACATATAGAATTAATTAATGCTACAAATGAAGCACTTTATGAAGGAATAAAAGCAATATCAATTAATAAAAGATTAGGAAGCATTGGAAACGCAATATCAAAATATGTTAAAAATAAAGGTTATGGATTAATAACTAATTATGGTGGACATGGTTTAGATTTAAATATACCACATGCACAGCCATTTGTATCTAATAAGTCAGATATAAATGAAGGCATAAGATTTACAAACGGACTTACATTAGCAATAGAGCCAATGTTAACATCTGGGCCAATAAAAACATGGACTGATAATGATGGATGGACTGTCTGGTGTGATGCCGAAATATCTGCACATTGCGAACATACCATTCATATTAATGAAAATAATGTAGAAATTATTACAGATAGGTCACAATATAAATAAAAATTTATGGAGAATTAATAATGTTTATTGGACAATTGAAAACAAAAGATAATAAAGTATCGGCAGAATACTTTACATTTAATGAGGCTTTGTCTGGCGTTAATAATATAATTGATAATTCAAAAGAACAAATTATAGAGGCATTAATTTTAGAAGGCAAGGAATATCTGGATAGTAACTTTCCTGATTTCGAATCATACAAGCTAATAGCTAGTGTCAGGACAATTAGATGAGAATAGATTTTGAAGATAAAAGTCATGTTACTTGCCAAAAATCAGATAATTCAAATAAAATATTATTAACTATATCTGCAACAGATTTCAATAATAAATTGAAACAAATTAATAACTCTGTTGAGTTAACATTAGAAGAGTTTAAATATTTAATTTCTGATATATTATAAGGATTTATATGAAAGTATATGTAACGGGCGCACATGCTTGCGGAAAATCTACGCTTACACGATATATTTCTGAAAAATATAGGCTGCCTATGCTCCCAGAAGCGGCCCGTATGATTTTATCAGAGCAAGAATTACAAATTGATTCATTAAGATGTAATTTAGAAATATCTAATAAATTTTCTCAACAAGTATTTGACCGTCAACTTTTGCAAGAAAAACAATTTGATTCATTTGTATCAGATAGAACGGCTTTAGATGTTCTTGCATATTCTGCTGAGCATGATCAAATATTACCGTTGTTAATGGCCAGACCAGATATATCTGAATATATAAATAAACTTATATTGCCTGATAGTTTTATATTTTTTATAAGACCATCAAAAACTACAATGAAGCAAGACGGTGTTCGTGAAAGTTTAACATGGGAGGGCATGCTGGCGATTGATTCTCATATTAAATTTATATTAAATATGTATAAATTAAGATTTTTTCAAATTAATACAGATAATATGCAGGAACGTATCGGATTAATAGACTCAATATTATTACCAAATAATGTTGGTAATATATAGGTATTATATTTATGAAATCATTAAATAAATTAATTAGATTAGCTGACAAATTTGAATATAAATTAATAAAATATGCCAGTTATTCGAATATAACTTCAGATGATATGCAAATTATTTTTGATTCAAAAGAATTGCCAAGTGACTATGTTACTTTTTTTGCTAGACCAACTATTAATGAAATACTTGGCTCTACTTCAACAAAAACATTAATTAATTCAACTATTAAAAAATTACAATCTTTAAAAATTACAGGTTATTTAAAATGGGGCGGTAATTCTTCAATTACTAACGCAAAAAAAATAAATAATAAATGGCGGGCGGGTCCATGTAAATTACGATTTGAATTAAGCGGTGATGCCGCTGATAATGATATTGCCAGAAGAACAATAGATACACTTTTTAATGCTATTTCTAATCAATATAATGCTCGTTTACAAAGATATTTAGATAATAACGCAGAAAAATGGGCAAACCAAGAAGATACTAAGGGCGCTACACAAATTACACATTATCCAGTTACAACAAACAGTGGCAATTTATCCTTTTAATAATTAAAATTTATCGTTATATAGTGTTAAAACAATGAATAAATTTCATATTGGCACTTATCATAATATTTTAAATAATAAAATTTATGTTTACAAAAATAATAATTTAAAATTACGATATAATTTTACATGTTAACCAAACAAATATTGAATATAAATTTTGTATGATAGTAAGAAATATTAGCTCTAATATTTTATTAAAGGGTAAGTTTAATGGCAAATAATATATATGATCTTGGTATTATAGGTTGTGGGGTTGCAGGCACATTTGCTACATATAAATTACATAAAGATTATAAAAATGTCAAAACTATTGTAATTGACAGTGGAAGGCCCCCTGCAAAACGCCGATCACAAATGCAGGGGTTCTTAGGATTATTGCCTAATTCTGATGGCAAATTTTTTCTTAACGATCTTAATAAAGTTTCAGATTTATCAGGTCTTCGTAAGAGCAAATCTGCCTTTAATCAATTTCAAAAGATAATATCTAATGTAAATACATTTAAAATTATTAAAGATAGATCGCCTAATATTTCTATTGAGAAAAAATTAAATAAAATAGGATATGAAGTAACTACAAACGATTATATACAATTATATCCAAAAGATATACATACATTATCAAAATATATATCTGAATTAACAGAAAATTCAAAAAATATAACATTTAGCTTTGATAATGAAGTTAAATCTATTTGTAAGCAAAAAAATACTTTTATTATAACGACTGAAGATCAAGAATATAAATGTAAAAAAATAATAATTGCTGTCGGCAGAAGCGGATGGAGATGGGCTAATAATTTATACCACAGCTTTGGTATTGTGGACAATAATGATTATGCTAAATTTGGAATTCATATTGAATTAAATGCACAATTAATGAAAGATTTTAATAAATCTAATTGCACATTAACTAAAGCAAATGAAATAGAAATTGGTCCATTTTCATGGCTTGGCACAATAATACCTGAAGATCATTCTGATCTTGTAATTTCATCATTTCGTGCTAATGAAAATAGATGGAAAAGCGATAAGGTCTCTTTTTCTTTAATTGGTAATAGATTTTTTCCTAAAAAAGGATCAGAGCAAACAGATAGAATAGGAAAGTTAACTTTTATATTAGCCAATGATAGAATTATAAAAGAGAAAGTTTCTAATATAGTAAATAATAAAAGTAAAATTTCTATTATACCAGAATATAATTGGCTTAAGCAATATATATTAGAATTATCTACAGTAATACCGGAAATATTAACAAAAGCATATTTTTATATACCATGTGTTAGCCCAACTATTTCTAATATAAATATTGGAAATAACTTAGAGTCTGAGATTGATGGAATGTATGTTATTGGAGAATCGGCTAATATTAATGGTTTATTAGGGGCTGCCACGACAGGCCTAATAAGTATAGATAGTATTTTTAAATAAGGAAACATGATAGCTAAACCACCAGCAACACCTACTATTACAGATATATCTGCTCCAACTTCGATAACAGAAGAGTTTAAAGAAGCATATACGAAGCACAATCTTTCTAAATTTGAATATGATTTATATCATGAGGAAGATGATATATCATTACCAGTTATTAGCATAAAAAGAATAGGCATGCCAAATAATGGTGAAAAATGGAAGATAATGAATAATAATAAATTAATTTTCACAATTGAAAGTAATAAAATTTCTAAAAAGGAAAGAGCTTTTTTACAAACAATTAATGGATTTAATTTTATTCTTACGCGGGCTAAACTTGGAATAAAATCTTTAAATAATTTTAAGAGTGCATTAAAAAAATATTTAAAAGCCCCCACTCAAAATAAAAAGAAAATATCATCTAAATAATTTAGATTGCCTCTTGACTTTATTATTTTAATAATTATAATAATAACTATGGATTATATTATTTATGTAGTTGATATTGAATCAAATGGACTCAATTATATTGATTCTGATATAATAGAATTATCATTATATAGAATGTCAAATGATTCTCAAAAAACGTGGTGTATAAAGCCGCCATTAAAATCAGTCACTGATCCAAATTCATTAAGAATTAATGGTCATAAATTAGAAGACATATTACATCAGACTAAATACGGAAAAGAAACATATCAAGATCCTGGCAAGGTACTTGTTGAAATCGAAAATTGGATTGCAGAAGATGATGTTACTGCATCTCAACGTTGCCTGGCAGGGCAAAATATATCATTTGACAAAATATTTTTAGAACAATTTTGGAGTAAAAATAATGCTGCAGATTCATTTCCATTTGGAAGAAAAACTATAGATACTTTAAGTAATGAATTTTTTATGGATCTCTGTAAGGGCCAAATGGCAGAGGGATATAGTCTTAAAAATTTAACTAAAAAATATGGAATTGTAAATAGTAAAGCACATAGTGCCGCCGCAGATACTTTAGCAACAAAAGAAGTTTTATTAAAACAAATTGATTTTTTCAAAAAAGCATTATCACGTTAAATGATACATGAAAATATTATATGCTGCAGGAAATTCATATAATTCACAGATTCAATTGCGTCGTTTTTTAAACGCCATAGAAAATAATAAAAATTATACAATTAAAATTGCTGCATTTAAAAAATCATCTCCACCATATATAAATATAGATTGGACTTTGGATTGCATGCTTAACATGTTTAATCCAGAATCGACTGCGCTAGATTATAATGATAATTTTTCATTATATTTTAATATGGTAAAAGATTATAATCCTAATTTAATTATTAGTGATATGGAATATTTTACATCTGATATCGCTAATACTTTAGGAATTACATTATGGCAATGTAGCTCGTCAATTATTAATTTTGCATTATCATTTGATTATAAATATCAATTAGGTATATTTAAACAATATTCATTTCTATTTAATAGAAATCCAATTCATACGCAAAGAATAACTAATATATTAGAAAATTCTGATAAAATTTTCATTTACTCACATTTTGGTGATACTGCGGCAGCTCCAATATTAAAATCAAATTATGAATGGATAAGGCCATATCATATGATTGGCAAAAATTCATCTCCTTGTCATCATAATATAGTTGGAGCTTCATTAAAGAATGATAAGCAATTAATTTCTATCATTAAAAATTATAATGACTCTGTATTTTTCAGCCCATTTCCATTTGAAAAATATGGGCAAATACTTATGAAATCTATTGAAAATAGTGAAGAATATTATTGTAATATTAAAAATTCTAATATTTTTGTTTGCTCTGGACAGACTAGCTTTTTGGCGGACGCATTTTATAATAATAAATACTCTGCCATATTGTATGATGTAACAGATTCAGAATCAGTGCTTAATGGAATTATTTCAAATAATTTAAAATTAAGCTGCCAAATTAATGATCTATCAATATTGAATGATAACTACATAGAGTGTAATATTAATAATAATATTAAATATTTACATCAAAAAGTAGATGAGCTTGATATATAAACTATATAATCATATTAAGGAAAAACATGAGTGACGTACAAAATAATAAATTTCAACAGCCTGGCAGATTAAAGGTTGTACAGGGGTCAATTTTAGCACCACATAATGCAGGATTAAGATTTATACTAAATCTTGTAAGTTTATCTGGACAAATTACAAATAATCCATTATACGCAATTTATGATAAAAAATGGCCTAAAATTAAAGAGGCGGCTCGTGGTTGGTATGCAATGAAAACTGGAGAATATAAACTAGGTGCGGTCAATGTAACCGCTGTACAGAGTGATGTGTGGTGCTTACATTTACTTTGTCAAGATGAAAATAATAAAACAGATATTAATGGACTTACAAAGTGTTTAAAAGAAGTCTGTAAGATGGCCAAATATGAAAATAGTGGCGTGCACGTTTCTCGGTTATTAACCGAGGCAGTTCCAGAAATAACTGAATTACTTACCACTCATCTCGTAAGACAGGGAGTAAGTGTATCATTTTATGAAGAGCCATCACAATAAATTATTATGAAATTTAATAAGCAGTTTAAATTAATTACATAATTTAGCATTTATTTATGTCGGATCTCAAACCCGGTGACCGCGTGGATTGCCGTATTAAAGATTCGCAAATCATAAGTCCATATATGTCTTATGATGAAATTAAAACATTTGAAATAGTATCGTCCGATCATCATGGATATTATATTTTTGTTCCAGAATATTATTCTCTAAAAAATACTATAAAAGTTGATAAGCATCAATTACTCCACTTAAATATACATAAAAAATTTTTAAATGAACAAATAATTTACATTCAATCTAATATGATATGTCAAATAAAATATATAATGGATGGCATGATGTGTAAAAGGTGTGAAGAATTTTGCGAAATGTCTGAGCCAAATCAAAAAGATGGCACATTTATATGTTATAGCTGTAAATTTAATCGCTATCGTTAATATAGCATTATATTATGGAATCATATGGAACATTTGATTTTGATGAATTATTAAATCAGGTGAAATTTTTATTTAAAAGCTTTACAGGTAGATCTAGTAAACAAAATGAAAGTGACATTTCTAATGTCAAAGCTGAAAAATATCAGCCGCCATTAAAAAGTAAATGGTATAATTCTGGAGACTTTTCATTAACTGGCGTTCGACCTAATGGTCGAACGGGACATCTCGGAGTAGATATGAGGGCTCCTGGTGGAACTTCAGTTTATCCGCTTACGTCAGGAATAGTAACAAATGTTGGAACAGATCAGCTAGGTGGAAATATAGTAAATATCAAGCATCCAAACAATATTACAACTTACTATGCTCATTTATCTACAGTCAAAGTATTTAAAAATGATATTGTAAATAATAATACTATCATAGGAACAGTTGGCGATACCGGAAATGCTAGACATACATTTCCACATTTACATTTTCAGGTATGGATGAATGGGCAAATAGAAAATCCTAATAAATATTTTTCTATCCCACCTTACACTAATCTTTCAAATGAAGAAAAACAAGCTGGGATGTGGCTTTCTGATAAGTCTAGGAAAGACGCAGAAACATTTAATATGACAAGGCATGTTAATTCTAAAAATTCTTCTTTTACTAGCAAGGTGGCTAGACTCAGTAAGTGCGTCGATCAATTTTATAAATTATCTTTAAGTTAATATTGAATATTTATCTATAACAACTATATCTGTTAGTGAGGAGCCTCCACATTTAGGGCCAGAATATTGGGCCCCCGATACATCAGGACTTCCAGCGACTGTCCATGTTCTATAAGTAACAGAACCACAATCTACATCTCTTCCCCTCATAACAAAATAAGTTGTTAAAGTGTGCGCAGATGGTGTTGGCAATGTAAATAAATCAAATCTATTTATTGAATATGTTTTTCCTAGGCCAAGAGCAGTGCCAGTATAGCCGTCCATAAATAAAAATGTATACTGGCCACTTTTGCCATCAGGTAAAATTATGCTATCTGCAGAACTTATAAATGCTTCATATTTTCCGGCATATGAAGTGCGCCCTATACCAAGCGCAACCCCTAGCGCGCCTTCCATAAATAAAAATGTATATTGTCCATTTGTACCAGTAGGAAAGGTCATTCCATCTGCCGAACTTATAAATTGTTCGTAGCTACCAGTATATAATGTATTTCCTAATTCAGTCATGAACTATCTTATAATGGGGTGCTTGAGCCATCACCTGGTCCGATTATAACTCCAGGATTGGTTGTATTAAATCCATAAATACAATACCATTTTTTATCATCTAATGTATCTTTAGGATTTCCGGTTGGAATAATTTGCATCCATCTTATATCTCCCTTATACATATTAATTCCATTTGTTAATCCATCAGTACATAGCTTAATTGGCTCTCTTATATATATAGCTGAACTAGATGGATGACTTTGTACTTTCATATAACTTGGTTCAGCCCTGCTCATCATAGGCTTATCGCCTGTAGATGAAAAAGTTCCATAAAATGGAACAACTTTATCTCTTGCAGAGAAATAACCATCTCTTGATGCGTAGCCTCTAAATTCAGCATATTGATAATTTTTTATACCAGTCCATGTTATATATATTGAAGTTGAGTATTGTGACGCCACTGTTCTAGAAAATGAAGAAAATGAACTATTAGAACTATAATACCAAGCATATGGATCAACGTCTCCTGGTTCTCCATTATCTAATCTAAAAAATCCAAATCCACATAATGAATTTGTTGGCGTAGCATTACTAGCAAGTAGATAGAATGAACCATCAGGACTTATTCCAGTATTTGGTGTTGCATTAACTGCTGCTATATGTGACATTTTATTTACATGAAATCCTACTCCGGATGCCTGAAATAAGAAATATTCTGGTGCACTAACATCTCCACCAGTTGACCTTACTGCCATTGCGATACTAGGAAAACTATTTCCAGTTCCTCCACCTCCTGGTGGTATTGATGCTGTACATCCTGATTGTGCAGCTAATGATGAAAATAAACTTGTAGATTCTGCTGAGCTATCAGCACAAATGTAATATATAGTTCCGCTATCTATACTTGAACTTCCCTTTTTACTAAACATAACTTCTCTAGTAAATGTTTTTACTGATGTTGGCGTAAAAGTTTGTCCTGAAATAGCTCCAGTAACAATATTTGTGCCATTAAATGTTCCCGTACGAGGGGCTATAACGGCCCATCCATATGTTGCTGTTGAATCATAAACTATTCCTAATAATTCTCCGGTTGCGCTTGATGTTGCCTGTGTAACCTGTTCGCCCCTCACCAACGTCCCTGATGGTGCTGATGTAATAATTAATTTAATTGTTTTAGGGCCCTCTAGAACAATCCATGGGGCATCTGTATCAAATGCTGGATATGTATCTAACATGGGGTCTCCATCGTTTCCCCATGAATCATTCATATTAGTTCCGGAAGATGTTTTAGTCGTTCCGTCACTATGGGCTTTAACATTCCATCCGGCCGCTTTCATTACTCTGGTTAATTTCCATATACCAGAAAATATATGACCTTGTGACGCTAATTCATAGTTTATTGCAAATTTATCAGACATATTTCCTCTTTACCTATATTTAACTCGTATTTTTGCATTTGTACAAATGGCCCCATCTGATGAGCCTGGAGACATTGCAGTTATTCTAAGCTCTACCTCATATGTTTTAATGCCACTATTTGGCACAATAACTGCAGATTTATAATCTGATGTATTTGAAGATGTAGATAATATTGAGCCAGAAACTGTTGATCCATCTGTTCTATTATATAGCCTTAATTCAGCCGTTTGTGATGTTGTAGCCTCGAATATACCTTCAAATATATATATTGATCCGACTGGATGCCGACTTGTATTTATTGTACAAGACCCAATTCTTTGAAATGTATTTGATCCAACTCCTTTATTAGTAAAGGAGCCCGCTGTTAATTGAAAATCTACATAACCATCAGTTACTGCTGCATTTTTCCAATATCCATCATTATTAGACCAAATTAATGAATACCCATCAATTGGTGTTGAATTATCAATTAATCTTCCCTGTATTCCAGATACTGTGGGATTTGGATAAGTTCCATATAAATCACCGCCGGCAGGACCTAATGAGTCGCCAACGCCAATTGGTAAGGCTCTCCATTCATTTTGGCCATTAATCCAAACTAGAGAATATCCGTCCTGTGCAGACCCCAGTGATGATAAAGATATTCCTAAAGTTTTTCCTCTTATTTTATTAACTGATATTGTATTAGCTACATAGCCATCAACATCTCCAGATAATTTTAAAGACTTAGGCTCCCATGCAATACCATTCCAATTTATAACTTGATTTAATGATGGCAAAACATCTGATAAAGGCCTTCCTTGTAATCCGATTACTTTAGGTAAAGTTAGTGTTCCGCCCAAATCTTTTGCTAAGCTAATAATTTGTAAATTATTTAAAGTATTGTCTAAATTATCTAATCTTGCTCTAACTGTAGCAAAAGTTGTGCTAGGCTTAATTCCTAATTCTGTTTCTACAGCTATAATAGCTAATCTTAATTTATTAAATATAGATCCAGAAACTGGCGTAGAATTATCTACTACTATTGGTAATGACAAACTGTCATCTATTTGTGCGGGATAGTTTGGCATTTATATCCTGGCCATATTAACTAAATATTGCATTGAATATATACTAAAAATTTAGTATGTACGATGTAGCTAATATTTTATAATACTATGACAAATTATCCTGATAGCCAAGACAATAACTTAACTATTCCAAGCGTTTCTGGTAGTACACAAGAAGACTTGGCAATAAGTGCATTGCGTGACGCTATTTTTGCAATGGAAAAAGAATTTGGAATAAGACCAAGTGGGGTTTATTCAGATATAAGGGCTAGATTTGATATTTTAGAGGCCAGAATTAATGACCCTGCATCCCCAACTATATTAAGTGATGGCTATGTTAATAGCCCACTATTTATAGTTAATACTCCACAGGCTATAACATTAAGTATAAGTGATGGATATGGCTTTCCAACAGAACATAGAATAAATGGTTCATTATTTTTAAGAGCAGACGGCTATGCAAATGACGATTTATATATTAGAAGAGATGGTTATTGGAAACCAATACAAACAGATCCTTTTGTAGCAGCAGGAGATCTTTCTGGAAATTATTTATCACAAAATGTAATAAAATTACGTAATAAATCTTTAAATTCGTCTCTATCAAGTATTAATTCATCACAAGACGGATATGTTTTAACTTGGAATAATTCTGATGGATATTGGCTTGCACAACCAAGCTTTGTCGCTAATACAGATCTTTCTGGAACAAAAAATAATCAAACTGTTATAGGATTACAAAATAGAGCATTATCTTCGATATCTCCGATTGATGGTTATACATTAGTATGGTCATCTTCTAATAATTATTGGCGTCCAGATTCATTAAATTTATCTAATACAAATACATTTAAAGGATTATTGCCTGATGGTTATCAGGCCGCTCAATCAATGGGTGGCGATATATCTGGTATTACATCTGCATCAACTGTAAATAAAATTAAAGGTAAATCTTTAGCTACAGCTTTATCATCAATTGGATCTGCACAAGATGGATATGCACTAATATGGGTTAATGGATCATCAGAATGGCAATCACTACCAGTATCAGGCAGTGCAACGGGCCCAGCTGGCGGAGACCTGTCTGGAACTTACCCAAACCCTACTGTTTCTAAAATTAATAATACAACTATTACAACTTCTGGCGGATCATTAATAACTGGACAAGTATTAAGAGTAACTGGATCTACAACTTCAGATTGGGGCCCATTAAATCTTTCAAATACAAATTCTATTACAGGTGTGCTGCCTGATGGATATCAGGCAGCTCAAACTATGACAGGCGATGTAACTGGGACCACGGCATCCTCTGTAGTTGCTAAGGTTAATGGAATAACTATAACTGGTACGCCAGCTATTGGTGCGACTTTAAGGGCAACCTCAATGTCTGCAGCTTCATGGGGTCAGTTAGATTTAGCTGATACCGATGCTATTACTGGAATTTTACCAATAGGTAATCAGGCGAATCAAACTATGGCTGGTGATGTTTCTGGAAATACAGGAGCATCTATAGTTGATAAAATAAAAGGTACAACTATAACTACTGCTGGCGGTGCTTTGGCTGTTGGCGCAGTATTAAGAACTACTGCTGCAGGTACCGCCGATTGGGGAGCTTTAAATTTAGCAGATATGGACGCTATAACTGGAATATTACCTGATGGTTATCAAGCTGCCCAATCAATGGGTGGAGATATATCTGGAACAACTGCCGCCTCAGTTGTAGATAAAATAAAAGGTACAACTATAACTACTGCTGGTGGAGCTTTAGCAGTTGGTGCCGTTCTAAGGACAACTGCAGCTGGTACTGCTGATTGGGGTACTGTAGATTTAGCAGATACAGACGCAGTAACGGGAGTATTACCTACAGGTAATCAGGCTTCACAATCTATGGTTGGAGATGTTTCTGGAACAACTGGAGCTTCCACAGTAGATAAACTTAAAGGAAAATCATTAGCATCGGCATTAAGTTCATTAGGTTCATCACAAGATGGATATGCGCTTGTTTGGGTGAATGGATCAACTGAATGGCAGGCTCTACGTGTTACTGGAGCAACCAGTAAAACGCGCATTGTAAGAAATATAACTACTGATGCTAATTATACTGCTATACCATCAGATTATATTGCTGATATAATGGAGTTTACTGATACTGGAGTAGTTTTAACTGGCAATATAGATATTGATTTGCCGAATGTAAGTGGATATGAATGGACAGTTTTTAATAATGTCGGGGCCTCAAGAATATTAACTTTTAAAGTAAATGGACAAACTGGCGTACCAGTAGCTGACGGTAAAAAAGCCATAATATATTGTGATGGTACAGATATTGTTCGCGCAACACCAGATACTTAATTATAAAATACTTATAGGGCTTAATATCGGAAGCATTAAATTCGCTAGTGCTTTAGCATATTGTTGTATTTCAAATTGTGCATCTGGTTTTAAACGTTGATGTAGTACATATAAAATACATTGTAGGCTTGCTGTCCACATACATTCTGTATAAATATTTTGCGGTAATAGCCCCCTTATTTGTTCTTTAGCGGCCCCAGATTTCAACATATATTTATAATAACTATATAATGTTTCACATGAAGTTTTAAAAAATTCTACTGGGTCTTCTCCATTTTCAAGAGACAACAATTTTCCTTCACTACCCTGTTTATTATTTTTAGATTGTATACGAATTTCATTTGGTATATAAAATTCTGGTATAAATTCCACATATCTCCCAGACTCTTCATTCCAATTTGTTTCAGGAATTTGAATTGTTCCTACATTTTCATTTTCCACCCAGTCAGATCCTATTTGATATTTCCACCATTGTCTAAATACTAGTAGTGGTGCTTTAATGCGAAAAGTAAAATAAGAATGCCTGAATGTAGAAAAATGTTCATTCTTAAATAAGAACTCTATTAGTTTAATATCTTTGTCTGTTAATTCTTTTGTTTCTTTGTTAAAGGAAACTCTTGCTGCATTTACTATTTTAAGTTTTGGATCGTTAATCATACCGTCACATAATTCAATGTGACCATGATCTAATACATTTAGAGAACCAAAATAATCTTTTATATTAAATTCATTTTTCATAATTTTGAAACCTTTATACAATCTGGCAGTAGTTCAATTGAGCTATCATTAATTGGAATATCTCTCCAACCATTTTCATCATTAATAATCATTCTGTTACCCATATACATATTATTAAATATGTCGTAATTGTTATTATCAAAATAGAATTTTATACCATAAATTATTTCGCATTTATGTTCTTCATGTTTAATATTTGAATCAAAAGTTAGTAAATATTTATCTAATATGAATATTTTATTTTGTTCTTCCATTTTTATCTATAAAAAAATATACATAGTCTGTACATAAAAAATATGCAAAAATACAAGATAAAGATAAACCTAAAATAAATAATGTAGTATTAGCAGTAATCATTGCATACATTACTGCTAACAATGATAATATCATTGTTATTATTGTACAAATAATAGTTATTATTTTCATTTATAATATCTTTACATCATGATGATGAGATTCTCTCAGGCCCGCACTTGAGATTTTAACAAAATGTGGATCATTTTTTAATTGTGTAAGATTATGCGCCCCTTGATAAGAACATCCTGAGCTAATAGCTTCTAGCATAGATTTTAGAATTAAATTATAATTATCCTTAACTTGAACTACTGCTGACACGCCCTCTATATGTGAAGATTTATGCGTGGAGCTTCCTACATATTCCTTATATTGTAGGCCGTCAATATTTAAAATATTTCCTGGAGTTTCTTTGCATCCGGCAAAGAGATTTCCAGTCATAACTATGTCTGCAAAACATAAAGCTTTAGTTAAATCACCAAAGCATGTAGCTCCACCATCTGACATAATCAGATATTTTTTTCTAGATAATATTGGGTCTGATGATTCTTTTTGTCGATTTATCATACTATTTTTTGCATGAGCAACATCTATTAATGCTGTTAATTGTGGCACTCCATTTCCTGTCATTATTCTTGTGGTACAGATACTTCCAGCCCCAACATTTGTCTTAATTATATCTGCTCCAGCTCTCCATGATCTTATCGCCCCGTCACCCGTGGCAATACTACCAGATATAATTGTTATATGTGGAAAATATGATTTCATATATGAAATCATATCATAACAATTTTGACTATCACCGTGTGCGATATCTGTACAGAAAATATTTATTCCAATATCTAAAAATCGTTTAAAATTTTCTCTATCATTTTCTTTAATTCCAACTGAAACTCCAATTTTTTCTGGCCCATAATTTAATACTAAATCTTTAGCCAAATTAAGCTGATTTTCAATAGGCATGAAGCGATGTAGTAATGTTAATCCACCACTGTTAGCTACTTCAGTAGCCATTTCTTTGCTCATAATGCTATGCATATTAGCTGGAACTATTGGATGAGACAGTTTAAATTTACCACAATCTACAGATAGATCCACCATAGACCTGCTTTTTACGGTGGAATATTTTGGAATAAGCATGGCATCGTCAAAAGCTAAACCTTCTTTTAAAAACATATAAATTTCCTTATGATCGAGAATAATATAACCACGCTACATATTTATGTATTAATGTACAAATTTAATAAAATAGTCACTAATTAATTGTTTTAAACTTGATAAAATGACATATACTTCAGAAATAATAATAGACAGTGCTTTAACTAAAGTTGATAGTAGTATTGGGCCGGGCCCAATGGGTGCCGCTAAAGGCCCTCCAACTGGATATGCCTTTATAAAAATGAAAGATATATCTTTAGAATTAAAGCAAGATTTTTATAATCTTGCTTCAAAATTATTAAGTGGCAAATATGGAACGATGACTTTTTTTCATATAAAAGATTCAAAATATGTAGCTAGAGTAGAGGCTCATTATCATAATGAGCCGCCAGCTCATGCAACTATTCAAGAAAAAAATAAGTATCCAAAACCATGGGGATGGCATAAGGGCGTTACCATTTATCAGTCGATTGATTCTAAAAAAATACTAAATAGTGATTCTATAGGTTATTCTAGAAGTGATTCTAGAGCCGCTATTATTAAAAGAATACGGGAGATTTTATATTTAATATCATATAAATGAATCCTCTATGCACAAAGTATAGACTAAAAATATGAGTATTTAAGCTTTATATCTATATATAATTCTTCCTTGTGTAGTGTCATATTCACTAATTTCTATACGGCACATGTCACCAACCAATATTTTAACAGAATTCATTCTTATTTTGCCGCTTAAAGTACATAGCACAATCATTGATTCATTTACTTTTACTTTAAATTTACCTTTATTCGCATCTATTACTTCGCCATCAAACTCTAATCGTTCTCTTTCCATATATTTTCCTTAATTATATTAGCTATATCTTCTTGATAATTATCAATTAATTTTTTGTTGAATGGAAGCCGCATTATATAATTTTCCATACAATTATCTTCTTTTAAATAAGAATTTAAACTTTTATTTTTTAAAAACCACAATAAACTATTGTGCCCCAACATAAGTGGTGATACCCTTATACATCTTTCATTGTATAAGAAAGATCTTAAAAAGTTATCCATACCATAGAGTGCCATAAATATATAGTTATTATTTTTTTGTAATAATAATGACTTACTTATTTTCATACTATTATATATAGTATGACCATAATAAATATCTGTACTTACATCAGATCTGTCAATATGAAAATCATTTAAAATGATTTTAATTTTTTTATTTTTGTCTATTAGTAATGAATTACCAAATTCATCGTGCCACTCTCTTTGTAAAGAGAGTTTATTTATATCATAATTTTTAGGTTTTAATCTACAAGCTTTAATAAGCTCTGCAATAAATTTTATTTCTGTATAAGCCTCAATTAATAATAAGTGTTTTTCTAGCTTAGAATATAATAAATCAATATTTATATTTTTCATTAAAAATCTAATAGAGACATATCTGGCTCATCATCTGTTTGAGCCTGTAATATATGGGCCTCTGTTTTTATAAATGGTAAAAAATTTATTTGTTTTTCTTCAGTAAGGGCTTTATATAATAAATAAGTATTTCTTGAGTCAGTTTTTGCCGAATGTTGAAGTGCAATTTTATTTATACCTATCATATCACACGCTGCGTGAAGATTAACTTTTTGTTTGGCGGCGCCCTTTACAATTAATCCAGATTTTTTTGCATATTCTCTTGATAGAGCCATTGTACAAATAAAAAGGTTGGCTGGAAATTGCTTATTACATTTAGCCCACATAGCATGTAAAAACCTTTTATCAAAATTAATATTATGTCCTACTATACATCTATGCCCTGGAGTTAACCTGTCTTCATTAAAGAATTTATCACATTCTTCGACCGCCCGCTCCTTAGTTATTCCTAATTCTAAATCTGCTAATGTTTTATTTGTGATTCTTAAACTATCTAAATTAGATCTTTCTGGATTTTCACATTTAATATTTCTAGATAACTGTACACGATCTGAATGTCTAATAATACTTATCTCTATTAGCTCGTGATAACCACTTGATAAGCCTGTAGTTTCTACATCTATAGTGTAATAGATTATATTACTCATATTTATTTATCCATTAATCTTTTATTATGTATAATATTATATATTGTAGTTTGACTAATGTTATACATTAGGGCCAGCTCTCTTATATAATAGTTACCGCTATTATATAGCGTTTTAATTTCTTTTGATTGTTCTTTACTTAATTTTGCTAATACACCAATACGGTTTTTACTTTGTTTTTCTCTAGTTTCATTAGATATTTTTCTAGTTTTATTTGATTTTATTATTTGTGCTTTGTGATGTTCAGATATTGGTGGGAAATAAGTTCTTATTTTTTTTGGCTTAAACAACGTTCCTTTATATGGAATCCATGTTGTCCAAATTGTATAATATGATTTTTTTCTTATTAAGTAATAATGTGCATTATTATATAGCCTTTCTAAAAATTTTAAACAATTTAAACCTCCAAATACAATAGAAAAATTACTATTATAATAAGATATATTATATCTGTCACAAAGTTTTTTAATATCATTTTTAATTTTATTTGACATAGAGCATATTGATGCCGTTGGCAATGTTCTTTTCCCAAATGGTGAGCAAATATTTCCATCACTATCAAATAGTCCTCTTAAGAAGTGCCACCGCATTTCTTCAGAAAGATCTGGTAATTGTATTTTATATGATTTTTTACCATATTTGTCTAATTTTAAATGTCTTAATAAATCTTTAACTATTTTAACTGAATGTATTTTTAAACAGATTGTATTTTTTCCACGGACTGGATCATAGTGTTTGTGAAATAAAGAACCTGGAGAGATATTTATTCTAAATAATTCCAAAATATCTATATCGCTTATATGATTTTCTAAATTAATGCCATCTCTTTTAATTGTGCCATCGCCAGCTATAAATCCTAATAAATATGCCTTTATTTCTGTATCTATTTTTTCAAAAAATAGATCATTCTTTTTATATTTGAAATTATAATTATTAGCGCCAGATTTAGTCATACTATTAAAACAATAATGGCAACGGTCTTTACCACTATTATTTAAACGACCAAGTAATATGTTTTTATATAATTTTATATATTGTCCTTTACATTTGGACGATACCTTCATATCACATTGAATTAGTACCTTTTCATCAGTTCTAAATTTTTTATTTTTAGATATTATCATAATAATAGATATCGAAATATGTATATATTTACATTAGTTTTCTTGAACTAAATAAAACACTAATTCTGACATTTACCATCTCTTTGAGAATAAATTCGGCATAGATATAAACATAGGCACCATACCTCGTTTTTCATAATCTGACTTTATTTCATCATTTAAATATTGATATCCGCTTATTATTTTTCTACATTTATAAGAACCACATACGCAATCCATTTTCCAAGAATCGTATGTATCTGTTGATGATGTAGAATAATCATATGTTATATTATGATTTGCAGGTATAACATATAAAGAATATACTATTACTCTATTTCCAACTATATATAACATAGAGTTTGGATCACAGCTATGTGACATAAAATGATGCCCATTAATGGCTTCAACTGGTGATAAAAATAGGTCAGGTCCCATTTGTAGATATTTATCTACATCCATATGGCCTTTTATTTCTTTATCTGTTTTAATGTCTCCAATAAATTCTAATATTGGCACATTTGCTGGGATGTCTATAATCGTATAGACACCATCATTATTTGGTCTTATTCTTAAATATTGATTATACATTATCTTTTAATAATATTAAGAACAAATCTTATTATGGAACTGCCTGCATCATATACTTTTAATGATGTATCTTTTCTTCCAGCTAATTTATATTGCACAGAATTAGGTGATTTATTTTTTATAAGATCTGCTGCTTCTTGAGCGTCTTCAGCTAAAATTCTATAAGTAAGAACAGCCGGTATATTAGAATATACTTTTACGTCAAAGTATGATTTATTTTTTGTTATTTTTTGTTTCATGAAATCTTTTCAAAAATAAATTTTTAGCCTCAGTTGGGGCTAATGGAATAATTTTAAATGGTAATGGCTCAATATTTAGGTTCCAATCAGATCTATGTGCAGACATTACGTCCCTTTGTTCTGTTGCTAATAATAATAGATCTGCCTTTTTAACATCTTCTGGCTCAATGTGTGAAAATCCAAACTTTGTAGCTATGGCCAATTGTATTTTTTTTTCTATTTCTCTGTAAGTGTTAAATTCTGGCATTTTTTTAATTGGTGACGCTATATCTTGACAATAAGCCTCGCTGCTATCATGCATTAATCCATGAAATGCATTCTCTTGATTACATATATAACTAACTAATACGCTATGTTGTGCTACAGAATAAAATTCTGAATGACCAGTAAATCTACATATATTAGACAGAGCGTGAGCTATATCTAGTATATCTATTGCACTTATATTTGGATTTAATGGAGTAAATCTTTTACCAGAATATGTTTGTATCCATGCGTCGTTTGGGTCAAACGATTCTCCATAAAATTGTTTAATACAATCTTCTTCATCTTTAGAGGCTAAAGGCCCGTCCTCTTTGCGAGGAGAGGAGGTAAATTCTAAAATATTTTTAGAATTTGTAGAATTTGTATAAAATCCTGGTGATATCTCGGTTCCAAATATATCTGGATGTAAGTTATTATTTGCCATATAATTTCCTATTTTGATGTGCTTCCAAATCCTTGGGCGCCTCTTTGATATCCTCGTTCTTTGACCATCTTATTATAATCTTTATTTGATATTTTTTTTGTTAACATGTCTTTTTTGCGAACTGGAATTATTTGCCCAATAGCTTCTCCAAATTGTATTGTTAAATTATCATTATCTAATGAGGTATTGGCGGTCCAATACACATCTGTTGTTTCATAATAGCTATCATAATAATTATTATGACACATAAGTTCAGTATTAATAGATATCTCAGGTTGATAAGTTAGGGCCATCATTAATTCTCCCTCAAAACTAGAATCAATTACGCCATATAACGCGTGTAAATACTTTTTAGCAAAAGTAGATGATCTAGGTCTTAATTCTAGCCACCATCCATCTGGACAAAATACTCTAAATCCTAATGGTATTTTTACATATTCAAATGGTTTGATTATCAATGATTTATGGTCTAACATAGCAGCATAAACATCCCAACCGCTAGCATTTGGTTCTGCTTTAGTTGGCATGAAGCATTTTTCATCTTTTAAATCATCGCGTAAAGCGAAATAAAATTCTGGGATTTCTACATTCATAATAATTTGAATTATAATGCTTATAATACCATTGTCAAGGTGGATAAAATATCATAATTATATATGTTACCACCAGCGGTTATTTTTTTAAATTCTGATATAAATGATGCTGTCAAGGCCACCTTGACAACGCAATTGTTTTTAAACGAAATAATAACTTTTAATGAATTTAATCATAGAATTTTAGTGGAGCCATTTTATAAAAATATAATACAATTAAATAATTTAAGAATTTTAGTAATTTTGGATTCATTTCTGGATCAGACAAATAGAAATTTAGCGGATATTGTTTTATTTTACAGTAATGGAAATGTAACAGTTGAAAAAGCAAATATTGGACCACCAGGTTTAACATTGCCCATATCTAGAATAGATATATATACTTTATTAAGAGATATTGGATCAAATAATGTTACTATTTTACCAATAACTTCTACTACGCCACCTAAAAGTTTAGGCGGAATAGTTATTAATCAATTAGCAGATAGTAGCGGTGTACATGATCCTAATCCTGATAATTTATTAAATAATTTAGACTTTATTAACAGAAAATAAAAATGATTATTTTTTTAAAATTTTATAGTGTTTTCTCGACAAACACGTGGAGGATCTATAGGAGGAAATAGTATTACTATGCGTAACATATGTTTTTTAATTTTATCTTTATGCTTATACTTGATATGTTGTACTAAAGAAAATTCGTTATATCCATATAATAATACATTATCACAATATTATGTGCCAATATCATATTCTACTTTAGAAATCCAAAGTAAATGTCCAGATAATATGGTTTATATTTCTGGTGACTATTGTTCAAATCTTGAAGAAATATGTTTAAATTGGTTAGATAAGCCATATTGTATTAAACATGATCCAGAAACTAAAAAATGTTTAGAATATAGCGATCCGATGAGATGTGGTGAATTTAAATATCCAACAAAATGTATTGGTAAAACAAAACATTTAGAATTTTGTATAGATAAATATGAGTTTCCAAACTCATATGGTGAAAAGCCTAAATTGCAGATAACTTGGTATCAGGCAAAAGATTTATGTGAATCAATTGGGAAAAGATTATGTTTAGATTATGAATGGACCCAAGCATGTAGAGGAAATAATAATCTTCCATATCCATATGGATATAAAAGAGACGCTACAGCATGTAGAATAGATTTGCCCTGGCAAAATCCAGATACACATTCATTTGAAGAATTAGATAAGACTGTATCTTCAGGAGTTATGCTAAAATGTGTGTCAGAATATGGAGTATATGATCTTGTAGGCAATGCAGATGAGCTTTGTAAATCTTCAGGGGGTACGCCTTATCAATCAGTTTTAAAGGGCGGGCATCCACATGGTGTTAGAAATAGATGCACTCCAACAACAACTGGACATAATGAAACATTCAGCTATTATGTTACAGGAACTAGATGTTGTAAGGATCTTTCTAAATAAAAGCTGGCATTTTATTTAAAATTTGTAACCATCTTATTATTTCTATTGTCTCATTTGCTGTAAATTTATAATTATTATTACTTTTTAGATTATCAGCAAATTTAACATTCAAAAATCTTTTATCTTTGTAATAGTTAATAGACATATCAATATTACACGGTAATCCAGATAATGTCTTGAATTTTTTCTCTAATATTGCATCTATTGTAAATAATGAATTAGTATTATTTAGTTTAAGCAAAAAGTTTCCTATTTTAAATATGTTATTATTATTTATTGCACAGAAAAGATCATTTTTTTTAAAATTTGTAATGTCTATAATTTTATTATTTTGCGGCTTATTTTTATGCACTGGTTCAGGTGGAACATATTCTTCCTCAAATAAATCTAGATCATCGCCCTCTTCATTTTCTAAGTTATTAATTAATTTTAAATATTCTTCTTTAGAGATAATATTCATTATATAAATATTATCTTATTACTAACTCAGCATTATACTATGAATTGTGAGAAGATAATTAAGATGGCAAATTATTTCTATTCTATTGCCGTATCTAAAGAGTTACCGCCGGACTCTAAAAATCTTAAAATTATATTAAAAAATTTAGAAAAATTAGAAAATTATAATTCAAGAAAAAAATATGCTGATAGAAATTTAAAATATTTATCATCAGGATCATCTAGACTTATTTATTTGACAAACAAAAATACGGTGATTAAATTAGTAAAAAATAAAAAGGGTTTAGCACAAAATAAAGTTGAAGCTAATTTAAAAACTTCGTCTAAATTTATAAATACATGCCTGAATTTTTCAAAAGATTATATTTGGATAGAGACAAATTTTTTAGAAAATTTAACAGAAAAAGAATTCGCGGAATTTACTGGTTTAAATTTTAAAGATTTTGGTGAAGCCATAAGAAGTGGATTGAAAAATAAAGATATTTCTGATAAGTTCCCAGAAATAAAAAAATCTAAAATCTATAAAGATATAGTAGGTGTTGGAAAAAAATATAAATTAATGGGCGGTGATATCGCTAGGATTAGTAACTGGCGCTCTAAAGACAAGCGCCCGATATTATCTGATTTAGGCCTAAATAAAGAAGTATATAAAGAATTTTATGAAGATAAGTCATGACAATGTTCATGAATTTTACGGAGGCCCTTAACTTTAATAAAAAATGTCCAATTTGTAATAAAAAACTAAAAATATCAAAAACAAATAATGATTTATTAAAGGATTATAAGAATAAAATATTATTTTTTTATATAACGACTTTTAGTAAAAATGATTTGTTTACCATAGATACTAATAATGGTAAATTTTCATACATTGAATTAGGTCCTTTTAAAAATAATTTTAAGCAAAACGGCAAATTGCTACAAGCTTTGATTATTGAGTGTACAAAATGCATGATGTATAATTATACATTGCAAATACATATAAATTTAACTGATAATAAAGTTGACTGTTTAATACTAAATTCAGAGACTTTAAGTTTTATAGATAATAATGAGCTTTATAAAATCAAAAATATATATACAACGGACACAACAGAATTTATTAATGTTTTACAAAATAAAATAACAAAATTACCGCTAATATTATTAGATATTAAAAACATCAACAATACAATTGATCGTGTTAAAAATATTTTACCATTTTTATAATGAAGTTAACAATAAATGATTTTTTAGATAGACATTATCTATGCGTTAATTGCAATGATTTTTGTCAGTTATACTTTGTAACTGAATTAAAGTTTTCAGGCAAAAGAAATAGAATTTCGGCAAAATTAACTAATAAGAACATACTACTTATTATTAAAAATTCCTATTTTAAGACAACATCTTTAAAATTAAATCTTGTTAAGAACACAAATAAATTTTCTATAATTAATATTAATGATTTTAAGTCATATATAGAAAGTCATGATATTAATTTATTACTTATTTGCAATAGATGTAAATCACAAATAGAAACTTCTAATTTAGAATTTAATATAAATAATAATTATTTAAATGCATTTGATTTGCGTAGTCAATATATAGTTCTTAATAATAAGAATATATTATATATGATTTATACATATTATTATAATAATTTTTCAATTGTTAAAGTAATTGATCCAAATATTGATTCCACCCGGATCACTAGTGAACTTAAAATACCAATATTGCCTAATATTAAATATACAAAAAATACTTTATTAAATAAAATTAAGTCATATATATTATTTTCATGAAAATGCCGTCTAAATGTTTTTGTTGTAAAGATATTATGCTTTCTGAATATTCTTATGAAAAAAAATATAGTTGTTTACGAAAAACGTGCGGTTCTAAATTAGATCATTATTTAGTTTATAAGGCGCATTTAGATAGTGATGATACATGTCACATTATGTCTTTACAATATAGGTTGTATAACCTATGCGCCGTATGGAATTTTAACAACTCACAATTAATCGTATCTAAAAATGATAGCCAATATAAAGAATTAATATTTTTTAATCCGGAGGGCCTTCTTCAAGCACAAATATTGCAAAAATTAAAAACGTTTATTATTATGTCATAATAATTTAAATAATATTTGACATGATGATATATGATGATTATATGGATGATACGACATTTTGTCCTATTTGTAAAAATAAATTACGAGCTATTAATTTAAATCAAAAATTTTTACATTTAATAAATAAAACTGCTGATTATGTTGAGCGTGTGTGTGCTAATGGCATGAATCATACTATTCAGTTTTTCTCAGATAAATCTACAGATAAAATAGATTTATTAAAAATTTCGCTTAATCCAAAGTATTCTGTTTTTTTACAAATTGATTTTATAAATAAAAAATCAATTATTCAATGTTTCAAGGATGGTAAATCTAAAAATATAGAAATTCAAAAAATAATTGAACTAGATTTTCCGCTTTTATCACAATTAAAAAATAAAATAGATTTATATATAGTTGTTTCATAAATAATATAATTGTATATTATTTATGAATTGTCCATTTTGTAATAAAAGATTGCAGATATGGAAATATCTTCAATTCACGACTTATAGCTGTGAATTTAAGAAATGCTTAAATGATGATATGGCTAGATATCAAGTTAGTTATAATAACTACCCAACATATATTATATCTAAAACATTAATGATTGATAAATATTATGTGCAAATAGATTATAAAAATAATAAAACAGTTTTGTCAATATTAATAAAGTGTTTTTTAATTGACTCTTTAGAGATAAATAATATATTAGATTTTAATAAAAATAAAAAAGATGATTTTTTAAATAAAATAAAAATGTTATCGGTGCTTTCTTGATAAACGTATGTCCAGTTTGTAATAAAAAACTAGACTGTGAACAAATACAAAATATTTATGGATATTGTTTTAAATTTTCATGTGGCGAAACTAATACATATAGTAAAGAATTTGATTTAAATATAAAAACAAATCACTGCATAAATTATGCAAATGAAAAAGGCGAGGTTGCATTCAAAATAATTGAGGTTATACCGTACATATTTGAAATTAAAAATAATTATTTAAATTATAAACAAACTAAAATTAAGTTAATTGATTTTGATAAAAATAATAGAATAACAAAAAAATCATCTTATGATGGTAAATTGAGACGTTGGATTGGCGATTTAATTGTATTGCCTTATATTTTAAATTTAAATTGGAATAATCAAGAAGAAGTTTTTAACAAAGTAAAAACGTTATTATTATTTTCATAACATGATATTTTCAACTGATATTTGTCCAATTTGCTTTAAAAAGTTAGAATTAACTATTTCCGAAAGCTATGATAAAAAAATAATATTTATTTATAAGTGCTCAACTTTATTTAAATTAAAAGGTAATTTTTATAATTGTAACTCACATTATATAAATACTAGTTATGAAGATGATAGTCAATCTTCTATTATTATTGGGATCCTACTATTTTCTAATAGTAAAGCAAGAAAAACTACTATAATATATGATATTTCTGGATACCATAAAAATGGTAAAGGCACTAAGATTTTATCTAAAATTGATCTAATAGATGTTGATTTTTCACAACAAGATTATATTATAAATCGCTTTAAATCATTATATATGTTTCTATGAATTCTATTATTTGTAAATTTTGTAATAATGATGCTAATAATAAAACTCTTGAAGAGTTTGATAGATTTGGTATGAGTATTTATTTTTGCTCTGCTTGTAAGGCAGAATATATTACATATAAAAGTGGAAAGTTGGCATCTACTTCATTGTATTCAGAACTTAATAGTAAATTGTATAGAGTATCATTTAACAGTCATGGCCTATGGCTATGGTATGTGGGAGTTCCAGGAATTCCTGGAATTCCTGGAGTTTCAAAAAACAAGGAAATGAAATTATTAAAATCATTTAATGATGAAATTGTAGTGGATATTAATCTTAATAATATTAATGATAAAATAAAATATTGGTTGTTATTTATATGATAGTTTTGTGTTCATTTTGTAAAAATAAATGTAGAAAATATAATGATAAATATCATTATTATAGTTGGCAATGCGATTATCATGGTTCTGTAAGAGTTCGTGAAGTATTAAATGCTGAAGGAAGTATTATTAATACAGTTATAGTTGTCTTTTATAAAGATGAAACTTATAATATGTCATTTGTTAAAAATGAAACATATATTGGCCCGACTGGTAATGATATTTTTGTTATCTATAAATTATCACAAAAATACGGTAAATTTGAAACAATAATAAAATTAGATTTCCATCCTGATATAACGCCAGAAAATGCTGAAGCTAAGCTTGCAAAATATTTAATATTTTCATGAATTGTAAATTCTGTTCTAATGAATTAACTTTAATACACGATGCACAAAAAGGAATTTCTTTATTTAAGTGTAATTTATGTATAGTTGTTTATAATTATTATACTTCTGTTTATAATGAAACATGTGATTATACATTAAGTGTATATTATTTTTACTACAAATCAAATAAATATAAAATAATTTTTGATTATTTAATGAATGAATTTAGTATATGGAATAATGATTCTCGGTCGTTTATTTTAAAACTATATTTTATACCTAGTAATATTACTCCTACAAACATTCATGATAAATTTAAAACATTATTATTACTATCATGAATTGTTTGTTTTGTAAAAAATATCTTAAAAATAGACATAATTATGTTGTATTTTCATCATATCAGCAAACAATAACTTCATTAGAAGAATATCCGCAAACCATATTACAATATGGTTGCGTTAACTGTAACGCGAGTTTTGATATTACAGAATCAAATGTAATAACTTTTTATAAGTTTAAATATAAAAATTATGAATTTAATTTTTATGTTAGTAATAATCATTTTGAGTTGCATGAACGTGATAATACTATAGTATTTAAAATACTTTTATATTTACATTATTTGCCTGATATTACTCCATTAAATGTTGAACAGAAACTTAAAACTATTTTAACTTTTCGCTAAAAATATGATGAACGGATTCAACCAATATATTTGTGATTATTGTAATAATCCATGTAGAAAGTTAGCTTTTGACATTGCACATATGCAATGTTGTACTTATTGTGATATAGATATTAGATATAATGTTACTAAAAAAGGCATAGTTAATTATATTGAGTATTATTACAATGACTACTGTATAATAGTAAATTTTAAACATAAATTTTCAGAAATAATGTATTTTTATAAACCAAGATTAATATCTAAACAATTAAAGAGTACTATTATAAAATCATTTAATTATTGTTTAGATATTAATCCTAAAAATATACACGATAAACTTAAAACATATTTATTATTTCTATGAAAATTAATTTTAAATATTTGCTGTCCTATTTGTAAAGGTCATCTTAAAAATATTGGGCAGAAATTTATTTGGTGGAGGTCATTTGGAGCCAATATATAATATTGATTATGTTTTAGATTTTGATTGGGATAAATTATATCTTCGAATTAAGAATTTAATTGTATTTTTATGAAATGTCCGCTTTGTAAAAGAACACTTTTTGAATATGGTTCAGTTGATAATTTAGATTATGTTTGTCCAACACGTGTAAATTTTACAGATAAATTAACGACATCACACTATGAAAAGAGACATCAAGAATCTGTAACATGGTTTATGCCACCATATCATATTTCATTTAAAAATGGTAAAACAATAATAAGTAAATTTCGTGCAGCAAACTCTTTTGTTTCAAGTATTGGTGCACCAAGATTTGATCATGTATTAACTCTTGATATTGAATTACAATTAGATTCACCAGATAAAATAGTTCAACGTATTAATAATTTAATTATACTATCATGAAATGTTATTATTGTAATAGCAATATTATTATTGGACTTACAAAGAACTATGTGACAAAATGTAATAATTGTTCTAATACATTATTTTATGTAGTAAATAATATTATTAAATATATTAGTTTGAAAAGTGGCAATCATCATATAATGATAGATGTTATTGACAATAAGTGTTCTCTATTTTATATTAATAATGTTCTTTTAACTACAATTAATTATAAACCAAATATTAATCCTAAAAATGTAAATAATTGGATTAATAGACTGTTAAATTTAAGTAGTTTTCATTAATTTATTATCATGAAATGTTTGTTTTGTAATAGATATTGTTATTGTGAAATTAGTCAATATACTAAATATTTAACTTATGAAAAATTCGAATGTTTTCATTGTCGTGCAGATTTTTGGAAAAATAAAAATTTTGGAAATAACGATTTATATTCATATAATTTATATTTTAGTGATAATAATATTTTTTATAAATTATCAATAAGTATTAGAGATAATACAACTTCATTATATGAATTTTGTAGAGTAAATGACCCAATTATGATATTTAAAATTAATAATATTTGTAAACAAATAACGCCACAAAATATAAAGCAAAAAATTAAAACTTTAATTATAATTAGTTAATGTTTTATTTCATATGTACAATAATTTAACTTTTCAATAGGAATATGCTGATATTCAGCAACTAGTTTTAGCGCCTCATAATCAACACATCTACCATCTTCCCAATGATATGTTGGCTGCATTAAATATGCATTATCATGTTTAGCGCCCAATAGATGGCCCATTTCATGTAATGAAATTCCTGTAACCCATTTATTATCAATTCTATCTCTTATTATAAATATTCTATTTCCACCAATTTCATTGGCCCAAGCTAGAATTTTATTACCATTTTTAGGCCCCTGTTTAGCATCTAATGATGTTACAATTGAATTAGAGCTATCAACTTTAAGAATCATCCAGCCATTACCATTCAATATCCATCTAACAATTCGCGGGTCCATATCAAAATTAGTGTCTTTAACTTCTAATTTAATATATCCATTTAAGGCAAAGTTCCATTGAACAACTGAGTCATATATTGAGGTTTTATCAGCTGGCCCAAAATCTTTATCAATATAAATTGGTATTATTTTAATTGGTGAACTTATATTGGTAGTATTATGGGTATAGTAAAATGCTTTTGGTCCTCTAACAAAGCAGCCGCATAATACTAGAGTTAATATTATTAATAACTTTCTCATTAATTTTTATTCTTTTAAGAAGTTTTTTATATTATCAGGATGTACGAAGAAAGATGTATTTGGGGCTCTTGTAATAAATGAAGCTATTCCCACTAAATCTCCATTGCCATCAAATGCGCCACCACCAGAATTTCCAAACCATACTGGAGCGCTTATTTGAACAAATGGGCCGTAATTAGATAATGGTCCAAATGATAATTCAGACCTATAAGAAGATACGACGCCATTTATATAACTCCAATATAATCCTTTAGGATGTCCAACTATAAATACGCTTTCACCTAATGCTGGCATTTCTTTAACAAGTTCTGCATGATTATGATATGGTATAGTTTTTCCAAATGCCTTTACTAAGGCCAAGTCTTTATCTTCATTCCACTTTTCAACTTTAGCTAGGTGAATTGCTGTGGGCTCTTCACCAACATCTGTTACTTCACGCTCAATTATATAATGAACCTTTACTCCTACAGGGTCTACTTCGCCTTCATCTTTACCTTTTATATGTCTAGCTAATCCAGCCATGCAATGGCCGGCTGTTAAAATATGAGTTTCTGATATCCATACTCCAGAGCAATAAACATGGGTATATCCATTCTCATTAATAACTAAGGCGACCGTTGAGCCGCCCATATGTTTTATTAAATCTGCTGATTGCCTGACAGGTGTTTTAAGAGATGAAGTGCAACTTACTAAAAATATTGAGAAAAGTAAAACTAATAAACGCTTCATACGACATACTCCGGGCCCGAATAATTTATCGGAATTTTATGGTCCAATTTTTGGAAACACATTAATAAATGCTTTTTTATTCATAATTTTTTAAAATAAAAAAGTTTAAATTCATGATTATATTCATTTTTAATGAATTGCATTTACTGTAACAATTTATTATCACCACGTGGTAAAGGTGTCTATTATGATTGTTTACATTGTGATAATGTTGCATTTTATGCTGAAAATAATGATATTATGTATATTGAATTTACATTTAGGCCATATATATTAGAAATTGGTATTAAAGAGAATGATATTATGATTTATGACAATAATCATGATATATTAAATATTTTATATATTCCGCAAAATATTAATCCAAATAATGCCAAATCATATTTGGATAGATTTCTTAAATTAGTTGTTTTCAAATGAAATGTTTATATTGCAATGATGATTTAGAAGGTGATATATCTTATATTCATAATAAGATTTATTATAAGAAATGCCCTTCATGTATTGAGGTGGGGTTAGGGTATTTTATACAGAATAATATTATTACACATATAGAATTTGCTTTTTATACTAATGACAATAAGGGCTTATTTCCAATTATAGAATATATAATGGAGCTATCTATGATAGACAATGAGATAACTATTTTTTATATGGGAAGTGATATTATGATAATTCCATATATTCCAAAAGATTTAAATTCTAGCAACGCTAAGTTTTATCTTGACAAGTTTTTAAAATTGGCGGCATTTTCATGAGATGTATTTTTTGTTCAAGTTTTTTGAATTATGTTGCGCCAAATTTGAAGGTTAAATTTTCATGCCCAAATTGTCCCAATAATGTTATATTATTTTATAATCAACCAGGTGCCAAATTAAAATCTATACAATTTAAAGTTGATCAATATTATATAGAATATTTATATGCAGATAAAGCTGTTTATATATTTGATTCTGATTCTAAATATATACAACCAATTTCTATATTGCAAGATGTTTCTATTCTTACGCCTTTTACTATAAAGCCTTGGCTTAATAGGATTCTTAATTTAAAAGCATTTATATGACAAAACCAATTAAGAAAATTATGCATTATTGTATTTACTGTAATAGCCTTTTGTCTTTGGAACCTATCTCAAAGATGACTTATTTTTGTATAAATTGTCCTATTAAAGTATATTACGAATTTTATGATGCATTTTATAGTCAGGTAATTTCCATTAGATATGAAATAAATAATTATTTAATTATTTTATATTCATTAACAAATATTTTAAATATTCATAACATACCGAAATGTGATGATAGTAATCCATCGGTAATGTCACTTATTTTTGAATCAACTATTCCGCCCAATCTAAATCCATTTAATATTAATATTTATTTAGATAGAATTTTAAACTTAAAAGTATTTTTATGAAATTTAACGGTTCATGTATTTATTGTAATAATATTTTACAGCGCGATCAATCTACCTATGCTGATAATGGTGTTGTAGTATTAAATTGTAAAAATCATAATAAAGAACTTATATATTATATACAAACTAGAGGTAAAAAATCTCCTTTAATTACATTTTTAATCTTTAAGTTTCCGGAATATGAATTAGAGATAGAATTTACAAATAAAACTTATATTAATCTTATTAATAATAACAACAGGTATAATAGATATAATTTAATTGACTGTAGTTATTTAGATTTTAAAACCATCAATCCTGATAATGTAGAAGATATAATCAATAGGGTATTAAGTTTAAGCGCCTTTTTATGAATTGTATATTTTGTCAAACAGAACTATCTACAGATTATGATGGGGCAGAATATTGTAAGCTTTGTTCAACAGATTGTATGCATGTTAGATATTTTTCAACATGCATAATTCAATTTATTTTTGATTCATATGGTTTGGAGCTTGATCTTGAAACTAATAAATTATATTTGGTAAAATCACATTTCAGCACTATATCCAAATATTTAAGACCAGGAAATATAGTAACTATTAATTATGTTCCGTATATAACTCCTGGTAACGCTCTTTATTGGCTTAATAAGTTATCTAATATGAAAGTGTTCTTATGAATTGTATATATTGTAAATGCTATCTCTCTGATGAGACTACAGTAAGGACCAAGATTGGCTGGTTAGCATCATATGACTGCAATCTTTGTAATGTATCATTTATATTAAATACAAACAATTCTATATATAGAATTGAATATACTATTGATAATAAGTATTTTTTAAGACTTGATTTCGATTCTAATTTTTGTATAGTTTATAACCCACCCACTAATATACCTGATTATAAATTATTTGATATACCTTATATTCCAAAAGATCTTACCCCGCAAAATGCAAGAATTTTTATAGATAAAATTTTAAATTTAAAAGCATTTTTATAATTTTTTTTGATGTTATATTTCCGTTGAAAGGCCACATGTATAAAAGAGTTTTATTTTTAATATCATCGTTGTTAATGTTTAGTTGTTCGGGAAATGATTCGAGTAATATTCCACCTGAACCCGATCAAACTATAATACCACCTATTATTGAACCTCCAAATCAAGATCCCGGTTCTTGGTCTAATTATCATTGGGCGAGACAATCAAATCCATTTACCGTAAAACTTGGTTCAAATCTTTCGCCAGCCTGGGTGCCATATTTAAATTCTACATCAAGCGACTGGTCTGTATCATCAGTTTTAGATACTGTAGTTATTAACGGTTCGTCAGAACCAAAGTCTTGTTTGCCTACACTTGGCATCATAGAAATTTGTAATTCAACCTATGGTGAAACTGGATGGCTTGGTATTGCTGAAATATGGGTAACATCTGATCATATTATTCAAGCTACGGTTAGAATAAATGATACATACTTTATAACGCCTAAATATAATTTTCCTCCTTTTAAGAGTCTTGTTATGTGTCAAGAGGTTGGACATACTTTTGGTCTCGCGCATCAGGATGAAATTCAAACAAATACTAATTTAGGATCTTGTATGGACTATTCTAATAATCCGGCCGGACCACCTTCAAATGAGCGCCCTAATCAACATGACTATGATGAGTTAAATCTTATTTATTTGCATCTAGATGATATTACTACTGTTAATGCTCAGCCACCTTTATATGAGCTTCCTCCAATTCCACCATATGGAAAAGACTTTGGGCGGCTAAAAGTATCATCTTTTAATTCAAAAACTTTTGTAAAGTACTATTCTAGTAAAGAATTTATAGTTACTCACATTATTGAATCTAATTAAATATTATGCTTATAAAGCAATGTTTATATTGTAAAAGTTATATAAGTGGTTATAGTCTATTTATTTGTAGTTATTGTATAGATAACAATAAAGTTGCCTATACTTATAATTATTATGATAATTTAGATTTCATTTCAAAATAATAATTATGTATTAAATTATGGATATGATAAGTGTAGTATATACAAAACTATTGATTTTATTCAGATATATTTACACCATAGTGAATATTCTAGATATAAAAAAGTATGTGAATATGATTGTAAATTTGATTTAGATAAAGTTAATCCAAGTAATGGGTTTATTAATATGGTAGGAAATAAGCTTTTGGGTTTAAAAGTATTTATTTAAAATGCTATAAGATGCTTTATTTACCGCATACCTACTATATGCGGTATGTATGGTCATTTAATGGTTAAAATGATGATATATGTATTGTCATATATGGTCATTTATTATGATTAATAGTATTATATAGTAGTTATATAGTTAATATTAGTTAATGTTAGTTCATATTAGTTCATTTTGCCAGGCAATTTCCGTGCCAACGCCACTATCTCCCACCTTTTCCCACTATCCCTTGGCATACTATTTGCTTACTGCAAACCTTATACCAATTACTTTCTTACCATATGTTACACTATATGACGTTATGTTATATTATTAGTAGAATCATATAGTTAGTGTAACTTTTTATCATAACTAGATCATTTTGTATTACGTTTGGCATGATTGTTGCTAAAAGCAATCTACATACCATATATAGTATGGCTAAGGGCATTCCACCTATCCACTTGATAGGTTTACCTATCCACTAACAGCCTATATCCTATATGTGCAGCAAGCAAAGCTGCCGAAAGGAACCACCATGGACCACAAGGTCAAGCTTCTCGACAGTCAGGGCAACGAGCTTCAGGCGTTCGCCTCCCTCAAGGAGGCGTGGGACGAGACCACGGCCCGCAACGTGGGCCGCTACGACGGGGTTCGCCCCGTGGATGGCGTCTACAACGGGCGCGAGGTCAAGGCCGGCACCTACATCAAGGAGGAGGACGAGCGCCTATCCTTCCTGGTCTTCATGACCTGACAAGGCGCAGGTTGGTTGCAAGGAAAGGCTAGAGCCTTTCCTTGCAACCCGTTTGTACTTATCATTGGCATACTCTTTGCAATAAGCAATCAACGGGCCAAAGCCAACACGCCTTATACATGAGGAGGCGTTCCGCCTATCCACTAACAGTATCTCCGCTATCGGTGAGCCCACCAACGAGGCTCGAAAGGACCACCACCATGAGCGACCTGATCGTTTCGCGCCTGATTCAGACCTACCAGAAGCCCGTCGAGGTCAAGCCCGTCCTTCCCGCGCCAAAGGCGCCAAAGGCAAAGACGCTTGCTTCCCCTCCGCCCGAGCCAAAGGCAAAGCCCACGGAAAAGCTCGTGCTGTCGAGCGCGTTCCCCACGGCGGGAACGTACACGGCGGAAAAGTTCCTGGCCCTCATTCGAGGGATCGTGACGGAGCCCGCGATCTACAGGGTCAGCAAAACGGCCGCATCTTCGGCAATGCCCGATCCTTCTGTCGTGCCCAATCCCAAGCACGCCAACATCGCAGCCCCCGAAAGGGGCGCGGGTCGCCTTGCCCTGATTCACGCAATCGCGGGCTATGTGGGGTTCGACCCTAACATCGACCTTGCGATTCAGGATCGCGAGGCACGGGCCAAGGCATTCCGCGAGATTCGCGGAATCAAGGTGGCCCCGGCCACAACGGTCGCAGGGTACCGATCGGTCACTCCCGGCCAGTGCAAGCCCGACGCAAAGCGTAAGGCGGATCTTCTCGCTCGTGAGAAGATGGCAGCCGAAGACTTGATCGAAGCGGTCAAGTCAGGGGCCGAGGTAAAGGTCCAAGAGTGTCGCGACCTTCTCGCGGTTCTCCAGCACGAGATTCGCAATCTCGCCTGAAAAGTTCAGGGAATGATGGGGCGCCGGTCAGCGCCCCTATTCCTGTTTCTGTTGAGCCGGAAGGTGCCTGTGGTGGCGCACCTTCCGGCTCAACTTTTTTCTTTTTCGTCCTGGCATAAAGTTTGCAATAAGCAAACGACATACCAAAGGAAACGCTCCAATAAAGAATGGACAGACATTCCGCCTATCCACTAACGGTACATATCCTCATGGTGTCGAGAGGATGACGAGATGAAAAAGTTCAAACTTCATTGGCTCGATGGTAAAACCGAGGTTGTCAGTGGCACGAACATTGCCGACGCTTGCCGTCGTGCAGGAATTGGCAATGGTGCGCTAAGGGCGCTCGATTACTGGGAGAAACTCTAACCCCTATCCACTAACGGTCACGACACTGAATACATAACGGAGGATGTCATGGCGAAAAAGGGACAGAAGACCAAGGTTTGCACGCTTGCGGCGTGCGTGTGTTCCAGGTGTGGCCAGCGTGCCAACGCACAACCCGGAACGGGTCACTTCTTTTGCTCGGGGATGAGCGCCGAGTATCTGGCGAATCTTCACCCCTCGATGCGGGGGAAGATCACGAATCCCAAGCGGAAGGGATCGTGGGTCGTGGTGACGGTGGAGCAGGCGATCTCCGCGTAACAAAAGATCCTAAACATGATCTCAAACTGTTTTGGGTGAGAGGACGGATCTGTCCCACTATCCTGAGCAAGATATAAAACTGCTCAAAGTTTACCAGCCGAGAGTAGGGTGGGAGATACGCTAAAGATGGTGTAGAAGCAGCAGAAAGCTTCTCTTACTCCATCGCCGTATTTCCGATAACATCGCGAATCTTGGTGGACCCTTCCGGTGGAGTCCAAGGTATCCATATCGTGAGGTATGGAATACATAGAAGCCGGAAGGGTCCAGGTAATTTTTCTTACTTCGGAAAGTGGCATGAGCTTTGCAATAAGCACTTGCCATACCAAGGAGGCATGAAGTACCTATCCACTAACACAATAACCTATTGAAGCTCAGGAGGTTACCATGGATCGTCATTCGAAGATGCAGGCATTCCTTGAGATCATGAATCGGGTTCGCGATCAGTACGAGGAGGGACTGATCACTGACGAGGAGGCGGTGAATGCGATCATCGATCGTGCTTATGGCCAGTGGCTTGCCATCCGTGAGGAGGAGCACGGTTATCTAAAGTACATGGCTTGTTGAAGCCCAAAGTGGAGGGGAAGCAATTCCCCTTTGCCCATAGCCAAGCTATGGCATAGCTTTTGCATTATACAGCTTGCGTGCCAAGCATAAGCAACCTATCCACTAACAGGTCACCATCAATATGGTGAAAGGGTAAACACATGACATTAGGCGATGCAATCCAAAGTCGTAAGACTGGCGCGATGACAGAGGCCGAATGGCTGGATTATGCTCATGCCTGGCAACAGGCTAATGGGGCGAAGGTTGGTACCAAAGTGTGTCATTGTCCCTCATGTGAGGCGATCGAATGGGATCTAACCAAAGACGATAGGTAGCTTATGCACGCTGAATTGCTAAAGTTCGCAGCACATTACGGTGTGCCGCTTTCGGATCGATCATGCTATCGATCCTTCATGTGGGACGGTAAAACTCTGGCAACCCATCGTCAAACGGAAACGTGGGATGATGTTGGCGACAAGCCAACTGCAATTTCCGATCCGATCCCAATCGACGACTTCACAATGGCCCATGAGATTGCCCATTGGGTAGTCGCAGACCCGGTAGAGCGAGAGTTCCCGGAATGGGCGTCTGCAATTGGGATCGTAGATGGTTACGCCAACGGCGGATTGTCTCTCGATCAATTCAAGACGTGGGAGCAATTCTCGATGGCATTCGATGGCCCTCTCTCAAAAGAGGAGCAGAATCATAGGGAGTTGTGCGCCGATTTTTTGGCGGTGTCTTGGTGCGACCGCCTCGGAATTCCAGTCAAGGACGAATGGCGCCCCATCAACAAGGTGATCGATTCTCTCGCTAAGGAGTCTGCCGGGGGATATTCCATCGAGAACGGGTGGAAAGCTCTCATTTGGTTACGAGAGCACGGTTTCGAGGTATAACCTCGAAACCAAACGTGGTATGACTTTTGCAGTAAGCAATGCGTGTGCCACGAAAAAACTCCCTTCACAAAAGGCCCTTGGCCCTATCCACGAGAGGTGCGAAGCACCTATCCACTAACGGACTACACACTCAAGGTGTAACCGACGAAAAGAAAACAATCATGTATCCGGCATCTGTTCGTATCTCGTCCCTCTACCATGCGCCATACCATGTGGCGAATGCAGAAAGGGTAATCAGTCTGGTAGATCCAGACATGGTAATTCCGCACGTCCCTCCTACTACGCCACATCTAGTGAAGCGAGTAAGAGATGTTCCCTGGAATATCGGGAGCTATGCTCCGACAATCGACCTTGTGCGAGAAGTCCTTGACTTCGCAGGGACTAAGGATAAGATCCTAATCCATTGTCATGCGGGAATGTCCCGATCCGTTTCATCGGCCATTGGGATCATGATTCAGCGTGGCGCAACGATCGCACAAGCGATCGAAGCAATCGAGACCTACGAGAAAGACGTAGGCTATTCTACAGCGCCTAACATGCTAATCCTAGAGTACGCCGACAGCATTCTTGGAATGCATGGTCTTCTCTATGAAGCGGTTGATGAATACTTCTATGGAGCCTATCCACTAACGGTTTTTACCGGAAAGTTGTAAGGAGAAACGAAACATGGACAAGCACACAATCGATCAGATCAAAGGATTGCTTCTTTCTTCCGACGAGGCCGTGGAAACGGCCATCCTTGCCCTGTATACAAGGCAGACGGAAGATGAGCAATCGTATTCGACCACGCGGCATTCGAACGGTCGTGGCTTCACCGCGTTCGATGCAAAGACGGGCAGTTACTTCGCCCGTTGGATTCTTTCTGGGCGGCATCTGGATGGGCGCTTTCTCGCAAAGGCGAGAGCCATGACGATGAAGTATGCCAAGCAGCTTGCCGAAGTTGCCGAGGCGAATTATTCGATTCACATTCCCGAAGACCACTTCGTGGATACGAGTCGTGACTGCACTCCGCCCGTTTTCACGGAGTGCCCGTAAAACTGGTACTGTTTGTACCACAAGGCGCCTACATTGCGGTGTCCAAGACCACGATAATAGCGCCTTAGTGACCGAGGAATACCAGGGGCCAAACTATAGCCCGGAATTGGGAACGTCCGTGGGAGGTAGACCTTGGGGCCAAAGGTTGAACCGCAAGGTTCCTTTTGGCCCCGCTTTTTCTCTAAGTGTTTAGTGGCATACTCTTTGCTTATTGCATTGTTCGTGCCTCTCCACGAGAGGCGCAAAGCGCCTATCCACTAACGGCTATAACGATAAGTGTATCGGAGGTCAACATGAATTGGTTGGATCTGTTTGGTGAGGATTACCGTGCAATCGATCGCTACCGTGAAGCCGAAAGGCGGTACGGTCCTTGCGAGGATTCGCAAGAGGTAACAGCGCCTTATATCGGGATCTGTCCCGATGATTCCTACGAGGAGGAACCTTCTCCTCTCGACTTTGGTAAGAACGAGAATGGTCCGCGTGACCGCTCACCTCACATCAGTGAGATGAGTGACTTCTCTTATCCTTGGAAGTAAGGCGCTTTGCGCCTATCCTTCGGCCCTATCTACTAACGGCATGCACTCTAGTTGCATCGGAGGCAACATGGAATACATCGTCAAGTACAGCAGTCTCGATGGCGCTTCGAAAGAGGCGCGATTCGATAAAATCGAGACAGCCCAAAGTGTTTTTCACATGATCGTAGCAATCTCTACCAAAGGTAAGGTCGAGCTTTTCGACCGCTTTGGTTTGGTCAAGGTGACCTTTCCAGGCAAAAGGGGTTAATTATGAGCACCGCATTTGTGATCAAGATCAAGCGTAAGCGCCCTCGTAATCCCTACATCGTTTCCGAGATGATGGGTGAGGCTCAAAGGTCTTCGACCTTCAAGGATCGGCGTGATCGCCGGTCCAAGGATCGGAAGAATTCCTGGCAAAAGGACCTGGAGGATAACGGCTAATGGAAAAGGATAGGCGCCAGCAGACGCAAGAGGCTATCAACGGAAAGATCCGTAACATCCTCTCGCAATACGAGGATTGCCTTATCAATGATAAGGAGTGTCTCGACTATATTCGACAGCTTGTCGTTGCTCGCCAAAACGAGCTTCGTCTGAGCTACGGAGAGAAGATCCAGAAGGAAAGTTGATGGCCATGAGATACGGATGGTTCTCCGCAAAAGCAGCCTCTAGTTTTGGGGCCAATGTCTATAGACGGCCAGATGGGTCTGAAGTAATTATCACAGTTGTATGTGATTCCAACACCGATTCAGGGTGTAAGTGGGATGACATAATTTGTGTAGGGGAAGTGACCGATTGGATCCGTCGGGCAAGTAGTGCGGCAATAACGCACCTTCCCCTACACAGATCTTTCTGGTCATCATCCTCAAGCAAAAAGCCTATGGCTCTCAAAGAGCCTAAGTACAAGGCTGATTGCCCATGTGGTATCAAAGCAGCAGTATGCGTCTATCATAAAGACGCAACCATTGATATGGTGTAATGGTATAGCTTTTGCTATAAGCAAACTATGGGCCGACTCTATGAGAGGTCGCAAAACGACCTATCCACTAACACCCTAATAAGGAGTCATATGGAAATCAATTCTCCCTCCCTGTGTCGTGGTCGAACTACCCGCAAGATGATTGAGGATCAAGTGCGCCTCAATCAGATCAGGCTGATCATCCGATTCTCGGATGGTAGTCTTGAGGTTGATACCTATTGTATGCCTTTTGCGGCTAATCAAGCCGAAGCGATGGCAGGGGCCATCGCTTATGCTCTACAGCAGAACGGATTGGTCAACTTCTGTTGAGGTTGCAAAGGGGGTATACCCCCTTTGCAACCCGCCCACACTTACCTACCTCTAATATTATACAAGGTATATAAGGCCGCAAAGCGGCCTTTCAATTTATAGGTTTGGCATGGTCTTTGCTATATGCAGGCCTCATGCCAACGTCAAAAGTCGTTCCTGGCTCGATTCTGCAAGAGCGTTGGCCCGTTTGGCATGACCTTTGCAATATGCGGGCTTCATGCCAAAGTAAGAGTATATGGTCACATATTGTCATATATGGCCACATATTGTCATATAGTGCAATGTATGGTCATTCGCAATTTGCGAATCGCGAATCATGTTTGGCATATATATTGCTTTATGCAAAGCCCATGCCTTTACGCGCGCGATACCCTAGTATGGCCCCGTCCCCTTTTCCTATCCACTAACGGTATGATCCCTAGCGGCATGAGACGACACGGAACACGCAAACAGGCATGGTGCATCGCACCTACCACGGATGGCCGTTCGGCCCTATCCACTAACGGCGTGCCAAGTTGTTTCGGGTCGGATGACACGCTCGTAAGATAAAGGCGCAAAGCGCCTTTCCACGAGAGGCGCGCAAAGCGCCTATCCACTAACGGTGCATCATGTCATCTTCGGAAGCGGCGCAAGTCATGGTGACGAGTGACGCAAGGGACATTAGCGAAAGGAGAATCATTATGATCAAGTGGCTTGTTATTGCTGTTGCCCTAGTCGGGGCTTTCGTTCTGACCAAGGCATATCTTCCCCAGGTTTGGGGTGGACACTTCACGGTACTCAATACCCAAGTGCCTTACGCTTACCTTGTGCTCGCTGGATTCGTAATCCTCGCCGGGTCACGTCTCAAGTAAAGGGCCTTCGGCCCTATCCACTAACGGTCGCACTACACGGTGCAAGAGGTCACAATGGACACTGAGAACACTAAGAAGCGCAACATGAGCCCAAAGGGCTTTCTCCATAAGACTACTACCAAGGCCGCGAATAGTGCGGAGGGCTTCCTTGCCGCCCATCGGGAGTGGCTACTCTCGGGAGAGATTGGTGTTCTCACACGGCCCATCTTCTCGCATCTTGCAGCCGGTACGATTCTTCCGACCCCTGCTCTTGAGCAGATCAAAGAAGTTGTGTTCAACTTTATGATCGCATCGGAAGTCGCCAAAGGCGAAGATGCTATGCTCAAGAGGGCGGAAGCGGAAGCGCCTGCAAACTGGACGGCTACCCTTTACGATCGGAACGGAAACATCTGTACTCGAAAGAATGACGAGGGAAAGATCCTCGATATTCAGGAGGGCTTCGATCTCTCGCAAGAGGCGGATCGTTGGATGGATCGGAAACTCTTTGAGGGTCCGCCCGATTCTTTCGGAGTGATTCAGCACGCCACCATGACGAATAAGCATGGTGAACCTTTGAGCGTAGTTGTCATGCGTGGCGATGCAATCGCCCGTGTGCTCAAGCAGCCAAAGGGTGCAGCTTGCCATAAGGCAAAGAAGACTACCCCGCGCCTTGGATTCGGTGTCAAGGCTTCGCAAGATTCGTGCCACTTTTCGAGAGGCTAAACGGCCCCGCCTATCCACTCTTTAGGTTGCGAAGCAACCTATCCACTCTTTAGGTTGCGAAGCAACCTATCCACTCTTTAGGTTGCGAAGCAACCTATCCACTAACGGCATGACTCGACGGTATGTACGATGCGGCCTATGTTGCCGCGACTTTAGATTGACCTAAGCATTGTCTCTAAACTGCTTTAGACTTATATGCGCTATTAGGGACGCATGCAATCTCTCTAATAAACTTACGGATAATGCCACATGGTGTGGCAACCTATCCACTAACGCTACGCAACGTCACGATGCGGCAATCAAGCCGCGAAAGGTTCACTACAATGGCCAATCTGGCTGTCACGGTTGTCACGGGTAACGATGGTTCGATTGACGTGGGGGCGACCCTCGCGGCATTCAAGGATGCACTCGAAGTGTATCAGGTTGAGTACGAGATGGAGGGTGAGGCAATCGCCAATGCCGTCCATGCGCAGTTCGATAAGTACCCCGGTGCTTCTCAGAACATGCCTGCTCTCGTGCATGGTGCGCTCCAGATTCTCGGCGTGACTCCGGCCACGTTCGGTGTCATGGAGGAGAAGGTCCACTCTTGGATTCAGGAGAATTCGGATCGTGTCGAGAAGCACGATCGTAAGACGAAGGCTCTGATTCAGGAGGCGGAGCCCGAGCGGACGCGAATGTTCGGTATCCGAAAGGGTCGGAACGGTGGCGTGGTGCGTTGGGCCGATCAGCCGCTCAAGGCGTGATCGAATATCCTGAGCAAGATATAAAAAGGCTCAAAGTTTGATTCAAGATCGTGAGAGCTTAGACTATGATCTAAGCCACCGAGTGAGTTATATCATAGATTCGGAATGGTTGATCAAAACCGTTGACAAGGGCTCATTATCCCTTCCGGGCAATCATCATCCACCATGATACACATGGTTCCATGTAATACATGGCGATCTTGAATCGAAAGTTTTTCTATACAGGGATATTGCTCCCATACATTATGCCGGGTTATTGGATCGGTCTACGGTCCCGTATGGAATCTGGTTGAACGGATTATCCTACCATAATGTCAAGAACTGTTCCAATTGTGAGAATGTGAGCAAGGTCATATTCTTTCTGTATAGAAAAAGTCCGCCTGTATTATTGTTGACGTAATATGGGGCCGTTATACGGTTTCCGGGGATCAACGGCTACGCTCACATAGCTTGATATTGTGGGCACTATGACCTTTTCGACTAAACAGAAAGTCTCCAAAGGAGAAATATGGTATGTGCAGGTAAGGTCATGGTCTAGAACATGGCCGATTCGCTCCTTCCGTGGCGCAAGCCTAAGAAGGCTTGCTTCAAGCATTCGCATAGCCTTTGGCAATGGTAGTGCAATTCTATCAAAGGTCTCTGCTTTTACTCTAACCATTAGGATATATAAACATGGATGAGGATGAGGAGTATTACGAGGATTACGAATGCGATGACTATGATTCGGATCTGGACTTTGCAGATCCGGGAGGTCGTAGTGCATTGCGTGCGGCTTCTGCATCAAATCCTAGAAACCTACCTTGTCCTACTTGTAAGTCACCAAACAGGTTGACTCCAAAGGACAAGGCACTTGGGTATCAGTGCGATGCTTGCGCTGATAGGGATGAGGGTTACGGCCCCTAACTCATAGATAAGAGTGCAGTTTCATCTTTCTAATATAAAGAATGGAGGCCCTTATATATGTGTTGACCTAACTAATTAGTTTTTCTAATCTCTAAAATTTTTTTTTTGTTACTTTCTTGACACTCAAGTCCGATAATAGGAGCTAAACTCTTAGTGAGAAGAGTTCGGGTGAGTGGGCGAATGAGTGAAGCTCCGTCCGGTTCAAATCCGGCAAAGTAATAGTTCCTACGCATTTTATAGCGCGTGCCGACCATTCAAAAATTGTTTAGGAATCAAGCTCTCGAAGCCCCATGAAATAGTTGGGAGATTACCTAGTTCACGGAATGGTAATGGAACAAGTCCAGTTGAAATGGCTATACTGGACACTATATCTGAATTGTATGTGGACTATCCCACAACTTCGGACGTATATCGTCCGATACTGCAATTCAATAAGCTAGCTAAAGATAGTTTTAGCTGGCCCAATCGTGTAAGGCGAAACCTGCTCGCAAGAGCTTTACTTGGTCTAGGTGTGAAGCCCCTGCTGATGAGCCTCGATTGTGTCTACGAGACGCAAGGTCTATGTGGATTAGCTACCCATAATGCCTTGTCACACAATGTGGATTACCACCGTCTGTAGGTGTGAGTAACACTGGTTTTTCAAGAATTTGGAATTTTACACATGGTAATGTGTAATAGGGTTCGATTACCCTACTTGGAACTGAGTATAAACATAAGGAATGACTTGACATTCCACCATTCCCCCAAAAGGGCTGAGTTATAAGTCGGAGTAAATGCCGGTTGGTAACTACTATAAAAGTTAGTTTATACTCTATCTTTCATCCGTCCGTTCAAAGCCAACACGCAATACTTCGTTTATAGAATATGAGTCGCTTTGACAACTCGGGTGAAAGATTTTAGTCACAAATAGGTGCTCCCTAAAACTGCCATGAAAGGCTGCGGATTTCATGTGGTACGGTTTATGGTATTGTCCATTTTATAGGTGGCATATTTGTGACTAAAATTTTTTTCTATTTACTAAAGGTAAAAGCAATGTACACAGATACGCTAATGAGCCTTCTCAAGTTTAGAAATGCTTTTGCCAAGCTCAACGCTTGTCCTGATTGGTTTCTTTCAAACCTGAATGACGTGCTTGAATGCACCGGCTTGAAGCTGGTGCGGCGATAAAGTTTGTCGCTTTTTTTCGAGCGGGCGGTTGGCACGGTCGTTGCAGAGTGCATGGCGTGTGCCAAGCCCTACCACGGGCACCTATCCACTAACGGCCTATAACCTACTTGCAGAACGGGGCGATACAATGAACGCAATTCAATTGAAAGACACTGAATTCTGGTGTAATGAATGTAGTTCATGCAAGGTCCATTCTGATAAGCCAGAAACGGGAAAGTTCTTTTCCCAATTCGGCCACGTATATGATTGCTTGGCACAAGCCCCATCAGATAACTATGATGAGGTAATCTTTGCTTTGTGCAAAGATTGTTGTGAAAGTTTCAAACTTCCTACGTAAAGGAGAGCTTCATGCTTTGTCCCAATGTTCAGTACGAAATGATCAAGAAAATTGCGGACAAGTTTCCCGAGACTTTTGGTCTTAGGGCTTTCCCAGGAAAGGTCTTTTGTATCTCTACCTCCGATTCTTATGTTGATCATGAGAATCAGGTTGTCCTATATACTGCCGTCAAGAACGGCGATAATTGGGGAGCTTTCGCTAAAGGTAGCGAAGCAGAATTGCGGGCACAGATTGTGCCAAATAAACTATAGGAATAAGTTATGAGTCTCTTTCATTATACAGATCCAAGTCCAGACGTTCGTAAGCATTACGAAGATATTACCCTTCTTAGTCTCATCCAGACAATGGGTAAAATCGGCGCAATGCAAACCTTCGGTAAGTTGCAAGATCTGAATCCAATGTCCCTAAAGGATAGAGTAAACGATCTGACAACGAATACCAGATTGGTGGGAGGAGTGATTCTACGAAAGTCAGGAAACGATTTCCTTCTGGAATCGGCAGATCGAATCATTACGGTAACACCTACTTTTCTCGCTGGTGTCGCGGCAGATTGGTCTTCTCAACTTTTGAAGGCCATTACCGAATTCAAGTAATATTTACTGGTTGGCATAAATCTTGCATAGGCCCCTTATGCCAACGGCGTTCCTATCCACTTGATAGGTTGCTTTGCAACCTATCCACTAACGGTATGTCTCGAAACCTCTAACAAGGACAAATAAAATTATGGATGACATTGTTTCTGCTTCTAAGGATGAAATTGCTTCTGCTACCAAGGATCTGAGTCTTGAGATTCGTATTCTCAAGCGTGAAATCAAGAAGGAGCTGAAGCTTATGAGGCTTGCCGGAAAGGTTGCAAGTCTCAGGTACAAGCTCACCGACATTCGTGAAGCAAGGAAGTGTGGAAATTTCTGCTATTCCAAGCCGCCCAAGATCAAGAAGGTTAGCTACGACGACTGCGCGGTCTAAAATGAAAAATGAGGAAATGTTTCTTGCCATGAGAAATATCTTCTATGGAGGAGAGTTTTCTCATTGGCTTGAAGATCAGCTAATGCCACTTGCTGCGTTGAAAGAATTTATAGAAGCAAAAGATTACTTCTATAAAGCAACTGGTTTTACCCCACCAAATCAAGAAGAGTATATTCAAACCTGATTGAACATCTCCCTCGGTGTAAAACAGAAAGCTCATGCTTGGAGCGAAAATTCATATAGGTTCGATTCCTATAATGAGCCCTGATTCTTGGACTTACATATAACAGGCGTATAGCAAATAGACATACAAGCTATCACTATGTATGCGGAACTATACATGCTTTGATAGAAGCAAGAGAGTTAGCCTTCTCCAAGTTCCAAGAATCTCTAATTTACAAAGGGAAGTTTTATGCGAATTTTCATTCTTGACGATGACAATGAGAGACATGCTACCTTTGCAAAGAATTTGCAAGGGCATGATGTTTTTCACGCCCGCACTCATGATGAAGGATTGGCAATCCTCAATAATGAGGAGAGATTTGATCTTTTCTTTCTTGACCATGATCTAAATGATTTTCATATTGAGGGCAACAGATCTGTTGGTCCAAGTTCGTCAATGTATGATTCGGGCGAAAAGGAATTGACCGGAGCAGACTTTGCTTGGCAAGTTGCTCGTGTCCTTCCCATCGACAAACGACCGGATCATGTAATTATCCATTCTTGGAATCCTGATGGGGCCAAGAATATTCAAGTGATTCTTAGAAATAATGACATCTCTTGTCATTATATTCCATTTTCAGTTGACTTGGGAAAAAACATCTAAAGGACTCCCTTATGGCTAAGGTCACAGTTGTTTCAAAGGTAATTGGTCGATATGAAGATTGCCGAGTTGTTGCCAAATGTGTCTTTAGCGATCCTGCTGATGCAAAAGCATACTGCACTAGAAAGCAATATGAGGCCGATTTGGATGTTGGTAAAATGGATGCTATTGAATCCATTATGGATGATTGGAAAAAGAATCATCCTAGTCCAGTAACTGACTTCAATTCTCAGATTGAAACCGATTATATGTCTTATAATCAGTGGATCACAGATAAAAAGACAGAAGAAGAACGTCTTTGTAAGATTGTCGGAATTGACAATCTTTGGGATAGGGATGTTCGATATGTTTCCTCTCTTGTGGAGATGGATTCAGATCCATATTCTGATGAGGTGGATAGTGAAAATCACTGTGACAGCTGATCATATCGCAAAAGGCGAACGAGGTTGTATCTGTAAATGTCCTATTGCTCTGGCAATGAAGTCCCTCGGATATAAAAATCCATGGGTAGAGTGCAATAAAATCTATTGGGACGTAGGTTGGAATTCCTATAAGAAGGAAATGCCTCCTTCTGCAAAGGAATTTATCAAAGCATTTGACATCGGATTACCGGTAGAACCATTTGAATTTGAATTTGAACTTTGAAAGGAGAGAGCTATGTACGATAAGGAATTTCAGGATCTTCTGAAAAGTCTGTATAAGACCATTCAGGATAAGCAGGATAGTGGCGAGTATACCTTTGATCAGGCGCAGGTATTGCGCAATCAAGTGAATCAGACCATTCAATCTGTTGATGGTTCTTGGGATTCAAGTGGTTCCTGTTATGAGGATGCTTGGGAGCCATCCCAAGTGTGCTGGTAAACATGAATCTAGGTGAGCTATCAAAGCCCCGAAAGCTTTGGAAAGTTGTTGGTAAACAGATGGTTGTTGAGACAATGACCACTGTTGCCCTTGATCTCAAATCCGAATATCTGGCCGAATATGTTCTTGGACTAGCTGTTAGATCGGGTAAATTCCATTCTTTGAGAGTTGAATCATACGATCAGGAACTTCCTTCTCTATAGAATTACGATATGCAGTTTTCTGACTATTTTCTAATTGCTCTTTGCATTACTGCTGGAGTAATTGTGATAAGGAGGCTATAAGATCATGAATGATAAAGTTCGGTATCTGTATAGTGTTGAAGGCTATCAACTGAAGAATAAGAATTCTCTTGAATCTCAAGAGATTCTTGCAAAGTCTTTGGAAAGTAGGGCCGAAGCAATGGCAATTTTGATTGCAGCTGCTACATCAGGCAAATGGAATAATCTAGAAATTCATTCGAGGACTATCCTATGAAATCGGAAGATTCAATCGTAGAAGTTTTCTTTGAAAGAGAGAATCCATACGAGCGATGGTTACTTTTTCCTGATACTAGGAATTATATCAAAGGATACAGAGTTTCTAGATATACTTGGGACGAACTTAGTTCCCCGGTGTGGGATGAACACTATATGTTCTTTACCACGCTAGATCAAGCATATACTGCTTGTCTTACTCAAAATCTAACAGAAGGTCGAGAAGCTTTCTAAAAACTTCTTCGCAAGAAGCGTGAACCTATAACTACGATACTGTTATAGTCTGACATCGGAATAATCTAATCCGGCGGGATAACGATCTATCAGATTATGTTATGTAGAAAGATTATCTATTTGCGAAAGTTTTACATAACACTTTTGGCTAAGAAAAGGTTTGACCTAATTTGCTCCGGGCATTAGGTTTTTGGGTTCGATTCCCTTCTTGGCCTCTCCTGCTAATCGAAATAGGGATATTTCGATCTAAGTCTATAGGTAGCTACGCGGTAAGGTAGCGGACTTGATCTAGTGATCATAAATCAAGTTGTCTTGATCCAGTTAGAACTACTGGCATAGATAGCGGGCCAATTTTAGTTCCCACGAAAAGTAAGTGACAATCTACTCTTATAAGAGCTAGAGTGACTCTCTAGTCATGTCTTATGGGAAGTGGCAAGGGCGCCTATATCTCGTCAATATAAGGTAGGTGGTGCAACTCCATCCTAATCCCAATAAAGGTTAGCGCCGGAACTAATGTCTTTCAAAGTTTGTTACTAAAGTGTCTAGTGCTCATTTATGGCTTCGCCAGCTATGTGATTCAAGTAACCACACTTGATGAAGGGTAAAGTTTTGAGAAAATGACTTGATCTTTTCCTGCTTTATCAAAATAGGTATCGGGGAGCAAACTCCGAGCTTTTGTAACAAATTATTTTGTGGAGTATAGAATGTATTCTTCTGAATCTGAAGATATTCTTGCAGAAGCCTTTAGTTTTCAAAACTCTAGGACAACTGTATCTTCTCCTGCAAAGTTTTTCCCGTTTCGATATAGATCTCTTTGCTATGATGTTTGTGCATACCTAAACCATAATTCTAGCTCCTGTAGGGCGTGCTTTTGGAATGAAGGTTATCATAGAGAGGCATTGCGCAGGGGATATAATTTTCTTGCTCCAAAGCGGAACATTCATGTAGATAAGATACTACTTCCGCCTGAAATTAGAAGCCTGGATCTAACGAATCTGATTCGTGTTAAGTGTATTGACACATCTAATTTCCCAGAATTGTCTGCTGAAAAAGATTACTATAATCATTGGCGAGACAATGATTATTGTTGGATCTTTTCTGAAAAAGAATTTTTGGGAGCATTCTATCCAAAAAGGTTTGAAGGAGTAGGACATTTCAAATGAAGTTTGTTATTGACAGAAATAAGTGGTTGCGAGGCGAGGGTGCCCCTAGAAGTTTCCTTCTAAGGTCTGATGACCAAAAGATGTGTTGTCTGGGAATTTTTCTGAAAGCTCTTGGAGCTACAGATGAGAGTTTGTGCAATACGCAAACTCCAGCAGACATGCCTTGTAACAGATCTGTAATTCCAGATTGGATGTTCCGAGCGAATACGCTTTTGCATGAGCATCCACAAAATGCAGAAGAATTGTATCGTCTAATGGAAACCAATGACGATCTGAATCTTTCAGATTATGAAAGGGAACTTGCGATCGAGCAATTCTTTGTTTCCAAGGGAATTGACGTTGAATTCGTAGAATAAGACACATGAAATTTACCATTGATCGAAATAAGTGGCTTCGAGGAGAAGGATTTTCTTCCTCTAATAAAGGAAGAAGTTGTCTCCTTCGTTCCTCCGATAGAAAAATGTGCTGTCTAGGCATTTTTCTAAAGTCCCTTGGTGCATCTGACGAAAGCTTGCTTGATATGGCTACTCCAGCAGATGTTGATCCTAGTAATTCAGTTGTTCCTGATTGGCTGTTGTGTGATGAACCACAAATCTATCTTGATTGTCCCCGTGAAGTCTATGATTTGATGGAATCAAATGATGATGATCAGCTATCTGAAGATGAGCGCGAATATAGGGTGGAAAAGTTCTTTGCCTCCAAGGGCATTGAAGTGGAATTCGTAGAATAAAGATATATGAAATTCATTATTGATAGAAATAAGTGGCTTCGAGGAGAAGGTTCTACCGCAAGTTGCCTTCTTCGCCCAGAAGATGGAAAAATGTGTTGTCTAGGACTCTTTCTAAAGTCTCTAGGCTCATCTGATGAAAGTCTAAAAGATCTATCTACTCCGGCAGACATTGACCCTACTAATTCGGTAGTGCCTGAATGGCTAGTTTGCCATAGCCCATATAGACCAAATGGCATAGGATGTCCAGCGGATGTTTCCAGTATCATGGATGCAAATGACAATATGGATCTATCCGAAGATTATAGGGAACATCTGGTGGAAAAATTCTTCGCCAGCAAAGGCATTGAGGTAGTCTTTCAGGACAATGAGTGACACGCTAACAATTACACTAGCGATGCTATCTGTGGCGGCTTTTGCTAATAGCATTAGTATAATGCTAATTACATTAAGGCGATAAACATGATTTCTAACGAAGAAGATGTTATTCTATCTCTAAATAAAATTAGAGATTGTGCTATTGCCATAAGCGATAAAGCAATATTTTCTGTAGGCGGATATAACGAAGATCGTTATATTATTCCAGCAGATTGTATGGTAGAGCTACGTCAAGCTCTAATGGATCATCTTCAGAAAAGACACCAACTCAGAGGATAAAATGATTCTAATTGGTTCTCGTGCTCTTATGCTTCGTGCGCCACAATTGCTTGTCAAAGCTCCATTGGACTTTGACTTTGTTTGCTCGCAAAGCGAATATGAGACTTGGATCAAAGAGTCTTCTCACAAGGTCAATCCAACCAAAATCTATCCGCTGAATGGTGGAAAGAAGATGGTTGTTGAAGGATCGTCTATCTGTGAGTTTGAAATTATTCAGAAGGGCGAATCTTCTGAACTCTTGGAAGAGATTGTAAAGTCTGACAAGAATAGCATCGAGACTCCATTCGGACTTATTCCTAGTCTTGACATGCTCTTTACTATCAAGACTAGCCATAGGTATCTTAGGAATTCCCCTCACTTCTGGAAGACTCTTATTGGCTGGCATATGATGAAAGATGCTGGCGCAAAGGTTCGACCGGAATATGAGGCTTTTTTGAAGCTTAGGGAAAAAGAGACCTATTGGTATAAGCACCCTTCTCTCAATCAGAAGAAGGATAGTTTCTTTGCTGATGACAACATTACTTATGTTTGGGACCATGATACTATTCATGAGTCTGTTGCGATCTATGATCGTCCTGCTTATACATACTATCTGAAAGATGGTGAGCAGGTTCAATGTGATAAGAATAAGTTCTTTTCCATTGACGAGAAGTATCGTATTGCAGGAGTAATTGAGGAGGCTTGTGTATTGGCGATTGAAAGATCGCTTGTGCCGCATCCGGGCGTTTGGTCGCCCGAATATGCTTGGAAGTTTGCACTTTCTAAGGTATTGTCTAGCATTACCTCGGGCTGGTTTCGCCAGTACGGTTATGAGAATGCTATCGAAATTCTGAAAAAGTATCCGGCGGGGTATTGGGAGAAATTCCAAAAGGATATTGAAAGTGGGCTAGTAAAGCCTTTTACTAAGGCGGCTTACTAGAATGTTTTTTGAAATACTAGTTGTTCCAGATCATTCTAGTTTGCTTGGTAAAAGAGCTATCTATCAAGATATTGATCGATCCAGTTTTGTAAAAATAATTGGAACTCGCTCTCATTGTGCGATTATTCAGTATAATGATTCTTCCCTTCAAAAGTGTTTATGGAATAATCTTCTTGTAGAACTAAATACTGTATAACCATTTTTTGTTAGGGGATATGGTGAAATCGGCAGCCACGACAGACTCAAAATCTGTTTCCAGAAATGGAGTCTCGGTTCAAGTCCGAGTATCCCCACAAGCCTCTTGATCCAAACTATAGAACGATAACACTTGAATCGCTGTAACGATAAAAGAATAATCGTTCGCCTTTACAGAGGAAAGAGTATAAGATATAGATGGTCAAGGTTTGGGACCTTGGTAGCTGCTATATTGAACTGCTCGGATCAATGCTTTCTTTTTATAGGAAAACTATATGTTTCACGAGATTCGTTTGGCAACTGAAGTTGCTACAAGACGCAATGATGTTCGCAACTTCAATATTGGTTGCGCTATTCGTAGAAATGATGGTGTTTTGATTTCATCGGCAAATGGCCCATGTAATAATCGTATGCCATCTGCTCATGCAGAAGCTAGAGCTTGTAGAAAGGCAACGCCAGATAGTATTGCCTATGTTGTTCGCGTAATGAAGAATGGTAAACTTGGCTTGGCAAAGCCCTGTGTTTATTGCCAAATTCGTTTGAGAGCATCTGGTGTTAGGACAGTTTTTTATTCATCGCATGATGGCGAAATAATCAGAATGGATATATGAATAAAACTAAATGCCCTAAAAATATTGACGGCTGTTACACATATGGTCTGTGTGACTTCTGTTGGAATGAAGAAGAGAAAAAATTAAAGATGAAGCCTTGTTTCTCTTGTGAACAAAGGCCACAAGTATATATCACTGGATTATGTGAGGAATGTAATTCACAAGCCTCGTTTTCAACTTAAAAAGGAAAATATTATGTCTAAAGAGTTTTACCGAATTCATGCTCCCGTTGACGGTCACGCTAGAACCAGAAAGTTTCCTGGTATCAAAGGCGTTCGACCAGATCGAAAGACGCGAAAGATTCAAGACGCTATTTCTCGCAATGAGAGTTACATGAAACTTTCTCTTTCAGAGAAGATGGAACGAAACCCAAAGAAGTTTTCGGATAATTCCTAAAGGAAAGGATCATAAATATGAGAGATATTGAGTCTGAATTGAAAAGTGCGAAAGAAACTGTTGCGAAGGCCACCGAAAAGGTAGCAGAACTTGAAAGTCTTCTTTCTAAGAAAGATGATGGTACTCGTGCTGTTGTAGTTTGTACTACAAAGGGCGGCGTTTTCTTTGGGTATGCAAAGGATACTACCGGAGATAGCATTTTTCTTAAGAATGCGCGTAATGCGTATTATTGGAAGTGTACTGGTGGAGTTTTGGAACTCGGAAACAAGGGCCCGCAGCCTGGAAGTAAAATTGGTGAACGTGCCGATATTACTTTGAATGGAATTAGTGCGGTCATTGAATGTACAGAAAAGGCTGTATCTGCTTGGGAGATGGCAAAATGGGGCTAATTCGAGGAGATAAATCCTTACTCAGTAAGGATGGCTATGGCGATGGCGATGGCGATGGCTATGGCTATGGCAATGGCTATGGCGATGGCTATGGCAATGGCCATGGCTATGGCCATGGCTATGGCTTTGGCAATGGCTATGGCGATGGCTATGGCAATGGCCATGGCTATGGCCATGGCTATGGCTTTGGCAATGGCTATGGCGATGGCTATGGCAATGACGGCTAATGTATAGAATTTTTCAAGGAAAGTCTGAAATTACTTTTCCATACTTCGTGGATGCCTGGCTCCATATTTACTTGGAGAGTAAATGTTTTGGAGTTATTTATGGTCCTGACGGTGTTTGGACTGTAAATCCTCCGTTCGCTAACTAAATACTCCCAATAGGATATTGAATCACATGAAATATGAAATAATCTTCTCCAAAGGAGAAGGAGAGATTCTTACAGAAGATTGGCTTATCTACCATGATACCCGACATAGTAAAACGGGCTTTAGAGCAGATCGCTATCTTCTAGATTATGCCACCTTTGAGACAAATTGGGATAAACACCATATGTTCTATCCAACCTTAGATGAGGCTTACGCTGCTTTTAGATCTGGTGATCTAGAAAAAGGTAGAGGTAGTTTTTAACTACCACAATAGTAAGTAACTTACGGCTATATACTGCTTTGGTAAGCATATATCTGCTCAAGACAGATGAGTAGTAGGTTCGACCCCTACATATGGCCCTGTAAAAACAAAACGTGCGACTCTATAAGTCATAACGGATGTTGGGGTTTAGAATCCTTATCCACCATGATAGTAGGTATGTCCCATTGGAACCCAAGGTAGGTTTTGTTTTTACTTATTCTAATAATAGAATTATAATGTCAAATATTTTAGATTTCAAAGAACCAACTATATTCGCCATTTTACTAGGAAAACATTCTTATTCAATTTCTCCTGAAAATGAAACGGCATGGTGTCGAGTATGTTTGGTTTATGGATTATTGCTAGGCGCTTTATTTAGCATATTAACTATGTTAGTACTTACCAACTAATGGATATAAAATCGATCATGCCTGATCATGAAATGATGTGGTGGATAATGATTATATTTTTATTTAGCCTCATGCTTGGCATGATTCTTGCAAGTGGGCTACCTATGCCCTATCCACTAACGTCATCTCCACTTCCATTGGAGCGAATGAATAATGGATTCTAAGATCAAGTCTATTGCTGACTTCAAAAAGCAATATGGATATAAAGGCGCAAGTTGGATTATCCGAGAATCTATCAATAGCGTAATTCCCCTTTCTGTTGAGAAGGTAAAGCTTTTACAGGAATTGGCAGATGATCTAGAATCTGCTCTATCAGATGGTATTGTAGACGATAAAAGACATCCAGAAGGATGGTAGACAGGAAGTATTCCATATGAATAATATCCCTACAGATTGTTGTAAGGTGGTTGGTTATCAACCAAAGCTACAATATTGTCATAGGCCAGCCCAATATTGGTATGACCATAATGGGGATATTTGTTCATATTGTGAAGACCACAATTATCAATGTGGACCTAGATGTTGTGAGATTTGTTTGTCATCTGACAACAATCGTGATATTGATGATTGGTATGTGCTTGATAAGCCTGTAAATGATTTTACTTTTGTAAAAAAGCACGGATTATCATTGCCGGAATTCAAAAATAGTTTTTCAACAAAATACCATGCATGTTATGCATGTGTAACCAGAATGGTAAATAAAAATGACATTTGATGAGTTTATGCATAAGATGCAAGAGGCTTTTCCAGGAGCCACGGTCGATGAAGATAATTATGGTCAATTGATTATCTATACCGACTTGATGACAGACGCTGATGATAATGTAATTCCATTCGTCGAACAGGATGACGAATCTTTTCTTGAAGATAATGATGAGTCTGCCTAATGGAATGGAATCAATGGGAAAAGCTCTATCCTGCTGATGAAATTGACTTTGTAGATCCTCGTAAATATGAGGAAGGCCCATTCGCTTCTCAAAGCGAAGCTGAATCTTTAAAAGATAAGCTTGAAGAAAAATATGAAATGGGAGGACTACAAGTGGTCAAATGTGGTAATGAGTATTTTATCATTAGGAATTAAAAATGAATATTGAGCTTGACATGCACAATTCTGATATGTGGCATGACTGGCAAAAGGCTTCATCTTTTAATTTCAAAAAGGATGATATATTTATTTTAGGTATTGATAGACAATCATCCAGTGATATTTATAAAGTTGAAAATGTAAAGCCCATTTATCGTGGCGAAATAGAACTTTCTAAATATGATTCTAATGATCAGTCGTGGGAATATGCCCATTGTTGGCCTTTACGTAGTGAAGTATTTTGGATTAGACCATTAAAGTATAATTCAAACATTCATGATTTTTGTATCTGCAAAAGATGTAACGCCCTAAATAAATGGGCAGCGCCGAACCAAAAGGATGGTTCATATATTTGTTTTGAATGCAGATAAATGAAAAAGATTACAGTAACTAAAAAGCACATAAAGAATGGTCGTAGGTATCATCCATATGATTGTCCAATAGCTCTAGCTCTAAAAGACGCCGGGTTCCGCACTTCATGCGTGTATTTACACGAGATTATTACTTCTAGTCATGAACATGAAGCATGTTGGCAGTATACATTCAAAAATTGCTCCACATCTAAAGGAGTAAAAAAGTTTATCAAGGCCTTTGATTCTGGCAAACGAAATCTCAAGCCATTTTCGTTTTTTCTAAAAGTTAAGGAATAATATGAACACTACTAACATTCTTCTTCGTCATAATCTCGTTGAAATTACTCCTTTTCCTCACGCTACTTATGAGGGAAAGAATAGTGAAGCGATTGCTACGATTCTTATGAATCTGGCATACTATGGATATGCTCTTCAGGTTGATACCTATAAGACATTGACCAAGCTTTCTGCAAATGATCTTGCTGATTGGTGGATCACTCTCGAAGTTGAGTTGAAGTCAGTTACTGGAACTGATCGTAAAATGGGGGATTTTGTGGTCTATAAGAACTTCCCTGCCGAAGTTCTTTCTAAGTCTGAAATTGATTATTGGGTTCCACAGATCCTAATGTATTGGGGTTTCCCCAATGATATGTTTACCGAGCCTGTTGAACTTCGTGAAAAGATGAATGAGAAGGCCAAGGCAATTGTTCTTAGATCTGCTAAGAGTGATTCGCTCAAAAATATCTTCAATGCTTATTTGAAGTCTTCCGTTGCATGGAAGGACCATGAGCTTGCCGATGTTCTTTTCTTGGCCGAAAGTATGCCGGTCAATCTGGCGAAGCTTTCATTCAAGGAGAATATGGTAAAGCTTGCTGCTGCCATGATGGCAAGTGATCGAAAGATCCATATCTCTACTGCAACTGATGTTCTTCGTTTGGCTGCTGGATTGAGCGATGGTGATGTTTCACTTCGCACAAAGTTCAAGCTCAAGTCTTTCAAGAAGTCTGAGCGCCGTTTCCTTCTTTCTCTTTTGGAGGAATGTGATCATCTCAATGATGATATGGCAAGGCGACCTGAACTTTTCAAGAGGCTTATCCATACTCTCCATCCCGGTGATTGGCAAAAGAAGTTTCCTCTTGTGAATAAGGCGATGGATAATCTCTATAAGGGAAAACTTTGTACTTTCAATGCGAAGATCGAGAACCTTCTTATGGCGAAGGATGAGTCTTGTCTTGAGTATCTTGTAAATCGTCCTGGCGATTTCCGTAGACGCTTGTGTAAGACCATTGATGTCTTTGGTAAGAAGGCCGTTGAGGCTTTCTGTCAAGATGATGTTCTTGGAAAGCTTACGACCTATCAGATTGTTTCTCTCAGGAGTTATCTTGAGACGGTAAATGATCGTAAGCATAGGTGCTTTCCGCCCAAGGGCAATTGGAATAAGCTCCAAATTGGTGAGCCTAGAAAGGTAAAGGACAAGCATGTCAAGAGTGTTGTTTCTGCTCTTGATAAGTCTTTGAGCAAGCGTTTGCCAAGTGTTCAAAAGCTTGATAAGGCTACTGATAAGATCAAGCTTCCTAGCGGCGGAAGTGATACAGGAACTTACACTCGTGGAACGGTATTCCCAATTCCCAATGATGTGGAGTTTATCCGTACTGCCAGTTATTGGAAGGTCAAAACCGAGCAGTATTCCAACATTTGGTTTGACAATGGCTGGAATTTCTTTGACGCTAATTGGAAGTCTATTGGGACTTGCTGTTGGAATCTTGCAAAATTCCCGGCGTCAGGTTACTATGCATGGAACGCACGTAGCACTCCAAGTGCCGATACTGCTGCCGTCTTTTCGGGCGATCCTACCAATTCCAAGGAAATGGAAGGGAGAGCTTGTCAGATGATTGACCTGTATCTTTCCAAGCTTGAAAAGCAAGGAGTTAGATATGCTGTTTGGAATATTCTTTGTTACTCGAATATTCCATTCAGTCAAGCCGATGATGTTTTTGCTGCCTTGCAATGGGGCAAAGAGGCGCAAACTGGAAAACTCTTTGAGCCTAGTAGATGTCAGCTTAGCTTTCCTTTGACCGGAGAAAATAAGACAAAGTATATTTGTCTTATTGATGTAAAGAAGCGTGAGCTTGTTTATCTTGATGCGAACCTTCATGGCAAGATAAATTCTGCTTCTTCCAATGGCCCTTCATTGGAGAAGAATATGCCTGCGTTCATGGAGTATATCAAGAGCCTCCCATCGGTTCACGATCTGTTTCGTGAATCGGTTGATAAGAAAAGCGATGGTCCGGTTATCCTTTATTCCGATAAGGATACTGAATTGGCCGGTGAAAAAGCATACGTTTTCAAACCTGAAAATAAGGAGAATACATATAAGAGCATTGATTTGAATGCCCTTATCTCTGCATAAGATAAAATCTATATTAATACATTATGGCTATATGTGAGATTACCTATCAATCATATAGCTCCGCAAATCTCAGTATAGTAATTCTTGTTCTAAGACAAGAATAGAGACTATGTCTCGTTCCACTAACAGTACCTTGTGGCTATATTCTTAGAATGGGAGTCATGACCCATAGAGATTTGCAAACTTTTGTCTGGCCAAAAACTCCTTCCTTCTAAAAATCACCATTAATGAAAAATAGGGGTTTTGCTTTCCAGACATTTTGCTATGTGTCTAACGACTAGAACAATATGACGGCGTTAAATCTTTCATATAATGAAGTGCAAATCTTCGCATAGCACCATGCGGGCACTAGAAAAACCTTCCTTCTAAAAACAAGGTCGGCGCAGGCCGACTTCCTACAAAAATAGATTTTTCGCTTTCCCGCAAATTATTTGATCTAAATAATCAAAGGTTGGTTTATGATGTAATTGGCAAACATGCTGGCCTAAAACTTTCTAATATGTGAAATTAGAAAGCCTAAACTTGCTTTTTATGGTAATATAAAGTTCACATTATATTTCACATAATTGTGTGGGTTCGACTCCCACTAAACCATCTAAGGTAGGCCAAAAATTTCTTCCTTCTATTTTATTGGCTAAACTAGAGATTTTGCTTTCCTACCTAATAATTTACGTCGCTTGACAGGCTAAACCTAGATAGCGGCTTCATTCAATACAGGATATTCTAAGTATGACTTTACTAGAAAAGTATAATCGCGCAATTTTTGCTGATTGTCAAAAGTCTCTTGAAAAAATATCTTTGGATTTTTCAAAGTTTGATTTCGATTTTGTTTGGGAATTAGGTTGTCCCGAATGTGGAAATCTAGAATGGAATGGAAGCGAAGCGGCTTGTTTTACTTGCTCGTTGCAAGCATATAGAGATATATGGCGATAAAAAAATATGTATGTAAATACTAGATATCTTGGCAAAGTTTATCGTGTAAATAACTTTACAAATACTGTAAAAATTGCCACGAATACACTTCGTAAATATCGTCAAAAGCATAAGTTTGATGCAATTGCTTTTACTGGAACAAGCGGAGCCGCTCTAGCATATCCACTATCTTACACTCTTAAGATTCCATTGATCTGTGTTAGAAAATCTACCAGAGATAATCATTTTGGATCTAAAGTCGAAGGATGTTATTCTGTAGATAAATACATCATTGTTGATGATTTTATTGACACAGGGTCTACAATCGAAAAGATTCAAAAAGCAATTAAAGAAGAAATTAAAGAAGCGAAGTTGATGGGAATATACCTTTATAATACGCCATCAAAATCTTCTCGTTGCGATTTTGATTTTGGAATTATTCCAATTATCAAAGCTTTAAAACAGTAATTATATTATGGAAAGCACGGAAATCTACATTATTAGTGTTGTAGTGGCCGGTGTGATGCTCTACCTAGCATCGGTAGGTTTTTATTATCTAGGCCGACACTTAATTTTAAAGGCAAAAAGTTCATGGCCAAATATTTTCTAGAGTATAGTGTTCGCGGTGATGAATGCTGCGATAATCATCGTGAAACTACATTTCACGAATGTGAAGTTGAATGCCCTTCTAAGGATGAAGCATTTGCATATTTTGAGCAAAATATTGCAGATTTTGGTGTACAATTGATCTCTATTCAAATCGAAGAAAATGAAGAAAGATATTTCGCCCGTAGTTAGACATGGATATTATATCTCTGCCCAAAATCTTTTGGTTGGAGATAATGAGCTTGCACTACAGTCAAAGGAAATTTTCCAATCTTTTGGAGTAAATGAAAAGTTCTCACAAAGATATGATGGTGTATCGATCAATGTTCGTGAGGACGGCACTATAACTAAAAGAGTTTCGATTCAAAACTTTTTTGATCCGAAATTCAATGTGTTGGTTTTCGACCTCCCTAGCTAAGTTTTAGCTAATTTGGTTATAAAATAGGGAGCGCGAGATCTATGTTTTATAACCCGATCCCACTTACCCAACCTATATCGAATTAAATCTTGATTTACTGATAAATCAATCAGTAGGTTATCGGTCTGTAATATTACAATTTTGTAAATTGGAAAATAAAATGAACATCTTTATTGTTTCAAAGACTACTGGTGATTATGATACAACAACCACTATTGTTCGTGGATTTTCCGATCTTAAAGATGCGGAGTTGTTTTGCGATCGTATGAATCGTCAGTCATATATTGACGAGGGGATGTATGAAGCAGTTACTCTCATGATTGAAGATTGGGAGAATCGTAATCCTGCACCTACTAATCTTGAAGATAGTGATTCAGACGAACGGCCTTATAATAATTGGGCCGATCGTAAAGATATGGAATTGCAACGACTTTGCAAAATTATCAATAGTCCGGTCTACCGAGATGGTGGTACGTATTACCACATTTCTGTGGTTGAAATGGACAATGATCCTTATGAGGATGATAAGCCATCTAGTAAAAAGATGACTTATGATCGATATAAGTCTGAAATGATTAGTGTCTTTTCTAAATCTCTAAAGGACGCGGGGCTCCCATCGGTCAACGCCACACTTGAAGTAAAGTAGCGTTTCAGTTATTGAAAGGAACATAATATGTACACTTCTATCAATTTCAAATCTAAAAAGGCTCTTAAAGAAGCCGTTGCTGCTGGTAGAGTTATTACTCTTTATGCTCCTTGTTTGGGCACTCCAAACGATAATGGAATCGAATATGTCGAAGGCCCACATTTTCCAGAACCTCACCGTTGGTGTGCAGAAGTAACAATGAAAGATGGTAGGGTAATTAAGGTCAAATGACTAGACAAAGAGCTAGAGCAATTCATTCTGCATTGCAGCAATGTCATGCAATTTTGGTTGCCAAAATTAATCCGCTCAATAATGAGCAAGTTGGAAACTTTGAGCCAGAAACTTATATCAGTAAAAGCATCATTGCAGATCTAAAGTTTGCAATGGTAGGAATCGAAAATAATTTTCCAGATCTATTTGAATCAAATGTCAAGTAAAAGTACATACACGATTCTTTGTAAGAAGTCAAATGATCTGCATGAGGGTCTTTGGTCAGATCTTTATGTTCAGGAACTTTGCAATCTGATTGATCAGTCTTCTGATACGAAAAAGCTACGCAAGTCTCTAAAGAGATCTATCAAAGAAATTCACGCTATCCGTGAATGGTCTGATAAAAACTCACCTAAGAGATAATATGCCCCTTCCTCATATTGAAGAATATGATGGCACTATGACTTCTGCCGAGTGGTCAAGATTTGATTGTAAAGATCAAGTTAATGCCACTTGGTCTGTTAGAGGAACTCGTCATCTTAATGGGCAAGTATATGCTGATATAGTTGCTAAGTCACTCCCATCTAAGGAAGATGCAATAAAGATTATTGTTGCCGCTGTCCAATCTGGTGTTTGGACTAACCTTTATATTGAGTGAGTATTTATTGGCACGCTTCTTGCATAGCGGTATCTCGCGCCTATCCACTAACGGTACCTACGGATAAAGTATAATGAGCCTTCATAGAAATATTAGTATCTTTCAGAATGCTAAGGGCAAATTCAACGTATGTGTTCGTGTCGAAAACACTTTTAATTTGTCTGAATATTCTAATGAAGGTTGGGAAGTTATTCATTATAATCTATCGGCTGATATGGCTGATGTAGAAGCTGCTAAACTTTCACGAGCACTAGAATACGTTGCCAAAACAGCTAATGAATGGCATAGGATTTTTTAATGGAAAAATATCTATCACTTGATGAAGTTCGTAAGAAGAAAGTGTTTCTTCGCACCCATAATGATGGGACAATCATTATGTCAAGAGATGAATTTTTGACATTGATAAGACAATTTAAGCAGATAGTTGATTATCCTAACATTCTCAACACTTCATTAGCACCTTTATGGTGCCTTGGACGTGTAGAGTATGTAGGCCCTGTTACAAAGGATTCAAAAATCCTAGTTGAACTTGGTAGAAAATATTGTTTTATTAGGTTCGCAATTTCTCTTGCGGATTTAAAAGAACTTGGAGTCTCACTCAATTCTGAGTGGAATAATATGTGTGGACAATGAATATTACAATTCCCATTCCGTTTACTGAACCCAAAGGTTTTCCAAAGACTTGTCGTAGTACAATTCATTTAGAGAGAACTCCAACATGCCACGGACATTTCATTCAAGTTCGCCTTGGTCCATTGTGGATTACGATTACCGATGATAACCAAATTACTGTTTGGTGGTCTCATTGGTTGAGGATTCTTCATGGATCTTTTTGGGTTCATAGAGAATCTATTGAAATGCGAAAGCACTTGCAGTAAAATGTCTATAATTTACGCTATATTAGTAGGTGTGATAATATCTTCACCAATGATAATATGGCTAATATATGATTATTATAATTAATAATATAGAAAGTATAAATTTATGAAGCCTTCTGATAAAGCAAACTTGGAGCTTGGCATTGCAATTGTCAAGCGTAATCGTGAAGCCTCTATTGAAAGAGGTGAAGTCCAGCCAATCGAAATTCCTTTGAAGACAAAGTATCTTTTTCCTGGTACCGCAAAGTTTGGTGGCAGGAAGCGAAAGAATAGTAATTCTGGTGGTGTTGGAAGGGCTGGACGTAGGGCAAAGCGTCCTCGTGTACCAAGCAATATCAGGTAATATGAAAGAAGTTTCCAAAGCAATGGCTTATGCCGCTTTAGCAATAATTTTGTTACCAGCATATTATTGCTATATGTTGGTCGAGGATATTTTTTATCCTTTCATGAAAGAAAAATAATGCTTGTTGCCAACGGAATTCCATTTCGTGAACTTGATTCCGATGAGGAAAAAGAGTTTCGTGAGTGGGCAAGAAAAAATTATAAGACAGGAGATAATATTGATATTGCCTGGCATCCTGTAGTCCAGGATGAATGCCACAATATGAATGTAGAATTTCTACAAAATATTAAATGAATCTTTCTAATAAAAGAAATCGTCAAATTTTTCTAAAACATTTAGATTCGATGGTTTTTCATATGCATGATAAATATCATGCGCATCATACTCATTGTCGATATGATGTTTATAATAGAATCACTGTCAATTATATAGATAAAAATCTATATAAGATATATAAGTATCTCTGTTCATTAATTAATGAAAAACCAAGAACTAAAATGTCTATAGCTAAAGGTGATGGTAAGCGCCACGCTTTTTACTACTAATTTTTAAAATGGATAAATCAAAAGCAAAAAAGATTAATAACTGGTCCTGTTATAGAGATCCTTTTCATCCACCAGAAAGCACTCGATTGAGACTTAATGGACAATGTGATGAAGATGTTGCTCGAAATTTGTATAGGACAACTTCTGATATTGTTGAAATTGATGGCCTCTATATAAGAACATATAGCGGATCAGTTTATGAGCTTGGAGAAATTTCTAAAGATTATATGGTTTGGCTAAAAAATCATTACCCAAAGGATATTGACCCCGCCAATCCCATTAAGATGGTTGAAAAGCTTACCAAGCTAAAGCCACTAAATTAACTTCTAAAGTTTAGTTTCAGTATAGGATATTGTCTCCATATATTATGACGGGTTATAAGGCCGGTCTACGGCCTTGTATGGAATTTAGTTGAATAGATTTCCTCTTATAATGTCAAAGACTGTTTCCAAAATTAAATTCATTTCTTGTGAATTTATGTGTGCATTGAAAACCGAGCAAGGTCGGAACCTATACTGGAACTAATTTCTGGGCTAGTAACTCAATGGTTCAGAGTAGCAGCCTTTTAAGCTGAAATGTGTGCGTTCGAGTCGCACCTGGCCCACAAATATAATTATTCTTTAATTGGTCAAAAATGACACATAATATTTATCCTACTCCGCCAAGTGTATATGATGAGTCTGCATGGCTTCCATGGGAGCCTAGTAGTCAAATTATTTTTAAAACCAGAGATATTTTTGTTCTGGCCACACTTGGCCGTCAGGCAAATGGTATTTATCTGATGGAATCTTTTAATGATTCTGGTATTTCATATCTAGCCAAATATATTGCTAATAATAAATGGGAAAGCTCCCATGCATGGGATTTCTCAGACTCTCGTACAACAATACGTTTGTTAAAAGCGTCACTTAATGTTAAAAGTCAACAGTCCAAGACTGGAGCTATCTGTACTAGATGTAATAGTATAAACCCTTGGGCTGGACCGAATCAAAAAGATGGTTCTTACATCTGCTTTGAGTGTAGGTAAGATTTACAAAAACTTCTTCATATCTTCGGATATGATTGGGCGTCTGCAAGAACGTCACCGTGTTTACAAATAAAGTTTAGTAGCTATTTGCGGGCTAACTAAATACTTCGCCTCTGCCTCGTAGTATATAAATAAGGATAGATTTTTATGAGAGATATTCATTTTTGGCTTGACAAGTACGATAAGGCCGTTTATGATTTTTTTAAAAATCATGGATTGGCAATTCATTACAATTCTTATCTTCGACCATTTAAAGGTCTAAAGCTAAAGAAGCTTTATGGTCATGGATTGAATGAGCAATATACTGGATGGAAGATCCATCGTAGAAGGAATAAGTGGCTGAAAAATAGGCTTGCTTATACAACCTTAGTTGCTAAGCATAAGCAAGAATGCAAGCGATTGGCTAGAACTAAACTTTCTTTTTATCTTAAAAAGCTTGAGAATTTTGGTTGGACACCAACAGAACGGCCTGAATGGATGGCTTATCCAGACTTCATTTAAGAGATTCATAATGAATGAGATAGAGTGTTTTGATTGTCAACAGCCTACATCTAAATGTATGTGCAATGATGAGAGATTTCAAGCTGCGCTTATTGTGGCCACAATATCTGCCACAGTAGATGCAAGAAATATTCTCAATATAGGCAATTCTTCTCTAGCTAAAGAGATTAGACAATCAGGAACAGAAAAAGAACTTTATCTTCTTGATATTATTATGAGGGCTCATAAAAAACTTACAGGGGCGTATTTAGCCTCCCATTAATCAACGGCCAGCTAATACTAGTTTGATTAAAAGACCAAAATTAAATGCTTATTACAAAAAAGATTAATGTAACTCTTGATCATATCAAGAAAGCAACTGAATTATGTAAATATTCGGATACATTCGTTTCTGAATGTTGTCCAGTTGCTCTTGCATGTCAAGATGTAGGATTGGCTGGTGCCAAAGTTGGTCTGTCAATTGTTGTGTTTGACAATGGTAGCGCGCTGCTTCCAAGCGAGGCTAAGCGATTAGCCTATAATTTTGACACTTTAGGCTATGTTGAACCAACTGAATTCTCTCTTGACATAGAGTATATGGACGATTCTAATGAAGATTAAAGTATCTCAATCTAATATTAATAATGGATATCGTAAAGATTGTTCGGCATGTCCAATAGCTCTTGCTTGTGTTGATGCTGGCATTATAGAACCTTCTGTTGGAACAGAAAGATTGTCGTATTTAACAACAGAACATTATTCGAGATCTATCTATTTGCCAGTAGAAGCACAAAACTTTATCTATAAATTCGATAATCGTTTGAATGTAACTCCATTTGAGTTTGATATAGATATATAAGCTTCGGAGACCGACGCTGATAATCCTGGGTAAGATTAAAAACTGCCTAATCTTTTCTTCCATAAAGAAAAATGAATGTTTAATATAGTGTACATAAATCCTGGCGATAAGCTTTGGTATATTGTACGTGGCCATAAATATCCAGGAGATATTATTGTTCCCGTCATAGCTAATGAAATTGATGAAATTTATACTCATCCAGTAGATCCTAAGATTGGATCTTGTTGGTCACATAGATTCATTGATTCATCACAAGATTATGTGTCTGTACCTACATCATCAAAAGATGAAAATGGTTGGCCAATCTTTGAACATAAGGAGCCATCTTGGCTTAAAGAAAATAACATGAAACCTTGCAATCAATTCGTATGGATTGATGAACCAGTAGGACATGCTATTCAAGTTGGTGATCCATATGATGGACTTTTTCTTACTCTTAATGAGGCTAGAAAATATGCCACTCCGTCAAAGAAAAGACATTTGCGTAGAAGACTAAATTATTCTAGAACTAGACATCACAAGTTCATAGCTTCTACGTGGAAAAATAATGGAGAAACTCATCCAGGATTTGATAAATTGCCGGAAAAGAAAATTTATGTTGTAAAAAAGAAATGAGATTATAGTCATGGCGGTATGGTGGAATGGCAGACACGGATGCCTTAAGAGCATCTTCCAGTAATGGAGTGGGGGTTCAAGTCCCTCTACCGCTACGAATTAAGTCAACTGTTGATGCTTTACTTTTCATCAAGTAAAAGGATTATTTTGATTACCGGATTTTTTTTAGGACTAGGTATAGCGTACTGTTTATTAACCTATTATATTAATAAGGGTTGTTTGTTAGATGCGTTTAGTTGCGATTCTTTTCCCTATCGTGTAGGTTATTTATTAGCTTTTATAGGTTCACCTATTTTAGTTCCCATTGGAATATTAATTCTTATTTTTATCTATTAATAGAACGATAAACTTATATAATATTCTGCCTTTTATACTAGAATTGTAAATGAAAACAGCTAAAGACGCAGAAAAAGAAATCTTAGAGCATTTAAGTGCTTGCGATAAAATTATTAGTGATACTATGAATACTTCACTAAATGATTTAGCAGCTGATGATGCTCAGCCAAAAAATTGGGATTTTATATTTGGATACATCCATGATGTTGAGACACGTCTTCGTAATTTAAGGTATCATATAGACACAGAGCGCGGCTTACGTTATCATATGTATAGCAGACTGTATGTTGTTGGTGTAACGGATAAAGAAGAGCCTTTATGTCCAAATGCCATATTTGGTTATGGCGGTGTAGTTGGTCCTTTTATGGATACGCCAGAAAGTTTGCAATACGCTAAAAATGAGCGTACTCGTAGGATGGAATCTAAAAATAATACTAAGAAGTGGTATATAGTTAGATATGATCCAAAGATAGGCAGTTTAGAATTAGTTGAGGATTAAATGTTTAAAAAGATATATGAAATATTGATGGTGCCAGTATGTTTGGCAGTATTAATGATCTTTGTCATTGAAGAAAAGATATTTGGCGTTAAAGGCACCTAAAAATATTTACTATATATTTTAATATATAAATATCTAGGGATTAGCTCCTCCGGTTGAGGTAGGAAGTCTTATAAACTTCCGGGCTTTAGGTGGCCAGGGGTTCGACTCCCCATAATCCCACTTATTAAGTTCTACTTATCAATAAGTAGTTTTGCATATTAATTCTAAATTCTATAGTTTTCATTCCACATAATATAATCATTCATTATTTAAATGGCAGCAAAATTTATTAAAGAAGAAAATCTCTTTGCATTTAAATGCACAAACTGTGGCATTTATTTTGCTCTTGATAAAGAAGCTGACGACAATTGGAGAGATAGTGGGCGGGCATTCTTCTGCCCAAATGGGCACTCTCTTTCCTATAAAAAAGAAGATAAAGTAAATTCTCTAGAAAAAGAGATTAAATCTCTTAAAGAAAAGAATGAGAGTCTTGATAAGACCGTCAAAGAACTAAAGTTAGAAATTGAACGACTAAAATCTGAATTAGAAATCTGGCATCCAGTTTCGGAATCTTAAATTAAAAATGGAAACTCAAATTATATCACACAATATTTGGCAGCAAGATGGAGAAAGTTACTTTCCAAGTAGCAGCTTTTCCACAGTAAAAGCCTTACCTCCTGCCATATATAAGTATAACCAGACTATGACCGGTTGGTTTTTATCTAAAACCGCTCCACATTATACATTTCCATATAAGATTTATGGAGTTAATGATCAGATTGTAAATCGAGTTAAGTCTGCATGGAAAGGACTTCCATCTAATTTTGGGGTCCTTCTTAATGGGCTAAAAGGAACCGGTAAAACAATTACCGCCCAGCAGATTGTAAATTGGGCCATTAATGAAAATATAATGGTTTTGAATGTACCATCCCCAATTCCATTGGCCGCTGTAATGGAAAAAGTAAACCAAGATATGTTGATTTTATTTGATGAGTTTGAAAAGACTCATAATGAGCAAGATAATCCTGGCGCTCAACAGCAATTACTATCCGCTATAGATGGTCTTTCTAAGAATGACTACCGAAGGATGTTTTTGTTTACAACAAACTCTAAGAAGGTGAATGAGAATCTTGTTGATCGTCCTTCTAGAATTAGATATTGTTGGGAATTTACTCGTGTAAGTTCTGATTTAGTTGACATGTTACTCAATGATATGTTGGATAAATCTTTATCACATTTACGATCAGATATTGTTAAATATCTTAATGGCCGAGATGTATTGACAATTGATGTTGTCAAAACCGTTATTACAGAATGTAATATATTCCGCGAGTCGCCGGATGACTTCAAGTCATTCATGAATCTAACCGAAAAGGAGCCAGGCGCCTTTAAGATTGAATTGGTTAATGAGTTTGGTCTTGGCACTGAAATTTCTTCATACTTCAAATCTGATAGTGGCGCGTGGCTATTGTCAATAATGACCAAATCTGGCATAGAAGACTTTATCAAAAAGTATTGCGCAAGCGGTAAAACTGCTACCATTCATAGTTCTCTTGGTCAAACTATCCAAATAGTCGGTCCAACCGATAAACATAATGAATGGATTTGCACTGTTCAATTGCCAGTATATAAAACTTGGATAGGTCCTAAGCTCCAAGCAATGGCATATGAGCGTCATCTTTGGCTTGACGATAAGCCTAAAGATTGGAAGTATCCAGAGTGGGCTAAAAAGATAGAAAAGGGAGAATCTTTATCAGATGATGAAGATACTCTATTAAATGATTGGCTAGATTCTTATTCTGTTTACGGTCAACCAACACATGCAAAAGTGAGAGTACGTTTTACTGTGGATGAAAATCCATTTGTGTATAATCATAATTCTATAAATTGGTTAGGATAAATCATGAATAATGAAATAGATATACTTGCGCAAGCTGTTGCCAAAGAAGCAAAGAAAGGCGCAGGTGAGCAGTGGGCTATATATAATGTAGATATTAGATCTGCAATTGTAATGACTTCTGCTGTTATGTTTATGTGCAAACCTTCTGCTACAAAGCTATATACGGTCGATAATATTGACACGGCGGCTTTGCTCTATATTTACAGAGTCGCCTGTCAAATTGCAGATGTTGATAATAAAAATTTATCTTAAATGTCTACTGATGTATATTTTGATTTTCATAGTGTAAAAGCCTACCCATATTGGGTAAATTTTTGGAATAATAAACAGAATAATTCTGAATTATATTTAGAGTGGCTAAATAATTCTAAAAATCCTGGCGATTACTCTCCGGTAAGAGTGGCATATTTGTCCAATCTTGTTGGATATTGTACTGCCGATAAATGGGAAGATTTTCAACATTGCTGGCATAGCACATTGATATGTGAATCTAATATACAATCTTTATCAGAAGATTGGGACAAAATCTTTAAAGAGACTCAAAATCCAGATAATTTAGAAGATTGTGGCGGCTATCATTCAGTTAATGATATTAAATCTGCTAAAGAAATAACAGCGCTATTAACCAAATATATTGGTCACATTCTAACATTTAGAGTGGATTAAAAAATTTGTGAATTAGGCTAATAAGGAGACGCGATTACTTAGCCATTGGTCAGTCGTAAGCTGATCACTTACTAACGCATTGACTTGTTTATCCACGTCAATCCTAATTCATAAAACCTAAAAATAATGAATCACTTAAAATTAATAGAAGATAGGCTTACTCATCTTGGCCGTTCTAATGAGATCAAATATCTGCAAGAAGCATTTGATATAAAGCCAACGTCAGTATATGAAATTTCTAAGCTAGCTCAAGAGCTTGAATTAGATGAGGAAGCTCTATCTAATGACCAAATAGTTGAGGCTAGCGAAATGGCAAAAATTCATGCCAGAATAGAAAGAGCTACTGGTATACGAACTATTGTCTTAACCGATCTATCTATAGTTTCAGTTGGTGAAGCTATTGATAAACTCAAAAATAGAACTGGTAGCGGGTTGGTTGTATTAGTGATCGATGATGCATAATTTAATACCAATTTGTTTTGGAATTAGTGTAAGTATAAATTATTACTTACTATTTAATATGTTATATAAAAAATATTAAATGAAATTTATATCTGCATTAGATATTATGCCGGGCGATGTAATTGCGTGGGCATATGATGGTTTCTCTGGAGATAGAAGTATTCCGGAAATAAAACCATTTCCATCTTCATTAGTTTATTATGAAGTGACAGAAATATATCGCGATCATATGGGAACTATTGTTTATGGAAAAGGTTTTTCTAAAGATGGAGAAAGACATAGAAACTATGACTTTGTCCCAGGCGACCGCGAAATTTTATTAATAAAAAGGATTTAAATTTATCATGTCAATAAATGAAACTATAGCTCATTGTGTAGAAGCGCTCTGTGGAGCCGGTATTTTAATTACATTTATATATTTTCTATTTCGATAGTTTTAAAATGATTAAACTTCTATGGAAACTAGTGAAGTTGCTTGTAGCGAAATTGCTCAAAGCCATTTGGGAACGAATTAAGCGTTGGCTTAAGCGTAAACTAAAACTTGATGATGCTTTTATTTCAAAGCTTGAAAGGCTTTAATTACAATGTGTCATTTAAATGATGAAATTGTCCATGCATCTATAACGGCGGCTTTTTCAGCCAATGGAAAATCACCAATCACCCACAGAAGTCTTCGTGGCTGGGTATTAGATGATTTATGTGCTGACGGTTATGAAGATGATGAATGGCAAATTGTAGAAGATTATATATCATATCTTTATGATGAAGGTCAAATAGAAAAAGTTCCTACTGGATATGAACCAACTGACTTATTTCTATGGCCAGAAGATTTAGAATCAGAAATTAGTACATCTCCTAATGTAAATTTATCGGTTGCCGTGAATGATTATGTCTGTCCAACATGCAAAAATGACAGATGTAGTAAAAGAGAAAAAATTTGTTGGAGATGTGGGCATAATTTATGAAAGCGCCCTTTTATCATTCTGTTACCTGTATTAAAACTCGTGGCGGATTAAAGCCTGCTTGGCAAGCGAGAACATCTAATCATATTGGATTGGGCCTTTGTGGTAAAGGAAATAGTGCCGATAATGCTATAAAAGATTTACAAAGGCAAATTTCTAAGATCATTAAAAATGATAATGGCGGCAAGTTTGCCTCATATTATATGAGCGCTATCAACTCTTATCTTGAAGACAAACCTGATTATGATAGACCCATATATAATGGTTATGATTTTTAGTCATGTTGAAATCTAAAGAAGTTTTATTATCTGCAAAATCTATAATAGAAAATAAAGATAATTGGACTCATCATTGTTTTCATAATGATAATCGTACAGCGCATTGTGCTATTGGTGCAATTAATGTTGTTCTAGACCAAGGCTTTTCTAATGAAGACATAATGTTTTATGTTAAAATTCATCAATTTCTTGATTATTGGTCTAAACAATTATATCCAGAAAAACCTTCTATTATAAGTGTTAATGATGATTTGGGACATGAAGCAGTATTAAATGTGTTTGATTATGCAATAAATGATCTTTCAAGTTTAGAATCATAAATTATGAATATAATTGTTAATGGAACTGGTCAATTGCGTCATAGATTTTGGGGCGATTATTCTGCTGTAATAGGTATTGTTTTTGATAATGCAGCCGACGCTAATTTGGCGCTGCCAAAACTTGGCGCCGATTGGTCTAGTAATAATGAAACCGTTATATGGTCTGGCAATTCAGAACAACTAAAAATTCAGAAAAAGAATCTGGCATCTTTTGGGGCAGATGAAGATAAAATTGATTCTATAAAATATAGCGTTGATTATGGCGAACCATTCAATATTAAAATTCCAGTCGATTTTGTCGATCCCAATCAATTGAATCTTTTCAAATGAAATATCTAGCAGTTATGTTTGCCATGGACCCGCTTACTAATCAAACATTTTCTTGTTCTACAGAAGTAGACATAGAAAATAAAGTAGATGTCCTTCATCATATGATGAATTTTTCTAAGACTGATAAAGAATGTGTTGACACTATTCTTTTGATAGAAAATGGCCCCTCTTGTCCTAGAGTAGTCCACTTTTGGACTTCTATGAACTTCTAATGAATTATAAAAATCATTATCGTATAATGGGCAATTATCAATCTTCTTGTGAAGAAATTGATAATACCTCTTCCAAGTCAGAGGCAAAATATTTAGCATATGAATATCAAATGGCATTTGGATCTAAATGGAAAATATGGATTGAAGTCCAGACTTTTGATCAAAAATATGGAACTCTAGATGAGTGCTATCCACTAGAGAATTAATAGATGTTATCTTTTGATGGAGAAATTTTTTCTTGGGATGGCGATCAGGTTGCATTTGTATCAGCCCCAGGATTAGTTTGCACTTCTCTTACAGAAGAAGATATGATAAATGGAGAAATTCCAAAAGTAAAAAGAAAAATAATAAGAGCAAATAAAAAAGCTATTATTGATGAAATAAAAAAACTTGGATTTGAAATAGAAAAATGAGTAAAACTAATACTACAACTGTATCTACAGGAGTTTCACTTGGTAGTCTTTTGGCCGTTCTACTTTCGTGGAGTACAAATCATTCTATTTTGTATTGTATTTTACATGCTTGCTGTTCATGGGCCTATGTAGTTTATTGGGTTATTGTGTATAGTAAATAAAGTCCGCCTACCAATCGTACAATAACACGTTAGCTAAGTTATGACAACTACAAGTAAAAAAAATATTGAATTTGAATATTGTGAATGCGGCTGTCATGGTCACTATTTAAGTTTGCCTGGTAATTCTTATTGGATTTATAATGATTTAAAGGGCACTTATTTCCTCCATAAAGGACATGGCATGTACTCACCTTTAATTGGTAAATTTTCATCGCATTATGATGCGGCTATCTCTGTATACGAGCAGATTCAAGCTGATATAAAATTTTTAAAAAGTTTTAAAAAACCAAAACAGCCCAAGCCATCAAAGTAAATAAATATTATGTTTGATATATTTGGAATTGGATTTGTAATATTTTTGTTTATTGCACTAATAATTATTGTGTCAATAGACCAGGATTCTTAATAATGTTGGATGAATTTAAGACTGCTATGGAAGTTGCTACGCGCAGAAATGATGCACGTAATTTTCGTATTGGTTGTGTTATACGCCGTAGAGATGGTGTTCTTGTTATGTCGGCCAATGGTCCATGTAATAATAAAATGCCATCTGCTCACGCAGAAGCTCGATGTAGCAAAAAGGCTACTCCTGGCAGTATTGCCTATGTTGTAAGGGTTTTGAAAAATGGCAAGTTGGCTTTGGCAAAGCCATGTATACCTTGTCAAATTAGACTTCGTTCTGTTGGTGTTACGCGAGTCTTCTTTTCTATTGAAGAGGGCGTGTTTGATTCTCTTACTATAAATTAATTAAAGGAAAAATATAATGGGTAAAGGGCCTAAAAACAGTTCACAGCGCGCTAAAACTTCAAAACATCTTCGTAGCAATTCCAAGAAGAAGCGCTTTAAGAATGAAAACTCAGAAGCTCAAGCGCGTTACAAAGCGGCAATTGCAAAAAGACGCGCAAACAAAAGGAAATGAAAATTACAGTTACCAATAAACATATTCTTCTTGGAATGAAGCGTTCAGCTTATGAATGTCCGATTGCGTTAGCTTTAAAAGATTCTGGATTAGAAGATCCTTGTGTTGGAGAAGATTCAATTTGTATTGAATCTTCTTTTGAAGATATATTGCTGCCAATTGAGGCAGTATCCTTTATCAAGGATTTTGATCAAAATCTTACGGTAAAACCATTTTCTTTTGAATTGGAAATTCCTAATCATGTCGGAGAAGAAAGTTTTTAATGCATGGTATTCTGCTGCATGTGATCGACTTTATGGTCATGTAGTTTATCGTGATAAAGATGGAGTTGAGTTAAAGGTGACGGAAGTTGCTAGTGATTCAAATACTCCGTCAGGTAAATGGAATGATGCTATCTTCTTAGGTGAAGTTGTTACCTGGGTGCGATCTAACAGGCGCACTATAGAACATTCTGCCGAAGCAGTAAGTAAATTGCACAGTGAATTAACCTCTCTTATAACAGAGCAAAATCGTTGTCAAAAACAATTTGCCGAAACAGGAAATTGTTTTTGTTTTACTTGCCCAATTAAACGTAAACCAAATTAAATGAAGACCACTGCATGTTTTATTTGTGGTTGCCCATGCAAATTTTGGTCAAGTACATCTGCCAATGTTTGCCAGTCTTGTGCTAAAAAAGTTTATAATAATTGTGATAAGTCTTTTCATAAAGACACTTATGATCCATCTGGTGGAGATGGATTTCCATTTTCAACTATATTTGATGTATCTCTTGTTGGTACGAGACATTCTCGCTTAAAAGAATTAAGCGAACATGCAAACAAAATATTTTGTTTTGTATGCGGTATGTACTGTTACCGTAGAAGTGAAGGTTATATTTCAGTTTGCAGTAATTGTGCAAATAAAGTTCATAATTATAAGACCGGCTCTCTTTCTTATGTTAAGAACAACTTCCCTTCTGGAGATGGATTTCCCCCTTCTTGGGAAGGCGCACTTCTTTCCGCAAGAAAAGATTTTATTGAAAATAAATCTATTGATCAATTAACTGAAGCTGATAAATCTTTAAATAAAAATACTATGTATAATAAACAATCAACCTGTTTTGTCTGTGGAAAACCATGTCATGAATGGTCAAATGACTATCATGTAAATGTATGCTCAAAACATGCTTATCAAGTCCATAATTATAATGACAATGGAGATATGGAAGAGGGAATTGATGAATCAGATTATAGCAACGGAGACTCATTCCCAAGCTCTTATAATGATGCCTTAAAATTTGTTAAAAATAAATTTATTAGTGAACAGAAAATATCTAAAAAAGGAAAAATGAATATGCGTGATGACGGTCGTTCGTACAGTGACATCTTTGTGGAAGATGCTGGTAAAGCAGCTATCCGTAGTGGTGCGACATTAGGTATTAATGGGCTTAAAGCCGGTATAGCAAAAGCCCTTTCTCATCAGGGAGTAACTGGCCCTGGTGCAGAAGCAGTAATGAAATTCTTTGAAGGAAAGCTTGGCGAAGCATTACTTCGAGGTGGTCTTGGTTATGGCCTTTTGGCTCTACCAATTCCTCTGATTCAGGAGAATGAGTACGCTCAAAAGCTCTCAGAAGAACTACGAGTTTCTGGCCTTTCTGCTGGCATGGATGAAGGAATGGAAATGATAAATCGTTTCATTGTTCCATCATTGCTTGAATCATTCAGGGATACACCTCTACTTGAGAGTATTATGGGAGAGAAGCCTAAGCCTCGTGTCGCAGAAAGTGTTACTCCAAAGCGAGTTTCTACTGTCTCTGGTGAGGAAATACCAGTTGATATGGATGAAGAAGTTGAGCCTGCCAAACATGCTCATGCATAAATAATATTACATATAATAAAGGCTCATGATGAAAAATATCTATGTGGTAACTTTTACTGTGGGCCAATATTGTGAAACCTCTTATTTAGCTAAAGCTTTTTCTTCTTTAGAAGATGCTAAGACCTTTGTAGATAAAGGTAATAAACAAGCAGAAAAGGCGTCATTTGTTTATGATGAACATGATCGCTTAATGCGGATTTGGACCGAAAAAAATCCTTACCCATCAGATGATCAAAATATCGAAGCCCTTAGTTCTTGGGAAGATCAGTTTGAAATAGAGTCAGAGAGAGTGGCTAAATTAATTGAACTTGATAAGTTGCATAGTTTACATGACACTAAGTTTTTCTTAACAGAAGTTCCATTAGATAGTTATGATGAAACTTATAATGCTTGTTTACCATTATTAACATAATATGTATGCCACTATTGTGAACAATAAAATAAAAATAACTGCCCTTCATAACATTGAAGGAATGATGGTAATTGAAACATCATGTTCTGATTATGAAAAATATAGATCACTACCTGATCTTATTGAATATAATGGCGTTTTGTTTGGTAAAACAGGCTGGTCCTCTGATAAAGAATATGCTTGCTATAAAAGCAATCCTATAGTTGCAGATCATTTTAAATGAAACAATTTATTATAAAAGTATTGGTTCAATTACCAAATGGTAAATTTGAATGGTGCCCCATAGCTAAAAATATTGATGGTCCATCTAAATATGATATTGTAAAACATGAAAATGAATATGACGCAAAATGTTATATGCATTATATAGCTCCAGATAAAGCCTATATATTACAGGTGGATAATGAATCTATTTGACGTTTTATCAAACGATGACCGTGTGATTGTATTATCGGACCATGAATATGGATGTATTTATACTTGGAATTTTTCATTAACATTATCTGAATGGCGCCTCACAACTAATGCTCATATACCAGAGTTTGATGATATATGGGAAGAAGTAGAAGTTCGTACGCTGTCTGAAAAGCCAAAATCTTTTGAAGCGGCTAAAGAAGCTGCTAAAAATTTTAGAAATAGAGTTGGTGGAAATTATGACCCAAACTACTAGTCAATTTAAATCTCCGTCCCAAATAGAAATTGGATCAATTTGGCAGCCAACAGATGGAACTTATTTCTTTGTAAGGGTCTACAAAGTAGACCTTCCAGAAAAACCAAATGAACTTGGTTGGGTTTATTATCATGATGTTTATGACCCAACTAAAATTTGGGACAAAGATAGCTTTGCATTTCAAGTAAGATACTTTCAATCAGAAATTGATCCATTTGATGATTTTCCTAATCCAACATCTAGTTAATATTTCATAATATGATACCATCAATAGATAATGATAATGCTTGGGATTCATGGATAGAGATAGATAAAATCTCTCTAAAAGATGGAGATATTTTCATTCTTGGTTGTCATGGAAAACATTCAGACGGTATCTATAAACTAGATCCTGGCCATCCTAGCTTCTCCACGAGTAGAAATTTATCTAAATGGTGTAAAGAAGAAGGCGATTGGGACAATAATCATGCTTGGGATATAAATTCACCCGGCTCTTATGTTCGTCTTCTTAAAAAAATAGAAATAAAAGTATCTGCTATTCCATCCCAAAGTGGATATGTTTGTAAACTATGTAATAGTTTAAATATTTGGGCAGGACCAAATCAAAAAGATGGCTCATATATTTGTTTTGAGTGTAGATAACATTAATGTTAAAACTTATAAAAAGAAAAATCTATCAATGGATTTTTAATTTTCTTGGTTATCAAGTTCATATTCGTATAGTGCCGCATTCTTTATTGAAAGATGAAAGCGAAATTGCTCTAGCAATTTCTAATTATGAATTTGATAGAGCTGAATATTTAGTAAACTTGGCTACTAAAAAATGGGGTCAAGTTCAAGAGATCCTTAATCAAGGAAAAGTTTTACGTTTTAAAAAAATGTTACAAAAAATATCAATTAAATCTTCTTCTAATTCTCATTAATTTAGAATAATGAATTCTCTTCTTCAAGAAATATTTACAAAATCATATCTTGGATTAAAATCTCAAGGGTTTACAAGAAGTTTGGGTGTCTTACCTAAGACGCAAGAAACTGTCTGTGTTTTCCATGATAAAAGTTGTGAAGGAACCATAAGACATTGCGCTATTGGCTGGCTTGATATTGATGAGGAGCTTAGTGAATTTACTCTAATACAAGATACTCCAAAAAAAATATCATGGATTAAAAATAGATTAAATGACGAACTCCCCAATAAAGTAGCAGTCCTCTTAAATAGACTTCAAGAAGCGCATGATCAAGGTAATACGCCTAGATTAATGGAAATAAGATTAAACACCATAGCTAAAAATTATGGATTTGATATACCTTCACTGTAATAGTGGATTACAGTGTAATCAGGCGTTCACAACACGGCACGCTGCCTATCCACTAACGGCACGCAGCCTCTATGTATCAACCATTTATCTTAAAATAAACTTATCACTTAATCTTATAACTTAATATGATGTGAACTACTATAGATTTCAATTATGAGTCTATAGCATAGTAAATATCAATGTTACGAATAATCCTAGAAAGGGATTTAAACTATGGCTACTCTTTCCGTAAAGCTCGTTGAAGTTGACGGGCGAATTGATACAGACGCTTCTGTATCAGTGTTTGCTGACGCTCTTGCTGCCTATCAGGTTGAGCATGAACTTGAAACCGAGACTATCTCGGATGCAATTCATGCGCAGTTTGATGCATATCCTGGTGCAAGCCAGAATATGCCAGCACTCGTCCATGGTGCGCTTTCAAGGCTGAATGTTCAGCCTGCGAATTACGCAGCTATGGAAGAGAAGGTTCTTGCCTTTGTCCGTGAAAACAGCGATCGTGCTGCTAAGACGGATAAAAAGACTGGAACCGTAACTCCTGGCGAGACCCCTCGTACTCGTCTCTTTGGTATCCGTAAGGGCCAGGGCGGCGGGGTTGTTAGGTGGTCCGACGTGCCAGTAAAGGCGTAATCAAATAGAAGCCTATACTTCTCTCCGAATTATAGGCTTAATAACTGATTTCGATACGTCGTAGATTTTGGAGAGCCTTGCATAAGAGGCATTACCTAGATTGTAAGGCTCTCTAATATCTATAATTTTTTTTAATTGACATCTGCAATCTACGTGGTTATAATATTATTAGCTATCTTCTTAGAATAGATTTTAATTACCAAATAATTTATGAGGCAATATGATATATAATATACACAAACAAATCACTAATGCAGTATTATTAGGCTGTATAATAGTATCTATTCCTTCATGTGCAGTTGGAAGTTTTGTTGGCTTAGATGATCTGAATCTATCGGGTTGCACAAAAGGATGCAACGAATCTAATAAAAAATGCTTAGCTGAAGTAACGACAGCCTGTCCGGCTACAGACGCATGTTTTGATGATATGCAAGCTTGTTTTTCAAGAGTAACTCAATGCTCTGATGACTGCTTAGCATGTAAGTTAGAAAATAGATGTGATACTAATCAAGCCGCCATCTGCAATAATAATTGCAGCCACATGGCAAAAGATTGCACTGATTACATTGATACTTGCGTTCAAGTACAAAAAACTTGTACCAATGAACAAGTCTCAAAAAATAAAACATGCGCTACAACTTTAGTTAGTTGCATCACCGTCTGTATAAAAGAAGCAGAAAATGTACTTAAAAATTAATCCATTAGAAATGGAATTTGAAGATTTCATTGAATTAATGAATGAAACTGCGAAAAACTTAAGAGCACTAAATGTCCACGCCAAATCAGCTAGATACCAATTTGGTGATGATAGTGATTTTAAATCATTTAAATTTCAAATAACCGAAGCCATGGATGGTTGGGTTAGTAGTAATTGCTAAATGAAGATTCTTAGTCTTTCTAAATTAGAAGTAAGAATATTTATTTCAGATTTATGGTTTGATTTTTGGTATGTAGAACCATCAGTTCTACTTATAGTTTTCTGTAGAATTGGTTTAAGGATAGATAGATTTCCTAAATGAAAAATAAATTACATCCACAAGTTCAAGTCACTAAAGATATTGATGGGCATTATACGTCACTATTTGATGGTAAAACATGGGCGTTCATATCTGAACATGATATTGGAGAATACTTATCTAAGGCATTATATTATGCCGAAGAGAATGTTAAAAATTCTAAATGACAGCTTTCAGACTTCCATCAGAAAATATTGATGAATTAAAAAGGCTTTTAGTTTTAGCTGCACCAAAACCGTGCTGTGTTTGCACCGCGTCATTGGCGGTGCATACGCCAGAATGTATTTGGGATAAAATAAGTTATCAACTTTATTTATTAGAAAATAATATTTCTCTTCTAGAATCTTTTCTAGCTAAAATAGAATGAAATTCTACACAGATTATCCATTTGTGATTCTTCTTGGGGATAAGCCAAGAGAGCCTGGACCAATTCGTGAAATTGAAATAAAAAGTAAACCTTTTCATTCATATGAAAAAGACTATTGTGCCATCGTTGTTGATGGTAAAGAGGCACTTCTAAGTTTAGAATGGATTTATAAATCTCATGGTCATCGTAATGAGGTACCAAGTCTAACAGAAGAAGATCTAAAAAATTTAGATCTTAATGAATAAAATATTAAAATGAATAAAACAATTTGGATTGTGCAAGGATCTTTTCATGAAGATGCTGACTGTAATTACATTGCATGTTTTGAATCAGAAAATGGCGCGCTTAGACAAGCGGCTATAGAAATAAAAGCTTTCTTAGAAGATTCTAAGGATGACCCATTTGTAAATACCAAAAGATGCTTAGAGATAAAAACAGAATTATCTAAAGAAAATATCTATGAAGCTATCCGATTATTTAATCACTATGAATTCCAGCAGTCATGGTATATTGATTTAAAAGAAGAGGAGCTTCATTCATAATTATGATTAATAAATTAAAAGTGGTTTCTGTTGAAACACCTAGTCATAGTATAGACTATTATTTGAGGACTCAAATCGACCTTGAGACATCACAAGGTCGTGATTTAGTAAGTCATACAGTTTGTAAATTACATCATAGTGATTTACTATATTTATTGTCGATGGTTTTTATATCTAAATAATTATGTCTAAATTATTATGGCATAATGGCACGCCCGTTACAACCGGAATTTATTGGTTTGATAATGGTCTTAGATTACCACATGGTATAAATGATTATCCCACTATACTACAAGTATATGGTGCTTCATATATTTTTGGTAATGGCGGATCAATGCCACTTAGTTGTATTTACAATCCTAAATTGTGTAAGAAAGCTAAATGGGCTCATATTGAGCAGCCATCAAAATGGGAAGATCTCTCTTGTATAAGAGATAATCATACCTACGCATGGGTATTACATAATAATATTATGGGGTTCGGGATTTTTAATCCTGGATATCATAATAATGTTGGTGGATCTGTAGCATGGCTAACTGGTCAAAACGCATTTGAATCTGGATTTTGGTGGCCAGCTAAAGATAACTATAAATTTAGTATAGTTTCTTGTCCAAAATTAAAATAAATTACAAATGCCTAAAAAGATAATCAACAAAATAATTACTCCTCCTAGAGTTGAATTACTAATATCAAATTCAGATGGAACAACATCTTCTCTGAGCTTTTCTTTCTACCAAGCTACTTGGACAGGTAAAAATTATACCAACCAAGTTGGTTTAAAATATGATGCCAGATATATGGCGCACTGTAATACAGTTGACTGCCAAGAAGTATTTGGCGAGGGATTAGGATGGCAAAGAGCCTTTAGTGATTGTCTACAAAAATTAGTTGATAAAGGTATTATTGATCACGCTGGCTTTAAAAGAAAACCATACGTACCCACCGGATAACGCATCACAACCATAGTTGACTAGCAATTTTGCTCAAAGAAAAGGTTATTGAATAATGGCATATAGTTCTGCTCGCCCTTCTTATGTTAAGAAGTCATGGGCTAAACCTGCTATAGTAAAAGAGCCTCGCGCTATTAAACAGTGGAGCCAATATCAAAAAGCAATTTTCAATGAAATTGCTAATGGATCTGGAAATCTTCATATAGAGGCATTTGCCGGTGCAGCAAAAACATCAACTCTTTGTGAGGGATTTTATTATGTGCCAAAAGGCAAATCATGTCTTATGTGCGCCTTTAATAAAAGTATTCAAGTTGAACTTGAAAAAAGAGCAACAGATACGGTTTCTGTAAAAACACTTCATAGTATTGGGTACGCTGCTTGTCGTAAAGCATTTCCCCGTATCGGCCAGCCAGATAATAAAAAATTAGAAGGCTATATAAAAGCTGAACGTGGTGATGAACCAGAGACTTTTGAAGTTCGTGGAAATCTTGCAAAGGCGGTAAGCCTTTGTAAAGGCTATCTTGCTGAATCATATGATGAGATTGATCAAATCATGGATAAACATGATGTTGATACTTGCGATGATTCTCGTGAAAACTTTATAGCAAGTGTGATTAAGATCATGCAGGCTTGTAAAGCCGACACATCAAGAATTGATTTTGATGATATGATTTGGCTTCCAAATGTCTTGAATTTAAAACTTGATAAATATGACTTTGTGTTTATCGATGAAGCTCAAGATTTAAATATAGCTCAAATTAATTTAGCATTAAATTCCTGCACCAAAACTGGCCGCATTATATCTTGCGGCGATAGAAACCAAGCAATTTATGGCTTCCGTGGCGCGGACTCTAATGCTATTCAAAATATAATTGATCGTTGTAATTCAAAGGTATTACCACTATCAGTTACATATAGATGCGCGAAATCAATTGTTGAGTTAGCTAAAACAATTGTTCCAGAAATTGAGCACGCACCAAATGCAGTAGAGGGCTCTGTTTCTAATATTGGTGAAAATCAATTAGAAAATTTAATTAAGCCTGGTGATTTCTTGATTTCAAGAATCAATGCACCACTATTAAAATGGTGTTTACAGTTATTAAAAGCAAACACTCCTGCAAATATTCTTGGAAGGGATCTTGGAAAGACCCTTTTGAGTATGATTAAAAAATCTGGCGCTAAAGATGTAGAATCTTTTCTATCTTGGCTTGATAAATGGCGCGATGTAGAGGTAGAAAGATTAGTTAAAGCGAAACGTGATTCTTCTGTTATTGAAGATAAAGTTGAATGTTTCCGTGTTTTATGTGAAGGCACTAAATCTCTATCCGATGTAAAGGATAACATCGAAAGATTATTCTATGATGGTGACGACAAAAATAGAGTTTTGTTGAGTTCAACTCACAAGATAAAAGGAATGGAAGCTGATAATGTGTTTATGCTTTCATCTACTTACAGACCAAATAAAGGCAAAGAAGAAGCTAACCTATATTATGTAGGAGTTTCAAGGGCTAAAACTAATTTATATATGGTGTCATGATCTTAGAATTAATTGAAGGAACCGCAACAGCTACTTCATTAATATTTGCTGGGCTTTGCCTTAAAAATAAAATTAAAAAAGTCAACAATAATATGGCCACTGATTCTAATGGCCATATGTTGTGGGCATGGCATGAAGCTACATTCGATAATCTTGGCCGCTTTGTAAAACCTGCTGGCTTTAAATGCCCTAAATGTACAATACAAGAAAATAACAAACATTCAGTGATATGTTCTTGTGAAGAACATTATAATGAACATTTTCATTTTACATGTGTAAATTGTAACTATAAAAATATTATGCGCACAGCAGACGATTCACCCAAAACTTTTTAAAGGAAAATAAAATGACAATATTTAAAGCACTAGCATTATTTATAAATGGCGGACTCCTATTTTTAGGATGTGCGCTGGCATTCGTATATTGCCCAGATAAAATGACGGCTATGCGAGTAAGCTTAGGGCTATTAACATTGATGTTAATATCTGGCTACTCAGGTATAATAGCAGAAAAACATCTATATCAATAGATTTTTTATGTCTCAAGAAGAATTTATTAAATTAGTACTAAAATACCATGCCGCTGGTATGGACGCTGATTTAACTGCCAGACAAATAGTAGACGACCACTTTATAGCTACTGGCAGATCATTGCATATGTCTCAACATATTGTAGAGCATCTCGTTAAAGAGACTCTCAAAAAAGAAAACTTATTATGAATAAAATTAGAATTCCAATTAGATATTTGCGCGAGATCATACAATGTGTTGATGGCATGATGGATGGTCCCAATTATTGGAAATTCACCACTGATAGTGGAAATATATTAGCCGCTGAAAGAGTGACTGGACTTCAGTTAACAAGGAGTGGATTACCATTAGAAAAGTCTAGGCCGGAAGATATTCTAGAAATTCCTAGGCCATATGACTCCATTGACTTTGAATATAATCCAGGTGATTAATGAGTGATTTTACAATAAAAATTGTAACAGTAGTAGCTTCATTGCTACCATTTGCCATAATAATGGTTAGCATATATTTAATAAATAAATTTAGTAATGAAGCAAAAATTTTGCATGGTAAAACTAGGTATATGCAAGGAACACGACATTTATCTGAAGAAATTCAGCGTGTATTACAGGATGATGATTCCGATACTGCTTACAAAGTAAGATTGGCTATAGTTAATAGATATAATAAAGTTTTAGATGAGTGTAAAAATTAATAACGAAAAGTTGTTTGCGCTATGGGCACATGATCTATACCCTTATGTTTGTGGCGGTCCGATTACAAAGATGAATAAATCAGGATCTGTTGAAACAGAAAATTATGGCAAGGGATTTTATTTTAATCCACTTCTAATTCTTCCACTAGAAGAAGGCAAAGAGCTGCTTTCCAAGCTTAAAGTTCTCGAAAAAGAATATGATTCTGCCAAAAAATCACTACATAAATCTTTCTTAAAAAGAATTGAAGATGAGTGTCCGCAAATTTATAAGAAAATAAAATGAGTTGCTTTCATTATAAGGCAGTAGAATCTCTATCTGAAACAGATAAAGAACATTTGCTAAATGATATTATTGATATAGTGGTATACTCTCATTCCAATGATGAATTAGCAAGATCAATCCTTACCTTGCTTCTTGAAAAGGATCTAATAAAATTATGAGCGATATTAGCCCAATAATTGCTAAAGTTCAAAAATTACTAGCATTATCTAAAAATAATACCTCTGCCGAGGAAAGTGCCAACGCAGCTAGAGCGGCAAATAAACTTATAGATGAGTATAGATTATCAGAAATTGATTTAGAAGTTCAGAGCGAGGTTGTTGAGCCTATCGAAGAAGATGACGGATATATCTATGAATCTGGCAAAATAACTGGATGGAAAGACTTACTCATAAGTGCTTTAGTTTCCCATTATGGGCTTTCTCATTGGAATGATGCCTCATGGCAAACTGGTCGTAAGGTAAGCCGTTATCGTCTTGTAGGTCGTAAGTCTGATATTTCTATTGCTAAATATATGTTTTCTTGGATAAGCTCTGAGTGCTCAAGATTAGCCGGCCTTTATGCAAAAGGCCAAGGTCGAGTATATGTTAGTTCATATTGCTCTGGCTTTATTGTAGGAGTGCGAGATCAATTGCAGGCTTCTAGAAAAGAAGTTCAGAAAAATGCTAGTTCTGCTGCCATTGTAAAAATGGATTCTCGCGCTAATGAAGCCAAAGAATTTATGTATAATCTTCATTCTAATTTAAGGCCCTATAAGAAAAGTTCATCAGCGCAAATAGACTATTCTGCATACTCAAATGGCAGAGAGCGTGGAAAATTACTCCACCTTGGAAATCATTTAGGTGCTGGTGGCGTTAAATTATTAGGAAATTAATGAAGGCGTTTATATTATCTGAAAATGATTTTAAGTTACTGCTCTCTGAGTTAGAGCTTTCTAAACTTAAAGAAGTTGGTTTTTTTAGGAATTCTTCTCTCTCAAAAGAAGCTTTAGATGAGGCTCATAGGGTTTTTCATTATGTAGTAACTGGCTGGATTCAGGGCGTTCAAAGATGAAAGAAATATCTGCAATTGATTATTTCAAAGAATTAGTTGATAAAAATGGTGTCGCAGTATCCACCGTTTCTGACGGCCATATGCTCATGTTTAAGCGATCATTTTTGCAAGAACTTCTGGATAAAAATCCAGAGCATGACAAAGTTTTAATTTTTGTCAAAACATCAGAATTTAAAAATTAAATGAAAACTTATTTAGTAACACGTCCAAATCAAGCATTCGATGTTGGATCGGTATCATCAAGTGATCCAAATAAATATTGGAATGAGAAATTAGTTTTTCCTATAGAAAAATTAGCTAAAGATAAAGATGACCTTATAATCAAACATAGGTTTCCTACTCTTGGCGTAGTATGTGTGCTTGCTTCCATAGAAGCAATAGAGATGCTTCTAGAAACTGGTTATACGGTATGTCAAAATATTCAAGTTGATCCTTATTCAGGTGAATTTTAATGGCTAATAATTATCTTCAATTTAGTGAACAACTAATTTCTCTTTCAAAAGAAGAATCTGAGTGGATTGCTTTGCTAGCATTTCTAGCATCTGATAAAGATGATCCAGATCATTATGATGATGATAGAAACCCAACATCAGATATGGCTAAGTTAGCTGTAGAGCTATTTCCCGAAGAATCGTATATTTATACCGAGGTCTTTGGACCACAAGATGATGGTACATATTCTGTCTGGTTTCAATCAGAAGAGTGTGATGATCCAGAGGCAGTTGGTACTCTTGTTCAGGCTTTTTTGAAAAAATTTCGTCATGGACAAAATATATCATGGCCATTAACTTGGGCAGAGACTTGCAGTAAGTCTCGCGTAGGTGAATTTGCTGGCGGAGCAATGCTGGTAACTGAAGATAATATATTCATTAAACACACTAATGAAATAATAAGTGAATGGCAAGGATTACTTGAATCTGGACATAAACATTTAATATGTTAAGCAAAAAGTTTATAAGCAAACATACTTTATTTATAATATCATTGATAGCTGCTTGGTTATCATTAGGTATTTCTATGTTCTGTCGAAATTCGATGTATGATACTATTTTTACTTGCGTAAGTATTATTTGTACTGTGATAGCCTTTTCTTTACTAAGAAAGATATAATTGAATATAATAAAATGTTTTTATGAAAATGATGATGGTGAAGAAATAGAGTTAACGCTTCCGTCTATTATGGAAGTTTGTTTTCGCTGCCATGGTCATGGATACCACCTATCACCCTCTATAGGTGAGTATGGATATTCTATTGAAGAGTTTAATGAATCATTTCACGATGATGAAGATCGTCTAGAATATTTTTCTATAGGCGGGAAATATGATGTAATTTGTTCTTCTTGTAAAGGAAAAAATGTAGTTGCTATAGTTGATGAAGAGCACATTCCAGAAGATAAAAGAGAACAATATAAAGAATATTTAGAATATATTAATGCTCAATGTCAATTTGATATTGAACAGAAAATGGAACGTAGGCTTGGCTATTAAATAATATGTAGTATGAAGTATGATACATCTGAACCAACTGATTTTTTAAATACAGAATATAAAAAAATTAGAATAGATACATCCAAATATAATTGGCACAAAATATTGGACACATTGGTTATAAATGGTTGGTTAGCAGAAACTAAAAATTATGCTCAAGTAGAGTGGGAGCGGTTTTTATTTAACCATAAATCTAAAAATGTTCTCAATATAGATTGTGTCTATATGCTTACATTTAGTCGTTCAAAATAATAAGGATATTAATATGAGTGTAGTTATTTATGGTGATGTGCAAACTGATGGCTCATGGCTAGATCCAATTAATCCAAAAGATATTTATCCTAAAAGATTTAAACAGGATTATAGTGAAGAAGAGGCGACAGCTTCAAGTCAAATAGAAAAGCTAAAACTAAGAAGGATAGAGCTTTTAAAACGTATAGCTAATTTAGAGTCTTATAAGGAAGAACTAGAATTAGTTGAAAAAATGTTAAAGGCTGCTGGTGTAGAATTATAAATGAATATTTTAGATCATCTTTTAGTATGGAAAGAAAATGGACAATGGCTGTGCGCATGTCCTTATGTCGATGTTGTTGCCCAAGGGCATACAAAATTTCAAGCTCAAGAAATGTTTTTCAAAGCACTTTATGCTGAAGTAATATTTAGAATGGATCCAAATGGATATATTAGTGAATTACCAGAGCCGCCCGCAGATGTTGTATCTGGGTGGATTGAGAAGGCTCATGCCAGGGATGTTAGTCAATGAACGGCTGGCCTGAATTAAATAATAAAATTGCGCGGATATTATGCGCCTGTCTTAGTAAAGATGAGTTTGAAGATTTTACTAGCTATATAGAGTCATGTGCAGACGAGCCAAGATTATTAAATAATTTTATTGATGAACTTGGTGGCGCTAACTTAATTAAATAATTAATTTCAATAAATCAATTTATAATATTATGCCAAACTATTTAGAGCCCACGCATCCAGATGCGTTTATAGATTTTCCTAAATTAAATAAGCCAGATCATGGGCATGATTATATAGAGTGTCCAAAGTGTTTTGGCCACGGTGGATGGAATCTTGCGATTAACGCATACCCAATGCGTAACTGCGAAGATACGCCGGAAAATAGACATAAATATAAGCATTTTAGATCATCATGCTCTCAATGTAATAGTTGGGGCTGGCTACATCCAGATAAAGCAAAATGTATTCATGATCTTACATGGAGCAAAAATGTTGGTCGCTGTTTAAATGAATATAAATGTCTTAAATGTGATCATACTGAAGTATGGGATTCTAGCGATTAATGCATCTTTGTGATTGGGAGGAGTTATATCCACCACATATTGTAGATAAAATTCCAGATAGCTATTATGATAGCTTCGATAATTATAATGAGGCACTTTACTTAGTTGACTGGATAGAAGCAGTATATGATATAGCTCACACAGTAGCTAAATTTAATGATATATATTATGTAGTAACCAGAGAATCTGTTGCAAAATCCGTGCCAGGTGCCGATCACCTATCCACTAACGGCACGCCTCCAGTAGATGATAAAGATGATGGATCTAAATAAAAACGAAATAAAAATCTTTCAGAAGGCATTTGATAAGGCATGTAGCGGAGTTCTTTATCAAGGCGGTAAATCAATGATTAATAATTCTTGCGCTTACCGTGGCAATAATGGACGAAAATGTACTATAGGACATTTACTGACAGACGCACAGATAAAAAAATATCGTGTGCATGAAAATATGCCTTCGTCATTATTTTCGCCTTCTTTAATTAAAACATTATTTCCCGGAATACCACTCGCCAAAGCAGATCAATTTTTATCTAGTTTGCAGTGGGCGCATGATTATTCTAATGGATTAGAAACCTTTGAAATAAGTTCTGGCCGTATACCTACCCATGATGAATGGGTAGCAAGCTTTAAAAAGCTTGCCAATGTTGTAGCCACTAAATTTAGTTTAAAGTCCTTATAACATGAAAACACAAGAACATATAATGTGGAAATTATTTGATCTGATGATTGGATCAATGTCAAAATTATTATATTGTATTCGTAAATTTAGTCCACCTAATTATAGGGTATAATTCATTCAATGAAATTGAATAAGGCAAACCTGCCTGCACAAGTATTAAAGGCTCGTGATATGGCAATCCATTATCATGGAGACCAAAAATATGGTGATTTACCATATGTGTCTCATTTAGATGATGTGGCAACGATTGTTCAATCATCTGGTGAAGATGCTATGACTATAGCATATTTACATGATTCTTTGGAAGACACTAATATATCTGCAGATGTAATAGCGCAAGAATTTGGTACATTAATATCTGATTGTGTTGTTCTGATAACAGATCCATATGGAATGAATAGAAAAGCTAAGAAAGTAATTTTACTAAAAAGGCTTTCAGAAATTCAGGATGACAATCCAATGGTTTTAGCCTTAGAAATTAAGGCAGCCGATAGGCTTGCAAATATGCAAAATTCCTATGAAAATAATGCTAATTTATTTTCTATGTATCTAAAAGAATACATTGATTTTAAAAATTCAGTGTTAAGAAAAACAAATAGTTATATATTTGATCAAATAGATTCACTCCTAGAATATGAAAATAGTAGGTATCCTTAATATGAAAGAAGATAAATCACATAATTGGCCAAACTATATTGCCGCTATGACGGCAGTAGCGATTTTATCTACTGTTGGCTCTGAATTGTCAAAGTGGGCAATAGAGCATCTGAAAGAAAAATATTCTACCAAAAAATCAAAGTAATATGATAACTAAAGAAAATTTACATATACATTGTCAAACGCATACAAAACAAAACTCATGGTGGATAAATGATGCAATTGGTATTCCACTATGTCGTGTTTGTGACGAATGTGAAGAGGTAGCAAAATCAAGATATAAACCAGAAGTTCTAGGAGAATATGGCAATTATTTTGATGTTGTTGAAGAGCAGATAGAAGACGATTATTAGGAGATTATTATGGCCTGGGTTATTGAATGGTCTTATCCTTGTGATAATGAACACAACATATCTCTTTGGGATTCTAAAGACGCGGCTTATATGCAAGCCGCTTCTGAAATACAAGAATGTATAGAATCTAGTTGGGATATGTCTTTTGACTCTCAATGTGATACTGCTAAAGAAATAAATGATTATATCATAGCTGGAAATTATAAAGCAGCTGTTGATATGTGGAATAGTTGTGATGAAAATTGTGAAGATGAATATTCGCAATTCTGGTATGTAAGTGAGCTTGATGCAGGGAATATTTTTGACGCTACACTTCCTAAAATATTACCACCATCACATTTCCCTTCATCTCATGAAGATGAAGAATATGAACTAGACCACGACTCTTCTAACATAGATTCTAATAATAGTATATTTGTAGCATCAAATCCAGGGGCTACTTGTCGGAAATGTTCCGACTATAATGCATATGCATATGCAGATAACAAAGATGGAACTTATCTTTGTAGATCATGTGCAATATTTAAAAGTATATTCACATAATTAAAAATGTTTCATATAAATGAGCGAGTTTTAACTCCAGATGGATTTGGCACAATTATATCAATTCATGCAGATACAAATTTATATAGTATTTTATTAGATACATATAAATTCAATAGTACATGTTATTCATATCGTGAAGTAGATTTGAGTCCGCCACTATTTCTTAATATAGAAAATACTATAGATGAACAATATGAATAATAATATTAAATTATTACTAATCCAAGTCATTATTGGAGTGGCTGTAGGATACACCATATCACTTTTACTTTTTATTTTAAGTTCTAAATGAAAGAATTTTACTCTCTAAGAGAATTTTTATTATTAAAAGATCCTTTATATAAGTCTGAAGACCGCTCTATATTTAACGAGTCTGCAAGCCCAGAATATTGGGTGAAGCGCTATGATCTAGCGAAATCTTCATACGAAGAATATGGTCAAGAAGGTCCACCAATAAACTCACAAGTAATTACGCTTGTTTCTGGACATGGCGGTTGTGCCGGTGTTCAACGCAAATTTATTGGAATTTATAAAGATGACGAAAGATTCTTTGCAATAGAAAGAGAAGACATAAATCATTGGAAGACATCTTTAGTGTTACGTGATTACTGGTGGGCAAGCATTATCCATAAAGATAATGCTTTATTAAAAAATAAAGAATATAGGATGTTTAGATAACATGCTTTCAAAAATTGAAAATTCAATTCCCCTCTATCATATAGAGCTTGTGCGGGATAAATCAATTACTTATAATAAGTATAATGTAGTTGAAGACGCTGCACAAATTTTTCATCAAGTTTTAGACCGCTCGCCAGTAGAGCAGTTTATGGTCATCTATATGGATAGCCGTAATATAATGGTTGGCGCAGAGAAAATTGCAATGGGGCAACTTGATCGTGTGCATGTCTCTATGAGAGATATGTTTCGTGGCGCAATTTCAGCATCAGTCCCTAGACTTATACTAGGTCATAATCATCCTAACTGTGACCCAACTCCCTCTCCAGAAGATATGAATTTAACATTGCTTGCAGTCGAGGCAGGTTATATTCTAGGTATAGAAATATGGGATCATATTATAGTATCACCAGATAACACTCATACTTCAATTTTTGATAGCTCTAAAAAAGCTTATGAAGAAAAATTACTAGGCGCATATCCAGAATTATATAAATTATCTAATGTAAATACGACTATACCATTTAGTCCAATTAATGGCTTTAAACCACTAAAAAGTTTATTATGAAAATAATGAAAATTTTAAATCATCCGACTATTTTATCGGCCTCTCCAATTAAAATTGAAGAGGGTTTAAATCCATATAGAATTGTTTTGCGTAAAACAATAGACCAGTATGGTGCTAGATATATAACTCATCGTGAAAATTTGTTGCCAAAACAAGACGGGGATACACTTGAATGGCATCATCGTGAATTTTATTGGGGCCACTATTTTGCATCTCTTTCTGATGCAGAAAAAGATTACATGGAACGTATATGAAATTATCATATGAACAAATGATTATAGGTTTAGATAAACTTATGTTTCAAGGAGATTTAAGAAGTCTTAAAGACGCCGAGGAACGTATGGAAACTATAGAGGCGTACATTGCTTCAACTGGATGGACATGGCAATTAATCACAGATTATATGTCTGAGGAGTCATCCAAAGATTCTAATTAGATATGCAAATCATAAAATGTAATATATGTACTGACAATTATAAATGTCATAAATGTCAATTAGAAGTTGCATTACTAGAAATTGATATATTAAAAGAGTCTATAACTGCATGGAAAAATGCATGGTTTGATTTACGTGCTATCATAGGTAAATTATGGTGGCATCATCCTGCCATATACTCTGATGCAGAGTTGCAATATTGCAAAGAAAATTTGAAACGTTTAAAGGAAAATAAAAATGTCTGAAGAAAATAATTTACAAGAACTTGTCGCAGAAGCCGCTTCACGTAAGCCAGTTAATACTCGCGGTGAAGTTGGCCCAGGAACTAACGGTAAAAGGCTAAAAGCTTTACATCGTTTAGAAGGCCGTGGGCAAAGCATGAAGCAATTTATGCGAAGTATTGCTAAAGATAATCCTGACGTCAAACTTTGGTTTGATTGCAAGAGAGAGCTTTTTAATAAAAAACGCAGCGAAGCGAACATTTCGATAGCGAAGCTATGTGCAAGTGCGTCTAAAAATGCACGAAGAAAAAAGAAAACTGATAATACGCCAAAAGTAAGTGATTAATAATGAGTGAAGCATTTCTAATTATTTGTGGTTTATTTACTTTTTATCTCATTAGTAATGATGCATCACCTGCGCTAATTATAACATACGTTATAGTTGATGCATTGCTCGTTCTTCTTTATATAAGAAATAAATAAAAAATGTATTTATCACAAATATATTCTAAAGAGTTTTGGATGTTAGTTTATCATACTCAGCCAAATAGTCCAGAAGTTGAGCTTATAACTAATAAGTTTTTTGATACTAGAGAGGCCGCTACTAAATGGTTTTATAAGAACAAAAAAGTTAAATCTTATATAAGTCCAGAAGTAGTTAAATGCATTGGCTTAAGGCAACTAGAATTAGATAGTTCGACAGTCTTCCATTTATAATGGCTATATATAATAGCTGTCCAATTTGTAATAATTCTTTTGTAAAAGAGAAAATTTATACTGATAAGGGACATTTTTACGAATGGTTAACATGTGAGAAAGAACATCTTAAATTTTCTCAAGTTATTGTAGATTCTAATAAATTAGATACTTTTTCTATAACTTTATCTTTAAATCCTCTAATAAGAGTAGCCTGGCTTCTCTCTACTAAAGAAGTTTTTATTGCTAAAGGTGATTTGAATTATATTATGAATCATAATTCTAATGTCAATATTCCATATATTGAGCCAGATTTTTCAAATTATGAAAAGCTTTTAAATAAAATTAAAACTTACTCTCTATTTCTATAGATATAGTTCATTTCAGTAATGAATACTTATAAGATGAGTATTTTTCATTAAATATTGCGTGATTATTCGGAATAGAAGTTTTATTTTCGTGCAATTCACAGTGGCAGTTTTGACAAACTAATACGCATTTTTGTAATTCGTTTACAATAGCATTCCAATTTTTTGGATTGGCTCGTATTGAACCTAATTCAAAATCCTTCTTAGAAGGATCTAAATGATGTAATACTAATGCAGAATGACATTTATTGTATCCACAAATAACACATGAGCCACCCATGGCGTCTATTATGCGTTGTTTGCATTTTTTACGCCAGCGTTTTACATACTCTGATTTATTGGCCATATAGCCGTATATAACGTAAGATGCACTTTTGTGCGGGTAGCCTAGTGGTTAAGGCAGCGGCCTGTTAAGCCGCCGGAGAAATCCATCGTAGGTTCAAATCCTACCCTGCACGCAACTTTTAAAGATTTAATTCATAATTATAACTTGGACGCTTGTTATAGTTATGGAGCTACTAAGCTAGTAGCTTTCACCTATTAACCATAAGGTGAATTAAAATAGTCCCCAAACAGACTATGATTTAGTTGGAAGCACCAATTAAATTTAATTGTTAGGCCATAGTTGACAGTGGTTAATGTGTCATCCCGGTTCTTGTCATTATTATCGGAATAAATAATCGTCTAAGCTCAAGCTCCAACGAGCGAATATAAATAGGAGGGTCAACTTTATACTCTTCTTTACTGTCCACAATTATAACGAAGGGGCACTGACATAGCCAAATACTCAGCAACTATTTTCGGCCCGTTTTACTGTTGTAAATGATTATTTAATTAAAGACATTTTCTTGCAAGGAATGACTATAAATAAATAGTAAAAACGGGTAGCTAATTATCTCTAACCAAAATATTGTAATGAACAACTATAAAAAATTTATGCCACTAAACGACCTCCCTGACTTCTCAAAAGAGCCGGATATAGAAATATCTAGAGAGGAATGGAATCCAACCAAAGAACAGATGCGAGACTTTTTAGCTCGTGATAGCGAGCTTGCAAGGGCAAATGTAAGGAAAATATTGCTAGCGGCAAAGGAATGCCTGTCTTTAAAAGACATAAAGGCAGTATCATTACACAGTATAGAGACTGTTGAAGACGCATTGAGTATGGAGGTAGCCGCAGGAAGAGTTCTAGAAGAAGACTATAAGTTTAGGCTTCTTAAATGAAAGGCGGCATTCGTGAATTGTTATGCGAGCTTTCAGATCGACAGCTTGATCAAAGTATGATCAATATTGTTAAAACATGGAGCGAATCTCCAACTTCTCTTCAAATTTTAGAAGTTCTAGATAAATCTATTCATGATAGTTTAGCCTCTAGCTTTGTTGTAGCTACATTGCAGGCACTATATGATATAGCTCTTAAAGAGGAAAATATTAAACATGAAGATAATATACCTTTAGCTTTATGGCGAACTTGGGATTGAAAAATAAATTTCTTTTAACTGATAAAACGGAATTATTATGTATTGCCCATTCTTTATATATGCAGGCATCATATAACCAAGAATGGATAGCAATGCTTATTGCTTGGGCATTTATTTCTCAATTTGAAAAATAATAAACATGGAACTATGTAAAACGTGTAAAGAGGCATATACTATGCCGCCATCTGAACGCGCGAATCTATGCAGCAATAGCTTTCATTGTTGTCATGATTGTATTTATATAGATGGTAAAGTTGTTCAATTATGTTATAATGATAATTGCATAAATTTTTGTAAAAAATGCATTTATAGTTTTAATGGAGTTGTAGACTCTTTTTGTGATAAGCATAAGGATTCATAAATGTCAAATAATAACTATATAACATTATAAACAAGAAACAAAAAAATATTCTTGAAAAGTATAAGCGTGATTTAACTAAATTAACTAAGCAATTACTTAAAAATCTTATATATAATATATGATAAAGCATTACCACAATAAATGCGGTTCGTGTAAAAAAAATTTACCAGGGTTCTATTCTATAGAAGATCAAAGTAAGAATGGTGTAAGAGTTCTAGTAACTAGAACTAAAGATGGTTCAACAGTTAATGCGACATGTAGTTGTTTTGGCAATATAGGCAGAGTGCATAATACAACAGAATGTCCTTTATATAAAAAATATAATAAACAGAAATAATATAAAAATGAATTCTAAGACATTACTAATTTTATTTATATCTTCTTTTTTATTCTCTTGTCAAAAAAGTGATGAAGAAGAAACTGCAACATTATTGGGCGTTCAAATAACAGCAAATGATCGTACAATAGCAAATGAAGTTTTCTCTACAAGATGTGTTACATGTCATGGTGTAACTGGTGCAGGTGATGGCCCAGCTTCTAAAGGGCTATCTCCTCATCCTAGAAATTTTCATGATGCTGCTTGGCAAAAATCAGTAAGCAATGAGTATATAACAAAAATAATTTGTTATGGCGGGCCTGCTGTTGGTAAGAGCGCGGCCATGCCAGCCAATCCAGATTTAACAGATAAAGGCGGGGTAGTCGCAGTTTTGACTGGCAAAATCCGTAGTTTTGGAAAATAATGATTGAAGATATTGATAACGATCTAGTTATGATCATTCAAGAAGATTCTAATTTGTATTCAACAATACAATTAAAAGAATTGGCTATTGGAGAGCAATTTATATTTAGAGATAATCTTTATCAAAAGATTAGTGATTATGGTTGGTATTTTGCATATCTCAATGTTTTAAAATCAAACGCCACAAAAGCTCACCTTCATCCAACCACTAAGGTAACTCTCATTCAATGAATAATTTTATATATAAAGTATTCGGATACTATACATGGTATCTATATAATAAATATATTGTTCCATATGGCAATGTAGTTGTGGTTATCGTATAGATAGGTAATATTATTATGACTAATAAAAAAATTATGTCAGTTCTTGAACAATGGATTAAAGACGCTCTTAAAGATAAAGATTATCTAAGATATTTTAAATTAGAATCTACAAAAAGATTCTTAGCTAAAGAACAAGGTAAAACAAATTGAAGGTGTGCTTCACTGATTTCGATGGAGTATTAAATTCTGCCAACTATATAAAAAGCATTGGTAATAAATTTGATGATCCAAAATATCAAATTGATCCAGAGGCAGTAATCCGTTTAAACTCTATAACAGATGCGACCGGAGCATTGATTGTAGTTAGCTCTACATGGAGGCTGGCATTTGATCATTTAGATGATTTAATAACTTGCCTGTCTAGTTATGGTATAACTGGCAAAATCATAGGAATGACTCCACATAAACCTAATTCGACTAGGAATACAAGAGGAAAAGAAATTCAAGCATGGCTTGATAATCGTAGGCTTCATGAAAATGATATTGATTCATTTGTTATATTAGATGATGATCCTGGAGTTGGAAAACTTAAATCATATTTAGTACGCACTTACTTTGCTGATGGTTTGCAAGACCATCATGTTAATACGGTAATAAATATTTTAGGTAAGAAATAATGACTGATTATGAATTCACTATTATAGTGATAGCGACTGCTATTGCAATATGGACAACCTGTATATATTTAATTTGGAAATAATTCCGCTGTGACTGTAACTGCCTATCCACTAACGCGCTGCCGCGCATAAAGAGAGAGACGAAAATGTATAAATGTGCGATAACCAACAAAAATAGCAAACTTGGTGAGAAGTGTAATATAACAACTATATTAACCCGTCCAAAACAATATAGACATTGGGATGAAGAAAATGAAAAAGAATGGTTTACATCTGGATGGGAAATAGTTAAAGAAGTAAAAATGTCTAAGGAAGGTTTAGAGATCTGGAATAGTAAAACTCCAGAAGAACAATTTCTTCTAGCTAAAACATTAAAATAAAGTAAATTAAAATGGCAAAAAAGACTCATTCAACTGGTGCAAAAAATTGTACCTGTTCTAAGTGTGGCGTTGAAGCTCATTCAATACCAGATAAACAACATCGCAGATGTTCAGGCCAACATGGCACCCCTCCGAGATTAAAGGGCGAAAATCTACCGTCAGTAGACAGGGGCAAGTGGCAGTAACTACTAGGCATAATTTATTATCCTATATAAGGAAATAATTATGAGCAAACAGTCGCGCGTACAGGCAGAATTAAAAGAATTAGAACGTGAGTTATCATTTGTTCTTTTAAGATATAAGGCTGCAAAAAGGTCCCTTGATAATGTAGAGACTGTCTTAATCTCTCTAAGAGAAAAAGAAAGATCTCTTAAAGAAGAATTACGTAATCTAGAACAAAGCGGGATTGTTCCGGGTTCACATTATGATTTATATGACGAATAACTGTTAAACAGTAATGTTGTAAGTCACTTTTAATAGTGACATATTTGGTTATTATAAAATATATTTAATTTTTATTATTAGAATAATACTATGAAAAAAATAGAATTTAAAATTGGTGATTCTGTAAGAAACAAAGCTAAAGTATCTGGACATGTAGTATCTTTATTTGATTATAAAGGTCTTCAAAAAGCGGCTATTGAATGGGAAACGGGCAATTCAACTGTAGAATTGCTGGAATCACTTATTCCGGGCGCTTCATATGAAGCTGAGTTCAACCGTGCAGTTGATACTATTAATTTAAAATTAAGGCAGGCAGCATCCCTTATGGATGAAAGCGAAATTTTAGCAAAAAAATATGGTATTGATATACCATACGATATATCGTCTGCTGACGATCTAAAATATAAAATTACGGCATTAGGCTGGACTGCAAGCTCATTGAGTTGTTAAAATGAAATTAGAAGATTGTAAAGAAGGATTAGATGTCTTTATAGAAGATGATCCATTTGATTCTGGAATAATAGTTTCAGTAGAAAAAGATGGACTAGTATTAGTCCAGTATGGGCCTAAGACATTTCATAAGTTTGACCCAATAGATTTAACAGTTAAAGATCTAGAAAAAGAAAAGCTAATGGCTATTGAGTATCAGGCCAAAATAGATAAAATAACTGATTTATTTCAGAAATCATTTGATGAAATAGCATCACTTAATCATAATGATAATTATTTCTTCTATTTAAAAGAAAATAAATTAGTTTCTACTGATAAATTAGAGTCTGTATTTGATTCAAATGGTTGGTCATCAAGTTCTTTGTGGTGTTAATTGTGGATGATATCAATCCAACAATTGAATGTTGGCAGCAAATATTTTATTTTATTGCAACACCAAGACGAGATGGAACGGCCCCCTCTTTAGAGAAGGCTAAATTTCAAGAGTTTTATCTGTCTTATGGTGAAGCTGTTGACGCTTTAAAACATATGCCTCAAGCTGATGCACATACATATAAAATTTTTGCAGCCACAGCCACAATAGATCGCGTAAAACCATTTGATCCTTATTTAGATCTTTAAATGCAAATTAGATTAAAAAAATCAAAGGATTTTTATTTTCATAAAAATTATAAAGATGCGTATGGATATTCATATTTAATACGACGTAATTATTCTGCTGGTAGAAAAGATGTGTATGATGTTTACATTTTAAATGTAAATGATCCAATTACTATAGGCAGAGAATTAGACTTGAAATATGTACGTGACTTAATTTATGATTATGAAAATGAAGCTAACTTTCTTTCTAAAAAGAAGCTAGATATCTATTCATTAGACATAATTAAATTATGCATAAAAAATGTGGCCAAACAAAGATGGCCAAAATTTTCCTTTAAGCAAGGAAAATAGGCTTGTAAACTACGCAAACCAGAAGATGAGTCAATACCAAGACAGGACGATCCTGATCCATGTGTTTAAAATGAATAAAGAATTGAATAACATTTTTATAAAACAAATTCATTCTGAAAAAATTTATGCAGAAAATCCTTTTATTGGTACTGATGATTTAGTTATTAGATTTCCTTGTGCAGAATTTATCGAAGATTTTGGCCCATGGAAAGCTGGCTATAAACCATATAGTTTATCATTCTGGCCATGTACCCTTATGCTTATTGAGGGTAATAATTGGGAAGAAATGGTTAATTCTTGTAAGTTACAATTAACAATATAAAATGAGATTAAAATGAAAAATAAAATTGAAGTTGATTTTGAAGAAGTTGCTGAGAAAATAAATTCCAAAATAAAAGAAGCGGGTGCATTAATGCATCAGGCTAATAAATTAGCCAAACAGGCTGGAGTAGTTGGCATAAATGTCAATGAATATGATTATGATTACTTGAAAAAAGAAGATCTAGAAAAATTAGAGAGGCTATCAAGCCTGATAGATATAGGTCCTTTATTTGATGAGTTAGACGATGCTGGATGGAGAACATCTAGTATAGGCTGTTAAATATTATTAACATACTAACGTGTAGATATCCATCATAATTTATATTTAAGATGAATCAATTAGAAAAAGAATTTAAAAAGGCTATTAAAAAGATCAATTCTAAAATAATTGAAGCTGGCGAGTCTTTAACAGAAGCAAATAATATTGCCAAGAAAGCTGGCATTAAGCATACACATGCTTCTCGTTGGTTTTATAATCACCTGCCTGAGATAAAAGATCCTCATAAAGCAGATGCAATCATCAATATGATTAATTGGCAACCAGTGCTAAAAGCATTAGATGATGCTGGATGGGCTACGTCTGGTATGTCTTGTTAATTATGAATAAAATATCAGTATTATTTATACTTTTATGTGGATGTACTACTTCAAAAGTAGTGCAAGCTCCTGTTGAGCTTCAATTGGTTAAAGCGACTGAGATTCAAACTACTTCAAATCCTATAGAAATAAAAAAATATAGCTCTCATGTTTGGTGGAGTGTTTACGAAACCACTAACTTCTCTTTAGTTAAAGAGACACATCCATCTCAATATGAAATATTATTTAAGTCAGATAATTATTCTGTTTATGTTCAGACTAAAAATGATCATTTTAACATGAGCTGTTCATCTGGAATAAATATGATATTGTCTTGTGATGATAATAGAGGCGTTATTGGTGTCTCATGTGGAGACATAAATTTAGAAGTCAACTGCTTCTCTAAGCAATGGATTAAGAATAAATTTCCATAATGATTAAATATGCAACCAAATTACCTCAATCCACAGATGATTGGGGCATTACATTAATTAATAATAATTTAATACGTAAAAAGGCCATATGTCATACTAAAGATGTTATGGAATATATAGAATATATTTTAAAATATTTTATTAAAAATAGAGATAAATTGGTTGTGCCAATTTATAATTATAAAATTTTTAAACACGACAAAATATATTCATATTCATATGATATGATGAGATGTGGAATACTCACTAAAAGTGAAAGAAATTTTATAGATAGTGTTGGTGCCTTATTGCACTCTAATTATGACAGCAATGAAAACTTTGATAGTAAATTTATATTTTCTAATAAAAATATTTTTGAAAAATCAGAGCAACATCCAGAATTAACTACATTTTTAAAAACAGTAATAGATCAAAATCTTTATTATGATTACCATTCTGGTAATATTATGCTAAATGAAGATGGTCAATATGTATTGATAGATCTTGAAGGCTTTATAAGATATCCTATAAAAGACAATAAACAAATTTGGCTAACAAAATTAAAGTACAAGCCAAAATCAAAATCAAATTTGATAGGCAAAAATGCTAGCCTATCCTATTGAAGAGTATATAAATCTAACTGCACGCGCCATTAAAGATGGCATTAATATAAATTTAATTAAAGTCGCTCTTCTTCAAGAAGGCATCAACAATAAAAAAGCTGATACAATAATAAGGTGGGCGCTTCAAATACTAAAAAAAGTAAAAGACTTTAAATAAAGAATTTATCATAAATTATATGACACTTTACAATGGAGTAATTCATTCTAATGAAAGCGCCAACTCAATCAGAGCTTTATAAACAAGCAAAGTTATATGATAAAATTATTTGTTCTGTAGATAAAGATAATCATCTGGCTAACATCCAATCAAACTTAACAGTTAATGGAACATTAATAGCCACTAAAGACTATGAAGTCTATGATGATAATATAAAGATAGCTTCTGAAGCCTTTATAATTGGATGGAAAAAAAATGAAAAGGCGCCATTGACCTCCTACCCAATAGGAGGCATCCCCAATTTTAATTCATGGGTAGCTGATATAAAAGAATATAATAAAATGTATATATGGTTTATACATGATATATATGTGCACGAGATTATAGGATCAAAAAAAATATCATCTGCCTCATCTAATGATTATGGATTATGGTGTAAAGGTTGTAATAACTATTATGAATATGCCTCATCTAATAATAATGATGATGGCACATTTTCATGCTGGTCTTGCAGAAAATATCCTTTCTATAAATAAAAATCTATGACAATAATTGCAGGGTATAATGATCATTCATCTGTCTCTGAAATAAGATACAATAGCCCTAAGCTATCACTAGGCGGTAGTATTTCTTTTAATCCAGAAGGATTGTGGACACCAATAGTTGATGAAGAGAATATTGCATACAATTCACTGTTTAAACCATTTAGTGTAAATCAATATTTATATCCACGATTACCAATTGATCTTGGATTAATTGATGACGCTTCTATTGATTTAGATGATTCTGATCCAATTAATGTTTTAAGATTACCATTAAAATTTCCTAAGACAGATTATCGTCTTCCTCTTGAAATATTAGAGCTAGAATCATTAATAAGAAAAGTTGCAGATTATGAGTCTTTTATAAATAAAGAACATGACTCTTGTTTTTGTCATATAACCTATGATTTATCGACAGTTAAAAGTGGAGAGTATCATAGATTCCCAGGGTTCCATGGTGATGGTTTGCAGGGAACCAAGTTAACTCCAAAAATAAAAATTGAACATAGTTATATTATAACTAGCTCTCCACCAACTGAATTTTGTTTGCAGCCATTCTTTCTAAAACATTTGGATGAGTCGAAACATAATTTCTTTTTGGAGTTTGATAAGCAAGCTAAAAAAACTAACATATATAAAAGCTTACCAAATCATTTATATTTAATTGATCCATATATGGTGCATCGTACACCTAAAATTAAACATGACGTCACTAGAGTCTTTATAAGGATAACATATTCATTTACAGAATTACAGCATCCTAAGAATACTATTAATCCATTATTTAATGGCCAAGAATATAATAAACGAATAGATATTAGAGAAAATTTAACTAAGAATGAATTTAAAATTCCATACCAGATGTATGGATTAACTAAATAAATTATTTAAAATGAGCGATTTCCACCCGTGCGTTACCAGAATTCAAAAGATAGAGAGGCACCAAAATGCAGATACTCTGTCCATTGCTACTGTGATGGATATCTATCCAGTAGTAATTAAAACTGGCGAATATAATGTTGGCGATCTGGTATCGTATATACCATACGATGCTATTGTTCCTGATACAGAACAATTTCATTTTCTTGCGCCACAACCTAAAAAAGATAATGCTGGTAACATTGTTTCTCCAACACCAGAAGTTGGCTCAGTACCAGAACGTTATAGAACTATTAAGGCCCGCAAAATTCGCGGACAATTTTCAGAAGGCTTAATAGTTCCTGCCCCGCCTGGATTTAAAGAGGGCGATTCCATAATAGATTATTTTGGTCTTACTAAGCGTGTATATGAAGAAGAGTTATCAGAGCTTCCAAATAAAAAAAATAAAGGAAGTAATGAAAACGAAAAAGGCCCTAAATCATTTCAACTATTTAAATATGATCTAGAAGGTTTTGCTAAATATGCTTACGCCTTTAATGAAGGCGAGGAAGTAATTATACAGGAAAAGCTAGATGGAGAAAATTGCTGCATAATATATGCAGAAGGCCGGCTGTGGGTTCGTAGTAGAAATTACTTTAAGCGCAATGGCTATAGCACAAAAAAACATGGTAAATTTTTAAATCGACTATGGATAAATATTACGTCCTTTTTCAAAGATTTATTTGAGCCTAAAAATAAAGTAGCTCTTAGTCATTGGTGGGAAGTTCCAATAAGACTTAACTTGGAAGAAAAATTAAAAGCTTATCCAAATTTGGCTATATGGGGCGAATTATATGGTAATGTCTCTCCGCTGTATTATGACACATTAATTATTGATGGTAAACGTCAAAGAAAATTTAGAGTCTTTGATATATATAATACAAAGACTAAAAAGTTTTTAGAGTGGTCAGAAGTAGAGAGTCTATGTTTAGATATTGGTCTTGAAACTGTACCGATCCTTTATAAAGGATCATTTAAAAATGATGCTAAATTGCTTGCGATGGCCGAAGGTAAATCTACAATCGGGTCTCATGTGAAAGAAGGGTTTGTAATAAGATCTATTCCAGAATCCAATCATCCTAAATTAGGTAGACGTATAATTAAATTAAAGGGAAAAGATTATAAACTTTTTAAAGGATAATGCAAACTTTATTTATTATATTTTTAATTTATCTAATTGCTTCTTATATAATTGGAATTTTATTATTTATAAATGTTAAATATTTTGATAAAAAATTTAACTATAAATTATATTTATTTGACCATTTAATAGACATATTCTTTTTAATTACTTTCCCATTTTTAATATTTCCAATCCATATTGTTTTAGAAATAAAAGATTTTATGTATAATAAATATAATGAACTATAATGTAATTGATGGCCGCCACGGATTATAGATTATTGTATATTAGGTGACTCATGCCAAGAGTAGTAAAAAAAGAAGAATATTATAATGTATGCTCATCATGCAAAAATATGATAGCTTATAGTAACGATGAAGTATATCTAGATTCAAAGGGAAATGGTTGTATTGATTGTCCATCTCCTTCTTGTATTGAGATGATAATTGTTCGGCAATCTGCCAAAGATTATAACTCTAATATTAGATATGGCCACGATTAATTATTATGTCTAAAACTGATTCAGAAATTAAAGAAATAAAAGATAAAATTTTAACATCAATTAATAATGTTAAGAGTTCATTTGGCTATAAGTTAGTTTACGGTGGCTGGGGCGATAACGCAAGCCGTTGTGCCTGCCCTTTAGGATGTGTTGTTATTGATAATGATATCAATCATCTTTTGCCGACTGACCGCCTCGTATCCTTAGATAAGGCAAGTGATTACTTAAATGTAAGTATTATTTGGGTAACAGAGTTTATAGCTGGATTTGATAATCAACCTCTCACCACTCGTGATGTTGATACTGACGCCTATAAATTAGGATTGGATTTACATAATGAATTAAATCCGATATTTATTGATGATGTTATTGGTGATATAGTTGATTAACTATAAATCATTTTATTGTGAGATACATAAAATTTATATCTATTATATAGATAGACATACAATATTTTCTGGTCCCCAGTGTTGGGATTGTAATAGAAAGGATAGGGACGACAATGAGCGAAGAAAGCAAGAAAAAACTAGAGAAGATAAAAAAACTTTACGAAACTGTGAAGGAAGGCTCGGACAAAATATTGAAGGAGCAATCTGAGCCTTTGGGCGATAAAGAGCTTAATAAGAAAATTAAAAAAGTTTCTGAAGATGCCGAACAAATTGTAAAACATATTGAAGAAAAACAATGACAAATAATGAACTCTTCTTTTGTGAAGATTGTAATAAAATAATTACAAAAGATAAAGTTGAAGATTCATTTAATCTTGGCATATTAAGGCACGTGTACACTGAAACAGTCAATATATATAGAAATACATCATCATATATTATGGGCTATTGCCCTGTAAATAAGAAAGTATATTGCGGAAAAGTTAGAGAACCAACCGTTGAAGAATACTTTGTATATAATGTTAATACATAATGCCTCATTTATTAGTGAGATATATTGTATTTCCAGCCCATTCATTAAACAATAAGCCTAAATTAACTAGCTTAGTCTCTGATTTAGAGATTATATCTGGGCCAACTTTAAGCGGCTTATATATTGTAGATATTTCTACAAATGATTTAGAAAAAATCAAAAGTGCAATTATACCATATTATCTTCTTATGGAAGATTTTGAATCAAAAGTTTTACATTAAACATGTAATCAAACGACTGCACTACCCATCGAACAATGTTACATGCCTAGTAGTATCATAGGAGTTTTATGAAAAAATATTCTGGAACTACTTCATTTTCATTTGAAGTAGAGCGTTATAGAAACATTTTCACTGATGAACTCTTATCTCTTGATCAGATCAATCAGATTGAATCTGAAAATGGATCAGATTATATAGATTCAATATTTAAATATGAACTAATATCGCTTAATGTTGAAGGAAGTTCATTTTTTAGCCCAGGAAAATATTACGGGGAACCTTATGATTGTTATCAAGATGAACACGAAACTGAGATAATATCTGTGACTGATCAAAATAATTTAGATTTTGAGTTAAGCTTAACTAAATCTGAACGTGAGTCTCTTCTAGAGACTATAGAAAATAATGTCATAGAAGATTCTCATTACAATCATAATTATGATTGAGGTAATCAAAATGGGAGCAGAAGCGTTTATAATAAAAAGTCATGGTAAAACAGCTAAAGAAGCGTTTAAATTAGCAGTAGAGACTGCTTTATATGATCGAGGCCATTCTGGCTATACGGGATCTATAGCAGAAAAAGATAAATTCATAATGATTTCAAATGAAGAGTTCGAATCATATGTTGACGCAGAAAATTATGCTAATAATCTCATAGATGAAGACGATAATCGTATATCTGATAAATGGGGACCGGCTGGCTGCCTTAAGTATAAAGGCAAATCAGGAATAAATTATTTGTTTTTTGGTTGGGCATCATCTTAAAATAATCATGAAAAAGCGCCGCCCTAAATTAAAAAAATTAGAAAATTTGAAAATAAAAAATAAATTATCTTTTGATTTAAAATTGCTTAAAACAGATTTTAAGATTGCATCAGATAATTTAATCTGGCAATTAAGGGAGGGTGGCGGATATGAAAATATTCATCTTTCTAGATCATTAGAGAATATTACTACGCTAAATGCCAAAATTAGGATTTATTTAAAACTTTTACGATCCTTATCACAAGGTTTATCATGAAAAAGAAAATTTATAAAGATGTAAAAAAGTTTACGATCAAACGATCTGAGTGGACTCGTGGAAATAAAAATGGCCCCTCCCGCCTTCTAAATGAAGATGGTTTTAAATGTTGTCTTGGATTCTATGCTTTGGCTTCTGGATTAAGAAATCAAGATATAAAACTATTATATTCTCCAACAGAAATTATTCTTGACAAGAATAAGAGATGGGATTCTTTCTTATTGAAAGAATCATTATTAGATGACAAACTATTAAATAGTGATGCTTGTGAAACACTAATGTTTATTAATGATAATCCAGTGTCATCAGATAAAGTAAAGGAAAAAGATATAATCAAAATGTTCAAACAACATAATGTTCAAGTTAGGTTTATAGATTAATATGAAAGACTGGCGTACAGATATATCGGGACATGATTCATTATATGATTTAGATCCTGCTCAAGTTATGATTCAGTTTAGGCATCAATACTTATCATCTGCGAAAGATCTAATGTTTGACGATCCTAGCTTTAGTGATAATTTTTGTATGGTTGCCGAGCATTTGCAGGCTGCAATTGAATTGCAACTTTCAGAGAATTATCTAATTCATTTGGAACCTGCATGATTGTAGATAAATTTTCACTACTCAAAGTAGTTGAAGATAAAGTTAATTGTTGTCAGCGTTGTGAGATACATAAGACAAAACTAAATTATGTATTTGCTAGAGGCAATCCAAACGCAAGCGTTATGATATGCGCAGAGGCGCCAGGACAAGAAGAGGACGATTCTGGATTACCATTAGTTGGTCTTTCTGGAAAATTATTAAATAAAACTCTAGTAGAGTTAAACATAAATATAGACGAAGATATTTATGTATTTAATACTACAAAATGTAGGCCTCCAAAAAATCGCAAGCCAACAGATGACGAGCTAAATAATTGTTCTGAATATTTTGAAGAACAAATTAAAATAGTAAATCCTAAAGTTATCATAGCATTGGGCAACACGGCTGTTAACAATCTTATAAATACTACATATGGAATTACAAAAATTCATGGCCAATTCTTTAAGCGTGGCAATGCATTTATCATGCCAGTTTTTCATCCTAGCTATGTCTTGCGCAATGGTTCAAGCGGGCCTATATTTGACGCCTTCAAGGCTGATTTAAAGTCAGCGTTTGATAAATCAAAAGTTTTATGAAAAAATATCCATCAATCCCGTCATCTATGGGGCAAAAATTTATAGAAATACACGGTGCACATATTTTTGATAAAATAGATGGATCAAGTTTAAGATCAGAATACACGTCTAAACGTGGCTGGATAAAGCATGGCAGACGAAATGGACTTCTTGATGATTCAAATATTCACTTAATAAAAGCCCAAGATTTATTTATGAATACTTTAGCTGAGCCACTGGCTAAAATAGCGCACGATTATAAGATAAAGCATTTAATTGTTTTCTATGAGTTTGCAGGTCCAAATAGTTTTGCTGGAAATCATGACTTTAATGATGAAAAAACTTTAACTTTGTTTGATGCCGCCTTAAATAAAGGCGGTCTACTAGATCCAGTTTCATTTAGAAATCTATTTGAAGATAAAGTGTTGACACCAAAATATTTAGGCCAATATAATTGGACTCGTGACTTTGTAGAACAAGTCAGATTAAACCAAATTGATGGAATCACATTTGAGGGCGTTGTTGGTAAGGCTGGAAATAAGCATACTTTAATACGCGCCAAAGCAAAAACTCAAATGTGGATTGATAAAGTTTATGAAAAATTCGATCCGGCAAGGAGCCGGGCCATACTAAATAGTTGATAAAAGTTTCTTTATAGAAGGTATTAAATTATGACTACATTTTTTGGCGATAATAATGGTAAATTTAAAACTGGTGATAAAGTTCAGTTAATTAAATTAACGGCATCGCTAGATTTAGATTATATAAAAGATGGTGAAATCCTGGCGATAGAGCCCGCAAAAATTAAAAGAGATAATTATACGTATTGGAAATTATCTTTAGACGAAAAAATAAAAATGGAAGATTTTGCCAATGTTAAGTGGGATGATGGTAGCATATATTCTGTTTCAGTTCAGGATATAGAAAAACAAGATTCTGATCTTGAAAGACAGTTCAGATTACAATCAATAAAAACTCTCAAAGAGATACATAAAGCTTTAGAGCAAGCTGATGAAGCTTTATCTAAAGCTGAAGAATTATCTGAAAAACATGGCATACCTTTTTATTCATCAGTATCTAGATTAAGGCAGGGGTATACACCATCAACTATACAGTCATTATATGCTGGTATTAGTAACGAGTTTGTTCGTACATATTCTGGAGTATATAATGATTATGATGAAGGGTGGGAACATTCACAAATATGCTATTAACTTTCAAATATTCTATATCTAATAAATTTCAACAAATGCAATCCTAAAAGGAAAATAATGTCTACTCGAATAATGTTTTTAAGAAATTCAAATAAAATCCCATGTGGGTGCGTGGCCGTTAATTATACTAATGGCACGCTAAGCTACCAGTTTTCTGTATTAAATCCAGCAGATTCTTTTGATAGAAAGCTGGCACGCCTAATAGCTTGCGGAAGACTAGCTAAAGACCCGATCTTAGTATCTAACTTACCACAAGTTAAATCCTCTCACGAGATTACTCGTACAGTAATGGAAGATTTAGCATCTCTTTCTTACGCACCAGCGCGTGCAATTAAGGCCGCTAAATTATGGCTAAATAAATCGTCTGAATTAAATTCAAAATAAGGAAAGTAAAATGGATAGTAAACAACACATAGATAACGTTTTAGTTCAAGTTCGTAATATCTTTGAAAAGGCAGAGGCTCGCATTGAGGCATTAAAGCCTGGCGAAAAAATACCAGCAACTTCTTTAGCAGAAGAGTTGGCAACTGAGTTAGGAATGAAAGGCAATCAATTGTATCCTACACTCCTTTTCTTATTCAAAGGGTATCCGGGAATAGAGATACGTCGTGGCGCCCACGGAGGACTTTGTAAGTTGCCATTGGCTACATCACCTGCGGCTGTCCAACCATCTGAAGATGAAGTTAAAAATAAAGATGGCGAATAATAAAAGGCCAGATAATGGACTTTATCCTCCATTAGAATTTAATAAACGCAATGTAGAGGCATTTGCTGACTATCTGTTTTCAGATAAAAATGGGCGAGTAACTTTTCATAAGTTATGTGGCTATAGATTATCAAATGGTAAAACAGGTAATAGCAGATTAAATTGTGCTTTAGGTGAGGCTTATATTACATTTATAAATAAAAATCTTGGAAAATTTTATAATAAATCGTCAAGCTCCTCTCCAACTGATAATGTTATGAGGGCATTACTGAATGTGGCCCGTCTTAAAAAAGTAGGGTCTGAGGAAAAACTAAACAAAGCCTTAGATGACGTTTTATCAGCAAATGAATATGCCTCGGGCGAAACAGAAGACGCACTGTTCTTTGATAGAGCAAAAGCTGTTGCAAATGTTTTTCGCAAAAAAGTTGCACCACTTTTAAAATAAAATTTTAATGCCTTGTATTACGGGCATTATATATGACATGACAATCATATCATGTCATATACATTATAGTAATATCTAAATTAGGAAATATAACATGGATAAATATACAAAATTCGCAAGTGATGGATCGGCTGATGTTGTTGCAAGTGCAAATGCATATGCAGAGGCATTAACTAATTGGAAGGCTGAGAATGAACTTCCAACTGAAATAATTGAGTCAGCTGTTGAAGCTGTATTCGATCGTTTCCCTTCACAAAGGCTTCCAATGCCTTCACTAATATTTGAAGCCCTACAGGAGTTAAATGCTACGCCTGCACAGCACAAAGCCATTAGTGAGCGTGTGCGTGCATATGTCACATCACAGTGTGCAAAAAACACAGGTCGTCTTGACACGCAAAAAGGCGTTGGTGGTGGTACAATGCGCCTTGCATTACCCGGACAGCCAATTCCAGCTCGTGCAGCAAAAAAGAGCGCGTGATTAGAATAATCTATTCAAAAATAGATTTGCAAGTTTATGATAGATTTAGTAGCAAATTTTAGATAAAATCTATCCATTTTATAGAATATATAATTAGATTGTTTTAATCTAGGAGATTTTAAATATGGATCTAGAATCATTAACTGATGAGCTAGAAGCTATTTTACCAGATGGATTTCATATTGACACAGATAATAATGGTCAAATAGTTATATATACTGGTTTAATGGAAGACGGAGACGGAGATCTGGTTGAATTTGTTGAAGACGATTATGACGACGAATCAGATGAGGACTCAGATTATGATCTAGAAGACTCAGATGATGAAGAAGAAGATGAAGATGAGGACGATTAGTTTATCGCTAATATTCTTAGCCGGATGTCAATCATTTAAATTTGATAATACATATCAAACAAAACCATATACAACTACACATAGTTACATTCAACAAACACAATATATTCCTGGAAAGGGATATGAGTGTGTCACTGATGATCAATGCGGTAATAATGGATTGATATGCTACAAAAATAACATAGATAATTCTATTGGAGTTTGTGCACAAGTTCAGTAATATACTGATATATTATAGTATATGTTCAGTATTGGTGGCGGCTGGATTACTTACTTTCCAACAAGTAATAGCCAAGAAATAAAAATAGAAGAAAAAGAAAATAATGGTTGCACTTGTAAAAAGTGTGACAATTTTTATGAGTTTGCAGAACCCAATCAAGAGGATAAAACTTTCATTTGTTGGGCCTGCAGACATGGATATTAAATATTTTTAGATTTAATATTTTTAGATTCTGAAATAATCTTTTGTAATTCTTCTTTTTCTATGCTTTTCATGATATAGAATATATCACATTATTGGGGATTAGGGCAGCGGCTTAACCCAGTAGACTTTGAATCTACCGTAGAAATACATCATTGGTTCGAATCCAATATCCCCATCCAATATATACCAATAATATATTATCCTTAATATAAGGAAACTGCTATGTATAATAATTATGGCTTAAAAAGATTACGTGACGAATTAGATAAATTAATAGAAGAACAAGAGAGGCAGTTTGCTAATCGATCTGATTTCTATTATAGTGATGAGCACTGTTTAGTAAGAGCATTCTTTGAAGAAGAGAATAAAAAACCTCCTCACTTAAGAAATGGGATATGTATGATAAGCTGTCCTTGCTCTAGATGTTCTATTACATGCGTTTGCTAAATACGATCCGGTTAAATTTAAAGCATGAATTTAACGATCCTGAGCTTATATGGTGGACTCTAATTGTATTAGATTGGGTTTGTTTGTCAACAAACATCTATAATAGATGACTTAAATGTCTTTACAAGCTCTTATTTTTATCTCAATAATTTTTTGGGGTATAGGCGGCATATTTTATAAATGTTCTTTGAATACATTACATCCAATAATGTGTTCAGCAATTATAACAGCTGTATATGTGCTGTGGACTCCTATAACTTTTATACTTTTTAAGTTTCCAAAAACAATAACATATCATGGCGTTTTATTCGCCGTGGCAGGCGGAATTGCAATGGGCATTGGTAGCCTTGCATATGACTATGCCCTCAAAATTGGCCATGCTGGCGAAGTAACAATTAGTTCTGCATTTTATCCAATTGTTACGCTAATAATTTCAGTATTATTTTTAAATGAGGAATTAACATTTAGAAAATGTTTTGGAATATTATTAGCTGGAATTAGTTTTTTGTTAATTATTAAAAAATAATTTTACACGCTATAAAATTTGAAGCATTCATCCAAAATCACGTCCAATTTCTTTAGTGATATAAAGAAATTTGTTTTATCTTTTATTTGGGTGCCCAACAAAATGTTATTTGATAACTCTGTTTCTAAAAGAGAAGATGAAGGTAATTCATCAGTAAATATATCATATATTTTCTTACTTAATTCTTCTTTAAGTTTAGTTGCTTTAGATAAAAACATTATAATATTTTTATTATCTTTATCTAGAGATAGCGCAATTTTATTTGGAATATAAGTAATGTTATCAACAAGCCAATTTATATTGCCATTCATTTTATAATAAATTTTTTCAAGTTCATAAACTAACGTTAAACCGTTAGTATGCGGGCCACCATTTATAAAATCACGCATTATTTGTTCTATAGATTTAATATAATTTTTTGTTTCCTTTATTCCAGATATTTGTTGAATTGATTCTTTTCTCATTCGTATCTTGAATTTTTCAAAAACTAATTTATCATGCTTTTCATGTGTTGCTACATGATAGCTTGGAAGGCTGCGAATTTTGGCATTCCAATCTTTATACTTTAATTTAAAGGCATCAATGTCTGATAAAGAATCATATATTTCTTTATATACATCAGTTGGATCTTCTAATTCTTTAGCATCCATTAATGATTTTACTTTTGTAAATTCTTTACCTATTCTATCATAATTTTCATCTGTATCATAATCATATGATGATTGCGGGTACTTTTCTAGAGTTTCTTGTTGCACTAAATTACGCATAATACTTTCTGTATTATGTGATAAGCCATCAAATACATTTAATTCTACTATTAGATCTTGTAATGTAACTAATTCTTCTGTTCTAAGTTTAGTTAAAGAATCACTATCCATCGATGTTTTATATTCTTTATATATAAGATCTAAATATTCATCTAAGAAACAGATCTTTCCTAAAGATCTAGCTATTGCTTCCCATGCGGGGCCGCCAAATGCCGGATCCCATTGTTTATAGTCACTAAAAGCTTTTATTGCTATGTTTATAACTTCTTTATACTTATTTTGGCTAAGTAATGATTTTGTTTTTTCATATACATTGATCCTATCACCATGATAATGTGATAGCTCTTTTGAGCATGCTCTGGCTCCATATTTGATTATATCATGCCTGCCATTAGCGGCTCTAATTAATGCCTTATAATCAGTCGCCCTATAATTTTGGCGCAGAAATTCCTTTTCAGTTTCAGATTGCTGTCTAGCCAGACCTAAACCTACAGATATTTGGTCTTCTTTATCTTTAGGTATTCCTTGAATAATGCTATACATTATTCTTTCGGCCATATCAGATCGTATACTTGCTTCTGATATTAGATAATAATATCCAGATTTTAATAAAATATCATTTACATTTTTAATCATTTAAACCATATTAATTTATTCATATACCAGACTCAATTATTGCTTTAGATATCAAATCTTCTATTTCATTAATTTTAATTTTAATTGAATCTCGTATATATGATATACGAGATATATAATCGTCATCTTTCTTATTCTCATAAGAAAGAGTGATTATATCACTATAATATAATTCAATCGTATTGCATATGTTATCTAGTTTATAATCTAGATCAGTCAATAAAGGCTTTCTCTTTTCAAAGAAAAAATTGATATTATGTCCTTGTTGTTCATAATTAAAACGTATAGTGTCAATTAATGAAATTATATTTTCTACTAAATTTCTAGTTGTATACTTTATTGTAATCCACCACGAAGAAATTAATCCAGCAAGTTCCTTTGCTGAATTTATATTTATATTTTTTTCCATAAAAATAGGAGTATTTTTAAGCGCTGTATTAGCATCTTTTATTTTTTTAATATATTTATGTATATATGCACTAGATTTTCTTAATCTTATAAGTATTTTTTCTTCTAAAATTTTGTTTTCGTCATACTTATAAAAAGATGGAGACATTTTTATAGCTCTATCATATTTTCTATATTTAGCTAACTCTCCGCCTAAAGAGTCCTTTATTTCTCTATATACATCTATAGGATTTTCTAATTCTTTGGCATCCATTAATTTTATTATTTTTTCAAATTCATTATCATGTAAGTCATCTTCATAAGAATACAACTTATTACTTTCCAGCCTCTCTTCTCTAATGAGATTGCTCATAATAGTATCAGAGTTATGAGATAAGCCATCAAATATATTCATTTCTATAATAATATCTTTCATTATATTTATTTTTTTTAAATACGCTTCTTCTAGCATTTTCCAAATTATATTTGAGTCTATTTCATTCCCGTATTCATCAATTTTTTTACCATGTTCGTTAGCCCGTATTTTGATTAATTCGTTTAGTTCAGTTGTTTCTTTTTTGATTTTATCTAAATCTTTAGATAATTTAATTAAATTAAATATAGATTTAGCTATATTTTCCCATGCTTTTCCACCATATCCTGATGCCCAATCATGGTATGCTCCGAAACCTTTAACAGCTAATTCTGCTGCCTTATAATAATTTTTGGCAGAGAATTCATTCTGTGCATTATTATGATATTTTTGATTAAATGAATGCAGTAATTCTTTAATACAGGCCTTTAATCCAAGCCTGATTATGTCGTGCCTGCCTGCTATAGCATAAGATAGTGGAATCTCACATGATGATTCTTTGCCATATAATCCACTTATTATACTATACATAATGCGCTCAGCCATATCTGAGCGTATACTTGCCTCAGATAAAAGCATATATTTACTAGTTTTATTCAGCAAATTATTCAGCATAATCATTATTGTAACATATAAATATGAAATTAATACCAACAACTTCTGGAAAATTATATGCCAGTTCAGTTCCATTGCAGATGGATCTTGATAGCATAGGTAAATTTGATATTATATGGAATCTTGCTAAGGAGCTTTCATTTCTTAAAAAGAATGAATTAGATTGGTCTAAAAAAGTTATTATTGGTAATATCGAAGATTATGATATACCATCAAATATAATTAAATTTAAGTATCAGCTTTTACAGGTAGTAAAAGCTTTACAAAATAATGGCCAAGTATTAGTCCACTGTATGGCTGGACATGGTAGAACTGGAATGGCGATTGCCTGTATAAAGCATTTTTTAGATGGGCTATCCGCAAAAGATAGCTTGGAGTACGCTAAACGTACATGTGGTGGGCCAGAAACAAAGTTACAAAAAAACTTTGTCAAAAACTTATGTAAATAATTTTATTCTGTGACGTTAGTACAGTCAACTTGGCAATTATAATTATTGCAAAATGCCGTTAATTCTGGGCATTCTAATTGTTCAGAGCCAACACTACTATGCATTACAGATTTATATGGTCCGCTATAGTGTGAATCTCCATTAAATCGTAGGTCAAATGCATGGCCTAATTCATGAAGCATTACTTTTCTAAATAAATTTTCATCAATTGCCGGTTCAACATAAATATTGGCTGACATTTTTTCTCGTGACCATGAAGTCCAGCCTAAATAGTCTGGCCCAGGGTCTTTTATGAAAATTTTAATAGTATGTATACTATCTAACTCTTTAGTTTGTTTAGACATATCTACAAAATCTAAATCATATACTAGTGTATAGTTTGTTTTAACAGACCATTCTTCTAAAGCTTTAAATATTGCTGTTTTATGATTTTCTAGCATATATTTGTCTGCTAATACAAGATATATTGGCATATTAATTGTTGGTCCAGCGTCTTCATTTAATGTTGAAATCCTATTACTAGGGCTATTGCCACAAGACATTAATAGTAGTATTATAAATACTAAAGACAATATATATTTGAACATAATACTATATATATTAATGCCTAAATGAACGCTCTAGGTTGACTAATATCTACTTCCTCCTATAGATCCTCCACGTGTTTGTCGAGAAAACACTAAAAATATTATATAAAATATGTCAGATCGTTACCTTTTAATTTATAAATTTGTTAACTTATTGACTGGCGACATCGGGCCTCTTACATTGACGAAGAATCTTGAAAATTCTTAAAGAAAGTATAAAATTATAATTAATGAGTAACTTATGATCAAGAAAAGTCTCAAACAAAAAGTTGAATGTGATATTCCCCTTTATTCAGCTAAAGATAATTGGCGCGGAAGATTATCATTACCACCAAATAAAACTTATCAATTATTAATTGACTATCCCTTTAGTAAGGAAAAGGTTTTTAATATTAAAACTACATCTAAAGGTCTAGATCTAGTTTCATTAGTGCCACTCATTCATAAATCTTATATTAAGAAGTTTAAATTAGCAGAAAAAGATGATGAAGATGATTATTGGCATTCAATAGATGATTTAGTTATTGAGGCCATTTATGTTAATCATAAAACAAAGAAAATAACTTTAGATATTGGATCATGAATGAAAGTGGCATTTTGTAATTATTGTAATTGTGATGATTGTGTTAATGGTCGTGATGGATTATTACATGCATTAACACAAGAAAACACATACATATGTGATGTATGTTATACCTATGATGTTTGCACTAATGGACCAAATAGAAACAACAATGGCCCATGTTCTAAGACTGATGAATGTAGTCATAGGCCACTACTTATTAGTGAGTTTCATTAAATTATTATGAATAAAAAAATAAATATTATTAAATACATGTGTCCAATTTGTAAAAAGCTGGAATATCTTTTTGGATATAAAAATAACAAAAAAGTATTATTTTGTGGCCATTCATTTAAATTTAATAAATCTCGCTCTCAAAAAGAGATGGATAGAAAATATATCAAAACTATTGATGGAGGAATAGAGTTTGTTAAATAAATTAGATAAATTTACTAAATTTTTCATACTATTTATAGTAGCATTATTCGTATCTATAATGGCTGGCATGGCAATATCGTACACGCATTTGCACAAATGCGCAAATGCATGCGCTCCTTATGAAGCGATTAAGTGTTATAATAATAAAGTTATTTGTATGACTTCTTACTCTGAAATTAATCTTGATTAATCATGAGTTCTAAATATAGAACAATTATAATATATAATAATGATTTGCCAAAGTTATTTCCTAATGAAAGGATAATATCTTCACATCCTACAATTGGAAAAGTAATGCCAGGCACTATCTTTGTGATAGAAAAAAATTATAAATTTAGAAGCAGAATTCGTTCCAAATGATTCTTAAATGGATAAAAAGTTTATTCTGTAAACGAAATAAAATATCGTCTTGCAATTCTTGTAATAAAATTCATTTGTCAGAGTATGATAGAAATGTTTGCAATGATTGGAATAAAATTTTATTAAATAATAAAAAAGTGCCGCCCGAAGACAAAACATTTATAAATAAGTCAGAGCATTGTGATTAAAAATAAAAAATATAAAGCTATAATGCATTTTAATAAGCAGAATGCATTCAAAGGAAATCCTTGGACAGTTCATTATCGTGGTGCCTGTTACATTGTATCTGAAATAAAATGCTTTGTACCAATGGTATCTGAGTTTAAGCCATTAAAGAAAACTAATCCTCGTGCATTTTTTACTGCATATCCAAGTAAATTTTGGATTGATAAAAATAATATAGCAATTTTAAAATAAAAAATGAATAAAGAAGATTTAATAAAAAAATGTCCTTTAGTATTTAAGAATCTTTCCCACATTCAATGTGGGAATGGTTGGCTATATCTTTTAGATAAAGCCTCGTTTCTAATAGAAAAAGAAATTGCATCATTGCCAGAAGAAACGCGAGATGAAGTATATGCAGTACAGTTGAAGGAGAAGTTTGGTTCACTTAGATATTATATGAATCAATCAACACCATATATAGATGGTGTAATATCTATGGCAGAAAGCATGTCAGCTATTACTTGTGAAGTTTGTGGTAATCCTGGCAAATTAAGACAAGGTGGATGGATTAAAACAAGATGTGACGAGCACTCTACATAGAAAATTCTACTTAATATGTTACATTAATCTCATATTAAATAAGAGGATAAATGAATAAAATTAATTATTTAATAATGAGTTTAGTTTTAACGGGATGTATGGCTGATGTTACAGAGCCGCCTGTTAGTGAAGAAATATTAGTTCAGCAACGGCCCATATATTATGGGCCATTTGATAATGATCATACACGCCCATGTGATGCTCCAAGTTTTATGATTTTATATTATGTTGGAGGCTATAAAATTGTAGAAATACCGCGTCTATGTAATCCAGAACATTATATAGAAAAAGGCGATCCTGTTCCGTATGAATCTGAATTTAATCCATCAAAGATTCTTGAGAGTAAGATAATTCAGTATTGATAATATTATGTTAGATGTTATTGATTGTTCAGTTGGTGAAGCATATATTGTAAGAAATACTTTGTTTGAAGTATTTAAACTTCATCCATATGAAATGCCACAAGAAGAAAATATGTGGTTATATCCTAATCCACAAGGCTATAAGCAATTAGTTTCTTTATTAGAGCATAAATATAATGCGCCCATCATAATTACAAATGGCGCTAAGCAAGCACTATGTGCAACTTCATATGCCCTAAATAAAATGGGCAAAAAAACATTATGGCTAAGAAAGCCATATTGGGCGTTAATACCTCCAGTTATCAGAATGCATGGGCTAGAAGTTACTCAGGAAGATAACTATGATAGTTATCTTTGCGTATCCCCAAATAATCCTTGCGGTTATGTTAGCAATCTAAAAGAAGAATATTTAAAGTGTAAAAATAAAAATATTCCATTCATACATGATGGGGTTTATTATAATAAAATTTATATGCCTTCAAGTTATAAATTTGAATCAATAGGTGATGTACAAATATTTAGTGCTGCCAAATCATTTGGGCTCTCAAGCCTTAGAGTTGGTTGGGCCGTTTGTCATAATCAAGAATTCTTTACTTATTTTAAAGAATATATGGATTTAATTACTGTTGGGGCTCCAATTACATCACAGATGTTTTTATATCATATTTTAAATATGATGAGAGGGTATCCGACCTTAAAAGAAAGTTTTGAATCTATTTCTAGATCTCGTCTTTTAGAGTCTAAAAATATTGCTAAACAAATAAATCCTTCTATTCTGGAAATCCCAGAAGATTTTGACAATTTGAATGGTATGTTTTTAATGGCAAAATGCCACAAACCAGAGGCTTTTAATAAAGCAGGCATAAATGCGGCTTGGGGCGAGGCATTCGGGGCGCCCGGATATGTAAGGATGAATTTAGCATTTCCAAAAGAAAAAATGCAATCAATTGTTGATAGACTCAATAATACAATTATTTAAATTTAAAGGATTTTAATTATGAAAAAAAGCGGCTTCTCTCCTGGGGCTAGAGTGGTTGTTAGCTATCCAAGAGATAATGATTATTCTGGCGAAGATTTTGTTAAATATTATTATGATCAATATGATGAGACAGCATTGCTTGGTACGGTCATTAATAAACAAGCTGATGATGGATGTGTTTGGATTAAATGGGATGATTTTGATGAAGATGAAGATGAAGGTCAATCAGAAGTTAATATAGACATTCTTACTTTAGAGTCAGATTTATCTAAAATTGAAGCAGAATTTAAATCATATACAAAACAAATAAAAGAAAAGATGAAAGAGGCCGCCTCATTAATTTATGAGGCATCTGATTTAGCAGACAAAGCAAGAGCTTCTAGTTTAGCCGATATGTATGAAGAAGTAAGTCCGCTTATTACGGCAATGGATAGCTCAGGCTGGAGATCATCTTCTTGGGATTGCTAATATGAACTTTGATAAAAAGGTAGCCTGTGGCAGTTTCGTTAAACGCCAAACTAAAGGCTCGAATTTTTCCTATTATGATGGTTCATGGGACCATTTAGAATGGATGATAGAGTATAGGCTAAAGAACTCCAAATCTTTTGCATCTAAAATAAAACAAGGATATAGAGATGGAGTGCTAATAGTTGATCTATATCCAAATGATTTTTATTCCTCCACAGTAAAACTAAACGAAAAATCTAAGTTTTCAACTAAATTTGCCTCTCGTCGAGAAGGTGAAATGCCATATATAAATGTTGCCGTTGTAGCTGAAAAACAACGAGCTAAACAAGCGTCTGTTGTTTTATATAGACACGACATATTAGATGAAAATAATGAACGAGAGACGAATGCAGAATGGGAAGTGGTTGCTATTAAAGCGCAAACTTCCGATGAAATTGAGCCTATGCCGCCTATGACGATGGCGAGAAATTTCCTTCACCTTGAAGGTGGAACAAAGGGAGATTTTACAGCAGAAGATTTTGCTAAGTCAATTGTATATTGGAACACACATGCTATGTGTATGCCAAGACAAAACATCTTTAAAAGAATATTTAATTGGATTAAATCATGTTTTTAAATAAAAGACAAAAATTTATCGTATCTTGTTGCGATCCTACATATGGTAGATTTGCCACTAAAAAAGAAATTAAGGCGTGCTACCTAAAAGCGCGAGGTCATTATTGGTACGATCCAGAATATTATGAAGTAGTGGCTATATCTCCACTTGGAGTAAAGAAGTGCTTTCAAACGGATCTTTACGGCCGTGCGCCATGGAATCGTAAAAAAAAGTGGAGGCAATTAGCTAGTAAAGCCGCTCGCTTATGGTGTAAAGGTAAGAAAAAAGAATCTGAAATAGTTGAAGATTTACTTTGGAGTTTATGTTAATATGGCCACAGGATATACATATATAGTTGGTGAAAGAGACGTTTCATTTGCAGAATTTGTTTGGCGCTGTGCTAGAGGTTTTGGCGCACTTATTCATATGCGCGATGATTCTTTAGAGTCCACCATTACTATGCCAGAGCGCTCCACGTATCACATTGATATTGCTAATAAATTAAAAAATGAATTAGAACTGTATTCGAACATTTCGCTTGAAAAAGCTTCATTGCTAATGAAGCAAGAAAATGATGATAGAAAATCTATGGCCAAAATTGAACTAGAAAAATGGGCTATTACTCAAAAAAGATTTTCTGATATGTTAAGTAAAGTTAAAGAATGGAAATCTCCTTCTAAAGAACATGATCGTTTTAAGGAATTTATGATTGAACAGCTTCAATCATCTATTGATTTCATGGGAAATGAATATTATTTAGGTTTGTTAAATAAACCAGATCTAACTGTCCAAAAATGGCTTGACGATAAAATATCGTTAATAAAAGATGATATTAAATATCATCTAAGTCATCAAGAAACTGATGATAAAAATCACAAGTCAAGAGTTGATTGGATTAATCTTCTTAAAGAAAGCGTTCCATTAACGGATCCAATATGATTATTGACAGTCATGTTCATTTAGGAACTAACGAAAATATTTCAGCATCTGTTGGCCAATTACTTTTATCAATGGATAGTGCCGGAATTGATAAGGCCTTAGTATTTGCGGGTAGAGTAGGTGGATGTTCTAATAAATATTTAATGGAACAAATTAAACCATATAAAGATAGATTATATGGTGTAGCGTCAATATCAATTGGTCGCTATTGGTCAGCTTATAGAGGGTTTCCGTCTGAAATTAATTCAGACAAAGACATGTCAAAAAATGACATGCTAGATACACTAGATGTTGGAGCAGTAGGGATTAAATTATATACAGGATATGAACACTACTCACCAAATAGTGATGCAGTTAAATCTATTTTAGAATTAATTAAAGATAAAAATAAGCCAGTAATTTTTCACGCTGGCGATTGTTTGAATGCTTGTGAAAAAGCAAAATTACGTTATTGTCAGCCAATAGATGTTGATGATGTAGCTGTTGATTATCCAAATAATAAATTTATAATTTCACATTTAGGAAACCCATGGATTAAGGACACAGCACAAGTTTGTTATAAAAACAAAAATGTATATGCAGATATTTCTGGGTTTGTATACGGCTCTTTTTCTTTAAAAGATCAAATTTTATTTAAGAAAAGCCTAAATAAATTTTTAGAAATATGTCCATCTGATAAACTTCTGTTTGGAACAGATTGGCCGATATCTGATCAGTCATCATATATTAATGTATTAAACAGTTCTTTTGGCGAAGTTCTATCGGCACAATATTTATCAGGAAATGTTATGAAAGTTTTTAATCTAAAATGAATAGACTTAATAATGATGACTCTATGATGTTAGCTACACTTCTTGCTAGAAAACTAGCATTAGACTTAGATAATAATGATAAATCTTCAATTGAAATAATTGCTAAATTACTTAGCGAATTTTCAAAAGAAATAATAATTCTATCTTTAAGAGCAGAGGTTGGCGTTACTAGGCTTATTCTGCATGACATGGATAACGATCCATATTTTAAAGATATTCTAACAATAGATGCATCATGAGTTTTTATTCAAAACAAAAGATATTTTGTAATGCATGTGGAATAGAGATGTTTCAAGAAATACCAGCTGTATATGGTAAAAACTTTAAAGTTTGTTCGGCAGAATGCAATCTTGAAATGAATTGGAGATATACCTTAAGTATTATGAATCAAGAATATAGAGATCGTAATAAATAATAATTTCGCATCTTTATTATGCGAAAGTTACCATATGAATTAGTCTCTTTAGAGGCTAATAAATTACATGATAAAGCAATAATGTCTGATAATGAAGAAGATCTTTATAAAAGATATAAAGTATATCTTGCATATTTAAATGCGTGCGGATGGACTCATCCAGAATATGAATTAGAAATGTCTAAACGAGTTGATTCTGAGTGGGACGATTTAATTAAAAATACACCTGATTTTTCAAACACAAATGTCGACACAAAAAACAAAGTCTATTCCTGATTTATCTATAACATCCATAAAATATTTAGAAGCAATTTCTCAAGGTAATGATTATTTTAAATCATGGCAATATAATGTTGCAGACCATTTAAAATCTAAATCAGTAGATGAAATTAAATTATATTTGAAATCAACTGCATTACCGTTTTCTATATGTATGGAAAATTGGATTTCTGACTTCAACTTTTCTTCTTTAGTAAGAAACGCTAATGGCTTTAATGCTAAAGAAGTTTTCTATATTGGTAATAGAAAATTTGATCGTCGTGGCTGTATGGGCACGCATAACTATATTAGTGTTAATTGGCTATCATCTTTTGATGAGCTTTTGAAATTAAAAGAAAAATATGTATTTGTTGGCGTAGATAATATAAATGGCTCTAAAGAGCTGCCAAAATATAAATGGGCACCTAATTCATTAATGATTCTTGGATCAGAAGATGTTGGGTTAACTCAACCAATTATTGATATATGTGATGATATAGTTAGTATCCCGATGTTGGGCTCTGTAAGATCTTATAATGCAGCTTGTGCATCTATGGCAGTAATGTATGACTATTATAGTAAATTATAATATAAGAAAGTAAAAATGAAAAATATAAAGTTATGTTTGGCAATATGTTTCATCATAATGTGTGTATCTTGTGGTCGCGGGTATAGTGAAGGCGAACGTGTTGGAACACTTACTAAGTTTAGTAGAAAAGGACTTATAATAAAGTCTTGGGAAGGCGAACTTAATATGGGCGGCACAAGGCAATCTGATAATGGCGTTGTCCCTACAACATGGAGATTTACAGTTGTTGATGATGGTGTTGCAAAAAAAGTTCAAGACGCTATGAATTCAAATAAACAAGTTAAATGTAAGTATACACAATGGCTAGTATCAAGTCCAAGTATGGACTCTGATTATGAACTAATAGATATATTAGTAAACTAATATAGTGTGTTTTAGAATAATCCTCTGAAAAGACCAGGATCAGAAATCACTAAATCATGTGTGACAGGACGTTCCATAATATTACTTGAATGTAAGTCATCCCATGTTATTCCAAATTCATTATGCAGCTTAATTAAAAAACTAAGAAAACTTTTTGTTTCTGGCCTATTTAAGAAATAAGGGATCTTTTTTTCAGGATCATTGAATGGTCCCTTTCCTATTGGAAAGGACACATTATATCCAATCATATCTAATATTTCATAAGATGAAATTGGATAAAATTGAGAACCAGGAATGTCCATTTCTAATTCTTGAAATAGTTTTTCTACATTACTATGTAATTTTTGATCCAGATCAATTTTAGTATTAGAAGTTAAAATAGCGCGCCTTATAACTGATTCTAATTTTAATAAAAATTTATCCTTTTTAAATTGGTTGAGTTTTTTAAACTCATTATCATTTGCATTTAAATGCATAATAATTTTATTCATTAAGTCTGGAATATCTACTTGCGATGTTATTTGCTTATAGTAAGATTTACTTTCACCTTCATGATATGAAGGAAATAACATAGACATGATATGTGAATTAATTGGATTTAATTTTTCAACTACAATTACATAAGTATGATCATAAAATCCCTCGTCTGGAGATTCAGGAACTTCAAAATAATCAAAAACTTTAGCTATGTGTTTAGAGTCCTTTCCAAATGAATTAGACATTTCATGTAAATTAATAAGACTATAATAATCTCTCTTACTGTTAGTGACTTTAGCCACAGCCAATTTACCTTTGTATGATACTTCATACGCTTTTGAATATGCTCCCTTTCCTAAAAATGATGTTTCAGATGGTTCACCTTCTCTATGAGTTACAATAGGAATAATGCCCCTTTCAATCATTTTAGATGATATATAGGATGCTTTATCTTGTGTAATGCGTTTTTTAAGTAAATGATCAGTAATATCATTTCCATATTTGCTAATAAATAAATTAGCTAGTTTTAGTATATATGACATTAATTTAATACATAATTATTGCATCATAACGATTTATGACTTTTTTGATATAAATAGAGGTGCACGCTACCTAATTAGTAGCTAGTAGGCAGATAGACCTATGATAAGCAGAGTAATTACTGCAAATCTTTCCTTAGCTTCGGGAGTTTAAAACAAAAACAAAAGCTTGTTACCACAGGATAGCAATGACATTGGCAAACTTTCATTTAATGAAAATTCAAATTAGGTTTTGAATATAAGTTGTGAATAGAACCATTCAAAAGTGTTCTGGCTTGATAAACATAGATAATTGGTCAATGATTAATTATCGCTTGAAACAGCCTAATAAGACACATCCTTTATTTTACTTATGATAATTGATAAAGAAGCGGCCGTTACTCTTTTTATAAAAGATGGCTTAATATTGGGAATATCTAGGCGTCATGATAAAACCAAATATGGTTTAATTGGTGGTGGAGTTGAAGAAAATGAAACGCCAAAACAAGCGGCAATTCGCGAGGCAAAAGAAGAGGCAGATTTACAGCTTAATGATTGTAAACTAATCTTTCAAAGAGTAGAAGAATCAGATAGTCAAAGTGGTTATTTTAGTATAGCTTATTGTTTTTACGCCATTGATTGGGAAGGTATTCCCAGATCTATGGAAGAAGGCGAAGTTAAATGGTTAACAGTCGAAGAACTTACTTCAACTAAGGCTGCATTTGCAGATTATAATAGTGCCACTTTAAAAGCATTTAAAATAATGTATCCAGAGATAGCCTTAATATAAAACCTTAAATATGTTAAAAGAAATAGAAAATGAGTTAGAAGATTTAAAGAGTCTTCAAAATAATCCATTAAACTTTTCCTCTTCTAAAAGAAGCAGAGATACTGCAAATAAAGTATTATTCAATAAACTTAAAACGTCTCTTGCATTAAGAGAAAAAAAATCAAATTTTAGTATTTGTGGAAATTATAGAGAGCTTTTCTTTTTATTATCACATAATATAATTATAGCTTCATCTATTAATGATAAAATTAACATTTATGTTAAAAATAATCAAATAGTTTTTGAGGCACCAATTCATCATGATTTGCTAGAAGCTAGGGCAGAACTTACAAAGTTTGTATCTTTACATATAGATAATCCAACTATTACATCAGAACAATTGTCTGATCCATTATTTTTGAAAAGTTGTAATTTTGATACAATGGATATCAAACTGCTTATCAAAGCATTGGACTTAGGTTATAATATAAAAGCTATATTAGATAGTAAAAGAGAAATTGTAAATTCTCTAAACAAAATGTTTGATATAGAAAGACAGAGTCTTCTGCAAAAGTTTGCGATAGAAATGCATATGCCGCCTTTTGAATTTTCAGTAAATAAAGAGGCCCGCTGGCTAGATCTTAACGATTATAATGATCTTTCAAAAGAAGATTATAATACTTTATTTAAAGTTTTTGATGACCACCCAATATGGTCAAAAAAAATGTCAGAACTTGATCTTCGTCAAAATGATCTATGTGATAAACTGTTATCTAACGAAGATTTAGAATTACTTAATATTATTGGATCTTATCCAAGCTATATTTCTTTATTTGTTATGAGAGAAATAATAGAAATAGATAATATTGTTATTTTTGATTTAGACGAAAAATTAGGATTTTTATCAGATATTAATAAATTATTATCATAAATTGATTCAGAGATTAATAGGAGAGAATAAATAAAATGTCCCATCATGGTGGCCACGGTTATCCAATTACTAAACAAATGCGTGTAGAGCGTCGTAAACGAGCGGAAGCCTTACAAGAAGAATATCATAAAAAATATCCTACTATTCAAGCAAAATTAGATGCTTTACCAGTAGCTGGTGCAAATAAACAGAGAGCAAAATTAGAGGCGCTTTTAAAAGCAGAACAAGATAAAGCTGACTCACTTAAGAAAGTGACCGAAGTTAAGGCTGAAAAGCTTGAAAAACTTAAAGTTAAAAAAGAAAAAGCTAACAAGTAAGTACAACGCGGTTAAAATTTAGGTTTATTATGAATGGCGCAATATATGTCGAAGATAGTAAAAATAGTAAAATAGGCAAAGCAGATACAACATACGCTTCAATTAAGGCATCATGTCCAGATACGTGCGCATTAAAAGGAGGCAAAGGTTGTTATAGCGAAAATTCTTATGCTGGCATTGTAATATCAAGATTAAATGAAGAGGCAAAAGATTTAACTTCTATACAAGTAGCTAAAGCCGAAGCATTAGCCATTGATAATTCATATAGTGGTGGTAAAATTCCAATAGGCAGACATCTTCGCTTACATACGGGCGGAGATTCTAGATCTATTACTAGTACACGCATTTTAAATGCTGCAATAGGTAGATGGAAAACTCGTAGTGAGGATGGTAAAAATATTTGTTGGTCATATACACACGGATATAAGCAGATTCCTAGATCTGAATGGAGTAACGTAAGTATTCTTGCATCTGTTGATTCAATTAAGGATGTTAAAATTGCACGTAAGCAAGGCTATAGCCCCGCCATAGTTGTTGCAGAATTTCCGGCGCTCAAAACATTTACTATTGATAATTGTGATGTGAAATGGATTCCATGTCCGGCACAATTAAAAAAAGAAATAACTTGTGTTTCTTGTAAACTCTGTTTTAACTCAGATAGATTATTTAAAGATAATTATGGTATAGCTTTTGCGGCGCATGGCGTAAAGCAACAACAAATTAAACGTCGTTTAAAATTATTACAATAAATAAAAGGAAATATTAATGCAAGTTCATTTAACAGAGCAAGACACAAAAATAATAGATTATTTGCAATCGCATAATAATAAAAATATAGCTTGGGAAGAGCTGGCACAATTTTCAAAATCACCAACAACGGTTAAATTAAATACTATAAAAAAAGCCGTATCAGAAATTAAAAGGAAGTATAGCCAAGCTAATTTGGCTATACCATTTAATGTTAATTTTATTTCTATGGCACAAAAGAACTTTATAAACAATAATGCTTTAAATAAAGTATCTAAAATAACATTGCCCACAAATGTTGTAAAACATCAAGCTCAATTAGATTTCAGTCCAGATTCATTAGGATTTAAAAAAGTTAGAACCCATACTGGAATTTATCAATTAAATGATACAGAATGGGCAATGTTTAAATATTTTTATCAAAATCCTGGTCGTGTGATTCCAATATCAGAGCTACGTGATAAATTATGTTACCCTAACTTTGGCTCGAAATTACCACCAAGATGGTTCGATTCAATTATGAGAACAATTAATGGCCTCAGGAGACAAGTTATTGGTCTTAATAAAAGACTTTTAACCGTTAAAGGTTTTGAAACAAGCTATTTATTTCAATAATTTATTATGAATATTATACCACAAGTAGGTATGGGGGCCACAATCTGCCACTGGTCAGACAGAACGCCAGCTACTATAATATATGTATCTAATAATGGTAGAAAAATTACATTACAAGAAGATAACGCAGTTAGATTAGATAATAATGGCATATCTGAGTTACAAGAATATACATTTAATAGAAATGTAAATGGTAAGTTATATCATGCAACATTGCGAAAAGATGGTAAATATAGAATTGTTGGAGGAAAAGAATTAATATCACTAGATACACGTAATAAATATTATGATTATTCATTTTAAAATATAAATATACGTTATATATAGTTTTAGACATTCGTTTAAATTAAGGAAAATTACATGGTCTCATCTAAAAAAACAGCGAAGAAAAAATCTCCTTCAAGCAAAGTAACAGTTAAAAAAACTACCTCTAAAACAAAAAAAGATTCTCGTTCTAAAAATGACTCTCCATCAGATCTTTTAAAGGCAGTTACAGATTCAACCGGGACAGTTGTTATGTCTCCAGTTGAGCCACAGGCTCCCGCTACTGATAGTAGCGTAACCGCAACTAAAGTTAGCCCCACTTTAGATAAAGTAACTGGAGTATTATCAATGGTTTCAGAAGATAAATAATAATTATTATTTTTTTATTAAAAATGCAAGTTGTTAATCTTATTAATAAAAATAATATTATAATTAATCACTCTCTTGGTAAAGAGTTAGGCTATGGCCGAGATGGTCAGGTATTTGAAATTAATGATAATAAAGTAATTAAATTATGTGTTCTATTTGAGAATGATTATATAACTTTAACTATAAATCATATTTATGATAAAATTTCTTCAATATTAAATTTAATTGAAAAAGATATGCCTCTGGCATATGTCCGCGTGTATGAACATAATTTTCTTGGAAAATTTCGGCGCACCACAATAAATGGTCCTGAAAATTATATTTTATATTATTATTTAATGGAAAAATTGAATAAAATTTCAGAAGATGAGGCTAAAGTATTTAGTACGATTATATCTCACGAAGACTTGAATAAAGAAAAAAAATATAATTTTCTAGAATTAGAAAAAATTCTTAATGGTTTGAATGTTGGGCTTGATTTTGATAAACAAAAGGTTACGTTATTTTTGGATAATTTAAAAAATACAAATATCATTCAAAATGATTGTCACCAGCGTAATATTTTAAAAAATAATAATGGTGATTTTAAATTTGTTGATTTGGATAGGTGCTATTTAATTGGAGATTAATATGAATAATAAGTTTGCAAAGGTTGATTTATCTTTACTAAAAAAATTAGTTGATGAGCTGGAAAATTCTTTAGCCGCAGCAGAATTAATGAAGACTGATTCAATTGATAATAAAGATTATATTGTGGAGATGTCTAAATGTTCTGGGCTTGCATCTGGTATTATGAGTGAATCTACCTGCCTTGTAGGAGATATACACGGATGCATTATGTCTGTGCAGGGGCAGCCTATGCCGAAAGATGACGCTTTAGCAAAACTTTTGGGCGCTATTAAGGGCGGGCTTCCCGGTACCAATTAAAAAAAATATTCATCACTTGCCGCTTAATTTTAAGTAATTAACTTAAGCGCTGAAATTAGTCACGTAATTATCGTGATATTAGGAGTATATTATGTCGAATACAACTAGAAATGATGTTAAACAATTGGCAGAAAAAATTGAAGTTCTTGCCAAAAATGTTCAACTAAAATTAGACGCAAATGCTGATGACGCTTTGCTATTATCAGTAGCCAATGAACTAGTCAGAAATAATCTGACGTTTGTATTCACTTTAGGTGAATTTTATGCGCTAAAGCAATCTGGAACAAATAAGAAGCATATTGCTAAAAAAGTTAGTATGATGAATTATCATAATGTTCGTGATAGCTTTGGAAGATTTACTAGAAAAACATAATATGTTATACGATAAATTATCAAGATTTGTGGCAGTATTTCCTGCTTTAATATTATTATTTGCAATTAATATGTTAATAACCGTCACTATAGCCGGCATAGTTATGTTAGAGTTGATTTCATTATATCCTGGTGCTTATTGGCCTTTATTTGCGTCCATTGCAGTATCAGTTGCAGTATATACATGGTTAGTCTTTAACCATAAGTTAAGAAAATATGTCTTAGAAAAGGGAATGAGTAATGAGTAAGAATATTACAATAGAAAAAGTATTAGATGGTTTGTCTCAAATATTTCAAATGACAGACACTGTATTGAATGAGTGGGGCTCTTCTGAAAAATCAGAAAACTTGCAATTTCCAGTTTTATTAGGAATGATTGCACTTAGAATGAATTGGGACGAAAAACAAACTAGGGAAGCGGATCCATTTGTACGTAAGTATGTTCGTAGTCATTCAGATTGGACAGTTACACGTGGCGCCCATGGTGGTATTATGAAGACCTCAGATAAACTTAAAAAAGAAGAGCTTAGAGCAGCAAAAGATGCTGCTAAGAAAAAAATGATAGAAGCTATTGAGGCCGTGGCCTCTGCTACTCAGACTAAAGAGTCTGAAGTAGAAACTTCTATAGAAAATGATACAGAAGAATCATGAAAAATTTATTTATAATGATCCTATCTTCCATAGGAATTATATCATGTTCTTCATGTGGAAGTAAAACACCGTCTGCTACTGCGCCAGACGCAACAGCTATAGTTGATGCAGCTACACCATTACGGCCACTTCTAATAAAAAAAGATTCTTGGGAATTGACATTCCCATCCCAAGGATGGGTAGAATCTACTACTTGTGGACAAAATAGTTGTCCACTAGGACTTTATTTATTTACAAATAAAGACATAAAAAATGTACTCGTTGTATTGTCAGAAAATTATAATGATACATTTGAAAAATATATCCTTAATTCCTTGCAAGGATTAAAGGGTAGCGGAGCAAATGTTTTATCACTAAAACAATCTAATTTAGATAACCACAAATTTATGGTCTTTGAATCAGTTAAAGATGATGCCAAAGTTTGGACATGGGTAGGGCTTGTAAATAAACAAGGATATCAATTATCATGTGGCGGACCATCAGTAGACATACTACAACATGATGTTTGTCTCAGTATTGCAAATACTTTTCACATAAAATAATGTATAAATATATTTGTCTTCCAACAAAAAGATGCAACTTTATTATTGCCAAAGTAGAAATTGAACCGCCTAAAATAGGCGCACATTATTATTATATTATCACTAAATATAAAACTAGTGGTAATAGTAAGAAAACATTTAAATCTATTCCATATACGATAAAAGCGTCGGCCGCTTTTGATACGCCAGAGCTAGCTATAGATTATGCTAAATCTCTTTTCCCCTCGGAGAAAGAGAGGCATATTTCTAATTATAAAAAGAAAATAGCCTTTCATTCTAAAAAAATATTAGATATGGAGACTTATGATCCAGTTATTAGGACCGTTGATTGCTCATAAATAAAAATTATGAAGGATAAGGTTTTAATATTTGATTTTATGAATTATCTACATCGTTGTAGAGTTGGAAATCTTCAGGGAGAATATGTTTTAATATTTAATTTTTTTAGAAATCTACGAGCAACAGTAGAGCGGTTTGAACCGGCAAAAATATTTTTTGCTTTGGAAGGCTATCCAAAGCATAGGTATAATCTATTTGCAGGCTACAAGGCAAATAGAATAATTAAAACAGCCGGCGCATTAGAAACAAAAAATAAAATTATAGATTCTGCTGAGTTAATTAAAAAACTTTTATTGTTGTTACCAGTGACAATGGTTTATCATCCTGATTATGAAGCAGATGACGTTATATCTACATTAGTAGATAATATGAAGGATGAAGATATAACAATTATTAGTGCCGACACAGATTGTATTCAAATCTTGCAAAGAAATTATAAAGATTGCAAACTTTATAATCCTATTAAAAAAGAATATATTAAACCGCCAGAATGGCCATATATTGCATTCAAATCTCTTGTTGGAGATAAGAGCGATAATATCGCGCCTATTATGTCTAATAAAAAGGCAGAAAAATTAATTGTTAATGCTGATGAATTCGCAAAATTTCTATCCATTGAAGAAAATAGATCAAAGTTTTTTATAAATAGAGATTTGATTGAATTTCAATCAATTCAATTGAATGAAATCATCCACTATGATGGCGAATTTAATCCGAGCGATTTAAAAAAATCATTTGACTTTATGGAATTTAAGTCTATTACAAACGATTATTCATGGAACAAATTTTGTGAAACATTTGAAAATATTAAATGAGAAAATTTATTATTAATGTAAAAGGCGAGAATTATTCAATAATAGAAGTTGAATGTGAAAAAATATCATTAATAGAAGATTATACAATTTCATACCTTCTGCCTGGAGAATATAAGGCCAGGATAATACGGCCAGTTACTTATAAAAATAACATCTACTTTTCACATAGTATTATTAACTCTATAGATGATGCCAAAAAGAAAATTGAATTAATTATTAAATCTAAATTTGAATTAGAGCTAGCTAAGTATAATAAAGTTTATACAGAATTAGATATTAATAATATTTTGTTAGGCATTCAAATAGTTATGATATAATTTAAGATATCTTAAATCTTGCACATTTATGTGCCATATTTTAGCAAATTCTAATCCATCTGCATATGTTAAATATGCAATATCATCATAATTGTATGCATGCATTATGCTTGGCTTCATAGTATGGCCCATATATAAAGCATGACCTAATTCGTGTAATACAACTGTTTTAAATTCATTATATGTTTTAATTCTCTCAACTACTATATATAGAGTTTTAATTGAATTATTGTGTTTATATTCACATAAACCAAATATGTTATTTTTAGCACGTTTATCTGCATTCTCTATAGAATGCAGAGAAGAATCTGCTCTAATAAATGTATTATTATAATCTATAAAAGATAAGTTTTTTGAGTCTAAATCAAATATTATTTGCAATTTAATAAGCCCATTACAAAAAAAAAGTAAATCATCTAGAGCGTGTAAAATAATTGCTCTTTCCTCTAGAGTAAAATTTTGATCTGCATGAATAACTTCTTCCCATTTGCATAATAATGGTAATTTAACTTTATTAAATAATAAAGATATTCTTGGAATATTATTTATATAATTATGTAAATAACAATATATATTGCATACAATATTCCATATATTATTCATTATAAATAATATTATATTATGTAGTGCGATTAATTAATCATCTAATTCTGGTATTTCAATATTATTTTTCAATTTATTTAATAATAAATCAAAAATTTTATCACTAAATTTTTTATCTTCTTCATCAGAATATGATGCATCTTTGATAATATTATCAATTAATATTTTATTATCTATATTAGATAATAAAAATTTTCTATTTTTTCTATTCATTTTTTTGTCCTGATTGTTCTAAATATTTTATTATATTTAGAGAGGCCTCAATCATACTATCAGTATATTTTTTACCAGTTGTTTGCTTTATAAGCATATTCAATTCTGAAATTTTTTCAGATATTTGTTCCGCTGAACCAGCAGCCTCATTGAGTGTTTTAAAACTATATGCTAATTTTCTAAATTTGTCGCATATAGCTGCTATTTCAACTACTGTTGGATGTAATTCAGCTAAAGATGAAGCCTTTTCTTTATCCATAGCTTCCTCTAATTCTTTAGAGGCCTTTCTTAAAGCCTCTTTGTCATTACGTCTTTTAGACTGATCAATTGCATCAAGATATGGTTTAAATTCATTTTGTTTAGCTTCAATAATTGTTTGAATAATTTCAATTATTATTTTTTTCTTTGTTTCACTTTTGCAAGTATTTACCTTGAGAAGTAGTTTTTTTATTAAACCGGCAAATGTGCCGCTAGCGAGAAGTTCTTTCTTTTTTTGGCCATAACCATGATGTCTTTGTTTATATTGTGATAGTCTTTGTTTATTTCTTGATATAATATTTTCTGGTTTTAAATATTCAATCCAATATGGATCATTAGAATTAAATTTGCCCTCATCGCTATCATCAAATTTTATTCCATTTTTTGATAGCACTAATAATTCCAGATCTACTATTTGTTTTTCAATTTTATTTTTTTCCAATTGATTTTCTGCGTCTTCCCACGCAGATATTAGTTCTAGTCTTTTTTCGTCCTTACTCATATGAGTAGCTTGACGTCTTGTGTTTTCGACATTATATTCAGACTTTAAAGTTGGGTCTGCTTTAATGCGCTCCCATCTTTTTTGTCTTGAAATTTTTTGATTTATAATTGTTTGAGGGTTTATAGTATCTTTTAATCTACTTTTTAATTTTTCTTTTTCAATTATATTTGTCTCTTTATCTATTTTTTCTTGTAGGTCTTCTCTGTATTTTATTAATGCATCCAGGCCTATTTTTTTAACAAATTTTAATTTTTCCTTTTTTGCGGCTAATTGTTTTTTTCTTTTAGATAAATTATAAGAATATTTTTGAGCGGTTACTTGGTCTTGTATATCTTCGGCCCCCTGAATATTAGGATTTAGGCCAGTATCTTGCAGAGCTTGATTTATACAAGCGGCAGTTTCTTCTTCCGTAACTCCTTCGCTTTTGCCTTTTAATATAGCTTTTTCAATGATGCTATCAAGCAATTCTTGTATGGTATTAATTACCTCTTGAGGAGATATTAATTCATTATAATTGACATCATCTCCTAAATAATGCATTGTATTTAATGAGCCCCAATATTTTTTTAAAATATTGACATAATCTTCCCACTTTTCTTCTTCTGGATCAAAGGAAATTTCATATAATTTTTCAATTGTCTTTTCACTTGCGAAAATTATCTTCTCTATAAGAGATTTTAGATCTTTATTATTTATTTTATCCAATAACAATTTTGTTTTTTGTAGAGGGTCACTTTCTTGATTAGGATCGCTATAGTCATAGTCATCCTCATCTTCATCGTCTGAAGTCCATACGCCATTTCTCATAGCCGCCAAAGATAATAGAGACTTTTTATAAAATAAATTTGCTAAAGTCAATAGATTAGATAACTTCATTATGCCCTATATTGTATATAAAATTAATGCCATAAAGCTATAATTTAACATATACTTATGATGAATCATGTAAAACATGAATTTTTATTTAAATGTGAAGATTGCGAAACAATTTTAAGTATTAAGCTTGAAGATGAAGAAGACCTTAAAAAGGTTCAAGAAAATAAAATGATTTTAGAATGTGTTTGTGGCTCTAAGTGCTTTGTATTGCGTGATTAAATATTAGAAAGTTAAATTATGAATAATTCAGAATTTGTTTTGGAAATATCCAAACTGCGCCCTTCGTCAACATTCTTGTCGATAATGGGATATCGTAACTCTGCTTCAGAAATAGCAGACTATAGTATAGTATTCAATATGAGTTATGAAAGCGCATTAAGAAAAAGTATTGCTGTATTAGAAAATACAATTACTACTGGTGACTTACAAAATAAAGCAAAAAAAGAATTAATAGATGGTTATTCTAAATCATTAGAGAATATTTCCGCGAAAGATAAAGTAGATAATACTTATACTTTATTTTATGATCAAAATAATAAGCCCATTAAAGGCATTAAGTTACATAATGCTACCAACACGCTCCATTTATATGGTTTAGTTAATTGGAAAAAGGTTATTATGCCTGGAATTTATTCAAAAAATTCTAAAAAAGAATTAACCATAATTAAAGACAAATTACGTAAATTAACTCCACTTGGAAAATTTAGGCAATTTAAAATAACACCCGATCAGGTTGATCGAATTTCAGTTCAAAATTTGAATTTGTTACCACCAAACGTTTAGAATATTATTCATTCAAATGAATAAGATAGAAAATAATCTTAATTTATGTAGGAAATTCATAATAGATAAATGTGATCGTGATTCCTATAATCAATCTTTAAGTAAGTATCTATTACTTTTAAAAGATCTTAATTATGATTATAGTAATGAGCTTTTTTGTATAGCTAAAGCTATAGATATTTTATATAGTTCAAATTTAAAATTTATGGAAATATACGATAAGCCAAATTATAAAGAAAATGATGTAGCTATTATAATGGCCTTTGATTTTAGATTAGCTGATTTTAAAAAAGTACTTAAAGTCTTAGATAAAGCAATAACAATATCTAAATTGTGGACATTTACATGAACAATAAAAATTATACACTAACCCCAACATGGGGAGATATTACTATTTCAAAAAACAAATCATTTGAATATCAATTTGAATTTGGAAATTTTTGTAATTCTTTATTTGAATTTAAAGTAGAGTGGACAACTAAATGTGACCATGCAGGGCCGTCATTTACTTTTTCAATATATAAATTATTTTGGATAAATTTTAAAATTTATGATCATCGTCATTGGGATTCAGATCTTAATGTGTGGAAAATTTACTCTTTAAATAGATAATGTTTTCTACATTAGGAACTTTAGTATATTCTGAAAATCCTTATAAGCTAATTGTTCAATTAGACAATAATATAGGATTATTATATAGATCTTTGTGCCCCAAATATTTTAATATAAAACCGCCTAAATATCCAACACATATTTCAGTTGTTCGAAATGAAATACCAACTAGATTATTTATATGGAGAAAGTATCAAAATAAAGAGATTAGTGTTAATTATAACAATTATATTTTTAATGATAATATTTACTTTTGGCTTGAAGCATTCTCAAAAGAATTAGAAAATATTAGATTAGAGCTTGGACTAGAGAATATTTCTAAATATACTCAATCTCCTGATAAAAAATGTAAATTTCATATTACAATTGGAAATCTTAAAAATACATAAGAGTTAATAATGGCTAATCATGGTTTTATTTCTTCAAGAAAACATTTTGTTAAAGAGCAAGTCATTCTTGATTTGCAAGAAATTAATGAAAGAAGATTTAAGGGTCTTCTAAAAATAGAAGATTCAAATTGGGGAAAGAATGGTTCTTGGTTTATATCATACCATATTAATGGACAAGACTATCCGGTAGGTTTTAATATTTGGATTGCTTCTAAAAGAAAATTAGAGCATAGACATAGTGGGATGTGGGCCTATTATCTAGAAATAGTTTTCTCAGAAGAGCTAGGTGCAAAATATAACGGGATTTTATCAGATGAAGGCCACAATAATAAGTGGAAGCCAGATCCTAATAAATACGATTCTTATCGTTCATGGTTAGATGAATTATATAGCCATATTAAAAAATCAAATCCAAATGCTTATAAAAAGTTAACTCAATTTGAGTTGAAATATGCCCCTTTAGAATTAAGAGATTGCTAATGAATGAAAAAAATTGGTATACTTATATAGTTCAATGCAATGATAAAAAGCAGTCACTTTATACAGGAATAACAGACAATTTAGATAAAAGAATTAAAAAGCATAATAATAAGAAAGGCGCCAAATATACAAAAACAAAAACGCCTGTTAAACTAAAAAAGTTTTTTACTGTTAGCACAAAATCTCAAGCTTTAAAATTAGAATATTATATTAAATCTTTATCAAGAGCTGATAAGATTAATTTAATTGATCAGAAATTTTCTTGCCCATGTTCTAATAAATGTTGTCCAAATCCAGATACATTTACTCCAGAACATATATGTATAGAAAAAGTATGTGAAGACTGTTTCAATACTGTCTGTAAAAGTTGCGGCAATTCTTGTTGTTGTGATTTATAATGACCAATCTTATTCAAACAGGATTATCTTTAGATAATAAACTAATAATAGGTAATGTGTTTCGTTTTCATGAAACACATGGTATACCATTAGATATATTATTTAATTGTCTTATAGATAGGAATTCTATTCCAGATTGGATCTCCTTTTATAATGAGGCTGTCGCTGCCGGTATGCAGCACATAAGAATTATATCAAAATTATCAGAAGCAATTGATGATTCTTTTGGAACAGAATATAGGACTAAAATAATATCTAAATTAAATATGATATTTAACAAATCAGCTGTTTAATTGTTAAATATTAATAGCTTTTATAAATTCAATTATGGCTTTTCTATATTTTAATGGTTGTTTTTCTTTGAGTTGACTAAAAAAATAATTAGCGGCCTGCTCATCATATTCATATGGCTCAATTAAATTTTTAATATTATCTGTAATTTCATTTTTTTTACATATAGTTTTAATGGCCCTATTAGCATATTTTATGAAATTTTCGAAATTTTCTTTAAAAGTATTTTTCAAAATATTGATGAAATATTCTGGCGTTATTTCTTTAACCCATGCTTTAGCGTAGGCGCTATGCAATGATAATGGAAAGTATCTTTTATATATATTAAATATATCGATGCTGTCAGACAATCTAGTATAAAACTCTACATCACGAAATTCATGAAAAATTCTACCATATGGATCTTCTGGATCTATTAGTGATAAGTCAGCATCTTTGTGTTTTGGCATTCCACTAGGATCAAAATGTAGGTCCCTTATATGCTTGCCTGGCAAGCCAGTAGAATCTGACATAAAAATAAGCCCAAGAAATTCCTGAACAAAGTGTAATATTTCATGACGAACTGTTCGTTTAATGGCATTAAACGTCGGGATTAACATTGATGTATCATTAATAATAATTTTACTAAAATCTTCTATATTTTTATATATATAAATAGTTCCAATTGGGCCACGAAATTTAGTTACATATAATCCATTCCAATCACCAGGTTCTATCTTAATCTTTTCCTCATTACTGTTAATTAGTTTAACGTTAATAGAAAAATAACGATCATTATAGTCTACTCCAAATGGATTGTATTGTGATTGATATGAAAAATCAGATAATGAAAATTCAAAATTTTTAATTGTATTTTTATCGCATTTCTTAGAAAGCCTTTCGCATTCACCGTATGCGATTAAAATATCATGTAGTTTTTTACTGTCATTATTTTCGATTGTTAAATCAATGATTTTATCACCAAGTTTTGGCAGTAAGCTTACACAAAAGCAAGAAATTACCCAATCAGAAATTTGTTTTAAAAACATTTCTGGGGCTTTTAATAGCCCCGCATTTTTATGAAATACATCAATATTAAATAATAATTTATTTAAAGAAATATTCATTGTCTCAAATATTATTTAATATTGATAGCAAACATTTTACTAAATATTTAGCTATTGACAAAATAAATTTATTATTTATAATAATAATGTTATATAGTTAATATTGGAGTAGATGAACAATGGTTGTTCAGGAGCCTGTAAAGCTCTCGCTTTAAGCACAGTCAGTTCGATTCTGACCTGCTCCACTGTATTAATGCTATTTAATGATTAGCAAGAAAATTAAGTGATCAAAATAAAGACAAGTATTTAATAGATAATGGATGGCAAGTTTTTCGTATTAAATGGAGAAGAATAACTAAAGAATTTCGCGAGGAGTTAATAAAAAAGATTATCAGAGATATTCAGGGAATGATGTTTAACAGGAACATTCCGCCTTTGGAGCGCGGCTATTTGGGTGCAATTCCCAATTCCCTGACCAATAAAGCGGGCGTGATGTAAAGGCAGCATCTCAGTCTTCCAAATTGATCGTACCAGTTCGAATCTGGTCGCCCGCACGAACTATATCGGGCTTCAATCCGACTAATATGTTATAGTGTGGAGTAGGCTAAGGCCGTTTCTGCGGAAAAAGATCCTACACCAGGTTGGTTATTTTACCTGCACATGAACCGAAAGCTAGCTCGGAAAATAACCACAAGGGTTTATAGTGTTAATAGCAGCACAACAGACTTTTTAAACGGCCTATGGCCATTTAACAAATTAATCTGTTAAGTCTCAGTGCAAATCTGAGTAAACCCACAGAAGAGAGTGGCCACTCTCTTTAGAATCAGGAAGTCCCGGCTAGAAGTCCGGCATATTTTAGTTTAATCGCATAGCGCAGCAATCTCTGACCGGGATTGTGGCCGGCTGCAAATCCGGTAAGAATTCATAATATATGAGGTGTGAGCAACATATCTTGATTCGATTTAAGTTTTAGATGTTTCATGGGTTTATGATGTTAATAGCAGCATATCGTACTCTTAATACGATTGACTAGATGCAAATTCTAGTAAACCCACAAAATAATGTATTGGTAAAACAGGATTACTTATGAGTAAAGTTGGATTAGTATCAGAATTAGAAAATAAAAAAAATGAGCTTAAATATCAAGAAGAATATCTTAATAATTTGAAAAATGAAATAAAGGAGCTAGAAAATAAAATTACTAGCTCTAATATTTCTCAACTAGAAATAGAGTTTGATGTCGAGAGTAAAAAAGTTTATAAAGAAATTAGATTACAAATTTCTAAATGCAAAGCTAATATGATTGCAATTGGTAAAAAAAATCTACAAGAGAAAGTAGAAGAAATTTCTGAAAGAACTGGCGTGCCAGTTCATTTATCTCATTTACGTGAATTTGAATTAAATTCGCTTTATGTTCCTAAATCAGCTAAAGATAAATGGCCAAAAATCAATTTTAGTCTTTTCGATACAATTCATAAAGACTTTAATTTTGGAGGCGGTTCTTATGAAGAAGGATGGTATCATTCTTCTGTATGCTAATATTCTGACAAAATAAAGAGAAGACTTTAAGTTAACACTCTATTATACAAGTTTTGTTTTGCGCCGAAAATAAGTTGTCTTGAGCTTGTATTATTAGATCATGTGGGTTAATTGCGAAAAGCACAGCATATACGCTTAGACCGTATACCTTTGAGGGTGCAGGTCCCTCCATGATCACAACGAATTAGGTTTTGGTAAAGGCGCGCACTACGGTTCGATTCCGCACCTAATTCTAGGTTAAAAGTTGATCGCTTTTAACCGTTTAATTTAAATATTATATGTTATATATAATATATTGAGTCAAGGATCTGAACGTGTAAAAATTGCTCATATGAATGTTCGGTACGTTCACGATATAAAGTTAATTGGGATAATATAAATCTTATAGAAGAATTAAAAATAAAATCAATTATTTAGTTAGCAGAAGAAATAGGATGTTTTGATGCGGCAATCTATAAAAGAATGAAAAAATATGGATTAAATAATCCGAGGTAGTCTAATGGTAAGACAGTTGGCTGTTAACCAACCGTATAGAAATATATTTCTAGGTTCGACTCCTAGCCTCGGAGCAATGGTAGTTTACTTATTCGAAAAGTAAATTCCCAGATTACTTAGTGTTTAAGAGCACAACTCGTCGCAGTCAGACTAAAAAGAGCGGCCACAAAGATCTATGGCTTTCGGTTTTAGAGTAATCAAAATTATCTATCATTATAGATATATCTATATTACTGGCGCCATAGTTTAGTGGTAAAACAGAACCTTGTCACGGTTCAGTCACGGTTTCAATTACCGTTGGTGCCGCCATTATAATAAGAAAGTATCGAATAAAATATTATGACTGATAAAGAAAGATATGATTTGTATCTTGAAATGCAATCTTGTATAGCTACTGCTATTGAATTTAGCAAAGGTGATGGATGCATGAATTCAGAAATTAGAGATCTAATAATAGATAAATTGCTGTTGAAAGCAGCAAATATAAAAGAGCAATTAAAGAATGAGATATAAGTGTCATTATTGTGGCGATCAATTAAAGCCTGATAAATATTTTATGTTAAGCTGCTATAACTGCAATAACTGTTCTATATCATTTGCTTATGACGGGTCTATTAGTATATTTGATATTAAGATTTTTGAACAAGGCCATGACTGGCTTATTACTAGAAGTAAGTATCATACAGATACTTTAGTATATAGAAAAGATAAAAAAGATTATAAACTTATAGTAAATGGAAATTTTGATTTAAAATTTGATCAAAATGGCGTTTTAAAAGTATATGATTTATGGGAAAGATTAATGAAATTACAGGCTTTTAGTTAATTGAACTTAGTGCATATATTTATGCCACATACTACGACGTGGCCAATTACATACCAAAAGATAAAATTAATAAAATTCTTAAATATTTTGAAGATAAATTTGGCATCCCTAAATAATTGAAATATTTTCATGATATAGAGTCATCATGAAAATAACTTTAGAAAAATCTACTGGCAGAGCAAAATGCAGATCATCGTCATGTAAAAAAATGACGATATATATATCTGGTTCAGATAGAATTAAAGTTGGTACAACTTGTGCTGCTATTACTATGGATAGTGCGGCTGGGGTAAATACGTCCTACTATTGTAGAGATTGTATTGATCAATTATATTTAGATATTAAAGCAATATTAAATCCTGCACTTTGGAAATTTTTATAATTATGAATAGAGAGTGGATGAATAGACTAAACATGAAGGGTTTAGTCCTAACAACTAAGGATGACTGGCCGCTTGTGACTATTTCAAATCAAGAAATTGAAGAATCAATTATTATTGGAAATAAACAAGAAAATGATTCAAAAGATATGGGATTAAAAGATAATTCTTTTGATGGAGATAACGGCAAGTCTCTTAATAGAACTATAATATCTAAGCAAGCAGAATTTGCAGTTAGAAAATTTGGTGGCGGAACTGCGCGAGTAACAAAGCCAAATGAATTCCATAACTATCCTGATGTGGGCGCTACCAATGTAAGATATGTTTTTGATCCTGAAGATGGTCTAATGGTTATGAAACGCGACCAGGGCAAGGTACCAATTATCTTAGTAACGGGCGAATCTCCAAATTTCTATCTTATGGGATGGACTATACCAGACTATGCCAAGCAAGTAATTTATAGAATTAATCTAGGGCGCGAGGAGCCTATTGTTGGATTTCTTCATGACATGAAAGATCACGAATCATTTACTTATAGTAAACAGTGGCTATTTCCTATGTGGTCTTTTAATAAAGATTTATTAAAATAAATGTTAGAAGTAAATGTTATAAAATTAGAATATGCTGGACAAATTTGTTACAATAAAAATTGTAAAAGATTGCCAGAATATCACTGGAATGTTATTGGTGATGTTTGGCATATTAAGCAAGGCGCAATTTGTGCTGTAATTAGTACAGGACCGCTTTCAGCGGTCATATATTGTAATGATTGTATAGATGATATTTTTAAAATGATTAAAAGCAAATTAGATCGCAAACTTTGGACTTTTAAGTAGAGAGCTAAAATGATTGAGAAATTTGAAGATCTTGAATTAGATGCAATTGAAACATCAGATCAAATTGAAAAATTAATCCAAGATAAATTGGGCGTATCTATTGATACACTTAAAAAATCTATAGAAGGTTATGTTATTGAAAATTCTGAATCATTATCAGAAGAATTTGTGACTATAGCCCCAATGGGTGATTATGGTAAACTTATTGAAAATAAGTCTGATATATCAGAGTTTTTTAAAACAGAAGCCTCTAAGATAGAAAATTGGATCTTACAAAGTATTAACTCAGCCGCACATAATTTAATACAATTTAATTTTATTAATAAAGCTGTTGATGATTGTGATACTTTAAAGGGATCAGTATTTGTTTCTTTACAAGGAAAAATAAGACATGCCTTTGCTCAAGGAGATAATTAGACATGTTATCAATTAACGATCCATTTTCTCTTGAAAAAATAAGAAATGATGAATATGAAAAAATGATTAATGATATTAGAAAAATGGATTATGCTAAAAAAATATTAAGAGAACTTGGCGTGCAGACTGACGCCCTTTCTTTATTAGATCTATTAAGGAATGAAAAAAGATTACAAGAGATATCGTCTAAACTTAAATTAATGGTATTCTGGTGATACAATGGGAACTGGCGGTAAGAGTAAATATGTTTCGCAAGAAATTGCAAATAATTTCGTTGAATCTTTAAATATAGCTATTCGGGTTTATGATTGTGAATTAGGCGATGGCACTAATATTCCAAAATTTGTTTGTATTGGTAATCAAAAATATGAATTTAAAATAAATAATGAAACTTGGGTCATGTCTTTAGATAGGAAATCACATGAGTGATTATAGTGATTATTGTAAATTTTGCCATCTTGATATAAGTTTTTCTGACTGTAATTGTTTAGAATCAGTTAAAGAAACTAAAAAAATAAAGAAACAATATGATAAAGCTTTACAAATAAAACATGATGAATTAGTAGAAGCCAAAGAGGTTCTTCTAGATTTTGGGTTCAAGCATGATTTAAAATCATACTATGATTATAATACAGGTGATGAAATCTCTTCTCCTAAAGAATTAGATAAATATTGGGTAGATTGTGACAAATATAATTCTATAGATGTTAGATCGGTTGTGAAGTTTATTAAGTGGCTTAGAACTAAATAGTTATTTATATTGTCGATTTGCCTTAGCAATTTTACACATTTCTTCTAATGTTTTTTCTTTACTTTTTATTTGTTTAATATATAATTTTATATCTGGCACCCACGCTCTAAATAGAGAGCCATGGGCCAATCGAAGGTGGCATTCATTTTTACTCATACATAAAGTAATCAGATTATTAATATCTAGCTCCCTTTCTTTATCTAAATGAAATGGTATAATATGATGAACATTTAATCTTTTTGTACTGCCACATGCGGCACATTTTGGATTTTTAATGAGAAATTCTTTTTCTAATTTAGGCCATTTTGATGATCTTTTTATTGAAAAATGCATATCTCTAGTTTTTGCTAAAAATATATTATATATATGTTTTACAGTTTTTATCATATAATTATTCATGTTTATTAACTAATAAAATTGTATTTATGAAAGGAGATTACTATGTTTGATACATTAGAATTTGTTATGGTCGCCTGTCTTTTTGCAGAGCTTTGTGTAAGGCGCGGCAGCGAAGTTGTTGATTTTTTAAAATCAAAACTCTCTCCTAAAGAGTAATGCGTCCGGAAACTTTAAGAAAAGCCAGCCCAACTAATTTACTAAGATTAGCAGGCTGGCTTAAGCTTAATACTCAGGGCATGAGTCATAAGCAAATCATTAGATTAGTTTATTGGAGAATTACAAGAGAAGAAAAAAGAAAGCGTGGGCTTATTTATTCATCTTATTAGATGAATAAAGAGGCTAAATTAATACTAAATTCTCTTAGATGTCCACTTTGCAATAGTCAAATAGATCTTATTGATTGGTTTTCTTTATTAAATAAAAAATATAAAGAACATAATTTTGGATGTGTTGTTAATCCAGAACATTATAGTATTTATTTTAATCATTGGGAAGACCCTCCAAAAATAGAGAATGAGCGCGTTATTGTATATGATGAGCTTAATCAATATAATATTGACCAAAATACATTTATTATTGGTCATCCTTGGATAAAATCTACAATTAAAGTTAGTAAGGTTGATAAAGAAAATAGAGTATTAGATAATATAAAGCCAAAAACATATACATTTGAAATTCAATTATTTGATTTTAAATCTGTAAATAGAAATAAAATTATTAATAAAGTTAAGACTGTACTGATTTTTCAGTAATAAATATTTATATCTAATACTTAAGCATTACCGAATAATAGTAAATTATCCTCACTAATTAGCACTTATAAATTATAATTATGTTTTATATTCATATTTAGCTATATTTGGTAATGGATAAGATTGCTATTTTGTTGAGAAAAATTGATTATTTTGATCAAATATCAAAAATTGGTAATGTTCTTGGGCCCTATACTAGGCCTGATGGAAGAAAAATAGTTGTTATTAGGGATAGCGGAAAATCCAGAACAATGAGTTATCCAAAGTATTTATATCAACAACATCATAAAATTGAAATAGGCCCTAATGATACGATTGATCATATAGACCGAAATAAGTGCAATAATGATATATCTAACCTTAGATTAGTAAAAAGAGATCAACATAGTGCAGATGATACTCGCAGAGTGCGTTTAGTTAAGCTTACATGTCAAATATGTAATAAAGAATTTGAAAGATCTCCAAGATTAATTAGAGATAAGTCTAAAAAAGGAAAAGTATCACAATTTTGCTCTAGACAATGTGCTGGTAAATATAGTAGAGAAGTTCAACTTGGATTACGTAAAAAGTTACCAGTACAACTACCTCCAGTTTCAGAGTATTATAGGAATGAAAAAAATATAGAAAGTTTTGCTAATTATATATTAAAAAAATATGCTATAGATTTATAATTACTTTTTGATGTTATAGTAAATATTACTACTATTCATCTTATGAAGGTTTTATGAGTTTAGAAAATACAGGAATTAATAATTGGCCTACTCCTGACTATAATTTAGCTTGTTTTAATATTATGTTAGAAGCTATTGAACCAACCGCAACTGCCGCACAAGCTTCTCTTAATAAAAAGATTAATAATCTAAATATAGCCATTAATGCTATACGAAATCAATTAAAGTTAAAATTTATAGAGGGCTCTATTAAATCTGTTAAAAACTTTACTCATTTAAATGAACTTGAAAATGGACCATTTAAATTAAAAGAATATAAGGCTATATATCATTATTCATTTCAAATTAATGAAATGGATAAGCTTGGTAAGGTTTATGAGATTTTGTCTAAATTTCCAGACATAAAAGTATCTGCGAAACCATTTAATTCAGGCGCCCTACCAGTTCTAGAAAAGAAAGTATTAGATAATAAATTGAATAGAGACGTGCTGCAAACGGCTCTTAATAAATTGCCAATTAAATTTTATAGTAAATGTAAAGAATTAGGATTAAATCCAAATGATTTTGATGTTTATGGCTATGAAATTATAATTAATGATAATTTTAAGATGAAGAATAACTCATTTTTTAATTTAAAAAATTTTGGTGGGGTTGAGATATCAAAAGGGCGCGTTATATTTCGGAGCAGCCTTAGCACTAACCACGATTCTTTAAAATTATCTGTTAGCGAACCTATAGATAATTTATGTTTATGTCGTTGTTGGTATCAAAAATCCAATAAGTTGGCCTTAAATGTCGTATCATTTAACGATTTAATTAATTAAAAGGCCTCTTTTGATCTAAAGATCAATAATAATAATTATTATTTAATGTCACTTTTTATTTATGGAGTTTTATTATGAGTACAGATACAAATGTTCAGTCAATGACCAAAGAAGTAGAAAAAATATTTGAAGCAACAAATACTGTTGTTTCTGGAATGAATGATGGAGAACATAAAACAATTGTTGAGCTATCAACTGATGTTGGCACGGCTCTATCTTTAGAGCCTAAAAAAGTTCTAGGTTTTGTTAGTTTTTATGCACATCATACAGACATAGCCTATGTTGCTCGTGGCAAAAATGGAGGACTAGTTAAAGGTACCAGACCAGTTAAAGTAGTAAAAGCTGGCAAGAAAAATAAGTCTCAAGTAGATACCGATACAAATCAATAAATTCACATATTTACCAGACTTCTGGTAGATGTGAGGATTATATGATTTCTAAAGAAAGGCGCCTTCTTGAGCAAATTATCAAACAATGGGCCCAGAATCATACTGTAGATTATGCAATCGCAGATTATGATAATAGCGAAAAGGCTATGGAAACAACACAAAGCCATTTAACATGGCTTATTGCAAACAATAAGTGCATGATAGATCTTATGTCTTTGGTAGATACTGTGGATGTTTTTATAGAAAATTCTAGAAAACGTAGATATTCTGATGGTATGATTTGTAATAAGTGTAAAGAATTTTATATGTTTGCGGGCCCAAATCAAGAAGATGGAACTTTAATTTGTTATTCTTGTAGAAGCTCTCCATATATTTAATGAGATAAATATGAAAAATATAGATGTAATAGGTGGCGGAACAATCGCACATATACGCTGCCATCTTGGGCTTGTTGCGCCGGCCTTTGGCGCAACGGCAAAGCAATTATTTGGTCTATTAGATAAGTACGATAATTATCGTAAATGCCTATATCTTACTAAAATGGCAGACTCTAATTCTTCATTAGAAACAAATGAAGATGTGTCTTGCCTATTAGATAAACTGATTGAAAATCCTGATACTAAATTAATATTTTTTAATCCGGCGCTAGTAGATTACGAAGCGTCAGTAGCTATATCTGGGGCTATGGGCACGGAATGGGGAGATTTACCCACTATTAGTGGTAAGTATGAACCAAGACTAAAGACTTCTGAGGGTGAACAGAAGTTACTTCTGACACCAGCGCCAAAATTGATAAGTAAAATACGTAAAGATCGTAAGGATATATTCTTAGTTGGGTTTAAAACAACCTGCGGGCTCTCAGAAAATGAGCAGTTTTTAAGTGGGCTGCACTTATTAAAGTCTTCTAGCTGTAATTTAGTTTTAGCTAATGATGTTAAAACTCGCGTTAATATGATTATTACGCCCGAACAAGCTAGATATACAGTTACAGTAGATAGAGAACTTGCTTTAAGTGATCTAGTAAAGATGGCGATTGCTCGCTCACAATCAACTTTTACGCGCTCTGAAATTGTAGAAGGCGTTCCAGTACCTTGGTCAGACGAAAGCGTGCCAGAAGCCTTAAGGAAAGTCGTAAACCATTGTATTAAGAATGGGGCATATAAGCCATTTGAAGGAAAGACGGTGGGTCACTTTGCTGTTAAACTTGATAATAAGACATTTTTAACATCAAGACGTAATACAAACTTTAATAACTTAGATAAAGTTGGATTAGTAGAAGTTGAATCTACTGGCCTAAATAATGTAGTAGCTTATGGTAGTAAGCCGAGTGTTGGCGGCCAGTCACAGAGAATAATATTTTCTGAGCATCCAGAGATGGATTGCATAGTTCATATGCATATTAAACATAAGCCAAACGCTATTCTATCTCATCGCTCACAAAAAGGAGTGGAATGTGGTAGCCACGAATGTGGGAAAAATACATCTAACGGTCTTCGTGAAGAAGTTCCCGGTATTAAATGTGTATTTTTAGATAAGCACGGTCCAAATATTGTGTTCAATAAAAGTATTGATCCAAATAAAGTAATAAAATTTATAGATGATAATTTTGATTTTGATAAATCAACAGACGATTTAAGAGGTTAATATGAAATTTTTAAAAAATTGGGCAGTCCATAACTTATTGGGACATCCATTAAAGCAATTACTAACTTGGTTAGGCCTTGAAGAACTTGGAAATAAAGTTCATGATATGACAATGCCAGATCATAGTGATGAGTGCTAATAGATCTATCAATTAGATAGTAAGTTACTATGAAAAATAATTTAGAGCAAGAACGTAAGTGGCTTGTTAAACCGCCAACTTCTTGGTCAGCATTGTCTGAAATATTTGAAGATTTAATTGATATTTGCCGTATTAGTCAGACATATTTAAAACATGATAAAGATGAACAATCACCAAGGGTGCGCAAAACAATAAAGGGCCTTATTGGAGATACAGGTGTTGTATATCATTACAATCAAAAAAAGACCATAAGCACTGGAGTTCATAAAGAAAAAGAATATGAAATTTCTAGTACTCAATATAAAAATTATCTTAAAAAAGCTTTACCAAATAAAGTAGAAGTACAAAAAACTAGATTCGTATTTAAATTTAATGATCAGACATTTGAATTAGATATTTTTAAGGGACCATTAAGGGGTCTAGCGATAATGGAAATTGAATTAAAAGATATTAAAAAAGATAAAGTAGAATTACCTCACTTTCTTAAAGTGATAAAAGAAGTGACTGGCGACAAGAAATTTTCTAATTATTCGCTAGCAGATAAAAGGGCAAAATAATTATAATGAAATTCTTTAAAAGATTATGGAAGATAATAAAAACGGTCTTTTCTCTAAATTTTATTGGTCCGCTTCGTTGTATTGAGTGTGCACAATGTAGATCCCTGGCTTTTATGAGGAACAAGTCATTTATTTGACAAATAAATGTACCCAGAGATAAAAAAATTTTGGCTTGCCAATGACAAAAATAAAATTTATACCTATTCTATGACTCTTAATAGAAACTTATGGACAATACACCCAGATATACTTGCTTTTTGGGAATATAAAAACAATATAATCTCTTGTGAGAGATTCGCATATTGTGATGTATATAATGGCACTTTTAATATTGCTAATCCTTTAGCTATTATTTATAAAAATAAGATAGTGAAATCGAAATATTGGATAGATGATTTTGGTGAAGCTTATTCTGAAGACCAAATGTTAAAATTAATAAAATTAAAGGCATTCATATAATGAATATGGATATAAATAACCTTAATAAAGAAATAGTAAAATTTTGGACAGAGCGTGGTACAATTTGGCATTATAATGATACTAATAATGTCGGTATTGGCGGTATTTTTTATGTATCGTATGATGCTACATTTTTTCCATAGCCTATTGCCAGAATACATTTAGATAAAATAATATATTTATTTAACGGCCAATATTATTCAGAAGAAGCTATGCTTAAAATTATAAAATATAAAGCGTTTACATGAAAATAATTGATAAATCTATAATGTTTTTGGTGATAAGATGAAAACAATTCCAATGAAAGAATGGAGAATTCCAAGAGAAATACAAATGTTTTGGGAAAATTGTGGATTATCAATATATTGTTCCACAAGTATTGAAAAATATAATTGTCATATATATTGGGCAGACGCATTCCTTTCAGAGTTTGATTGGATAGTAGCTAGAGAATTAGAATATAATACAATAGTATATACATTTTATGACAATAAAGGCGTTTGTGTAATAGGGCCAGACGCCTCACAAAAAGAAACATTAAAATTAATCGGTCTTAAAGCTTTTTGGTAATCTTATAATAAGTCGATATATTTAATATGGCGGCTTGCCAGAGTAATAATGGGGCTGTCTGCAAAGCAGCTTTTCGTTGGTGTAATTCCAACAGTCGCCTCAAAGGCAATTAAATGAATGTAATAACTTGTTCAAAATGTTTTCGTCAACCATGTAAATGTGGTTATTTGGGACCAATTAAAAATATTAACAATAGTACATTTGGCTTTGTTCCAGGCATTCATAAAAATGGATGCAATGCTTCTTATGGCTCCATTAGTAAAATGGAAGATGAATTAGTCAGGGACTAACTATGATTGGAAATCATATGGCGCCTTAATTGGCATTTGATTCGAGTTCAACCTCTTCCGCAATGTGTTATTTATGTTTACAAGATAATCCTTTTGAAATTAAGCATTCAAAAGATTTTTCTACAGAAAAGAAAAAAGATCGTCTAGCAGCGATTAAGCAAATATTGCGTGCAGCTGAAGATAATTTTGTATGTGAATTGGGCGAAGAAGAAGTTAAAAAACTTAAAGAAGAACAATATAAGATATCTAGGGAATTTTAATTTGAATATTTTTGGCCCGCAAGTTGTTATAAATTTATAATTAAGAGATTATCATGGAAATGGATAAAAGATTACAAGAATTATCTGATGTGTTAAAAAACTATGATTGGTTTAGTGAAGTTGGCTTAGACCAATTTGGTAGGCCAGTAGTTTATGTGAAATTTATGAATGATGAGCAAATACAGAGTATTCCTAATACAATATTTGGCAAACAGGTGCTTGTGCATTTAGCAGACGCTAAAACTGTTTCAGCAAACAAGTATATTACATTTTATGATAATAAAATTAATCACTTAAATAATGAGCCATCATTTCTTGATGAAGATATTTATAGGCTAAACAAAGCAATAAAAGAACTTACTATGGCATGTAATTCTGAAATAATTCAAACAATCTTTTTTGAATTACATGACGGCAAAAATGCCGTTACAAATTTATCTTCTAGATATAGATCAGTAAGGTATTCTTTAGAAAAATTATATGATGAATTTGGTTTTGATGTTTTATATGATGCTTTATAAATGGATTTACTATGGAAATAAGCGATAAATCTTTAAAAGAAATTGAAGAATTACTTAATGACACTATATCGTCACTTCTTTATGGTGGCGGTGGAGATCCTATATGGCAAGAATTAAATGGTGCGGCTTCATGTTATAAAGTGCTGCGACTATGTGGGCTTAAAGTTAATAGTGAGGAAGAAATTCGTGCTACTTTAGAGTCTGAAAATATTTTCGAACGAAATTTTTTAGAACCATATAATTTATAATTGGCAGGATCAGTAATGATATTTACAAAAGAAAAAGTTAATTATTTACTCAAATTAAATGATGGTGGAGATAATGACTGTAATGAAAACTTTAATGGAATAATTTCTTTACCATTAATTTTATTAGAAGCTAAAGTATTAACTGATCGTTGGGACCAGTGCGCAAATCATATAATTATTCATACTTCACATAGCGAATCTTTAAAAGAAAAACTTAAATCTAAAGCTAAAGATTACGATGATAAGCGTAAATATCTATGGGGGATTAAGATTCATTTATCTGATTATATAGATATAAATAAGGGGCTTATGTTAGTATTAGATGATGGCGGAAATTTGGTGCATAAAAAGTTTCCATCAAGAAGTGTTGCTGTTTTTCCTATGTAATCATACCAATAATTTAGCATTTAATTTAGCATTTAAATAAAGATTGTCCGATGGAGGTGCCTAACAAATTAGCTTTATAAATCGCTTTATTTATACGGAGTTTGAAATGACCTCACAGGAACTAAAAAACGTAGTTAGCCAAATAGCCAGCACCAAAGAACAAGAAGAATATTCAATACCATTATGTATAACAGATATTGTTAATGTTTGCAGGGAATATAATAAATTAGGACATAACATTCAATCTCAAGTTGAAAAAATATTAAATGTTGGCGTAGAAGAGTCTATTAAAAGCGGATTTGTAAAGCAACAGGCGCTCCCTCACATTAAAAATTTTTTACAGTCTATAGAAAATAATGCATATTTTGGCGAGGCCTCTGAGCAAGCCCAAGAATGTATCTATCTTATAGATATATATTATAATAATTCGTTAAATAATAACTATAATTAAAATTCTGTTACTTTGTAAGTTCATAGTATATGAAGAGTGTTATTGCAATAAAATATGAATTGTCTAATCTTTTCATTTTTAATGGAAAATATAGATATTTTATTGGAAATTTTATAATTGAAATTTATTGGAGGTCCACAGAAATTAAAATGTGGGATTATTCAACTAATGTCGAGTTTGTAAATTTTAATATTTATGAAAAAAATGAACGTGATAAATTATATTATTTTATAAATCCACATTTTGATAAAAGGTTTGAACCATTTAATCATAATAATTGTATAGGTGAGGAATGTGAGCTGCCTATTCATGAATTTTACAAATTTGTTCAGCATATAGATAGATTATCTAATTTAAATATTTTTACGTGAGGGCCTAATGTTATTAGAAGATGAAATAAAATTAGTTGAATTATTTGAGCAATATCCACCAAAAGTAATAATGACAGCTTTATCTGCTATTGCTCAATCTGTAGCAGATGATTGCTCTGATAATGGCTTTAGTGATAAAGCCAAAGAATTAACATTATTATCAGTGGCTATAGATGATATAATTTCTGGAAGACCATATTTAGTATAACATGATAGAAATTATAATTTATATAATTGTTTCTTATATTTTTACTAATTTAGCTGGATGGTTTATTCATTGGGCTATCCATCAGAAATGGGCGGGTCTATTTAATAGATCTCATATGGCGCATCATCAGACATTTTATCCTGAAAATGATTTAACGTCAGATATTTATAGAGATGCTGGATCTGACAGTACGCCAAGATATTTTATAGCTATAGCATCACCATTAATAATTATTCCAATAATATTGGCAGTATTAGGGATTATACCAATTTCTTTTATGATAATATTATTATCTATGTATGGCGTAATGGGTTATTTAAATAATTATGTGCATGATTCAATGCACATCAATAATCATATTTTAAGTAGACTGCCTATTATTAGTCATTTTTTTGAAAAATGGAAAAAGCTTCATTTTGCCCACCACGAAAATATGGCCAGTAATTACGGGATTTTTACATTCTATTTTGATAGATTATTTGGCACATATTCAAAATGATTAATATTGATAAATTTAAATTTATTGAAGACAATGGTTTAATTAGAATAATGACGATATCGCCGTATTTATTTAAAAATAATAATATAGAAATATTTTATTTTGATCAAAATTTGGGCGCTTCAGTATGGATTCACCATATAAAATATGATGAAATTTTTTGGCGCGCAGATCAATCTGATGATGCTTTTCCACAACATTATTATAATTCGTATTATATTTCTCAAAAAGCAAAAAACTATTTTAATAAAATAGTAAAATTAAAGGCCTTTCTGTGATCTTTGAATTTCAAGATAAAAAAGATAATTGTAAATATATAGTTGATTTTAACGTACATAATCATGTGATTTATGTTGGTAAACATGAATATTTATCGAATATAGGGTTAACAGATAAATTAAGTTGGGCGAGCTATTTATTGTCTATTAGATATAATAAAATTATATGGGATTCAAATTTAAATCCGCCATATACATTATCTATTTTTGCTAAAAATTATATAGAAAAAGCTATTAAATTAATAGCATTTGTTTAGTTTATGTTTACGTCATTTATATCTAATAATAATTTACATGAATTAGTCTTTAATCCAGATAAAAGCCTAGTTAATATAACAGTTTATGATGGCAATAATTCATTTGGAATTATCAGGTTTATAGATAATGGTATTATCTGGTATGCCGATGATGAAGATTATATAAATAAGAAAGCACAAATTTATTGTGATAAAGTTATCAAAAATATAGCATTCTTGTAAGGACTGCTAGATGACCGATAAACTAGATAATTTTATTAAATTACGGGCTACGGCCAAAATGATGGCATTCTTGATGCCACATCAAGAAGTTTTGCCAGATTTAAAGGAAGTAATTCAACAATTACGTCCAGCAGATGGCGAGTATACTTCTAGTATAGATCATAATACTGATGAATATTTAATGGGCGCTTACGATGCATTATCTGAACTAATTGATTTTTTAAAAACAAAAGGATATAGAAAGTAATTTACTAATATATTTATATAGTTTTATGTTATTATTGTGCTCAGACAACTTAGTTAAGTTAGCAGAAATATTTGAAAAAAGAGCCAATATAAATTATGATGCTCAATTATTTCAGATAATATCTGAACTTTTAAGTATAAAAATACCAAAGGAAGATTTTAAAGAATGGGCTGATTTAAATTATATAAATTTGAAAGAGCCGCTTTCTAAAAGTTCTGGGTTATTTTATAATACCAATTTACTTGGAGCTGATTGGATTAAATACAATAACGAATATTTTGTATATTATGGTAAAAGTTATCCGTCTGATAATGCGGGAGCCGAATGTTTTTTATCGAAAAATAAACATTTGCCAGATAATATTACTTCAAATAATTTTAGAATAAATTCTCAAATAATATTAAAAGGCTACAAACAAATACCAAATCTTTTTATTACTGCCGGAATTCAATTTTATACTGAGCCTGCCCATATAATACCATTAAATGTTGCCCATAATATGTTTATTATAGATATAATTAGCAAAGTATTAGGGGTGGATTATTACAAAAACAATAAGGAAATCATTACATTCTTTAATGAATTTATTAAAAATAATAAAAAACCAATAGATAGTATTCGTTCATTTCTTACAACTACGAATCCAAAAATATTAGGTAGCGGTGCAGATGGCGTTGCACTTGATATTGGCAATAAAAAAATATTAAAAATATTTAGAGACAGCGTTGCATTTAATAAGGCAAAAGAGGCCGTGCATAGGCTACACAAAATGCCATTATTATCAAAAACAGAGGCTATGATATATGATATTGGAGAATTTTCATTAGAAAATTTGCCTGAATCAATTTTTATTTCACACAGTCCAATATATTATTATATAATGGAAAAAGTAAAGCCAATTTCTGCTTATCATCATGCTATGGAAGATGCTCTACAAAATATTCTGTCAACTATCTCAGAATTTATTGATTTTACTAAACATATATGGAAGCCTCTTAAAGAGAAAATAAATAATCCGATAGAATCAGAAAAAATTAAAAATGAAGTTGAATATTGGTCAAATAAACTAATTCAATCAGGTGTAATTTCACAGTTTTCTATAAGAGAAGTAGAATCATCATCTCTTGGAGAGTTGTCAGAAGATTGGCTTCAACATTTTGTCGAAGAAGTTATGATCAAATATATCTCTGGCAGAGGGGACCTACATATGGGCAATATAGGCATTACAAGTTATGGTAAATTAAAATATTTTGATCCAGCATATTCTGGGTGGGAATCTACAATAAACGTATGATAAAGAGCGCGACATATAATATATTTGTTTTGGCTGCCACTGGATTGGTAAATTCTAAGCATCACGCATTATCTATATTGGGCCTTACAGAAAATCCATCATTGGATGATATTAAGAAAGCTTACAAAATAAAATCTAAAGAGCTTCATCCAGATTTAAATCCCAATGCAAGTCAGCTAGAAATGAAAATGCTAAATGCAGCCAGAGACTTTTTACTATCAACTCAAAATGAAGAGGTAGTTCCAAAAGCCCCAATTACGGAAGTTCAAGAAGATGATTTTTATCCTTCATATGAAGAAATCGCACAAGAAAGAAGAGATCTTGGCAGAGATGAATTTGCAAAAAAATATCCAGGCTGGGAAGGAGAGTTAAAAGGTGAAATGGGCCTAGATGAATATAATAGAATATTCGAGGGCTATGATCCTAATTATAATCCATATAATGATCGTGGCGATAGTGATCAAGATAATATTTATGAATATGCTGGAGATTATGCTTCGGATGCAGCATATGAATTATTTGAAAAAGCAAAAGAAGATAAAAATCTAGATATTTATACTAAATCACATGATTTAATTGATAAATATCCAGAAATTGTTAAGCCGCCAGATTTTTATAAAAATAAAAATAAACAGAAATTATTCGCTAAGTTTTATGACGAATTATTATCTGAAAAATTTTCAGAACTAATATTAGATAATATAGATGATTTTGATCTTACTTTAGATTATGTATTGGATTTTCCAAATCATAAAGTAGTTACCTCATTTTTTTCTAGAGGTGATAATGTTGAAAAATTTACAGTTCCAGATAGTTCTTTAAATAATAAGATATTTATTATGTCAATTTTTCACATGTTAATTAAGCCAGAATGTTTCTTTTTTGCTAAAAAATTCTTTAACAAGTATCGTGATAATAATAATTTTATTAATGGCATTATGAAATGTACTGGGTTTCTTTATTGGTTTAAAGAAAATGAAAAAGCAAAAGAGCTTATTAAAAGCTTACCATTTAATGATGAACAAAAATATGTCGTTAATAGATGGTTAGATTATAAATAATTTAAAAAGTATATAAATTAATATACTTTGTATGAGTCTTGCTATTAGCGAAACAATATCATTGTATATTGATAATGATGGAAACGAATATTCCTTAAAAAGGCCCATCAATAAATTTATTGAAGATAATGATTATCAGCAGTATAAAAATACTGTATGGATTAGCCGATATAATCCAATAATAAAATCTACATCATCTTGCCTAAGACATATTATTAATAATAAAATTATATGGAAAGAAAATGATGATGTGTTGATTCCAATTGAATGTATGTCGCAATTTGACAAAATTTTAACATTAATTAAATTCTTATGAATAATGATGAATGCATAGCTTCTTACTCTCATAATAATGAGACTTATCAGCTTTATGAATTAGATAAATATATGGTATGGATTTCATATGAAAAAATAGAAAAGGATTTACTATATAATGTAGATTTAAAAACTATTAATTCTTATTCTCTAAGAATTAGAGATGGCAAAATAGTATGGGAATCGCCAGAATATGATATTAATATTCCTCTTTGTTGTAGAGAGTATTTTGAAAGAGTACTTAAATTAAGAGCATTTTCATGAGTGATATTGACTATTCATTTCATTATGGTAACAAAAAATACAGGCTTCAATTTATAAATAAAGAAACAGTTTATATTCATCCAACTATATTCGACGAATATTTTATTATGGCCTTACCGCATCATGTTAGACATATTATTGATAATAAAATATCATGGGAACTTTATGATTATACACTATTTTCTAGTGTCTGTATAGACTATTTTAATAGAATAATTAAATTAAAGGCGTTTTTATAAAATATGATTTTATCAACTTTTAATAAAAATAATGACCAATTTCGATTGGAAATGTTTCCCAATAAAAATAACATATACATATTTAGTGATTGTGCTACTTATAAAAGACCACTTAAGAATAATAAAATTATATGGGAAGAACTTGATGTTTCAAGATTTCCAGAAGAATGTATGAAGCAGTTTGATAGAGCAATTAAATTAATAGCATTTTCATGATATTAGCATCTTATGTAGACAAAGGTAGATATAATTATCATTATGCATTAAATTCACCTTACCATCTTTTTGGTAATATCTATGTTTGGATTGATCGTTTAGAGGGAGAAACAAATAATAGACTTTCTTATAATAGGAAAATAAAAGATAATAAGATTATGTGGGAAAATGGAGATAGTTATGATTTTTCTGATGAGTGTATGAATTATTTTGATAAGATAATTAAATTAATAGTGTTTTTATGAAATTAGCGTCATATTTAGATGAAAGTGGGCGACATTTTGTATTAAATGCACCCATTAATGGATATAATAAATATACAAGATTTGTATGGATTGATCTATTAGAGATGGAAGGTATACATACTTTTATTTCTTATCGTAGAAGTATTATAAATAATAAAATTAATTGGCAAGATATTGACAAACAGTATTTTACTAATGAATGTATGAAATATTTTGATAGAATAATTAAGTTAATTGCTTTTATATGAATTTTATAGAATCTTCAAAAATAGATGATTTAGAATACAAACTATTGCTTGCTAATAAATGATGTTATATTTATATATATCGACAGTCAAATCATAAGTCATTATTATTCTCTGGATACAGGGAAATTAATAATACTATATAAAATTCTGTAATAGAATAATCAAAATGATAGCGTTTACTTAATTGTATTATTTATACCATATTTTTTTATAGCTCTGCCAATCGCTAATTCTGGAATTTCATCTTTTGATGATGTTTTGTGCCAACTCCATCTTTTTGATGTATTGACCGTTTGGCCAATATAAATTTTATTATTAATTTTATTAGTTATAATATATAAATAATATAGTCGTTCATTTTCTGATGTTTTTAGCATAGAAAATTATATATCAGACTTAAAAGTTTTTTAATTTCTTATAAAAGAACCCAGGCGCTACCATCCCAGGACCAAGTGTCAACGAAAGTTGTTCCTGCTTGATCATTTCCGCCAAATAACAATACCTTGCCTAATTGAGAGTCATAACACATTGAGGCGCCAACTCTAGCAGAAGGGCTCGCAGCAGGAGCCTTTTTAGTCCATGCAGTTCGTCCCGAATTTAGCGTCCACGTTTCGGCAGGCAATAAGCCGCTATCATTACAACCACCAAACATAACCCAATTAGAGTTTGCTGTATCGTAACACATAGAGGCTTCGGCTCTAACTGATGGTGGTGTAGTTGGAGTATTTTGTGTCCAGTCAGTGCCGTCCCAACTCCATGTATCCTGTAGTGGGCTATTAGAACTCTTGCCGCCAAATAATACACAAACAGAAGGCCCACCAGCTAACATAAAGTCAACCCTGGCAGATGGTGAGTGCGCAGGGGTTAATAATGTCCACACTTTGCTTGACCCGTTCCATTGCCAAGTTTCATTAAGATGATTAAGCATATTGCTACCACCGAACATAACAACTTTATTGGCGCCTGATGCACTTAATAACGCAGCTTCTGCTTTAAATCTTCCAAAAGGAACAGTTGCAGGAGCTTGTTTTGTCCATGCGCCTGATGTAAAAGTCCAAGTATCCTGCAACACTCCAGAAGTTGAGCTTTCTCCCCTACCACCATACATCATTACATTATAACCATCATAAGTCATAGCGTAATCGGCACGTAATGGAAGTGGCCCGGAAGCGTCTACTGTTCCAGAACCTGATCTGGCCCAAGTTACCCCGTTCCAAGTAAACGTCTGATTAACAAAATTAGAAGTAGCTGGATAACTGCCAACATCTAACAAAACAACTTCATTAGACCCACGTTGTGTCATTACAGCATGATTAGTTCTTAGAGGAGAGTTTGATACCATAGTATGTTCCTATTTAAATATATGAGTTCATAATTATATATTTATATGCCTAATATGTAGTTCTTTATTTTATTCCAAATAATTCATAGAAATTGATAGGTTCATATTAGAACATTATTTAAGCGCTTTAATATTAATTTTCTAGATATTTTATATAAATTCTTTGTTAAAGTCGCTTCTCTTTCAAGAAAATCTGCCTCCAAATTAAATGGCCTATTTTCAGATGGTAAAAAAAAGTTTTCTTTAGGTATTTTATCATATAATGATTTTGGTGGCTCATTTGATTTAAGATGTTTGCCACCTTCATAAGTATGCCAAAATACTCTTTTAAAGTTATTTGCTTTGGCAAATTCTGTTGCAGACTGTACAGCGATATTTGGGAAATCTTTTACAAGATCATAATATTCAGATAATAATTGCTTTATATTATCTGTAGATAAATTATATTTAATAGCTAGCTCTTGTATTATATTATCTGGCGCTGAATGCGTATTCTTTCTTAATAATGAATTAAGATTATTATCATTTACTTTAAATATAGTCTTTAATTTTTGCCTCAATTCTTTTATTTTAGAAAAGTCATCCATAAATAATGGATATAATCGAAGTGCTTCACCAGTTTGATCAATAAAATTATCATCTATTTTATATTTATTTTTAATTAATTCTTTATATTTACTTGCTCTATAATAGTATAATTTTTTATATGTTAATATTCTATTTATAATTTCTTTATCAATACCAGCAAGAATTACTTGTTCTTTAATACTATTTTCTAGTGTATCAACAATATATAAATCATCGACTGGCTTTATGGATATATTGTATGTTTTTATTATATCATTAATTTGTTGTGCTAATACGGATGATTTTAAACGTGATATTGCATTTTCATGATCACATTGTATTTCATCAATTAATATATATTCATTTTTAGGGTCTAATTCTAATCTAATCCACCCAATTTGATCTTCGATATATGGATGAGTTGCTGATTTTGATTGATTATTAATTGTATTAAATAATTCATAAAGTCCAGCTGTAGATTTTAATTTTGATAACATATTTGGGCTAGCTAAAACATTCATTACTAACTGTGATTTTGGTAATGATTCTTTTTGAGAATAACTTAGAGAATCTATAGATCTTTGTAGGCTACTTTTCCATGTAGTATAATTAATTGGAAAAGTTTCATTTGGTATAGATTCTCTATAACTTATTATCATTTCACTTGTTATTGGCTTGCCTTTTGAAAAGGCTATAAGCTCATTTGCCGCTTGAGCAAGGGAAGGATGTTTAGATTTTAAATCTTTAATTGATATTGGCGCTAATTTTAACAAGATTTTTAAAAATCTGTCCTTTTTTGTATAATTTAAATGTGAAAAATTTTCCGTGAAATCACTAAACTCTTCTGCTCCGCCAGTTTTTTCTGCGCAATATTGGCAATAATATCTGCCATCCATTTCTTGTGATTCATCATTAGTGTAACTTTCGCCACAATTTTCACAAATAAAATAATTATTATCAAAACATCTTTCACAAATAGTTCTATCATTTGTGTACATAGCTCTATCATTTGATATTGTTTTGTCACAATCTTCACATGTTGTAAATGCATTGTCAAAACAATTTTCACAATATGAATCCCCATCAAATTCATGTACATTATCTTTATTTACTACTCTATTGCATGAATAACATTCCTCGCAACAATTTTTACAGCCAGTATCTAGCAGGTCATCATTGTTAACTATTTGTTTACAAACATTACATTTAGAATATAAGTCATCATAACATTCTTTACAGAATAAACCATGCTCAACGCTATCATAGTCTAGTTTAACATCATATAAATTATTTTTTGTAAATAATTCATCACAAGAAGTACATTTATATGTTTGATTATGTTTGTCACAATAATATTCTTTATTTTCATCAAATGATGGGTTAATATTTGGAAATAAAGCCAATTGTTTATGCACTATAAAATTGGTGCAACCAGGATAAGAACACTGTACTTTTTGCTCATTATCTTTATCGGTCATGTTTAAATGTAATTTTATTACTTTTAAAAAGTCAATAATATAATATTATTATATCGTGTTTAATATTGACAATATTATTTTAATAAGCTCTATTTTTGAAAATAGAGCAATTAGAAAGATTTCTGAATATCTGCCGCCAATTATTAGAGAATTATCAGAATTTATTAATAAAAATATTACAAAAGATGAATATGAGCAGTGGTTTAATATAAATGCTAATACATTTGGCAAATATCAAAGATTTTTTAAAACAGATTCGCTTGCCAGATGTGATGCGGCCTTTAAATACGGCACTAGATATATTAATATTTGGACAGATGAATTTTATAATAATAATAATAATGTAATACAAATATTAATATGCAATATAAAAAAAGTTCCACATAATTTTAATATATTAACATCTGGGTTTTTACAAAAGTATGGCCCAATACCAAATTTATTTATTTTTGCTGGTTATTCTAATTTTAGAATATTAGAGGACGTACCAGAAACAACTCCAAAATTAGCACATGAGGGCTGGCTAATTGATACATTATCAGATTTGTTTAGGATGCCAGTGTCTGCCAAATTTTTAGAAGAGGTTGAAAAATTTATAGATAATAATAGAAAAAAAATAGATAATATAAGAAAATATTTTAGCAGGAATCCGTATATTTTAGGACAAGGCGTAGATGGCGTAGCACTATCAATTAGTGACATGCCTGGTCTTAATCAACATGAAGATAATAGAGACAAACCAGGCGGATTAGTCTTGAAACTTTTTCAAGATCGTGGAGCATATAATCAAGCTAAAAAAGCAGTAGAAAGACTTCATAAATATCCAGATCTTGCAAAAACAGAGGCAATGATTTATGATGTTGGCACTTTAGGAAAATTTGGCGATATAACAGTCTATTATACTATAATGGAAAAAATGATTGCTGCTAGAACATTACACGTTGATGCTCAGTATATGTTAGGGTCATTAGTTGATAAAATATTTGTCAAGGTTGTAGGCGACTCTAAAAAATGGGAAAAAGTTAGAGATTTATTAAAAGAGCCTACAACTCACTTAGAAATTAAAAAAGAAGTTATTAGAAGTGCTAAAAAATTAGAGGAATATTTTAAAAATCCAAATAATGAGGATGCATCCATTGGATCTATTAATTATATAGACTGGCATTTATCTGATAAATTAAATAAATCTTGGTTATTGTCTTTAATTGAAGATATTATTTGGAAAGTTATAACTCAAAGATTTGATCTACATACTGGTAATATAGGAATAACTGGTTATGGTGAATTTAGATTCTTTGATCCGGCAATTGGCTACAATTATTAATTTTTAAAATTACAGTAGTGGTTGACATTTAATTTTAAAGATTTATATTCTGAGTATTATGAATAACATTGAAATGCTCAAAAAATTACGAGATTCAACAGGCGCGGGAATGAAATCTTGTAAAGATTCATTGGAAGAATCAAATTGGGATTATGAAAGTGCCCTAGATTTACTTAAAACAAAAGGACTTAATATAATTTCTAATTATATGGGTAAACCAGCATCTGAAGGCGTTATAGCAATAGATAAAAGGGCGAATTGGTCTTCTATGGTAGAAGTTAACTGTAATACTGATTTTTGCGCCAAAACAGATGATTTCCGAATATTTGCACAATCTGTAGCTACAGCGCTTTCAGATGCTGTTCATTTTGAAAATGAATTAAATGTAAATGATTCTAGTATTTTAGCTTTTCAAAATAAGCTAGTCTCTACATTTAGAGAAAATATTTCTATTGGTAGAATGATTAATAGAAGGCGTTATCAAGCTTATGATAAAGTTTTTGATTATCTGCATTCTAATCAGAAAATAGGCGTTCTAGTAACATTGGGCTTAGACTCATCATTGCCAAATGAGCGGGCCTCAGAAATATTTAATTCTAAAAATTTTAATCAGCTTGGCAATGATATTGCTATGCAAATAGCTGCCATGAATCCGCTGGCAATTTCTTTTGAAAAATTAGATGCATCAAATGTTGATAGGCAAAAAAATATATTTCAATCTCAATTAGCTTCTATGAATAAGCCAGAAGCGTCATGGCCCAAAATTATGGAAGGCAAGCTCACTAAGTGGTATAAAGAAGTTTGTCTCTTAAATCAAGAATCAGTTGTTATGCCAAAAATAACTGTAGAGCAAATGATTAAAAATGTATCACCAGCAATAAATGTGATTAATTTTGAAAGATATCAGGTTGGAGAGGGATTAGAGGCGCAAAATCAAAATTTTGCAGAAGAAGTTTTAAAATTAGCAGAGGTATAATATGAATACAGACCAATTAATGGATAAATTAACGAGTGCAGTAAGTTATAAATTCAAAGAAGATAAAACATCACCAGGAGTAACGGTTGCCCGCCTTAAAAAAGGATATTATTGTTCGGTTGTAAGATATGGTGGAGCATTTGCTCGCGAGAAGAAGGTAGTATGTAATGCTAGAGGTGATGATTTATCTACGGCATTAAAGAATTTAGCTACCACTTTCGTAGCAATGTCATCACTTCCAAAAGATCCGGTTCAAGAGTTAAGTGATATGGTAAAGGGAGTCTAATGTTAGAGAAGCTTAATATTAGAATAACTGAATTGTTATCTGAAAATCTTAAGTTAAAAGAAAATATTACCGCCTTACAAGATGGAATAAGAAAGCATAGAGACTCTTCTGGTCATAATTTATGCTGGTATGTCCCTGAATTATGGGATTTATTGCCAGATAAGCTATTCCCAAAACCTAAAATACCAAGCAAAGAAGAGTTCTTGTATAAATGTAAGATATATAGAGAAAGTTTAGATATAATGTAATATTATCATATATAATAAATATATGATATTATTGGGGTATGGTGCAATGGTAACACGAGCTATTCCGAGTAGTTAGACTCCAGATCGTAACTGGATACCCCTACTAGTTAAATATATGAGAAAGATAAAAAGAAAAGGTAGAAAAAAATTAGAGATTTGGTCAATATCAAAAGATAAACTAATTGATTCTTTTTTTTAAGAAAAATAAAAAGATTTACATTAGCCTCCATTAATTGCTCTTCAAAAGAAGATTTACAAAAATTAGTTTGGTCTATGCCAATGATGGATTTAGCAAGAAAATTTAAAGTTTCTAGAAATTCAATATCAAGCATAGCCAAAACATTAGGCATATTAATGCCTCCCAAAGGATTTTGGAAGAAATCTTAGAATAATTTTAATAATGCATTTTAGATATGATTTTAATGAAAATTTAGATCTTTCTAAATTTAGAAAGCAATCAAAATTTTATATTTCAAATATTCATGGAAATGATGATAAAAGAATTTTCTATGATCTATATTTGCCATCATATCTAATTAATTTAGATATAGAATACACTAACTCAGAGTATGAGTCTACAGTTTCTTTTTCTGAAATAGAAAAAGATGATGATAATCATGTGATAAGAATCAGAAATATCACTCCTATGAATGATAGTAGATTTGCTGATATTGTATATCTACAGAAATTATTTACATGTAACACGAGTTATGGTTATTTTAAATATAATGTAGATCAAACTGTTGATACAGCATGCAATATAATAAGACTTTTATCCAAAGTAAATAATTTAAAGGCATTTATATGAATGAATTTCAAAAATTTTGTAAAGAAACAAAAGTGCCGCTAGTATTTTGGATATCATTAACTATTATAATGATATATTTTGGATATATAATATATGCTTACATATAATAAATTTTATTTGACATTGATTCGTCATGCTGAATCATTAACTAATACCAATCCGGATATTTTGGGACAAACAGATAATGTTTCTCTCTCATTAAGAGGTTTCAAGCAGGCCGAATTATTGGGTAAAAGATTAACTAAAGAAGCAGGCATAATAGATTATGTATATTCTTCGCCCTATCTTAGGGCAAAAGATACTGCCAATATTTCATTAATGGAAGTTTCACATCCACCGTTACAATTAGTTTATGATTTGAGAGAATATAGTGCTGGAGACTGGACAGGCGAATCCAGAAAAATAATAACGCCAGAAATAAAAATGAGAATGGGCAATATGATGAATGGATTTTTGCCTCCTAATGGAGAGTCTATACATCAAGTTGAACGTAGAGCTTCTAAATGGTTAGAAGATAATATATTATATAATGAAAATATAATTAAAGATGCTTGCGCACTTAGAGATCGCAATGAGTCACCGCTCAATATATATTGCTTTAGTCATGGGATGACAATTAAAGCACTTCTCCATTATATTATGGGGTTTGATCAATCTTTTACGTGGTATATTGATCTTGAAAATACTTCGATTACGAAATTATTTTTTGGAGAAAACGGTTGGCGCTTACTAGGCATTAATGATCATTCTCATTTATTTTCATTAAAGGAAAATAATGGGCTACAGAGAACGCAGGCGTGAGCTAAGAATAAAGAATAATGTAATTAATAGAGATGGATTGCTGTGTTGCTATTGTGATAAAGTATTGACATTTGAAAATTGTACTCTGGAACATATCATTCCAGATAGTCATAATGGAATGTTTAATAGTACCAATTTGACTATAGCATGTTTTAAGCACAATAATCAAAGAGGAAATAGACCGTTTTTTGATTATTGCAAGTCATTTAATTGGTCTGAAGAAAAGATAAACAAGTATAAAATTATATGCCAAAATAATTTAAAAATAAAAGTATTAAATATAGCCAAAGAAACTTGTTTGAAAAGTTATGATAAGGCAATACCAAATGAATTAATTGCAAAAGCATGTAAAATTTTAAAAATTAAAAAAATTAATTTTCATGATTATGAAACTTTATATTCTTTTGATATAAGATTTAATGAACTATCAGAAAGAAATCGTATTAAATTTTGTTTTGAACTATTAATTAGAATAATAGAAGCTGATAGTTGGTAAAGGAATATACAAATGAATTTTTATCCTCTTAGAGATTTTGTTTTAGTTACTAAAGAAGTTGAAGATGAGAAAACATCAAGTGGGCTTTTATTTAAGCCACAGAATGTTGAATCTAAAGTTGTTAAAGGCGTGGTAGTTGCAGTTGGCCCTGGAACTCCATTAGATAATGGAACTGTAAGGCCGCTTGATGTTAAAGTTGGAAATACTGTACTTTTTAATAAAAATTATGCAGCTGAATTAACTGATGGTGATGAGAGTCTATTATTATTGCGAGAGGATCAATTATTTTGTGTTGTTAAATGAAAAAAGAACCAACATTAGTAGAGTGTTTATCTTGTAAGAGGACAACCAAAGAATTTGGCAATTATGATAAATGTCGTGTTTGCAATGACACTAAACAAGTTATAGATCCAAAAGAAATATTATGTAGCCTTTGTGGAGGCGGTATGTGTTATCCAGATGAAGGAATTCAAACTCCAAATGGCCTGCATAATATTACAGTGAATGGTGATTATTGGTCCTTACATTTATTGGATATGCACTCTTATACATTTAGTTTATGTGAAAAATGTCTTCGAGAGACATTTGTAAAATGTAAAATAAAGCCAATAATTAAAGAATTACAATGGGACTTAAATCCATTTAATATGAAAAAAGAAGGCAATGAAATTTTATTTGAACAAGATAATGAAATATACGAGTATATGGAATGGTCTAGAAATGGTGGAAGTCATCAAAATTATGTTAATGGCTTATGTAATTTTGTAAAAGATTGTAAAAATAAAGCAATTTATACACAATTTTTAAGCGAAGAATTTACAGAAAATTGTTGTTGTGAAGAGCATAAAAATAAATCAAAGCCAATTAATGGCAAACTTGTCCCATTTATTTCAAATATATTAAAACCTTATTTATAATATTATTTTGGCATTTCTCTTATTGGAGATAAAATGTCATCACAACATACACATGATACAACACTTATTGTAACTGGCCATAATAGTATTAATTTAAAATTAAAAGGATTTCCAAGTAAAATAGAAGTCTTTTTTAAAGAAAAAGAGCATATTCCATGTGATCCATGTTCAGGCGAACATGATAAGCACGATAAGCATGATAAGCATGACAAACATGACAAACATGATAAACATGATAAACATGATAAACATGACAATTATGATTATATTAATAAATCTGGATGTCATTCAAGTAATCATGGCGGATGTATTGATAAATTAGATTGGGAACTTAATAGAGAATTATGTTTTTTTCATTATGAATATAGTCTTTCCATTTCATGGAAAGTGAATAGTGTAAGAGAAATAATTTGGCTAGTTGATTATAATTATTAATTATGAAAATTCTTGTTTTTGGATTTTATGACAAAAATAATTTAGGAGATGAACTATTTAAATCTGCTTTTAATAAATTATTTCCTTTATATGAATTTACATTTATAAATCATATATCATTGCCGGTTTTAAAAGATATTGATATTGTATTTTTGGGCGGCGGCTCATTTCTTGAAACCAAATTAAATGCCTCAGATGAGGCATTTGAGGTATTAAAGACTAAAAAGATATTTTATATTGGAATTGGCAGTGAAACATTAATTCATGACTCTCATAAAGAATTAATTAAATTAGCAAAATTAGTTGCGATTAGAACAAAAGTCAATATATCTAATATACTAGAATTAAATAAAAATGTGATTGTTATTCCAGATTTAGTCTATTATTTAGATGCCAGTCTTTCTAATTTTAAAATAAAGAAATCTGTTTGTATTATTCCAAATATTTCAGTGGTCCCAAAATGGAATCAACCGCACTGGAAACATGCTTCTTGGGAATACTTTAAAATAGAGTTTTCTCAATTTTTAGATGAATTAATTAATGATGGATATTTAATTAATTTTTTCCAAATGTGTGACAATTATGATTTAAATGATAATTATGCTGCTACAGAAATAATAAGCAGAATGACAAAAGTGCCTAATAATAAAATATTATTAGACAGATATAAAGACATATTATCTGCCACAGAGGTCATATCTAAATATGACGTAATAATATCTCAAAGATATCATGGGTCTGTATTAGCACATATGTCACAAACTCAGTGTTTGACTATTTTTCATCACGACAAATTAAAAGATGTGTATGGTGAAAAAATTTCATACTATTCTTTATGCAAAGATGTTTTAAGAAAAAAAATAAATGAAATTTTATTAAATAAACATAAAATTATGCCAATAGATTGCGATATGTTTATAACATTAAAACAAAAAGTAGAAAATGCGATTTGCGGGCATTAAAGATGATAAAATATCTGTAATAACAGAAAATATATTTAATAGTAAAGGCCTGCAGACAATTGAAGTGCCCAAGGAATTATCGCATGTTAAATCAATAGATTTAATTGCAAACTGTAGGGTTAATGATGGTAAGATAATATCTAAATTTGCTAAAAAATTAGCAAAAGATATGAAAATAGCATTAATAAGTAATTTTGGCACAAAATGTGGCATAGGCACATATTCAAAATTTTTATATTGTGAGTTGATTAACTATTTTAGTGACTATAAATTATTTATTGAAAAACAAGATCAATATGATATTGATAATTCTATTATACCAGATAATAAAATAATTCCTTGTTGGAAAAGAGGGGAATCATTATTAGATTTAATCCATAAGGTAAAAGAATATAATCCAGATTTAATTTTAATTCAGCATGAATTTGGTATTTGGCCAAATGCTCGTTATTGGTTATCATTATTAAGTCAATTGTCAGATTATCGTATCATTGTAACAATGCATTCTATTTTCCCAAATCATAATGATAAAATTATTTATGAAGCCGCTATTCCAGAAATAATTGTTCATTTACAAGAAGCTAAAGATAATTTAAAAAATGATAAAAAAGTGAATGGGAAAATTTATGTTATTCCTCATGGATGTTACCCTATTCTTAAGCAAGATAAATTATGGAATAACTATAAATCAGAACATACATTTATTCAACAGGGATTTGGATTTGAATATAAAAATTTTGAGGCCTCCATTGAGGCTACAGCTTTGTTGAAGAATAAATATAAAGATATTTATTTTACTGGATTATTTTCAGAGTCACAATATAATACTGGTAATCATAATATTTATTTTAATAAATTAATGGGTTTAATAGGAAAATATAATATAGAAGAGAGTGCTTCTATAATAAGAGGATATCAATCTGATAATGTGATAGATAGTTATTTACGCACTAATAAGGTAGGAGTATTTCCTTATAGAGCTATTCCTGGGCATGAAGTTTTTGGAGTTTCGGGTGCAGCCCGCTTAGCTATGTCTGCCGGGATACCAATTATTACTTCAAATATACCTCATTTTCATGATATACCATCTATTAAGGCAGATTCTGCAAAAGAAATTGCAGAAGCACTAGATAACTTTTTTTCTAATAAAAATTCTCAATTACAACAAATAGAAAAACAAAATAAATTTATCGTTGAAAATTCATGGCATGAAATTGCAAAACATTATGTGCAAGTAATAGAAAATTATAATTTATTTGACATCTAAATATAACATCATTATTGTACAGGCATGCCATTTATGGAGAATTTTATTTTGAAAAAATCAAAATTATTGTTAGAAGATAAGACAGAAGGCACATTTATCAAAAAAATGGATTTTGAAAGAGTTGATGCAGTATTTGATACATTGCATTGGGCGTTTCATCCTAATGGTGTAAATGATGAAGAAAATTCATTAGATGAAAGATGTACTGCTTTTTGGAAATTATTTCTTGTTACAGTAGGATGGACAGAAGATGAATTTTGGAAAGAATACAACGCAAAACCACATGATTGTCCAGAATGTGGCGAGTCATGTGAAGATGGTGAAGATGAAGATTTTAGACCAGATGACTTAAATAAATCAATTACAGAATCTAAGCCAAATTAAAAATGTGTAATACATTATTAGGCTGCGCCATCTCTGATGCTTTAGGTGTCTTTGCAGAAGGAAAATTATCAACATATCGGCCATTATTAGATTGGGACGGTAAAACATTTTTAGGAAGTGAGCGACACGGATTAAAACCAGGAGAATACTCCGATGATACGGCATTTTCTATTACATTGGCTGAATCATTAATTAACAATAATGGATTTAATCCAGATGACATTTCTAAAAAATATGTTGATTTAGTTTTATCTGGGCGATCTAGAGGTTTTGGACGTACTACGTATGCTGCCATTCAAAACTTACAATCTGGCATTCATTGGTCTGAGTCTGGCATTCCAGGATCATATGGTAATGGATCGGCAATGAGGGCCAGTCCTATTGGAATATTTTTTAGAAATGATATTAAATCTTTGGTTGAATCGGCAACTATTGATGCACAAATAACTCACGCTTCTAATGAAGCTATTGCCGGTTCTATAGCTATTGCATTAGCGGCAGCTTTTGCCTCTAATAATGATTTAGAGAATTTAACCAAAAGAATATGCGAATACTTGCCGGATAGTAAGGTTAAAAGTAAAATATATGGATTAGAGTCATTAATTAATGCAGATCATATAGCGCCACAACAAGCATTAAGTGTTTTAGGGACTGGTGCAGATGTAAAAGAAACAGTGCCGTCATCTATATATTGTTTTTTAAAATTTGATAATTTTACTGACGCAATAATAACGGCAATAAAAGCCGGAAAAGATGCGGACACAACAGCGGCCATAACCGGATCTCTTATAGCATCAAATTTAGGAATCAATGGAATTGATTCTATATATTATACAGTAGAAGATTTTGATAAATTAACTATATTAGATAGTCAATTATTTAATAGAAATAATCATAAATATTTTTAGAGGTATATCTTGGGGTCATGGAATGAGTCAGATTTTATAATGCAATTGCCAATATTACCAGGTAATAAAGTAAGGGCATTTGTTATTGTTTATCAAAAATACAATAATGGTTCAAAGGGTGGCGGCTATTGCAGTATAAATGATATTTGGTATCCTCGTGGATTGCCAATTAAAGGAGAATATGCTGATTATGGTGAAGTAGATTCCATAATAATGGATGCTAGTGCAACTATATTACTTAACGGTCTTAAAAAAGATTTTGTACCATTTGTAGCAAAAGATAAATGGGAAAAAAGTGTTAGCACCAAAAAACTTAATTTAACTGAATTAATTAGTTTAATATCTAGAGATAATGCATTTGTTTTTGATGGGGAATCTCCTGGAAAAGCAAAATTACGAACAGAATTTTATAAAGCAAAAAAGCCTATTTCTGATTTAAAAGCTATTTTACAAACTAAAATTCCAGAAGACCGCTCTAAAAGAGAATTAGGAATGGCATTAATGCTTGAAGACGTTTATCAGGCATTAATTAAATGGGACCCAATTGAAGCCAGACATACTGATAGAGGATATTTATATATGCCATTATCAGAACTTCTAAATTTAGATATGGAAGAATGGTATAATACTGGTTTAATCAATGCTAAGAAATATTCTAAAGCAGACATGAGAGATACACAATTTTTATTTACAGAAAATGTTCCTCATTGGAATACATTTAATTCATGGAATGTAGACCCACCCTTTTGTAAGGGCCTGTCATATTATTATGATTTTTTGAGAGAATCAATATTAGATGGTAAATCTTTAAAAAATAAAGAAGTTAAAAATGTTACTAATGGATTAATCGAATATCATAAAGTTATGCATGCAATGCACGCCGCTAGGAAATCATTTATTCCACAATGTGGAAAAGGAAGCCAGGCATCAGATACTGACATATATAAAATATTGGCAAATACAACTTTAAAAATTTGCGCTAAACAAGACGCTGAACAAGCCAAGTGGAGTGATCCAAGCGATATCGATTATCGTATAAAGCATAATGAAGAAATCCTTAAAAAATGGAAGGAAGAAGATGCTGAAAAAAGCAAGCAAATTTCCACCAAAAAAGCAGGATAATTCTCATATTATAAAAGCTCGTCCAAAACATAATTGGTCAGAATATCAAAAAGCTATATTTAGAGAAATAGCAAAGGGATCTGGCCATGTTGCGATTATTGCTAGGGCAGGATCCAGCAAGACCACCGTTTTAGTAGAGGGGTCAAGATATTTACCAAGAGGTGGTAAATATTTAATGGTAGCTTTTAACAAAGATATTGCCGTTGAATTGCGGCAAAGAGTAGCTTCATATATAGAAACGTGTACATTACATTCATTAGGATTTAGGGCTATTAAATTAGCATTTGGAAATGTCATTTTAGAAAATGATAAAACAAGAACCATTGTGTCATCTATTATTGGAGATGATTATGATTTATGGGAATTAAATCAAAGCATTTGTAAGTGCGTTTCATTATGTAAGGGCTATCTATTTGACACGCCAAAAAAAATAGAAGAATTAATAGACCAATTTGGAATTGAAATTTTTGATCTTAAAATTGAAGAATTTATTGCTCACGTAATTAAGACATTAGGACTTTGTAAAGAACAAAAGAATATTATAGACTTTGATGATATGATTTGGTTTCCATTTGTTTACCGCCTCAATGTAGGAAAATATGATACTGTTTTTGTAGATGAAGCGCAAGATTTAAATTCTGCACAAATGGCAATGGCTTTATCTGCTATAAAGCCAAATGGTAGAATAATTATTTGCGGTGACCCCTCCCAAGCGATTTACCTCTTCCGCGGAGCGGATAGTGAATCAATTCCTAATTTTATTTATAAGCTAAAAGCAAAAACTTTGCCATTATCGATAACATATCGTTGTCCTAAAAGTGTTGTAAAGTTAGCACAAGAAATAGTTCCAGATATTGAGGCGCATGAATCTGCTCCAGAGGGATCTGTTAATCATTTAGATATATCTCAACTTATTAAAACTGCCAAACAAGGGGATTTTGTTATATCTAGAACGAATGCGCCACTTATAAAGCATTGTTTGGCTTTTTTAAAAGCTGGTATTCCAGCGAATATTAAAGGACGCGATGTTGGCGCAAATTTACTATACTTCATTAAAAAGTCAAAAGCTAAAACTATAAATAAATTCATTGAGTATGTAAATGAGTGGCGTGAAATAGAAATTAAGAGATTATTATCAGAGAAAAAAAATACTGATATTACTTATGATAAGTCAGAATGTTTATTAAATTTATGTGAAGGATGCTTAACAATAAAAGATTTAAAAGAAACTATTGAAAAATTGTTTCATGATATTGATGATAGTAAAAAAGTTATCTTTTCTACAACCCATAAAATTAAAGGACTTGAGGCAAATCGTGTATTTGTTCTTGTAGATACTTATCGTAAAGGCACAAATCAGGAAGAGAGTAACCTATTTTATGTTGCGATTACAAGAAGTAAATCAGAACTATATTTAGTTAGAAAGCAATTAAAGCATTATGATTCCACATATAATACATAGGCCAGATGGTCGTTGGCAAATTAATTATTGTACCTTAAAGGGAACTCGTTCAAAACGTATATTTAAAGATAAATATAAGGCCGATGTGTTTTTGGATTGGGCAATTGCTATTAAACAATATATTATAATTAAATGAAAATTTATTTTACCTCGGACAACCATTTTGGGCATACAAATGTGATCAAATATACTTTGAGACCATTTTCAAATATTGACGAAATGAATTCTGAGCTTATTGCTAGATATAATTCTGTAGTTAATGAAGATGATCTTGTGTACCATCTTGGTGATTTTTCGCTTGATGAAAGATTAGTACCAATAATTCTTCCAAAATTAAATGGACGTAAGCAATTAATTGCTGGCAATCATGATAAATGTCATTCATGTCATAAAAAGCATTTAAAATATATTCAAAAATATATTGAATATGGTTTTGAAAGTGTGAAAGAAGTAGATACATTGAATAATTGGCTCTTATGTCATATGCCATATATAAATGATGATTTAGAATCGGAAAGATACGCCCAATATAGGCCAATAGATAAAGGAATGTGGTTATTACATGGCCATGTCCATAATTCGTGGAAAGTAAAAGGAAGAATGATAAATGTTGGAGTTGATCAGTGGGATTATGCGCCAGTAAGTTTAGAACAATTAGAAGAATTAAGAAAGATTTAATCTATTAAAAAGATTGCATAATTGTATGTCTTTAAATATTGGTTCGGACGCAAATCGTTTTAAAGACATAATTAAAAATAAATTTAAAGATAATTTAGATAAACATATAAGCTCCAAAGATCTTATTGTTCAACAGGGCAATAAAAAAATAACTATTCCAATTCATAGCATTGACCTACCAAGATTTACTTTTGGAAATAATGGTGGCATAGGTCAAGGAAATGGCTCTAAAGGAGATCCGATTGACGGCCAATTTTCTCAAGATGAAAAGGGAAAAGCTGGACAAAATAATGGAGATTTTGATTATAATGTTGAATTTGAGCCCGATGAATTGGCCCAAATGTTGGGAGAAAAGTTGCAGCTTCCTAATATAGAAAATAAAGGAAAAGGATTAATTAATTCAGTTAAAGATCGTTATAACAGTATACATAATAATGGTCCAGAGGGATTAAAGCATTTTAAGAAGACATATAAAGAAGCCCTTAAACGATCTTTGGTGTCTAATATATATGACCCAAATAATCCATCTATAATACCAATTAAAAATGATAAAAGATATAAATCTTCTTCTTATAAAGAAGAGCCAGATTGTAATACTATAGTAATTTACATGGCAGATATATCAGGCTCAATGGGAGATAAAGAAAAACATCTTGTTAAATCAACTGTTTTTTGGATTGATTTATGGCTTTCTTATCAATATAAAAATATATTATCCAAATTTATAGTGCATGATTCTGAAGCAAAAGAAATAAATAAAGAAGATTTTTTTCTTATTTCCAGCAATGGTGGCACAAAGATTTCTTCTGCCTATGAATTATGTCTTAAAATAATAGAAAAAGAACATCCATTTAATGATTGGAATGTTTATCTTTTTTATTTTGGAGATTCTGATAATTATGATAGTGACAATAAATTATGTTTAGATTTAATGGATAAATTATTATTGAATTGCAATAATTTTGCCTATGGTCATGTAAATGATGATACGGAAAATTTTGCTTCTATTATAGAAAAGGTATTTGAATCAAATATAAAAATGAATATATCTATACTGAAATCAAGCAATGATATATTGCCTTCCATTAAAAAGTTCTTTAATAGTGGTTTATAATGATATTTGTTTGTAGTATTTGTAATTTACGGTACGAATCACATAAAAAAGATTTATATTGGGAAAATGACAATAAAGAACTATTACGACAGCGCTGGCATAATGCAGTGTCATTATTAATGACTAATAATGAAGATTCTTATTATAAAAAAGAACTGAAATGTTCCAATGAATATTTTAATTCATTTGGTGGAACTGGAGTGTATTTAATTCCTGACACCCTAATAAGCTGTAAAGAAAATAATAAATATATTTTAAAATGTCGCACGCATTAATTTAAAAATTAATTATTAAAATTGACACGCATTGACTTTTAATTTATAAAAATTATATTGTATGTGCTAGGTCGAGGTGCGTTTAAAATATGACAACAATTGAATCGCTATATACAGATGAATCTGTTGAAAAAAGAAAAAATCAAGAAGACCCGATTATTTTATATATGGTTGTTAGAAAATCTTTAAATATGTCAATTGGTAAAACTGCGGCACAATGTTCTCATGGATCAATGATGGCAACATTAAAATATTTTCATTTACTTAATGATATTAATACAAAGCAATCAGAATTTGCCCTTATAGATATATTTGGAGAGTGGTTGCATAATAGCTTTCGTAAAGTTGTACTTGGTGCGGACGAAAATCACTGGTTAAAGTTAGAAAAATATTATGAAGATAAACCTGGACAATTAATTACCGTTACAGATGCTGGTTTAACAGAAATTCCAGCCCAAACTGACACCGTTAGAGTCATTTGGCCAATGAGAAAAAGTGAAGCACCGCAGGTAATAAAAAAGTTGCAGGCATTAAAATGAGAAAGCCGCGCATACCAAAAAAAACTCAGTGGCAAACTTTATATTTGCCTATAGCAAAGGCACGACTCTATCGTCTATCTTAGATCAAATTAAGGGTAAAATATCTTCAGATATTGATTATCAAAATGTTCAATTTATATATGATTGGCTTGATATAGATGTTAACATTTTCCAAATGTATGCTTCATATAAATATGAAGTAGATAATTCTAATTATGAAAAAGAATATAAAAAATATAAGTCTAAACTTGTTAAGTATAATAAACAAATAACAGGTTCTAAAAATGACAAAATGTAAAAAACTGTTATCACAAAAATCTTATATAGAACAAGTAATCTATCATATTAACCACGCATATTCTTGGTTAATGGTTGGCGCTCCGTGTACCGCTGGAGATTCTTTAAAACTAGCTATTAATATAGTTGAGTTTAATCTTAATAAAACAAGTAAGCTTTATACTTTATTATGTTCGGCCAGAACGGCTGCATTTGGACCAAGCCCAAGAAGTGCTGACTTTATTATTAAAGATATTTTAAATTTACCAGAGATTAAAAAGTACAAGCCCAGCAAATGAATATTAAAGAAGTTATAAATTTTTATTCAGCAACCGGAGAATATGGATGTTTTTCAAATTTTTCAAATCATGCAGTTAATATTGGCGGTAAAACTTGGAAGTCAAGTGAACACTATTTCCAGGCGCAAAAATTTGTTGGAACTAAATATGAATCACTTATAAGAAAAGCGCCTTATGCAGGCGAGGCGGCTAAAATGGGTAGAGATCGTTCTTTGCCACTTCGTAAAGATTGGGAATCTGTAAAAGATAATATTATGCGTGATGTAGTTTATGCCAAATTTACTCAACATAAATCTTGTAAAGAGCTATTATTAAGCACAGGAAATGCAAAGATAGTTGAACATACAGAAAATGATAGTTATTGGGGTGATGGCGGTGATGGTCGAGGTAAAAATAGACTTGGCCAAATCTTAATGGAAATTAGAGAAAGAATTAAAAATGAAGAAAGTAATAAGGGACGGTAAGGTAGCTGTTTTATTTTCTCCCGACTATGGGGCAGGGTGGTTTAGTTGGAATTTAGACCATCCAGAATGTGTATTTGAACCAGAAATAGTTGAGCTTGTTGAAAACAATAAGTTAAACGACATTGACTCTTTAGCTACCAAGTTATATGGTAAACAATTTTATTCTGGAGGTGCCTCATCTCTAAAAATTAGATGGCTTGATGAAGGGACGCAATTTAGAATTAATGAATATGATGGTTCTGAATCAATAGAAATTTATTCGGGAGAACGCTATTTTATAGCATAAAATGAAAAATAAAGAATGGGTTCTAAATAGAATTGATGAAATGGTTAAGGTTCCAGAAATGTTTGCCTCAACTAGAGAATCATTTATTGTCCAAATTTGGACAATGCTGGAAATGTTAGAGATAGATAATAATATAATTAGGGATGTATTAGCAGATAAACTCAATTTTTCTTCTAATGAAGATGATTATGTAAATAGAGAATTTGCAGAGGATATTGCGTTCATAGCTAATGTTATTTTGAAAGATATTTAAATATGGTTTCATGGATTTATGATTATCATAATGATATTTATATTGGCTCTTTATCTGATAAAGAGTCAAAACATGTTAAAGATATACTTACAAAACATGGGAATCATTTTAGAGAAACTAATTATATGCTTATAAGTTCTGGCGTAATTATATGTTCGTATGAAAATTTTATAAAACAAGCTGAAGGCGAAGAAGTTATTGGTGAACGTGGTAAGGATGCGATAGAATAATATTATGGAAAATGATTCTCTAGGAAATAGAATGAAAAATCTATATGAAGATTCATATAGAATTACTTTACCAGGACGAATGCCAATAATTATTAGGGTTGATGGTAAGGCATTTCACACGTTATTACGTGCATGCACGCGCCCGTATGATTATAATATTGTTGAATGTATGAATGAAACTGCAAAGTATCTTTGTAAAAATATTCAAGGCGCACAAATTGCATTCACTCAAAGTGATGAGATATCTATTCTTGTAAATAACTATAAAGAATTAGAAACGCAGCCCTGGTTAGGAAATAATTTGCAAAAAATTGCATCTATTTCTGCCGGTATGGCTTCAGCAATTTTTACTACAAATTATAGCAAAGTTTTAAATGAGGTAAAATTGGCCATTTTCGATAGTAGAGCCTTTGTCATTCCAAAAGAGGAAGTGCAAAATTATTTTGTATGGAGGCAATTAGATGCTAAAAGAAATTCTATCCAATCTTTGGCAAGATCTTTATTTTCTCATAAAGAATGTAACGATAAGAATACTTTAGAATTAAAAAATCTGTGCTTAACTAAGGGCGTTAATTGGGATGATTGTCCCAACCAACAAAAATATGGCCGTTGTATTAAGAAAGTTAAATTGCGAAAGCAAGGAACAAATTTAAAGACTGGTGAAATATTTGAAGCAGAACGTTCTGAATGGATAGTCGATAATTATATTCCAATCTTTTCTCAAGATCCAAACTATATAAATCAATATGTCTAATTTATGGCCAGAATTTAGATATAAAAGATACAAGAAACGTTGGAATCAGGCAAAAATAAATAGAAGTCTTAAAAAGAAATTATATAAAGATTTATTATTTAATCCATGTTATTATTGTAATAGAATATTTCTAATAGATCAATTGACAATTGAGCATATAATACCGATTTCATTTGGCGGCTCAAATGATTCATCTAATATTACGTTAGCCTGTAAAATCTGTAATCAAGAAAAAGGCAGAGAATCATGGATACTAAAACGAAACTTATTAAGAAATAATTATGTGCGTTAATTATTATATATGTAATGGGTGCAATGAAAATTGCTCCAATAAATTAGAGCCATATTTCTGTAAGTGTGGGACTCTATTTTGCAATAGAGTATGCGGCCAAATAGAACTGGATAGTAAATTAAAGATTACTTGTTATTTTTGTAGAAAAACTAATGAAAAAATCAAATAAAACAATTTTTGCCGTTACTTGTAATTTATTGCCAGAATTACGCAATTTAAAATTCTTTAAATCTAGAGATGGCGCTAGAAAATATCTTAAATCATTAGCAGATGAAAAAAGATATAAACTTGGTATTGATTGCTGGCAAGAATCAGAAGATAAAATTTCTTATATTTTTGGTTGGGAGGAAACAAAAATAACCTATGCCATAGTTGAAGTACCAATTGAAAATTAAATTATGATAATGATAAAATTAAGTAGCCTAATTAAGTCTAACAAACCGTTGTCTAAACGACAATTAAAACAAATTCAAAAATGGCTTGACGATGATTGGGAAAGTCATGATTATGATAGAGATTTAACTCAATTAGTTCAACGATTACTTGTGACAATCAATAAAATGAATGCTGATAAATCGCAGCTTGTGCCTGGCACAAAAGTTAGAATGTCAGCATCCTTAAAAGATAAGCTTATTGGAATATGTAAACATTCGCCTTTATTTGAAGGGGAATGTTTGTCATGTTCTTTTTCTCATCTTAAAGAATTTGGAGATTCTATTGGAATAGTAGATGGTTTAATAGATTATAATAATTGTAATCCTAGTGATGCTGAATATGATCAGGCCAAGATTGGCCCAGAAGTAAATGTTCGCTGGCTACCTAGTAATTTAAGATATGGTTATCACCCGGATGATTTAGAGGCATTATGAGCATCGATTATTATAAGTGTATGAACTGCAGCGCAAGTTACAGGGCCGATAGTCATTATGGAGTGGAATGTGAATGTGAATCTATCTTCTGTTCCAAAGAATGTGGTAAGTTAGAAAACCATCAAGAGTGGAATGAAGATGAAGATCAGGAATGGTCAGAGTTAGTTCATCGTGTTGATAAATCTAAACCATGCACTTGTATTCTTTGTAGAAAAGAAAAATATACAGATTCAATGCTATTAAATTCTTTATTGAAACGTTTTAATATTACAAAAGAACAAGCAATAAATATATGGCGCTTAGAAGGAAAATTAAAAAAGTGAAGCCTCCTCATAGAGGTACATTTATCAAATTTGATAATTTCAATATTAAAATTGATAAGAAGCTTTGTGGCCTTATAAATAATTTGTGGGAATTAGGCATACGTACAGTGTCTTCTTGCGAGGGCAGTTGCGGGTTTTTATGTAAACATAAATGGAAACAAAAAAGAAATAAAAAAGAATCATATTCTTATCACACTGTTACTAAACAGTGTTATACGTATGTGTGGCTAGTATTTGAACAAATTAAAGATTATGAAAAATTTTTAAATATTGTTTGTGATTACAACGATCCGATATATAATAATATTTTAGAGCGTGCAGAAAAGAAATACCAAAAAGATAATTGGTCAATTAGAGTGCTCCATGAAAATTATGGAGTTAAATATCGTACAAATAAGGCTAAAGACCTTTGGATTGAAGACGGTTGTGTTAAAAACAACATAATTATGAAATTGCAGCTTACTTTTCCACAAAAACATTTGTCTTACGTTGAAAAACGCATAGCACATGCATTTAAAATAAAACAATGAATAAAATTGAAATAAAGAAATTAGTTACTGATATGTGCAATGCATTTTCAGAATTTGAAGAAGCCATAGAACATGCACAAAAAATGTATCATAATTATAATGAATGGACAGATGAAGAATTGAATCCTATTCAAAATGCTAGAACCAAATTTTGGGATGCAGATTATAAATTAAATAAATTATTAGATAAAGAAAATGAATAAAGATAGAATTAAAGAATTAGAATCAAAAATAAATATTGCAAGAAATGATTATTATAATCATCAACCAAAAGTAAGCGATAAAATTTTTGATGCATGGGTAGACGAATTACGCTTGCTAGATCCTAACAATAAAGCTGTTGTTGCAGTAGGCTCTCCGATTGTTCAATCAGAGTGGAAAAAGGCAAAACATCAGATTTCAATGGGTAGTTTAGATAAAGTAAATTCTCCAAATGAATTAAATGATTGGTCAAAAAATAAAGGATGCAAAGAGTGGTTTGTTTGTGAAAAACTTGATGGTCTTTCAATAGAATTAATTTATGAAAATGGTAAATTTATTGATGGAATAACCAGAGGAGATGGTAAAATCGGGGAAAGCATAGGCGTTAATGTTATTCGTATGGCTGGAGTTCATCCTAAACTAAAAAATAATTTTACCGGCTCATTACGTGGCGAAATTATAATGCTAAATTCTGTCTGGAAGAAAGATTTTTCTGACAAAGCAAATCCACGTAATGCAGCGTCAGGAGTCTCTAAGAGATTGGATGGCGTAGATGTTGATAAATTAAATGTTATTTTATATCAAGTATTAGGCGACATTGATTTTAAATCAGAGTTAGATCAATTTAAATGGCTAGAAAATAATAAATTTCAAGTTCCTAATTATTGGGCTTTCAAATCAATTGATGATGTTAATAAACATTGGAGAAAATATCAAGATAAAGACCGAGCAAAATTAGACTATGATATTGATGGTCTTGTTGTAAGAATAGCTGATTTAACATTGCAAGAATCGTTTGGCGATAAAGATCTTAGGCCTCTTGGGGCAATTGCTTTCAAATTTGACAACGAAACTCGTGAATCAATTATACGCGATATAGTCTGGCAAACAGGGTCATCGGGGCGTATAACGCCCGTAGCAATAGTTGATCCGGTCCAATTAGTAGGGGCAACTATTACAAGAGCAAGTTTATATAATATTGCATACATTCATGAATTACAATTAGATATTGGGGCCACAGTTTTAGTAGCTAGAGCAAATGATGTAATCCCTCGTATTGAGGAATTAGTTAAAGGAACAGGAAATGTTATAGCCGCCCCATTATTTTGTCCAGAATGTAATGGAAGAACTAAAATGGATGGCGAAAATCTTATGTGTACAAATACAAAAGATTGTCGAGCCCAAATTATTGGACGATTATCTAATTGGGTTAATGAATTAAATCTTTTAGAGTGGGGGTCTTCTTTGCTTGAAAAGTTAGTAGATTCAAAAAAAGCGCTAACAGTAGCGGACTTATATAAATTATCAGTTAAAGATTTAGCAAGTTTAGATAGACTTGGGGATAAATCTGCACAAAAATGTTATGATATTCTTTGGGCTAATAATGAAATTCCATTAGAGGTTTTTCTTGGCGGCTTATCGATACCTATGATTGGACAATCTACAATTAAAGCAATTATGAATGATGGTTGCGATACTCTAACAAAGTTTGGGCAGCTTAATTCCGAAGCATTTGAAAAAGTTCAAGGCGTTGGGCCAACAAAAGCAAAATCATTAGCAGATGGTCTTAAAAATAATCAACAGTTAATACTTGACTTGCTTAAAAATGGAGTTAAGATTAAAGATAGGGTTGTTGGAAAATTAAGTGGACAAAAAATCGTATTTACCGGAGCCATGGAAAATAAGCGATCTGTGTTAGAAAAAATGGCAGCAGATGCTGGAGCAGAGGTTAAGAGTTCTGTTTCAAAAGGCGTCACTCTATTAGTTATAGAAGATGTTAATTCGACAAGCTCGAAAGCACAAAGTGCCAAAAAGCTAGGCACTCGTTTAGTAAGCGAAAAAGATTTTATTCAAATGGTAAGATAAATTGCAAGACAATAATGGCCCCAATTTATTTATTGGAAAATTAATTGGTAACTCTAGATTAGAGGGCAAAATAATATCATTTGATACAAAGAACATTATTATAGAAATAATTAAATTAAATGATAAAATATTTGAAAAGTATCTAGATTTAAATAAAACATATTCATTATTTCGTCATGAATGGTGGACAGATAATTTAATAGTATGGGAAATAGAGCCAGAGTCTATGAAAAGATGTGTTTCACAATTCATTTTGCAATGGGAAAAAGATATTGGTTGGGCTTGGGACCTAGATTTTTAAAATGAGTTATAAAATAATGAAAAAAAGATATAAGCCATATAAAAAAACGTATAGGGCTAATGAAAAAGTTTATGTATTAGCTTATTATGAAAGTTTTGATAAATCAATATTTATAATGAGATTGTGTAAAAATACAGTTCGTTCAGTTCATAAAAGGCCTGGTTATACAAATTATCCTTTAATAGAATTAAAGCGAAATAATAATGCAATTTCTTCTTTCATACATTATGATTGGTTAGCGCCAAGAACTATAGCTGGTAAAAATTTTTTACAAAAAAGGGCCCGTGCCATTGTTAATAGTAAAATTGGCATTCTTTCTCTTAAAAAGAATCAATATTTAAAAGAATTAAATAATTGTAAATAATGAAATTTTTACTAGATGAATGGGCATCTAACTAATTTTAACTATAAACTACTAATTAATTAATATCATAATGCTAATATGACGATATTTATGAATTTTCCCAACATACCAGATGATATTTTTAATATGCATCAAAGTTTAAATGAGCCAGATGACGCAGAATTATGGGCACTTAGTGAGCCAAGCGAGCAATTATCTTTTGATTTTGTTATTGAGGAGCTTGCGGCCCCGCCGCTGGATGATTATCCTGTGGTTGTGAAAAAACCAAAAGAAAAAATTTGCATTTGTAAAAAATGTGGAGATATTTTTCCTCGGGCTAGTCCAAATCAAAAAGACGGGACTTTTAAATGTTGGAGTTGTCGCAATTATTAAAGAGGTGTTATAGTGGATGGTGTGACGAGCATCGAAAAGAACTTGGACCTTTTAAAACAAAACACATTTATTAATTCATTTTTAAGCGAACTTCATTCTAATTGCGGAAATTTATTTATATTAGGCGATTCTATAACAGATTGGATTCTTGATAAACATGTTAAAGAAATCACAATAGTCACAAATTGTGAATATAAAATATTAGCTGAATATCTTGATAAATTTAAATCAAGATATTCAGAGGTAACATCTGGATATAATGTAGTCATTAGTAATATGACATTTAATATTTCTAATTTAGGCGATCTTTTATCATTTAAATCTAACAATAGTATTATTAAAGAATTTCAAAGTATACCAAAAACAGTATTTTTAAGTACTGATGCTGTTGGTTATGATTTAAACTCTAAAGAGTTATTTGATGCAGGGCTGCATAATACTTTATCTATGAAAGTATTAGATATTATAAATGAACAGAATCAATTTCCATTTATTTGTGCTTCAAAGGCTTTATGTTCTATATTAAAGTATGATTTTCTACCATCAGAAAAACTTAAATACTTTATTGGCGAGCAAATAGCAAGAGGATATAATAAAAAATCATTCTCTAAGTATATAGAAATGAAAAATATTGATTATTCATTTGAATCTTGTATGAAATGTTTAGCGATCTAGATTGTATTTATTATATTGGAAACGGTACGCATTTTCAATATAGGTATGATTACAATGAATTTGTTATAAAAACACATAAATATGAAATTTATTGGAGAATTATAGATAATAATTTTAAATGCTATGATGTTAAAACTGACGATTTTATTCTAAATATTCATTTAGAATTTGATTTATCTAAATTTGCTTTAATAAATGGAAATTATCCGCCTTTAAACCTATCTAATTCTTATTTAAAAATTAAATGGTCATCCCAAGATCTTATTTATAATCAGTTAGATAAATTATTATCGAATCAAGAAATTAAACCCATTAATGATAATTTAATTAATTTTATATGACTTCTAGAAGACTTTTTTGGTCAAATGATCTAATAATAGATGTAGAGGCCTCTAATGATTGGATATTAACTAGTAATATATATGTTGTCAAATATAATACTAAATCTGCTCTATTATTAAGCAGATTTTATGGCATACCTAAATCATTCAAAAATATGTGGACATTAGAAACAAAATTAAATGGATTTTTGGATATGTTTTGCTATATTGATGGTCACACTAAACTTGTTGACAAATGCGATCCGGTTAAATTTAATAGTATAATTGGCTCGTTATATAAGATGAAAGCTTTTGTATAATAAATGTCATTGAATATTTTTAAATTTGGATGGATAATTGAAATCTTATCAAAAGATGATCAAGGATTTCAGATCGAGCTTGCTAATCTTGGAAATGGTAAGCACATGATTGTTGCAACTGATATTGCACAGCCAGTTTCTAAAGATGTTTATCGTCAAGCTGGTTATGGGCCATTCGTTCTTGAGTCGGAATCAAATTTTGATGAAAATATAAAGATCTTAAAAGAAGACCTTTTAAAGAAACGCTGTCAATAGACATGATATTAGACGCTCTTATAATAATACTTTCAATTTTTGGGCTATCTTTCTTTCTAAGAAATAGTGATGGCCCATTTGGAATAATGTCGTGGTTGCGTAACTTCTTAATAAGAAGTAAGTATTTTGGAGTTTTTTTCTATAAATTATTTGATTGTGTGTTTTGCACCGGCTGTCATGTTGGATGGATTGTTTATCTGATTTCCCAATCAATAAATGATTGGAATATATTTAGTTTAATATTATGGATATTTGCTGGTGGTGGGATTAGTTTATTATTTGATTCTGTTATGAATAAATTATATAATTAATTTACTATTATTATGTGAAGCAGTTATTTCCATTAATATTTTTATTATGTAGTTGCTCTCAATTTCATGATAATCCATTTGCCTTTCCAGAAGGCGTTAAATTAGATTGTAGCAGTGATATTTGCTGTTATCCATATAATAAATCAACTTTAGTTTGTGTTTCAGGAGACGCTTTACATAGCGTAGTATTTTATATTAAAATTGTAGAAAAATAAGTTTAAGAGGAAGTTTTATGACATTACAGGTTATTAAAGATCAGTCAATTATTAATAAGATTAATATAGTAGAATCCATAAAAAGATGGACACTAAATTATACAGATATTGTATCAAATAATAATAAATATTATAACTGTGAGTTAGTAAAAGATAGTAATAATAAGTTTTGGCTGTATACTTCTTATGGTAGAGTCGGCGCTAATGGTGTTAAAGAATATCGCATGTGTAATGATCAATATCATGCAGAATCTGAAGCTGAAAAAATAATTAAAAGTAAGATCAAAAAAGGATATCAAAAGATTGATATTATTAAAGCTGCAGTTGGTTCAGAAGTCGGCAAGTCTAAAGTAGAAGCAAATTCAGCATCTATTGAGTCTCTCAAAAAAATGGGAGTTAAAATTAAAGAAGATGATGAGTCAAGTAAACTTCATCCACAAGTTCAAAGTTTAGTTAGATCGTGGTTTGGTGCCACGCAAGAGTTTATTAATCTAAATTTAGATACTGGTAAATGTCCACTTGGACAATTATCTTTATCTCAAATTGATAAGGCTAAAGATATCTTATCAGAAGCAAGAAAAATTATACACAGTAAAAAACCAGATCAAAAAGAATTAAATAATCTTACAAGTTCTTATTATTCTAATATTCCTCACGTTTTACCTCATAGAATTAATGCAGACTTATTAAGATTTGATGATGATCTAAAACTTGATAAGGCTTTAGATATTTTAGACGTGTTTGCAGATGCAAAAAATGTTCAAGCAGTACTTTCTAAAAAGTCTGCAGTTGATTCTCAATATGCAACATTAAAAGCGGATCTCGAATTTTTAGAACCAAGCGATCCGACATATAAATGGCTTGATACAATGTTTCATGAAACTAGAGCATATAACCATGGCGCTCTTGGTAAAATGAAAGTTCATAGAATATTTAAAGTTAATCGTAATAATGAAAAAGATATATGGTTAAAGAATGCCGAAAAGATTGCAAAAGAAAATTGTGGATTTAATCCATCAAAAACTTATTCAAAGTTAGTTGAAAAAAGACCAGATGTTCCAAAGGATTTAGAACCATTATATAAATCAGCAAATATTCTTCCTGGATGGCATGGCACGAGGCGTGCCAATATGGCAGGAATTACGACTCGCGGGCTATTAATAGCCCCTTCAGGGGTAGTAACGGCCGGAGCCATGTACGGATCTGGCTGTTACTGGGCCACTAACAGCAGTAAGAGCGTTAACTATTGTGATGTTAAAGGATCATATTGGGCACAAGGGTCAAATAAAACTGCCTTTCTTATTTTGGCTGATATTGCTTTTGGAAAGCAAAAAAGTGCTAATGGATCATCATATTATACTGCCAATAATATAAAACCATATCATAGTGTATTTGCTAAGGCTGGCGGTAATAGTGGCGTTATAAATGATGAGTTAATAACTTATTATCCTTCTGGGCCAAATCAACAACATCATATCAAGTATATTCTTGAATTCGAAACACAGGTTAAATAATCATGGGAAGACCAAAAAATTTACCATTATTAGAAAAATTAATTAAAGAGTTTTCTGATAAAGGAAAAAAAAATAAATTTTCATATCTAGACTCGCCGTCATTTGCTTACTATTTTAGTGGGATAGATAGTGAGTACGATACCTATCATCAATGCCAAAATGGTAGCGATTGTTGTAGGGATGATTATTGTCGCTGTGGTACTATAGAAAATATACGAAATATTACTGTTGATATTAGCGCACTTATTAGTGGCCTAGTTGGTAATTCAAAAGAAATATTAAATGCATATTGTGTTGATAGATTAATACGAGCCTCTGATTTAAAAGATCCATCTAATTGGGAGCTTAATGTTGAGCGAGGATACTATGGTGAAGAAACTCACGGGCATTCACCAAATCAACTAATAATAGATAATTTAATTTCTGATTTTAAATTAATGCTTAACATGTCAGATGCCAATAAAGTTAAGTTGTGTCTTAAAAATGAATATGGCCACGTCTTACCATCTTTAGAGAAATTAACAAATGCAGAAATATGTTTAGTCAAAACAGATGATATAGAACTATTTAATGATCATTACGTAAGAAAAATAAATAAAAAGTTTGTAGATCAGTACGATGATTATGAATTTCCTCGCGCAGTTTGTACGTTAGCCGGCTCTAAATATAGAGTAATTGATGGTTATCATCGCATGTCATCTGCTCTTAATAAGAATTTAAAAGAAGTTTCAATAATAGTACTATCATGACAATTAATACAACTCCAATTGATAATATATTGGCTTATCATGATTATAAGAATAATGACAATTCTTATTTTGATTGGACAAAAGATTATCTTAATGTTTCTTCTCTTTTAAGAGAAAAGAGACAAGAAATAAAAGAATATAAAGATGGATTTTGTATTATTACAAACTATAAAAATAATAATTTAGTTTCTTACCATAAAGATTTACTAGGAACACAAACAAAAACATTTGTTGGCGAATATAGATATTGGGTTTGGGAAACTAATTTATGGAGAGTTATTGTTTCAAACATCAAAGGAATTTGTTTTGAAGTGCCAGAAAATTCTACAAAAGAATCTGCATTATTAGCTTGGGACGATTATAAAAGTAAAATGGGTTTAAAGTGATAGAAATAATAACTGGAGATATTTTAGAGTCAAAAGATAAATATCTTTTACATCAAACTAATACTATATCAAATACTGCTGGAGGATTAGCTTACAGTATTTTTGAAAAATATCCTTATGCTAATATATATTCCAATAGAACAGAACAAAGTATACCTGGAACAATTGATATTTGCGGTAATGGAGAAGATAAAAGATTCATCATTAATATGATGGGTCAAGTATATCCTGGCCCACCGAGGTTCCCGGAATCAAATTTAGACGGATCTTTAATAAGAGAAAAATATTTTCATAAATGTTTATTAAAAGTCGCTAATATTCCTAATCTTGAAAGCGTGGCTATGCCAGTCGGAATAGGTTGTGGGCTAGGCGGAGGAGAATGGTCACATTATCTACAAACAATTATAAATTTTGCAAAATTTATAAATGAAAAACAAGGGGCTATAGTAAACCTTTATAAATTAGAGATCTAAAATGAAAGATAATTGGGATTATTTACCATATAATGAAGAAGAATTAAAAACTTATTGTAGCAAATCATCTAGTAGAGATTTCTATTTTAGTGTTGGTGAGGCGGAAGATAAAAAATCTTTTGTGATTATTACTCCTAAAAAAGATTATGATAAATATAACATTATTTATAGTTATCATATATTGCCAATTCAGCATCTCCTTCCAGAGGGGCTCACAATATCTACTAAAAGTAGATATGACTATGATAAATATACTTTATTTACTTCAGATAAAGATATACATTCTCTTAGAAAAGATTTTATTAATCGGGGATTTATAGAGCATCCAAATCTATATAAATTAATTGAAGTTTGGTTTTTTAAGAAGCCGCTGCAAAATGATATGGAAATGGAGATTGATGAATTTCAAAAGCTAATGAAATTAACTACATTAAATTTACAGAGATTACGTGCTGCACAACAATATAATAGATGGCAATTCGGCTCATCAATTGATTTTGAAGAATTTGCCTCCGAAATAAAAGATACTGTTGACGGTTGGGTTAGTAGTCATTGTTAGTATAGGAAAATAAGATGGAAAAATTAATTAGTAAAATTATTGATATTGCTGCCAACCGAATTGGTGAAGACACAGACAAATATTATGTTTCTGTTGGAATGTATAATTGTGTTGGGTCTTGGCAAACATGGCTTAATTTTGGAGAATCTGGTGTGTTAGAAACACCGTCTAGTGTTATAATTGATGGAGAGTCTTTTGTAGAAGATAAAACACTTAATAAGTCTTTACTAAAGCTTAAAAAAGCTATATCAAATAATAAATCTGAAGTTATAATAAGAAAATATTATGAAAGTAAAAAGTCAAGAACAGTTTATTCTGAGGAATACGGAGTAAAATGACAATAAAATTTTTAAAAACAAATGAAGCTTATGGGTTTCTTAGTAATTTTAAGAAAACAAAAATGTATATTGGCGGAAGATGGTGGAATAATTCTGAGGCGCCATATCAAGCAGCTAAAACGGTAACAAGAGAAGATGAAGAATTGATATGGAATGCAAAAACACCGAGAGAAGCCAGAGATTTAGGTCAAAAGGTAAAATTACGTTCAGATTGGGACCGGGTTAAAGATCGTTGTATGTATGATTGTATAATGGCAAAATTTCTTCAAAATCATGATTTAAGAAAACAATTAATGGATACTGGCAGCGAAGAACTCATGGAAGATCATGAAGATCAGTATTGGGCATCTGGTTTAGATGGTAAAGGTAAAAATAAATTGGGCAAAATCTTGATGCAGGTAAGAGAAGAACTAAAAGGCGAGGACGACAATATTGTTTTAAAATAATTTTTTAAATTAAATTGGCTTGCATTTAATTTTTAAAGATTTAAATTGTAACGATACACGGAGATAATATGAGATCATTAAAAGAAGAAGTTTTAGATGTTGTTCAGAAATTTGTTGATAATGGTGAATTATTTACAGCACTAGACGTTAGCAATAAGGTAAAAACTGTACTTCCATTTTCGCGTCATCGTGAAATTAGGGATGAAGTGAGAGAGCTATATAGGCAGGAGCTTCAATATGAGGGATACACCAGAACTCCAATAGAAGTGACATTGTCAGATAACTCTACTACTGAGGCACTTTTATATCATCCAACCGAAGATTCTTTTGATCTTGATGTTAAATATGATGCTCAGAAAAGAGCGCAAGGGATGTTAAATATTGCCGTACAGCCAACAACTGTAACGTCTGGTTTTGTTGCAACGACACCAGCAACCGTCGCTCCAACAATTACCACTGCAGGTAATAATGTACCAGCTACATCTGTAGTTACTCCAGCGCCGCTACTTAGTCAAGTAGTTACAGAAGCCAAAGATCTTTGGAATCAATTATTTAAGAATCAACCTTCCTTATTTCCAAGGAAATAAATTGCATCCAATTATCTATTATCGCAAGTCTTTAATGGATAAAGGGGAGCTTGATGCTGCTTCAAAATATTTTGAATGTGTAGATTTATTAGCTAATATTAGGGTTAATTCATTCGTTATAGGCAGATATTCTCTGTGGCCGTTCTATTTAGATCAGCGGAGAGAAATTGAGGCAAATCATGCTGTTTTGATTAATGATATTAATCAAAATAAATATATTGCAGATTTAGGTAATTATGTTCTTGATTTAGGGGACTTGACTCCTAAAACATGGACAAATATAGAGTATCTCCCTGAAGGCAAATATGTTTTGAAGGGGGAAACAAATTCAAGAAAGCAGCAATGGTTAACATCAATGTTTGCTCCGGACAAAAAATCTGCAATTGAAATTCAAGGCAGATTAATGAATGATGGTTTAATTGGCGAACAAAAAATATATATTCGTCAATATGTTCCTTTGTTTAAATATATTGATGGGATAGGCGGGATGCCTGTAACAAAAGAATTTAGATTTTTTGTTGCATATGGCCAGATATTATCTGGAGGATTTTACTGGCAAAACTATTTAGAAGATCTTGATAACATTCCAAATGTTGGAGAAGTTCCAAAAGAATTTCTTCAAAAAGTTATTGATAAAGTTGGGAATAAATCAAATTTCTATGTAATAGATGTGGCACAAACAGAATTAGGAGAATGGATTGTAATCGAGCTTAACGATGCTCAGTTTTCTGGCCTATCATGTAATGATCCAAATTTATTATATAAAAATTTATATAATGTTTTAAGAGAAAAATTATGACAACATTTTCTGATGCAAATCAAGCTCGCTTAAGTTTAAAGATGAAACTTTCCCAATTTGGGTGGTATAATTCTAGCACCGTTGTTACAAATGGTGGTGATTATATAGTTATTATTGGTGTCAAACAATTAGATAATAATATTAGAAAAGAAATACCCCCGCTGGTCAATGGAATTGATATTAAAACTGAGTTAGAATAAATGAAAAGGCTGAAGATTCCACAATCTGAAGAAGATACAGATCTTTTAATTTTTTCAACTAAAGAATTATTAAAAGGATTACCAGAAGATGGCCTTGAAAGAGAATATGTCTTAAAAGATCTTGCAGTCCTTGCGGGCTCTTTTAATAGATATATAAAATATAAGCATAGAGATGCTATAATGAATATTTTGGTAGATTATTACGATGACGCTAAACGTTCAGTAATTGAGGCCGTTGTAGATTATCCCCGTGAAGAATATTATGATTTGGCTATAACTTTCTTTGAAAGGGCGCTTAGGCACGAAAATGGCAATTTATAAAAATTATAAAGGCAAAGAATATGTTAGAACTTTAATCATTATTGAACAAACACTAGATCGATTCTATGGAGTTATTGATGAAAGCAATAAAAGCCAACAAAGATCTAAGGCGGTTAGTGATGTTAAAAGGAAAATTCAGGATTTATTGGTAAGAGCGGAGGATGATGAAAAGCTTTATCCTCCTTGTGAATAAAGAATCTTAAAATGCCAAGATTAGTTATAATTAGTGATACTCATGAGCTTCATGATCAGGTAATATTACCTGATGGTGATTTTTTGGTTCATTGTGGGGATTTTACAAACAGAGGAAGTATACCTGCTATTGGTAAATTTTTAACATGGTTTTCTAATCAATCACATCAATATAAATTATTTATAGCAGGTAATCATAGTTTGTCTTTGGATTTTAACCATCCAAATAGACATTATTCTTTTAATATTATTAAAGAATATACAAATAAGTATAATAACTTATTTTATCTTGAAAATAGTTCAATTATTATTGACAACATAAATATATATGGATCTCCTATTACACCGTGGTTTTATGATTGGGCATTTAATAGGCAGCGCGGTCCAGACATAGCTGCCGAATGGAAAAAAATACCTTTAAATACCAATATACTTATCACGCACGGCCCTGTTCATGGTATTCTTGACGAAGTAAGACGTGGCAATATAATTGAGCATGTTGGGTGCGAAGACTTAAAAAATAGAATTAAAGATTTAAAAGCTCTTAAGGCACATTGCTGTGGACATTTACACTATAATGGCGGCCAAAGTATTACTATTGATAATGTGATTTATGCTAATGCCTCTATATGTACAGAAGAATATGAGCCGACTAATAAACCTATTGTTATAGATTTATAGATTTATTTAATCTATTAATTATGGAGAATATGTTGGACTCTTGTATTTTATTAAAGACGAAGAATTTAAGAATTTGCGCAAGCAATTTAAAGAAGAAATTAAGCGTTATGAAGTTGAATTTCATAAAAGATTTTAAAGACTAATAATATCTCATATTCTTTATGGGAATCAACTTAAGCAATAGGTAATTGTTTCATTACATGATCTATAGTGTCTTTTATTTGATTCTTTTCAGAATCATCAAATAAATCTGAATTATATGCTTCATTCATATTTTTTATGAATTCATAAAATTGCCTACCACTAAATATAACTGTTGAGCCATTTTTATCATACTTATATTTTGGTAAAGGCGGTGGAATAAATTGCAATGATGTTGTTACTACACCTTCAATTTCGTCGGGCCTGAACTTTATTACTGTCTGAAGGGAGTTTTGATGAGTAATAGCAACTTTATAAAAGTTATCAATATCATATAATAATTTAAAATTTTTATACATATAAATATGTAATATTATTACACTAATATTTTCTCATATTATTTATGATATTAAATATTTTAGCTAGAAAATTTGATATTAAATATAATCTTTATTCAAAAGCGAATATATCATTGGATCAATCTAAAATAGCTCCTAAAGCGATTGAAGCCTGCAAAATGCTTCAAGACGCCGGATTTAAATCATATTTGGTTGGAGGATGTGTAAGAGATTTATTAATGGGCAATTCTCCCAAAGATTGGGACATTTGTTCTTCGGCAACGCCACAAGAAGTACGAGAAGTTTTTCCCAAAACTTATGTTGTTGGTGATGGCGAAAAAAATGGTACCATTGTTGTTAAAATGGGCCCATCTAAAGATGATGATTTTGAAATAACAACTTTTAGAGTTGAGGGCGAATATGCTGATGGTAGGCGCCCTGATTCAGTAAAGTTTGTTCAAAATGTTGAAGGAGATTTATCTCGTAGAGATTTGACCATAAATGCGATTGCTTATGATCCTGTTAATGATAAAATAGTTGACCCAAGTGGCGGCCTAAAAGATTTAGAAAATAAAATTATTAGGGCAGTTGGTGATCCAAATAAAAGATTTGAAGAAGACGGATTACGTACTATGCGTGTTGCACGATTTGCTGCACGTTTTGGATTTCATGTAGACCCTGCCACTAAATCTGCAATATCAAATAATCTTGAAACTCTAAGAAAGGTTTCAAAAGAGCGCCTTAAAGATGAATTAACTAAAACATTAGCAACCAAAACGCCATCTATTGGCCTTAAAATATTACAAGAAACTAACGCATTATCAGTTTTAGGCCCTGTATTTGATAGCTCTATACAAAATACATTTCATCAAATAGATTCTTGTCAAGGCAATGTCTTAACAAAGACTGCCATTATATTATCTAATTTAGATATAGGCACCGCTGATAATACGTTAAGAGACTTGAAATTCTCAAATTCTGATAGGGTTAGGGTAGTAGCCCTGCTAAAAGCAAAGGAAGAATTTCTGAAATTAGGTTCTACAATTTCTGACGTTGAAATTAGGCGGCTTATGTCTAATCTAAAAAAAGATAGAGATATATCGCAAATTGATTTTAATGAATTTATGTCAGAATTTTTAAAGTTTGGCAAATCTATTGGATTAGATAATATAGATTCATTAACTAATAAAATTAATGATGCCCCATTAACAATTAAAGATTTAAAAATAAATGGTAAGCATCTTCAAGATATGGGATTTAAAGGCAAACAATTAGGAGATGTTCTTAAATCTCTTCTAAATAAAGTTGTTTTAGATCCATCTTTAAATGATGAATCAAAACTGCTTGAATTAGCATCAAAGTTTGAAAAAATGGCAAATCTATTACTTCATGATTCAATCTTAAAGAAAGGTAATAAAGATTGGTGGAGATTATCTGATTCAGAAGAACAAGATTTATTAAATAAAGAGTTTGATTTTGGTTCGGGCCTTAAATTTAAAGCAAAAGACATTCCAGAATTAGCGTCTCAAGTCGAAGTACCAGCCGGGCCACAAGAGCATCATCCTGAATTAAATCAATTACTGCATAATAATTTAGTCTCTGATAAGGCTAGAGAATTATCTGATGACCCTATGATATGGTATGGGGCATTGATGCATGACTTGGGCAAATCTTATACAGATAAAGCAATTTGGCCAAAACAACACGGACATGAAGAGGCGGGCGTTCCATACGTTGATGCAGTTAGTAGTAGGCTTGGTGTTCCTGAAAAATGGAAAGAGTTTGCAAAGTTAGTTGCAGAACATCATTTAAAATGTCATCGTGCTCAAGAAATGACACCTAAAACTTTAAAAAAATTATTTAAAGCATTTAATAATGACAAAGAATTTTTTGCCGCATATTTAACTGCATGCGAGGCTGATGCAAAAGGCAGATTAGGCGGCCACGCTTTGAAACCATATGACCAAAAACAATATTTGGCTCAACAAATTGAAAAGGGTTTTGAAGAAAAACAAAATATGCCATCTACGTTGGCCATTTCAGGAAATGATTTACAAAAAGAATTAGGATTAAAGCCTGGACCTGAGTTAGGTAAAATTCTTAAATCAATAAAAGAAATGGTTGAAAAAGATCCTTCAATTAATGAACGTGAAATATTAATGGGAATTGCAAGAAATTTATTAGTTAAAAGTTAATTATTTTTATTTTATATTGAATATGTAAGTTGAGAGGTATTATGAATTTTTATGACAAATGGCAATCAAATAGAAAAGATTGTGAATGTAGATGGTGCTCAGGCGGCTTCCAGGGGACTAAGATTATTATAGGCGGCATACAAATCATAGATTGGGAACGTGTAATATGGAATGATACACAATTACAAATTAATGAAACAGAAGCTCAATGTGTGAATAATATGCCAACATTGGCGGATTCAATTAAATATGATATACAGCCAACAATAGTATATTGTAAATTTTGTAATTTACAAAATGAATATGGTGCTGTAAATCAGACAGATGGAAGTTATATCTGTTTTAATTGCAGATAATGGGACCATTAAGTGAGATTAGCAGGCACAGGTCATAGAAGTCAGAAAATTGGAGGATTTATTCTACCAAATCCAACATACATATACATTTGTCAACAAATTGAAAAGCATTTAAAGGAGCTTAAACCGGACAGCGTAATATCTGGTGGAGCAATCGGATTTGATCAATATTTAGCGAATGTAGCTATTAATTTAGGAATACCATTAACCATTGCTGTTCCATTTAAAGGACAAGAACTTAAATGGCCAGAAAAATCTCAAAAACAATATCATAAATTATTAAACAAAGCATCAGATATTGTAATAGTTTCTGATGGCGGTTATTCTGCGCAGAAAATGCGGATTAGAAATGAGTGGATGATAAATAATTGTGATATAGTTTTAGCCTGTTGGGACGGATCAAAAGGCGGTACATTTAATTGTATTAATTATGCTAAATCTGTTAAAAAAAATATTATAATGATAAATATCTGATCATCTCTCTAATATAAGATTTAGATAGACTAATGTGGATTTTCTGGAATATCTGGAATATTATTTGGTGCTTTGTTAAAGCTATTTTGTCCCATGATATGGGCTATTATTTCATCATTTGATTTTTTTGCATTATTCATAAATCTATATTTATAATTATCTAAGGCAAATTGTGTGTTGGGGCCTATAATACCATCTATTATTAGAGGCGCTCCCTCGCGGCCAACATAATTATTATCTTTTAATTTTTGCCGCGCTCTTGCAATATTACTAATTAATTTAGACGGTTTAGCTGGATTAGCTGGATTAGCTGGATTAGTTGCATTTGATTTACCTTTATATATATACGTATTATATATTTCTTTTGCTAATTTAGCAATCCAATCTAATTTATCTTTAATTTCTTGTGTTTGCGGCCCCGCAGATTGATAATTCTTAGCAAAAGAGTCGCTATCATTATAAATTTTATTTAATAGTATTGATAAATTATTAAGTTGATTGTCGTATAATTGTTCATTTTCTAGCGTGTAGTTAGCTAATTGATCTGCATAATATTTAAACATGCGTTTTGCAGGGATATGTGTTAAAGCGTCTTGGCACCACAATAAAAATTGGATAAGATCTGATATTTTTTTATTAAAACTAGGCTGCTCAGCTTTTTTTAAAAAATTATTTAATAATTTTATTCTAGCTTTTGTTTGCATACCAAGTGAATTAGGATCTGGATTTTTTGGTAATGGCACAACACTAACATTTGCTAAATTACATAAATTAAGAAGAATATCATTTAGGCTTTCAGCCTTTGTATATAGTACATTGGCCCTTTGTCTAAGATTTGCTTTTGTTACTTGACTATTTGGATATAATACTTTTATTATATTTTTTGTTATACTATTTAATTTGACAGAATAATCTGTTAAGTATTCTTTAATATTATCTCCTTTTATCAATAAAGCTCGATTATCCCAATCTTTTTTCAAAAATCTTTCTAATTCATCAAGATCTTCTTTAGAATTATTTAATAATACATCAAATTTTTGATTTGTATATTGAGATACTTCTGTATTAGCTCTTGGCAAAAGCCCATGAGCTTGCATTTGTGGAACTAACAACTCCATTGTTTCTTTATCTGTATTGCCTGTAGCAGGTAAGTTATTTTCTTTTTGCCATCCTGCTAATGCCCCTTTTGTTAGATCTCCTAGAATACCGTCAGCGCCATGAGGGCCTAAATTCTTACCTAAGATAATTAAAAATTTTTGCAGATTTATAATAAAATCTTTATCTAATTTATTATTGCTCTTATATGTAGAATATTGGCCGGCTCCAAATTCTAATTCTTTATCTAAATCCGAATCATTTTGTTCAGGATTCCATAATGTTGAGTATTCAGATCTCTTAAAAAAATTATCTTCCAATCTTAAATAAGCTTTCTTTTTAGTTTTTTTCTTTCTGCTTGTAAACATGCCTTCAGGTGGATTCCAAAGTTCTCCTGGTTCATCTCGTTTTACAAGAGATATATCTTCTTCCCACGTATTTAATACGTTTTTAACAGCTTCTATTGAGCTTTCGCCTGCACTAAAGGAGGCTTTTAATTTAGCCTGATCTACATCATCTAATGCTAAACCTTCTTGGTTAAGAAGCTCTCTTACATTTCTTAACCAAACATGGAAATTTTTACCACTTTTAGTTAATGCATATTTGGCCAATTTAACAAAATCATTAGCATTTTTAATTAATTTATTATGTGTAGAAGCCATTATCTCTCCAATATATAAGTCAATATATTGATATATTCATTTACCATGATATTCGTCTTTATATGATGGTATTTTTGGATTATTTAAATCGTATTTATCTTTTTCTCCAAAAAATTCTTCTGCATCTGACATAACTGGATCCATTTTTTGCCAATATGCTGACATTAATTTTGTTGATGTTATTTTTCGTTTTTTATAATCATTGCATATAAAATCAGGTAAGTGATCTTCAAATTTATTAATATTAGCCATCATCCATGGTCTTTGATGATTTTCAAAAGATGTTGTTAATGCGTCTTTTATTGTCTTATTTCCATAAGATGTGGAATTAATTAAACATTCTAATAATTGTGGCACAGTTATTAAACCTTCATTAAGCTGTTCAACAGCATATGGTACGAATTTTTGAAATAATTTAATATGAGAATCTACCCACGGCTTAGCGTGTTGATCAAAGGCGCCTTGAAGATTCCATGGATCTGTTTTGTTTAAAACATCTTTCAAAGATATTGCTCGTGAAAATAATTCAAATTTAGTTGCTAAAGATAATAATTTTTGTGGTGAATATGACATTTAAAACTTTTGATGATATATTAATTGCTAATATTAAGCAATAATATTAGTATGGTGGTATTTGTAATCTGGTGATTATGTCCCTCTGTGAAAGGGAGAAGGCGAATTCGATTTTCGTATACCACCCCAATGAAAATACTTTGTATAAAAGATCTATATAAATCGACCTATTTAGGTCTAGCTTTTAAGTCTGGGAATTACTATGAAATAGTTTCAGAAGATGATGAGTTCATCTTTATTAAAGATGAAAAAAATTATAACTTTAATTTTGCAAAAATCGCAAATAATACTTATTATAATTTAGAAGAGTATATGGCCTATTAGATTATTGGTAAATCCGAGCGCTTTCAATGCTCAGAAATCAGTTCGATCCTGATATAGGTCACTAAGAAAGGATTGTGATAAATGAAAAGAGGAATCAAGTTACTTTAATGAGATATAGCTAGATTAATTTCTAGCTATATCTTTATGGGCGATCAGTTTCGCAGCACGGAACACGACATTCTCAATGTTGAGGAATCGGGGCAGCACCGATATCGCTCGCAACTATAACATTAACTTTTATTTAGGTTTCAATGGACAATGAATATAAAAAATATTTAGAAGCATTAATTAAAGATGGCTGGCATATACAACTAGGTGAGAATGAAGAAATTTTATTTATGTGGTATTGGCACCCAGAAGTTTTAGTATCTAAAATAATATTGAAAGATGATAAATAAAATATAAAGTTCCTTTTATATAGTGTTTCATGTAATATTCTTTCATTTAAATACGCTCCCGTAGTCTAATGGAAAGGCATTCGCCTTCTAAGCGAAGTCATACTGGTTCGAGTCCAGTCGGGAGTGCTAGTAATTTATGTATTGTGGATTCTGCCTAAGATAATAAAGGTCAAAATGATTAAGTTAGTAGTATTTGATATTGCCGGAACTACATTGCAAGATGATAATGTAGTTAATAATACTTTTAAAGATGCCTTTATGGATGTTGGCCTATCACCATCTGAAGAATCTATTAACAAAGTAATGGGCCTATCAAAACCCGTTGCGATATCTATTATATTAAAGGAACTTAATTTAGCACAAAATTACAATAGTGCCAATATATTATTTTCATTCTTAAAAAGAATGAACAATTATTATTCTAATAATTCAAATATAAAAGAAATATATGGTGTTAGTGATGTATTTTCTGAATTAAGAAAGCGTAACATTAAAGTTGGAATTGATACTGGATTTGATTCTAATATTACATCACTTATTATGAATGGTACCGGCTGGAAAAATTTAGTAGATGCTTATATTAGCAGTGACATGGTTTCACATGGCCGCCCTTATCCTTATATGATATTTGAATTAATGAAAACTTTACATATTCAATCTGTAAAAGAAGTTATGAAAGTTGGAGATACTATATCAGATATTATGGAGGGAATTAATGCTGGATGCGACAAAGTTATTGGAGTAACCAGTGGAACTTGTTCTGAACAGGATTTTCAAAAATGTTCAGAAATTTTTAATATAGTTCCTGATATTACAAATATATTCTCTTTTATAATATAAAAAGATAATTATGATTAAAGTTATTAATATTAAAAGTGGTGAGCCATATGATATTTATGTTGGGCGTGGAACAATATATGGCAATCCTTATTCACATATTCCTGGTTATGGTAAATGGCCTGTAGAAACACGAGAAGATGCCATTAGATTATATGAAGAATGGGTTATATCTCAGCCAGAATTAATTGAAAAGATCAAAAAGGATCTTAAAAATAAGATTTTGGCTTGCCACTGTGTTCCGCTTAGTTGTCATGCGGAAGTTTTAGTTAAAATAGCTAATAGTTAATAATAACTATATTACTAATATAGTATAAAATTATGAATTTACAGTCTAAAATAGATTTGTTTTATAAAACAGCTATTATTAGATTATCGGCTATTTTAGATAAAACTGTAGTAAGTCCAGCCTCTATTGGCCCTAATGACAGAATTATTGTTTCCAATAGAAAGGAATTTGATTTATCACAAAATATTATTCCTCAAACTTTAGGATGTCGTAATAATAAACCTCGCGGAATTTGGTATGCATTTGGCACACAATGGATTACTTTTTTAGATATTCAAGGTAATTACGCATATAAAATAGAAGTTGATGATTCAAAAATATTAAAATTAAACAATAATAATATTGAATCATTTATAAAAAAATATAAAACTGATATTGGATATGAAGATTGTGCCAGAAGTATAGGTATAGATGTAGATAATTTACCAATAAATAAAAGAGAACAGCTACAATATATTTTTAATAAAAAGGCCGCTATTGATTGGCCGCGCGTAGCTGCTGAATATAGTGGTATAGAGATAAAAAATATGTTTATTATCAACAATAAAATTGATTCTAAAACTAATTGGGATTTTCTTAGTTCATGGGATATAGATAGCGGTTGTATTTGGAATACTTCTATCATTAAAAGTGCCACAAAATTAGGCGAGCTTCCTGATTTCTATAAATATGATGAGGAATCTGATTATTTACATAGAGGATATTGGGGTAAAGGTATTGACGCTATAATTAAATTATTATCTCCAAATGAACAAGAAGGATTTGTTGACGGATCACATTTATCAGATTTAGATAGAAAATTTTTATCTCTAAAGCTGTATAGATATAATGTTCATTTAACTCATGAGCAGCTTAAAGATGTTACATTTGAAGTTGGCAGCAATTATATTGCTTTGATTGATGTTCCTGCCGCACCGTCATTAAATGAAACGATTATTAAATAATTTATTCTACATACTGTCACTCATATTTATTAAGGATTCAAAATGTTAAATGATAAAGAAGATCTATCTCTTAGAGATTTATTTGCAATTAAAATATTAGTAAGCTTACTTTCTGGCAGTGGACAAGATAATTTAAAGCAATTTATGAGGCTTCTTGACTCTGATCCAAAAGATCATGCTAAACAAGACTCTATTTTTTATATGGAGCGACATATTAGGGCGTCATATAAAGTTGCAGATATGATGCGTAAAGTTAGATTATCCGTATTTGAATAAAGGAAATAAATGCCAAGACCGAATAATGTTACAGAAAATGATTTAAAAAGATGGGACGATATAATAGATAACGATCCTAATTTGCCAGGGCATTTAGCTCAAATGCCAATAATAAGAGAAGTTTGTTATGCAGGGCAATACCTCGTAGATGAACTTACTAAATTACAATGCCCAGATGTGCTAATAGCAAGAATTATGTATACTGGAGGCAAACTTTCTTTTGGCCGTGACGCTTGGGAAGTTCATCAAGAATTAATAGATAAATATAAAAATAATACATTAGAATATGATGCAGATTCTACAGAATTTAATTAATAATACCGAGTGCTTGTATTGCTCTAATCAATGCCGGCGCACTAGATTTCATTTAAAGGAATTGCCATCTCTATACAGGCCAAAAATTACAGAATATTTTTATAAATGTAACTTTTGTGCCGAACATTTTTCTATATACTTTTTCGAACATTTTGTTAATAAAGAAATATCATTTACATGTAAAAATTTATACATTAGGACGTATAGAAATTTTAATTTTAAAAAATATTTTGATTTATTAGAAGATGATTGCAAATTATTATTTATAAGCAATGGCAAAAATTTAATATCTATACCAAGATTTGATTTAAATTTTTCAAATAAAGAAAATTTATTTAATAAATTAAATACCTATATATTATATTCATAATATTATGCAACAATTGTTATTAAATTTAATTTACACTAAAAAGTGTATACATTGTAATAGTAGGTGCAATTCTGATCAAAGAGTAAGCCGTTCAGGGCTTGTCTCAAATATTAAAACATTTTATATAACATGTACAAAATGTAATGAAATTGTTCGTTTACATTTTTTAGATTATGATAAAAACAATAATCGTTCAAAAGGTTTTGCTTATGGATTTTCTTATAAAAATTTATATATAAGATCTTATAGAAATTATGATTTTTATAAATATTTTGAATCTACAGAAGATCAAAAATTATTTTTTATTGGAATAGGAGATTCTATTATTGAAATACCAAGATTTGAAATAAATGAAACAAATAAACATTTATTGTTTGATAAGTTAAAAACTTATACTTTATTTTCCTAAAGTTAATTTTAATAATTAAAAATTAAAATTAAAATTTGTTGACATTTAATTTTAAAGAATTAAGTTGTATAAGCGGCTAACATGAAGATAACTTTAGAACAAATAAATGCTAGGAATTATATGGCACAGCAAGAGAAAGATATTTTTGTTGGCAAAGTAGTAAATCTTTTATCAGATATAGATTCTGAAAAGCGTATAAAAGAACGCTTATGCCCTATTTGCTATTATATAAAAAATTCTTATCTAGCTGGCCGGGCATTTACAGAATGGTCATGTGAAGGTTGTGATGAGCCACAACCAATGTATCCAAATACAGCATATCCTAAATTATGTAATTCATGTAGCACTAAATATGGCCTATGTATTAGATGTATAGCTGACATATATTTATGTGGTAGAGTTAAGTTAATTAAAAAATAGTTAAAAGTTATAACAGTAGTGGTAGATTAATATTTTTATTCAAGCATTGATGTGGAGAATTATTTATGGCTAAAATAGATTCAGTTCAGATGGCGTCTTCAGATTTTAATTTGGAGAAGTTAAATACAAAAGAATTATCGGAACACTTAGCTGGCTCAATACAAATAGGCGGAAACGTAGTTGTAATGGGCAGGAGAGGAACAGGCAAAACTGAGATTGCTAAACAAGAAATAAAAAAATCAGGACATAAAGAGGTTTATATCAATCTTTCTGTCATGGAAAGAACTGATCTTGGAGGATATCCTGATGTTTTAGCCCCTGCTCGTCAAAAGAAATTTGTAGACTTTCTTCTGCCTCAATTTTATGAGGCCATGCTAGAGGGGAAAAAGAAAGTTGTTGCACTGCTCGATGAGGTCGATAAGGCCGACCCGTCTCTTTGGGCGCCTCTTCTAGAATTTACTCAGTTCCGCTCAATAAATGGTAAGCCTCTTGAAAATCTCGAAGCAGTTATAATGACAGGAAACCTTATATCTGAAGGCGGATCAAGACCATCCCTTCCACTTTTAGACAGGGCAGAAAAATACTTAGTTGAAGCTGACGCTACATCTTGGTTAGAATGGGCTGGTCGTTCAGGACATATTCATCCATCTGTTACTGCTTATATTACAGATCATCCGAAAGATTTATTCGGCGCAGTTGATCCAGAAGATCGTTATGCAGATCCGTCTCCTCGTGGATGGCATAGGGCCTCTGAACTTCTTTTTAAGGGAGAAGATCGTGGCTGGAGCCCAACTCTCTTAAATAAGAAAGTTTGTGGCTGTATTGGCAAAGATGCTGGAATTAGATATTCAAACTATTATGAGCATTATCAGCAATTACTTCCAATGGTTGAAGATATCTATAAGGGCAAGGACGTTTCGGCCAAATATAATCCATTAGAGCCAGCGAAGAAGTTAGTTGCTTGCATGATTACTTGCGCCAGATTAGCTAATCAATTAGATCAATCATCAGTTGATAACCCGCCTAATTCAATTTCTTATGTAGGCAAGTTCTTACAGAAGGTAGCTTATGAAAATGTTTTGGTTGCAGTTAGAAGTCAAATTCAGATTGATCGTCTAGTGAAATTTTCCCTCGACGATAACCCAGAATGGGCAGATGTTTTAAATAAAATTAATAAATCTGTTGGAGATTAAATTATCTTGCATTATAAGATATATCATTAATAATGACTAATGTTCAATTAAATAAAGAACAACATGATGTTTTGATTGGTTCTATGTTAGGCGATGGTAGCCTACAATTAGATCATAAAAATAGAGCTAAAAATGCTAGATTAATTATACGCAGATCTGTTAAAGATACCGATTATTTATTATGGCAATATTCTTTATTTAAAGATTTTTGCTCAGATAAAGCGATTAGAAATTATAAAGATTTTCATAATAAATCAAAAAAATATTACGAAGGAATTAGTTTTACAACTAAAGCTTCACCAGTTTTTACTGCTTATTATAATTTATGGTATAAAGATAAAAAAATAATACCCAGTGATTTACGGTTGAATAAACTTATTATGTTAATTTGGTTTTTGGATGATGGCTCTATTTCCAGATCAAAATCTGGGAATATGACAATTAAATTTTCTACTCATGGTTTTTCTTTTGAAGAAAATATTTTTCTAAAATTTTTATTAGAACAAAAATACAGGGAAACGTTTTATCTTAATAAAGATAATGGAAAATATTTTATTAGAGGAAATAGTGGCGCGACTAATGCTATTATTGATGATATAAAAGATATATATCTTTCATGTATGAATAGAAAAGCTATATGGAATAATAGTTATAAAGCAGTTATACATTCATACGATATAAAGAAACAAAAAATTGAAGATTATTTAATAAATAAAGATAAATTTTATTTAAATGATTTGGGGCGTTATGCTGGATTTACCTTTACAAGAAAAAGTAGACCTGGCAATGTTGAGGTTGCAACCTCAAATGTTAGAAAATATTTACAAGAATATTTAGATAAAAAATTCATTATTGAGATTGATGATTCAAATTATCATTTAGGAAAATTATTTACTGTAACAGATTTGGGGAGAAGTTTGTTTTTGCGCAAAGAGGTTAAATGAAATTTAATAGAATAATTGGTAAAATTGATCCTAAACTAGTTCAACGGGCCGAAGATAAGCTGTCGCAAATATTTCTTGAATTGGGCACTCGTTATAATAATGAACATGTGGGCTCAGGTATGGGCGGGGACGCCCTTATCTTCGCCCTAATGTATCCAGTAGAACATATATGTACTCTTAACATGCCCACTGCAGCTACTGATGGAAAACGCTATTACTGGAACCCCAAATTCATTCTTAAACAATCTCGTATTGGCCTTCGCATTATCTGTGGCCATGAAGCGTGGCACGCTATCTATATGCATCCTCAACGAAGAGGATCTAGAATTCCTAAGCTTTGGAATATTGCTGTTGACTTTATTGTTAATGGTACAGTAATGGATGACTTTAAAGCTAGAAAAATGGATCCAAAAGAAATGTTTTCTAAACATCTTGGAAAATATATGACTTTGGAGCAATATGCCGAATTGCTTAAGAATCCTTTTGGAACAATAAAAGGATTTGAGGATATGAAGCCTGGTGTTGATGAAACAGCAGACCCAAGCGTTTCATTGCCAGCACCAAATGAAGATCGCGAATTAACAGACAAAGAAATAAAAGAACTTGAGCGCAGAGAAAAGATTCAAAAGTTTTATTTTGCCGATCCAGATCTTGAAGATGATATGAAAAGGCCGGAGAAAATTTATGATTTTCTTTATAATTTACTTCCAAAATGCCCAACGTGCGGCAAAATAGGAATGTATCAAATGCCCGACCAAAAGAAAGGCAAAAATAAAGGCAAGGGCAAAGGCAAGCAAGACGGCCAAGACCAAGGCGACCAAGAAAAAAAACAAGGAAAAGGTAAAAGCGATCAACATGATCATGGTGATGGTAATCCTTGTGATTGTCCAAATCATGACAATCAAGATGATAATGGACAAGGAGAAGAGTCTGACGGAAATTGTTGCGGCGGTTTCGATATATTTGGATTTGGTTCAACATTAGATGACCATATGGACACCTCTGAATCAGAAGAGAAGCTTGCTAAAAGAATTTCTGATGCTATGGAAGCTTCTAAGAAAATGGCAGGCCATATACCTGCTGCATTAGAAGATGAGTTAGGTAAGCTAACTGCTCCAAAAGTAACTTGGAAAGATATAATTCGTACAAGGCTGCTAAAGGCTAGAGCCGGTCATGGAAGAAATGATTGGACTAGATTCAAAACAAGACCAATGTTTTGTGGAATTTTAACTCCAAAAAGAAAGAGTTATTATGCGCATTTTGGATGCCTATTAGACACATCGGGTTCGATGAGCAAAGATGATATTTCGTTTGGTTTATCTCAACTTCAATCTTTAGATGAAAGATCAGAAGGTAGTGTAGTTCCTGCCGACGCTGCCATATATTGGGATAAGGTTACAAAAATAAAAAAATGTAACATAGACGAATTAAGTAAAGTTAAAATATATGGTAGGGGAGGCACAATGTTTTCAGAATTCTTCTCAGATTATGAGAAGAATATAGGTAAATGTGATTTCCTGATTGTTATCACCGACGGATATCTTTTAGATACAGATGTTGCTAATATGAAACATCCAGGTATAGACGTTATCTGGCTGATAACATCAGGTTCATCATTTAATGCGCCATTTGGTAGAGTGTTTGATCTCCGCAGTATATAGTCTGAGATTTTATATATGTTATGTTAATTGGACAAAATAAATTTACACCGCTTCAGAAAAGTGTATTAATTGTGTCAATGTTAGGCGATGGCAAAGAGCCAAAATTATTTAAATTAGAATGAAATTCAAACCATCAAGCCAACATGAGCGTCATCAAAAATATTTTGAAGCATTTTCTGTATCTGATAAAATATCAAGGCCATATATACATATAGAGTCTGATGTTTTAAATAAAACATCATTGAATGGGTATTTAGACTATATAACAAAATATATAACAGATCCAAATATATCATATCATAATCATGATGATATTGAATTTTTCAAAGATCTTTTATTTGAAGGGCTTTATGGTAAAATTCATATTTTCTATTATAGAAATATATTTGATAAATGGATGCGGTTTGCGTTTGAACAATCAATATTTATTTTATCTAAATACGCTTCATTTTTAAGCAAAATATCTCCATTATATCTTCATGACTTTTATGATTATATGTTGGGAAATAGATATATTAAAAGTAATAGCAATTATGATTGGATAAAAATAATCTCATCATTATATGATAATTTAGATCCAGAAGCTAAAATTGAATTTATACGAGTGGCCAGTAATTATAAAGATATAGTTAGTCAACTACCACAAATTAAATTATATATGACATACTTATGAATATAATAGATAGTGAAACTATTAATTTTGGAAGACATATATTAGGGCCATGGAAAAGTAAAAAAGATTATTATAGATTTTTAGATAATAATTCATCTAATTCTAGTATAGCGTTACTATATTATGATCAATATGATCGATGTAAGGCCTATAAATTAGTAGCTTTAAGTGGATATGATGGAAAAAATTTAAATATTGTTGAATATATATATTATCAATATGTTAAATATTTTGGTATAAAAATTTTTTTAGTAAAAAATGATTTAAGTGATTTAAATGTAATTCTATTAGAAATAGATAAGAATTTAATAAGATTATCAAAATTACGGCTTTTTATATGAACATGACATTAACTACATTTATAATATTAGACATTATATTAACAGTGGCTTTATTTTTTAATTTATCTAAAAATGATCATTAAAGGATTTTGTCCATTTTGTAATGGAAATCTTTTAATGGATAAAGGTGGGCAGCCTTCACAGCAATGGAATTATTTTACATGCAAGAAATGCTCTAATAATTCTACCTTATATGATAATATAATATTTTCTTGTCGTACCATAGATTCGAAAATATATAATATTTCTTATATAAAGAAAGGACTATTTTTAGTTAGAATAGATTATTCATTTAATACTACTACAATTCCATCTAAAGACATGTATAAAGTATTTAATACTTTATATGATATTACTAATCATGATGTCAGTTATCTTAAATTTAATTTTATAGCTGATATACGACCCGATAATTTTCATGTTGAAGTTATACGACTTCAAAATTTATATGTGTATTCTTAAATGATTGATAACTTATGTACATTTTGTAATAAAAAGCTCTCAATTGCTGAAAGTTTAGCAAACAATAACCGGGACTATTATTCAATGACATGCGGCCATTGTTCTAAACAGAATTCTATTTACAATTATATTGTATTCAGATTTACTGCTAGACCAGAAACCAATAATAACTTATTGAGTATTACCTATCTATCTAAAAGAGCTATTAGATTAGCACATATAAGTTATGCAAATAATATAACTATTATTCCAGATAAAAAAACGTATATGTCTTTTCATACTTTATATGAAGCCGTATATAATTATATAGATAACAGATATATTAAATTTGATTTTGCAGCCAATATACGCCCAGATAATTTTCATAATGAAATTGTACGACTTCAAAATTTATATGTCTTTTCTTAATAAAATATTTAAATCAATTTATGATTTGCCGAGCTTTATTATTATTTGTATAATGAGCTTTATATTATTATTTATGATAATATTATTATCATATGACTTTTATATTCTTTATAATCATTTACCATAATATGAACTGTAAATTTTGTAATAAAGAATTAATCTCTATGAAGACTAGTTTAAATGATATTTTTGCGTTTTATAGATGTAATTATTGCAGCCAAAAATGCAAATCTTTTAATGATTTAATCATATCTTATGATAAAAAGAAACAACGCATAGATTGTATTAATTTTAATTATGATGGTATGTTGATGGTTTCATTAAATTATTATTTAAATAAAACAAATATATCTAAACATGATGAAAATCATTTGTCTGAATTTACAGAATATTATAGATATAATTTTATAGCTAATATTACTCCAGATAATTTTAATGCAGAAATTAAAAGATTAAAAGATCTTTATATTTATTCATAATATGTTCGTAGACAAAATACAATTTAATAATTTCTATTTGGGCCCATGGTTTATAGATATAGATAGAAATTATTATTATAGACCAATTAATGACGATAAAAATAATTTAGTTGGCTTTATAATGAATAAATCTAGAGATTTATGTGAAATCTCTACAAGATTTATATATCATCCAAGTTTTATATTTAATCCAACCAATCAAGAACATCAAAATTTTAAAATACGTCAATTCATAATTGACAATTATGAAAAACTTTATGGTATTACCATAATAAAACTTGATACAAACGATGATCATTTATTGATTAATCATAGAAAAATTTTTGATAATAATTTAATTAGACTATCTAAATTGTGTATATTATTATAATATGATATGTAAATTTTGTGCCAATAATTTAGATTTTGATCAATCGGCAATGTATGCATTTGATGCAAGAATATTAAAAACATACGCATACATTTATTATAAATGTAATAACTGTATAAATAAGCCAAAATTTTTTTATAAGATAATGTATTTATATGATAATCTATATAACAAATTAGATAGTATTACTTTTTTTGAAAAATCAATATTAGTTACATTAAATTATAAATTTAATAAAACATCTATATTATTTATGAATAATTTCCCTAGTTTAGATTTTAATTTTGTAGCGGATATAACTCCTAATAATTTTGAATCAGAAATAGTTAGACTTAAAAATCTTAATATTTTTTCATAAATGAATTGTAAATTTTGTAATAAAGACCTATTATTGTATGGCGTAGATTTTTATAGAAATGCCGAACAGCACAAGACATATTATTGCGATTATTGCTCTCAACTTTCTTCAAGTTTTAATAGAGTCGTATATACATATAATGTGGCCCGCGCCACTTTAGTGCGTATAGACTTTTTGTATAATGGCTATACTATTGCTAGATTAGATTATAAATCTAATATTACTGTGATATCTAATTATAATAAAGATCGTATATATAATTTTTTAATAAATTTTACTCCCATGAATTTTGATTCTATGATATATAGAATCAAAAATCTTCAGATATATTCTTAATATGAAAGGTGTAATGTTATGTTTAAAACATGTTTAGAGGCAACTAGATCTGCTGTTACAGTAGTATTACTTAGTTCACTCGCTCTAGTATCATTAGAAATGTGTTATGTGCTTTATAAATTTATAGAAACTATGTAACAATTTTTAATTTTTAAAATAGCCGGACTATTGACACGTAATTTATAAAAATTATATTGTCGGTGGTAAGGCCGAGTTGCGACCTTAATCAAATTTTTAATTATTCAAACAAAATTCATATATCGGAGATTATTAAATAATGCGCTTAGATATCTCAAAACCTAATGTTGAGACATATGGCCTTCTAGATGAAAAATTATTCAGTATAGGTGATACTGGAATGATATTTGACATTCTAAGAAACAAATTATATTCTGACCCTATACTTGCTATTTGCAGAGAATATTCTTGCAATGCTAGAGATTCTCATCGTGAGAATAACACTCCAGATAAAGAAATTCATATACATCTTCCTAATAATTTAGAGCCTTATTATAAAGTTAAAGATTTTGGAGTAGGTATCAGCCCAGATAGAATAGAAAATGTCTTTATAAGATATGGAGTCTCTACGAAAAGAGAAGATAATATCCAAGTTGGATCATTCGGCCTTGGCGCTAAGTGCGCGTTTTCATTAACGGATTCGTTTAGCATTATCACCAACTACAACGGTATTCAATATAACTATAACTGCATTATAGACGAAACTAAAGTTGGCAAGTTGATGCTGGCGTCAGAGTCTAAAACAAAAGAAAATAATAGTACTGAAATAATTATTCCAGTTCTACCAAAAGATTTTAATAACTTTATTATTGCTACAGAAAAGGCATGTCGCCATTGGGATGTAAAACCAATAATTAAAGGCGGCACAATTAAATGGCAAGAAACTTCTAAAGTTTTAGAAGGTAAAAATTGGGCAATAATTTCCTCAAACGATTATTATCGTGCTGCATTAGCAGTAATCGATGGGGTAGAGTATCCGCTTAATATTGATTCATTACGAACATACGCCAGTTCTAAACTTATAGAATCTGTAAGGGGAAATATTATTCTGTATTTTAATACAGGAGATTTAAGCCTCTCAGCCAATCGAGAGCAAATATATTTAGATGAAAAAACAAAACGATTTATATCATCTCGTCTTAAAGAGATCGAAAATGATATCTTACAAAAGGTGAATCTAAAATTAGATACATTTACAAATTTATGGGACGCGGCAGTCTATCATAGAAAAGAATTATCTCCGTCATTTTATAGCATAGATTTTTTAGGGACTTTACTGTGGAAGGGCTTGCCAATACCGGCAAATCCAACTCATATTGGTTGTCCTAGCTTTTCTTTTACGAAAGGTAAGTTTTCCAGAAAGCACGGCGCAGATCCTGATAAATTATCACGATGTAATTCTACGTATTTATCATTTGAGCCGGAAACAGCATTATTTATAAATGATTTATCAATAAAAGAGCCAACGCCAAGACATGTCAAAAAAGCTTTTGATGATGACCCAACATTAAAACAATTACTTGTTATTTGTCCAACCGATAAAGTAACTTTAAAAGATTTAAATGATAAGATTCATATTAATCATATGAATCCTAGATTGTTATCTACAATAACAAAGGCGACCGCCCGCGCATATAAGAAATCTTCTTCAAGACTTTTAATTTTTAAATTTGATAAAGCTGCTTTAGCATTTCGTCAAGTAAGCCTTTCTTCCTTAGAAGAAGATTTAAATGAAAAAGTATTATGCTCTTTAATAAAAAACGTTTATCCACAAAATAGTCGTTCAGTTATTCTAAAAAATAAAAAGAAATTAGATATAGAAGAAATTAGATCATTATCTAATAAATACGCTAATATTTCATTTTATGGTATAGATGAGGATATACCAGAGAGTAGGGTCAACGAAGATTTTTTAAATGTCGATCGTCTTGACGATTTCTTACAAAATAAGGTCATAGATGGCGATAAAAAGAAATTTATAAAAATAAAATATGCAAGTCAAAATTCTTATAATATAGACGAAAATAAAATAAAATATTATGATAAAATAAAAGGATTGATTAAGAACAGCGGCAGTCCTTATATTAAGAGGCTGGACCTTCATAAAAAAATAAAACAAATTATTACAGAAGACTCTGGTGTTCTTCACATTTATGAATTAATGAATGACGAAATAACAAAAAAAGATATAGATATCTTTATAAAAGATAATCCAGAATATGATATTCATTCAATAAATAATGAATCTCAAAAAAGATACCCAATATTAAATCATATAAATTATTATAATTGGTCAGATATTACGGGCGATATTGCAGAATATATAAATTTAATAGATACAGAAAAGGGAATATAAAATGAATAAAGTAAGTTGTGCTATTACAGATAGCAATATAACAGTTAATTTCAATAACCAAACCCATATAGTTAGTCGTACAGATGCGCTTGCAGAAACTCTCTTAAAAGCACTAAGAGAGGGCAGGAACGATGAAATTCCTGAGCTTGTTTCTGCGGCAAAAAGAGTTGTTAAATATGGTAAGGGCGACTTTACTGTAGATAATGGATGTATTTTAGTAAATGGCCAGCCCGTTCATGAAAGTTTAAGTCGCAAAATTCTTAAATTTCAGGCAGAAGGTTTGCCACATAAGCCGCTTGTTAGATTTGCAGAAAATTTACAGAAGAATCCATCATATAGGGCAGTTACAGAATTATTTACATTCTTAGATAAGAATGAGCACCCTATCACTGAAGACGGCAATTTCATTGCCTATAAGCGCGTAAGAAGCGATTTTAAGGACATTCATAGCGGAACATTCGATAATTCTGTTGGCAAAGTATTGGAGATGCCTAGAAATCAAGTGAATGAGGATTCTACTCAGACATGTAGCCATGGCCTTCACGTTGCTAACTGGCATTACGCTCATACGCAATTTGCTAGCAGTAATCCATCTACAGATGTTATGTTAGAGGTAGAGGTAAATCCTGCTGATGTAGTTAGTATACCAGTTGACTATAATAACGCAAAAATGCGCGTATGTAGGTATACGGTTCTAGGTGTTGTAGACAAAGAGCATTCTAGTGATGATTATTTACGAACAACTTCAGAAACTAGCGAGCCATTATATGTAGATGAGGAAGATGATGATTTTGGAGATTGCCTTAGTTGTGGCGTAAGATTAACAGAAGATGATGGATATGACTATTGTGAGGATTGTGAAGTTGAAGATGAATATCCATATGAAGACGAAATAGAAAAATATTAAAATATATTGTAAGTGCTACCTAAACATATAAATTTAGGTAGCACATTATATCTTTGATATAATTTCTTAATTAAGTTTATAGTACTGTAGGTATAGTAGATCATGTGATCGTATATACATTGCAAAGGTTAAAATATGAGTTTAAACATTAATAGTGTTGCTGTTCTTGGAAATCTCTTTGGTGATGAGGGCAAAGGCGCGATAATACACAGATTTTCGTCTAAAAGTGATTGGGTAATAAGAGTAAGCGGAAGTTCAAATTGTGGGCACACCATCTATCTTGATGGTAAAAAATATGTTCATCATTTGATACCATCAATTGATTTTTCGCACCCAACTACCAAAGGATTTCTTGGTTCAGGTATGGTTATTAATTTAACTGAATTATATGAGGAGCTGCTAAATCTAGAAAAAGATTTTCCAGGTGTATCAAAAAGAATTTATGTAGATCCTGATGCATTTTTGATATTACCTTCTCATATAGAGAAAGATAAGGTTGGCGGAGAAATTGCTTTAAAAATTGCGACAACTAACAAAGGTGTTGGTCCGGCATATACTGATAAAGTATCAAGAAATGGTTTAAAGATTAAATCATTAATCAAAAATAGTGATCCGATTATATCTAAGCTATGTAGATTAGGCGTGCAGTTTAAACATGCGCTTGAATTACAAGAAGAAATGTCTAATTCCATAATATTGTTTGAAGGCTCACAAGGAGTAATGCTTGATATTAATCATGGCACATATCCATTCGTTAGTTGTGGAGATGCCACAATTGCCGGCATTATAAATAGTGGATTTGCTTTTGCTATGCCAAAAATTGTTTATGGTGTATCTAAGTGCTATGCAACTAAAGTTGGTAATGGCCCATTTCCTACAGAAATTTTTGGGAAAGAGGCTGAGCATTTACGTGAGTTAGGAAAAGAGTATGGCAGCACAACAGGAAGGCCAAGACGTATTGGTTGGCTGGATTTACCGGCATTAAAATATGCCTGCATTAAAGGGGGTATAACTGAATTAATTTTAACTAAATTTGATATCCTTGACAATATGGAAAGGGTGCCTGTATGCATTGCTTATGATAAGGCGCCTGTTTGTGCAGATGATTTTTTTACAGCTAAGCCACAATTTATAACGATGTCTGGATGGAATAAGGCGTCTCCACATGATAAAAATCTTATAGAATTTTTAAAATTAATTGAGGCTCATGTGGGCCGCAAAGTAAGATATATTTCATCAGGCACGGGGCCTGATGACATGCATTTGATAACTTAATATATAATTAAAACAGCATCATATTGTTATATGAAATCCCACATGAGCAATATTCATTCTTCTAAAAAAAAGAAAATTATGAATATTGCTCACTTTAATAAAGTTGAGCCAGAATTTAGACATTTAGTTGATATTATATTTTTTTCAAATAATAGAGATATAGATTTATCTAATTTTAAATCTTTATTAAAAAGTAATTATGATATACATTATAAATATTTTTTAGATAGATTTTATAAATCTACAGAGATTTTTTGGGAAAATGGCTCAGAATTTTGGGAGAATCGTCTATCATTAATATTTCTTCTAAATGATAAGAACATAATAAAATATGTTTCTCTTCATTTAGAAGAAAGAATGTTAAATCTTTTAAGATTTAAACATAATATAGACTTGAAATATGATATTGAATATATACAATATTTAGAATTATGTAGGATTAAATCTTTTAAAAAAGAGAATATCATATTTGCCAAAAATTTTTTGGCAGATTTGCCATCATCAATAAAAATAAATAAAATAATAGAAATTATTAATTCATTTATTCCGTTCGTTTTCAATAATATTGATGATTATGTAAAGTTCCTAACTACTAGGATTGTCCGCTCCGCTAAAACTTTTAATTTATTAATTGCCCTTGAAGGCGCTGGAGTTTCATTTAGTAAAGGACCTATAGTAGATTTAGTCTGTGAAATAATCACAGAGCGTTCATTAAATGATAAAAATACAAGAGCATTATTTAATTGTATTTCTAATGAGTCTATTAGAAATTTAGTTAAAAATAAATATGATGTAACGGCTAGACATAGATTTATAGAAATATTGAAATATTCAACTATAGATATAATTGAAGGAAATCATTTATCTAATATTATTAATGCTATTAGCCTTGATCCAGGGATAGTTGATAATATTGTCAATATTTATATTGATAAATTATATAGACGCAAAGTTAGTCATAAAAAAGCTAATGCTGATAAATTAATTAGACTACTAAAATTAGTTCCACAAGTTTCTCCTAAAAAGATTTTAGTATATTTATCAACTCATCATAAAACAAGTGATATTAAATATATGTTATCAACATATTCTGAATTGCAAAATTTAGCAGCTTTTGCTTAATTATTAATTAATAAAATGAATATTGTAAAGTTCTTTAAAAGCGATACATATTATATATTTAAAATAATAGGCGATGAACCTAGTTGGTGGGATAATAGAGAATTTGAGTGATTTTGGGGACTTGGTAGTGATGGTAATATATACTGTTCTTGGTATGAATTAGGTTTAGATTCTAGTAGCGAGATTTTATTTTGGAAATTATATTCATCTATTGGTGATTTTGGATTAAAAATTGATAATATAAAACTAATCTCTAAAATTTATAATGAGTTTAATACTTTAGTGCCATTTTATGAATATAATTAAAGAATTTGAAGATGAAATATTTTTATGTAAATTAAAACCAATTTGGTCAGAAATCAGTAATACTGACAAATGGTATTGGGCTCTTGGAGATGATGGCAAATTGTATTGGAAATGCACTTATTTTAAGAATATAGATTATTGTTCGTTTTATACATGTAGTTCATCAATAATGAAAACGTTTTCTTTAAGAGAAATTAGTCTTATTGCTCAGAATTTTTCGAATCTTTTGCCACTTTTATGAAAATTATAAAATCTTTTGAAGATTATGACTTTTATGAATCAACGTGTGATCCTGTTGATGGGCATACATGGTATTGGGGCCTAAGTGATGATGGCCAGATATATTGTACATGTACTGAATTTAATAAATATCCTAGTTTTTATAAATATAAAGAGATTACGGGACATAGAATAACTTCTATTAAAACTATGCAAAAGATAATTAAAAATTTTGGCGACTTAATACCATTTATTTAGACATAATGAAAAATATTTTAGAAAAAATTTCAAAACAATCTCCACATTTATCGTGGATTACAGATAAAACTATTTATCTTGCAAGGCATGGAAGCTATGCTTATAATACTAACATTGAATCAAGTGATGAAGATTTTCGTGGGATTTGTATCCCACCTAAAAAATATTATCTTAGCCCCTCTAATAAGTTTGAGCAGGCAGAGTTAAATGATCCAGATATTGTAATATATGAATTAAATAAATTTTTTAGACTGGCTTCAGACGTTAATCCAAATGCTATAGAAATATTATTTGTTGATCCATCTGATATAATTTATGCTGATAAGCTGGGAGAAAAATTATTAGAAAATCGTGAACTCTTTTTATCTAAAAGAGTTAAGCACACTATGACAGGTTACGCGATTTCTCAATTAAAAAGAATTAAATTACATAGGGCTTATTTACTTCATCCAGTTAAAGAGCCACCAACTCGTGCAAGCTTAGGCTTGCCAGAGCAGACACTAATTCCACAAGATCAATTAATAGCCGCTAATTCTGAAATTCAAAAAGAATTAGATAAATTTCAATTTGATTTTATGGAAAATCTTGATGAGTCAACAAAAATAGCTATACGAACTATCATGTCGGAAATGCTTTCAACATTAAAAATTACTGTAGACCAGCAGTGGGAAGCCTCTGCACGTAAAATTGGATTAAGTGATAATTTTATAGAAATTATGAAAAAAGAACGCCAATATACTACAGCGAAACGCGAGTGGGATCAATACCAAAATTGGAAGAAAAATAGAAATTCAGCTCGTGCGACATTAGAAGAAAAATATGGTTATGACACTAAACATGCCTTACATCTTGTAAGGCTTATGCGCATGTGTAAAGAAATATTATTAACAGGAAAAGTAATCGTTAAACGACCAGATAAAGATGAATTATTGGCTATAAGAAATGGTACTTGGACGTATGATCAATTAATCGAGTTTGCAGAAAAAGAAGATCTTGAATTGCAAGACATTTATAATAAATGCACAATTTTGCCAAAAACGACAGATAAAAAAAAGCTAGATGCATTAGGTATGGAATTAATTGAACAATCCTTATCAAAATATTCATGGTACAATATTAAAAAATTAATTAGGAAAAATTTATAATGGATATGTTATTATTTTTAATCATATTATGCCTGTGTTTATCTTTTGCTATATTATATAATTTTCATGGAAATTATTATTTACATAAGTTTATGTCTACTTCATTATATGGTTATATAATTAATAGGGTTGCAAAAAATAAACTATTATTATCTAATAATTCACAAGATATAGATAAATTTTTATCATATAATAAAAAATATTTATCAGAAAATAATTTGTTAAAGTTGACTCAAAAATCTGAAATTATTAAAATAGACAATAATTGGTAAATATTTAAATATAATTATATATGGAAAGCTACATAATAAAAATATCAGATATAGCTTGTCAACAAATAAAACAACAGCTTAAAAATCGCAACACTCCAGATGGATATTTACGATTAGGCGTAAATGGAAGCGGATGTTCTGGATATAAGTATTTAATTAAATTTGATGATACCGGGCCAAATCAAAAAGATATATATTTAAATATATCTGATATAAATATTATAATAGACAAAAAATCTATAATATATTTAAATAATATAACATTAGATTGGAATAAATCTTTAATGAAACAAGGATTTGAAATCATAAATCCATTAGAAACCTCCAAATGTGGATGCGGGAAAAGTGTGCAATTAAAACAATGATACATGGAATTTATCTTCGCAATAAGCCAAAAAATAAATGGCAATTAGTTTCGGTGGCCACAACACATGAGGCTGCCGCTTTAGATATTAGAGACGCCCTCAAACAAGCAAAGCGTGAGGGAAATGATCAAGCAGAGGTTGTTGAGCAGGTATTCGATTCAGCGTTTTGGATCCCTCATTATTTGACAGAAATTAAAGAACAAAAACCAATGTATAATTAAAACTTATTCCTTATATAAGTGTTATATATCTATGTGATACCTTAAAGGAAAACATGGGTAATGCATTAAATTTGCGGGAGATAAATCAAGAGCAGGCCTTTAATCTTAGTAAGTTTTATATTAGATCAAATCAAAATTTATTTATATTCGGACAAAGAGGTACTGGCAAGACCGATATTCTTTTACAAGCTATAAGAGAATGTGGGTATAAAACAAATTATATAAATCTATCTGTTGTGGATAGATCAGATATTTGTGGTTATCCAAATATTAATTCTAAAGATGATATTATTACTTTTAAATCGCCACATTATCTTCCTAAATTAATAAATAATAAACCAGATTGTGTACTACTTTTTGATGAAGTAGACAAGGCGCCACCAGAAGTAACTGCGCCATTATTAGAGATTCTTCAGTTTAAAACTATTAATGGTACTAAATTAAATGTAGCCAGCTGCGTTCTTACAGGTAACCTACTTAACGAAGGCGCCTACTCTAATCTAATTAGTACGGCATTACTTGATAGAGGCGCAAAATATATATTATCATTTAATTTTGATAATTGGATTAATTGGGCAAAGAATAATAATATTCATGATTTGATATTAGGATTTTTAAAAAATAATCCAGAATTAACTTGCGGTAAAATTGATGATTCATGCTATGCATCGCCCTCTCCAAGAGGATGGTCTTTAGCATCTGAAGCTTTATTAAAGGCTAAAGAGCTTAAAATTGTTGATATTGACACTGTTGCGCAAATAGTATCAGGATTTGTTGGGAATGATGCCGGTCTAAAATTTAAAATTTGGTTTCAATATTATAGAAAATTTGAGCCATATGTTCATTCGCTTATTGATAGCGGCTCTATGGCATTAAATTTTAATGATTTAATTCCAACGGAAAAAATTGTATTTGTTATAGCGGCATGTTATTATGCTAAACAAAAAACTTTTGACAATTTACTTAAAACTAAAAATAAGTTTTTATATTTAGAAAATTTATGTAAATTTTTTAATGTTTATAATGTAGATAATGAAATTCAAGTAATTGGATTGCATAATTCTTTTTCTTTTGATCAAATTGCATTACATAAATTATATGGTTGTAAAATGTTTTTTGATTTATTTACAAAATTAAGTGATGGAATAACTATTAATAAATAGGTGATTATATGGGCGCATGGGGATATGGATCGTTTGAAAACGATAGTGCTTTAGATTTTGTTGGTTCTCTTATTAATGAGAAGGCTATTAAAGATTTATTTAAAAGTAAGAATAAGTATGCTCATAATTATGATGAAATGAGAATTACTGCAGAAATACTTATTCATTTACATAAAATTCATGATTTGTGGATAGAACAAGAAACTATTGATGGACTAATATTAGGATTAGAAAAATGTGTTGCCGATGATGAGTGGTTTGAATCTTGGCGAGATGAGAGAGACGCCAAACTGTTAAAAAAACAAATAAAAAAGTTTATTAAAAATTTACAGTCTATTACAGGGTATTAAAATGCAGCAAGTTATTCTAACCAAAGGTCTTCCGGCTTCATCGAAAACTACATGGGCCAAAGCCAAAATATCTGAAGATCCTCAGAATTGGTGTCGTGTCAACAATGACGAAATTAGAAGTATGTGCAATAATTCAGATTGGAGTTCGTCATACGAAAAGATAATATCTGAAATAAGATCATTTGCAATTAAAACGGGCCTTAAAAGAGGAAAATCTATTATTGTAGATAATTTAAATATTAGTAAAGATCATTTTAATAATATAGTTTCTATAGTTAAAGAATTAAATATTGATTGTACAATTTCAGAAAAACATTTCTATCTAGATGTAGAAGAGGCAATATTAAGAGATTCTAAGAGAGAAGGTAAGGCGAAAGTTGGTGAAGCTGTTATTAGAAATTGGGATAAAAAATTGGGCGGAAAACAATTTGCAAAAGCAACGCCAAGAGTAGAAAATGTTTATAAACAAAATAAAAATTATGTTCCATTAGTAATCTCGCCTAACAAGTTAAATGGAATAATAATGGACTTAGACGGCACATTAGCAAATATTGGTGATAGATCGCCATATGATGCGCAAAATTGCGATATTACAGATTATCCAAATGAAGCGGCCGTATTTATTGTAAATAAATTTTATGAATCTAATTATAAAATAATTTTCTGTAGCGGAAGATCAGAAAAAGATAGAGCACCAACAGAAAGATTTATTAAACAATATTTGCCAAATATAGAATATATATTATATATGAGGCCAGATGGTAATTATCAAAAAGATGCAATTATAAAAGAGAATATCTTTAATAAGTACATTAAAGATAAATATAATATATTTGCAGTATTTGATGATCGTTTAAGCGTTTGTAAATTATGGCATTCTTTGGGACTTAATTTATTTCGTTTAGGAGACCCTGAAGCAAATTTTTAATAGATTTTAAATAAAATGGACACGTCAACAGCAATAGGTATAATAGCAGTATTATATTTTATATACTTATTACTAATTAAAGGCTACCTATTCAAGATTATATTAGGTATATTTGGATGGTTCGGGATGTATTGGTATTTAGGAAATATTAAGATATTTCAATCCTATCCATTAAATAATGACGTAGTTAGCTGGGCTTTTGTATTGCCCACAATATTAGTTTTATTAGCATTAGCTACTACTAAGGAAAGTTAAAATGAGTAAATATTTTCAAGAAAATGGATTTTTATCTAGTCAAGGAGAATGCCTTGTGTCATTAATTGTTAATTCATTGAATAGACTAATGACTTCGCCAGAAATTAACAATATGTCTATTCAAGAGTTACAAATTCTTGGCTCTAATTTATCTAAGATTGTTGGAGATAATATTTCAAAAAGTATAGTTGTTAAAATTAAAGAAAAAAATGAGCTTTTTAATATGACAGATGATGAATTTGAGCTTTATTTAAAAAATAAATATCAATCAAAATGGCCATTAGTATCTTTAACTCAATTAGAATTGGATAGATTGCCAAAATTATCAAAAAATGATATTAATCTAATTATGTCTAAAGCAATTGATGATGCAAATTCTTTTGAACAAAATACTCCTAAAGTTAATTTAAACCCAGATATAAGATATAAATAATTATGCTTTTAGTACAACAATATCTGTTAGAACATAGTTTTGATGATTTGGCTAAAAATCATGGCGTTTATGCTTCTTTTTCTAAATCTGGGCACAAATTTTCTATGAATTATTCTCAAATAGAATCTAAAGATTCAGATTTATTATCACAAGAATGTAGAGGGTTAATTCTTTCATTAGAAAATGGAAACATAATTGATGGAACTTTAACAGATAAAGGCATAAATAGAGATAATGTTATTCCTGGTAAAACAAGAGTAATTGCCTATCCGATGCGTAGATTTTTTAATTATGGTCAGGGTGCGTGCGCCAATATAAATTGGAATGATGAAAATTTAAAAATCCAAGATAAAATGGATGGAACATTAATAATTTTATATTATGATCCATTTATTAATGAGTGGTGTTGTGGCACTCGATCTGTTCCAGATGCTGATTTATTAATGGACAATGGTATCTATACTTTTAGACTGCTTTTTGAAAAAGCGCTTTATGATACATGCGGCCTTTCATTTGAAAATTACACATCTAATTTAGATAAAGAAATAACCTATTGTTTTGAATTAACCACGCCATACAATAGAATTGTAGTTAATTATCCAAGTAATAAAGTTACGATTATAGCCGCAAGACAAATAATTTATAGCTCTACTATGATTGGCGGCATCAATAATGAAATATTTTGGTCTTGTCAAGAATTAGATACTAATAAAATAAAAACATATGGTGTTCCAGTTGTGCGTACGCATCCATATGCATCTGCGGATGATTTAATAAAATTAGTTGACACATTTGATCCGCTTGAAAATGAAGGAATTGTTGTTTGTGATTCAAATTTTAATCGCATTAAAATTAAAAATATTAATTATGTATTGTACAGCAAATCTAGAGATACACTGTGTAATGATAGGGCGTTTCTGTCGCTCATTCTTAATGAAAAAGAAGATGATTTTATGGAATTTCTTCCAGAAGAATTTAAAAATAGAGTCCTTTTATTAAAGGATAAATTAAAATTATTTAAATTTAATTTAATGGATAGATATGAAAATATTAAAGCAAATTCAAATTCAAAAAAAGAATTTGCTTTAGCTGTTCAAAAAGAAAAATTATGGGGTGCGCCACTATTTGCAATGTATGATAAAAAGTGCAATAATTTCAATGAGTTTATTTTACAAAATAAAAGCAAAATTGATAGCTCATTCTCTCATTCATTTCTTGATAAATTTTTAGAAAATATTTTAAATAATTGATATATTAATAAAAAAGATTGACAGCTGACTAGATAGAATTATATTCTAGTTATACTTTAACCTTTAAATATGGAGTTTATTATGTTAACGTTATGGGATCCATTTTTTCCTGTTAAATCAAAATCAGACAGTAAATTATCTACCAAATCATATTTTGATAGATTATTTGAAGATACCTTTGATTCAGCATTTCATGATCTTTTTAATGTACGAGCTAATTATGGCATGGAATCAAAAAAGAATGAAGACGGCTCATTAACACTATCGGTTGATGTTCCAGGAATTAAAGAATCTGATTTAGTTATTGAATTATCAGATGGGGTATTAACTATTAAAGGCGAAAGAAAAACAGCAACATCCTCATATTCTCTTCATAAATCACTTTCGGTTCCTGAAAGTTATGATGCAGATAATATGGTGGCAGAATTAAAAGATGGTGTTTTAAGCCTTAAATTGGCCAGTAAACCCTTACCACCTTCTAAAGAAGTTAAAAAAATACCTATATTATCTTCAAAATAATCTTTTAAAGATATAAAGATATAAAAATATGGGCTAAATTTATTTAGCCCATATTTATTTTATCCGATATATTTACTATTATAAGTATAATATAATAGGAAACAGAGTGTTAAAATTTTATTATGAAAGTGATTATGGTTATGATTCTTTAAGGTGGATTCAAAAACGTGAAGAATTACCTAAAATTATAAAGACAGACGATCTTAATAGATTGCAGGCGCAAATTATAAAAGATAAAGATATTGGCCTTGCATATTTTTTTGCAAGTGACTTCAATTTTAATCCGCATCTTATGCGGAATGTTATTTTAGAATCTAAAAGCGCCAGATATGCTTACATTTTTGCTCAAAATATAAAAAATTGTGATATTTTAGCACTTCAAAAAATAGTTGTTGAATCCAGAAATATTAAATATATTTGTAAATTTGCGTGTTTTATTCCTGGTGCGGATCATAAATTATTGGAAAATTTAGTTTTAAAATCTAAAAATGCTCAATATGCGCACATGTTTTTAAAACATGTTAAAGGGGCCAATATAAGAAAATTTAAACAAGTTATACTTGATTCAAAAAAACCAAGATATTTATTTGAATTAGCAAAAAAAACAAATAATATTAAAGAACTATCTAAAATAGAAGATTTGATTATTGAATCAAATTCATTTACATATATGAAAATGTTTGCAGAGAAAATAAGAACAGCAAATATAGAGAAAATAGAGCGAGCAGTATTAAATTCAAATAATATTAATGAAATAAAAAAATTTGCTCAATACGTTAAGAAATCTAATTTAAGAAAATTTTTACTTGTTAATTGAATTGCAATTGTATTTTGTACAAAATTGAATAAGATCTTTTGAAGTTATATAATCTGCGCCAAAATCAATATATGGATACATTAGTGTATCAAGGCCATAGGCACCATCTATATGCCTTAAACCAAGGCTATGGCCAATCTCATGCATTATTACGCTCTTATATATAGAATTATCTAATCTATTAGATACTAATAATATTGTTGGCGTTGAACTAGCGCCTATATATAATCCAATAGTTTTGCTATCTCTTGCCAGATCTATTAAAAATATATCAGGATTATATTTAGACACCTTTTTAAAAAATAATTTATCTTTTGATAAGTCTGTTTTATTATCTAAATTTGTAGAAAGAATAAAATTGTATTCTACAATATTATTGGTTGCATTAGACCATTCTGTAGCGGCCAATATAATATATTCAATTTCTTTTTGATTAAAATCATCATCTATGTAAATAGTTGTATTGACATGCTCTATTTTATAAAAATTTTTATTATCCTGATAATGTACTATTAAAAATAAATTAAAAATTATTATTATTGCAGATATAAGCGGAGAGTAAAAAAACCTTAAAAGAGCAGCCATTAATATATTTATATTAAATTATGTAGCTATTAAATTGTTTAATAGTACAAGTTATATAAACGAATATGACTACAGCACGCAGTGTTAATGAGTTAATTTTAGAAAACGAATATAATCTAGCAAAATATAAGGCAGTTCAGGCAGCATTTCCAAATGCTAAAGTTAATTATTTTATGGATTTTTCTGATAAAATGGTAAATCAGAAATATACCAAATTTTCATTTAGAAGAGCATATAATGGATTATATGTGCTACCATATTGTGAAGTACCATTTAGATATAATGGTATAGATGAAGAAAATATTATAGTTCACTCTTCTCCAAAAGCCAATAAATTAGTCCATTTAGCTTGGAATACTTATCCTGGCTCTAAAAGAAAAATAATGAAATTTGCAAGAATTCATATTAATATGAAAAATAATAATTTTAAAGATGAAATGTTAAATTCTTGCAAAGCAGAAATAATGTCTTTTATAAAAGATAATCCTGGATATCATTTAGATACCAAGCATTTAGATAGTAGATTGAAAAAATTAATATGTTTTACATAAGGAAATTATGAAATTTTTACGATGTTTATTGTGTCGTGGTGAGGTAGATATTATAGGTGGAGGTTTTTCTGTTAATAAAAAAGTTAAATGTAGACAATGTAATTTTAGTAACTTTAACGATGAAGTAAAATCTCCAGAAATAGTTTTTCTTAAAAAAAGAGACAAGAATAATCAAGATTAATGATGTCTAAATATTCTATGACATTAGATATGTCATCAAATAATTCTCAATCATTAATATTGAGAAATATTAAACCAAACTCAAAAGTACTTGAGTTTGGCCCAAGTAATGGGTATATGACAAAATATTTAAAAAAGGAACTTAATTGTACAGTGTATATTGTAGAAAAGGATCAAGATGCCGGAAATGAAGCATCTCAATATGCTGACCAATATTTAATTGGAAGATATGGGGACATAGAAAAATATACGTGGTCATTTAGTTGGAGTAATATTGAATTTGATTATATAATTTTTGCAGACGTTCTTGAACACTTATATAATCCATATAATGTGTTAAAAGCAGCAACTAATCTTTTAAAAAAAACTGGCTCAATATTAATATCAATTCCAAATATATCTCATAATAGCATTATTATAGACCTAATAAATAATAAATTTGAATACTCTGATCTAGGATTATTAGATAATACACATATACGTTTTTTTACTAGGGGCTCGCTTTTGAATATGGTAAAAGATGCTAATTTATATGTTCATTCAGAAATAAATACTAATTGTGCTATAGAGCATACTGAATTTAAAAATAACTATAATGATATTGATCCTGCAATTGCAAATCTTTTAATGCAAAGAGCCGATGGTGACATTTATCAGTTTATATGGGAGTTAAAACATGAACAAAAATGATTTAAAAATTAAAATATTTGCTGATGGCGCCGATAAAAAGTCATTGCTAGATTTAGCAAAAAAAGATTGGATATCAGGGTGTACAACCAATCCTACTCTTTTACGAAAGGCCGGGGTTACAGACTATAAAGCATTTGCTTTAGATGTTTTATCTGAAATTAAAGATAAACCAATTTCATTTGAAGTATTTGCCGATGATTTTAATGAAATGAAAAGGCAAGCGCTAGAGATTGCATCTTGGGGAGAAAATGTATATGTTAAAATACCCATTAGCAATACAAAAGGTGAAGGATCTTATGATTTAATTAATGATTTATCTCATAATAATATAAAGTTAAATATAACTGCTGTATTTACAGTTGGTCAGGCAATGACTGCTGCAAATGCATTACTTGGTGGATGCCCAAGTATAATAAGTATATTTGCTGGTAGAATACATGATAGTGGAGTAGACGCCAGTGCTCTTGTTAAAAGAGCAGTAAGTAAGTGTTCACATATTGATTCTAATATAGAAATTTTGTGGGCGTCTCCCAGACAATTATATGATATTGTTGAAGCGCAATATGCCGGCTGTAATATCATTACTGTATCAAATGATATTCTTTCTAAAATAGATTTACTTGGGAAAAATCTCGAAGATTTTAGCTTAGATACCGTAAAAATGTTTGCAAATGATGCCGCAGCAGCGGGGTATATATTATGAGTGATTTTGTAAAACAATATTTAGAAGAAACAAACCAAATATTATTTAGATTAACTAATAATTCAGATGATATAGAAAATGTAGCACTTGCCTTATCTAAGATCAAACATAGAGAGGGAAGATTATTTATATTAGGTATAGGCGGTTCTGCCGGTCACGCTTCACATGCAGTTAATGATTTTAGAAAAATTTGTAAGATAGAATCTTATACGCCTACAGATAATATAAGCGAATTAACTGCCAGAGTAAATGATGAAGGCTTCGATACATGCTTTTCTGCATGGCTAGAGGGATGTAATTTAAATGCTTATGATGGAATTCTAATTTTATCTGTTGGCGGTGGAAACGTTGAAAAAAATATTTCAATGCCAATAGTTAATGCCATTAAATACGCCCAGTCAATAAAAGCCACAATTTTAGGTATTGTTGGAAAAGATGGCGGTGCTACAAAACAAATGGCAAATGCTTGCGTGGTAATTCCACCTTTATTTGAAGATAAAATTACTCCTCACACAGAAGGGCTTTGTAGCGTTATTTTGCATTGTTTAGCAAGCCATCCATTAATTAAAGAAAATATTACTAAGTGGGAATCTGTTAAATAAATTTTAGATATATGCTATATTATGTTAGGATAAATATAAAATGATTATTGGACGCTCACCTATGAGGATAACATTGGCCGCTGGGGGCACCGATCTTCCATCATATTATAGACAATTTGGTGGATTTTGTGCTTCTGCAGCTATAAATCAATATGTTTATGTAAGCATGCATCAAACATTTGTTGATGAAATGTTAATTAGATATTCTAAAATTGAAAAAGTTAAATCAATTAATGATATTAAACATCCAATAATAAGAGAGGCACTATTATTAACTAATATTTTGGGGCCTAATATTGAAATAACAAGCTTTGCCGATCAATCGGCAGGAACTGGACTTGGTAGCTCAGGAAGTTTTACTACTTGCTTATTAAAAGTTTTACATAAATTTAAAAGACAAAATATTTATCCACAACAATTAGCAGATATGGCTTGCCATATAGAAATCGATTTACTAAAAGAACCAATTGGTAAGCAAGATCAACACGCTGCCGCCTTTGGAGGGGTAACATTATTTGAATTTGAAAAAAATGATAATGTTAAAATTAAACAACTAAATATAACAGAAGATACATTAAATCAATTAGAAAATAATTTAATTATGTTCCATACTGGAATTTATCGCTCTGCTTCCAAAGTATTAAAAGAGCAAAATGATAAATCTTTATCTCTAGATAAAGATATGATAAATAATTTACATCACGTTAAAGAGTTAGGCTATAAAAGTCTAAATGCTTTAGAAAGTGGAAATTTAATAGAATTTGGTCATATTATGAATGAGCACTGGAAATATAAAAAGCAGCGCTCTAAAACTATGAGTAATCCAGATATTGATTCATGGTATGAGTTAGCACTAAATAATGGTGCTATTGGTGGAAAGTTGAATGGGGCAGGCTCTGGAGGTCTTCTTATGTTTTATACAGAAGAAAAAGATCGTCTTAAAAAAGCAATGAAAAATGTTGGATTAAGAGAATTAGAATTTAAATTTGATTATGAGGGCACAAAAATTTTATGATCCCAATAACCATTTATACAATGGCATTTAATGAAGAAGTAATCTTACCATTCTTTATTAAACATTATCGTAATCGATTTACGCAATGTAATATAGTTATATTTGATAATGAAAGCACTGATAATACAAAAAGTATTGCGGCTAATAATAACTGCCATATAATAAATTGGTCAACTGATGGACAAATAGATGATGAAAAAATGCGTATTTTAAAAAATACATGTTGGAAAAGCTCTATTACAGATTGGGTGTTAGTATGCGATCCAGATGAATTATTTGACATTAATGAAGTTCAATTAAAAGCCGAAGAATTGAATAATAATACTATTATTAAGTCTAAGGGATTTAATATGGTTAATATGGAAGATAATTTAGATATTGAAAATATTAAATATGGTGTAAGAGCAGAAATGTATGATAAGTCATATCTTTTTAATAAAAAATTTATTAAAGAAATAAATTATAACCATGGCGCCCATTTATCTTCACCAGAAGGAATTATTAAATATAGCGACTTGACATACATGCTTTATCATTATAAATATATTAGCCAAGAATTTAATATAGACAGACATAGATATACTTTACAAAGATTAAGTAATTTAAATATAAAAATGGGCTGGGGCTCGCAATGGCATAAAACAAATAATAATATTATACAAGAAATTATTGAAAATAGAAAAATTGCTGTTAAGGTTATAGAGTAAAAGGAAGAATGGATAATAGAATTTTTATAATTAGCGGGTATAAATAATGCGATACTTTATTGTAGGAGGAGCGGGCTTTATAGGATCACATTTTGTGGATGCTCTTTTATATGATTCTAAAACTGAAAAAGTGACTATATATGATAATTTTTCATATGGTCGTGAATGGCATTATGAGCACCATTTAAATGATAATAGGCTTCAAGTTATAAAGGCTAATATAGAAGATACGCTAACTCTTGAAAAGTCAATGGTCGGACATAATGTCGTTATACATTTAGCGGCCAATCCTGATATAGCAAAATCATCAAAAGAGCCAATCATTGATTATGATTTAGGAATAGCATTAACCAATAATGTGCTTGAGGCTATGCGTAAAACTGGAGCTAAACGATTATTATTTGCATCAAGCGCATGTGTATATGGAGATCTTGGTCATATAAGCGCCACAGAAGATTATGGGCCGCTATTACCAATTTCAACATATGGTGCCTCAAAAGTAGCTGGTGAAGTTTTAATATATTCATATTGTTTTATGTTTAATATTACTGCCTGTGCATTTAGATTTGGCAATGTCGTTGGGAGCAGGCAAACACATGGAGTTGGGTTTGATTTTATTAAAAAATTATTAAATAATCCAAAAGAGCTAACTATTCTTGGTGATGGCACTCAAAGCAAACCATATATATATGTAACGGAGTTAGTTAACGCTGTGTTATTAGCAAATGAAAAATTAACTAGCATGTTTGAAGCATATAATATATCGCCAGACGACTCTACTACAGTTAGAGAGATTGCAGAATTGGCTACAGAATGTTTGGGCCTTAAAAATGTTGAATTTAAATATACTGGCGGTAATCGTGGATGGAAAGGCGATGTACCGATTGTTAGACTTTCTCCACAAAAAATTACATCATTAGGGTGGGAGTGCACAATGTCATCGTATGATGCTGTTAAAAAATCTATTAATTCTTTAATACCAGATATTAAAAATGGAAGGGTAAAATGATAACAGTTCATTGTATCGCATTTAATGAAGAGGTATTTCTTCAATATATGATTGATCATTACAGATCAAAATTTCCGGGATGTAATATTGTTATTCATGATAATGAAAGCACTGATAGTACAGTAGATATTGCTAAAAATAATAATTGTAAAATCGTCCCTTTTATGACTAATAACCGGCATGATGATGCAAGTATGACAGTACTAAAAAACAATTGTTGGAAAAGTTCTATTACAGATTGGATATTGGTATGCGATCCAGACGAACTTCTTGATATAAATGAAGAACAATTAAAAAAAGAAGAAAGTTTGGGTGTAACTATTATTAAGTCAGAAGGCTGGAATATGGTTAATATGGAAGATAATTATGATTTTGCTAATATAAAATATGGCACTAGAGTGCCTCAATATGATAAATCTTATCTTTTTAATAAAAAATATATATCTGATATAAATTATTCTGCTGGGTGTCACGGATGTACGCCAATTGGATCAGTTAAACGAAGTGATACTGCATATAAACTTTATCATTATCATTGTATTAATCCAGATTATTTGGTAGCTAGATATCAGTGGACAGCTAAAAGATTAAGTCAAGCTAATATTCAAAATGGAATGGGAACATATAATATTAAAACAGAAGAAGAAATAAGGGCGGCATATGAGGGAGGAAGAAGTCAAGCCCGAGGCAATAAGGTAAAAGAATGAATTTATTTATAATAAAGGAAAAATTAAAATGACATATGCTCCAACCTTATCAGCAACAGGATTTTGGGAAGGTAAAGACAAACCATATCACACTTGTTCAGACGCTTTATGCAATTGGATTTCAAATTATTTTGGAGAAAATAAAGATAAACAAGTCTATGATTTTGGATGCGGTTCTGGACAATATCTTCGCAGGCTTCACAATAATGGATTTACAAAATTAACTGGATTTGAAGGAAGCGTTCCAGAAAATGCAGAATTTGATAATATAATTCAACAAGATTTAACAGTATTATTTAACCTTCCACATAAAGGGAATTGTATATTTTTAGAAGTGGCAGAGCACGTTCCATCCCAATTTGAAGATATGTTATTAGCTAATATAGCTAATGCTTGTGATGATAAGCTAGTTATGAGTTGGGCTATACGTGGCCAAGCGGGACATGGGCATGTTAATTGCTTAAATAATGATGAAGCAATTGAAAGAATGACTAGAAATGGATTTACATATTTACCAGAGGAAACTGCTTCAGCACGCTCTGTAATGCTAGATGGAGATCTGCCCTGGTTTAAAAATACGCTTCTTATATTTAAAAAATAAAATTAGAATGTTAGATTTATTAATTATTACTGGAGCAAGTAAGGGAATTGGCGCAAGTATTGTAGACAAATGTTCTACAATATGTAAAACAATGATTGTATTGGCTTCATCAGAAAAAATAAATAATATAGTTAGCTCTAATTGTAAAATAATACCAATTAGAGCAGATCTATCTGATTATACATATTGCTATTATGTATTATATAATACAATATATAATTCACAAGATACTATTAATAGTATTGGATTTGTGTTATGTGGCGGACAAATAGGTGAACCAGGAGGGTTATTAGAGTCTAATTTAAATGATTGGGATAAGTTATATAGATGTAACCTTTTGGGTAATTTAGCTGTCATAAAAGCTTGTTCTAAAATAATTAAATCAGGAGCAAAAACAAAAGTTGTATTTTTTGGAGGTGGTGGCGCGGCCTTTGCTTATCCTGATTTTTCTGGATATGCTCTGTCTAAGGTCGCTACAGTGCGAGCTGCCGAAAATCTGTCATTAGAATTTTCCAATGCTGGCTATGATGCCTCTATTATTGCCATCGCTCCAGGTGCTGTTGCTACAGATATTTTAGACAAAGTAATGGCAAATGGAGGAAATATTAGAACTAAGACTGATATTAGTGAGCCGACTAATTTTGTTTATAAATTTTTAAATGATGAATTTAACACAGAATGTCTTAATGGAAGATTTTTGCATGTTCGTGACAATTTAGAAAAAATAGATTTTAATAATGAAGATATGTGTAAATTGCGAAGGATATCATGAAAAAAATAGCTGTTACTGGCTGTGCAGGGTTTGTGGGATCATGGATTTGTGACAAGGCGCTTGATAGTGGATATGAAGTTATTGGTATAGATAATCTTACTAGCGGCGTTAATTTTACGCCAAAAGATGTAAAATTTTATAAATTAGATTGTAATGAAGATTTAACAGATATATTGAAAAATGTTGATGCAATTGTTCATGCCGCTGCATATGCTGAACTTCGTCATAATTGGAAAGATAAATCAGAGCGCCAAAGATTATTTACTAATAATGAAGTCGCAACTATAAATATTTTAGAGCAAATGCCAGATGTTCCAATTGTATTTTTATCTAGTGCTAGCGTATATGGCTCATTATCTAATAATAAAATTTTAGAGCGACCATTAGTTGAGGATGATGCAGGCCCAGCATATATTGAATCGCCTTATGCTGCGTCTAAATTAGCTTGTGAGGCGTATGTAGCCGCGTGGTCCTTTAAAAGGAAAACTCCTTGGTATTGTATTAGACTAGTAAATCAAGTTGGAGCAAGAGGCCATCGAGGAGTTATTGCTGATTTTTTGAATATGGTACGACAAAATAAACATATTCATGCGGCAGATAATGGTAAGCAAACAAAAAATTGGGTTCATGTAGAAGATACTGCTGATACAGTAATGTGCTTATTAAATAAAAAGAATAAAGTTCCATCTGGAATTTATGCTGTCACTTCACTTGAAAGATGGAGTTGGAGGGATATAGTGGCAGTTATGACTAAAATGTATAAAGAAAAATATAAACTTGACACCGATCCATTTAAATTATCCTACGAAGATTGCTTGGCTGGCTCAGTAGGAGATCCTGTTAATCTCTATATTGATGGAAATAAACTTGACCAATATTATGAATGTAATAGATCTGTAGAGCAAGCTGTCAGAGAAGCTTTATTGTTTTTGGGTTGGTGTAAATGAGGATTTATGTCCAGGGTCTTTGGCATCTTGGAATAGTAACTGCAGCATGTCTTGCATCAGTAGGACACGATATTATTGGATTTGATAATGACATTAATGTAATTAATTCACTTAATTCTGGTAAATCAATAATTTTTGAACCAGGATTAGATGAGCTTATTAACGCTGGACTTAAATCAGGAAAACTAAAATTTTCTTCAGAAATTAATAATATTGATTTTTTATTAGTAGCATATGATACTCCAATTGATGATAATGATATTATTGATGTAAATTTTGTTATTTCTAGAATTGAAAGTATGATTCCTTCGCTTAATAATGAAGCTATTATCATGATATCATCTCAAATGCCGGTTGGCTCTATTAAATATTTAGAAGAAAAATTTAGGAAATATTGTCCAGAAAAAAATATAAGTTTTGTATGTTTCCCAGAAAATCTTAGGCTTGGCAATGCATTGAATGTTTTTCTTAAGCCAGACCGTATTATTATTGGATATCGCTCTAATAAGGATAAATTAATAGTTAAAAAATTATTAGAGCCAATAACAGATAAAATTGAATGGATGTCAATTGAATCTGCTGAAATGACAAAACATGCTATTAATTCTTTTTTAGCAACTTCGGTAGTTTTTGCTAATGAAATAGCGTCTATTTGTGAAAAGACGGGTGCAGATTCTAAAGAGGTTGAAAGAGGATTAAAATCTGATCAAAGAATTGGAAATAAGGCGTATTTATCGCCTGGCAGCGCTTTTTCTGGTGGAACGCTAGCTAGAGACGTAGATTTTTTAAAAGAAGTAAGCAAGAAAAATAAATTATTTATTCCATTATTAGAATCTATTAAAATAAGTAATAATAACCATAAATTATGGACTAAACGAAAAATACAGGAACTTTTCCCATCTTTAAAGGGCATTACAATTACTGTTTGGGGTATTACATATAAATCGGGCACTAATACGCTTAGAAAATCTCTAACTGTAGAATTATGTAATTGGATGATATCGCAAGAAGCTAATATTCAAGTATACGACCCTATTGTGGAAAAATTGCCACCAAATTGGTATGGCAGAGTACATAAGTTTGATAATATGTTAGAGTCGTTACATAACACACAATTATTATTAATTGGCACTAAATATGATGAATATGATAATTTTTTTCAAAATTATATTCCAGAAAATAAATTATTAATTATTGATCCTAATAGGTCTATATCATTTTTAGAAAAAAACAAAGAATATAATTATATGTCAGTCGGATCTTATTTAAAAGTTATATAAATGAAAATTGTTATTATTGGTGCAGGCTTAATTGGATGCGAAAGAATTGAGGCAGTTCAATATGTCTCTAATTTAACAAATGGAGATATTTTTATTGCCGGAGTATATGATACCAATCCTAACACACTATTAAAAGTTTCAAAAAAATATAATGTACCAACTGTTAATAATATCAATGATGCTATGAAATTAAATCCTGATTGGATTTTTATTGCTACTACAAATGATGCTGTTATTGATATTGCTAAATTAGCATTTCAAGCTGGTGCTAATGTTTTAACAGAAAAGCCGCTTGGGCGCTCATTATTAGAATGTGAAAAAATAATTGGTTTTAAGCCTGAAAATTTAATATTACATGTTGGATTTAATTATCGATTTTTTACAGGAATTGAGCGCGCCCTAAATGATGTAAAAAATAAAAAATTTGGTAAACTTATTTCAGTTAATTTAGTTTTAGGTCATGGCAATTCTCCTGGAATGGAAAAATCTTGGCATCTTGACCCAATTAAACGAGGCAGCGTTGTAGCTGACCTTGGCGTTCATTTATTTGATTTAATTTTACAATTATCTTCAGGTAATGTTAATATTAATTATGCAAAATTTTGGTCTGGATTTTGGAATACGGGAATTAATGAAGAGGCCCATATGTTATTATCAGATGGTTTGGGGACGATATTTAACGCCCAGGTATCTTTTAATAGGTGGAGAAGTTCATTTTTATTAGAGATTAATGGCACAGAAGGCTATGGTATAGTGAATGGGCGAGGGCGTAGTTATGGTCCCCAATCTTATAAAACTGGGATTCGATGGGGATGGAAAGAAAATAAAACACAAGCAGAATCTGAAACTACTATAGTAGATAAAGATATCTGTGTAGATTCTTTTATAAAAGAAACTATATCAATATTGGGCCTATCTAAACAGTTGAATATAAAATCAACATCATTGCCATGCACTCACGATGAAGCTAGAAACGTTATGCTATTATTAGAACAATATAATAATATTATCAAATAATATGCCATTATTTTATAATTTATATATGCGAGATTTTTTACTATATGTAGCGTGCCCTAAAGGCGAATGTAAGGCAGAATTATTTGGATCTAATAGATTATATGATGTAGCAATTAATGATTATACTGAAAATAATATTTATCCAGAAGAGGCAGAATATAAATTTAGTATTAATGAATACAAGTATAGACATATAAAGAAAGATTTAGCTGATATAGTTTTTAATTATAAAGTTTGCGCGTTTTTTGATGATGATGTTGAAGTAAGTACGGAAGATTTAAATAAGCTTTTTACATTGGGATATTCTTCAAATTTTAATATTTGGCAAGCATCATTAACAAAAGACAGCTATTCATCATGGGGCCATTTATATGTCAAAGATAATAGTGATGTACGTGAAATAAATCAAATTGAATTAATGATGCCTTTTTTTAGTAAATCGGCGTTAGAAATATGTTGGGACACATTTGATATTTCTTATGGTGGGTGGGGTATAGAAATTGTTTGGATTTCAAGATTAAAGAATGAAAAAATTATGGCCGTAGATTCTATACCAGTTAAACATATGAGGCCAATATGTTCATCTGGAAGAGTTATGCCAAATGGTCTTCTTATATGGCAAGAATGTGAGAATACTTTAAATTATTATGGCGTCAAACTTCCTAAAATTGTATATTAATAATGAAAGATATTTGTATATTAGGAGCCGGTATATCTGGATTAGCTTTAGCAGCTAATTTACAAAAAGATGCAGAAATATTGGAAAAAAATATTAATTCTGGCGGCCTATGTTCTACTATTATAGAAGGTGGATTTACTTTTGATATTGGAGGCCCGCATATCTTATTTTCTAAAAATAAAGAAGTTTTAAATTATATGGTGTCAGTACTTGGCGATAATGTAGATAAAAAAGTAAGAAATGTTAAAATATTATATAATGGAAATATGGTCAAATATCCATTTGAAAATGGATTGTCAGATTTATCAAAAGAAGAATGTTTTGAATGTATTAGAGATTATTTAAATAATAATTATAAAAAAGAGCCAGAGAATCTTGAAGAGTGGGCTTATTTTACTTTTGGAAAATCAATTTCTGAAAAATATTTTCTTCCATATAATAGAAAAATATGGAATTGTGAGCCATCACAAATATCTTTATCATGGGTTTCACGTATACCAAAGCCACCAATTGAAGATGTTTTGAAATCAGCAATAGGCATCCCAACAGAGGGATATCTTCATCAGTTACATTATTTTTATCCAAAAAAAGGTGGGTATCAAGCGTTAACTGATGCTTTAACAAAAAAAGTTATTAACAAAATATCTTTTAATGAAGAGGTATTAAAAATTAAAAAAATAACTGATGGCTGGGAAGTTACTACTGTAAATGAAGTTAAACAGTATAAAACATTAGTATCTACATTGCCGATTCATAAATTATTAAATATATTAGAAGATTGTCCGCCTGAAGCCATTGCTATTGCCAATAGTTTGCATGTTAATGGATTAATTAATGTCCTTATAGGATTTAAGGAAGATAAAAATATTCCATATATAGCTGTTTATGTTCCAGACTCTGATATAATCTTTCATAGAATTACCTTTTTAAAAAATTTTAGTGAACATAACGTTCCAAATGAATGTGCCTCCATTATGACAGAAATCACTGCAAATCATACAGATGATATTTGGAAAAAGAATGATGATGAAATTATTAATATAGTGGTTTCAGATTTGGAAAAATTAAATCTTATTAAAAAAGAAAATATTGTATACACAAAAGTAATTAAAATAACTTATGCGTATCCAATTTATGATTTAAATTATTATAATAATACAAGTAAATTACATTTATTAATGGAAAATATGGGGATACATTTATTGGGCAGGTTTGCAAGATTTGAATATATTAATTCAGATGTTTGCGTTGAACGGGCATTAATATTAGCAAAAGAGCTTAATAAATAAAATGAAAGATATAACTGTTTGTATAACTTCTTGTAATCGTTTCGCTTTATTAAAACAAGCAATAGAAAGTTTATTAAATCTAAATACTTATCCAATATCACGAATTGTTGTAATTGAAGATTCTGGAAAATTAGAAATTAAAGACAAAATATTAAATAGCTTTTCTAATAAAATTGAATTAATTTTTAATGAAATTAATATTGGACAAATCAAATCTATTGATAAAGTATATAAAACTGTAGATACGCCATATATTCTTCATATTGAAGATGATTATAATTTTGTTGGAAATACTAATTTTATTCAAAATTCAATAGATATTTTATCTGAACGAACAGATGTCCATCAAATTTGGATTAGACATATGGATGACTTCATACCAACTCACACTCAAGTATTTAATGATGCAGCATTTTCATCAGAAATATTATCTACAACAAATGGTGTAATGTACAAGATGGTTTCATTACATTTTGGCTGGTGTGGTTTTACCTTTAATCCATCTATTAAAAGAACTGAAGATTATCACAGAGTATTTCCAAATGGATTTGAAGAATTTATGGCTCCAGGATTCCAAGGAAACTTATCAGAAGCTCAGTGTGATCGACATGCTGGAAAAAATAATTGGCGTGCCGCTATTTTAATAAATGGTGCATGTTATAATATGGGAAACTCTCACAAATTATCAACATACGGGTAATATGCAGTGTGTAATTTTAGCCGGCGGACTTGGAACTAGAGTTTCAGGTATTACTTTAAATAAAATACCAAAATCTCTTATAGAAATTAATAATAAGCCATTTATTGATTATCAATTGTGTTGGCTACGTAAATATAATATTGAAAATATATTGTTATGTGTTGATTATTTGGGAAATCAAATAAAAGATTACGTTAAAGATGGAAATAAATGGAATTTGTGCGTTGATTATTCTTTTGATGGTGATGTTTCATTGGGAACTGGCGGGGCAATACGTAAAGCTTTAGATAATAATAAATTAAATAATGATTTTATGATTATGTATGGCGATTCATTTTTACCGATTGATTATAGCAAAATATATAATTTTTTTATTAATAAACAAGAGCTGCCCGCGCTTATGACGGTATTTAAAAATAATAATGATTTTGATAATAGTAATGCCAATTTAAATAATTGGTTAGTTGATTATAATAAATTTCAAAATAATAATTATAAATATATAGATTATGGACTATCAATTTTAAATAAAAATATTATAGGCGAATACATATTATCTAATACAAAATACGATTTATCAAATTTATTTACAGAATTAAGTAAGCGTAACATGTTATCAGGTTATGAAATATTTGAAAGATTTTATGAAATAGGGTCTGTTGATGGCCTAAAAGATTTTAGTGATTTTATAAAAAATGAAAAATAAAAATTCGCTTATTGTATGCGACAGAGATGGAATAATCAATAATATTATTTATCATTCTGATACTGGAAATATAGATAGTCCAATGTCAATAAATGAAATAAAAGTTTTTCCATGGGTTCCAGAAATATTAAAACAATTATGTGATTTAGGGTTTAATATTGTTATTGCAACTAACCAGCCTGCCGCCGCCAAAGGAAAAATATTGTATAATATATTATACAATATACATGATTATATTATAAATATAGCTAAATCAAAAGGGGCGCTAATATTAAATTCATATATTTGTGTACATCGCTCAGAAGATAATTGTGATTGTAGAAAACCTAAAACTGGTTTATTACAAAAAGCATTTAAAGATTATCCAGAATATTTGATAGAAAATTCTTGGATGATTGGAGATAGATCTACAGATATATTAGCTGGCCATAATTATGGCTTACAAACAGCTTTGTTAGGCCCGTCAATTCCAGAAGATAAAATAGATGAAGATCTATTAATTAAAAATAATATAAAACCATCTTATAGAGGAAAAGATTTAAGAGATTTTTATGATTTTATAAAAATGAAATAATTTTTTTCATTCTATTCCACCATGGCTCAAACCATAATGGTAATTGTTTTTTATTTAAAACTGCTAATTGAAATTCATCATTTTGTTCAACAGTTAATAACTTTTCTATTTGCCAATATATATTATGACAGTTATAACAAGTAATATAGTATTCTGGCATAGATAATTTACATATTGGGCATGGTATGGTATTATTCACAATAATATAGTATTAAATTGCCAATTATATTATGACGCTTAATAAAGATCTAATAAATTCACTTAATGATGGATTCATTATTTATGGTTTAATTTGGATAGGCATTGGAATATCATTATATATTTCCAGTATTTTAAAACATTTAAAATAGTAAATTTGTAAGTTATAATACAATTAATGAGTATTTTAAAACTAAAAGATAGGGTTGAGTCATATCAAAACTCAACCGACATAAAATTATTAAATAAATTGCCTGTTATAATTTTAATTAATGGGCGAGGATTTACTAAGGCCACAGAGCTTTTAGAGAAGCCTCATTGTTATAAATTCTCTGAGTGTATGCTGGCAACAGCGTTAAAGTTATGTGCCGAAATAGAGGGAGCAGTATATGCTTATCAATTTAATGATGAAATAGTTATTGTATCATGTAATGACCAAAGTATTGAAACGACTCCATGGTTTGATAATAAACTTCAAAAAATTTGTTCAGTTACGGCGTCAATGGCCACTTTATATTTTAATATTTATTTAAAAAAATATGATATTAATATAGTGGGTGAGCCTACATTCACATCAAATGTATTTGTTGTACCAAATATTGCAGAGGCAATTAATTCAATAATTTACAAACAGCAACAAAATTTTTATATCTCCATACAAATGGCTTGTTTTTATGAATTATTGAGATTTAATAATAAGAATACAATAAAAGACATGTTATTAGGCCTTAATATTGATGAAAAGATTGCTTTATTAAAACAAGAATGTAATATTGATTTTAATAATTATCCGCCTTTATTTAGACGAGGAGGCTCTTGTTATAGATCGCCAAAAGTAATGCCTGATGGCACAATGAAAAATAAATGGGTTATTAATACGGATTTGCCAATTTTTACAAAAGACAGCCATTTAAATAATATTTTTAAAATGGGCCATGATATTTTTAGAAATTATTAAAAAATGTGGGCTTGACATTTATCAATAAATTGTTATGCTAATAAAATTAGCCGGATTAGTTCAATGTTAGAACAAGCGGTCTGTACCCGCTAAATACCAGTTAGATTCTAGGTATCCGGCTCCAAGTAAGGGTCTGAATTAGAGTAGACAGAGTAAATAGTATTAAAATACAAGTACCGAATGATTGCAGTCGGTTTAACAAGCAGTTACACATTAGATGCCAATGATAATAGCATCGCTCCTTTAGCACTAGCTGCTTAAAGGATGTCCTAAGATAAGATAGTTTTGGTAATCAAAAGGGCACCAACAAACAAAAACTAGCTAATAATTTGGTTACGGAATTAAAAGCGAATTAAACAGTAAATAGTTCATAGAGCGATATCTATAAATGTTGTTAATTTCATTTAAATTAACTAAACTTGTAACAATAGTTTAATATGAATTATTTTGGACCGTGGGGGCAGTACCTGCGCAGATCCACCAAATTATAAAAGAGTGAGATAATTGTAATGAAATTAGAAATTGTAAGTTGGCTAAAGCCAATGCTTGAGTATTTATGGCTAAATAAAAAATCTATTCTATCTAAAATAGAAACAAAAGATGATTTTTTTGATTATCCGGATTATGCCGGATTACCTAAAAAAATTATAAATAATTTATCAAGTGATAATGTTGACACATTGCAAATGTGTTTAGTATCAGCGCTTGGATGTAGTAAAACAAAAAAAGAATTCTTTGAATTTATGCTAGATGATTTGTCAGGCGGCTTAATAAAGGCAAAATGAATAAAGTATATGCAATGGGAGTTCTATCATCTCAAATTAAAGATGGTAATAAGCCTGTTATTAAAGAACAGAGGCTTTGGAATTTATATGCCAATTTTGAAGATGCTGAAAGTTGCGTACTAGAGAACCGTGGAGATATTTTTGAACATACTTATAATTTAGCTTTGATCGAAGAAGTTTGTATTATAAATCATTCTGTTCAAAATAATTATGAAAATTTATATAAACAATGGTGGTATGAAGCTAAATTTATAGGATCAGATAATGATCCGATGATTACAAAAATAAGTAAACCAAAGTTGTTAGAAAATATAGTTAATTTTTGGGTAGGCTAATAATAGGGTATATAAATAATGAATATGGAAATTGAGTGGATTAAAATATATAAACATATTATGAATAATATAATGATAGACGCTATTCATAGTGACATTGAGAAACAAATTTTAAATATTTTGGATAAAAATAATGAATAATTTTGCGTAGGTTCAACTTATTGCTGACATGAAAAATTGTCAACAAACTGAAAATCAATCAATTTATCAACATGGTATCTCAGTAAGAGACCATGCATTTCAATTAATAAATTATTTAGAAACTGGAATTATTATTGGTAACTGGAAATTACCAGAATGGCTTGCTTCTTATAATAAGCAGATTCTTCATAATCTTATGCCAAAGGATATTATTGAAGAATATACTGTTTATCATGATTGTGGAAAAGCTTATTGTTTATCATTTGATGAAAATGGAAGAAAACATTTTATCAATCATGCAGAATTATCATATCTAAAGTGGTTAGAAGTTGGCGGCAGCAAAGAGGCGGCTACTCTTATGAAAATGGATATGGATATTCATAAATTAAAAGATTATGATGTTGATGAATTTTGTAAGAGGCCGCAAGCTATTACATTATTACTTGTGGGTTTGGCGGAGATAATATCTAATTCAATTATGTTTGGCGGCTTTAATTCAATTAATTTTAAAATAAAATTTAAACAAATAGATAAGCGCGGCAAACGAATTTGCAAAATATTATTTGGCGAAAATGTTTAAAAGAAATTGTAAAATGTGATTAATTATCTAAATTAAATGGAGAATAATATGAATACGTAGAATGATAAATTATATATAGTAGTTAGAAGAGATTTAGAATTTGGTTTACAAATGGCACGGTCGGCGCATGCGGCTTTTTCTTATTCACAAGAATATCCAGACCAAACAAAAAAATGGATAAATGAATCTGGATATATTGCAGTATTGCACTGTGAAAATGAAAAAAGTTTGTTCAACTTGATTGAGATTGCAAAGATTAATAATATAAATATCTCTATTTTCACAGAGCCAGATTTAGATAATCAAATAACAGCAATTGCTTTATCTGCATGTAAAGAAAGTAAACGAATCTGTAGAAATTTAACGCGAGCTAATTTTAATTGGAAATAATTTATGAAACCTTTTGAAAAATCATTAAGATTATTACTTGAGCTACACTCTGCTATGAGAATAGGAAATGATGATCTGGCTGATGAAATAAGAGATCAATTAGTTATACTATATGGATGGCATGGCGGGATGCATTTATCTTCAGAAGAACTTTCTAAGTCAGAAAAAGAATTATGGGCGCTTGTTTCTGATGCGCTTTATAAAAGTGAGTTAAAATGACAATAAAGAATGCGCCTAATAGTACGGCTATCTATAAAAATAGAATAGAAGATAAAATAAAGTTGGAAAATAAATTAAAATTACCAGAAGGGGGCAATGATAGTATACATGTGTTATTGCCAAATAATAATATTTTTGCTAAAGGCTATACAAGGATTGTGTATGGAGATCACGGCCCATATATAGAGTTTACAAAAAATCAGATTGTGTCTAAAATGTATTCTAAATATGGCAATAATATTGATTATGATAATTTACCAGATATAAATTATAAATATTATTATTTTTGGCTTTATCCATATGGATATGAGAATATTAAAATTTATTTACAAATAAAATCAGTCGCTAAATTACCTAATGCCCCTAAAAGGCAAGATGGAAAACGTTCAGCCTTTAATAGATTAGAGGGGTATGCCGATTATAAGAGAGGCATGTTCTATGCAGATCCTTATATGTTTTATTATGAAGGTAAAGATGAAAACTAAAAAACTTATAGAAATTTTAAATGATTTAGATCCGTCTGGTGAACTTGAATGTTGCGTAGACAATCAAGATATTTTTTTTGTAGAAAAATTACCAGCTTATTATGATGGCAGGCAAGAAATTTTAATAAGAGATGAGTCTAATCCTTATTATAACGTTATTGGTGCCAAAATAACTAGTCGCGGTACTAAACTTAAAATAAGAACACTTTCAATAGAAGATGCGATATGGGATAATGTAAATTTACCTATAGATTTATCAGAATGCTGTGATAATAGTGATAGATATGCAATGGCCATTGCTAGTTGGAGAAAAGCTGCCGAACAAAGCAAAATAGAGGTCGAAAAATGGGCCAAAGAAAATGGCTTACCGAAAAAAGGTGATGGTCCAGTTTCAATGATAACCATAAAAAACATAGTTGAATAAAATAATGCGCCTATAGCTTAAAAGAAAAGCGCCACTCTCTAAAAGTGGTAATCCGGTGGCAGAATCCGGTAGGCGCTCCGAAATATAATATATTAGAGTAAAGGAGAAATAAATGAGAATAGATTGGGAAGTATTTTTTGGAAACTCTTCAACAGAGAGTGCTATATGCTTATTTGCTTCAAGGCGCTCCACATTTAAGCAATTTAATGATAACTCTTATCCACAAGAATGTAAAGCAGTAATTAAATATCTTAAGCATATAGGATATAAAAAAGCCATTAAATTAGCGCAACGAGCACTATCCTTAAGGGGATTTAAAGATTATAAAAATGATTTTTGTGACTGCAACTCTGGCAAAAGAATATCTATATAATTAATTCTTTTTAGCGTTTTGGCGCCTATTATTGTTCTATGGAATTATTCTTATAATTTATTGTAGTCGTAAATAATACTGGCTCCTATGAATATATTACATTAAATATGTAATATATATTTAATGACCGCACTTATATGTGATATATTATCTAGTATGCAAGGAATATTATTGTGTGGAGGAGAGGGCACACGCTGCCTTCCACTAACTAAGGCTACCAATAAACACTTATTGGGCGTTAATGGAAAGTTTATAATTGATTATCCAATTAATACTTTAAAAAATATTGGATGTGATAATATTACGATTGTTTTGGGCGGTGCGCATTATCCACAAGTAATAGGATATCTTGGCGATGGCAGCAGATATGGATTAAATTTTAATTTTATTCTTCAAGAGCGGGCTTTAGGAATTGCACATGCAATAAATCTTTGTAAAAGATTTGTATATAATGACAATAATTTTTCGGTATGTCTTGGTGATAATTGGTTTGAAAATCCAGTTCAATGGAATCAAAATACATTAAGGGCACAAATAACATTAACAGACCATAAAAATATTAATAGTTTTGGCGTAGCCTCAATTGATAAATATAATAAAATAGTTAAAATAGAAGAAAAGCCCAAAATATTAGATAATAATTTAATTAATAAGGTAATATCTGGCTGTTATTTATTTACTCCTGATTTTTTTCATTATTTTAAAGAATCCGTCCCATCTTCACGAGGCGAATTTGAGATCACCGAAATAATTAATAGATATTTAAAAGATGAAATGTTAAGTTATAATATAATTGATGGTCTTTGGAGCGATTTGGGTTCTCACGAATCTATCGCATATATAAATAATTATCTTTATAATAAATGAATATTTTTACATTAGGCAACGGATTTGTATCATCACATTTGCCTTATCCCAAAATACTAGATAGATTAATTGCAGATCAGCAGTCAATTAGATTACTATTAATGCGTTATAGGCCTGATGTAATAGTGAATACACTAGGCTGGGGCGGCGTCAAAAATATTGATGATTGTGAATTAAATAAAGAAAGAACTTTATTATCAAATACTATTATTCCAATTCTATTAGCTATAGAATGTGAAAAGTTAGATATACATTTGGTAAACATATCATCTGGTTGTATCTTTAGTGGAGAAAGTATAAATTTAGATTATGATGTCAAAGACCATGGTTGGTTTGAAGGAGACTTCGCTAATCCACAAAGTTTTTATAGTAAAACTAAATATGCTTGTGATTTAGCAATTGAAAATTTATCAAAAACAACTTTGCTTAGAATTCGTATGCCCATTTCTAATAAAAATAGCCCTAGAAACTTAATAAATAAATTACGTTGTTATAATAAGATTATAGATATTAAAAATTCTGTTACATTTGTTGATGATTTATGCCGTTGTATTGAGTGGGTTATTTATAATAAAAAATATGGTATTTTTAATGTAACTAATTCAGAGCCGCTCACCGCCGTTGACATAATGAATGAATATAAAAAATATGTTCCAGAACATAAATTTGAAGTTATAAGCGAGGGAGAGCTAGATAATTTAACTATAGCTAAACGAAGCAATTGTTTGCTTAATTCTAATAAATTAAAGAAATCAGGATTTATTATGTCTAATAGTAAAGAGGCATTAGAAAAATGCATGAAAGAATACATCAAAAATATTTAATATTTAATTAAGGAAATTTATATGTCAAATAATAATTTAACTTTGGACTTATTACCGCGTAAAGATAAGGATGGAAAAATTTTTTTTATAGCAAAATTAAAGGCCCCAGTGTTATTGGACGCGCGTGATGGAATAGTATTTTTAGCCTTTGTAAGTGATTCTGGAGCTGAACAATTACAAATAGCCTGTATGTCTAAAGAACCGCATGACTAAAGTATCCGCTCAATGTAATATAGAAAAGTTACTATATGAATATAGGGCACGACGTGGGCAATGTAGAGCCTGTGAAAAGCCAATAGAATAGCTTATAGAAAAAAATATCCAGAAAAACAGCGAGCACTATAATAAGAAATTTATAGTGCTAATAGGGCGCGCGAATTAAATAGAGCAAAAGATTACGCTAAAAATAATCCTAAATAATAAATAATATGAACTTCAAAGAGTTAAAGAATATAAAAGTCGAATCGTAAAAAATATTACAACTAGAGGGTTAATGTGGCGATGATCAGTTTTTCAGAATTATGGGAAAAGTGCGAGTCTATTTATCAAGATAATAATGAAGACTCTTCAGTAATATTAGATGAATTAAATATGAAAGTTAATTTGTTTAAAACATTAAACTATATACAAAATATATCAGAAGAAGAACTTCAAAAAGTAAAGTCACGTACTATAGGCGAAATATTATTTACATTAACTAAGCTTTCTATGAAAGAAAATATTAATGTTTTTGAATCATTAAGTATGGCGTATCAAAATAAAATTATTATATAAATTATTTTTTTAAAATTTGTTGCAAATGATATACTGCATCTTCTCTTTGATTTGATATACTCATTAACATATCATCTAAGCCTAAGCTAAGTGCGCCTTCATTTTTAAAAAAATCATATACACGTCTAGATAATTTTATAAAATCTTTCTCTACTTCCAATGACATCTGGACTGGAGATTTATTTACAATCTTATATTTTAAAAGTATTTTATTTAATAAATTTGTTTGTGACTCAAAATCTAATACATCATCACCAAATAGACCTACAAATTTTTCTGCAGCAGAATCTACATTTTTTAAAGCAGAATTATGCAATGACTCAAATAACAAATGATTGCCATAAAAATTTGCACCCTTTGTTGTCCAATGTGAATTCTGGTGTATTAATGCCATTACTTTTAAGCTGGCAATATATAATCCCGCGATTTTACTACATTTATTCATAAGTCTTTTCACAAATTCAAGATAAATATCGTTTTATTAGTAATAGTAAATAAAATATTTTATAGTTATATAATTTATTATGAAAAATAAAAAAAGTGTTAAGCCATTCTTTTTTAATAATATGTCTCATAAGCAAGCTGCAGACTTGCTTAATAAAGAAAATCAAATTAAATTAAAATATAATGAAGATTTAATAAATAGAATATGGGCAAGATATCCGCTTTTAAAAAAATCAGAAATAGGTATAATAGTTATGGCTGTTATTGAGAGTATGAGAGAATTGCTCGTGATGGGAAATGTATTAAATTTTAATAACTTATTTTTTGACACAAAATTTTTATTTTTTAGACATACAAAAAACGGTGTTATATTGCCTGCTTTAAAGGTTAAAATTTCCACACCGCCCCCACTTAGAAATTTAAATTAATTTAATGATTAACGATAATAATGATAGCGACGACTTTAATTATAACAATATAAAAGAATTGATTCCTACTTTTTCTTCAGAAAAGTTATGTGAAATAATAGTTTGTGATAGATATCTTTCTATATTTAAAGATATAGCTGTATTATGTATGCAAGAATTATCTAATAGACGTATAAATGGTGATACTTTTGATTTCGAAAGTTTTATTGATAATTCAATTAAAGAATTGCCAAATTTAGAATCATCATTAATTGATATTAATGGTATTATAAAGCAGGCTATTAACAAAACTAATTTTAATGAATAAACAATTAACAGAAGCAATTGTTAGACATATTATGGCAAAATTTGCAGTAATACCATCATCATTTGTAAATTTTGATAAAACTAGACCTTTAAATGATAAGCAATTTTTGTTAAATGAAAAAGTTATTTTTGAAGAGAATGATCTATCTATAGATAATAAAGTATGGGGATGTCAAGCATCTGTTGAGCAGAATAATATAATAATATTATTATCTGATTGTACTCAAGAAATTGACATACCAGAATACGCAGCACTAATTCAACTAGATAATATGCCTGCATATGGAATTTATTTAGTTAATAATAAATTATATGATCATGAGGCGATGATTGCCTTTTCACAAAATGGAAAAGATTGGTCGGAGTGTTCTACATTTTTACAATCTACATTTTTAGCAGGTATTGAGCAAGTAATGAGTTCAGGATTATCTTTTAAAAAGTGTACAGATTATAAAAATAAATTTGATTCACTAATAACATTTATTAAATTTCATCATACTATTTATGAGCTATAAAATTGATTCAGAATTTATTAGCAACTTTATTTCAGATTGTATAATCGGCGGATTAACTACAACTGATGATATTGTCAGTTACGCTAATAAAAAAATAAATATAATAGATGAAGAAATTAAAAAATTAAAAGATATTAGATCAAAATTATTGTGCGTAATAAATCAACTTGAAAAAAATAAGAAAAAAAATAATATACATGATGATGATAAATTGTGTGCAAAATTATTAAATATTAGTAATCATAATTTATGTAAATATATTTGCGAAAAACTTGCTGATGGTCAGATATATTTACCATCATTAAAAGAAGAATATAATAGTAAAGACATATATTTTTGTATAAAGCAATTTATTGCAAATGATATAGCCTTTAGAAAAGAAGATAATCTTTTTAAAGGCAAAAACTTTAATAAATATTATAGTCTTATTGTTTTGAATAAGAAATGATTGAAAATAAATCAATTGATAAAAGAACGCTATGGAGATTTGTAAATAAAAAAATACAAAGGTCTATACATCACTATCATGTATTTAGTGTAATAACAATATTATTTGATGAACTAATAAATGATTTGAAAGCCGGCAAGAGTGTTAAAGTTTTTAATTTTGGCTCAATATTATTGAAAGATTTAAATGGAAGAAAATACTATGATATTCATAAAAAAGAAATTGTTATGTCCAAAAGGCACAAAATTATTAGATTTATTTTGGACAAAAAAATTCATAAAAAATTGATTAATTTATTAGATTTTAATAAAACATTTAACAATCATGAAGATTAATAAGGGCCCACGAAAAATTTTTTATGTTTGCGCAGCATTAAACAATAATGAAATAGTTTTAGAAACAATACAAGCCTCATCTAAAGATGAGGCTCAAAAAGTATTTTTTGAGAAATTTTCTATTTATCCAAAAGAAATTAATGGGCCATTCTTTAAAAAGAAAATAAAATTATCAGATAATAATACATCAATTCAATTTACTAATCAAATTAAAAAGGCAATTTATAAGGATTATATTGTTAATGCGTTTATGTTGAAAATTCCAGACAATCATGCATTTTTAGTATTTATTAAAAATGCGCAAGATAATAACTCTATTTTACCAAAGGGAACAATAACTGTACCAATTTCAGAATTAAGGTTTATATAATGTTAAATAAAGTATTTTTAAGAAAAATTAAAGAAAAGCTTTTAAACGAAAAAAAATCAATTATTAATCAATATGTTAAAAAAGTTGATGTTGATGTTGATGGCGATGAAACTGATGAAATACAAGGCAATATGTTGATTGAAATGCAAAATCAATTAAATATAAGAAATAATTTAAAATTACATCAAATTGATGAGGCAATTAACAGAATGTCTCAAAATAAATATGGGCTTTGTCAAGACTGTGAAGAGGATATACCTGAAAAAAGATTATTAATTAATCCATATTTTTTAACATGCGTTAATTGCTCTGAAGAAAGAGAGCTTAAAATTAAAAGAAAATCATATATAGGATAAATAGTGAATACAATTATATCAGAGTCTGATGGAATAAATGATATCCCAATTGATGTATATCAAAAACTAGCTAATGACAGAATATTATTTATATATGATACAATAACAGATCGGGCTGCAACAAATATAGTTGCGACACTTCTACTAAAAGATCAAGAAGATTCTTCCAAAAAAATAACTTTATTTATTAATTCTGCGGGCGGCTCTATACGTAATGCGCTAATGATTTATGATATGATGAATCTAATAGAATCTCCAATAGAAACTATATGTGTTGGAGAGGCTTCAGATGAAGCAATTATTATTTTATCATCTGGTACGCAAGGCCACAGATTTGCAACAAAAAATTCAATCATATCTATTAGTCAATTATATCATCAATCAGTTATGCCCTCTGATATGTCTAGTGCTAAAAAACACTTAGATTTATCTATTGAAGATAATAGGCGCATGATGAATATAATTATGAAAACCACTAATAAAGATATTAAGCAAATAATGAATGACACAGATAGAAGATTATTTATGAACTCACGACAAGCTGTAAAATATAATATAATTGATAAGGTTATTTAATATATGACAGAAAATTATGAAAATACCTATATTAAATTAGCTAAATACCGTAAACTTTTTATATCAGAGGATATTACAAATACTTTGGCGGCAGAGTTATCTGCAATGTTATTATATTTTGATAATATAAATAACGAATTGCCAATAGAGATATATCTTCATACTGACGGAGGCTCTGCAGAGGGCCTTATGAATATATATGATATAATGCAAATTATAAATGCACCAATTAAAACAATTTGTACTGGAAAGTGTTATTCTGCTGGCGCTATATTATTATCTGCTGGTGCAAAGGGCGAAAGATATGCTTTTAAAAACTCTAGCATAATGATACACGGCATACAATTTACATTTCCTTATGGGGATATGATTGAGTCACAAAATTATTATAATTTTATAAATGATAACAATCATAATGTAATGAAAATATTAGCAAAACATACCAATAAATCTTTAAAAGAAATTAAAAATGATTGCAAAGAAGATATCTATTTAACTGCTAGGCGGGCATTATCATACGGGATTATAGATCATATTATATAAAACTTATATACTAAAATAAATGCATATATTTTATATGCTAAAAATAGCCAGGAAAGCCTCAACAGACCCCGTACAAGAACGATTAAGGCAAAATAAGGCTTTATTAAATAAAGATATAAGTGAATTAATAAATAATGTTATTCATTTTAAAAAAACTATTAATGGATCTCCATCTAAATTTTATGCAGAAAAGGGAGATATTAAAAATCCTATTCCTGGAGACCCACTTACAATACTTAATTCTTTAACGGATGAATTTCAAAAAATATCGCAAAAATGTAATGATATTGTCCAAGAACAAATAGAATATTCAAAAAATCGTAAAAAATCAAGACCTAAAAATTATATACAAAATACAAATAATAGTAATACAGTTGATTTGCCTAATCAACGAGCTCATTATAGTGATTATAATTTAATGGCTGAAGGATCTAATAGATTTTCAAGATTCTTTACAAGAATAATGAATCCAACGATTGGATTTGGGGCGTCAGCTGATCTTAGAAAAACAAGAATGTCAATGTTATCTTCATGTGTCGATGTATATAAATCCATGGGCACATTTCAAGTTTATATAACAAAAACATCAAAAGAAAGCATTACAGAATCAAAGGAAGCGCTCAATGATGCCTGGGTACATTGGTCACTTATTACAAGATTATTTATTGAGCATAAAAATAAATACCTAGTTAATAAAACTACAACAAAATCAATAGAAAACCAAGTTAATAAACAAGACAAGTTAGATACGCGCATTCAAGATGAATTTAATGATATTTCTAATAAAAATATAATTGAATCGACATCTGATATAGAAAAAACAGCGCAAGACTTTTTAAAAAAATGGATTGGTAAAACTATTCATAATATAAATCCATTTGGCAAAACATCTAGATATAGATTGAGCTGCTATAATTATGCAGATAAAATTAGAGTGAATATTAATAAAATAATGGATTTATTAGAATCAAGACTTGATATTAATAAACTAGAGGCATTAATTAGTGAAACTAACAGATCTTTTATACAATTAAAGGGAATAACACATTCACTGTATATGCTGGTTGGTAAATAATGAAAACTGGATTCATTTATATTGATAATAATATTTATGATACATTATTGGCGGTATCCTGTGAAGAGCAACAAAGAGGTTTAATGGAACATAATTGGCCACCGCCAATTATGTCATTTATTTATCCTTATCCACAGAATAATAAATTTTGGATGCATATGACACCAAGCCCACTTGATATTGTTTTTTCTAAAAATGGAAATATTACACAAATTTGTCATGGTAAGCCGTTTGATACAAGCATTATTGGTGATGACAGTTTAAGTGATTTAGTAGTAGAGTTTCCATATGGAACAGTTATATCGTCAAAAATAAATATTGGTAATAAAATAGGTCTAATAAAGCCAACTATGGCTGAATTACAAACATTAATTACTAAAAAATATAGTAAATTTATTTAAATTTATTTAGCCTTGATTTTATAATTTAGATGATTATATTTATTGCTGTGAGTTATGCAACTTATTAATGAATTTAATTATTTATTAAATAGCTTTAATATTAAGGCTACATGCGTTTCCTATAATAATATAGGGAATTATTCTTATTATGATATTAAATTACATAATAGTGCAAGAGTTAAAGACATACAAAAATATAGTGATGAATTATCTTTAGCACTAAAAATGCCGTGTAGGCCAACAATAAAGCTACTGCACTCTAGTGGTGTAGTAAGAGTAGAATTTATTTTACCAAGGAAAGCTAATCTAGAATTGTTAGATTATATGTCTAACAATAATATTCCGAGAGGAAATATAAACTGCCTATTAGGTCAGGCAGTTGATGGAAATGAATTATGGATGGATTTATCTGCTAATCCAAATTTGATTATATCTGGAACCACAGGTTCAGGAAAAAGTGTATTATTACATAATATTATTGCCAATTTATATAATTATAATGATGTAGATCTATTTTTAGTTGATCCAAAAAATATAGAATTCATTGCATATAAAAATTCTATGCGTAACACAGCGGTCATGTTTTCGTATCATGATGCATTAATTATGCTCAATGATATAATATCATTGATGGAATCAAGATATAATCAAATTCGTGACGGTCATGCCGTATCTTTTAAAGATACTGTGATTATAATTGATGAATTTGCTGATTTAATAATGCAAGATAAAAATGATAATTTCTACAAAAATTTATGTTTATTATCACAAAAATGCAGGGCCGCACAAATATATATTATATTAGCAACACAAAGACCATCCGTTAATATAATAAATGGATCAATAAAATCAAATTTTCCAGCACGCATAGCGTGTCGTGTTGCTAGCCATACTGATTCTAAGGTTATTTTAGACGCTACTGGCGCTGAAGATTTATTAGGAAATGGCGACGCTCTTATTAAAGATAATTTTAGAAATTTAGAAAGATTTCAAATAGCGTATATTAACTCTAAAGATATATATAATATTTTTAAAAATTAATGCAAATAACAAAAACCAATTATCTGTGTCCAGGCTGTTTGTTTCATGGAAACAATGAGTATTGTTTTATTAAAAACAATATTTTATATTGTCTAAAATGTACAGAAAAATCATCATATAGTTACAATGATGATAAAAGTAAAAAATTTTATCATACTTTTATGAAGCATGCTAAAAGCGGATATAGATGTTTAGATTGTAAAAGATTTATACCACATCCACATGATTATAGTATTAAACTAATTTGTCCTTATTTTGATTGTTATTCTGTTATTGATTTTGCATCCGCAAAAAAGATGCATCATCCAAAGTCACTAATTGCAGACGCAGACGCAGACGCAGATGCGTGTACGCCAATCCACACGCCCGAGCATAATAAATCACTTATTAATATTGATAATGATTTATTAAAAATATATAATGCTATCATATATTGTAAAAATATGACTATTTATAATAGCCATGATTTTACTTTTAAATTAAAATATTTGAGCTATGAATCTATTGAAAATATATTTAATAAAAATCCAGATAAATTGTGTAAATATTTATTATACAATTCAAGATCTGGAGGGTTTCAACATAAATTTTTTCAAGAATTTATTAGAATTATAGAATTATCTTTGCCGATTCTTTTTAAGAAAAAAAACTCGTTTGTAAGAATAGAATCTATATTAGATTTAAATTTATTTGACGGTTTAAGCACATTTGTAACAGAAATAAATGATAACATGCAAATTAAAAATGCAACCGATGAATCTTATATGTCTAAGCCATATTATATAGGCAAATTATTATCGATCAATGATAGTGAATCCGGGCAATCTTTAATTGATAAAGTTACAGAATATAGTTTTTCTAAAATAAAAATGATAAATGTTAAGCCAAATACAAGGGTGATTGTAAGACATTTACGAATACCACCACACTATCAAACGGGCGGCATGTCGTATATTAATAGAGCCCGACAAAATATAATTAATTATGTTAAAACAAATTAAAAAACATATATTTACATTAAGTCTTTCTACGCCAATTCTTGCAAAAGCAAGGTGTAAACATTGCCTAAAGTTGCCAGAATATTATTATACAACGGCTAACATATCTTTGTATAAAGATATAGCAGAATCAAAAAAATTTATTAAAGCATTAGAAAGGCGTACTCAAAAGTTTTTACGTGATTTTTTTACAGATTATGAGCCTAAAGTTTTTACTAGTGCATCTATATTTAGTTTTAGAATTAATTCAAATATATATAGACCAAACATACATAAAATATTTTTTTTAGAAAAATCAAATAGTAATTCATTACATGATTTTGAAGAATATATAATTTGTTGGTGCGGTAAAACTAGATGGGGATTATCAGATAATTCTGGTAAAAATCGTATAGATATTTTATCTAAAAAAACGACTAAAAAATTTAATCATAAATTTATATCTTGACATTTAATTGTTGATAATTTATTTTTAACCCGCTCCTCTAAATGTAAAAATTTATTTGCCAGTTCTTCAAAACAGTCCCATTTTTTATTAATTAAATTATAGCATGAGTAATATGATAACTTGGCAATATTATGATAATAATCCGCACTCACATTATTCAAATGTTCGGGCGCCCATGTACTTGCAAAAAATAACCAATCGCCTATTGTTTGATATAGATAAAAATCTTGATTATTAATTGCTTGTGAATACAGTATAGTTATACTATTTTTAGATAAATCAAATTGTGATGTTCTATATTTAGAAAATATACTTATAATGTATGCTCTTGTATTATTGCGGCATTCTATATCAAACAGAATTTCATTAAAAAATTCTTCTATATTCTTGTGGACAAGAAACATATAAATAATACGAAAATATTGAAAGATAAGGTATAAAATGTCAAAAACTTTAATTATTGTGGAATCACCGGCCAAAGCGCATAAAATTCAAGAATATTTAGGAAAAGAATATGTTGTTATGGCATCATATGGACATATAACTGATCTTGCTAAAGGGGGCAAGCACGGAATTGGAGTCGATGTAAATAATAATTTTAAGCCACATTATGTCTTAATAGATGATAAAGTTAAAGTTCTTGATAATATTTTGCAAGAAGCAAAAAGGGCAAAATTAGTTTTATTATGTGGAGACAATGACAGGGAAGGCACGGCGATTTGCTGGCATCTTCAAGAAAGATTATCTGGCATTTCCGCTCCAATGAAAAGGGCCTCATTTAATGAAATAACAAAAAAGGCAATTTTAAAAGCTATAGATAATGCATCTGATATTAATATGAATATAGTTCATTCACAAGAGGCCAGAAGAATTTTAGATAGACTAGTTGGATTTATGGTGTCTCCATTTTTAATAAACTTTTTTGGGCCAAAGTTATCTGCAGGTAGAGTTCAATCAGTTGTTACTAGAATGATAATTGATCGTGAAAGAGAAATAGAAACATTTATCCCAGAAAATTATTGGACAATTCAGGTTAATTTATCAAAAGATAATAAAAATGGATTTTTAACTAAATATTCTGGCAAATTAACTGATCAAAAATCTGCAGATTCAATGAAATCTATTTTGTCAGATAAGAGCGCCGAATTTATTGTTTCAGAGGTTTTGGCAGAAGAAGAGAAAAAATATCCACAACCACCAATGGTGACTTCAACTTTACAGAGAATTATGTCAAAAGATTATAATTTTAGCGCAGACAGAACTATGAAAGCGGCACAAAGCCTTTATGAATCAGGATACTGCACATATATTAGAACTGACTCAGTTAGAGTTAATGATGATGCGCTTATTGATGTTAGAGGGTGGATTAAATCAAATAATTATGCTCTACCAAAAAAAGCTATATTATATAAAAATAAAGATGCATCGCAAGATGCTCACGAATGTATTAGGCCTACAGATTTAACTTTATTACCTAATTCAAATTATGCAATCATAAATTCTGACGAAAAGAAAGTATATGATGTTATATGGAAATATTTTGTAGCTAGCCAAATGATGCCAGCCATATATAATACTCTAAAAATTACCGCACATGTTAAGGGAAATAAATTGGCAGAAGTTAAAGCTTCAGGAAAGGCTATTAAAAGTCAGGGATTTTTAGAGATATTTGAAATAATAGATGATTCTAAAATTGAAATACCATTATTAGCAGTAAATGATATTTTATCACACTTTGGCAAATCTCCAGTTAAAATGGAAAAAAAACAAACGCAACCACTTCCTAGATTTTCAGAAGATAAGCTTATAAAAGAGTTAGTTAATAAAAATATAGGCCGTCCTGCAACATATGCAGACTTATTAAGTAAAATTACTACAAGAAATTATGTAGAAAAGAGGGGGAACGTTTATCATGCAACAGACCTTGGAAAAAAAATAACAGACGAATTAAGTAAGTATTTTACTTTTATGAATTATAACTATACATCTGACCTTGAGAAAAAATTAGACGAAATAGAGAGCGGGAAAATAGATCATATAAATATGTTAAAAGCATTTTTCCCAGAATTTAAAAAAGAGCTTGATGATGCTTATGTTAAACATGGAGGCACTCTTTGTGAAAAATGTAGTGGGCAAATGATTATACGTATTGCCAAATCAACTGGAGAAAAATTTTTAGGATGTAATTCATATCCATCTTGTTTATTCACTAAACAAATAAATCGTGCAGCATAGAAATATATTATGATTAAACAACAAGTAAATAATAAATATTTATTACCACATATTTTAGAAAATCAAGAAAATCTTAATTTAAATAGATTAAAATCTTTTGTTGGTAAAAAAATAACTACAGTTAATAAGCGCCCCGATTCAAACTTTCTTGAGTTGATGGATTGGGTTATGCATGAATATGGCAATGTATTAAAAGATAATGATAAATTAAAAAAATTTGTACATAATAAAATTATTATTGATGGTCAGTTTTTGCATTTCTGTGATGAAAATAATATAAAAATAGATTGTATATTGAATGATTCATTTATTTCATGGAAATCTGATGCAGGATTTGAAAAATTTTTTGCGCAAGGGATATTTAAGATTCAATTTGAAGATTTAGAATTTTTGCATTGTGCTATGTGGCATATAGGTAATCAGCATGAAAATGAAATTGGTTTCTTCATAATAGTTTCTGATAAACACTATAATGGCTATATAAAATTACGAAATAATTTTGACTTATGGTCACAAGAACGCGACAGGAGTAATCTTAATATCAGAGTAATTGATGGCGCCGACATTCCGTATACAAAAGATCATTCATGGGATGATCTTTTTTTACCAACAGATTTAAAAGAAGAAATTAAAGATTTGGTGGAAAATTTTTTGGCATCGCAAAAATTTTATTATGATGCTAAAATTCCCTGGAAAAGAGGAATGTTATTATTGGGCCCACAGGGCAATGGAAAATCTAGTATTATAAAAACTATTATATCAGAATATAATTTTAAGCCAGTCACCTTTATTGATGGGAATAATTCGGACACATTACATGAGGTATTTTCATACGCAGAGGAACAAAGCCCATCTCTTATATATATAGAAGATTTAGACTCATTAATTGAAAATAATTTAGATGTATCTACATTTCTAAATTTATTAGATGGCATATCTGCTAAAAATGGATTGTTAATTGTCGCCACGGCTAATAATATTAAAAAATTAAAGGCAAATATAACTCATAGGCCATCAAGATTTGATAGAAAATTTGAAATACCTTTACCAGATATAAATATGACAAAACTTTATCTTAAAAAATGGTTTGGAAATATTATTCCAGCATCTAAATATAATTCTTTAGCTCAAGTGACAGTTAAACATGGATTATCATACGCTTATTTAAAGGATATTTATATATCTTCAACTTTTGAAGCGCTGTCACATAATCGTAAAATTCCTATATCAAAGGATATAGATGTAACGTTAGGTCGTATTATTAAAGATAAGAATTTATTAAATAATGATATCACAATTAATACTGACAAATATTTAAAATAAAAGGTTAAAACGGGCATCTTACATATGAAAGATTCTAATTATAAAAAAACAGGTAAACACTTTAAAACGCGCAATAAAGGAGGTGATTCGCAAGCAGTCGTAGTCAGCGACAAATTCGCTCATATTGAGCCAATTCAAGCAAAGCCGCTTGAAGTAAAAGTTTATAATAATAATTTCGATAAAGCTATGAAAGCTTTTAGAGCGCTAGTACAAAAGGAAAGAATTTTATCTTCTTATAAAGAAAATCAGGCATATGAAAAGCCTTCAGACAAATTAAGAAGAAAACGAAACGAAATGAAACGAAAAAGAATGGAAATGAATTTAACAGAAAAAGAGCATAAGTCTTTTAAAAAGACCACAAAACACTCAGAATAACATATGGAAAATAATAGAGTTAAATTTTATAAAAATCCTGCAAGGAACGAAGTCGAGGCACATACGCCATATGTGCCTCGGTACCAAGTGATTGGAGTTTCTCCATCTATCAGGAATGATAATGTAAATAATTTACAGCATATTAAGCGGACACCGCCGCCCGCGCCTTCAATAGTTTCACGGCCATATGCAGAATATATTGAATCTCCAATAGGCAGAGGAAGAGGAGAGATCCCAAATGTTGGAAATAATTTTGAACAAACTTGGCAGTCAGTAGATGGGAAAATAACTGATGATTTGTCTATAGAAATAGATAATAATCATGAAATGATTGATAATAATGAATTTATTAATGAGCCCGCCAACAGTATCAGTGCCCCATATAATAGCTCACATGAAAATAACTCAATAATAAAAACAATTCATTCATTAAAAAATGATGACTATTTATTATTAGTTGATGGCGTTCCACTGTGTTCAGGATTACCAGAGTATATACAGGAACAGGCGTCATTATTGGTATTTGGAGAGCATCCAGCATATAATGGATCAGTACATGTTAATAATATATTAATTATTAAAAAAATTAATATATTAGTTGGTGTTTATTTAAAATAAGAGCAGACATTGGAATCAGTACCACGAAAAGCATCTGAAGTATTATTAGATTTAGAGCGAAAAATAGATAATATCTTGAGTATTATAATGGCACTTGATCTTAATATCAAAGTATTATCTAATAAATATACTACATTAATATCATTTTTACAATCTCAAAAAATAACACATGATAAAGCCCCTATACCAATTGAAATAAACAATGATACACAAATATCATCAGAATTTACTATACCCATTGAACAAGAGCCTATTGGAATTAGAAGAACATCTAGACCAGATTCATTTATTAATGAATCATTGCCTGCAACAAAACAAACGATAAAAAAAGAAGAAACTATAAATACAGATATTTTTGTACAAACTGATAATAAAAATAATATAAATTTAAATAAACCAAAAAATATTACACAAAATACTGTTCCAGTTATACAACGAGTAGTTAATAGCCTAGGAAAATCATTATTTTTAGCAGATGTAGAAATTATTAATATAGATACTATTGAATTAGTCGCAAAAACACGTACAAATGGAGTTGGTAAATGGCAATTTCCATTGCCAGTAGGAAGCTATAGAATAATAATTAAAAAATTTGAACAGGCAACTAAAGAAAAACTTGAAGCAATACAAGAAATACAAATTGATGGACAAACTAGCCCATTAGAATTATCTACTATAATTGTTAAATAAAATGAAATTTCAAATTATATGCTGTGATCCGCCATTTAGATTTTATGACCAACTTAAGCAATCAAATGTAAAAAGGGGTGCCTCATCTAATTATAATACAATGTCAATTGATGATATTAAAAAATTAGATATTAAAAGTGTTGTAGATCCAGATGGGTGCTTATTAGCACTATGGGTGCCTAGTGCATTATTACAAGATGGATTAGACATTATGAAATCATGGGGATTTACTCAAAAACAGACCTATATTTGGATCAAGTCAAAAAAAGATAATTTTATTGACTTTAAATCATGGATTAAAAAAAATATATTAAATAAACCACAAATATCTTATGATGAATTCTCTTATAAAAGAGCAGTTCAATGTATTATTGAATCTATTGATAGCGTTAATTTAATTAATAGTTTGGGTTTTTTTATGGGCAGAATATTCAGGCAAACACATGAAATTTGTCTTATAGGAATAAATAATAATGGAATATATAAAAAATTATCTAACAGATCCCGGCGTTCAGTTTGTTTTGCTGAAAATTTAAAACACTCTGCAAAACCAGAGGCATTGCAAGATTCGTTAGAGTTAATGTTTCCAGGACAAAATTATTTAGAACTATTTGGCAGAAGATCTAGAAACAAATGGACAGTAATAGGTAACGAAGCTCCAGCTACTTTAGGACAAGATATTAGAATATCACTATCTAAATTATATTAAAATTTAATTATATTTGTGTACACTAAATATGTTACAAAAAACATTATTGTTAAGCGCCTCTTACGAGGCAATAAGTTTTATAAATTATAAAAAAGTTATAAAACTTGTTATTAAAGATAAAGTAGAAATAATAGAAAATTGGGATAATAATATTTCATGGTTTTCTGGAGAAATGAAGCTGCCAGCAATATTAAGATTAAAAAATAATATTAGAATTAATTTTTTTAATCTTAATTTTAGCAGAAAATCTGTTATTAAACGAGATAATTCAAAATGCCAATATTGTAATATAAAATTGTCTTCATCACAAATAACCATAGATCATATAATTCCGCGTGCTCAAGGCGGGAAAACATCATTTACAAATTGCGTTGTTTCATGTAAATTTTGTAATAATAAAAAGGCCGATAGAACGCCAGAAGAGGCCAATATGATTTTATTAAAAAAACCAATTCATCCATCATTTTCAACAAATAATATTATTGTAGATCATAAAGGACTATGGCATGATGACTGGAATGATTATTTGTTAATATAGGAATAGCCATAAATATTGCATAATTTTATATAGTATATGATATATAGGATATACTATGAATAATGTAAGCTGCAACTGCACAATTTGTGCATCAGAATTTGATTCTGGCGACATGAAGGAAATATGTTTATCTAATATTGCTTTGACAAATTTTAAAATTTGTCAAAGCTGCCTTGATAGGGCAGACCCAACAGAAGATTATAAAGAAGTAAAAGATATTGTAAATACTTATTTAAAATTTGCAGAAACAAAATCATCACAAATGGATTCAAGGCCGGTATTAATTTCAGTTGATGGATATTTATTATAACAATTCTATAATTATAATCCCGCCACTTTCATCTTCTTTTTTTTTAATATCTTCTTGTTGTTTTTTAATTTCTGGTATGTCTAGTTCTATATATAATGGTTGAGGGTCATTATTTTCTTGTATTTTGCGCTTTCTATTTTTGTTAGAATAAAACGTGTACATTATAATTAAATGCTATTATAATGATAATGATATGTGATAATTGTTCTATGTTAGCATCGATTAGACTTGATACAGAAAAATATTGTATTAAATGTAGTAATATTATTTATATAAATATTTCTATATTATGCGATTACTGTTCAAATATTAATTCAAAATGTTCTGTATGTATAAAAAATATATATAAAAAAAATTATAAAAAAGGATGTAGCTGTACATAAATGCAGTTATATAATTAATGAATGATTATTACAAATAATGAAGAGGCTCTTCGCATTAAATGCGAAGATGTATTAAAAGATGAAATTAATGATCTAATATTATCATTAGAATCTGAGCTTAATAATGCCAACCGTTTAGGAAAAAATGGAATAGGTCTAGCTGCCCCACAAATTGGTATAGCAAAAAATATTGCAATTATAAGAATGGGTAATAATTTAAATATTAATTTAATTAATTGTAAAATTGATAAACTGTATGATTCGGCTATGTTTAGAGATGAAGGATGTTTATCATTTCCAAATAGAGTAGAGGATACATTAAGATTTCAAGAAATATTATTAATTAATAATTTTGTTTATCCTCATTCATTTATTGCTACAGGCCTTTTGGCTGTAGCAATACAACATGAAGTAGACCATTTAAATTCTGTCTTATTTATGGATCATAAGATATCTAAACAAATTAATAAAAGGATTAATCCTAATGATTTGTGTTATTGTGGATCTAGTAGAAAATTTAAGAAATGTTGTAGAAAATAATGAAATGTCCAAAATGTAAAAGTAATGACACTAAAAAAGTCTATGTTATGAATAAAAATTGGAAACCTGGGCACCAAATATGCAATAATTGTAACTATCGGGCCAATTGGATAGAATTTGTACCCGCCGATAAATTGGAGAAAAATGAATAAAAAAGAAGTCCAAGACTTAACAAATGATGTATTAATTGCCGACGCTTTAATTAGAATAAAAGCCTTAGAAAATATTTTAATATCTAAAGGCATCATTACTAATGATGAACTTATCAATGAATCAAGCGTCATTTCTGATCAAATAACAAAATCTATTCTTAAAAATGCCAAATTGCCTATAGATATAGATGAAGCGATGAAATCACTTAAAGACATTAAAAATGATAATTAAATGGAATTTATAACATCAGAGCAAGATATAAATTATTTATCTAAGTTCTGTATATTATATTTTTATAATAATTTATTACCATTTCATGAAGATACTATACTTATTCTATCTAAAATAGAGCAAAAATATAAGGACACAAATATTTTTGCTATAGATTCAGATTTTTTTAAAACTTTGTGTAAAAAATTTAATATAATTAGTTTGCCAACTGTAATAATAATGTTGCATTCTAATGAATTAAAAAAAATAAATAATTTTATGTTACAAAATAATTTATTTAATATTTTTGATGATATATATAAAGATAATATTAATAAAAACTAAAATAACAATATGAAGTCAAATATGTTTATTAAAAATAATATAAAAGTTGAGCTATTATGAATATAGTTACAGAAACTATGGCAGAAAAAATTTGGAATGAATTAAAAGATGAAAATATAACAATATTTGCATTACCTAATCAAAAAGTAAATATGTACTGTAAGCCAGTATCTATTGAGCCAAATAAATTATATTTATTGCCAACTATTGGTATAATGTTGCCAACATTAGAAAAAATAGTTAAAAATAAATATTTTATAGAAAAAATAGATAAATACATTGTTATAAGTGAACTTCAAGGTCAAAATGCCATTTGATGAAGAGGAAGATAAGCAATCAATCCAGTCTCAAAAGATTGGGCTGAAAGCAAATAATTATAAGTCTATGTTTGATAATCAAGTAAAGCCAACACAATCTGATTTAGATGATAAAGTAAAAAAGATACAAGATAACGCATCTAACTATAAAATTATAGCATCGGAATTGGCGCGGTCATTTAGTAAAGTTGTATCAGACAAAACATTGCCACAAAATAAAAATTTATTCCAAATAGAAATGGAAAAAGATTTATTAAGCAAAATGATTCAATTGGCGATAGATATTAATAATGATCCATATGAACAAGAGGGTATGGGATCATTAAGTTGGATAACTTTATTAATGAAAATTTGTTTATCTCAAAGAGATAGAATTAATAAATTAGAATATTTAATTTCACAATTAGAAAAAAAATATAAAGAAATTTCAAAAGAAGTTGACGCCACATAAAATAGTGAATATTATGTTAAGTAAGGATATTTTTTTATCTTTAGTTTCTGAAGAAAAAGAAAATTATAATAAATATTTACAATTATGCGCAGCATATCAAATATTACAAGACCCTATAGCTACGGCGAGACATCTTGGGAGGCTAGAAGTTCTGCAGAGAATTCTATGGGAAAATTTTTCGATTCGAGTTTAACTAAAAACATTCATAATATATCATTATTAGATATATTTAGATATTATAAATTAAATATTAATGAGTATAATAATATAGTAATTTGTCCGTTTAAATCACATAAAAATGGTAATGAAAAAACTGCTTCTTTTAAGTATTTTCATAATACAAATAGCTTTTATTGTTATGGATGTTTAATTGGTGGGTCCGGAGTTACATTTGTTTCAAAATTTGAAAATATAACAAAAAAAAATGCCTCGCAAAAGATTTTATTATTAATTAATAATAAATTGTGTGATAATGTTATAATTAACAATTATAACAATGCTAAGTTATTCGAAATATTAATACCATTATCTAATGATATAAGAGAATTTAGACAAAAAAATATAAATAACTACAATGCTCAGATATTTATAGAGCATATTTGTAATACATTTGATGCGGCATATTCCAAATTTGTTCTTAAAAAAGATGAAGTTATAGATTATAATATTTTGTCCAGTATCATTTTATCTTTAAAAGAAAAAATTAGTCTATATACCATATAGGATTTGTGTTAAAACATGAGTTTAAGTTTAATATTAGGAGATGTACATCTTGGAGGATCAATGTCAATTGGCAGAGTTGGCATTGGGTCTGTCTTAAATAGTAGGTTGGCAGATCAGCAACATCTATTAGATTGGACGCTAGATTATTCTATAGATAAAAATATATCTACTATAATTTTAACTGGAGATATATTTGATGATCCTAAGCCTAATACAGTTATAATAACTATTTTTATTTCTTGGCTTAAAAAATGTCAGGCCAATAATATTAGTGTTCATATAATATTAGGCAATCATGATATGATAAGAAGCGGATCAGCTTTTACATCATCATTGGATATAATTAGTGAAATAGATTTAGATAATGTTTATATATATAAAAATATAAATACAATTTTTGTTGATACTACAGCATTTACATTTATGCCATTTAGAGATAGAAAATCATTTGGAACTTCATCAAATTCTGATGCACTATCTATTTTACGAGATAGTTTGATTTATGAATTAGAAAGTATACCAAAAACTTATACAAAAATTATTGTAGGCCATATGGCCATTACCGGATCAATCCCTGTTGGGAATGAAATAGATGATTTAGCTAATGAATTATTTTGTCCTATTGATATGTTTTCTGGTTATGATTATGTATGGATGGGCCATGTTCATAAGCCACAAATAATGAAAAAAAATAATCCATATATAGCTCACATAGGAAGCATGGATGTATCAAATTTTGGTGAGACAGATCATAAAAAACATATTGTAGTAATTGATAATTTATCAGATAAAAGTTTTACTACTGAATATTTGCCGACACGAAAACTATTAAAATTAGCAATATCTATACCACAAAATATTAAAAATACAACACAATATGTTATTAATGAAATTAAAAAACAAAAATTAGATTTATCTAATGCGATTATAAAAGTTGAAATAACACTATTATCACCAGAACTTCAATCTATATCAAAAATAGATATAGAAAATTATTTAATAGATAATGGCGCTTATAATATAGCTGGCATTTTAGAATCTAAAAAATTATCTTCTATAAAAAAGAACTATAATAACATTGATACAAAAATGGACGTGCAGTCTACTATTAAAATATATTCTGAAAAATATGTAGATAAAACAATGCAAGAGAAATTTATTACTTTAGCTACAAATATCTATGAATCATTTAAATACGAAAATAAAGAATGAAGCCAATAAGATTATACATAAATAACTTTATGTGCTATGATAGGGGGTATATAGATTTTTCAAAGTTTAATACGGCTCTTATTGTTGGGAAAGTAAGCAATAGTGATCTATATTCAAATGGTGTTGGAAAAACAACTATATTTAAGGCTATTGAATATGTTCTTTTTAATCAAGCGGCTATAGGCCTTGAACATATTATCAGAGATGATATGCCTTCCTGTAATGTAGTTTTTGATTTTTCAGTAGACAATAAAGAATATAGATTGTCAAGATCTAGAACAAAAAAAGGATCTGCTGATCTAACTTTTTTAGAAAGAAATACTATAGATGGAACAGAATATGAAGTTTATCACTCTACAAAATATGAGCCATTTTTAGATAAAAAAAATACTAAAAATTATTGGAAAGATTTGTCTGGCAGTAGGGCTGGCGACACAGAAAAGGACTTATTAAAATTAATTAAAATAAATCATAAATCATTTCGTAGCACTGTATTATTCCCACAGCATGACATTACTGGCCTGGCTACGGCAACACCAGAAAAACGCAGAGGAATTTTAAAAGATGCTCTAAATTTGGCCATTTATTCTAAATTAGAAAAGATCGCCAAAGAAGAATTATCTTCTATAGATAAAGATATTTTTAAATATAAAACACTTATTGAGTCATTAGGGTATCCATACAATGATATTATTGAGCTTACTTTTCAAGTATATATGGTTGATGATATTCTATATAGGAATAATAAAGAGTTACATACATTAAATGATACTTTGTCACAATTAATGATTGTGATTAATGAATATAAATCTGCTATTCTTAATATAGAAAATAAATATTCTTTCTTATTAGAAAAAGAAAAGCAAATATTATTTGAAAAATCAAAATTAGATTCTTCAATTAAGGAATATCAAACAAAAAAATCTAATACAAATAAGTTTGCAAAAGAATTAATAAATGACATTAATAATTTAAAAGATTTACAAGATAAATATCTAGCTATAGATTATTCAAAGAAAGATTTATTAATTAAAGATATTAATACAATTAAAGATAAAATAACTGAATATAATTTTATAATAAAAAATAATATTGATAAATATGAAGAATTAAAAATACCTTTACCAAATAATGATATATGTAAAGATTGCAGGCAGCAAATAACAGAGGATTATAAAAAAGAGTGTAAAGAAAAAATTATTAATGGAATGGCTGAATGTCAAAAAAATATCAGCTTATATAAATCAAAAATAGTATCATTGAATGAGGATATGGCAAAATTTCAGCAAGAAATTAATAGTATTAATTTATATAAACAAAAATTAGAGAATATAAATTTTGAAATATCTACAAAAAATAAAGAAATACAAGATAAAAAATCATTATATGACGAATATAATCTTTTATTAAATAAGTTTATTGAGGACTCTTTAAATAAAAATAAAGAATTAGATCTAATCAAATTAGAATTGTCAGAAACAAATGTAAGTGACATTCATTTAATAAATGATAAAATTTTGCAAGAACAAAATAATATTAATGCTTTAAATGATAAAATATTAAAACTTAATAAAGAAATAGTACATTATAATAATAATAAAATTATTTTAGATCATACTATAAGCCAAAAATATTTAGATTCTAGTAAAAAAGATGATTTAAATAAATTATTATTAGAGATAGAAGAAAAGGCTCTAATATATCCGCTAGTAATACAGGCCTTTTCTTCTACTGGCATATCTAATTTGATAATTCAAAATATTTTAGATGATTTACAAATTGAATCTAATAATTTGTTGACGCAATTAAAGCCAGGGCTTCAGCTTTCATTTTCTACAGAGAAGACAGTAGAGAAGACTGGTGATCAGGCAGAAACTCTAGAAATTAATTATAAAATTAATGGTAAAGAAAGATATTATGAACAATTATCTGGCGCTATGCAAATAGCGGTAGCGTTTAGCCTTAAATTAGGGCTATCATTTATTCTTCAAAAAATTATTGGTACTGAAATTAAATTTTTATTATTGGACGAAATTGACCAGCCATTAGATAAGGCAAGCGTTGATGCTTTTGTTGATATTGTAAAGTTTTTCCAAAAAGATTTTACAATATTAGTTATAACTCATAATGATAGATTAAAAGACAAATTTAGTTCTGCTATCTTGGTAGAACAAGACTCTAATATGATTTCGACGGCAAGTGTAGTATCTAATTGGTAAATAATGTTTAAAATATCTATTTCAGGGAAGGCAGGCGCAGGAAAAAATACCTTCGCTAATTTACTTTGTGACGCTATAAGAAGTAATATTTTAAATACAAACAAAAAATATTCTTTTGGGCCAACATGGCACAAAAGTGTTAAAATGATTGCATTTGCTGATCCAATTAAAAAAATGGTTTTAACAGCATATCCTCATTTGCCAAAAAAGTATTTATATGGACCATCACATTACCGCAATAATGAAATTCCTGGCACATTAATTAATGGCAAGGCTGTAACAGTTAGGGATGCCCTCATTAATATTGGGAATATGTGCAGAGCAAGTATGCCCAATATTTGGGTACAAAATTTTGATTTAGCATTTAATAAATTAAAAGTAGATGATGTTAATATTATTATTGTTCCTGATTTGAGATTTAAAAATGAATTCAATTATCTAAAAGAAATGAAATTCTTTCAAATAAGAATAATTTCTAATCACTCTAATAATATAAATGATATTAGTGAGACAGATCAAGATTCTATCAAAAATAGTGAATTTGATTATGTTGTATATAATACTAGTACAATTGATTCATTAAAAAATGAAGCAGATTATATTGCACAAGTATTATTAAGAAAATAAGTATATTTTCGCATATTATTGATATGAGCATAGACAGTATTAAACAAGAATATTTTCCAAAATATATTGCTAATGGCGAACAAAAATTTTATAAATCTATATTGCTATTAGCATTACAAGAATTAATTCTAATACAAAAGGGATCATTTAAAGGAAATCCTCCACATATAAAATATTTAGATTTTTATGATATGTTTATAGTGTTATACAGACGTGAAGGCAATGAGTCTTATATTAAGATAGCAAAAATATTACGTAGGGCGGCTCATAAAATATATAGAGTAATGTTAAAAAAAAATATGACCAAAAAAAATATAAGATTTTTAAATTTAATTTAATGACCCATGACAATAATTAGTATTACTTTAATAAAGTCTGAAGAGCAAATAGTTTCTGGTATTCCAAAATCTATTTCAATAACAACAAATATGCCGTCTAGTATATTTTATACATTAGACGGTTCTACGCCAACATTATATTCTACAATATATACTGGCCCGATCATTTTGTCAAGAGATAAATTGAAAATTATTCTTAGTGTATTTGCAACCAATGGAACAGATACATCTTCTATTATTGTAGAAGAATATATTTCAAATATTTCTGATGATACAAATATAAGAACATCAAGATCTGCAACAAATGCATTACCAGGACAAAATATATCAGGAGCATACCCTTTTGGTAATAATAATATTGATCCAAATTCTACATTTTTAAATTCTGCAGAATCTGGTATAACTGTAAATAATACACTATTACCATCTATGCCAACGGGATATGATGGAGATGGAAATTCATCAGGCTTTACAAATCAATTATTTGATACAACTAATTATAGTATAAAATATTCTACTACAAATAATATAGGTCAAATTGGCAATGGTATAGGAACATTGCCAACAAACGCAAAAATAAAAAATGAAATAAGTTCTCCGGAAGAAGATACATACGATATTAATATGTTTGATCCGCGAGCGATGGTAATTTTTCAAGATCTTTCAAAAGAAAATCCAAATGAACCGCCAGCAATTAATAAAATAAATTTTTCATTAGAAAATACTGAAAAAGCAAGGGACGGTAATCATTTTTTTGTTAGTGGATTAGATGCGCCACCTACTAATGGTACATTTTTGAGGTCACATCATAATCCAAGAACAAATACTATTACGTATTATTATATTGACACATGGACAAATAGGTGGATAATATCGACACAACCATTTACACCTAGCGCAACTTTTAATAATAATTTATCTGGTGCAGTAATGTCTGGCAGAGGATCCAATAAAGTTCTTGAGTGGATCCCGCACACAAGAAGAGTTTTGTTTTAAAGTTTTTAAATAATGAAAGTATGTAAAGTTTGTGGTGCTAGTAAATCTATTGAATTATTCGCTATTCATCATAAGATAAAAAATATTTAGGTAGAAATAAAAGAAAGTAAGTTATGGTAAGCAATTTTAAATTATCTGTTAGCAAGACAAAAAGCTTTAATTTATGTAAGAAGCAATATGAATTTAATTATATATTAAAATTGCCTAAATTAGAAAAAGATTATTTAGTTTTTGGGAGTTTTTGTCATAAAGTATTAGATGTGTTTCATACTAAATATATAAATGGAGATAACTCTCCATATAATATTGTCATGAAGGAGGCGTTCAGAATAGCCATTGATGAGTTTAAAGATAAAATAACTCCAGAAATGAAGGTAGAGTGTAAAGAAATTTTTAATAAATATTTGCAGAATATTTCTAAAAATAAATTAAATGTAATTGCTGTTGAAAAAAAATTTGAATTTTCTATAACTGAAAATATTATATTAAATGGCGCCATTGACAGAATACAAATTGATGATGATAATGTAGTGCATGTTGCAGATTATAAAACAACAAAAAATAAAAAATATTTGAAAGATGATTGGTTTCAGCTATTAACATATGCATTTATCATTTATACAGAAAATCCAGAAATTAAAAAAGTAAGAGCTTCTTATATCTTATTAAGACATGATTTTGAATTGATTACAACAGAGTTTCATATTAATGATATATTAAAGGTGAAAGATAAATATATAGAATATGCCAATCAAATGATGACTGAAAAAGAGTTTTTGGCTACACCAAACAATCTCTGTCCTTGGTGTGATTTTGTTACATCGTGTGATTCAGGCAAAGAAAAATTAATACAATTAAAACCATCATTAACACATGGTGAGGTTAATTGGTAATTTTAAATTAAGAGGGAAAATGCAAATAGAAGTTCAAGAAACAGCGCCATGTATTTTGTCAGTGCAATATTCTGCAGATAATGAAGAAATATCTTCTAAAAAAGAAGAGGTTTTAAATCTTTTTAAAAAAGCTCCTTGCCCCGGATTCCGTAAGGGTAAAGCTTCTTTAACGGCAATAAAAGTTCATTATAAATCTCAAATTGAGGAATCATTACGTAGAGCATTAGCAGAAGAGGCTTATCATAATGTTCTATTTGAAAAGAAAATTAAACCTCATGGTGCTCCACAATTTAGCTCATTGTTATTGATTGACAATAAATTTACATGTGAATTTACGATACATACAAGGCCGGATTTTGAACTTGCGCCATTTATTGGCATGGAGATACCAAAGCCACATGGACTTGAAACGGAAACAGAATTATCTGAAAAATTATTACAAGAACTTAGAGTACGTTATGGCGAGGCAATGCCATACACTGAAACTGATTTTGTACAATTAAATGATAATGTTATTATTGATTATGAAGGATATGTTGATGGACAAAAAGTAGATCATATATGTGCTACAGGAGAATTACTGACAGTAGGTAGTAGTAATTTTGTTCAATTTGATAATAATTTATTGGGTATGTCTATAGGTGATGTGCGCGAATTTGATATTGATGTTCCAAGTAGCGGATTAGCATCAATGGCAGGTAAAAAAATTCATATTAAAGCAACATTGACTATGGGCTCTAAAATAGAACCATGTCCATTAGATGATTCCTTGGCAATAAAATTAGGAAAAGAAAATATAAGCGCATTAAGAGAGTTTTGTAGACAAACTGCTGCCGTTAATTTGCAATCTAAATTTAAAGATTATATTAATTCTACAATATCAGATATATTAGTTAGCTCTAATGCAATTTCTGTTCCAAATTGGATGTCGCTATCTGAAGCTCAATATTTAGTACATAACTCTAAGATGGATTGGCATAGTATGCCAGATGCAGATAAGGAGCAATATCTATCTTTAGCAGAAAAAAATGTTAAATTATCTCTTATTTTGGATAAAATAAGAGAGCAAAATCCAGAAGCTCAATTAACTGAGCAAGAAGTTTTTGACATTGTAAAAGATAATTTATCAAAAACACATTTAGATAAACCAATAGATGAAGTTATTCAACAAATGAATAAGAATGGTTATTTACAAATTTTGTTTGCTCGCATTAAGGATGAGTTTACAATGGATTTTATTTCTAAATCAGTTAAAATAATAGAATAAAGGAAAAAAATATGAGTAATAAAAATACACAAACAGAATTCCCGGCTAAATGGCTTAAAGTGGTTGACAAGATGCCGGAGTTTAAAGATACTGCCGATGCGGCCAGTGTCGATGAATTAAAAAAAATGATTGTAACTTATGAGGGGCATATTTATACTGTTGATCAAGAAAAAGCGGCAGACGTTAAATTAACTGGAGCAAAAGAATTAGTTAAAGAATATTCTGAAGGCTATCGAGATAGTTTAAAATGTTTAAATGCCAAAATTAAATATGCCCTATTTTTATTAGAGGGTAAAGGCGTAGATCTAGGATAGATGGTGAAAAGATCACCATTCATTTGGAAAAATGACTTTAATGAAAGTTGAAAGATTTACAACACAAGCGTGCTGTGGTCAAACGGCAATAATATTTAAAATTGATCGGCCGTTATCTCAAAAACACATAGATTTTTTATCTAAAAATGAATTTATAGAGGCAAAACATTTTACACTAGCCGGTATACTTTATATGACTAATTTCGACTTTATATTGAATGGTCCGCTTGGTTCTGATAGATTAACAGTTAAGTGTAAGCATAAAGAGTCTGAATGCGTCGAAAAACTCAATGATTTGGAGGGTTTACTTCGGCAGATAGGGTAAAATTATGGCAAATAATCTTGTATCTATTGGTAATATCAGGAAAAAATTCCATAAAACCCATGAACTTATTTCCACCTCATATCATGAAGGGGCACATGTAATATATGGACTATTACATCTTATAAATATTGAATCAGCAACTGTATTTGAAAATAGACGCTCTAAAAGAATAGAAGGTTATACTGAATATCATTCTATGCCAATAGAATCTATACAAGACACGGATTTATTTAATGAATTTCTTCACGCTGAAATTTGTTTATCTTATGCAGGCCTAGTCGCAGAGAAAAGACTATTTAAAATGATATCTGGATCGGATAAATTTCCAATGTTTTTAAGAGATGGCTCATCAAATGACATTAAAGAGGCAGCCGCATTGTTTCAAAAATATTCATTGGCTGAGCCTGGCAGGCAAAGATATAATTATAAGCAAACTTTAATTAAAGCGATTGATAAAGAATTGCAGGAACATTGGGACGCAATATCGTTAATTTCTCATAATCTTTTTAAAAAGAAAACTTTGTTATATTCAGATATTAAAAATATTTTAATTAAAAAATCTAAAAATAAAGAATTTTGGAAAAAACAATTTAAAAATATTGAATATATTTATGAAAATGACCTTTCTTTAAAAGAAAAGGATTTAAAGTCATTTATTAAATGTTAATTTTAAAAAATTGACAAGCAATATATAAAATTTATATTGTTATGCGTAGTATTCCCTGACAAACACACGTAATCTATTTTTATAGATTAAAGCGCTCTTATGTGGGCCTGATGTGAATTTTGTTATAATACAAAAGGAGATATTATGATAGATTTTGTTAGCCTTCACAATCAGACAAGTTATTCAATTCTTGATTCTATAATTTCTGTTAAAGATCTTTTCAATAAGGCCAAAAATATTGGGCACTCCGCAATTGCTATAACTGATCATGGATCTATTTGTGGAGCGTGGGAGGGATTAAAGGCATCAAAAGATACTGGTGTTAAATTAATTATTGGATGCGAATGTTATTTCGTAAATGATGCATCAAATGTTGATGGAAAATTTAGACATTTAATACTTTTGGCCAAAAATGCCGTTGGATATAAAAATTTATTAACAATAAATAAATTGGCCTTTGATCAAGGATTTAATACTGGTAAAAAAGTTTATCCATTAGTTGATTGGAAGTTATTAGAAAAATATAAAGATGGTTTAATATGTTTGACTGCATGCGGTAATGGTATTATTAGCCAGCTTTTAATGAATAAAAAATTTGATGAAGCAAATGAAACTTTATTAAAGTTAAAAACATTATTTGATGAAAATTTAGGGCTAGAAATTCAGCCAAATAATATGAAGAGAGGTCATAATATCTATAATGATGAGATAGACCAACAATTTTTAAATAGAAAACTAATTGATCTTGGCAAAAAATATAATATTAAAGTAGTGCCTGCATGTAATGCCCATTACTTAAATAAAGAAGACGCGGATGTGCATGACACCCTTTTAGCCATAGGATCTGGGCAGCCGAAATATTCTAATTTTAGATTAAAATATCCTACGCCAGAATTTTATTTAAAAACTGGCGATGAAGTGTTTTCATTCTTTTCAAGAAATTATGGGGAGGAGTACGCAAAAGAAATTTGTGATAATACTATATATTTTGCAAATATGTGCGAATTTCCAGATTGGATTGATCCAAAATTTTCAAATCCCACTGGCAAAGAATTGCCAATATTTCCAGTTAAAGATGAATTAAATTATATTGAATTTTGTGATTGGTCAAAAAATATATCAGAAAATATAAAAACATTAGATGAAGATAAATTATATTTACGATTTTTATGTGAAAATCAATTAAAATTAATGAATCTTTCACAGGATGATTTTGAAAAATATAATTTACGTTTAATTGAAGAGCTTGAAGTTATAGAATTTCATGGCTTTTCAAGCTATATGTTAATTGTTGCAGATTTTATAAATTGGGCTCGCAAAAATAATATTGCAGTTGGAGACGGGAGAGGATCGGTTGGTGGGTCTTTAATTGGATATTTACTTGATATTCATCAAGCAGATCCAATTAAGTATAATCTTATTTTTGCAAGATTTCATAATAAAGAGAAGTCAAGTTTTCCAGATATAGACGTAGATTTTGCTCCATCCGGCCGCGCGCGCGTACAAGAATATTTGAAAAAAAAATATGGAGAAGATCATGTCGCACATGTATCAAATATAAATACTATTACTCCAAAAGTATATGTAAGGGATATCGCGCGCTCTTGTGAGTTAGGCGGATCAAAAGAAGCTGCAGTTAAAATTGGAAATGATGTAGCTGGTTGTATTCCGTCAGAAATACATTCTATTAATGATGCAATAAACAAAATACCATTATTTGCTGAATATTGTAAAGTATATCCAGAATTTCTTAAGTATAAAGATATAAGTGGAAAATTTAGAGCGCTAGCAACACATGCTGGAGGTATTATAATATCAGCAAGGCCACTAACTGGATTAGTTCCGTTAAGAAAAGATAAAGACGGCTCTTTGTCTGTAGAATATGATAAAGACAAGGCAGAGGAAAACGGTTTAGTTAAAATAGATACGCTCGGGTTATCTACATTAGATATTATTGGAGAAACCTTTAATTTAATAAAAGAGGCTGGCAAAGAATGCCCTCCAGTTAAATTAAATTATGAAGAATATGATAAAAAAACATATGATTTAATAACTAATGGAGATACATTTTGTGTTTTCCAATTAGGAACTAGCTCTGGAACTATTGATTTATGTCGTCGCATTAAACCAATTAATATTAATGATTTAGCTAATATTAATGCTTTAGCTAGACCGTCTGCACGTGAAATGCGTAATGATTTTATAAAAACTCGTAATGGTGATAAGGAAATGTCTTTATTACATCCAAATTTAGCAAGAGCGTTTAATAGTACATACGGGTTTGGATTATATGAAGAATGCCTAATGTATTTAGCACAAGATATTGCTGGATGGAATTTACATTCGGCAGATAGGTTGAGAAAATTAACAAAAGAAAAGGGCAAAAATCCAAAAAAAGCAGAACAATGGAGGTCTGAATTTATTTCTGATTCTGTTAAAAATGGTATTAAAGAAATAATTGCTCAACGTATTTGGGATGAAGTTGTAAGCCTTTTCCAAGGTTATGGTTTCAATGTGTCGCACGCTATATTATATTCTATGATTGGATTTAAAACGGCTTATCTTAAGGCACATTTCCCAGTAGAATTTTTATTAGCTAATTTAATGGCAGAAGTAAAATCAGCGGCTCCAGATGCTAAAGGAAATATTGCTAAAATTAAAAAGGAATTAAAGCAACATAAAGTTAAAATTTTACCGCCGAATATAAATTCTTCTAAATTATCTTATAATATTGCTGATAATAAATTATTAACAGGATTGGATGCCATTAAATTTGTTGGCGATGACGCAATTAAAGACATTATAGAGAAAAGGCCATTTAATAGCTTTTTTGATTTTATGGCCAGAGTAGATTCGAGAAAAGTAAGGGCTAATAGCATTCAGGCTTTAGCTTGTTCTGGAGCATTGGATTCATTTAAAATACCAAGAAAATTAATACATTTATATTGTTCTGATTATCGCAAAAAACTTCAAGTATGGCTTAAGAAACATGATCCTTCAAAAGAAGAATTTATTTATCCATGGCCATCTGAACCTGATTGGAAATTATCAGAGCTTTATGCTCTTGAACAATATTATTTAGCAGAATCTTTTGTCTGTAAGCCATCGGATGCTTATGGTCAATTTTTTAAAGATAGACATGCCACAATATATGAATTAAAAAAAACTGAAAATAAAACAAAGTTAAGCCCAATTAAAGTTATTGTTAAAGATTTTTATGAATTTCCTGTTAAGAAAGCATCTAGTAAATATTATGGGAAATCTATGGCAAAAGTGACTGTAGAAGATAAAAATGGAGATCAATGTTCTTGCACTATATTTACAGATCAATGGCAATTAATTCAAACGCGAATTAAAGAAATTAATAAGAAAGCAATATTCGATGTTGGGCTTGCAATTAGTTTTGCGGGCACAACAAATATATATGAAGATGAAATTGGAATCATTTTAAATGATTTATATGATATTTCAATAATTCCAGAAGTTCCTGCTGATTTAAAGCCAAAAAAAGTAAATTTAAAGGAAGCAAAATCAAAAAGTAATGAGGCTCAAACTTTATTAGAAGAAATTGAAGAAAATCTTTACGATCGGGGCCTTATAGATCTAGATGAAGATATAATATAATTATATATAATTAAATATAATTAAAAATCTATCAATTATTATATATGCTTGTTATATATCTTGTTAGATAATTGGTAAGTTATGAAACTTAAAGATTGGGCAAAAAAAACTGGAGTGACATATTTAACCGCATATAAATGGTTTAAATCTGGCACTTTACCAGTAAAAGCACATCAAACAGAAACAGGCACCATTCTCGTACAAGATAATTCAAATGAATTGGAGTGGAAAATGACTGGCTCTCAAAATAATGATGTAATATCATTAGTTTTAAAAAAAACAATTGAATTAAGTAAGAATAATTCTCCTGTTGAAGATTTAACATCATGGGTATTGTCAAATTTTAGTTTAAGGCCCTTGGCTTTTAAGGATGATCCGACTATTAGAGAAGAAATAATTAAAGATAATTATAAAGAAATGCTTTCGCCAAAATATCCAAAGCCAGAGCCAAAGATGTTTATTATTGATCCAGATAATTGTGAATCATTAAATTCTTTAATAGATAAAGATGATTTATCTGCTGAAGAATTCTTAAAAATTGGAAAAGAAATCAATGTTCCAGCTAATATAAAAACAAATGACAATATTGATATAATAGAAAGAGAGATTATTAGAAACGTACCTGTTTACGATAAAACTAATAGCGTTTCATATCTTAAAGATGATAATCACACTTTTTCAAGGCATAACCCATTAAATATTACAAATGATATTATATCTCCCTCAAAATCCAAAAGAGGGAGAAAGCCATCAAAGGAAAAATTAAAATGAAAAACTTTTTAAGATCCTCATATTTAAATGTGACAAGATTTATTTATAATAAATTTATTATAGCATATGAATTTATTGTAATTACAATGTTATTGTTTATGACAAAAGCTGTTACACATTTAATTTCAATTAAAAAATCTAATGTATATAGTGCCGTGCCGTCTAAACAGCAATTAGAGCAATTATTTTATTCTCCTGGCGCAAAGAGAGGCTATAAATCATTTTATGCAAATTATAATCCATTATGGGTATCTAAATCATTTAAAGATGTAAATGAACATCCAAATTATAATAATTACTTGAAAAATAAAGAAAATATATCAAATACTAGCTTAACTTTAGATAATGTAATATCTGATTGTGATACATCTACAGAAATACCTTCTGAACATTTGGAGATAATTTCAAAATTGAATGAAGCCATCGTAAGTAATGGAGCTAACAATGAAATGTGAGTCGTGCAGCTTTGAAATTAATCCTAAGTGGCATCACGCATTGCGACAGAACATTTGTCCTGCGTGTGGAAAATCTATTTTACCAGAGCATTTAAAAAATCTATTAGTAACATTATCTGAAACAATGGAAAATATGAAAGATTATACCAGTCAATTAGATGACTGGATGTTAGCTAATTATAATTATATAAAGACAGATTCGCCAGATATTAGTAAGTATATACCAAAACAAATGCTTGATGAACTTAAAAAAGTTGAAATGGACAAAGACTTCCAATCAAGGAAAGATTCAAATTCAAATAAATTTACTGTCAAAATTAAGACTGAAAATGGCGAGGAAGATGTTGAAGTTGAGCCCCTTCAATCAGAAGAGGCCACAAATGAATTCTTTAAAAGGGCAGAAGTTATTAAAAAGAATCCTAATGCCACGCATAAATCTCCGGCTGAAAAAACTGAGTATCTTAAAAAGATGGCGCAACAAATAAAAAGAGTAGGCTCACAAGGATTATCTGATGCTAGTGGCAATAGCATTACATTATCACCTGAAATGTTAGAAAATGCTGACCCAGAAGCTATTGAAGATTATCAACAAATGATATCTGGCGATAATGTACAATCATCATTAGATTATGATTCTGATGATGTTCCAGACTTTGTATTGGCAGCTAATTTGGCCGCAGCCGGTGGAAAATCTAACAGTGGAGATGTAAATGCTAAAGATTTAGCCGCCTTACAAAGACTACAATCTAAAACATCTCAAGCTCGTAAAAATATGGCTACAGGATCAAGGGGCTCGTTTTCTAGGTCATAATAATGTCAATTAGAATTATTGATTCCAAAAAAGTTGATCTTACAGAAGATGAATGGATATTATATCAAAATATAGTTAAATCTTATACAACTTCTACAAATAATGGAAATGATTTATTTTCAGATCTGTTCGAAACAGATGATAATGGTATAATAATATTTCTTAGGCCACCTTCTAAAAGGCAAACAAGTTTTGAAGTATTTTTATTTTTAGTTTCAATTATGAATCATCAACATTTGCGCGAATTAAGAAAAGAAGTTGATGATGTATGTATGCAAATGAAAAATAAAATAAAAGAAATTGATGAAAAGTTATTAAAATTATAGATGGAGCAAGAAAAAATTTATGACGAAATTAAGCGATTTATTGGGCAATGAACTAGAAGAAGATTTTGCTAATTTTGATTTAACAGAAATTCAAGAAGTATTATATAAACTTCAATTTACCGATGCTATTGATTTATCTCATGCAGAATTATTACGGCAACAATCTTTGAGAGGCGCTGATATTATTACAGAATATCTAGGTAAAATAATTAAAACTGTTGGATATTTAGAGACAAAAGTTGGCAGCACAAAAAATAGAGTCTCACTTGAATATCAGGCACCTGATGGAATTAAAACCACCGCTGATATGAAAAAATATGCCGGTGAATCTTCAAAAGAAGTTGAAGACATTCTAATAAAATTAGCCAAAGCTAAAGGTAGTAAATCAATATTAGAAAAAAAATATGACCTACTTATTAAGAGCCATCATCATTATAAAGACATAGCTGCTGGATTAAGAAGAACGGTGTTAGGATATTCTGTTTCTTCTGAAAAAATTTCTGAAGGTTATGAATAAATTATTTAAATAATAATATTAATTATAAAAATTATCATGATGATATATGTAAGTCACAGGGTGAATAATTAATGAATAATGAAAGCAAAATGTCAGACGATAAAAAGAAAAATAAATTAGAAGCATTTTTTCAGAGTTATTCTGATTCTGAAGACCAATTAGATTTTAGAATGGCTCATGAAGAAATTGGAGAAAAAGTTCCTGTTATTTCAACAGGATCATTAGCACTAGATGATGCATTATCTTCTGGCGGTTTACCAAAAGGTAGATTAATACAATATTATGGTCCGCCAGGGTCTGGCAAAACTTTGCTAGCTATGATTGCAATGGTAGAGGCACAAAAGGCTGACCCAACATCTCGGCAAATGTTTATTGATTCAGAGCAAACATTTTCATCAATGTGGGCAGAAACTCTTGGAGTAGATACATCTAGAGTAATATTGGTTGATGGTGATACAGCAGTTAATGGAAGAAAATGTTTTGAGATGCTTTTGGGTGTTCCAAAAGAGGATGCCAAACACGTTCTAAAAGGAAAGTCAAAAGAAGGATTTTTAGATAAAATTGTTTCTGGAGATTTTAACGTTAATTTGATTGTTTTAGATTCTTTAGGTTCTCTTATCCCTCCTGGAGAAGACACATCTGCTGTTGGCAAGATGAATATGTCATTGTTGGCTAGATTTTTAACAACTACTTTTAGAAAGTTAACGTTAGAAGTAAATAAGGCACAAGTACCATTTATTATTATAAATCACAAGCGTGATAGTTTTGATATTTATAAAGGCGATCATACATTTTCCGGAGGAAATACATATGCTCATACATTAAGTGCAAATGTGTATTTCGAGGCTATACAAAGAAAAGATGACCGCATTCTTGATGAAAAAGAAAATAAAATAGGACACCCTATAAAAGCAACAATTGAAAAAAGTAAATTCGGAAGCTGGCCAAGATCATGTGAATTTAAGGTTAATTTTGGGATAGGCGTTATAGATAAGCATGAAGAAATTGCACAATTAGCATTAGACTATAATGTTGTTACAAAAACATCTTCGGTTTCTCATGAATATGGCGATCGTAAATGGGTTGGATTCCCTAAATATTGTGAAGCAATTAAAGATGATGCTAATTTAGCTAGTGAGCTTTTAGCTAAAATAGAATTAGCTAGAGATGCAAAATTAGAGCAAAAGAGATTAGCTCAAGTAGCTAAAAGAAATTCTTTTGAAGCTAAAGTAATATCATCTTCTGATGATAAAAAGAATACAAAAAAGGTTGGTAAATAATGTCTGATAAAGATTTTGGAGTAAGCATAACTGGCATCCCACAAGTAGGTCAAGTGTCTAAAAAACCGTGTTACTTAATTTCTTTAGATAATTCTTTCGGAGAAACAAAAAGTACCACGGCATTTATAGCCGTGGACAAGCCTGATTTATTACAAAATTTTATACAGGTGAAAGGCGTTTTTTCAGAATTATCGGACGATGAAATAACTAAAAAATTTGCCGACATCTTGACCGCTACACCAAAAGAACTTATAGTGGATATGATGTTTCCGGCGCACCGCGTTTTTAGTATAAAAAGCCTGGTTTTTAATGCCAATAAACCATCAACTTTAGTTAAATAAAAATAGGAAAGAGAGTAATATTATGACATATAATAGTAACGTAAATAATCAAAGAAATTCAGATGTTAGCGATGTAAATGAAGTAGTTTTTAATGGAATTAATTCATTTATAGAGACGCAAAGCAAGGGACCATGGGTTGGTACAATGACAGAGTTAAAAACTGTTTTAAAAAAGGTTCTTCCAAAAAAAGAAAGAGCCGTTTTACCAGGTTCTCCGGGTGCTCTAAGAGTAGTAGTCGATCGTGTTGTGCGCAGATTACGCAATAGAGGAATTGGAGTTAGATTTGGTCGTACTACAGACCATTCTCGTACGCGCTTTGTAAGATTTGCATTTTAATGGTTAAATAAATTATAAAAAAGTTTGTTAGTAGAAAAGTACATATTTGTACAATAGAAAATAACAATTAGGAGAAATAATATGACAACTCATGGCGAAATAAGCTGGAATGATGACGTATATGCTGGTGCAGATGGTAAGAAACAAGTAAATAGTAAAGATTTGTTTCTTCGTTTAGACGAAGGTTCAAATGAGCTTAGGCTAGTAACTCAGCCATATCAGTACTTAGTTCATAAGTACAAAAAGGAAGGTGACCCTGGATTTGGACAAAAAGTTTCTTGTTCAGCAATTCATGGAAGTTGCCCGCTTTGTGATCTTGGTGATAAAGCCAAACCACGTTGGTTCTTAGGGGTAATATCTCGTAAGACTGGGACTTATAAGATTCTGGACGTTTCTTTTGCAGTTTTCTCACAGATTAGAAAGCTTGCCAGAAATACTCAAAGGTGGGGAGATCCTACTAAGTATGATATTGATGTAGTGGTTGATAAAAATGGTGGGGCAACTGGGTATTATTCTGTTCAACCTATATCAAAAGAACCATTATCAGCAGCAGATCAAGTTCTCAAAGACAATGCAGATCTAGACGATCTCAAGCGTAGAGCCACTCCATTAACACCAGATCTAGTCCAAAAGAGACTAGATAAGTTAAATGGCGTAACAGATGGAGCCACTCAAACTGGCGGCTCACCAGCAGCTAAAGGAACTACTTCAGCTAAAGTAGTTAAGACGGCACCAGTAGACATGTCAGATGATTCTGATGACGACTTTCCAGCTTATAACGGGGCATCTACAGAAGTTTCAGCCGCATAATTTAGAAGTTTAACATTTCTAATATAATAAAAGGAGTCCAATTTAGATTAATCTAAATTGGACTCCTTGCTTATTAGCTTATTAAGCGCATTTATTAAAAAAATATTCTTCTTATGTAGATTAATGATATATTCTCTTTATGAAGAGAATATTAGGAATAGATTGTTCAAGTTCATGTATAGGTCATTGTGTTTTAGAAATTGATGATTTAAATAATATAAAATTTATTGGTGCCGATTATATAAAGCCAATTAAAAAAGGTAATATTATTGAACGCCTTGTAGACACGAGAGACAAAATTCAAGAAATTATTAATAAAACAAAACCAGACTATATTGGAATTGAGGAGATTGTAAAATTTATGAAAGGCGCATCTTCGGCAAACACTATAATAACGCTTACGGCATTCAATCGTATGGCGGGCCTGTGCGCTTATGATTATTTAAAACAATCTCCTGCATTTTTTAATGTTATGGCTATAAGGCACGGATTAAAAACAAATAAAATCTTTCCAAAAAAGGAAGATATGCCTACGCTTGTGTCGCAATTATTAGGAATTACATTTCCCTATAAAGTAAATAAAAAAGGCAAACAAATTATAGAGAATTTTGATATGGCTGATGGAATTGCCGTTGCATTATATTATGCTTATGTTTTAACTGGTAAAATTAAAAAGAAGTAATATATTCATATTAATTTAATGAATATTATAAGTAAAATAGATAATTATTTATTATTATGTGAAGCTAATAAAGAAGATTCATTTATTGAATGGCTAGTAACAGCCGATAAATTACTACAAGAATCACCATTCAAAAAAACATTTGAAGCTTATATTAAGCATATAATGAACAAAAAGTTAAATATTTGTTCTTTTAATTTCTTTTATTTAAAAGATAATTTTGATCTTAAGACATCTGAAGGTAATATTGTATATCAAATAATACAGGGGATGCGTGAAGATTTAGCTAATCTTAAGGAAGGGACTTATGAATATAATGAAGACGAATTTTATAGCCAAGAATCAGCTTTTTATGACCACTATTGCGGTGATTATGCTTCCTGGCCAGATGAAATTAAAAATAAAGTATTAGCAAAAATATCAAAAAATAATATAGAACAAAATAAATCAGTCCCACCCATTACCCAAATAGTTGATAAACCATTATGTCCAAAACATTATAGTGGCTATGGAGATTGCATAGGTCCTCCACACTGTATGAAGCCGTCTAACTTTGATCCTAGAGATGTACATGTACCATCTAAAAATAAAAAGTTTGTTATTTCATATATAATGAAGAGATTAATTAATAAATATTCTATGTTTGAATATGATTATGATTTATTTTCATGGATATGCAGTGTTGATGAACATATATCATATCTTTTAGATCATGATTCACAATTTAAAGATATAAGACATAATGCATCAAAATTGTTTAATATGTATAAATTTGATATTTGTAATTTAGTTATATTTAATAGAGTTAAACATGATTTTGAGTGGAATAAGCGGCATTGTAAAGACTCTAATCATCTTAATAATATGGCAAAGAAATATGCTGTTGTTATATTAACAGATTTGAATTTAGAATTAGGCCATTGTATATTTAAATCATTTACACGGCAGCAATTATTAAATTATGATAAACGATATAACAAGACTATTCCTAGTACATGGCCAATATCACTTGTTAATGACTTACGAAGCCAAGAAATGGTAGACGATTTTACAGATAAACAAATAGAAAAAGAGCCAATAGATAATAATTTACAACATGATAATAAAACTGTAAATGAATCTAAATTATGTAGAAAATGTTATGATGGTGAAGGAAAGCATACGTGTGGAAAAGTTGATGTACCCAAATCACATCATAAAGGGCATAAGGTTCTTATTGGCCTACGTAATATAGACAAATTATTAGAAAAATATTCTTAAAATTATTATACTATTTTGAATATAGGTAAGACGTGAATTTAAATAAAGCAAGATCTATTCTTAATGTTTCTGAAACTGATTCTCCAGATGAGATTAAAAAGAAATATAAACAATTATGTAAGCAATATCATCCTGATATAAATAAAGACCCCGGTGCCGAAGCTAAATTTAAAGAGGTTGGCGAAGCATATCAAGTGGTATCTTCTGGTAAATCAACTGATCATGAAGATCGTTTTCAGCATCATGAAGGTGGCTTCAATCCATTTGAAGGCGGCTTTAATCCATTTAATCCATTTGGAAAGCAAGTTATTCATGAAGCAGAAAACATAGATTTATATACGACAATTTCTTTTGCAGAATCTGTCCTTGGGTGCAAAAAGGATTTGCAGTTTACCAGAAATATAAAATGTAAAGATTGTAATGGCCAAGGAGAATCTAATATAAATAATGGGTGTGAAAAATGTCATGGTTCTGGCCAAATAACAGGACGTCAAGGTCATATGATGTTTATTAGAACATGTGACAAATGTGGCGGTCGCACACAATCAAAGCCATGTACTACATGTCATACAAAGGGAACATTATCCGCAGATACTTCAATTAATGTCTCCGTACCAGGCGGTGTGCAAAATGGAAATATACTAAGAATTGGAGGAATGGGACATTTTTCTGGGTCTTTCGGGCCAATGGATCAAAATTCCGATGTCCATCTTCATATCTCGGTCACCCCCACACCAGGATTAATGTTAGAAAATCAGCACGTAATTTCTAACTTAGATATTTCGCTGCTTGAGGCGCTGACAGGTTGTAACAAAACTGTATCAACAGTTCTTGGAGATAAAGAAATTAATATAAAAAAATTATCTAAAAATAAAGATGAAGTTATAATAAATAATCATGGCGTTAATCGCAGAGGGCATCAAAAAGTAATTTTAAATATTATTTATCCAAATAATGTTGACAATATTATATCAATTTTACAAGAAAATAAGGATTAATAAATGGCTTTCTCAACATATTGCTCTACTAAGGGTTGTGGCAAAACCATGGAACCATATTTAGATATTTCTGATAATAAAGTATATTGTTCAAATTGCAATTCTGAAATTCCAAATATTACTTCGTTTGTCAAATTGCAAATGAAGCAAAATAAACAATTTAAACAAAAACAAACTAAAACATTTTCTGTCAAATGTATTAAATGTAATAAAGATGAGCAGCCAAAAATATTAAATAATGAGGTTGTTTGTGGCGCTTGTTCTAAATCATTAGACAATTTAACTCCTATTTTTAAAAATATGTTAAAAGAAAAGTTAAAAACGGTCGATAAGGATGCTTAATAAAGCAATTGAAGCCTGCACTTATTTATTAAATAACTTTCCTGAAGCTCAAAATTGTAGAGACTATTTAGATTCAAGACTCTCCAAAGAGAGCCAAGAAAAATTTTGTCTTGGATATTTCCCAGATATTAATAATATTTCTGCTATTACTGATATTACTGGAAAAGATTATTTATTAGAACACAAACTATTAAGAGAAAGAAAATTCGAAGATATTAGAGGGCCCAATATAATTGATGAATTACATTTTGAACATTTCCCTTTAATAATTCCATTTCATGATCCGTATGGTAACATAGCTGGCGCTATAGGCCGCACACTATTAAATGATGAAGAAAGAGGCAAAATAGGCTTACAAAAATATAAATATACCTCTTTTAAAAAGAGTTTATATTTATATGGTTTATTTCAAAATAAACAATCTATAATAGATAATAATTCAGTTTATATTGTTGAAGGTCAATTTGATGTTATTAAGGCTACGGAATATGGCATTAATAATATTGTGGCTTTGGGAACTTCTAATATGACAGACTATCAATTTTCTGTCATACTTAGGTATACCGATAACATATTTCTGTTGTTGGATAACGATTCATCCGGTGAAAATGGGAGGAAAAAGATTATCAACAACTTTGGCAAATATGCAAATATTCAAAATTTTTACTTGCCTGAAGAATATAAAGATATTGATGATTATTTTTCCAAAACAAATGATAAATCAATTTCTTTTGTTATAAAGGGTTAGAATGTTCTATATTTATATGATCACCAATATGGTGAATCAGAAAATTTATATCGGTCAAACTAACCTTCCATCTAGAAGATGGTCTCAATATAAATCTGCGGCCAAGTATAAATCAGATATGTTAATAACAAGGGCTATTGCAAAATATGGTCCAGAAAATTTTAAATTTGAAGTAATTGCTACCTGTAAAACCATAGATGCAGCAAATGAAGCTGAAATATTAATTATTGCGCAACATAATACTCAAGATTTATCTATAGGATATAATTTAGATCCTGGTGGAAAGGCATTATTTCGCTCACAAAATACAAAAGATAAAATATCAGCGGGTCTTTTTAAATATTATGAAACGCATGATGGCACCAATAAGGGCAAAACATTCTCAGAGGAATGGCGTAAAAAATTATCTCTTGCAGCAATAGGCAAGCCGGGTACAAATTCTGGCAAATCATTTAATAATGAATGGAAATTTAAGCTTTCACAATCAAATGCAGGCCAAGAAAGAAAATCAACAAGAAGATTTTCTGATGAAATTGAGAAAGAAATTTGTATATTATATGCTGTAGAAAATAAATCTACATATTATTTAGCTAACATTTATAATTGTTATAGAACTCTTATTAATGATATTTTAATTAGAAATAATATTGATATTAGACAATCTAATTATTCTGGCCATGCTAATGGTAAAAATTTATTCACTAAAGAACAAGAGTCAGAAATTTGTAGATTATATTCAAATACAATAGTTTCTATGGCAGAATTATCGAGAAAATTTAATTGTGGCAAAAATACTATTAGAGGAATATTATTAAGAAATAATATCAATCTTAAAAGGAGTTAATATATGGCTTATAAAGAGAAAAGAAAGAATCGTAGCGACAGCTACCAATACTTAATTTTAGAGACTGTTTGTTCTAATGAAATGCTATCCTCCTTCTGCAATGAAGACAGTATTTCAGCCAGATTAAACCCTTTTGCATATGACGAGGATTTAATAGAATTAGAAGAACAATTAAAAAAAGAATTTTGGAGGGTTGTCGAGACGCTGCTTACTCCAAGGCGGAGAGATGTGATAAGATTGTATGCTGATGGGTATACGCAGATGGAAATAGCTAAAAAACTAAAGGTTAACCAATCGTCAATTACCAAATCACTAAATGGTAATGTTGATTATAAGAATGGCAAAAGGGTATATGGAGGAAGTAGGAAGAAAATAAACAAGATTATAGAAGGTGATGAAAAAATTAAAGATATATTAAAAAAAATATCCGAAGTAAGAGAAAACAAATGGTAATATTGTAATCAACATTACCAAAGGTTATACAATAACAAAAATATGTGAAACTTTAGATATTAAAACAAGCAAATTATATAGGGCCTTGCATAGAAATAATATTACAGAAGGAAGAGAATATAAAGGCTTTGCCAGAAAATCTTATCAAGAAAAGAGAAAATTAAAATGACAGGGAAATATTATACTATTCGCAGTGACTCGCAAATTATAAAAACTAAGGATTGGGCAGATTATCGCGCAGAAGCTTTATTGAAAAAAATATTAAGCGAGACAGATGAGTCTAAACAGCTAGATATACTCACAGAAGCATTGCGCGCCCTTGAAAGAGATTGCATGCCTCGTGATAGCATAGATTTTTAAAGAACAGTACATGGATTTTAAAATAGGAGATTCAGCAATAAATACTAGTTGTATTGAAAAATTAAAGTTATATTCCTGGATTGTTAAGGGCTCAGTTATTATTCAAAAGGGAGATTTTCCTCATGTGGCAGAAATAACCGGCTTTACTGAAGAAGGCAATCCTATTATTGAATATGATTCTGATGGCTCGATTCATGATTATATGAGTTGTGATGAAATTGTAAATTTATTTGAGCCTTATAAAGATGGAATGAAAGTATATGATTCAACAGGTAGGGGCAGATTTAAAAATCCTTATATGTGGAAAAATAAAGATAAATGAAAAATAATCACGCTTTTCCTTATAATCATTTAAAGATTCTAGGATTTGATAAAATGGAGCCTTATATTGTACCATTTAAAAATATTAAATTTCTTGATTATATGCCAAATAGTTATGAATATTTAGATCCTACCACATTAGATATTAGTGCTGCAGGCTGGGTCATTAACTATATTTCATCTACATTCTTAAATGGATGGATAAATTATGTTAATCCTATATCTGCATTTGTTGTGCATAGATATCATGAATTAGAAAAATCGATTGATGATTGGCACAACAATTATAGTTGTCATACAGATTTAGGACAATTTGGTGATGATGTTATTCTTTTATGTAAATCAGATAATAAAAATGATTTTTGGTATTTTTGGTTTGATAATGATGTATCAGATTGTTCTATTGGAAGATTTACAAATGATAATGAAAATGAAGTAAAAGAAAAGTTTGAAGAATTTGTTAAAGAAAGAGCTGAAGATCTAAAAAGTTATCATGGTGGCGAAGCAAATTATTTTGAATTAGATGTTAGAAAAATAAATAGATGGATTAAATTTTAAATGAAAGCAATAGTTAAGTGGATTAATCCAATTCATAATAATATAGCTAAAATAATTCGTCATACAGTTTTTAAAGGATATGAAGATATTAATCATCCATATGGTCAATATTCTATTGTTTATACTAAATTAGATAATGAGCGTTATGAAATGTTTTCCTTATCAAATGATATTCCTAAAGAATATTTACAATCAGGAAATGAATTTACTATATATAATGGACCAAATAAAGTGGCTGATGGATATATTATATGAATAAATTAAAAATAGGCGATGGTGTAAGCATAGAAATAGGCGATGCCATTATAAATATGGGAGCTATAAATAAATTGAAAAATAAAATGGAAATATCAAAACAAGTTGACTTGTTGCTTGAACATGGCATTGACAATCCAGAAAAATGGATGAGTGTTCATAAATATGAAGAACCTACATGGCAAACTAATGATAGCCATGGTTGGGCAGTTGAATATAGAAAGCTTTTAGAGCATCATACTGATGAAACAACATTTTTATATAAAGTGATTGAAGAGCTTATAAACCGTAAAAATAATACTGATATAATGATTTCAAATATAGTCTAGCAATATTAAAAATATTTGATAATTTTTTCATTCTAAAAAGTTCCACGCTTTTATAGTGTACATATCTTCAAGAGCACCTTTAACTGCATATATATTTAAATCTTTATCTAAAGTTATATCTTCAAATCTAAGTCCATAAACATCATTCCACTCTTCATCTATATCTAAATCAATATTATAATGACGAATTAATTGTCCCTTTATATTTAGATATTTATCATAAGCAACATCTAAATATGATGTAATAGTAGTGCTACTAGGCGTAATATTAATAATAAATGCAGTTGACTGATTTGGAATTTTTAATATTTTTCTAACATGTGAGATGCCATCATTATTTGCCATAAAATCACTAATATATTCTGCTAAATCCCACATATCTGGACTATTATATAATATCGTTTCATTTCCTTCATCATCGTCATATTTTTTTTCTTTAATTATATTTTCTTTTGTTGGAACTTGTTTAATATCAGGCCCAGATAATTCAGACACATAAACTTTAACACAGTCTTCTAAAGACATTTGTTCATGTGAGCCATTTGGAAATATTAAAAAATATTTTTCAGGTTCATTGTTTATTGGGTGGCTTTCAACTACTTTCATTGAAAATCCATTTTGTAATTCAATATTATATGTGTAATAGCCTTCTTTAGTATACTGCCCTTGCAATATGTGAGGGATATCTAAATTTAATAAACCAAATTCTTGGCTAATTTTTCTTTCAATATCTGCTTTATAAGACAATTTAATTAAATTGATTTTTCTTTGCCAGCGAGCGGCCAAATTTAATAATTCAATTCTTGATGCATATTTTATTTGAATATAATTTGCAATTTTGAAAAAATGATGGTATGCCCTCATGATGTATATAATACATTATTATTAGCGATATATAATAAAATATTCAATAGTATCAATATTATTCTATCTATAATAGGCAATATTATGTTTGCAATTGGAGACTTATGAAAAAATTTGCAATGGATTACTCTAGTTTAGAAAACACCGTTTATAAAAAATCTTATAAATTAAGCGATGTAAAAGATCAATTAGAAACATTTGCTTTTGATATTGTGCGCTTTAAAAGCGATGACAATTCTGCTAATCTTTGGCAGGTACAAAGTGCAGACGATGGTGATTATATAGTCGCACTATATCAACCAGATGAAGAAGTAAAAATTGCTAATCCATGGGAAGTGATGGTTAGTAAAACAGCTGGCTATTTGCAAATTTCATATAAGGGAGACCCGCTTGTGAGACTATCATCTTCTAAAATTGGAATTCCAAGCAATGAATTAGATAAAGCCAAAGAATATTTACCTGTTAAATTGGCAGATAATAAAAAATTAGTTAAATCTCTTTTAAATGAGTTATCAGAATCAGCTAAAAAAGAGGTATTAAGTAAATATCCAGAATTAGTTTAATGGAGTAGGTGTTTAATGAGCCTTGATAAAATAAAACAATTAGCAAGTTCAATTTCAAAATCTGTTGAAGATAATGAAAATATTGCTACACAAGTTCTTGCATTCAAATTATCTAAAGCTATTGATTCTTATCCAGAAGATAAAACAATTGGAGCCATGTCAATTGTAATAAATAAAATGGCAGATAATAATACGATTTATATTAAAAGAGGCGAATTAAAGTCTTTATATAATAAATTATATTCTCGCAATACAAAATTTGCTGATTTATTTCATGATGAATTGGGAATAACAGAAGATAATCTGTCTAGCCCTCAAGTATACAAAAGCGACTATTCTGTTAAAGATTTAAATCCATTTCAAGTTGGAGACTCTATCTTATCAAATGCTTTAGAGAGTGTTTTTGATAATAGTATTCCAGTTAAAATGTATTCAAAAGAGTTAGCAAATAAAGCGATTAATTCTGTGGCATCAACCTTAGACTCTTGGAATGTTAGACCATCTAATTTATCATTAGATGCAGGAAATGATAAATTTTTAGTTATAAAAGCAGATTATGAGACGCCAAAAGGTTTGACAAATTTATTTATTCCTGTTGAAATAAACAATAATAAAATAAGTGAGGCGTCAGTATTTTTTGGTAATAATGGTCCAGAAGATTTAGATAATATTAATGTTAAAAAGTATCTCACATCAAAAACTGGCGTTAAGCTTAAAATTAGCGCTGCTGGACTTCTTGACACTTTAACTAAAGCAACAGCAGAAAATAGGGAAGTTAGTGCTGCGGAATTAGCTTTAACTAAATTAACCGCTTTAAGACAAGGCAAGTCTGAGTTTTTTCAAGACTCGATTGTTGGCCAAAAAATCGATAAAGCTGCTGAACAAGATGTTAATTTGCCAAGATATGATGATATGTTTTCATTTGAAAAACAATTTACATCGGCAAATGGTTTGGCTGAATGGCGTTTTGGCGCAGATAAAATAAAAACTGCCAGAGATCATATTGTAAGAGAGCTAACAAGCTATGGTCATAAAAATCCACAAGTTGCAGTATCTAAGGCAGATGATACAACTGTATTTTACAATGTATCATTAAATGCAGGTAGAGTTGGATTTGTAGTGCCTGTTAAAATCGCAAATAATACTATTATAAAACCAAATATAATGTTATGTAACGGCTCAGTAAGTTCATTTAATCAAGAGAGTATTAATGAATTATATATAAATAATTCAAGTGATTTTAAAGCCGCTGCAGCTGCGTCTCCATTATTTAACTTAAAACCAAGCGAAGTGCTGAATAATTTGAGAGATGCTTTAAAAGATAACAATTATGCTAAAGCAGAGGATTCATTAAATGTATTAGCAAATTGTGGCGATGAAAAAGCTTATGCTATAGCGTTTAATGCTTATATGACAGGATTATCGCAAAATAAACAAGAGAATCTTACAAAATGCGCTCATATAATGACAACAAAACATAGTGAACATCCAATATGTTCACAAACTAATTTGCCAGTTCATAAAGTATATCAAGACAAAGATGGTAATTGTAGACCACTTTATAGAAAAGGAATGGACGAAACTTACGAAGGGGCATATTTTAATAATTCTAAAATTTTCGGGTAATAATGAAAGTATATAAAATTGCCGATTATTTAAGCAATAAATATAATTTATCTATTTATGGGGCAGATAAACCACCAGCATTGCCTTTATCTAAACCAAAAAAGCAACGTATACCAGTTCCACGCAATACTAAAAATCCAGACATAACATTATATGAAGTAAAACAAGCATTGTTGGATGCTTGGAACAATTACTGTAATATAGATAAAGTTAAAGATAAGTGGAATATAATAGCATTACTTGCGCAAGCAGACGAGAAAAATTCTAAGCAAATTATTTCTTTAATGAAAGATGTTGTTAATGATTTAAAAAAAACAAATGGCGATGCAATTGTAGATAAATTAGATAATAAACCAGCTTATTTATTATTAACTCAAGTAAATAGTGTTTTAGCAGTTATTGATGAATTACAACAAGATAATAGTAAAAAAATAAGAACTATAATACACGACAGTTTTGTGATTAAAAAAGAATCAGATAAAAATAGACGTGAAATGGCCAAATCCAAATGGGAGCAGGTAGTAAATCATAAATTATCTAATGTATTAAATACACAAGCAACAATATTAAAAACATTAGTTGGTAGTACAGAAGAGATAATGGGAGGCTCAGTAGAACCTCAAAGAAGAGAATTAAGTAAAGATAAACTTTTAATGTTTATGCATACACCAGCTGCACAACAGTATGGATTTGATTCATTAGACGTGCTTCAAAAACTATTAGATTATAATGAAACTAGACAACTTTTAACTACTCTTATCAATGCTATTGATAGGGGGCATATTCCAGCAGATGGGCCAACAATAAATGCTGAAACGAAAAAAATTCATGAGATTTTTAATCAAAGAAAAACTAATGAGAATTATTTTGAAACAGATGAAGATACGGCAGAATTATTAAATACAGAAATTCTTGACCCACAAGAAAGTTGGGTAGAGAAAATGAAAAAGAGTAAAGAAGAAAAAGCACTAGAAAGAAAAGAGCAATTGTTAGCAGATGAAGAAGAAGAGCGAATGAAGCCTTTAATTGAGCAAAGAGATAAAGAGCATTCAGAAAGAGAAATACAAAAAGATAGAGAACGCCACGTTCGTAAAGAAAGCTTTTTATTACGAAAGCAGTTATTGAGGAGATATTTATGAGAATTGCAGACATGTTGTATGCCATTGCTAGTTGGTTGGAGAGCCCCGATAATGAAGCTTTATTGCTTTCTGAATATCATGATGATAGCATGAAAATTGTATCAGAAAATTGTGTATTGGCCGCTGCATTATTAAAAAATGCGGCAGAGCAAGTCAATGATATTGAGCCGCCAGAAGAGTCAAAAATAACTCCAGAATCATTAGCGGAGCTTGCTAATTTAGCTACAGCATTTGATTATTCAGGAGACCCTGGCCTTAAAAAGCAGGCATCTGTTCTTGATGAATTACTTTTATCAGTTGCCGCACCGCCAAATGCCTATGCCGAGCGTAAAGATTTATATGAACAAAGAATTCTTGATTTAAATAAAAAATATAAAGATACTGGGAAAGAGTTATCTACTTTAAATAAAGTGTCTGATTCTGAAAAGGCTATTGAAAAAAGCAAGATGACGAAAACGGAAGATATGAATGTCTTCGGATTAAGTAGTAGATATTGTCCAGACCATCCGGGAACTCCAACAGCTCGTGTTGGTGAGCATATGGTTCGGTGCTCTCTAGACCGACGTATCTATAACTATGAGACCGGGTTTACATTAAGCAATGGTGTCAAGGTACCTGGTGGGGACGTCTCATTACAAACTGCTAATTTAGATATGCCATCTCATGCTATCTTTGATAGCAGAGAGGATCGCTTAGGATATAATCGATAATTTGTCGATATATTAATGTATATGGACGCTAAATTAACAAATCAACAATTTGTTTATAGATCATATATTTATTTAGCAATCTGATTAAAAAGTATATCTAAAAATGAATAAGCCAAATTATAAAAAGATATTAGATCATATAGATCGTGAAGAAATAGTTGCAAAACTTATAATTGGGATTTCTCCAGCAGACATTCATGATTGGCTAAAGGCAAAATACACTTCTGTTGGAGATAAAAAATTTATTTTATCTGAAAATATGATAAAATCATTTCAGAAAAATTATTTAGATTTTTATAATGATATGATGCAAGATATATCAAATGTCAAAACATCATTAGCAAATAATACACAAGACGATTTAGATTTAGCAGTTAAAAATAATCCAGCATATAAAGATGCGTTACTAAAAGTAGTCAATAATGAATTAGATATAGATTCAATTATGGCAAGAATGGCGGTTAATGTTGAGGCAAGAGTAGCACAAATTTATGATATTGTGCAAGATAATCCAAATGATATAAATACAAAAGTTGAACGTGTACTTATTGAATATGTGGATGCATTAGGAGGTCTTTTAGATAAATATCATAAATGGAAAGATTCTAGATTACCAGACCATATTGTTCAACATAATGTTACATTACAGGTTGTAGACCAACATATAGCTGTATTTCATGATGTAATAAAAGAAGTTTTATCTCAATTAGATTTAGAGACTTCTATGTATTTTTTAGAAGTTTTTAATGAAAAAATGTCTAAATTAAAGCAAGCTTCTGATACTGTGCCATCACAAGAAACAAGATTTATTGAGGCAAAGCTTTTAAATGAAACTATAAATAAAATAAAAGACTAATATAATTGTATAGTTTGGTTATGAACAATATTTTATATAAATTGCTTAAAATTGCACAAAAACGGCAAGCAATAATTAAAAAATTATCAGAAAATAAGTCGAATGATATTCCTGCTGCGCAAACTATAGTTTTGAAAAAATTAACAAATTTGGAGCAGGTTTATTTATTAACGCAAGATCAGGCAGGTGGCGCTAGCCTATCTATTAGGGCGACAGAATTAAAACAATTAATTAATAAATTACAAACCTCTACCATTGATGATATTGAATTAATGGAAATAGCTGATAAAGTGGATGGTGATTTATCATTGTTACAAAGTACTGTACTTGGTACTTGGGGCAAATTATAGTTTTAACTTGGTTATAAAATAATATCTATATTATGATCAATACATCATATAAAGAATTAAAAATGACCAAATCTATTGAAAAAGATATTGGTGAATTAATAAATTTTTTTGATAATTATGGAATTGATTATAATAAATTTTCACAATTAGATTTTAGTAAAAGGCAAGCATATCCAAATACTGATGTATACTCTAATATTCCACAATCATATGATACAAAAAAATGGCTACAAACTATAAAAGAAATTTATAATGGCGAGGCAAATGGCGTATCTAGAGTGGTGGCCATTAAGCATGCTACTAATGGATGGAATATTGTAGAAACATTTAATTTTTTAAATTGGGTTAAATTTTACGAAGGCGGTAATCATATGAAATATAAATTTGCACAATTATGGTATGAAAACCCAGAAACGCCCGGTTATTTTTTAAATATAAAAAAGGACGTAGAGCAAGCTAAACCAGAGGCAAATAGTACAAGCATAGATTTTGCAAAACAGGAATCAGTGCAAGATGTAGATAAAAAAGAACGCATAGAAAAACAAAGAAATAAAATAATTGGCAGATTAGATTCTGTTGAAAAATTATTACGTTCAAAAGATGGACACCTTTTCTCCGGAAAAGAGTTTGAATCATTGTTACAATCAATTTTTGATCTTAAAAAGAAAATTCATTTAGTAAATAAAATTAGTGTTTCTACAAAATTATATCAAGATATGATTGTAAGAGAGGCAAATGTTCTTTATAAGAATGGATTTAAAAAGGCCGCCGATGTTTTATATTCAACTGCAGCTTCCCCTCCATTACAACAATCAGCACAAAATAGTACAAAGTTAACTGAAGTCAGCCCAGCTAAAGTAAAGCCTACTGAAGCAAAGCCCACTGAAGCAAAGCCTACTAGTACAACTCCAGCTCCAACAGCGGACCCTTCTGGAGCTGGTAGCACTGGAATACCAGCGGGAACGCCAAACATGGGAAATGCCGGACCTCCAACAATGCCAACAAGCCCTCCAAATAATACACCTAATCTAGCCGGCTCCGGTAAAGGTGGAGCAGTTAAAGAGTTTATGTCTAAATTAGATGGTGCAAATAAAGATGAATTATCTGTGGAAGATGATTTGGAAGTTTATGAAGATAATGAACTATTATCTGAAGCGCAATTTGCCCCCCAAAGATTAGGTATTGATGAGCCTATGACTAATTCTCCCGCCCCATCTCCACTAAAACCTTCACCAGTTAAGGCTCCAACTTTACCGCCGCCACTTCCCCCATTGCCTGATGAAGAGCCATTAGAGGTGACGTCTGATGAACCATTAGAAATTTCTGATAATGATTTAACAGTGCCAGAAACATCGGAATTAGAAATTAGTAAAGATTTTGATAAAAAAATGGATGCTGCTTTTGCTAATATTACTGTTGCAGATGTTGTTTCTAAGTTAGAAGATTTGGCTAAGATATTTAAAACAAGAGAAGTCCCAAGACAATTGGGCGTTGTAGATATGATGCTTGATTCTTTAGGACTTGCTAGCTTCTTCCCTGCTCTTAGCGAGGCACATAATAAATCTTTGGAATCAAATAATTACATTTCTACTCGTATAGATGAAGTATTGTCAAAACTTAGAGGGTCAATGACCGCCAATAAAATAGATCTAAAGGGCGAACTGCCGAATGAACATATTCCGGCTGAAATAAAAGAAAAATTACAATCTGATGAAAATAAGGATTTGGCACGAAAACAAAATAAAAAAGAATTAGAATTAAATTCTAAACCTACGCCACAGATAGATGTTCAAAAAGATTTGCGCGAACCAGTGATTAATAGGCCTTCAGCAAATGTCCGGCCGCCAACTATATAATATATAGCGCCACCAAAAATAATTTAAGAAGCATTATATTATAATAAATAATAGATTTAAAGTTAAAGTTACTATAATGTAGGAACATGATTATAAAAAGATTAATAATATTGCATTAAAATGAATGAAGCTGCATGAATTATTGAGTATGATACAAAATATATCTAATCAAATAGGTTCTCCAGAGCCTATGGTATGTGGCGGAATTCCACGCGATCGATATATGCAAAAATTATTTAATGTTAGCGATCTTGATATAACTAATTGTGATAAAACAATTCATGAGTTGGCGCAAGTATGCGGCTCAGAATTAGATAAAAAATATAATATCATTAGAAAAACGCATGATGATGGGCATCATTCTATTTATATTGGATCATTTAAGGTAGATTTTTCTTCTAATTTTAATATTCCAAATATTGATTCTATATTAAAACAATATCATATATTTAATCCAACCAATATTCAGCGAGAAATGTATTCTAGAGATTTTACATGTAATGCATTATTATTATCTTTAGATTTTAAACACATTAAAGATCCAACAAATCGTGGAATTAAAGACATTAATAGAAAAAAAATTGTTACATGTTTAGCGCCTGAAATCACCTTATTAGCCAATAAAAATAGAGTTTCTAGAGCAATATATTTATCTTCTAAATTAGATTTTGATATTGATAATAGTATTATAGATTTTGTTATTAAAAATCCAAACTCTATTAAGATTGCTAACACAAAAACATTATCAGAAAAATTAAATTTTGCCTTCTTAAAAGACCCTGATAGAGCTATGTTTAATATTTCTAAAATGAATTTATGGTCTGAAATACCAATTACAGAAGTTATCAAGCCATATTTTATTAAAATGCAGAAAGGAACTACAACAAAATTATCTTATTATCAAGGTGCTGGTGGCGTAAATGAGCCGACTCCTAAAAAAAAGAAATATAAATCAGACAAAACTACAGTAATACAACCACGTTTTAAGGAGCCTTTATATAAAAATTATGATATTTACAATAATCAAGGGGAGCATAGTCCAGGTTCCGGTTATCACGATTTAGTAAAATATAAAAGTATATCAGATTTCTTAAAGGCAAGACGTAAAAAACTAAAGAATAAATATAAGAGCGCTAGTTTATTGAAATTAGCAATAGATTTCCCTATAGATAAATATATAGATCCATATATTTCAAGTCCCGTAGGTGATAATTCAGTAGAAAAAGCCAATCAGATTGGTATATTTGATGAATATCTTACACAAGATGATTTTGAAGGTAAGTCTGTAGATAATTTAAATTTTGGAAGAGATTATATTGATGATATTCCAAATAAAGAGCCTATAGATGAAAATATTGAAATATTATTGGATAAATATGATCCAAATGGATTGTATGGATTATATGGCGATATAGATTCAAATCAAGAGGAATCACCTGGCCCAACTAATATCAATCCATTTTATGGAACTACAGATTTTGGTATTAATATGTATGAAGATAAATGGAATATATAAAACAATGAATATTTTTACATATATGCAGTATTTATGAGGTTTAATAATGTATGAGCAACTTATAAAAAATGCACAAGAATTAGTGGTAACAGATAATGATGATAATAAAATGTCATTAATGCCATTAGAAGTATTTGATATTGCACCAGAACATGCAGAAGTTATTGAATGTCAAACTGACTCTAATTGTCCAACAATAGAAATTGAACTTAAAGTTTTACCAGGAGTCGATGGTGAGTCGCCTGATCCTGAGCCACTTGAAGTTAGCGAAGAAGAGCCAGAAAAAAAAGATGATGAAAATGATGCAAAATCAAAAAAGAATGAAAAATGGTCATGGGAGAAACATGGGCCAACAGGATTTATTGCCTGGATAAAAGAGCGCTGTGATAATGTTCCAAAACATTCAGGTCAAGACACTGCCGGATTAGAAAGAGCTATGGCTTATCTAGAAAGATTAGATAATGAAATTTCTAAAGCAATGAGACTTGATCTTGATGGCGAACTTGATGCAAATCAAATCGAAAAAGTACGTGCAACCATAGACCATGGTGTTGAAAGGTTAACAGAACGTCTTGATAAAATAAGAGTTAATAAAAAACAAAGTCGTAAGAAAAAAGCAGATCCTGATGAAATACCAGAAAGTTTTGTTAAAGAAGCCCAAAAAATCACAGGTGTGCAGGGCGTATATGTAACAATTCCTTTATTAATATCAGGTATTGCACGCGTTTGTATTAACTCAATGGTATCTGCAGGACATTCTATTGAATATACATATGCAAATCAAGTTAAAAAATATGGACTTAATGAAAGAGAGCAATCAGAAGTTCGTTGGTTACTTAATGATCTTGGCTATGCTATGCGTGGCGATCGTGGCTTTATGCCAGATGAAGATTTTGATGCCACCTCTTCTGACAACTTAGATTATAGTGCGCAATATAATGCATAATAAAAGATATTTATCAACTATTTTAAAGCATTCAGATGATTCTTATTCTGAGGATCATTGGTTGAATCAATTTCAAAATAGTTTATTAAAAGATGCTGTGCAGCCAAGAAAACAACAAACACAATTTGAACAAATTAATTCAATAATAAATTCATCAAAATCTAAATATAAATCAGTTGATGAAGCCGTTAAAGATATGAAAGAGAGAAGCGGGCTTACGGCGTATCTTAATAAAACATCTAAAGTATCTGAAGCAAGCTCCCATTATTTTAGCATGGGACAAAATGACGGTATTTTTGATTTAGAAGATAAAGCTGGCATTAATATTGGTCAACATATACGTAAGCATAGAATACATGAACATCATAATTTAATTGAATATATAAATGGATATGCTGAAGGCTTTAGAATGGATCAAAATGATTTAGATAAAGTGCTAGATAAATTTGTTAAAAAAGCTTCACCAGATATACAAGAATCTAAATCTAAAAAACAGTCGCAACCAAAAATAATTAAAAAAGTTCCAACTATTTTAGTAACAATTAAAAATCATATTAATGAAACAAAAGGTAATTTGCCTATATCTGCTATTGTTGACCATATAAAATCAATTCATAAAAAAGATTGTTCTGATGATAAAGATTGGGATGACCCAGAGTTATTAAGATTAGTTAGCCAATTAAATATGAGAGCTAAAGCAGATAATATAGTAGATAATAATTATAGTAATTTGGGAAGACGAGATGTATTTGATACAAATATTGACCCATCTAATACCGACGCATTTTTTAGTTTAATGCCGGTTAAACGGTAATTTTAGCAAAAATTATATAGGTATTGCTAATTTTGTTATTTTACTACAATTACAATTATAACATAACACTTGTAGACTAAGATTAGACGGGTAATTGTTTTTAATAAGCCAGCGATACATTCTAACTCCAGTATTACATTTTAATTGTCTTCGCTGTTCTGCACCATCATTATTTTTATGATCAATAGTTAATCGCTCTATTCTATCTTCAAGGCATTCATTACATTTACCGCCATATGCTTCAATTACTTTAATTTTATCACGTAGTGCATATTTATCTTTATAAATTATATTTTTACTACAGTTACAATTATAACATAATATTTGATAACCGTCTAGTTGAACTGGATTATTATATAACCATTCATACATATGATTGCTAATTTGTTTTCTGTGCTTATTGCCGCCACTAAATTTATGATCAATAGTTAATTTAACATAATCATCTTCTCCACAAAATGCGCACATATCTCCATATGAATGGATAATTGCGCTTTTTCTGCGTCTATATCTAGCGATTTGTTTTTTACCATAATTTAAATCTGATTTATGATATTTTCTACTAGTTTTTCTAAAACATGGCGTGCATATATAAGTACTTCGTGATTGCAAATATTTTAACCAATTTTCATTTGTTAAAATGATATTACATTTAATACAATGCTTTAGACTAAGTTTTTTTTGTGAAACCATAATAGTATATATACCATCATATTATTATGGTTAATTCTAAAGAAATAGATTTTTTTAGCAAATTAAAAAAACAATTGCTAATGTTAGATCCTGTAGCATTTTGTCAGGAAAATTTAACATTAGATGGTAAACCATTTACATTGAGTGGAAATGGCTATCGCCCTTTCGCTGATATTTATAGATATGTTGGAATAAAAGCATTAGAGCCTAATGCCAAACCAGTAATAATTGTTAAAGGTAGGCAAACTGGGGCAACTACAATGGCCTCTGCTCTTGAAATGTATTTTATGGGCTCAGGAATTTTTGGTTCAGGCGATAAGCCGCCAATAAGAGTTATTCATACATTTCCACAATTAGAATTGGCCGCCGCCTATTCTAAAACAAAACTTAATCAAATGATTGTATCTGCAATTCCAGTGCAATCATCTGAAAAGAAAACATCTGGAAAAGTAAAATCTTGTATGCAGGCATTATTGGACCAATCTACCGCTACAAATGATTCTTTACATTTTAAACAATTTATTGGCGGAAATCATTTATGGATCGAATCAACAGGCGTGGACGCAGACCGCTTAATAGGCCGTACTGCGGATGTAATTATGTTTGATGAAGCTCAACGTACCAGTGGTCATGCAATTGGTAATGCTTTAAAGATTCTTACAACAGCAAAATATGGAAGACCATCAAAGGGTGTTCAAGTTTATTTTGGGACACCAAGGCGTAAGGGCTCTGATTTTCATAAAATGTGGCAAATGTCTTCTCAACAATATTATTATTTGGGCTGTGAGCATTGTAAAAAATATTTTCCATTATATACACCAGATTCGGATGATTGGAAGAAAATTTGGATTCATGGAATGATTGTCAAGTGTACAATTTGTGGGCATGAACAAAATAAATTAGAGGCTGCTGAAAGAGGAAAGTGGATTGCATTTAAGGATCCTGATTCAGAAGATTGCCAAATGGTTGGATTTCATATAAATCAGCTTTATATGCCAATGTTTACAAGAGAAGCAATTGATAATGAAATGCCTGGCAGACATCCAATTAATACTGAACGTATTTTTATGAATGAAGTTCTTGGAGAATTCTTTCAAGGAGACTCAAGCCCCATTACGCCGGAAGAAATAAAAGAAAATTGTGCAGATATTGGTAGAAAATTTTCTGCCAGAATAATCCCGGAAATTAATTCAGTTAATCAACAAATCGTTGTTCTTGGAATTGATTATGGTCAAAGGGCCGATTTAGAGCAAATGGCTAATCCAGAAAAAATGAAAGTTGCCGGCCAATCATATAGCACTGCAGTAGTATTATCAATAAAAGATGCTAATATACTTAAAATTGAATTTGCAACTAAATTTAAGCGAAATGATATGGAAAGTAAAAAAGGCATTATAGATCAAATAATGAGACAATATAGCGTACAACTGGCTATTGGAGATATTGGATATTCAAATGATTTTTCTGCGATGTTACATAATGTATATGGCGATAAATATTTAGTATCTCGCGCTCATAATAAAATTAATGGGCATATAAAATTTTCCAGTGATTCTTTTCCAAAAGAATTAGTCTTTGAAAGGGATTATTATATTGGAGAATTATATGAACAAATGAAAAAGGGAACTATTAGATTTCCTTTTGGAGATTATGAAAAAATAGCGTGGTTAATTGATCATTGTTGTAGTATGGAGATTAAACCATCTGTCTCTAGAAATGGCGGAGACCCTGAAATTCATTATATTAAAGGAAGCACACAAAACGATGGATTTATGGCATTACTTAACGCATATTTAGCATATAAATTCATAATAACTAAAGGTTTTACAAGCAATAATCCGCTTGTGCAACAAGCGGATTTTGCAAATCGCAATAAACCTTTAGCAATTGCCGGATATATATCTCGTAAGTTCTAAATGAGATGCATCCGATGTAATATAATTTTAAATAATGATAATTGGTTAATATGTAGAAGAAATAGAAATTATCATATATGTAAATTTTGTATAAACAATGATAATAAAATAAGATATTCAAAAAATAAAAATAAATATCTAATAACATATAAAAATAAAAGAATGCAGATTAAATCTGAAGTTATTTTACTATATGGCGGCAAATGTCAATTATGTGATGAGAATAATTTTAATAAATTATCTCTTGATCATATAGATGGAAATGGAAGAAAGCATAGGGCTTCTGTTTTAAAAATAGATTCTGGCTCTGCATTTTTAAAATGGGTATTAAAAAATAAACCAGATAATTTAAGATTATTATGTTACAATTGTAATTGCCAACATGATATGCTGTCTAATAATAAACGAGTTAATTTAAAAAAAGATATTTATGATAGGTATGGCGGGCAATGTATTAATTGTGGTTGCCACGATTATAAATTTTTAACTATTGATCATATTGATAATAATGGAGCAAAACATAGAAAAGAAATTGGATCCGATATTTATAATTGGTTAAAGAAAAATAATTATCCAAAAGAAAATTTTCAAATATTATGCTTTAACTGTAATTACTTAAAATACTTTAATAATACTATTAATATCGTATAGATACGTATATGAGGATTAATGCCATTTAATAAAAATAAAAAACTGTGGATTGGGCCATCCAACTCGGAACAATATTTAGAATCTAAATCTTCTGTGCCTTCAGTAAGTGCATTGATGGCAAAATCAGTTTCAGAAACTAGACGACAAAGTTTATCAGATGAAGTAGAACATGGATTATTTAGAGACGGGTCTGGGCCAATATATAAAGATGGCGAGCCATCGCCACATGGCAGAGTATTATCTTCTGTTGGAATGAAGAAATTTGGCCAAGCTATTGCTGGACCTAGTGGTTCAACTGGAGGCTCTGGCGGCACTGTTCAACAAACTCCAGAAGTTTATTCTCCCCTTTGGTTAGACTCAAATCTTAATTTACCAAGAGATAGAGCCACAATTAATGCTTGGTGTCGCAGCTTTTTTGCGTTAAATCCATTTGTACAAAATGCAATTAGTCTTCACAGCACCTATCCAATTAGTAAATTAAATATTAAATGCCCTAATAAAGAAATTGAAAAATTCTTTAATGATATGATTGAAGAAATTGATTTGATGAATATTTGTGTTCAAATTGCGCAAGAATTTTGGCTATTAGGCGAATCATTTATTTATGCTGAACTTGATGAAAGTCGTGGCAAATGGAGCAGATTACTTATACAAAATCCAGATTATATGGTTGTTAAGCGCACAGTGGTTGCTAATGAACCAATTATAATGTTAAGACCAGATGAAAATCTTAAAAAGATAATTTTTAGTAATAGAGCATCGGACATTGAACAAAGGAAGCAATTAAATAATCATATAATAGATTCTGTTAAACAGGGTGGAAATATTCCTCTTGATAATTTTCATGTTTCTCATTTGGCAAGAAGAATTAGCCCGTACGAAATACGAGGGACAGGCTTGCCGGTATGTATTTTTAGACAGTTAATGTTATTCGATCGCTTGCGAGAGTCAAAATTCGCGCAAGCGTCAAATATGATTAACCCTCTTACCTTGGTTAAGGTGGGCGCCGATGGCCCTGATGGACTTCATCCGACATTTGCAGATCTTGAGGCGTGGCGTGATGTTTTTGAGAGCGCTCAGTATAACAAAGATTTTAAAATTTTTACTCACGCAGGAGTGGCCGTAGAAAAGGTGGGATCAGGACAAGGTATTTATGATATCTCTCCAGATATAACGCAACTCATTAAAGAGATCTTTATAGGTTTACAGGTTCCGTCTGTACTTATGGATGGGGGTTCCGATACCACGTATGCCAATGGTGGAGTAGCGTTAGATGTTCTTCGTCAACGTTATATGGGCTTTCGTAATATGATGTCTATATGGCTAAAACGAAAAATATTCGCTCCAATATCTAAAATTCAAGGATTTTATGACTATACTGGTGGTGAAAAACAATTAATTGTTCCAGATATTGATTGGAATCATATGTCATTATTTGATGCCGGAGATTATATAAATAATCTTTTGCAACTTACACAAGGAGAAGACGCGGCCAAAAGAGCATCTATACATTCATTATATAGGTCTCTTGGATTAGAATTTGAAGATGAAGTAAGAAAAATGCGCAAAGAATCCATTCAATTAGCAATTAATGCTAAAGAAAAGATGGCTTTGGCAGCAATGGATCTAAATGCTCTTAGAGCGCTAGATGAAGAAGATGAAATTCCAGAAGCAGAGGCCGCTCCAGGCCAAGGCGCTTCAGGAGAAATACCATTGCCAGGTGAAATGCCAGGTATGCCGGGAGGGTTATCTGGAGGAATGGATATGGGCATGCCACCTATGGGTGGCGCTCCACCATCGCCACCAACTGGGGGTGCTCCACCTAGTGGAGCCCCACCACTATAATAACAGTTGATATTTAATTACTTATGTATAATTTAGTATTTGTTTACTGATTATATGAGCAAAGGTATTCGCATGCAAAAATTTGCACAAAAAAGAACTTTCTTAAATAAAATGAGAGAGATGGTAAATGTTTCTGGTAAAGTAGCAGAAGAATATTTTAAACCACAATTTAAAGCTTTACTAAATAATATTAGAAAAAGAGATGATACTATACGCTCTATAGTGGCTGGCGAAAAGTTGGGTGATAGTGCAATATCTTCACAAATTTCTATGAAAGAATTATTAAAATCTGCAAAAACAAATTTTAATAGAAGAGAATTTATGACAGCATTGTCATATTTAGGAAAATTTCATGAAGAAATTGTAAAGGTGGTTGCGGAAATAAAAGCAATAGATGAAAATGTTGATGAAGTTCATGATCAATTTTTATTTGAAGAACTTAAAAATGAGCATAAAGTTCAATTAATGAGCTTTCATAATAAATTTAAACAAGCAAATGCTAGATACGAACTAATTAAAGAGGCTGGTAAAATATCTGATTTCTTTTATAGTTTAAGTCAAAGGGGTAGAGCATTAAGCGCATGGGAGAAAAGATATCCAAAAGAAGTTGGTAAATTTAAAGATGGCATTTCTGAATTAATAGATAAATCTCAAGGCCTATATAGCACAATAATTGCTTCATTAAAAGATATGGCAAAAGCAAGATCAGTAAGACACCCTGGTGATTATATGTCTGCTGCAAAAGACATTTTGGCCGAAGCAGATAAATATGAAAATGGTAAAGGCGGATTTAAAGAGTTTTATAAAAATGTGCTAGCTGGCGATAAAGGCTGGTTAGCAAAAATGGATAGATATTTTAATAAATTAGATGATAAGCCAATTAATGAGGCGCCAAAAGTTGCTCCAGAAAAAATTCCGACAGCACCTGATACAGAGCCTCAGATAATGACATTTGATGTTGAAAAACCAAAATCATCTATATCAGAAACAAAAGAGCAAAATAAGCCAATTATTCCTGCCAAACCACCTATGTCACAAGTACTTTCAGGAGGAAGCGCAGATCCAAATGCAAAACCGTCAAAGCCTCCTGCTAAAAAATCACATCAAAATTTTATTCATATGTTGGAATCTTTGGCCAATGAAAGTTTACCTATTTTATCCTCTTGTATAATTAAGTATGCAAATAATATTAAATTAAGTGATCCTATTGTCTCAAAAAAATTACTTACTATAGCAAATAATATTAGGAAATAATGTCTAATCTGGGAAATAATTTTTATCCAAAATTAATTCAAATGGCTAATAGATTAGAAATGAAGCCAGAAGATATTATTGTAATTATGATAGGAGAGTCTGGATTAAATCCAGGGGCTGGTAAATCGGGCGCGGCAGCGGGATTAATTCAAATATTAAATAATGATATTTTGCATGGTACGGGATTTAAAGGAAAAGTTGATGATTTTAGAAAATTGTCTGGCGAAAATCAGCTAGATTATATAGAAAAAATTATAAAAGATCAAATTGCAATAAATGGCGGCCCATTTAAGTCTGCGGCACAATATTATGTTGGCAATATGTTGCCAATAGCTTTATCATTGCCGGGCATTAAAAATGAAGACCCTAATACAATTATAGTTGAGAATTATCCGTCTACTTTTAAATGGTCTGATAAATCTCCCAGATATCCACATTATACAGTTCAAGATGAACGAAATTGGTATAATGGAAATAAGGGAATTGATAAAAATAAAAAAAATAATATTACATATGGTGATATGATTTCAAGAGTTAATGGAATTAAATCCGGTTCACAATATAAATCTATATTGTCTGCAATGCGATCTGCTACAGGTTATGAGCAAAAAGATGATACTTCTTTGTTTTCTAATAGCACATTAAGTAGTATTAAAAAAATGATTTCAGAGTATTTGCACAAAATATTTGCATCAAATAAGCAAATATATAAAAAATGTTTACCAGTTAATAATTTTTCTATAATTGTTAATGGCAATAATTTCACTGACTCTATAGAGTTTTCAAGAGTTTTAAGCGCTGCACTTGATGAAGAATTGATGTCAAAAACATTTATATATACTGATGGTAAAAATATAGAAATATCAGGAACTATACATGGCCCACGTAATATGTGCTTTAATACAATAAAACAATTTTCTAATTCTTTTTCGGATATTTTTAAAACAGCAACAAAACAAATAGGCGGAATAGAAATTAAAACTAATTTTATTATGGATAAAAAGCCATCTTATAAGCCGATTAATTTAAAAATTGCAGAATCTCGGCACAGAAAGTTTTTACTTAAATTTATATAAGGCGAAATGTCTAACGAAAAACTTATTTTAGCAAAAATAGATGAATGTAACAAAGATAGAGTAAAAACTTTTGCAGAATTTATTGCTGAAGTTTTTAAAGATAAATTTATTGAAATTTATCTTGGAGATTCATATGAATCTGTTACTACTGAGCAAATATCAACGCCATATGCAGCAGTATTTTGTGGCAAAGTTGTTGCAGCCTATAAAGAATGTTTAATAATAAATTCTGCTTATGTTAGCCCTGTTTCTAAAAAAATAGAAATTGGTAATATTATTTTTATTTCTGAAAGATCTATTAGAGGTTTAACAGAAATAGATGGTGGCGGACAAATGGATGACGTATTTTTAAGAAGTCATGATGCTATATATATAAAGAAACATTTTATTGATAATAATAAATGAGTTATGTATTCTATAAATCAAATATTTCAATTGGCAGATAATTATGAAAAGAAATGCATAATTAAATTTGCTAAAATACGTAAATTGCCCAATAATAAATATCGTGTTTTATCTAAAAAAAATAAAAATTTAGGTACTTTTGATACAAAAGCTAAAGCAAAAAAACATTTAGCAGAAGTAGAATATTTTAAACACAAAGACCATAATAACTCTGATGATAAATCTATTATAGATTTGACAAAAGCAGATGATTATTCTTATTCTGCTATTATGAGAGAGTTGAGACAAAACGCCTCAAAAGAACAAGTTAGAAAATTTTTAATATTATTTAAAAATGAATTTGATAAGGCCGTAAAAAATAAGTTACAAAATCAAGAGAATGTAGCTTTACAAAATTCTCTGGTTAAATTTAATAAAATTCATAAAATAAAATTAAATAAAAAATTAATTAAAAATGCAGCAGTTGCTGAATTAGGTGATGCTAGGCGAGTAGGAAAATATCTTTCTGATATTGTTAAATTTACTATTACTAGAATACCACTTGAAAAGCGACAAAAAACAATTAGCAATTTAAGAAAAAAAATTTATACACTTAATGCTAATGAACTAGCTCAAAAGCACAGCCCTCCAACAGCTTCTATTGGTCAAGCAATCTCATTTATTAAATTTGTATTATTGAACCAAGATCCAATTTATATAAGAAGTGTCCTTAATGCTGTTGTGAGTAATTTATGATTCTAAGATTCAGAAAAGTCACCGATGGCCTTTATAGAGGATCTGCCCCATCTCCACAAGATGTGGTAAAGCTTAAAAATAATTTTGGAATTAAAAAAATAGTTAGTTTAGATGAAGAGGCCGGAAATAGAATAGATAGGGCTTGTAAATTATTAGAAATTAATCATATAATAATTCCGATTGATATAGAGAACTTAAATTTAAAATTAATAAATTTTTTACGATATGATTTAAAAGAATTATTTTTAGAAAATGGCCCAGTATTTTTGCATTGTGCCGCTGGAAAAGATCGTAGCGGATTCGCTACGGCCCTAGTTCAATGCAAATATCTCGGCAAAGATCCTGAAGATGCTATTGACGAAGCAAAAAAATTAGGATTTGGGATAGATGTTGACCCAAGGCCAATTGCTTTATTTGAAAAAATAATAAGATCTTGCAAGCCTAATAAAGATAATAATTCTGCAAAAGATATTGTATCTAGCGAAAGAGAATATATTGGAGATAATAGAGATTCATTTTTACAAGATGGGGCGCAAAGTTCATTTGCACCATATTTGAGTGAAACTAGACAATATCCTTATGATTCAGTTTATAATGAAAATTATGAGCAAACACAAACTCGTGAAAATGATAATAAATCAATAACAAGACATAAATATAAAGATATTGTTCCAATGGTTGGAGTTTACAATAATGATGCAGGAATTTTTGGCGCAGGAATTACAATAAGCCCAGGTGGATTTATTTATGATTAAAAAAGCTTATTCAACAATGTTATCTTATAATATTTCTGATGAAGAAAAACTTAAAGCAGAAAATGCATTATTATATTTTAATCATACTATAAAAGTTTTAGATATGGCTTCTGATCATTTAAATATTATGAAAACTCCATTTAAAGATAATCCAGAAATAGATCTAAAAGAAGTTGTGAAAGCTAGAGCGGCCATTAGAAGATTTAGAGATAAAGTGGTTGAGCATTTTAATAATTTTAAACAGAATGCATTTAAATGTGTAAATGTTATGCAAGAATTTTCTTCTGATACGCAAACATTAAAATTGATGAAATCATTTATTTCATCAATAGATGATTTAGAGAGAAAAGTTAATAAATTTATTAATTTATTTGGAGATTTAGAGGCAAAATCATTTCCTCAAGATATAGTTAAAGCAATAGAAGACATTCAAAAGCAATGCAATGATGTGTCAGAAATAGCTGATGAAAGAATTAAAACACATATACAAACAAATATTTTAGCAACTAGTTGGGTCGATAGTGTTAGCTCTGATTTACAAATGAAGCTAGAAGAAAAAACACCATTAATAATAGACTTGTTTAATGAGCGACAAAATCAATTAAATAAAATTTTAAAGGAGAAATAATATATAGATTTAAAAGTAAATAATAATTATAATGGTAATATTAACATATATGATTGAAATTATTGCCATTATTTTATGGCAATAATAAATTATAATTATTAAGACTAAAGATCTCTATAATTTGGAGAAAATATGTTTATTAAAACTGGTGGTAATGACGGGAAAATATTAACAATAATTGATCCCGAAAATATTACTGAAGAACAAAAAAAATCTGCTAAAGATTTATCTAATAAAACAATTAAAACATCTGAATCTTCTGATACACAAGAAAAAGAATTAGGGAAATAAATTATGACATTTATTAAACTTGGAGAGGCTCAAGAAATAAAATTAGAAAATGTTGATTCTTGTTTAGCTTCTGTTAATCCTGATATTTTAGAAAATTTTAGAAAATTTGCAACAGACCTTAAAAAAATTGCTCCTAAAGCTGACGATTTCTTATATTTTAGCGCTGTCATGCTACATGCCGCCGAGGCTGTAGCAATTAATGATGATGGTACGCCAAAATTAACAATTAAAGGTGAGCCATTACAAGTTGGTTGGGATAGACGCGGAGATACATGGCGTTGGACAAGTAATGATCCTAATATTAAGCCATATAAAAATTGTAACGGCGATATTTTCCCAGAATCAGAACTCGTTAAGGCTCATAAGAAATGGGTAGGAAAGCCTTTATGTATTGATCATAAATCTTCTTCTGTGGATCATACTAGAGGTTTTATAGTTGATACATATTATGATAGAAGTTTGAAACGCGTCATAGCGCTGTGCGCCTTAGATAAGGCTAATTATCCAGACCTTGCACGTAAGGTATCTACAGGAATGCAAACTAATGTTTCTATGGGCACAGCTGTTGGTCAAGCCATTTGTTCAGATTGTGCTACAGTTGCCCGTACCGAACAAGATTTTTGCGATCATATGAAGCGTAAAAGCTGTTATGGTGAAATTAATATTGATTTAAATCCATTAGAATTATCTATTGTTGTTACTGGCGCAGATCCCAAAGCAAATATTAAACATATTATTGCCGCAGCTAATACATTAAATATTTATGTTGAAAATAAACAAAAAGAATTAAATAAATTAGCAGATGAGTTCACATGCAATTTAAATTTTAATAAAACTGATGGCGGGCCAGATAAATTAAGCACTAATTTTAATTTATCATCAAATGATTTAGCGCAATTTAAATCTGATGTTGCTGATGCCATGAAAAAACTTGAGAATTTACAATTTTCTACATCAAAAGAAAAAACTGAATCATCTGGTAATGATTCGGCATTTGATAAGACGGTAGATTCTCCGGAAGCAGATTCTGGACTAGCATCTCCACATGAAAGATTAGCATCAAATAATATTAACATTGATCTAATATCTGAATTACAATCTGTTACCAAGGCCATTGAAACTAAGCTAGCCCAAATGAAAATAAGCTTAGATAAACTAGGAAATGCTTCTATAAATAAACAAGAGGAAAATATGTCAGGTACAAATATTAAACAAGCTTATTATCAAGGTGGTGGTGGAGTTAATGAACCAACTCCTGGTCAAGCAAAGTATCCGAAGGATCCATTAAATGAAGACCTTCGTGAAAGAGATGATAAGCAGATGCATGGTCAATCACCATTTCCTGGCGTTGGCTCTGTAGATGGGATGCACCCAAGCCCTGATTCAGCGGAGCAACCAAATGAGTTAGAGCGTAAAAAAATGCTTGCACGTGCAGAGGCTGAAGAAAGAGCAATTCGTCGTCAAGCAATTGTTAATTTAGCTAAACAAACTCTTGAAAATAAACAAGCATATTTCCAGGGCGGTGGCGGAGTTAATGAGCCAGCTAAACCTGGTACAGTTAAATATCCGGCTGATAAACTTGAACGCACTCTTCGTGAAAGAGAAGATAAACAAATGGTTGGACAAAAACCATTTCCTGGTGTAGGGCCCGTTGATGGAGTGCATCCATCACCAAGTTCTGTCGATCCTTCTGATGAATTAAAGCGTAAAGAAATGTTACGTAGGGCCTCTTTAAGAGCTAAATTTATAAAAGCTGCTAATTGGGATGGCACCACTGATTTAGCTGGAAGTGCTTGGGAAGTTTATCTTGGTGATAGGCTAATATTAACCGCCTCTGTTGATGAATTATCAGGAGGCCGTTCTGATTTAATGCATGATAGTATTGCGACAAAAGAATTTGGCTCTAAATTACTTGAAAAAATTAAAGCTCATGGCGTTGATAGAGTCCGATCTTTAGTTAAAAAAGGCCAAGGCGCTCCTGCAGCTCCCGCTATGCCACAATCAGGAATGCCGCCAGCAGATTTAACTGCTCCACAAGCGCCTCCAGGAGACGTTGGATTACAAATGGGCGAAGGATTATCGGATGATACTGGTAAATCAGGAGATCCAAAAGAAACTGCAGTTGATTTGGCTGAAAAAGTTAGAGATTTATCATCTGATTTAGTTGAAGCAGTAAGAGCTTTAACCGGTGAAAAGGCTGAAATGGGTCTTGAAGGAGAAAAAGGAAGCTCCGCTCCACCAGCACCACCTGGAATGGGCGCTGCTGCATCATTTAGCACAGAAACTTTAAATACATTAAGAAAAGAACTTAATGTTACATTAACCCAAGCAATGAAAGAAGCAGTTGCTAATTTAAATGATCATGCAGAAGAACTAGATATGATTTCTGGCCTCTATAATAGAGGTCAAGTAAGTTCATCTAATCAAGATCTTGTTGGAACAATCGTTGATGATGCGTTTAATGAAGCCAAAACTGCAATTGCAGATGGCTTCAAATTAATGACCGCATTTGTTAAATATGCTCGTGGCACAAAAGCAATTGTCAAGCGCGCACAAATTGAAGCAGAACTTGGATCGCTTTCTAATGGAGATGACACTATGAGCGCACATGATAGAAATTTAGCAGATATGGTCGATGATGTTGACGCAGACTTAGGAAATGTTGCTGATGCATTAAATAGTCATGATGATGACGATGAGTCTGGTGAAGACGTATATGATGTAGGTGAAAGAGAGTCTGGCGATGAAGACTTGGACCTAGATTTAGATAAACCAGATTTAGATCTAAATGATCCTGATGTAAGGCATGGATTTGGCGAAAGTGGCGCTGATGAACTATGGCCTTCAGATAAAGACGAGGAAGATGAAGAAGACGAAGATCTAGATGACGAAGACTTTGAAGTTGATGTTGATGATAATGATCTTCAACTTAAAGATGATAAAGGCAATGTTGTTGCAGATAATCTTAAATTAGCATCACCTGGATTTAATTCAAAATCTGCTAGGGCAGCACTAAGAGCGAGATTAGCTGCTGATGCAACCGGTAAACAAGATGACGGTTCTGTCAAAGATATGGCACATGCTTCATTTAGTGATATGTTAGACCAGGCAGATAAACATGCCGATGGTAAAGTAGATTTCGATACAAAACCATCAGATAATTTAGGTGTATTTGAAACTCTAGAAGAAACAAATAATGCAATGATGGATCTTGCAAAAGCTCCACCAAAGGTTCGTAAAGAGGCAGAAGCAATTCATAGATTAATTTCTGAAGGAAAATTAGATCCAGCAGATCTTGACGCCTTAGTAGCCGAGGGCCTTGATAAAGATGCGGTTTCTTATTATAAGAAATATTGGGGCCAAGCAGACGGTGGAAGTGAATTTGCAAGTGAACTTGTAAAAGAGCATGTTAAGGCTCAACTCGAAGAAGAGCTTAATAAATATCGTGTTAAACTTGCACGCTCATACGAATTAGCATATGATATGGTAGATCGCGGCCTATGTCACTCTGATAGAGGTGCAGTATCAGATCAAGTTGATGAAATTATGAAATTTAATGATGAATCATTTGAATCTCTTAAGCGCGTAGTTGCTAGACATGAACCAACTCTTCGCAAAACAGCTGGTCGTTTACCACAAGTAGGCGTTATAGGCTCAGAGGAAGTAAATTCGGTTTCAAATCATGCAGATGATGATTGGTCACAATTATCAGCGGCATTCTCAAAAACTTCAAAGAGAATGTTTTAATTTAACAAACAAAGAATTAAATAGAGGAAAATATGTCTAATAAAAGCGTATCAGATTTCGTGGCTGCATCAATGGATGCAGTTTTAAAAAGTGAAGAGCATAAGTCTTTGTTTGGGACTCAATATAAATTTGCACAAGCAAATACATTACCACCTTTAGTCGGTCCTGAGACAGGGCCTTCGGTAGGGCCACATGAGCCAACAGGGTATAAAGCTCCAGTTCCAGAAAAACCAAAGGGCTATTATAGGCAAGATGGCACATTCGTTCCAGGGCCCGTACAAGAGGGTGACAAATTATTAGCGTCTGATGATAACGATGCAAAAGATTCTTCTGGTTCAAGCGATTCTAGCGATTCAAGTTCCTCTTCTGATTCTTGTAGCGCTGATGATGATTTAGAAACTTCTGCAGCTTTTGATGTTGCAATTGATAGCCTATTAACGGCATCTGCCGCATTAGATTCGGTTGGAATGTCAAAATCATCTGCATTTAGTCTTAAGCTTGCGTCTTTAGTTGTTGAGGCTAAAAAAGCTGAAAAGAAAGATAGTAAAGAATCCAAAGCTGATAAAGCAAAAAGATTCAAAGAAATGTTAGCTAAAAAGAAAGAAAAGGCAAAGGCTAAAAAAGATTCACAATCAGCTAAAGATAAAATGGCAAAAGAAAAGGCTAAAGCCAAAGCTGATAAGGAAAAGGCTAAAGCCAAAGCTGATAAAGAGAAAGCCAAGGCTTCTGCAAAAAAGAAAGCTACAGCATATTATAATCATTTAATGAGAAAATTTGCAGATAATAATCCTTTAAATGATCAAGCCGTTAATATGGCAATATATAAACTTAAAGAGGCATGTAAAGCAGTATTTAATACGCCAAATATTCCTGTAGAAGCAAAAAATAGTTATAATAATTTTTCTAATTTATCAAACGCTGACACAATCAAATATTTATCAAGTATTATGAATGATAGCGCAGATGGAATGAAGAATTGGCCAGTGTATTCTCCAGAAAATCTTGCATTCAAAGCGTGTAATGCGGCAGCTTCAGAACTACAAAGATTAGTTAGCTTAGAATTTTAATAAAGCTAAAATGTTCAAATTATCATCTTTTGAAGACGAGATATATCGTTCCATGGAAAAACAGCTTGCCTCAAATCAAGTTGAAAAAACTCATGGATTCAAAAGATTATCAAAGGCAGCAGATTATTTAAATTCTGCTGCCGAAATTTTTGAACAAGCAGGTCTTATTAAATATGCTAATGAAGTAACCGAAGTTTTACAAAGTTTAGCAGAAGATCAATTTGAAGATGATCATGATGAAGATGTTGATAGTTTTTTTGGATTAAGTAAAGATTCATTGAATAGTCTTTTAGAATCATCAACCCCGGCTATTTTAATTAAATTAACTAAAAAAGTATTAGATGTTCTAGATGGTACAGAATCATTATCTGATGAATTAAAAAAAGCTTTAAATGAACATGATTTATCAGATCCAAATGTACGAGAAGATCTTATTGATAAGCTTAAGACGGCAATGGAAATTGCAAAATTAGTAGGATAATTATGAATAAACAAATACTTAATAAACTTCTCAAAATAGCTCAAAAGCAGCAAGCAATTATAAAAAAACTTGCGGGAGAATCTCTAACAAAAGAAAATAAAATAGATGATCAATATTGGGATAAGGGCAGATCCAGATGGTGGTCAGATGGTCCGTTAGATCCATCTGATGTTAGAAATCATGATCCCCTTTATGCCGGGCCACTTCTGCCTGAAGATAGAAAGTCTCTTGGTTTATTTGTTGCTCCACCTAAACCAAAATGGATGGATGCTTTTATGGAAAAACAAGAGCCAACATTAACGGACGGCTTTCCAAAAGATGTAAATAATTTACCACCACAAATAGTCTCTAAATTAGATTCTGGTCCAGCTAAAAATTTTAAAGGTAAATTATTAATAGATGTTAATGAGGCAGCTAAATATGCTAAAGTTCGTTCACAATCTAAAGCAAGGCCAGATGATGTAAGAAAAGCATTAGAGCTTTCAGTTCCAGGATTTACATTTGAAGTAATAAGAGAATTCTCATATCAAGATGATCCTAGAGCTTTATGGAAACCAAATTATTAAAATAAACTTATGATAAAAAAATCTGTACACGAAAATGAACTTATTATGGGAATGGATCGAGAGATGCATTCTTATGAAAAAAAACAAGGGATGAAAAACCTTGTTAATGCCGCTGAATATCTTAATTCCGCAGCAGATATTTTAGAATCAAATGGTTTAAAATCAAAAGCAAATAAAATATTAAATATTTTAAGCAAAATAGCCCATGATAAAGAGCCCGATAAAGAGGAGCTTAAAAAGCAAGAAGAGGCCGAAGATTTTAGAAGAAAAATATTATTTTGGCTAAAACAAGAAGAAGATAAAAATGTATCAGGCTATAAAGTACATGGTTTAGGCGATATGGCAACCAAAATGCATAAATTAGATAACATTGAGGATATATCATTAGCAGATGACAAATCTTCTAAAAACAAAAATGTTAAAATAAAAAATATTGTTGTGGATACGCTTGTTCCCATTCTTGCTAAAGAGCCAACCAAAATGGAAATTAAAGAAGTGGTCAGAGAAGTTGAACGCGCCTTAATGCAATGGTATTATAGCGATAAGCAAGATGATGACGATGTAGATGTTGAGGCCCCTTCAAATAAAGATGAGCGAAAAAAACAAGAAGTTGGCACGGCTAAACCTCCACAGCAAACTCCACCATTAGCAAAAAAAAATGTTACACCAGTCGGTTTGGGTGGCAATAAGCCATTAACAGATACAAATGATATAAGAGCTAGAAAGCCTAAAAATCCAACTAAAGTAAGCGACCGCCACACCAAAAATTTAACATCAGAAAAAATGTTAAAAAATTATAAACGTCATGGTACGGCTTTTAATATGGCTGATGATAATAATGTTGATGTTAAACAACCGCCAGAATTTGATGATGATTATTCTGATATCATGAATATGATGAAACATCATAGACACAAAAAAGAAATTAAAGATAATAAATTAGATGATATTCGATATCATTTAGGTAACTTAGTAAATGATGATGATAATGACGCTTTTGATTTTCTAGATAAAAAATTATTAGAAGATAAATATGATAAAAAGGCGCTATATTTAATATGCCTACAGTGCGGACATAAACAAAAAGCTGATAAAAATGGTAAGTTTAGATGTTGTGACGTTTGTGAGTCATGTGATTTTTAATTATAGGTTATAATGAATAATAAACAAATACTTAATAAACTTCTTAAAGCGGCACAAAAGCAACAAAGAATAATAAAAAAATTAGCGTCTCCTAAATTAATTCCTATTACGCTAAATGGTGAAGTTATTGCTACGGTTTCAGAATATATTGTAAATGATGTATTAGAATACATAAAGCTCTATATAGGTCATAGATATAAGTCTGCTAAAATAGGCGATCAAGACTTTATAGATGCTAAGGAAAAACAAGAGAAAGAAAGGGCAGATTTAGCTCGTAGACAATGGGAAGCAATGTGGGATGCAGCTGGTCGTACTGGCGGATATAATGACTAATAAGCGACAAATTCTAAACAAGCTACTTAAAATAGCACAAAAACAACAAGCAATTATAAAAAAACTTGCAGTAGTTAGTCATAAGCCACAAGATTTATGTGCGTGCGGAATTTTAAAAAAAAAATTGTAAATACCATTCTCCTGATGTAATTCGTTTAGAAGAACTTAATGATAAGATTCAAATATTAGAAAATAAGATAAAAAGTGTTAGCAAATATTTTGATATTGATGGAATGTCTGCGCACCATTTTAATGAAAGTGCCGAGCGCGCCTTATTTAATGCTTTACATGAAAAAGATCAAATACTATCACGTTTAGATAATTTAAAATAATTAATTAGCCCTAAATTTCTAATTTAGTCTATTGTAATAGTCAATTTGCGCATAAAATATCATATAACTGTTGGTTATATATAATAACATGAGTGTTAAATTTTTAATTTTAGGTGTTAAAAAATGTTGAGGCTTGTGCAAGTCGGAAACGCATTACCAGCTAGCTTTATATGTGATCCAAGCGCTACATTTCAGCCGGGTAACGTAGCAGAATTAACCGTAATTGGCAATCAAGTTATGGCTACAGTTTCCAACGGCACCGCCCCACTTGGAATTATTGATGATATTAAAACTAGAGCATTTACAAATGTATCTTGGAATGAAGTTGTTATTGTACCAGCCACTGGCGTATTAAGCAATGGAGTTCTTGTTACTCCTATTGATGTCAAGGCTGAACTTAAAAAAGCTAATATTGTAAAATCAAGTTTTATGTCAACGGTTCAGGTTGTTTTAAATCCTGTTAATGGCGTTATTACATTTGTTGCCGGAACTCCATTAAATTTTGATTTAACAGGAACTGGTAGCCCTAATGCTATTAGAACAATTGTAAATTATACATATCAGGTTCCTAATATACCTGGAGATGATAGTACGCAGGGTAGTGGCAGGGTTACGGTATGGTTTCAGAGAATGTTTTTTCAGACTAATCAATATGAGACTAACCAACAATACCCTGTAAGAGCTAATCTCTATGTTAGTGAAACTGGATTTCTCACTACTAGAAGGCCTAGCAAAATTCATCCCAGTATTGCAATGGTTTCAGCGCCTCCAACTAGTTTCAGTCCATTGCTAGAGGCAATGTGGTACTAAAACTAATTTTATTAAAATATTAGCTGTGATTTTAAAACAATATTAATGCCATGGTTGCACGTGGCAATAATATTACTTCTGTAATAGAGTTCAATGGAAATCGTAGAGTTGAAAAAGTATTAGATTGGCTTTATAAAGACTCTACTATATATTTAGAGCGCAAATATAATAAGTACTTAGAATTAAAATTACGTCCTTTTAAAAGAATTTATAAAATAGATAAAACTGTCGATATTGCTGCATAATTATTCATTTATTTAAACCTCTCTATAATAAGACATATTATAGAACAAATTATTTTATATGGATTAAATATGGCCTATAAGCACATAAAATTTGATGAATCGGCATTGATGAGATCTTTTGAAAGAAAGGCCGTCGAAAAGGGTTTAGTTAAAGAAACAGATTTTGTTAAAACTGCTGCTGTTAAAAAAGCAGATTTGAAGCCAACTAATACACTGCTTGTTAATCTCATAAAATTAAGCACAGGTTTACGTGAAGCTGGATTCGATAAGTATGCTGATGAACTTGAAAGCAAAGCAATGCTTTATAAGCGGTCTGAAAAAGATGGTGGAGAAAAACTGATTCATGATGCCCATCCAAAAGGCAGTCATAAATTAGAAAATATTGATGATGATAAGGCGAAATTTTATACCATAATTGATAGACATTTAAAAATGTTAGATGTGGCAAATAAACAACCACTTGCTAAATTAGCCGAATATATGCCACAAAAAGATATTGGCATTGATAGTTTGTTAGCATTAACTGGTACCTTAGGCCTATCAGGCGCTATTGCTGGGCCTGAATTGGCACCAATTTTTATACCGGCTTTAATTGGTGTTGCTGTTGGATGGGGAGCATTTGAATATTTATATAAAGCTTCAGATATACCTACTGCTGGTCAAAATTGTTTATATGCTTGTCGAGGGCAAACATTTACTTCAACCTCTAGATCCGAATTTATGAAATTAGTAACTGATTTTGAATCAGCGTTTAATGAAATAAATAAATATTGGCCAGTAATGGAAGAATTTAATAATCTAAAAGAAACAAAAGACACTACAAAAGTAGCAAATATTTTAGTTAATTTAAAGAAATTAAATGATTTAGTATGGGAGTCTCGTCATAAAGCGCAAGCAATATGGTCTTATACATCCAATATTAAAGATCGGCAAACGCTTGGATTTATGAGGAGCGCAGGTGATATTGTAGCCCAATTTAATAATTATTTAACACGATGCGCTACATTTAACACAGAAGTTGGTAAATTTTTTACACAATTAAAGATGAGTGCCGCCAATGCTTTAGCAAAAAAAGCTAATGCCCCAAAGAATAAATTAACTTCTGCTAATGATATTATAAAAGCAGTTAAAATTGTTTTATCAGGGCCTCCAGATTCGACTACAAGTGAAATGGAAACTCAAGATGAAGATGATCTACCACAAATCGGAGCTATCAAAATAGTAAAATCTTTAAATGGTGTTAAACAAGGAATTACAGAAATTGGAAGAATATGGTCTAAAATTGATCAGACTGTTGATGATTCTGGAGATTTATTTCCAGGGTCTGAAAGGTGGTCTAAATGGAAAGGCATGAGTCATGCTTTAAATACCTTTTTTAATGGCACTGGTAGTACACCAAATACTGATTATGATCAAATAGATTGGGCCCTTGGTCATATTTTAAATATATCTAAAATTATATCACCAGGAATGTATGGGACTTTACTTGGGCCAGGATCTGCGCAATATTCGCCAGATTTTTCTATAAATCCATTTGGTGGGTTGAATCAAGGAACTTGGCTAAAAATTAAAGGAGATATTGAAACTGTTAAATCAGGTCTAACAGAATTAAGATCTATAACAAAAGAGCTTTTAGAAAGACATAATCCAACAAAACCAGTATCATCGGTACCAAAGAAAAAAAATGCAAATAAAAAATCATTATATTTACAAAAATGTGATAATATTATCAATATGATTAATTCAAAAGCAAATAGTAGTATTTCGGCTAAAAGTAAACAGTATTTAAATACACAATTATTGCCTCATATTAATACGTGTAAAACTAAGTTGAAATCTTCATCAGATACTTTATTAGATACAGACACAATATATGCAGAAATTGACCGGTGTGAAGTATATGCAAACAAACAATATAAATAATATAATAAAATTTTCTGCGCCAGCACCACCAGCAGGCACAACTGTTGATTCAGTACCAGCACCACCAGCAGGCACAACTGGTAAAGTACAAAGTCATAATATAATAGCATCATCAGTTAAAGAACTTCAACAGGCAATTTTAGACTTTGCAAATGAAGCCTCAAATACTCAGACAACAACACTGGAAGGCTATAAACAAGGCGACCAATATAAGGGAGATAATTTTACAAAATTAATTGCAGAATATATTAAAGACCCACAAGCGCCAATTAGTGCAGATGAAAGCACAAAGCCTGTGTCTAAACCTGAACCACAAAATATTAGATTCTTAATAGATTCTATTAAAAAAATAGGTGCAGTTGGAAATAATGAAAAAACTCCAGATGGGATTTGGCAAGGAAAAACAAATGCAGCTTTGCATAAAATTTATGATTATACCAATGCAATTTTGAACTTTTCAAAAGATATGAACTTATATACTAATGTTGATAATGATTTAAAAGCTGCAGAGGCATATAAAAATTTAATACCCAAACAATATACAGATTTAAAAAAGCCGGGCGAATTACAGCAAAGAGCAAAAGAATTAATTCCTCATGTTAAAGTTATAACAGAAATTGTTAAAAAGTTTAATAATAATATATTAAGAAATGAAAAGTGGAAGCCATATATATTACAATCTGCTTCATTTGGCTCATATAATAAATCTAATATTAGTAAACCAGATGCAATATCTATTAATGAATTTGTTCCAAATATAGATCTAAAAATAACATTTTTTGATTTATTAAATAAAAATAATTTTGATAACTTTTTAAATAAAAATAATATACATACTGATCAAAACACTATACTAGAAACTATTTCAAAACAATTGTTTGAAGCAATTCCAATGGAAATAAAATAATGTCATTATTTAATAATACAGATTTAATAAATAAATTATTAAAATATGGCGAGCCTCCGTCTAATCCAAATACATTGGCACCGGGCGCCCGCAAAGTTATTAATGATATGAATATAGAGAGACTTAAATACGCTCAACAGCTAGTCAAAAATTTACAAGAAAATAAATCTAGTCTATTTACTTCCAGTTCTAACGCATCTATTAATATAGCAGAATTATCATCAATTCAAAAATTTATAGATTTTTTATTTACAAATCATATTCAATATAATGGACAAGATATAATCTCAGATTTAGACAAAACAGCTGATAAAAATTATATACCAATTCCAAATGCCGAAAACCCTAAATTTTATATCTATAAAGATGGTATGGTTGCATTTATTAATGATTTAAAATCTAAAAATAAAGATAATCCTCTTTTTAATGGATTATTAAATAAAAATATAATGGCACCATTGCAAAGATTAAATCTTGAATGGAATAAAGATCAAAAGAAACCATCTACAGATTTATCACCAGATACTTTTTTAACCACATTTCCTAAAAATTTAGATTTAAAACAATATCAAAATGATGGTGATGTTAAATTATTTTATAAAGATATTTTAAATAAAACGGCACTCTTGTATTGGATAAATACAAACGACATATCTATTCCAATTATAAATAAACCAAATGAATTTTTAACAATAGATAGTAATTTATTTGATGTTTGCTTGGTTGTTAAACATTTATTTAATAAGGCAAATTATTTATTACAAAATAAAGCAACTACTCCACAGTTAAATTACAATTATACTGCGTTTGTTAATAAATTAAAAGAAATTGCTCCACAATTTATGACCTTAGATGGTAAACAATTTAGTCTTGGTAGCGTGACATCTAGCTCACAAACTACATCAGCTGAGTCGCAAGAAGATTTAAATAAATTATATATGGATATCGATCCTCCACTTAATGATAATGCCATTGATTTTGTAAAAATAAAAGAATTTTTAGAAAAATTTAAAAGTATTTTAAATCATCCAAGTACAAAAAGCCCAATTGCGCCCGGCATGTTATCTGCAATAGCAGATGTTGAATCTTTTATAAACAAAACTTCAGAATTAATGCATGGTCTTTCCATGATACCACTTAAAAATGGCATCCAGGGAATAAATGGCGTTATTAAGAATGCCACAAACAATAGATTATTTTTATTAAATTTAAGTGATATTATAAATAAAACTCTTGGTATAATTCTTAGATTTAATTCTTTATTTTTATCTAATAAAGCGATTCCAGAAGATACAAAAACATTGTTTAAAAGTCAACAATATATTGCGCAAACTAATACTACTTCAATTAATGGATTAATAGCAAATATACCATCATCAACTACTGGTTTAAGATAATGTATGATAATAAAATTAAATCATATATAGACTTAAAAGCGCTAGGAATTATATCTATAGATCCTAGTTTATATAAAACTGCCGAAGATGCCACCAATCAAGGTAGAGGGCTTATTGATACAATAAGAAGTTATGTTGGCGCACATATTGATGAGAATGATAAGCTAGGAAGCTTTATTAAAATAATGGGTCCAGGCCTTATTTATGGGTTATTCAGCGCTTTAGGTATGGGCTGGATAGGAATGATATTAGCAGCAGTTGCCTCAGTATTTGATTTTGATTTAAATGCTTTAATTAAGTCAATTGTAGGTGAAGTAAAAGGATCTACAAATGATGGCCAAAAACAATTGGCTCCAAAACAAGTTGAACAAATTGTAGAAAATGCTGTTGATAAGCATTTAGAAAAAAAAGATGACGCAGATAAAAACCAGGCAATTGCTTCAAATAATACTTTAAGAGATGCACGCATAGTTAAATTAGCTATGATTACAAAATCTGCCAATCCATTGGCAGGGGCGGCAGCTCGTGTAGCGGCCGGTCCAGCTAAAAATATGTTAGTTAAATTTCTAATTATGTTATTAAAATCAGTATTAGCAGCATGTGGGCTTATGGTGGCAGGCGATTTATATAAAAAATATGTTTCACATGAGCCTAACGCTATAGATAGAACAACGCAAAGCGGCAAGCCGCTACCACCTCATGTATCTAAACAAACAAGATTTCAGATTCAACCATCATACCCTGTTAATGAAAATTTGAATAGAGGAAAAAGTTTTGGATGGTTAGTCAATATTACAAATAATGAACAAGCAATCAGTGATATGTTGATTAAATTTGCTAAAGATGTATATCAAGGCCTTGATGGTTTAGAGAATATTATAGTCAATTCTCAAGATTTTAAGGAAACTTTACATATTATAACCAGTTTTAATCGTTCATCTACTGGATTTCCTGGGGTATCTATTCCAACTGGCTGGACATCTAGAAAACAAATTGTTGATACATTTATAGAAGATGTTGCAGAAATTGCGCCCCTTACTCCACATACTAGTGCACCTTGATGCATAAAATAACATAATAGCGAGTATATACAAATGAAAAGTGATATTTTTAATGCATATGTTAAAATAGCTGAAGAACAAGGCCTTGTATCGAAAGATTCAGAAGATTCTGAAAAGAAATTGAGAAAAACTCATAGAGCCGATTCTTTAGATATTAAAGCTATTGAGGCTTTATATGGTGTTAAACCTGATTCATCTAAAGAGATGGATTATAAAAATAATATTATGGAAATTGCTCATCCAAATAATGTTGTAGTTTCTCCATCCCATGACAAATTAAATGGTCTTGTTGAAAATAATATTGAGCGTCAAAATATTATGCTTAATATTGTTAGACAAACTCCAGATGGTCTTTCTACACAAAAAAAATATGCTGAAAAAGAATTAACTCTTGCTTTAGTTAGAATAGCAAATGAGCTTGATAATAAAAATAAAGATGAACTTAGAGTGCTTGCCGACACTTGCTTAATGCAAGTAAATTCTAAAATAAAAAAACAAGCTGGTGCCCCAATGGTTGCTGGAATTGCTGTTGGAGTAGCCGCAGTATTTGGAATTATATGGGCAGTAAGTCACTTATCGGATTTATCAGATGGTTTAGAAGAGGATTTTAATACCTTACAAAAGGCATTATCAAAATTTGAAAGTGGTAGCGCAAGTTTTGGTGTAGGCCATGAATATGATAAAGAGCTTATAAATGATGCTAATACATTAAAAACAGAAATAACTACTTTTATGAATACATATCATAGTTTATCCGATGTTTTAAATGGTCTAGAGCATCCAGGAAATGCCGGCGATGTCCTTAAAATGGCTCAAGATAATCCTAAATTACAAGCCGCCATTAAAGCAATTAATAGTTTAAATGAAATCTCTGATAAAATGAAGAAAACAATGGCTGAAATTAAAACAAATTTTAGTTCTGATTTATATAAGAGTCGTCATGTTAAAGACACTGGCATTCTTTCAAAACTTCTAGAAAGAACACATATTCAAGGTGGGAGAACATCATTACTTGCAGACAATTTTGAAAATGTTATTACGGCTATGTCACCATTTCAAGATGATGTTCAATCAATTTTAGATTTATTAAGCAAAGTTCCAAAAGTTGCAGGCCAAGTTCAAAAATCAATTGAACAAGTCGCAACGCCAAAACCTGCAGAATCAACTACGCAGCAAGCTTTAAAGCCAACATCAAAGCCTGATGAAAAATTTGTAGACATGCCTAATCTTGATTTTGCCTATGAAAATTAATTTTTAATCTATCAATCCATTTATAAAATTCTTCTAATGTTAATTGACCTTTGGCTGAATTACACCATTTACAACACGATATAACATTATTATAATTATGGCCATAATTATTATCAACTCTATCCAAACCATTGTATATAAATGTCCCCATTTTTCTAGCTTTTTCTGATGATTTGTTGCTTATGGCAATTCTTTTATTTATTGGTTTATATCCACAATAATAACAATTTAATTGTGTTAATTGATAAAATTGTTTTATTGTTAGATCTTCATCGCGATAATTAATAAACGCATAATTAACAGAACTTAATAAATAACTATTTTTTGTCATTTCAATTAATGTTGATGACTCTCTATATTCTTCTATAGTCATTCTTTTTATATTAATTATATTTTTAATGTAATTGTTAAATTCTTCTAAGCTTCTTTGAAGCTTTGCCATATTGCATATTAAACATGCTGGTACAACATTATTTATTGTATGGCCTAAGCTTGAATCTTTTCTATCTAAAGTATTATAAATAAAGACTTTTGAATTATCTTTTTGTCTTGCCTTATTAATTAATTTTGGTAAATCTCCACAATAGTAACATTGTAATTTTGCTAATCTAAAAAAGTCCTCAAACTCTAATTCTAAATATCTTCTTCTATGAATTTTCATTGCTGCCATAATTTCAGAGTCATATTTAGGTTTTTTATATTCATCTAAATGAGCACATTCTTTTACTATACAGCCACAAGATTTTGTTTTTTCACTAGATAGTGAATATCCTCTAATAACCTTTTCTTTGCCACAAGAACATCTACAAAGCCACCATGCTGCTGTATCGTTTTTACGTGTACCAGGATTTTCTGCGCGTTTAATGACAGTTAATCTACCAAACTGTGAATTTAATAAATTTTTTATTTGCATTTTTTGTATAAATATAGGAATACTATGATATTATATCAAGTAAGTTAAAGGTGTAAGTCAACCTATATAATTATTAAATTATATGGAAAATAGGAAAAGAAAATGGCATTAAAACTTCTACGGCCAGGGGTACAACCTCTCGGGCAGTTCGATGGTTTAGATTCTCAAGTCCTCACACTTAAAGGTGGTGAGGTAGTTACGTTTGGCTCAGTATTAGCAACTGTTGCTACTGATAAAGCCGCAAAAGACTCATTTGACGGTTACGTCGGGCCTTCTGCAGTTAATAGAGTAGTTGTTCAATTCCCAACAGCTGGTACACAACGCCCTCTTATGTTAGCTGATGATGGTGTTGCTGGTTATGGTACCTTATTTGGTTCTGTGGTCGGTGGCACTGTAGGTCAAGTAGTTACTGGTGGCGCGGCTCTAGGGCCTCACACTGCAACTGGTTCTGGCAAGGTAACTTGCTGGGAGAAGCCAGGTCTTTATGCAGTTTCACTAGATGCATGTGATACCACTGCAGCTACTGGTTTACAGCCCTCTAATCAGACTCTAGCTGCAGGCGCGGCCTTATATGTTACTTCAGCAGGCTTGTTAACTCCAGCCTCTGCAAGCGCATTAGGCTCAGGCACCACATCACTTTGTGGTCGCTTCGTAGATTTCGAGACAAACAACTCTTTGGTAAATACTCCAAACAAGTTAGTGGCAGCCTTGAATTCACCTTCAGGTATCGTAAGCTCAGTGGTTACGCCTACTTATAACTTTGCGGTATTCTACTTTAATCCATCAGCATAATAACTGAGTCGGTTTAATAATCGTTTGAAATGACAATTGGGACATCCCAATTGTCATTTCGTTTTTCTAATCTTTTCAGCAAGTTCATTAATATAGTAATATCTTTATATATTAACATGAATAATAAGCACATACTTGATAAGCTACTTAAAATTGCTTTAAAACAACAAAATATAATATATAAGTTAAGTGAAAGTTCAAAATTAAGTACTCAGCAATCAAAAACTATAAATTTTCAAGAGTTATTTAGTGCACTTGACAGTGTAATCAATGATCGATTTATAAATTGGAAACTTATATTTTCAGATGATAAATATGGTTCAGCTAAAGACGCCTATTCTAAGGCTAAAAATTATATATTTAATAATCAAAATAATTATACAAATATTAAAGATGCTTTATATCATTTGATGAAAAAATCAGAAGAACATGGTAGAGTAGCATTTTCTTTATATCAACAACAACAACAACAATCTACATCGCAAAAAGAACAATATAAAGTAACATATAAAAATTTATCAAATCTTTATAGTATATCAAAAAAAATATATGATTTAATTTAAATAAAGCTCAACATAGTCAGATCGAATAATAGCAAAAACTTTATATCAGATTATCATGACGAAATAAAAACTTAAACATAAAGTTAGTCAAATATCTAATTTTTTGGAAGAAAAGAAAAAATTTAAAAATAAAAATTGGTTTAATAAATATTCTTTAAAGATTTTTATTATACTCTTTAATTCTTTTAATCCAATCTTGAAACTCTTCTAAATTTAAATTGCTTTTAGCAAAATTACAATACTTACAACAAGGAACGACATTATCTATTGTATGTCCTTTTAAATTGTCAATTCTATCTATTCCGTTATATAAATATAATGATTTTTGCATATTATCTATATTTTTATATTTTTTTACACATTTATTAGACCGTAGTTTATTACAATAATAACATGGCATTTGTGATAATTCATAAAATTCTTCAATGGCTAATCCTTCTTGTTTATAAATTTTTGACCAAATCATTTTAATTGATTGTAAAATTTTATCATTTGGTATTTTTATCTTTTTTAAAGATGGCTTAAAGCTATTAATAGTTAATGTATTAATGTAATTATACATATCATCAAGAGATCTAGTATGTTTAGCTCTATTACAAATAATGCAACATGAAACACAGTTTTTTTTAACATGTAATTTTGCATTATCTATTCTATCTAATCCATTATATATAAAATTGCCATTTTCAATAGCATTTTTGCTACCTTTATAATAAGAATATTTAAATAAATTATATTTATTATTTGGCGTGGCGCCGCAATAAAAGCAATTAATTTGTGATAATTCAAAAAAATCGTCAAAACTTATATTTGGATTTTTAGTGGTACATTTGTCTGTCCTACAATATTGTTGCCAAATTCTACGAGCAGATGATATCCGCGGTGTATATTTCCTTCTAGCATTTATTGCTTTTACCATTCGTACTTTAAGTGATTCTTTTCTAAGACATCCACATGAACGAGTGGCCCCTATTTTTAATTTATTTGATTTTACTAATTTATATGTTCCACAATCACATAAACAATTCCATACACTATCTCCATTATAAGAAATTGTAGTTAATCTTCCAAATTTTTGATTAGGTTTTAATTTAATTCTTATCTCGTCTCTATAACATCCACACGATGTTACACCTCCATTTTTAAGGTGATAGCTTTTAGCAATAATAATATTGCCACATATACATGCACAATTCCATGTTGCCCTTTTATTTCTTTTTTTACCT